>JAESGF010000006.1_pt1 | contig 743428 bp, 713 predicted proteins | sample 9269621 | NCBI WGS metagenome assembly JAESGF01 (sample SAMN14515066, study PRJNA621663) | algae metagenome | isolation source: Tolypothrix carrinoi HA7290-LM1 and co-occurring heterotrophs from dry rock... | place: USA: Makauwahi cave, Kauai, Hawaii | collected 2011-01-06 | reverse complement strand
AAGTGCGAGCCCGAACGTGCCCAGGAAGCCCATCCTGCGCCCGATACCGCAAAGTCCGGTGAGCGCACAAAACACGATATAGAGGGCCGCTTCGATCATCGGTCTCATTGGAACAGCCGCCGATTTCGCAATCGCGGCTGCCCTCCGGTTTGATACAGACCCTGCAGGTCAATGGTTGTTTGCCGCCTCCGTCGTGGCGCCAGCAGCGGGCGTTTGCGTCGCGGACACCTTGTTGCGCGAGCGCGAATCCCACTTCTCCTTCTGCACTTTGATGAATTCACGGTAGTCCGGCGGATTGAAGTCGAGCAGCGTGCCACCCGATTCGAAGTGCTGGACGAACGCCTTGCCAATGGCAAAGGTTGCACCGGCGGCCAGCGCCGGCATCACAAATCCCGACGCGATGGTGCCGATGATCGGGATCGACTTCAGCATGCTGGCCGCGCCGATGCCGCTGGTGGCGGGAATCATCGTGCCAGCGAGTGCCGCGATCACGGCCTTGCCGCTGTTTTCCGAAAACGGCACGTTATAGATTTGCGACAGTCGGCGCAGCATCTGCAACTGGATGCCGGCGACGGCGGCGACATCGACGACTGGCACCGGGACAAGGCCAGCAACGCCGCCCCACAAGGAGAAGCGATCGACGAGCTTGTCCGCCATCTCATGGCGCGCCGCAGGGGTCAGCTCAGGCGCTGCGGTTTCCGGCGCCCCGGGCTTTACCTCTGCCTCTGAAGTCGTTTTTTGTGCCATACGAGAACCCTTTCGGCATGCATGGATCGGCCGCCATCTGATCGAGCGATCCACTCGCCTCAATCTAGCCTGCTCCGAAAAAAAGCTATCATGGCGGGTTGCCACTGCCAAGCGCTGGCGCCGGGCGTTACATGCTTGCAAACCAAAGAGTTATCGTCGCTGCCAGGAAGGCTCCCCGGACGTGTGTCATTCACCCTTGCCTCGCGTGAACCGATACCCATAATATTTGCCTGACGGGACATTCCGGAGGCGAGATGCGGTCACAGCTTTCAGACACTGGTCCCCGGCAGGAACGGCGAGCCTGGGAAGCCCCTGCGATTGTCGAAGTGCCGATCGGGACGACGACGAAAGCCGCTGTAACCGGACAATTGCCTCCCCACCCTCCCGAACCGGCTCCCACCTCGCCGTCATCCAAGCTCGGTTTTGCTTTCGAAATGTCGTTTCCGCTGTCGGCTCGGACCGAATAACGGCCGCCAGTCGAACCCAGCCTGATGGCGAAGATTTTCCGCTTCGGCTAGTTTGCCGCCTCAGGCCGGCGATTTGTGGAGCCTGTTGAGCGTGGGTGTGACGATTGACAGCATCCTGGTCCGCGACCGGACCCTCCCCGCGGCAGATCTCGATGGCCGCATGGTCGTCCTGAGCCTCCAGTCGGGCACCTATGTCAGCTTCAACGGAGTGGCGAGCGAAATCTGGCAGATGCTGTCCGAACCGCGCCGGGTCGGCGACATTTTCGACAGCCTGTCACAAAACCATGATGTCGATGCCGCGACCTTGTCGCATGACGTGTTGCCTTTCCTTCAGCGCCTGATCGAACGCCGGCTGGCCCGGCACATCGATCGAGACGCCTCGCGATGAAGCCCCGGACAAGGCGGCGAATCCACTTGCGCGAGGCAGCGATCATGCTGCTGCTGGCGCGGCTCGCAGTGCGGGTCTTGCCTCCGGCCCGCCTGTTTGCCTGGGCGGATCGTCCGCCCCGGCGGCTGAACCGCTTCGCAGGCGATGACGTGCACTGGATCGCCTGGGCGATCGAGCACAGTGCGACGCGGCGGCGGATGGACAGGATGTGTCTGCCCCGCGCACTGGCCGCGCATGCGATGCTCCGCCGACGCGGAATCGCAAGCCGGCTATGCCTCGGCGTCGCACGCAGCGGCGAAGATCTTGCCGCTCATGCCTGGATCGAGGTCGGCGAACAAAAAATCATAGGCGACGATGGCGACGGCGGCTTCACGCAACTTGCCGCATTCGGCAGCCTGCGATGAATTGACCGGCAGCCTCACATGAGCGGTATCGCGGGCATGCTGCGTTTCGATGGCCAACCGGTCGGCCGCAGCGAACTCGACCGGGTGGCGAACGCCCTTCGCGCCCATGGGCCCGATCGATCCGATATATCCATCAGCGGCAGCATCGGCTTTGTCCATGTGCTGATGCGGATGACGCCCGAGGATCGCGCCGACCATCAGCCCTATCGGGGACAAAGCGGGGCGATGATCACCACCGACCTGCGGCTCGACAACCGCGAGGACATCCTCCGCCGCATCGGGCTATCGAACCAGGACGCGATGACCTGGCCGGATTCGCGGGTTCTGCTGAGTGCGTGGGAACGGCTTGGCGACGCCGTCTGGCCGATGCTGCGTGGCCCATTTGCGGCGGCGATCTGGAATCCGCAGCAACGTCTCCTGACGCTGGCCCGCGACCACATCGGGCTCAATGTCGTCATGTGGCATCGAAGCGAGCGCTTCTTCGCTTTCGCCACCATGCCCAACGGCTTGTTCGCGATGAATGCGGTCCCGCGCGAATTGAGCGAGGAGAAGTTCGCCGATTTTCTTGTGCTCAATCATGCCGAGCACACGACTACGATCTACCGGGACATTTTCCGTGTTCCGCCCGCGCATGTCATGCAGGTCGATTCCGGCGGCGTCACAAAGCTTCTGCCATACTGGTCGGTGCGCGACATCCGGCCCGTACGATTGCCGTCGGACCAGGATTACGCCGAAGGGTTGCGCGAAAGACTTGATGTCGCGGTACGGCGGCAGATGCGAAGCGCTCATCCGATCGGCTGCCTGCTCAGCGGCGGACTGGATTCGTCGTCTGTTGCCGCGCTTGCGGCGCGTACGCTTCACGAGAACAAGCAACGGCTCGCCGCCTTCACCGGCGTTCCGCGCCGCGGTTTCGACGCACCGGTCGCAGCCGGACATTACGCGGACGAAACGCTTTATGTCGACGCCATCGCCAGGGCGGCAGGCAATATCGATGTGACTTACGTCGAGAACACTGCCGCTGACGACTTCGCCGAAATCGACCGGTTTTTCATCGCGCTCGAAGGGCCGGTGAGAAACCCGACCAATCTCGGCTGGGTGCTGGCCATCCTGCGGCTTGCGCGCCAGCAAGGCCGCCGCGTGCTGCTCGGCGGCCTGCGCGGCAATTCCACGATCAGTTGGAGCGGCTGGTCGCAGGCGGCCGCGCACCTCAAGCGCGGACGCTGGCTGACCGCGCTTCGCCAGTGGAGGCTCTACTATCGCCGCACGCCGCACTCGCGCTGGGCGACGACACGAAACCTCTTCATCGAACCGCTGATGTCGCAATGGCTCTCCAGCGAGCGACGGCATCCACGCCGTGTCGCCCCATGGCAGCAGCATTCGCCGATCCGGCCGGAATTCGCAGCGGCGATGGGCGTCGACGCACGCGCGCGAACGAACCGGCACGATTTTCTTTATCGCACGCGTTCGGACGAGCGTATCCAGTCGCTGCTGCAGGCCGATTATGCCGGCGACTGGTATGCGGCGGAGAAAGCGCTGACAGGCGTGGAGGTCCGCGATCCGACCGCAGACATCGATGTCGTGTCCTATTGTTTCGGCGTACCGCCGGAGCAATATCTGGCCGAAGGCACCGATCGTTCGCTGATCCGGCGCGCGATGTGGGGGCTGCTTCCGGACGCCGTCCTGACCAATAATTTGCGCGGGCTGCAGGATGCGGATTGGCATGAGAGATTTTCAGGCCGGCGCAACCAACTGGCGTCCGAGATAGAAGCCCTTTCGCGCTCGCCGCTGGCAAGCCGCGCGATCGACCTTGCCCGTCTTGAGCGCGCCGTGTCGAACTGGCCGACAGACGGCTGGCATCGTCCCGAGACATTCACCGAATACAATCTGGCGCTGATGCGCGGGATTGCCGGCGCCCGCTTCCTGCGCTGGTTCGAGTCGGCGAATTGACGCAAACGCGGTACGGTGGCCGGATTGAGGACAGGCGCCTGTGAATTCGGAACCTGACAGCGACAGCTTCTATGACCGCGTCCCGGTGTTTCGCGGTTTTCCGCGCGTCCTGGACGAGACATTGTATCAACCGCTACCGCCGGATTGGGTAATCGGCACGACCGATGTCGTCGGCTCCACCCGCGCCATCCAGGATAATCGCTACAAGGCGGTCAACATGGCCGGTGTGGCGGGCATCGCCGCCGTGGTCAATGCAATCGGCCGTGAGTTTCCGTTTGTATTCGGCGGCGACGGCGCGAGCTTTGCCGTGCCCCCCTCCGCCGCCGAGGCCGCGCGCGCGGCGCTGGCTGCGACCTTACGCTGGGCGCAGGAGGAAATGTCACTCGAATTGCGCGGCGCCATGGTGCCGGTCGAAGAGTTGCGCGCGAGCGGACTTGATGTCCGCGTTGCCCGCTTCGGACCATCTGAAGACGTGAACTACGCCATGTTCATGGGCGGCGGACTTGCCTGGGCCGAGGCGGCGATGAAGCGTGGTCTGTTCGCGGTGCCGCCGGCGCCGCCCGGCACGCGACCCGATCTGAGCGGGCTGTCCTGCCGCTTTGAGGAAATGCCTTCGCTGCACGGTGTCGTGCTGGCGCTGCTGGTGGTTCCGGGCGCGCGAGGTAACGACGGAAGCTTCCGCCGCGTGGTGGAGGACCTGATCCTGCTGTCCGAGCAGAGAGGCCACGCGCCCGTCCCCGAGCGGGGACCGAAATTCGGCTGGCAGGGCGTGGACATGGAGGCTCGCGTATCGCGCCGTACCGGCATTCCGTTGTTCATCCGGCGCAGCGCGGCATTCCTTTTGACGTCATTCTACTACCTGATCTTTCGCTTCCGCCTGCGCATCGGACAATTCATTCCCGCGGTCTATCTGAGGCAGCTTGTTGCCAATTCCGACTTCCGCAAATACGACGATGCCCTGCGCATGATCATCGACTGCACGCCAGAACTCGCCGAGGAAATCGAACGCAGGCTAGCTGCCGCCGCGCGCGCGGGATCGGTCCGCTTCGGATTGCATCGCCAGCAGGCTGCGATGATGACCTGTTTCGCGCCCTTCCCGACGCACTCGGATCACATGCATTTCGTCGACGGAGCGTCCGGCGGGTATGCGCTGGCGGCGGCGGCCCTGAAAAGCGCGGATCAGGACGCCACTGGCGCTGACCGGATTGAGGGCGCGTGATGGCGGGTAACTTGCCGATCGATGGCCGGCGGCTGTGGGACGACCTGATGCAGCTTGCCGAGATCACCGATCCGGGCAAGCCCTATACCCGCCGCTCGTTCTCCCCGCTGTTCGACCAGGGCCGGATCTGGCTGCGCCAGCGCTTTGAAGCGGCGGGCCTGCAAACGCGCATCGACAATGCGGGCAATCTCATCGGCCGCCGCGACGGCTCGGACCCTGCCGCCAGCACCATTCTGATCGGCTCGCATTCCGACTCGGTACCATCCGGGGGCCGCTTCGACGGGCCGGCCGGTGTGCTCGCCGCACTCGAAATCGTCCGCTCGCTTGCGGAATCGGGAGTCGTGCTGCGCCACGCAATCGAGGTGATCGATTTTCTCGCCGAGGAGCCGAGCGAATTCGGCCTGTCGTGCATCGGCAGCCGCGGCATGGCCGGCGTCCTTGACGACGGGATGCTGCGATATACCGACCCGTCAGGCGAGGTGCTCTCACACGCGATAGACCGGGTCGGCGGAAATGTCGCGGCACTCGCGACGGCGAAGCGCAGCGACATCGCCTGCTTTTTCGAACTGCATATCGAGCAGGGGCTGGTGCTTCAGGACGGCCGGCTCGATGTCGGCATCGTGACGGCGATCGTCGGGATCACCCGGATTGAGATCGTATTCCGGGGCTCGGCCGATCACGCCGGAACCACGCCGATGCATCTGCGCCGCGATGCGTTTACGCCAGCGGCCAAGACTGCCGTGTTCGTCGACCGGGTCGCCCGCGAATTCGTTGCCCGCAAGGAAGGCCTGTTCGTCGCCACCGTCGGAATCGTCTCGGTCTCGCCAGGTGCGTCGAATGTGGTGCCGCAGGAGGCGCGCATCGTCATCGATGCGCGCTCCGAAAATCGCGCCCTGATGGACGAGTTTCTCGCGCTGCTGGACCGTGAGACCCGTACATTCGCGAGCGAGAGCCGCACCGAACGCGCCGTCTTCGCGCGGCTGTCCGACACCAACCCGACCGCATGCGATGCCCGCCTGCGCGGATTATTGCGGGACAGCGCGAATGCGCTTGGCTTCACCAACACCGACATCGCCTCCGGTGCCGGACACGACGCCGCCTTTGTGGCGCGGATCGCGCCGTCGGCCATGCTGTTCATCCCCTGCCGTGACGGCAAGAGCCACGCGCCGGAGGAATGGGCGGAGCCTGATGCGCTGGCCGCCGGCACCGCGGTGATCGCCGAAGCGGTGCTGCGCTTCGACCGCGGCAGTTCGACAGGCTGAAAGCCTAGATCGCGACAAACGGATTGTCGCGATCGCGCCGATAGACAAGCTCACCGGCGACATAGGTGGCCTGCACGGCACGATCGTCGCCGAGCGTCATCTGGATGAACAGGGCCTCCTCGAAATCCTTCGCGAATTGCATCCGGAATTCGATGATCGGCGTGGATTTCATATCGAGAACCACCAGATCGGCCTCCATGCCGGGCGCGATGCTGCCGATCTTGTCGTCCAGGTACATCGCATGCGCGGTGCCGCGCGTCGCCACGTAATAGGCGTGTCCGGCGGACAAGGCGTGGCCGTTCATCTGCGCCGCCTTGTAGGCCTCGCCCAAAGTCGCCAGAATCGAAAACGATGTGCCGGCGCCGATATCGGTGCCGAGACCGACGCGGACCGGGCGCTCGCGCTGCATTGCCCGGGCGATATTGAAGCAACCGCTGCCAAGGAAGAAGTTCGACGTCGGGCAATGCGCGATTGCCGAACCGGTGCGATGCATCACCTGCATCTCGTCGTCAGTCAGATAGATGCCGTGTCCGAACACCGCGCGCGGCCGGCACAGCGAATAATGATCGTAGACATCGAGATAGCCATTCCGCTCCGGGAAAAGCTCCCTGATCCACGCCACCTCTCTTTGGTTCTCGGACACATGGGTCTGCATGAAACAGTCCGGATGCTCGTTGCAGAGCGCTCCGGCGGCCTCCAGCTGCTCGCGCGAACTGGTCGCGGCGAAGCGTGGCGTGATGGCGTACATCAGACGGCCGCGATTGTGCCATTTCGCGATCAGCGCCTTCGACTCGTCATAGCCCGACTGTGCCGTATCCCTGAGTTTCTCCGGCGCGTTGCGGTCCATCAGAACCTTGCCGGCGGCCAGCCGCATGCCGAGCTTCTCCGCCTCCTCGAACAGCGCATCGACCGACTGAGGATGAACCGTGCAATAGACGCAGCCGCTGGTGATTCCGTTCCTCAGATTCTCGCGCAGGAACATCTTGGCGACGCTTCGCGCAAACTCCTTGTCGGAATATTTCTGCTCGACCGGATACGTGTACTTGTCGAGCCAGTCGAGCAACTGGTCACCATAGGCCGCAATCATCGGCTTCTGCGGAAAGTGCACATGGCTATCGATAAACCCCGCCGAAATCAGCGCGTCGGGGCCGTAACTCCTGATGTCCGTCCCCCGCGGCAACAGCGGCTCGATCTCGGCCGCCGCACCGAAATGCGTGATCAGTCCATTGTCCATCGCAACGATGGCGTCCGGCTCATGGACCATCGTGCTGTCGAGCCCGCTCTTGAACGGATCGCCCGTATAGGTGAGCACCGGACCACGAATTGCTGTCGGCATTTCAAACTCCGCGGCAACGGATCAGGTCTCTCAATGCCACGATCGGCGTAAACATTGAGTCATCGTCTACACGGCTGCCAGGCCTGTTAGTCCGGCGCATTGCGTGCGGCTATTGCGGCCGCTCCGTCTCGACCTCCGACAGGGTGGCCCAGCCGGGACCGCTGGTCGGCGGAGTCATCTCGTCCTGCACGTTCTTGTGGCGAAAGATATGCGCCTTGGCCACCATGTTGGCCGTGACCGGGGCCGTCAGAAACAGGAACAGCGAGATCATCAGTTCGTGCGCCGTCGGCAAATTGTGAAACAGCAGAAAATACACCATCGACGCGATCAGCAGCGCACCGATGCCGAGCGTGGTCGCCTTGGTCGGCGCATGCAGCCTGCGCATCGTATCGGTCAGTTTTGCCAAACCGAACGAACCGACGAAGAGAAAAAATGCGCCGGTGACGATCAGCGCCGAGACAAGGACTTCGCCTACCAACTGCATGACGTCTACTCGATCACATTGCCGCGCAACAGGAACTTGCAGAAGGCCACGGTCGAAATGAAGCCGACCATGGCAAACAGCAACGCAGCCTCGAAATAAATCGTCGTGCCGAACAATATCCCGGCAAGCACGATCAATCCGATCGCGTTGATCACCATCGTATCGAGCGCCAGGATGCGATCGGTGGCGTCGGGACCAGCCCAGAGCCGGTACAGGTTGAGCATGACGGACACGGCGATTGCGATCAACGCAACGATGGATGCCATTGCTATCATTCGAAAATCCTCATCAGCCGGCTTTCGTAACGGGATTTGATTGACGCGACCGTGCCCTCCGGATCGTCGGTCTCGAGGCAATGAACCAGCAGGGAATGGCCGTCGGCGCTGAGATCGGCGCTCACGGTGCCGGGCGTCATCGTGATCGTTCCCGCCAGCACCGCGATGGCTTCGGGCGACTTCAAGTCGAGCGGGATCGTGATGAAGCGCGAGCGCAGGCTTTCGCTGCGCCTGAACAACACCAGGTAAGCCACCTGCACATTGGACACGACGATGTCCCAGAGCACGACAAGGCCATATTCCATGATCGCAAGCGGATTGCGGATCTTCGGACGGCCGGGCCAATACGGGCTGCTGATCTTTGCAATTGCAACGCCGAGGATCAGGCCGAACACGAAATTGCCGATCGAGAAGTCGTTCACCAGCAGCACCCAGACCACGGCCAGGGTCAGGCTCAGAAGCGGATGCGGAAAGATGCGCATGAGCAAAGTCATGGCGTCACCATCGCAGCGGTGCGGGGCGCGGACTTGAGGACCGCGTCGATGTAAAGCTGAGGCTCAAGCAGCTGCTTTGCGGTCGCAGTCATGTCCGACATGGCGGGGCCGGCGAAACCGGACAGCGCGGCCATCGCTCCAATCAGCACGGCGATGACGACGATTGGCAATGTCCGGAACCCGGTCTTGCCCGGATCGCCGAGCAACCGATCCGGCGCGGTCCAGAATGTCCGGATGCCGGCGCGGGCGAAGCTCAGGATCAACAGAAGACTCGTGATCAGGATCGCCGGCCATACGAGAGAGGCCTCCCCGCTCGCCCGCGCTGCGTCGAGGATCAGGAGCTTGCCCAGGAATCCGGCCAGCGGCGGCATGCCGACCATCGCGATCGCAAGCAGGAAATACAAGCCGCCGAGCAACATGACCTCGCCGCTCAGTCCGGCAGGCTCTACTGAAGCGGGGCGAACCTCCGGACGATGCACCAGAATGCCGGCCAGCAGAAACAGGCCGGCGCTCGTCAGGGTGCTCTGCACCGCATAATAGAGCGCCGCTGAAAGGCCATCGCCGCTGCCAAGTCCGACTGCAATGAGCAACGTGCCCATCGACGCGATGACCGAATAGGCGACCAGGTCGCTGAGCGCGCGGCTTGCCAGCATGCCGAATGTGCCAATCACGAGCGTGAGGATTGCGGCAGGCATGATCCATGGCAGCGCAATGCCCGCAAGCGGACCGGCATCGGCGCCGAATATCAGGGTGTAAACGCGAATGATCGAATAGGCGCCGACCTTGGTCATGATTGCAAACATGGCCGCGGCCGGCGGCGAAGTGGAGCCGTAGGTTGGCGGCAGCCACCAATGCAGCGGCACCATCGCCGATTTGATCGCAAAAACCGTGAACAGCAGCAGCGCGCCCGCGGACAGCAGCGCCTCATTGCCGGCAGCGACATTCCGAACCTTGATCGCGAGATCGGCCATGTTGAGCGTGCCGGTTACGGCATAGATGGTGCCCACGGCGAACAGGAAAACGGTTGAGCCGATCAGATTGATCGCCACATAATGAAAGCCGGCCTTGAGCCGGCGCGCTCCGCCACCATGCAGCATCAGTCCGTACGACGCGATCAGCAACACCTCGAAGAACACGAACAGGTTGAAGAGGTCCCCGGTCAGGAAAGCGCCGTTGACGCCAAGAAGCTGGAACTGGAACAGCGCATGGAAATGACGGCCGAGTTGATCCCATCTGCCGAGCGACGCGATCAGAACGCCGGTCCCCAGCACACCCGCCAGCAACAGCATTGTCGCCGCCAGGCGGTCCAGCACCAGAACGATACCGAATGGCGCCGGCCAATTGCCGAGCAGATAGACGCGGGTCTCTCCATCGGCAGCCAGCGCATAGAGCCAGGCGGCGACGGCCAGTTGAAGCATGATCGCGACCACCGAGGTCACGCGCTGCACCCTCAGCCCATAACGCGACACCAGCACCAGCAATGCGGCTGCCATTGCCGGAATTGCGACCGGCAGGATCATGCCCTGGTTCATCGCCGGGGCTCCTTCGGCCGGGCCGCCACGTCATCGTCGGAGCCACCACCGAGCGAGACGTCATCCGAGCCGGTCTCGAGAAAGGCGCGCAGCGACAGCACGACGATCAGCGCCGTCATGCCGAAGGTGATGACAATCGCAGTCAACACCAGCGCCTGCGGCAGCGGGTCGGTGTAACCCGTCGCGCTCTTTGAAATGATTGGCGGCAGGTCGATCACCAGCCGGCCCATCGCGAACAGGAACACATTCACCGCGTAGGACAAAAACGACAATCCGATCACGACCGGAAATGTGCGCCGCTGAAACAGCAGATAGATGCCGACGGAGGTCATCGCCCCGATCGCCGTCGCGAGCAGCAACTCCATGCTCATGACGGCCTCCCCGCTGCCAGGTTGGAGGCTTCCTCGGCGCGATTCTCGACGCGGGATATTGTCGCCAGCGACAGGATGCAGGTCCCGAGCACCGTGAAGAACACGCCAACATCGAACGCCATGGCGGAGGCCAGTTCAACCTCGCCGAAGAGCGGCAAGTCGAAATAGCCGAAGGTCGAACTCAGGAAGGGGCGATCGAACAGCAGCGACGCCAGGCCGGTCGCGCCGGCGATGGCGACACCGCCGCCGATCATCAGATGCGCATCCATTCGCGCGCGCTTCTGGGCCCAGAGATAGCCGCTCGCCATGTATTGCATGAGATAGGCGATGGCGACGATCAGCCCGGCGATGAACCCGCCGCCGGGCAAGTTGTGCCCGCGAAGCAGAATGTACACGCCGGTCATCAACGCCAGCGGCAGCACCACGCGCGTGATCACGATCATCATCAACGGATGCGGATCGAACGCCTGGGGCCCGAACCGCGTGGCCGCGAGCCGCCGCCCGGATGCTCCGTGCAGGGCGGCATCAAGCAGGGCAAAGATCGTCAGCGCAGCGATCGCAAGAACGATGATTTCGCCGAACGTATCATAGCCCCGGAAATCGACCAGGATCACGTTGACGACGTTGGTGCCGCCGCCGCCGGGCTTGGATTGCGCGACATGGTAGTCCGAGATCGTCTCAAAGCCCCGGGTGAGAATGGCATAGGCCAGCGCAGCCACACCGGCGCCGACGATCAGCGCAAAAGCGCCGGCGCCGAGGCTGGCACGCCGGGGCAAATCGTTCGCGCTGATGCGGGGAAGCAGGTTGATCGCCAGCAGCAACAGGATGGTCGTGACGACCTCGACCGAGATCTGTGTCAGCGCGAGGTCGGGAGCGGAGAACTGCAGGAAGGCGAGAGAGACGATCAGCCCGACCACACTGGTGATGATCAGTGCGAACAGCCGGTCGTGATGGCGGGCGACGATCAGGATGCACGCCGCGATCAGCGCGAGCCAGCCGGTGACTGCCGGCAGGTTGACGGGAAGCGTCGGCCGCGTGCCCGGCGCATACGGTGAGGTCAGGAAGCCGGCCAGACCGAAAACGCAGACCGCAGCGACCGTGACCCCGAAATAGCGTGGCAGGCTGCCGTTATCGAACAGCGCCATCAGCCGCCGGGAGAAAACGACGATGCCGGCGATGGTGGCCTGGAACATGGTCATGGCGTCCGGCCGGGGCACCGCCAGACGCAGCCGGTTTACCTGTGCGTACAGCAGATAAAGCAGCAGTCCGCCGACTGTGGCGATGAGGCTCATGATCAGCGCAGGCGTGATCCCATGCCAGATCGCGAGATAGTAATCGGGAAGCGCGCCGCCCGCGGTCGCAAGCGCCGTACGCTCGACGATGGCACCGGCAAACATTTGCGGCATCAACCCAATCGCGATCACCGGAATGACCAGCAGCGCGACCGGCAGCCACATTCCGAACGGAGGGTCGTGCGGATGATGAGGGTAATCATCGCGCTTGCGGCCAAAAAACACGGCGAAGATCAGCCGCGCCGAATAGGCCGCAGAGAACAGCCCACCAAGGGTGGCGAATACCGGAAACAGCCAGGCCTGCCCGGCATAAACCGTGGTCGCCGCCTCCTCCAGCATCAACTCCTTGGAGAGAAAGCCGTTGAGCCCGATCATGCCGGCCATCGACGCCGCGGCGATGATCGCCAGCGTGGCGGTGATCGGCATCACATGGATGAGCCCGCCGAGCTTGCGGATGTCGCGGGTGCCGGTCTCATGATCGACAATGCCCGCGCTCATGAAGAGCGCAGCCTTGAAAGTCGCGTGGTTGAGCACATGGAAGACCGCGGCCACCACCGCCATGCGGGTCGACAGGCCGAGCAGCATCGTCAGCAAGCCGAGATGGCTGACCGTCGAAAAGGCCAGCAGCGCTTTCAGGTCGTCCTTGAATATCGCGATCCATGCCGCGACGACCATGGTCACGAGTCCGGTCATGGACACGATCAGGAACCATTCCGGCGTGCCCGAGAGCGCCGGCCACAGACGCGCCAGCAGGAACACGCCCGCTTTCACCATCGTGGCGGAATGCAGATAGGCAGAGACCGGCGTCGGCGCCGCCATCGCATGCGGCAGCCAGAAATGGAACGGAAACTGCGCCGACTTGGTGAAAGCACCGATCAGAATAAGCAGAAGCGCGGGCAGATAAAGCGGCGATGCCTTGATCTGTTCGCCGCGCGTCAGGATCTCGCTGATCTCGAAAGTGCCGGCAATGTTGCCGAGCAGCAGCATGCCGCCCATCAGCGCAAGACCGCCACCGCCGGTGACGATCAGCGCCATCCGTGCGCCAGCGCGCGATTCCGGAAGATGGTACCAATAGCCGATCAGAAGAAATGACGTGAGGCTCGTAAGCTCCCAGAACACAATCAGCAGAAGGATATTGTCGCTCAGAACAATGCCGAGCATCGACCCCTGAAACATCAGAAGATAACAGAAGAACCGGCCGACCGCATCGTTGCGGCTTAAATAGAAGCGCGCATAAAGGATGATCAGCAGCCCGATCGACAGGATCATGGCCGCGAAAAACAGCCCGAGTCCGTCGGCGAAAAACGAGAACGACAAGCCGAGCTGCGGCAGCCACTCGAACCGGCTATGCGGCACCCCGCCCGAATAGACCTGCGGGACCAGCGTCAGCAATATGATCAGCGACAGCGCAGAGACGCCGGCGGTGACCACGGTGCAGACGTTGCGGCCGGCACGGATGGCCAGGGGCGGCAGCAACGCCCCGATGAAAGGGATCAGAACGATAAGCGCAAGTTTCATGGAAGCTTGGATGGGTGCGGTCGCAGGCCGAGCATGGAAAGGAATTCACTTTTCTTATCGTCAACCCAGCCTTTTCTGCCAACCCCGCCTTTAGGGCGACGCTTTTCAAACTCCATCGCCGCTCAGCGACAGATGGCCGCATGGTTGCAAGCCGCGGATCAAATTGCGAGCACAAAAACAACCCAGGCCGCCGAACCGTTGGAAGTTGGGGACATGTTCACTCCCGGGTGGGTATCAATCCAGGGCCGGACTCAATCCCAGGTCAGCGCGCCGCCATTCTGATATTCGATGACGCGGGTCTCGAAGAAGTTCTTTTCCTTCTTGAGGTCCATTGCCTCCGACATCCACGGAAACGGATTGTCGGTCTCTGGAAAGACCGAGACCAGCCCGAGTTGCGCACAGCGCCGGTTGGCGATGAAATGCATATACTGCTCGCACAATGCTGCGTTCAGCCCGAGGAAGCCACGCGGCATGGTATCGCGGCCATAGGCGACCTCCAGTTCGGCCGCTTCGCGCACCATTCCTGCGACCTCAGCCTGGAACTCGCGTGACCAGAGCTGCGGGTTTTCGATCTTGATCTGATTGATGACATCGATGCCGAAGTTGAGATGAATGCTCTCGTCGCGCAGGATGTATTGGTACTGCTCGGCGATGCCCACCATCTTGTTGCGCCGGCCGAGCGAAAGGATCTGCGCAAAGCCGGTATAGAACCACATCCCTTCGAAGATCACATAGAAGGCAATGAGATCGCGCAGGAACGCGCGGTCGGATTCCAGAGTTCCGGTCTTGAAGTCAGGATCGTCGAGATGCTGTGTGTGCTTCAGCGCCCAGGCGGCCTTGTCGGTGATCGAAGGCACCTCGCGGTACATGTTGAAGAGCTCGCCCTCGTCGAGCCCCAGGCTTTCGACGATGTACTGGAAGGTGTGCGTATGCACCGCCTCCTCGAATGCCTGGCGCAGAAGATATTGCCGGCATTCCGGGTTCGTGAGGTGCCGGTAGATCGCGAGCACGATGTTGTTGGCAACCAGGCTTTCTGACGCCGCGAAGAAGCCCAGGTTGCGCTTGATCGCGCGCCGCTCGTCCTCGGTCAGGCCGTCGCGGGACTTCCACAGCGCGATGTCGGCCTGCATCGACACCTCGGTCGGCATCCAGTGATTGTTGCAGCCGGCGAGGTATTTCTCCCAGGCCCATTTGTACTTGAGCGGAAGCAACTGGTTCACATCGGCTCGGCAATTGATCATTGCTTTCTGGTCGATCGAGACCCGTCCGCCCTCGCGGTCGATCGCCCCGAGCCCCGTCGGCTCCGCCGAGGGCTTTGCGAACACGATCAGCGGCGCCGGTATCGCGGGCTTTGTGTCAGTATCGGACCAGTCGAGCATGATGGCTTTCCCCCTTGTTCTTGTCGCTATGCGAAATGCATCACTGGCAAGCTTCGCAATCCGGATCATCGATGCGGCATGACGGCATCGCATCGGGCATCATTGCGCTCTTGGTCGAGACGGCTGACACGGCCGACACCGCATTGAGCTTTCCGTCCGTGCCCTTCAGCGTCGATTTTTCGACATGCGTCGCCGAGCGCGAGCGCAGGTAATAGGTGGTCTTCAGCCCGCGCTGCCATGCGAGCCTGTACAGCGCATCCAGCTTCTTCCCTGAGGGATTGGCGATATAGAGATTGAGCGACTGAGCCTGGTCGATCCACTTCTGGCGGCGCGCAGCGGCCTCGATCAGCCATGCGCTGTCGATCTCGAACGCGGTCGCATAAAGCGATTTCAGCTCATCCGGGATCCGGTCGATCTGGCCCGCGACGCCATCGAAGTATTTCAGGTCCGACACCATCACCTCGTCCCACAAGCCTCGCGCCTTGAGATCGCGGACCAGGAAGGCATTCACCACGGTGAAATCACCCGACATGTTCGATTTCACGTACAGGTTCTGGTAGGCCGGCTCGATCGACTGGCTAACGCCGCAGATGTTCGAGATCGTCGCTGTCGGCGCGATCGCCATCGTGTTCGAATTGCGCATCCCGACGGCCTTCACCCGCTCCCGCAGGCCTTCCCAGTCCAGCCGCTCCGAGCGGTCGAGATCAAGCGTGCTGCGGGCGTCCGCTAGCAGCTCGATCGAATCGATCGGGAAAATCCCCTTCGACCACAGCGATCGGTCATAGCTTGGATAGCGCCCGCGCTCGGCGGCAAGATCGGCAGACGCCGATATGGCATGGAAAGAAATCGCCTCCATGCTCTCGTCCGCAAAGCGCACCGCCCCCTCCGAGGCATAGGGCAAGCGGAGCATTTGCAACGCATCCTGGAAGCCCATGAGGCCGAGCCCGACCGGCCGGTGGCGCAGGTTCGAACGCCGAGCTTCCGGTATCGTGTAGAAATTGATGTCGATGACGTTGTCGAGCATGCGCATTGCGGTCTTGACCGTGCCGCCCAGTTTGTCGTGGTCGAGGCCTTGCGGCCCGATATGAGCCGCGAGATTGACCGAGCCGAGATTGCAGACCGCGACTTCGTCATTTGACGTATTGAGCGTGATCTCGGTGCAGAGATTGGACGAGTGCACCACGCCGGCATGGCGTTGCGGCGATCGGATATTGCAAGGATCCTTGAACGTGATCCAGGGATGCCCGGTCTCGAACAGCATCGTCAGCATGCGGCGCCAGAGATCGGCGGCGCGCACCTGCTTGAAGACTTTCATCTCTCCGCGCGCGGCTTTGGCTTCATAGGCTTCGTAGGCCGCCTTGAAAGCGTGGCCGTAAAGGTCGTGCAGGTCCGGCGCTTCGTCGGGTGAGAACAGGGTCCATGCCCCGTCGGCTTCGACCCGCTCCATGAACAGGTCCGGCACCCAATTGGCGGTGTTCATGTCGTGCGTGCGCCGGCGGTCGTCGCCGGTGTTCTTGCGGAGATCGAGAAACTCCTCGACGTCGATATGCCAGGTTTCCAGATAGGCGCAGACGGCACCCTTGCGCTTGCCGCCCTGGTTGACCGCGATCGCCGTATCGTTTGCGACCTTCAGGAACGGCACGATTCCCTGGCTTTCGCCATTGGTCCCCTTGATGTGGGCGCCAAGACCGCGGACGCGGGTCCAGTCGTTGCCGAGACCGCCGGAGTATTTGGCCAGTAGCGCGTTGTCCTTCACCGACTTGAAGATGCCGTCGAGATCGTCCGGAACGGTGGTCAGGAAACACGACGAGAGTTGTGGGCGCAGCGTGCCGGCGTTGAACAGCGTCGGCGTCGACGCCATGAAAGCGAACGACGACAGCAGGTTGTAGAACTCGATCGCCTTGCCCTCTCGGTCAATCTCCCGCAAGGCAAGCCCCATCGCCACGCGCATGAAGAACGCCTGAGGCAGTTCGATTCGTGTGCCGCGGACATGCAGGAAGTAGCGGTCGTACAGCGTCTGGAATCCGAGATAATCGAACTGAAGATCGCGTTCGGGCTTCAGCGCGGCGGCGAGACGGACCAGATCGAAGCGGGCCAGTTCGGGATCGAGCAGTTCTGCCGCTATCCCCTTTTTGATGTAGGCATGGAAATAGTCCGGATAACCCGCCTGCATTTCCGCCTGCGTCGATTCCGTCGGGCAGCCAAGAACATGCGTCAATGCTTCGCGGCGCAGTTTGTCGAGCAGTAGTCGTGCGCTGGCCTTGGCATAGTTCGGCTCGGTTTCAATCAGGGTTCGTGCAGCAAGAATGGGTGCAAGCGCCAATTCCTCGATCGAAATGCCGTCATAAAGATTGCGGTGTGTCTCGGTGACAATGGCTGCAGAGGAAACGCCGTCCAGTCCGTCGCACGCTTCCGCGATCACCGCATCGAGACGCGTGCTGTCGAGCGGTGCTTTCGTGCCATCGGCCGCCGTCACATGCAACGTACGCGACTTCGCGATCTCCGGCATGTCCTTCGGCGCAGATCGCGCGCGCTCACGCGCCCGCTCCTCACGGTACAACACATAGGCCCGCGCAACCTTGTGATGTTCGCCACGCATCAAGGCCAGTTCGACCTGATCCTGAACATCCTCGATATGGAAAGTGCGGCCGGCATCGGCACGCCGGGTCAGGTTCGACACGATCTGCCGCGTCAGTTCGGCGACCACATCGTGGACGCGGCGTGACGCGGCGGCACTGTTGCCTTCGACAGCGAGAAACGCCTTGGTCAGGGCGACCGCGATCTTGGACGCATCGAATGCCGTCACATCGCCATTACGCCGGATCACCTGATAGTCGGGCTGCGCCGCTGACGGAGACACTGCCGCGACGGGAAGGATTGGGGCTGGGGATCGGACGGTTTCGAGCGCGAGAGACATTCGGCTTTCCCAATTTTGGGGCGGTATGGCCGAAGGTTCGCGCACAGCCGACCCGGCGAAGAGGCCGGCGGCAACAAGCGAATCCATCGGGGCACCCCGCCCGAGGACGTTCTATGCGGTCACGGCAGGTCTCCTGGCTCGCGGGTCGTTGCGTCCGTCGGGCCTTCCCGGAAACAGGGCGTTTCCAGTGGCGCGTGATCGACTTCGGCTCGCCGCTTACAGTTGCGGGGGCAGCGCCGGCCTCGCCTGACGGCTCACCGGCTTCCCTCTTGGCCCTCGATCTTGCGATTCAAGGGACCGTGACAACAAGATTTAGTAGTTTGTTCGCGGGCTGTGTCAATTGCTGGCGTGAGAAAATCGTCGGAGCCTGTTAACTGAAGGCCCGGCATGCGGATTTACGTGCATTTGCGCCATTTCACGCAGACGGGATTAGCCTTGTCGCTGGTACCCGCGCATCTGCGCCTTATTTCCTACTGTAATTGACGTAAGATGGCTGCCCAGTTCGAGGTTTGAAATGTATTCCCGCGTTTTGATCGTGTTCACGTCGCTCGCCGCATTCGCGGCCTCTCCGGCAATCGCGGATATCCAGATCACCGTCGATAAAGCCGCGCAGACGCTGACGGTCGCGCGCGACGGTGAGGTGCTGCACAGATGGCCGGTCTCGACCGGTCGGATCGGACGCTTCACGCCGGACGGCAGCTATCAGGCTTTCCGCATGGAAAAGGATCATTACTCGCGCGAATTCGACGACGCGCCGATGCCGCATTCGATTTTCTTCACCAAGCGCGGGCATGCGATCCACGGTTCTTTGGAGACCGGAAAGCTTGGCCGACCCGCTTCCAGTGGGTGCGTCCGGCTGGCTCCCGAGAACGCCAAAGTGCTGTTCGATCTGGTGAAGGCCGAAGGCGTACTGAAAACCAAAGTGACCATTGGGGGCGACGAACGGGTGGCGCTTGCACGTGCCGACCGGCAATTGACCCGAGGGCGCCCGAACGACAGCAGTTCGCGACAAGTCGAGCGCGGCACCGGCTTGCCGCCGACCTATTCACCACCGGTGGACGATGAGCGTCTTGCGCGCGAACGCTATGCCGCTCCGCGCCAGGTTTATCGGCAGCCGCAGCAGCAGCAGCAATATTACTACGATGGATACCAGTGGCAGCCGCATCCGGGACGAAGCTATCAGCGCGCGCAGCCCCAGCCCTATTACGGCCAGCCGCAATATTACTATCAGCCGCGCTTTTATTACGACTGACGCGCCGGCCGGCCAGCTGTCCAGGTTGTGCCCTGATCGCGCGATGACAAATTCGCTGGCTGACTGCCATCGTCGGGAGGGACACCATGAGCATCCTTGATTTTCTGCTTGGCGGCGGCGCGGGGCGTGGCGGCAGTGCGAGCGGTAGCGGCAACATGACGAAGATCGGCATGGCGCTGATCTCGTACCTGCTCTGGCGCTGGTATCAGAATTCGCGGGCCGGCGGTGGCGCGCCCTCGCCCATGCCCGCGCCCGGGCGACACAGCGGTGACGCACGTATCCCTCGCGACGAGCCGCAGAGCCGGTTTCCGGACAGCGATCCCATGCCGGTACCGCGCTCGGGTTCCGCTGACGACAGCGACTTTGGTCCGCTGATCGAATCCACCCGCCGCATGCCCGAAACGCCGCGCGGCGACCGGCGCGGCCGTCCCATGAACGATGAAGACGAAGGCGACATGGGTGGGGGAATGGGCGGTGGCGGAGGCCTTGGCGATATTCTCAATGACATCCTGAACGGCGGCCGCGGCATGCCGGGCGGCGATCCGCGTGGCAGACCGGGGGGCGGATTTCCTGGCAGCGACCCGTCGCGTGGCGGTCGCGGCGGCAGCCTGGAAGACATTCTCGGCGATATCCTCGGCGGTGGCCGCGGGATGCCCGGTTCGCGCTTCTCGGGCGCGCAGAACGATCCGCTGAGCGGGCTTCTGCAGGGCGCAGGCATCGGCGGTCTCGGCGGTTTGCTCGCAGGCGGCGCCGGCGGTGGCATGCTCGGTGACCTGATACGGCAATTCGACCAATCGGGTTCCGGCGATGCCGCCAGATCCTGGGTGTCGCCCGGCGAAAACATGCCGGTGACGCCAAGCCAGATCGAAAATACCTTCGGCTCCGACATCATTGACCAGCTCGCCGGTCAGTTCGGTCTCGACAAGCAAGAACTGCTGCAGGGCCTGAGCGAGACGCTGCCGGATGTGGTCAACCAGCTCACGCCGGATGGGCGGCTTCCGACCGAAGACGAAATCTCGCGCTGGACTTAAGGCAACGCAGCAAACAAAAAGGCCCGGCACGAAGCCGGGCCCAAGTTGCGCAGGCGGAGCAACACGACGTGACCCGGTCCTCCGCCACGGGAAACCGCCATACGGCGATCAATGCGACGCTAGACGAGCTTTGGCGCTGACGATTTGATCGGCATCAATTCCGGCGGCCGGCCACGGTATTTCGACGGGCGGCTACCTTGGCCCCTGCGGGGCGGCCGGCCATTTGCGCTCGATCCAGTGCAACATGCGCGCAAGCGGCGGCTGCAGGCGCGGAAGATCGACCGCCAGCAGCACCAGCCCGAGCGGCAGCATCCAGAAACCCAGGATCGGAAGAAACCCGAAAACGCCGCCGAGAAGCAGGAGGCTCGCCGTCGGTATGCGCCACATCCGGGCACTCGGCTCCCGCAGCGAGCGCGACCGCCGCGCCATCCATCCGGGCAGTCGCTCCTCGAAGCGATGCAAAAGCGCATGGAAGTCGGTCGGGCTCATGGCCATCAATGCCCCACCCCAAGCGCAAGTTCACCGCGATCCAGAATAAGCGGGACGATCAGATCCTCCTCATCGTCGAGATGGCGGATCAACCCCTGGAACAGAACGGTCGATTGCTGCATGCAGCTTTCGACGGAAGGACGCAGCGCGTCCGCCGGGCCCCCGAGTGCGCGCAGGAACCCGTTCGCCGCCTCGACCGAATTCTCGATGTTGGCGGCCAGGTGATCGTGGTCTCCCTCAAGCAAGTCAAAGCCGTGCGCAAGCCTCGAGTCAGCTTTGCGGAAGATAGGGAAGTAGTGATCGTCCTCGATATGATGATGTGCGTGAAGCTGCTGCAGAAGAAACTGCAGGCGCGGCGCGAAGAATTCGGCGAATTGCTGCGCGTCAGTTTGGCCTTCCCGAAAGCGGACGGACGCGTCCTCAAGCATGCCTCCGATTTCACGGAACATGGCGTGGCGCGACAACCAGAAACTTGCCATCTGACCGAGATTGGGGTGAGCGGCCCAGACCTCTCGCGGATAGCGCACGAGCAGCAGCCGAAGATCATCCGGCAGGCCCGACCGTGTCGCCAGCGAAAGATCGCGGACCAAAGTGGACGTCGGCTCGGTCATTTCTTTTCCAGCAGCAGCTTGCCGCGCGCACGGATGGTCGCCTGAGCCACCTCGGCAAATTTCTGCAGCAGCCAGGGAAGCGTAACCTCAAGCCGGACATGATCTTCGGCAACGTCGACGGTGCCTGCGGCGGACTGGCCGAGCGCACGCACGCGAAAAGTCAGCCGGTCGCCGGACCAGATCTCCTCGTCGACCTTCAGCACCGGGAACGCCTTGGCGGCGCCAGTGAGACCGGGTCCGAGACGGCGCAACGCCTCCTCCTTGCCGAGGGAATGCGGAATGGAAACGGTAATCGGCTTCGACATGGCCTCGTCCGGTTGAGATCTGTTCGAGGAATGTAGGTACGCGCCCGTCATCGGCCAAGCGTCAGACCGGAATGGACGCGTCCAACCTCAGGTCGGTAGCGATGTGAATAAATGCGGGGATTGCTTCAGAAGCCGCCCGAAATTCGCGCCGATGAACCCCTTGCCACGCTGGATTTGCGGTGCAAAAGCCTGTGCATCACGGTCGGCCGGACGGCTCCCTATTAGGCGTTTGAGTCCGCTGTGAGTTCCCGCCTGTGATGTTCGGGCATTTCCCTTTCCGGCCATGATCATGACCGCTCCCGTCCCGCCTCACGAAACCCGGATCGCCCGCATCCCGATGGAGCGGGCAGCCGCGCACCGGCTTGCCGATGCGCTTGCCGAACGGCTCGATCCGGAGAGCTGTGCGGTCTCGATGTTTGAAAATGGCGACCGCTGGACCGTCGAGGCGGCCTTTCACCACGCCCCCGACCAGGAGCTGATTTCCGAAACGGTGGCGCAGGTGGTGGGAGCCGATGTTGCCAACGAACTCAAATTCTCGACCATCGCCACCCGCGACTGGGTTGCGGCAAGCCTCGAGGGCCTCGCGCCAGTTCGTGCGGGTCGTTTCGTGGTGCACGGCGCGCATGACCGCATGCGCCTGCGGCCGAATGATATCGGGATCGAGATCGAAGCAGCGCTGGCTTTCGGCACCGGCCACCATGGCACCACACGCGGTTGCCTGATTGCCTTCGAGGCGCTGCGCAAGGGCTCACCCCCGGCGCGGCGCTGGCGCGTTCTCGATGTCGGAACCGGGACCGGGCTGCTAGCGATCGCCGCTGCAAAGGCGCTGCGGGTGCCGGTGTTTGCGAGCGACATCGACCCAGTCGCGGTGACAGTCGCGCAAGACAATGCGCGGCTGAACCGGGTCACGCCGCTGTTGCAGGCTTTTACCGCAAGCGGCGTCGACAGCGGCCGGATTCGTCGAGGCCGCTATGACTTGATCTTCGCCAACATTCTCGAACAACCACTGCGCCGGATGTCCGCGCCTCTGTCGACGCTGTTGGCGCCGGGAGGACGCCTGATCCTGTCCGGCCTGCTTTCGGCGCACGCGCCGGGCGTCGTCGCGGCCTACCGCCGCCAAGGCTTGAGGCTGCAATCCCGGACAATACTGGACGGCTGGGTGACGCTGGTGATGCTCCGCGGCCGATGAGCCAGAGCGCCCCGGACAAACCGGGGCGCAGGACTTACTCACCGGTAAAATCCGGCCGAATTAGCGGACGAACGGCAGTTCTTTCTCGCTGTGTGCGAGCCGCTCGCCGGCGAGTTGAAACTGGCCCGGCAGCAAGTGGCTATGCAGCGCGATTTCGCGTTCAGCCTGGCGCATGCGGGCCTCAATGAAAGAGGTCAGCAGGCGGGACATCAGGCCCGGCTGCTTGGCGCGAACTACGGTCGGGATTGAGGTCGATACGGAACCGGCGGTGATGGCGGTCATGGTGTCTCTCCTATGGAAAATCGACGGACACCCAGGGTCGTCCTCCAGACTTTCTGCAGTGCAACATAATGCGAGTCGGCGTTTTTACGAACGCCAAGAATTCATAGGGGGGCTGCTAAGTATGCATAATCGCTTCATATTTTGGTAACGCCTGAGGCATTTTGAGGCGTCCTGATAATTGTTGCATCAGCACTAGTCATTGCATTGCACAAAATTACTTGCACTGGCAGCGGGGGGATTGAAAATTTCGTGCCTAACAGGGATGCGGGCATATCCTTTCGCGCGGTGCCAGCGGGCCGCAAAACCGGTAAGCACGTCCGATCCAGCGCGTAAGGCACCCTTAATGTTCTCAGCCAAATTCCAGACCTTCGACGACATCACCGACCGCGCCGGCGCAGCACCGCGCATCGCGGCGCTGCGGGCCGCGCTGAAACAACGGGGGCTGGACGGTTTCGTCGTGCCCCGGGCCGATCGCCATCAGAATGAATATGTCCCCGAGAACGAGGAGCGGATTGCCTGGCTCAGCGGCTTTACCGGCTCCGCCGGCTTCCTGATCGTCCTCGCCGACAAGGCCGTGCTGTTCACCGATGGCCGCTACACCTTGCAGGCGCGCGAGCAGACCGATCCGGCGATCTTCACTCTGGTCAACAGCGTCGAGACGGCCCCGTCCTCTTGGATCGAGCAGAACCTGACGGCGGGCACCCGGCTTGGCTACGATCCCTGGCTTCACACCGCCGAGGGTGCCGAGAGGCTGGCAAAGGCGTGCGGCAAGGCCGACGCGGTACTCGAACCGGTCGCGGATAATCCGGTCGACGAAATCTGGAGCGACCGGCCGGCGCCGCCGCTCGGTGCAATCGTACTCCACGATCCTCGCTTCGCCGGCGAAGCCGCCGAAGACAAGCTGCAGCGCGTCGCGAGGGAGGTCGGCAAGCAACGCGCCGACGCCCTGGTCATCTCCGATCCGCACAACATCGCGTGGACCTTCAATATCCGCGGCTCCGACGTAGCGCACACGCCGTTGCCTTTGGCTTTCGCGATGGTCCCGAAAGCTGGACGGCCTGCGCTCTATGTGGATGGTCGCAAGCTGTCCAATTCGGTCCGCGACCGGCTCGTGACCATAGCCGAAATCCGCGAGCCCGATGCCCTGACCGACGATCTGGCCAGGCTCGGTGCAACGCAGGCCGCGGTGCTTCTCGATCAGGCCACGGCGGCCGACGCTCTCGCCAAGCTGGTGAAACAGGCCGGTGGCAAGGTGATGCGAGTGGCCGATCCGGTGGCCACCATGAAGGCAGTCAAGAACGCGACCGAGATTGCGGGTGCGTATGCGGCGCAGGCCCGCGACGGCGCCGCCATGGCGCGCTTTCTCGCCTGGTTCGATCGCGAGGCGCCGCGCGGCGCACTGACCGAGATCGCGGCGGTCGAGGCGTTGGAGACCTTCCGGCGGGACAGCGGGCTGCTCAAGGACATCTCGTTCCCGACCATATCGGGAGCGGGCCCGAACGGCGCCATCGTGCATTATCGCGTCACCAGCAAGAGCAACCGGCCGATCAAGCCGGGCGAATTGTTCCTGATCGATTCCGGCGGCCAGTACGAGGACGGCACCACCGACATCACCCGCACAGTTGCCGTGGGCGCGCCGACGGCCGAGATGCGCACGCGCTTTACCCAGGTGCTGAGGGGCCATATCGCGATCGCACGCGCGGTGTTTCCCGACGGGATTTCCGGGGCCCAGCTCGACACGCTGGCGCGCCAGTTCCTGTGGCAGGCCGGCGTCGATTTCGACCATGGAACCGGCCACGGCGTGGGCAGCTATCTCTCGGTGCATGAGGGACCGGCGAGGATTTCGAAGCTCGGGACGGTGCCGCTCAAGCGCGGCATGATCCTCTCGAATGAGCCCGGCTATTACAAGGAAGGCGCATTCGGGATCCGGATCGAGAATCTGGTGCTAGTGGTCGAGGCGCCGCCTATCCCGGGGGCTGAAAGGCCGATGAATGCGTTCGAGACCATCACCCTCGCGCCGATCGACAGACGCCTGATCGATGTCGGCCTGATGACGGCGGACGAGATGGCGTGGCTCGATAGCTACCATGCGAGAGTTGCAGAGACGGTGGCACCACTAGTTGATAAGGACACGGCGAACTGGCTCGCCGAGGCGACCCGCCCGCTCCTCAACCGATAGAGTCTAGCCTTTCGTGGATGTGCCAACGCCGAAATCCGAGGCGGCCTCCGATCAGCGCCCGGCGCCGTTCGGCCTGATCGTGCTGCTGATGGCGATGAGCGCCATCGGCCCGGTCTCGCTCAATATCCTCGTGCCGGCCACGCCCGGTCTGGTGGTGCTGTTCGATACCAACGTCGAGACCGTGCAGCTGACGCTGTCACTCTACCTGTTCGGACTCGCAGTCTCGCAACTCCTGCTTGGGCCGCTATCCGATCGCTTCGGCCGCAAGCCGGTGCTGCTGGCCGGCCTGTTCATCACCGCCGCGGCGAGCGTGGCAGCTGTCTTCTCGACCTCGATCGGCATGCTGATCGTGTTTCGGACGCTACAGGCGCTGGGCGCCTCATCCGGGCTGGTGATCGGACGCGCTATCATCCGCGACCTCTATACCCGCGACCGCGCCGCCGCCATGATCGGCCTCGTCACCACGGTGATGGTGCTGGCGCCGATGGCGGCGCCGCTGATCGGCGGACTGCTCGATACGCATTTCGGCTGGGAATACACGTTTGTCCTGACCGGCGTGATGTCCGCCGTGGTGATGGCCTGGGCGTTCGCGACATTGCCCGAGACGCGGCCCGATCACATCACCGGTGGCGGTGTACGCTTTATTTTGCACGAGAGTCGCGAATTGCTCGCGAACCGGAAGTTCGTCGGTTATGTGCTGGTCTGCGCGATCGGCACCGCAACCTTTTTCGCCTTTCTCGGCGGCGGCCCCTTCGTCGTCATCAACATTATGGGGCGCACCTCTGCGGAATACGGCGTGTGGTTCATCGCGACCTCCGGCGGTTTCATGCTGGGCAATTTCATCACGTCGCGCACCTCGCAGCGTTACGGCATCGACCGCATGATCGAGATCGGCCTCGCCCTGCTGCTGACCGGCTCGGTGCTGACGATTGCAACCGTCGCGGTGTTTCCGGATGGCGGGCCGTGGACCATATTCGTGCCGCAGCTTGCGATCTCGGTCGGCAACGGGATTTTCCTGCCGAATTGCGTGGCCGGTGCAGTGAGCGTCCGTCCGCAGGCGGCAGGCACGGCGTCAGGCATTACCGGCTTCCTGCAGATGTCGACCGGTGCGGTCGCGGCTCAGGGCATGAGCCACATCGTTGCTACCGCAACCACGGCGATGCCGCTTGCGATCGCGATGGCGGTGCTGTCGGCTGCGGCGTCGCTGTCGTTCTATGTCTTTCTGCGAAAGCGGAGCCAGCCGCAGCACCCACAGGCTTGATTGCTTAACCGCAGCCACCACCTCACATCACGCGACCTCACTCCACCTGGCCGTGCCGGGCCATGCAGGCGCGATAAAGCTCGAACTCCAGCGAACTGAACGTTGTCTCCGGATAGCGTTGCGACACGAGTGCGCATTCATGGATGGCGGCAGCGCGCGCTGGGTTGATACCCGCTCCCCGCGCATGTGCGGTGGATAAGGGCGCAAGAGATAAGGGAGCAAGCGCAGCGGCAGTCAGGGTCATGGCGGCGATGTAATGCTTCAGCATGACGAGCACTCCTGTGTCGTTTCAAAAACGACATAGGGAGCCCCAGTCGCCACCGGTCCCGCTAAACTTCGAAGGCTGCCATGCGGCTTCGCGGATCACGTCGCAGTGATCCGCTGGCGAACGGTTACTGCCCCGCCATGGCCAGCCATTCGTCTTCGGTGAGGACGGTTACGCCGTGCTTTTGCGCTTCAGCGAGCTTCGAACCGGCGCCCGGTCCGGCCACCACGTAATCGGTTTTCTTGGAGACCGATCCCGCCACCTTGGCGCCAAGCCGCTCCGCCTGCGCCTTCGCCTCGTTACGAGTCATCTTTTCCAGCGAGCCGGTGAACACGACGGTCTTGCCGGAAATGGCGGAGTCGGACTTCGCCTTTTCCATCGGCTCGACCTTGATCTGTTCGAGCAGGCGGTCGAGCGCCGCGCGGTTATTCTTCTCCTTGAAAAATTCGACGATCGCGCCGGCCACGACGTCACCGATGCCGCCGATATTGTTCAGTTCCTGATAGGCCTCGTTCTCAGGTCCCTCGCCGGCAGCCGCCATGCCGTCGAGAAACGCGTCGATATCACCGTAGTGACGCGCAATAAGTCGCGCATTGGTCTCGCCGATATGGCGAATGCCGAGCGCATAGATCAGCTTGTTGAGTCGGATCTTGCGGCGCTCCTCGATTGCTGCAAACAGGTTGCGCACCGAAGTCTCACCATAGCCTTCACGTTCGCTCAGCTTTTTCGATGCACGCTGATCACGCGCAGCGAGTGTGAAAATGTCGGCCGGCTCCATAACCAGGCCGTCCGCGTAGAAGGCCTGCACCTGCTTCTCGCCCAGCCCCTCGATGTCGAAGGCGTCGCGGGAGACGAAATGGCGCAATCGTTCAACCTGCTGTGCGGGACAGATCAATCCGCCGGTGCAGCGGCGCACCGCCTCGCCCTCCTCGCGCACCGCATGGCTGCCGCAGGCCGGGCACGTCTCTGGAAATTTATAGGGCTTCGCGTTCTTCGGCCGCTTGTCGAGCACAACGTCCAGCACCTGCGGGATCACGTCGCCGGCGCGCTGGATCACCACCGTATCCCCGATGCGAATATCGACGCCGCCACGGATCGGATTGCCGTCGTTTCCGATGCCCTTGATATAGTCCTCGTTATGGAGTGTGGCGTTCTGCACCACCACGCCGCCGACCGTAACCGGCTCCAGCTTGGCCACCGGTGTCAGCGCGCCGGTGCGGCCGACCTGGATATCGATGTCGTTCACAACGGTGGTCGCCTTCTCGGCCGGAAATTTGTGCGCAATCGCCCAGCGCGGCGACCGCGACACGAACCCAAGCCGCTGCTGCCAGTCCAATCGGTTAAGCTTGTAGACGACGCCGTCGATGTCGTAGCCGAGTGTCGCGCGCTTCGCTTCGATGTCGCGATACATCGCGAGCATGTCGTCGACCGACTTACACAGCCGAAACAGCGGATTGATGACAAAGCCGCGCTCGCCGATCCACTCCACCATCTGCTGCTGCGTGTCCCGCGGCATCGCGCTCATTTCGCCCCAGGCATAGGCGAAGAATTTCAGGTTGCGCGAGGCCGTGATCGCCGGGTCTTTCTGGCGGAGCGAGCCTGCCGCAGAGTTGCGCGGATTGGCGTAGACGGGCTCCTCGGCCTCGGCCTGCCGCTCGTTCAGCGCGAGGAAGTCCTCGTGCGTCATGTAGACTTCGCCGCGCACCTCGACGATATCCGGTATACCTCGCCCTGCCAGCTTTTGCGGAATGTCGGGCAGCGTCCTGACATTCGCCGTCACGTCTTCGCCTTCGGCGCCGTCGCCGCGCGTGGCGCCGGTCACCAGTTCGCCGTTCTCATAGCGCAGCGACAGCGACAACCCGTCGATCTTCGGCTCGGCCGTGAACGACGGGGCCTCGTCCAGCTTCAGGAAGCGCACCACCCGGTCGACAAAGTCGGTCACGTCCTCGTCGTAAAACGCGTTGTCGAGCGAAAGCATCGGCACCGCATGCCGGACCTTCTTGAACCGGCCGGTCGGCGCAGCGCCGACCTTCTGGGACGGCGAATCCTTGCGGATCAGTTCCGGGAACCGCACCTCGATCTCATTGTTTCGCTGGCGTAGCGCGTCGTATTCGGCGTCCGAAATTTTCGGCGCGTCTTTTTGATAATACAGCTTGTCGTTCTCGGCGATCAGCTTCGCCAGCCGCGCCAGTTCGCCCGCCGCCTGCTCCTCGGTCAGCTTGTCAGTCGGCGTGAAGGGAGATGCGCGCTTGGCCATGGTACTATCGTCATTCCGGGGCGTTCTTTCTGTCATTGCCCGCGAAAGCGGGCAATCCAGTTTTGCGACAGCGGGACGCCCATGGATGCCCCGCCTTCGCGAGGCATAAAGCTGGAGTGTTATCCCGCCGCCTTGATCAGGCGCTCCGCCGCGGCGCGCGCTTCGTCGGTGATCTCGGCGCCAGCCAGCATGCGGGCGATCTCCTCGCGGCGATGGTCGGCGGCAACTTCGCTCACCCGGGTCGCCACGCGCTTGCCCTTGTCGAGCGCGCCCTTGGCAATCACGTAATGGCGGTCAGCTCGCGCTGCGACCTGCGGCGCGTGCGTGACCGCAATCGCCTGGACGCGAGCGGCGAGCTTGGCGAGCCGCACCCCGATTGCATCCGCAACCGCACCTCCTACGCCGGTATCGATTTCGTCGAACACCAGCGTCGGCGCCGACCCGCGATCGGCGAGCACCACTTTCAAGGCGAGCAGGAAGCGCGCCAGTTCTCCTCCGGACGCCACTTTCATCAGCGGGCCGGGTCTGGTGCCGGGATTGGTCTGCACCCAGAACTCGACGCGGTCGAAACCGTGCGGACCGGCTGCCTCCGGATCGGTCGCGATCGAGGTGGAAAACACCGCGCGCTCGAGCTTGAGCGGCTTGATCTCGGTATTGACAGCCTTGTCGAGCTTGCCGGCCGCCTTCTTGCGCAGATCCGACAATGCTGCGGCTGCCTTGCGAAAGCGCGCGTCGGTTTCGGCAGCAATCTTTTCCAGCGCGATCAGTTTCTCCGCACCGGCGTCGATCAACGCGAGCGCCGCCGCATGGCGCTCGGCGAGCGCAGCAAGCTGATCCACCGGAGTATGGTACTTGCGGGCCGCCGCGCGCAGCGAAAACAGCCGCTCCTCGATCCGCTCTAATTCGGCGGGATCGTAATTGGCGGCGCGCAACGCGCTTTCGAGGTGCGTCCGCGCCTCGTCGATCGCGGCCAGCGCCGCGTCCAGTGCCTTGATCGCAGGGTCGGCCAAGCCGGGGGCCTGAGCGCTGCGGCGCTCCAGCCGGCGGATCGCAGACGCAAAACCGGGAACTGGCGATGCGTTGCCTGCCACCGCGTCGTAAGCGTCGCGCAGATCGCCGGCAATCTTCTCGGCCTGCATCATGGCGGATCGGCGCTCGGCAAGCGCCGTCTCCTCGCCGGGCTCGGGGCGAAGTTTTCCCAACTCGTCGACCGCATGGCGGAGATAGTCGGCCTCACGTTGCGCGCGCTCCACCTCGAGCCGGTGTGTCTCGACCGCCCGCGCTGCGGCATGGCACTCCTCCCACAGCTGTGCGACGTCGGCGGCCTTGTCCTCGGCTCCGGCAAAGGCGTCGAGTAGCGCACGATGCGTGGCGGCATCGACCAGCGCGCGGTCATCATGCTGGCCGTGAATTTCGACCAGCGCGGCGCCGAGGCTTCGCAGCGCCTGCACCGATACCGGCTGATCGTTGATGAAGGCCCGAGTCTTGCCGTCGCGCGACTGGATGCGCCGCAGGATCAGATCCTCCTCCGCATCGATGCCGTGTTCACGCAGAAGCGTCCGCGCCGGATGGCGGGCCGGCACATCGAACACCGCAGTGACCTGCCCCTGCTCGGCGCCCTGACGCACGAGACCCGCATCGCCACGCGCGCCGAGCGCCAGCGCGAAGGCATCGAGCAGGATCGACTTGCCGGCTCCGGTCTCGCCCGTGAGCACAGCGAGGCCCTTGGCGAAATCGAGATCGAGCCTGTCGATCAGGACGATGTCGCGGATGGACAGACGGACGAGCATGCGAAGTCTTTGTGACAACCGGGTCAGCTGGGCGGCCAACGGCGCACCAAATCAGCACCGTTCTCGTTTTATTCTAGCACGATGCGACGCTTGGACAGCTGGAAAATTATCCAATCGCGCAACCGCTACGAACGGCCGTTTCCGGTTACCGGACGACCGGCGTACCGATCCGCACCTCGCCCGCAGGCTTTGGCTGGAACAACTTGCTGATCCAGGACTGCTTGTTTTCGGCCGGCTGGAGACCGCCGCTCTGAACCAGCTTGTAGGCGTTCTGGTACCACTGGCTGTCCGGGAAATTGTGCCCGAGCACCGCGGCTGCGGTCTGCGCCTCCTGGACAATGCCGAGCGCCATATAGGCCTCGGTGAGCCGCATCAGCGCCTCCTCGACATGGCGCGTGGTCTGATATTGCGTCACCACCAGCTTGAAGCGATTGATGGCGCCGGAAAAATCCTTCTTGGTCAGATAGAAGCGCCCGATCATCATCTCCTTGCCGGCAAGCTGATCGCGCGCAATGTCGAGCTTTTTCTTGGCACTGGCCGCGTATTCGGTGCTCGGATAGCGGCGGATCACCTGCTCCAGCTCCCGCATCGCCTGTTCGGTACGCTGCTGGTCTCGCGTCACGTCCGGAATCACTTCGTAATAGGACGAACCGATCAGATATTGTGCGTAGGCGGCATCGGGGCTGCCGGGATGCATCGCCACGTAGCGTTTCGCGGCGGTGATTGAGTCGTCATATTCCTTGGCTTCGTAATAGGAATAGGCCTGCATCAGCAGTGCTTTGCGCGCCCAGTCCGAATAAGGGTGCTGACGATCGACCTCTTCGAACTTCTTGGCGGCGTCCTTGTATTGCTGCTTCTGCTGCAGGAGATACAGGCCCTCGTTGTAGAGCTTGTCGGCCGGCTCGTCGGGGATCGTCAGGTCCTTGTCGCCGGCGCAGGCAGCCAAAGCAAAGGCAACCAGCGCAAGCGCCAGCGATCGCGACAGCACGCCGCCAGCCAGCCCTGCGGCCGGTCGGAGCCTCGCGAAGATGCCTGAACCCGCTGTCATACTCGCGCAACAATCCTCACAGGGGCCGGATAGTGCCGATCGTGCAACCGGTCCGCCCTTCCTGACCCGGAATGCGGAGCCCCCCATAGCGGAAACTCGCAGGCCGACAGTTCGTCGGCCGCTATTGGTTTTTCTTACGATATTGGGCCGGGATTAAGGCGATGGTTGGCGTGCCAGTCAAGCCGGCGCACCAGTCAGGACGTACCCAAACAATTGCGTGTCAGGACACGTCCGGGCCGTAGGCCGGGGCGACCATCCCGGCCACCTCGGCATGCCCACGCACGCGGCGGCTTTCGCCGGCTTCGACCACCTCGTAAGCGGAGGGATCGGACATCAGCGCGACCAGCACTGCGTGGTTGAGACGGTGCCCGCCCCGGACCGAGCGGTAGGCTCCGATAATCGGGGCGCCGGCAAGCGCCAGGTCGCCGACCGCGTCGAGCGCCTTGTGGCGAACGAATTCGTCGGCATACCGCAGACCTTCGCTGTTCAGAATGCGGTTGTCGCTCAGCACCAAGGTGTTTTCGAACGAGGCGCCGAGTGCCTTGCCCGCGCTCCAGAGCGCGGAAACGTCCTTCATGAAACCGAAGGTCCGGGCACGCGACAAGTCGCGGCGGAAGCTGTCGGCGGTGAGATCAATCGAGATCGACTGGCGACCGATCAGAGGCGATTCGAAGTTGATTTCGATGTCGAGTTGAAAGCCGCTGTCCGCGGGACGGAGCTCGCCGAAGGACTCGCCCTTGGCAACGCTGACCGGCTTCAGAATCTTGATATACCGCCGCGCCTTCGACAGCGTCTTGATACCGACCTGATCGATCGCATCGACGAACGAAGCCGCACTGCCGTCCATGATCGGCACTTCGGGACCGTCGATTTCAACGAGGGCATTGTCAACGCCGAGCCCACGGAGGGCGGCGAGAATATGTTCGGCGGTCGAGCAGAGCACACCCGATTCATCGCCCAGAACAGTCGCGAGCTCTGTTGCGGTTACGGCGCGGTAATCGGCGCGAACTTCACGCTCTCCGCCGTCGGCGTCGGTCCGCGAAAACAGGATGCCGGTGTCGGCATCTGCGGGATTGAGAGTAAGGTTAACAGGCAATCCGGAATGAACGCCGATTCCGGAAATCGTTACCTGTTCACGCAGCGTGGTCTGCCTTGCGGCTCTCATACGCTCGTCCCGTCTGTTTTTCGGCTGAACACCGCGCGATATGTTGCGCAGCGCAATCCCCCGAAGTGACCCCAATCGACAGACTTTTGCCCCGATCCCTTCCGGCAGGTAGTCTTAAGGACTATCCCCCCTGCCCGAATCTCCTGAGACGAAAACCTTCGTCGCATTCAGAGCTTAGACTCAGGTCCCCATCCTCCAAAGTCACGCTTTTTTACGTTTTGTTACCTTGATCCGGCCGCATTCGCGTCAGCACCCCGCCTCATTTTCTTACGCTCCGTTGCATTTTTGCAACGATTTTGGCACGAATGCCATAGTGAAATTTGCATCGTTTTCGCACTGCAAAATCTTTGATGAAAAATCAGTAACTTAGCTCCGATCGCGGCGACCACGAAAGAAAAAGCCCCGGCCAATGGCCAGGGCTCTCTTCGCATTCGTCCATCCGAAAACTGGTCAGTTGGCTTGCCGACGAAGGAAAGCCGGGATCTCCAGTTGATCGTCCTCTGCAGAATTATTCACAGGGGCCTGCCGACCGTGCATGTCCAAGCCTTGGGGCGCCTGCGGCGGCCGCCGCGCATAGTCGGAGACCGGATCGCGGCCCTCCATCGGCCGCGCCGGCGGCCGCTGCGGCATCCGCTGCATCGGCTGCGGCGGTGCCATCGGATGCGGATCCTGACGCATCTGAGGCTCGTCGGACTCGGATTTCAGGCCGAGGCCGGCCGAAGCGAGACGCTTCAACAGCGACATGCGTTGCTTTTCGGGCTCTGGCGCCGCCAATTCCCCCCGCTGAGCCTGGATTTCGCGCTGCGCCTGCGGCGGCAATTCGTCAATCCGCGGCATACGAGGACGCTGAGGCACGCGCTCCGGATGCGGCGGAATAAAGTTGCCGAAGGTCTCCGATTGCGGCGGGGGCGGCGGTGCGGACGGCTCGACGAACAGTGTCGGCTTGGGGGGCGTGGGGCGAATCGTGACGTCGTCGTCGAGCTCCGCATCCTGGAAGCCCATATCCTGGCCAAGCGCGGCGGCCACAGCGGCCGTGGCCGCGGCATCGATCGACGACACATTGTGCACGGCCGCCGGAGCCTGAACCGGCGCATGATGCGCTGGCGCCGCCGCGGCGATCGGCTTCGGCCGCTCGATCGGGCGCGGGGTTTCATGCACCACGCGCTTCACGGTCTCGACCGGGGGCTTCGCCGCCACAGCCGGACGATCGACACCGGTTGCGACGACCGCAACGCGGATGATGCCCTCAAGGCTGTCGTCGAACGTCGCACCAACGATGATATTGGCGTCCTTGTCGACTTCCTCGCGGATACGGGTCGCCGCCTCGTCGACCTCATACAGCGTCAGGTCCTTGCCGCCGGTGATCGAAATCAGCAGGCCCTTGGCACCCTTCATCGTATTGTCGTCGATCAGCGGATTGGCGATCGCCGCTTCCGCCGCTGTGATGGCACGCTTCTCGCCGGAGGCTTCGCCGGTCCCCATCATCGCCTTGCCCATTTCGCGCATCACCGCGCGCACGTCGGCAAAGTCGAGATTGATCAGGCCTTCCTTCACCATCAGGTCGGTGACGCAGGCAACGCCGGAATACAGCACACGGTCCGCCATCGCGAACGCGTCGGCAAAGGTGGTCTTCTCGTTGGCGACCCGGAACAGGTTCTGATTCGGGATGATCAGCAGCGTGTCGACATTCTTCTGCAGTTCGGCGATGCCGGCTTCGGCATAGCGCATGCGCCGGTCGCCCTCGAACTGGAACGGCTTGGTCACGACGCCAACGGTCAGGATGCCCATGTCGCGCGCCACTTTGGCGATGACGGGTGCTGCGCCGGTGCCGGTGCCGCCGCCCATACCGGCGGTGACGAACACCATGTGCGCGCCGCTGAGGTGATCCCGGACCTCGTCCATCACCTCTTCGGCCGCGGCCTTTCCGACTTCGGGCTGCGAGCCCGCACCGAGACCCTCGGTGACCTGGACGCCCATCTGGATCTTGCGCGGCGCCCGCGAGGAGGTCAGCGCCTGGGCGTCGGTATTGGCGACGACGAATTCGACGCCCTGGAGCCCGGCCGCGATCATGTTGTTGACCGCATTGCCGCCGGCGCCTCCGACCCCGAAAACGGTGATCCTGGGCCTCAGCTCGCGGATATCGGGAGCTGTGAGTGTCACTGTCATGGCTGCCTCTTCCATACGCGGGCGTGGATGATGTCCCCGCAAGGGCCGGTCCGCCGCCGGCCGTCCCGGAGATTCTGAATTGCTGCCATCAGAAGCTTTCCCGAAGCCATTGATGGACCTTGGTCAAATACCCGCCTGTCATCGCCTGCCGCGTTTTCCGCGGTTCGAAATGTTCGAGATGCGCCGCCTGCGGATAAACCAGAAGCCCCGCGGCGACTGCAAAGGCAGGCCCCTTGGCTGCATCCGGTAGTCCGGACAGACCGAGCGGCCTGCCCACGCGCACCTGCCTTCCAAGAATGCGCGAGGCAATGTCCGGCAAGCCGGCTAGCTGGCTCGCGCCACCGGTCAGAACCACAGTTCCCTGCGGCTCGGCAGCGAACGGAGACGTCGAAAGCCGATCGCGAATCATCTCCAGAATCTCTTCAACGCGCGGCCGGATGAAAGGCACCAGCGCAGCGCGGGAAACGACCTGCGGCGGCTCACGCGACTCCAAACCCACCGCGGGCACGGGAATCATATCGCGCTCGTCGCTCATTCCAGACACAACAGTGCCATAGAACGTCTTGATTCGCTCGGCATCTGCGACCCTCGCATTCAGTCCGCGCGCAAGATCCATGGTGACATGCGTGCCACCCACGGCGAACCCGTCGGCATGGACGAATCGCCCGCCGGAAAACACGGCGATGGTGGTGGTGCCGGCGCCCATATCGACCACCGCGGCGCCGAGATCGGCTTCGTCATCCGCCAGAGCCGACAATCCGGCCATATACGGCGAGGCCACCATCGCCTCGATCGAGAGCTGACCGCGTTCGATTGCCAGCATCAGGTTGCGCGGGGCCGCCGCATCGGCGCAAACCACGTGCATGTCCAGACCGAATCGTCGCGCCAGCATGCCGCGCGGATCGCGAATGCCGTGCACGCCGTCTATGGCGTAGCCAAGCGGCAACGAATGCAGCACCACCCGCCCGTCACGGCCGGAATGCTGGCTTCCGGCCTGGAGCAGCCGGGCGATGTCGCCATCGCGGATCGAAGGCCCGACGACGTCCACCGACGCGGTGAAGCGCTCGCTGGAAAACCGGCCGGCCGATATCGAGACCGCGACCGATTCCAGATGCACGCCCGCCGCCTGCTCGGCGAGTTCGACCGCATGCCGGATCGCGTGATCCGCGGCCTCCAGATCGGCGACGCTGCCGGCCTTCATGCCGCGCGCCTCGGTGTGGCCGAAGCCGATCACCTCGATCGAATGGCTCCTCCGCCGCAGCACATCGTTGCCGCCGCTCGGCTCCAGCCGCGCGATCATGCAGATGACCTTGCTGGTTCCGACATCGAGGGCCGCGACCAGGGCCGCGCGCTTGCGCGAAATCGGCTTCATCTTGGGCGCCACGCCGAATTGCAGGAGACTCATGCGTCGCCTCCCTTGCGCTTGCCGTTCTTGTCCTTCAGCGCCTCTGCGCGGGCGGCAGCGGCCTCGTCCGACAGCCGCACGGTGACGCGGTCACGGATGCGCAGATCGATCGCGGCGACGTCGCGGGACAAAAGCTTCTTGTCGCGATCGAGCGCGAGCAGCGACTCGATCGCTTCGGCCGGCTCGGCTTCCGGCAGCCGGATGTCGATGCCGTTCTTAAGCCGCAGGTTCCAGCGCCGCTCCGCCACCAGCACATAGGCGTAGACCTGGTCGCGCAGCTCCGGGTAGCCGTTCATCACCGTGAGAAAGTCGGCGGCCTTGGTGTGCGCGCCGTTACCGACGACCAGCGGCAGATGCGCGACATGAGGCGCCACGAAAGGTTCGACCATGACGCCGTCACGCGAGATCACACCCACCCTGCCGTCCTTCTGCCACAGCGCAAAGGCGCGGCGCTCGGTGACGGCAATGTGCAGGCGGTCGGGAAACAGCTTCAGGATGGTGGCGTCGGCGATCCAGGCATTGGCCTTCAGCCGCGTCCGGGCCGCCTCGGCGTCGAGAAACAAAAGCGAGGCGCGGCCGGAAATGCCGGCGATGTTGAGGATTTCTTCCCGGGTGAGTTGCTTTTCGCCGGTGAGGGCGATCGCGGAAATCTCGAAGCCGACGCTGTTTGCCGCTGCATCGCGAATTTCTGCCAGTTGCGCACCGATCGTCTCGGCGTGGCCGCCGCGGGCAACGCCATATCCAACGCTGGCGATGATGAAGGCAAATGCGGCAAGCGTTCCGGCGCCGCGCGGAAGCGCGCGTTCGAGTTTGGCCAGGAAACGCCGGCCGGGCCGCCCGCCGCGGCGGGCACTCGCCGTCCGCGTCACTGGTGCGAGACGCTGTCGTTCAGCCATTGAGAAACTCTTCAACCCCGATGCCGGCATGCGCCGGACCCGCGCGACTGCGCGACGGCCCGGTCATGCCCGCGATGGCACCGACTCGAAAACACGAAACCGACCTCCGTCCCCTCGCCGCCCCGTGCGGCGAACCGTTGCGCGCCACGCCGCGACCGCCCGAAAGACAGCCTAGAACGCGTTACGCCAGTCGGGGTCAGTCTTCGGCTCGTTTAGTAAAGTTTTGGTAAAAGTTTAACGGATCGCGTTAAGGAACCTGTGGGTGGTGGGCGCGGATTCGAGGTGCAGAAACGAGCTGCGACCTCGTTGAGCGCAGCACGCACGCCGAGCCAGTCGGTCCAATGTCTTTCATTCGCGCGGATCGCGTTGTAATCGTCGCTTGTACGCATGCGAAGCAGCGGCCCGGTATTGGCAGGGCCGTTTGGAAACCTGATGACCTTCCTCGACATTTCCCCTGACCTGAAGTCCCGCATGCCGGAATTGCGCGGGCGCCTGCTGGCCAACCAGCCGCTCGCCGAACTCACCTGGTTCCGTGTCGGCGGCCCGGCACAGGTGCTGTTCATGCCGGAGGACGAGACCGATCTTGCCTATTTTCTGAAGCACCTGCCGACCGAAATTCCGGTGATGGTCATCGGACTCGGCTCGAATCTGATCGTCCGCGACGCCGGCGTTCCGGGCGTGGTTATCCGGCTCGGTCGCGGCTTCAACGATGTGAAGGTGGAAGGCACGCGCATCCGCGCCGGCACCGCCGTACCTGATGTGAAAGTTGCGCGCGCAGCGCAGGAGGCCGGTATCGCGGGGCTATCTTTTCTGCGCGGGATCCCCGGCGGCATCGGCGGCGCGCTTCGCATGAATGGCGGCGCCTATGGTGGAGAAACGAAAGATGCACTGATCGAGGCACGTGGGGTCGACCGGCAGGGCAACATCAGCGTCTACAGCAATGCCGACATGCACTACACGTACCGACATTGCGGCGCGCCCGAAGACGTGATTTTCACGGAGGCGCTGTTCGAAGGCCAGCCTGGCGACCGAGCAACGATCGCTGCCGAAATGGAGAAAATCACCGAGTCGCGGGAGGCGACGCAACCGATCAAAAGCCGCACGGGCGGCTCGACCTTCAAGAATCCGCCGGGCAACAAGGCCTGGCAGTTGATCGATGCCGCTGGTTGCCGTGGACTGGCGGTCGGAGACGCGCAGGTGTCGGAATTGCATTGTAACTTTCTGATCAATCGCGGCAACGCGACCGCGGCCGATATCGAGAAGCTCGGGGAGACCGTGCGCAGGCGGGTGAAGGAGAATTCGGGCGTGACACTCGAGTGGGAAATCAAGCGGATCGGAGTCGGCGCGTGACTGGCGGCCTTCCCATCATCGTCGTCGGCGGCGGACTGGGCGGCGCGATGACCGCACTGGCGCTTGGGCGCAAGGGCTTCGATGTTCTGCTGCTGGAGGAGGCCGAAGAGTTCGGCGTGATCGGATATGGCATCCAGCTCGGCCCCAATGTGTTCTGGATGCTTGATAGGCTCGGTGTTGCCGATGCGGTCCTCGCTGTTGCGCTACGGCCGAAATCGATGGTGATGTATGACTGGATCGATGGTGGCGTGATCGCAAGGATTCCCACCGACGATTCTTTCCTGCGGCGCTTCAAGAAACCCTATGTCGTCATTCATCGCGTCGATCTGCACAAGGTGCTGCTCGATGCCTGCCGCGCCCTTCCCAACGTGCAGATGATCCCGAATACGCCGGTCAAATCGTTCGAAGACCTTGGCGATCGCGTGCGCGTCGACATTGCGGACGGCCGCCACTACGAAGGGGCAGCATTGATCGGCGCGGACGGCATCCGGTCAACCATCCGTCAGCAGATGACAGACGAAGGTCCTCCGCGCTCGCTGGGCTACGTCGCCCACCGCACCATCGTGCCGATGAGCGAGGTGAATTTCGACGTCGATACCGACAATGTGGTGATGTGGTCGGGCGATGGCTTCCATATCGTGCATTACCCGCTACGCGAACACAGTCTGTTCAATGTCGTAACCGTATTCAAGACGCTGGATATGGCGCCGACCGACACCGACAGCCCGCATCCCGATCTCGCCCGCGTCTATCGCGACTCGCATCCGACCATGAAGAAACTCTGGGCAATGATGGACCTGTCCCGACGCGGCTGGGTCTCGGGCGATCGCGATCCGATCCGGCGCTGGAGCAGCGGCCGGGTCACGCTGCTCGGCGATGCCGCGCATCCGACGCTGCAGAGCCTAGCTCAGGGCGCCTGTATGGCGATCGAGGATGCGGTGTGCCTCGCTGAATTGCTCGACGGCACATCGGGCGACCAGGTCGAGGCTGCTTTCAAGCAATATGTGGATGCGCGATATCTGCGCACCGCCCGCGTCCAATACGAATCGCGTTATCTTTGGGACAATTGGTATCACGTCGGCGGGATCGAACGCGAAGTGATGCGCTCGACCTGGGAGAACAAGAGCGAGCAGGACATGTTCGATTGCGTCGCCTGGCTCTATGACGGGTTCCAGCTTCCCGCAAAGGCATGATGCAGAAAAGTTTGAAGCGGTTTTCGGACGACATCGTGCTTCTATTGAAACGAGAGACCGTATGACCAAGCATGTCGCATTCTTGATGGGTGGATGGTCGTCGGAACGCGAAGTGTCGCTGAACTCCGGGAGGGCCTGCGCGGATGCCGCCGAACGCGCCGGCTATCGCGTCACCCGCATCGACGTCGCGCGCGACATCGCGACCGTGCTCGAAAAGCTCAAGCCGGAAGTTGCTTTCAACATCCTGCACGGACGGCCGGGCGAGGACGGCACCATCCAGGGCGTGCTGGAAATCCTCGGCATTCCCTATACCCATTCCGGCGTGCAGGCCTCATCGCTGGCGATGAAAAAAGATGCGGCAAAGGTCATGCTTGCCGCCGGCGGCGTGCCGGTGCCGCAGGGCAAGGTGATCTCGCGGTTCGAGGCCGGCAAGGCGCATGCGCTGCCGCGTCCATATGTGATCAAGCCGATCGCGGAAGGGTCCAGCGTCGGCGTATTCATCGTCACCGACGCTCACGATCATCCGCCGCAGGAATTGTTTCGCGAGGACTGGGCGTTCGGCGAGGTCGTGCTATGCGAGACCTATATCCCCGGCAAGGAGCTGACCTGCGCGGTGGTGAAAGGCGAGGCCACGGCCGTGATCGAGATCGTGCCGAAGGTGAAGTTCTACGATTATGAGGCGAAATACGCGCCCGGCGGTTCGGAGCATGTGCTGCCGGCGGTGATCCCCGACGAGATCACGCGCGAAATCCAGCGGCTTACCGTGATGGCGCATGATGCGCTCGGCTGCCGCGGCGTAACCCGCGCGGATTTCCGCTGGGACGACACGCGCGGTGTCGACGGACTGGTGTGTCTCGAGGTCAATACCATTCCCGGCATGACCCAGACATCGCTGGTACCGGAACTGGCCGCCCATGCCGGAATGTCGTTCGAGCAGCTGGTGAGCTGGATGATCGAGGACGCGTCGCTGAACCGATAACTGCCGGCCCGCGAGCGATCAGCCCAGCGCCTGCAACTCGCCGGGCAGCGCATATGCCCATTGCGTGATGTTTCCCGCGCCGAGGCACACCACCATGTCACCCGGCTGCGCAATGCCACGGATCATGGTGGCAAGCCGCTCCGAGCTTTCGAGTGCCGACACGTTGCGGTGGCCGCGCGCGCGAATGCCCATCACCAGATGATCGCGGTCGATATCCTTGATTGGCTGTTCGCCTGCCGAATACACGTCTGCGACTATGACCGCGTCGGCATCGTTGAAGCAGGTGCAGAACTGCTCGAACAATTCCTTCAGCCGGGTGTAGCGATGCGGCTGCACCACTGCGATGACCCTGCCCTCGTTCGACTCGCGGGCTGCGCGCAGCACCGCTGTTATCTCAACGGGATGATGTCCGTAATCGTCGATCACTGTGACACCGTTCCACTCGCCGGTGCGGGTGAATCTGCGCTTCACGCCGCCGAATGACGCGATGGCCTTGCGAATCTGCTCGTCCGACACCAGCAGTTCATGCGCGACCGCGATAGCAGCGGTGGCATTGAGCGCGTTGTGACGCCCCGGCATCGGCAGCGTCAGGCCGTCGATGACGTGCTCGGCCTGCTCATCCCGGCCGCGGAACGCCACTGAAAAGTGCGAGACCCCGCCCTTGTGAGTAAGGCCGACAAGCCGCGCATCGGCCTGCGGATTCTCCCCGTAGGTGATGACGCGCCGGTCCTCGATGCGGCCGACCAGCGTCTGCACCTGCGGATGATCGGTGCACATCACAGCAAAACCGTAGAACGGCACATTCTCGACGAAGGCCTTGAACGCTTCCTTCACCGCATCGAAGGTCTTGAAGTGATCCAGATGTTCGGGATCGACATTGGTGACGATCGCGACGTCGGCCGGCAGCTTCAGGAAGGTGCCGTCGGATTCGTCGGCCTCCACCACCATCCAGTCGCCCTCGCCCAACCGCGCGTTCGTGCCGTAGGCATTGATGATGCCGCCATTGATGACGGTCGGGTCGAGTCCGCCGGCATCGAGCAGCGTCGCGACCATTGACGTGGTAGTGGTCTTGCCATGGGTGCCGGCAATCGCGACCGCGGATTTCAACCGCATCAGCTCGGCCAGCATCTCGGCACGACGCACGATCGGCAGCCGCTTGGCGCGCGCGGCGACCAGTTCCGGATTGTCGCGCTTGATCGCGGAGGACACCACCACCACGCTCGCGGCCTCGACATTCTTGGCGTCATGACCGACGGCCACCTGGATGTTCTTCTCGCGCAAGCGCTTGACGTTGGCGCTCTCGGCGACGTCGGAGCCCGTGACGGTGTAATCGAGATTGGCCAGCACCTCGGCAATGCCGCTCATGCCGATGCCCCCGATCCCGACGAAATGGATCGAACCAAGATCGCGCGGCAATTTCATGCATGGTCCCCGAGCATTGTTTTTGGCCACGTCACGGCCGGGCTTGTCCCGGCCATCACGTCTTAGCCCTAGACAAGAAAGACTTGGATGCCCGGCACAAGGTCGGGCATGGACGGCCTATTCCACCTATGGCTAAGCCGCAACCCGGGCCACTTTCAGTACCAGATCGGCCAGCCGGTCGGCGGCGTCAAGCACCCCGATGCCTTTGGCCCGGGATGCCATGGTGCCAAGCCGGCCGGGATCGGCAGCCAGCGCGTCGATTTCGGAGGCCAGCCGGTCCGGCGTGAAATCCTTCTGCAGAATGCGGATCGCGCCGCCGGCCTTTTCCAGCACCAGGGCGTTGGCGGCCTGGTCCTGATCGAGCGCATGCGGCAGCGGCACGAGAATGCCCGGCCGGCCAATCGCAGAGAGTTCCGCGACGGTCCCCGCGCCCGAACGTGACACCACGAGATGAGCGGCCGCCATCCGCGCCGGCAAATCGGTGAAGAACGGCGCGATCTCATGGGCTACCTGCGCCCGCGTATAGATATCGCGCACCCGCGTCATATCCTCCTCGCGCACCTGCTGGACGATCTTCAGCCGCATCTGCAGATGCGGCGGCAGTTTCGCCACTGCCGGCGGCACGATATCGGCCATGATGCTGGCGCCCTGGCTGCCGCCAAAGACGAGAATGTGGAGCGGACCGTTCGGCTCGATCGCCGGATAGGGCGTATCGGCCGCGGCGATCACCGCCGGACGCAGCGGATTGCCGATGCAGGTGGTCTTGATCTCCAGCGCCTTGTCCTTGTCGGTGACCCCCGCGAACCCGGTTGCGATCGCACTGACACGGGACGCCAGGAACCGATTGGCGCGGCCCATCACCGCGTTCTGCTCATGCAGCAGAGTCGGGATTTTCATGATGCTCGCCACGAAGACCGGCGGCACCGAGGGATAGCCGCCGAAGCCGACCACGATCGATGGTCTGACCTTGCGCATCAACATTGCTGCCTTGCCGAGGCCAACCGTCATCGTGACCGCAGTACGCAGGACAGATAACGGATCGCGTCCGCGCAGGGTGGCGCTCGGCACCACATGCAGCGACTTGAAATGGTCGCCGAACTTCGCCGCGCGATTATCGGTGGCGAGAACGGTGCCGATGCCGCGCTTCGCCAGCGCCGCGCTCAGAGATTCGGCTGGAAACAAATGTCCGCCGGTGCCCCCGGCGGCCACCATGACGAGAGGAGATATGGGCGGGATATTCTGGACGTCGGTCATGCCGCCACTTTAGAGGGCGTTTTGAGAATTCAGAAGCGCCGTCAGCGGATCGGAACGGTCAGGCGCGCGCCGGGGTGGTCCCGCCAAGCGCCTTCCCGCCAAGCGCATTCCCGCCATGCCGGCCGAACTGCTCGGCCTGCGGGCGCTCCCGGGTGAGCGCCAGCACCATCCCCATGCCATAGGCGAGCGAGAGCAGCGAGGAGCCGCCATAGGAGATGAACGGCAGTGTCATGCCCTTGGCCGGAATCAGGTGCAGATTGACAGACATGTTGATGGCCGACTGGGTGCCGAACAGGATGGCGAGGCCGGCCGCGGCGTAGCGTGCGAACGGATCCTGCGCCGCCGCCGCGCGCGACAGCACCCGGATCACGATGAAGGCGAACAGCGCGACCACGATCAGGCAGAGCACGACACCGAATTCCTCGGCCGCGACGGCGAAGATGAAGTCGGCATGGCTGTCGGGCAGGATACGCTTCACCGTGCCCTCGCCCGGCCCCTGCCCAATCCACCCGCCGCGCAGGAAGGATTCCACCGCGTTGTCGACCTGGAAAGTATCGCCCGACGACGGGTCCATAAATCGCTTCAGGCGGCGCGCCACATGCGGCACCGTCATGTAGGCGGCGCCGAGACCTGCGACCGCGCCGCCGGCCAGTCCCGCGACCCAGATCAACCGCATGCCAGCCATGAAGAACAGCGAGCCCCAGACCATCGCGATCAGCATGGTCTGGCCGAAATCCGGCTGCATCATCAGAAGCGTGACCACCGCTCCGAGCAGCGCGAGGGCCAGCGTATTGGCGGGCATGTCGGGCTTGCGCGCGGATTCGGCGAACAGCCAGGCGATCAGGATCACGAAGGCGGGCTTGACGAATTCGGACGGCTGGATGTTGACGCCGAACAGGACGATCCAGCGCCGCGCGCCCTTGATCTCGGTGCCGAAAACTAGCGTTCCCGCCAGCATCACCATGCTGATAACAAACACGGCCAGCGCCAACCGCCGGATCTGATGCGGCGACAGCAGCGAGGTGCCGAGCATGATCGCGATCGCCGGCAGCAGGTACATAATCTGCCGGTTCACGAAATGAAACGGATCGAGCCCGAGCTTGCTGGCCACCGGTGAACTTGCCGCCAACAGGAGAATGATGCCGGCCAGCATCAATGCGCCCAGCGCGGCAAGCGTCAGCCGGTCAATCGTCCACCACCAGACCGCAAAAGGCGTCAGTCGCGTGCGCGAGATCATCAGGGCCCCCGAAGGATCAAAGTCCCCCGTCCGGGTTTAGGTTTGATTAATGAAGCGAGCGCGCCGCTTTTTGCTGTCGTCCCGCGAAGGCCGGGACCCATATTCCGGAGCCGGTCCTATGGATCTCCGCTTTCGCGGGGGCGACCGAGAGAGAGTTGGAGATAGCTGACGGCTACAGCAGTCCCAGCACCACTTCGCGGAACCGGTCGCCCCGCACCTCGAAATTCGGGAACTGGTCGAAAGACGCGCAGGCCGGAGACAGCAGCACAACGGCGGGCTTGCCGGCTTCGGCGGCATCGCGGGCGGCATGCTCCACCGCCACGTCGAGCGTATCGGAGATCTCGTAGGGCGCCTTGCCATCGAGCGTGCGGGCAAAGTCCGGCGCTGCCTTGCCGATCAGATAGGCCATGCGGATGCGCGGAAAGAATTCGGCGAGCCCTGCAATACCGCCCTCTTTCGGCAACCCGCCGGCAATCCAGTAGATGTTTTCGAACGAGGCCAGCGCCTTCGCCGCCGAGTCGGAGTTGGTGGCCTTGGAATCGTTGACGAACAGGACCGCACCTTTCCGGCCAACCTCCTCCATGCGATGCGCGAGACCGGGAAAGGTGCGCAGACCCTCCTGCAAGGTCTTGTCGTCGACGCCCAGCGCCGAACACGCCGCAAAAGCCGCGACCGCATTCTGCATGTTGTGGCTGCCGCGCAGCGAGCCGATGCCGGTCAGATCGGCGATGTCCTCGGCTTCGCTGGAGCCGGTCCGGTAGATGTTCCGTTCGCCCCCGACATAGCCATGCGGGATGATGCGATCGATCGATATCGGCACCACCGCGCGCTGCATGGCGGCGAGATTTTTCGCCATGCCGCGCCCGTAATCGTCGTCGACCCCGATGATGCGAACCTTCGCGCGACCGAGAATACGGCTCTTTACCGCCGCATAATGCTCGATGGTGCCGTGCCGGTCGATGTGGTCCGGGGTGACGTTGAGCATGATGCCGATGGTCGGATCGATCGAAGGCGCGAGGTCGATCTGGTAGGAGGAGCACTCGATCACGTAGTGACGCGCGGCAGTGAGCGGTTCGAGTTGCAGCAGCGGCACACCGATATTCCCGCCCATCTGTACGTCGCGGCCAGCATGCAGCAGCAGATGCGCGATCAGCGCGGTGGTCGTGGATTTGCCGTTAGTACCGGTGATGGCGACGAACGGCGCATCGGGCGCTTGTTTGCGCCGCTCGCGGCAGAACAACTCGACATCGCCGATGATCTCGACGCCGGCCGCAGTCGCAAGCTTCGCCGACCAGTGCGGTTCCGGATGCGTGAGCGGCACACCGGGAGTCAGGATCAGCGCAGCAACTTTGGACCAGTCGATGTCGTGCAAGTCGCCGGTGCCGACCTTCGCCTCCGCCGCCTTCGCAACCTTCTTCGCATCGTCGTCGAAGGCGATCACGGTCGCGCCGCCCTCGATCAGCGCGTGGCAGGTGGTAAGCCCGGACCCGCCAAGACCGAATACGGCAACGGTCGTGCCCGCGAAGGTGGTGACCGGGATCATCGCAGTTTCAGCGTCGACAGCCCGATCAGCGCCAGCATGATCGAGATGATCCAGAACCGGATCACGATCTGCGGCTCGGTCCAGCCCTTCTGCTCGTAATGGTGATGGATCGGCGCCATCCGGAACACGCGCTTGCCGAACAGCCGGAACGAGACCACCTGCACGATGACCGATACTGCCTCCAGCACGAACAACCCGCCGATGATGGCAAGCGCAATCTCATGCTTGGTCGCAACCGCAATGGTACCGATCAAGCCACCCAGCGCGAGCGAGCCGGTGTCGCCCATGAAGATCGAGGCGGGAGGGGCATTGTACCAGAGAAAGCCGATGCCCGCGCCGATCACGGCCCCACACAGCACCGCCAGTTCGCCGGTGCCGGCGACATAATGGATCTGCAGGTAATCGGCGAACAGCGCGTTGCCGGCCAGGTAGGAAATCAGCCCGAAACTGAGCGCAGCAATGATCACCGGCACGATCGCGAGGCCATCGAGGCCGTCAGTGAGATTCACAGCATTGCCGGCGCCGACGATGATGAAGGCACCGAACACAACGAAGAACCAGCCGAGATCGACGATCAGGTCCTTGAAGAAAGGGAAGGCCAGCGATGTCGCAAAAGCCGGCCGGCCAAGCTGCGCGATCGCAAGGCAGGCGAGGAGTGCGACGATCGTTTCGGCGGTCAGGCGCAGCTTGCCCGAGAAAGCCGTATAGGCCTGCTGCTTCGTCACCTTCAGGTAGTCGTCGTAAAAGCCGATCATGCCGAATGCGACCGTGACGCCGATCACGACCCAGACATACGGGTTGTAGACATTGGCCCACAATATCGTCGACACCGTCACCGCGAAGATGATCATCAGCCCGCCCATGGTCGGCGTGCCGATCTTGCTCTTCAGATGCGATTGCGGACCGTCCTCGCGGATCGGTTGTCCCCTGCCCTGCGCGGCGCGCAGCCAGTCGATGATCGGCGAACCGGCGAGGAACATGAACAGGGCGGCGGTCATCAACGCGCCGCCGGTCCGGAACGAAATGTAGCGGAAAATATTCAGTGCCGGAAACGATTCGGAATAGTCGGCAAGCCAGGTGAGCATGCGGCAATCAACCTTGCGCTGCATCCATCGCGTCACGGTGCGCAAACCTGCGCTGAAGCGCTTTCACGATGGGTGTCATTCTCGAGCCGTTGGAGCCCTTGATCATGATGACATCGCCGCTCGATACCGCTTCGAGAACCCGCGGTTCCAGGGCGCCGGAGTCATTGGCATAGCCGCCCCGGCGATTGGAGGGAAGCGCCTCCCACAGATTTCGCATGCCCGGTCCAGCGCAAAATACCAGGTCGACCCCATGATCCACAATCGGCTGCGCCAATACGGCATGCAGTTCAGCCGACCGCTCACCGAGTTCGAGCATGTCGCCCAGCACGGCGATCCGCCGTCCGCTCGAACCCGGTTCGGCCTGCCCGAGCAGCGCAAGGGCGGCGACCATAGAGACGGGATTGGCGTTGTAGCTCTCGTCGATCAGGAGCGCGTGACCACCGGGCATATCGAGCCTGATGCGGGTGCCACGTCCGCTCGCCGGCTGCAGATCGGAGAGCGCGAGCGCCGAGACGGCCAGATCCGCGCCGGCAATTTTCGCTGCAGCCAGTACGGCAAGCGAATTCATGACGAGATGCTTTCCCGGCGCGCCGAGCTTGTAGGTCACGTCATCGCCGAGAATGTTCGCCTGCACGGTGGACGTGTCGGCTTGCAGCATGCATTTGATCAGTCGCGCGTGGGCGCCGGATTCTTCGCCAAACCCCAGCACCCGTGATACCCGCGCATCGAGCGCACGGTCACACAGCCGGTTGTACTGGTCGTTGTCGCGGTTGAGGATGGCGACCCCGTTCTCGACCAGCCCCTCGAAGATTTCGGCCTTGGCATCCGCGATGCCGTCGATGGATTCGAAGAACTCGATATGCACCGGCGCGATGGTGGTGATGATCGCGATATCGGGCTGCACCAGGCGCGACAGCGGGCCGATCTCGCCTGCGTGATTCATGCCGAGTTCGAACACGGCAAAATTCGCGTCCGCTGGGCAGCGCGACAATGACAGCGGCACGCCCCAGTGATTGTTGTAAGACGCTGCCGATGCGTGCGTCTTTCCCTGGCGCGACAACACGAGGCGCAGCGCTTCCTTAGTCGAGGTCTTGCCGACCGAGCCGGTCACCGCAATGACCTTGCCGGCAAAGCGCGCGCGCGCTGCGCGTGCAAGATCGCGCAAGCCCTCCAGTACATCGTCGACCACCAGCAGCGGCGCGTCGGCCGCAAACGCATCGCGCTTGGCCGCCGAAACAACCGCAAGGCCGGCGCCCGCTTGAAGAGCCGCATCAACAAAATCGTGACCGTCGCGGTTATCGCCGGCGATTGCAAAGAATGCATCGCCCGCTCCCAGCGTGCGACTGTCGATCGAAATGCCGCCGATCGATGCGGGCAGCGGTCCCTGGCGCCGCGCTTGCATCGCGGATGCCATCGCATCGAGAGCCCACAGGGCCTGCACGCTCATGTTGTCGTCCCCCGCCCGAAGTGTCATCGCCAGACGAAACTGACGTCATTCCTTCCGCGTCATCAACGCCGCCGCGACCGCATCGTGGTCGCTGAACGGCAATACCCGGTCGCCAATGATCTGGCCACTCTCGTGGCCCTTGCCGGCGATCACCAGCACGTCACCGCTCTGGAGTTCCGTAATCGCACTGCGGATGGCCTGGTTGCGGTCGGCAATTTCGATGGCACCGGGCGAGGCTTTGATGATTTCAGCGCGAATTGCGGCTGGATCCTCGTTACGCGGATTGTCGTCGGTGACGATCACACGATCGGCCTTTTCGGCGGCGATGGCACCCATCATCGGACGCTTGCCGGCATCGCGGTTGCCGCCGCAGCCAAACACCACGAACAGCCGCCCCGTTACATAGGGGCGCAACGCCTCGAGCGTCTTGGCCAGCGCATCCGGCTTGTGCGCGTAATCCACAAAGATAGGTGCCGCACCCTTTCGGCCGACGAATTCCAGCCGGCCTTTAGCGCCTTCAAGGTTTTCCATGGCTTCGAACACCGCATCCGGCGGCGTGCCGGTGACAATGGCGAGGCCCGCTGCAACCAGCGCATTCTCGATCTGGAATTCGCCGACCAAAGGCAGATGCAGTTCGTGCCGCCGCTGGTCGAATTGCAGCGTGATCTTCTGCGCATAACCGTCGACTTTGCTTTTCACGACATGCAGATCGTCGCCGTCTCGACCGACCGTGAATACCCGCAAGCCGCGACGGGATGCAGCCTCGATCACGCGCCGCGCCTCGGCATGATCGGCGGATACCACCGCGGCGCCGTCCGGTGCGATCAGCTCCTCGAACAGGCGGAGCTTGGCGCGCAGATACGACTCGAGATCGGGATGGTAATCGAGATGATCGCGGCTGAGATTCGTAAAGCCGCCGGCCGCCACGCGAACGCCGTCGAGACGGTATTGATCAAGCCCGTGCGAGGAGGCCTCCATCGCCAGATGGGTGACGCCTTCGCCCGCAAGTTGGTCGAGCGTGCGATGCAAGGCCACTGGATCGGGGGTCGTCAGTGACCCGTAGGTCTCGCCCGCGGGCGACACCACGCCGATAGTGCCGATACTGGCGGCCGCGCAACCGGCACTCTCCCAGATCTGCCTGGTGAACGCGGCCACCGACGTCTTGCCGCTGGTGCCGGTGATCGCGGCGATCGTGGTCGGCTGACGCGTATACAGTTTAGTCGCAGCCAGCGAGAGAGCCCGGCGTGCATTGGGAACCGCAATCACGGGGATCGCGGCTGTGGCATCGCCGCGTTCGGCCAAGATGGCGGCAGCTCCGGCATTCACCGCATCCGCGGCAAAGCGCAGACCGTCGGCCTTGGCGCCTGAAATCGCCACGAACAGGTCGCCGGGCTTGACCGCGCGGCTATCGGCAGTGATGCCGCCGATGTCGATGGCGCCGGTTGCGGGATCGATGGTGGCGAGGCCGGAGAGGATGTCGGAGAGCTTCATCGCGGCGATGTTTCACGCCCCGGGCGGTGGGGCAAGGGGCCAGCAGAAAGAAATAAAGTCGCCCTCTTCATGCCGGCATCAAGGTCTTGCCATGAAAGCGTGGATCGCCCGCCGGCCTCATGGCGCGGCGAAGTTTCCTACCGCGCCCGGGCAGAGGCGGTCGCGGCCAGGATCTGCCGGTCCGCCGTGGGCAGGTCGAAACGCGGCGCGATTCCCAGCATCGGCGCAATCTTGGCGATAACCTTTCCAGTGGTCGGCGCGGCGTTCCAGCCCGACGTGGCATAGCCCTTGGTTTCCGCCGAGGGCTGCGGCTCGTCCAGCATGATCAGGATGAGATAGCGCGGCTTGTCGGCCGGCAACACCGCGGTGAAACTCGTCAATAGCTTGGTCTTGGAATAGCGTCCGTTGATCACCTTCTCGGACGTGCCGGTTTTGCCGCCGACATAGAAGCCCTTCACTTCGGCCTTTTTTGCCGATCCAACCTCGGCGTTGAGCCGCATGAGGTAACGCATGCGCTCCGACGTCTCGGGCTTGATCACATGGCGCGCGAGCTTGTTCGCCTCCTCCTCGCTCCGTTTGAGGAAGGTCGGCGGGATCAGCTTTCCGCCGTTCATCAATGCGGAAATGCCCATCACAGCCTGCAGCGGTGCCACCGACAGGCCGTGGCCGAAAGCGATGGTGACGGTGTTGATCTCGCCCCAGCGTTTCGGCACCAGCGGTTCGGCGCTTTCCGGAATTTCGGTGCGCAGCCGGTCGAGCTGACCCATCTTCTTGAGATACGCCTTGTGATGCTCGACGCCGAGCCCGAGCGCCATTCGCGCGGTGCCGATATTCGAGGAATAAGTAAACACTTCGGGCAGCGACAATACGCGGCGCTGAGCGTGAAAATCATTGATCCGGAAGCGCCCATACTGGAGCGGCGCCCGCGCATCGAGCGCCGAGCCGAGCGTGTATTTGCCGGAATCGAGCGCCATCGCCAGCGTCAACGCCTTGAAGGTCGAACCCATTTCATAGACGCCGGTGGTCAGCCGGTTGATGCGGTCCTTGTCCAGCGCTTCGCGCGGATCGTTCGGATCGTAATCGGGCACCGAGACCATTGAAATGATCTCGCCGGTATTGACGTCGGTGACGAGGCCGGCCGCCGCCTTGGCCTTGTACTTCTCACGCGCGGCGAGCAGTTCGGTACGTACGGCATGCTGCACGCGCAGGTCGACGGCGAGTTCCACCGGCTTCTGCTGGCGGTCATTGGCGAAGCCAAGCGAATGCAGGTCAGCGAGACCGCTGCGGTCGAGCCATTTCTCGATACCTGCGATGCCTTGGTTGTCGATGTTCACATGGCCGATCACATGCGACACCGACGCGCCGTTTGGATAGACTCGCTTGTTCTCGGATCGGAAACCGATGCCGGGAATGCCCAGCCGGTGAATCTGCTCGCGCTGCGTCTTGGTGATTTCACGCTTCAGCCAGACGAAGCCCTTTTTCGATGACAGCCGTTCTCGCAATTCGGTCGCGTCCATGTCCGGCACGGTCGCGGTCAGCAATTCCACCGCCTCGTCGACATCGATGATTCTGCGCGGCTCGCCAAAGAGCGAGGGCATGCGCACATCGGTTGCCAGAACTTCGCCGTTACGGTCGAGAATATCGGGCCGCGCGGTGGCAACGATATCGCCGCCGCTGCGTCGCCCGCTCTGCCCGTCCGAGGTCGAGGCGAGATAGACCAGCCGCCCCGAAATCACCATGTACACGCAGGCGAAGGCGACAATGACCAGTCCCACGCGGGCGCGGCTTTTGACCTCGCGATCGACATTCTGACCGTAGAGCAGCCGCTGCATCAGCGGCTTTTTCGGTGCGGGTGCCGGAGCTGTCTGCGTCATTGGCCGCCCCGTTCGGTGACAGAGCCGGTCGGAACAGCGTCGCTCTCGCCGATCAGGGCGGCGATCGGATCGAAGGGCACTTCCGGTTCCGGTTTTTTCCGCTCCGGCAGGTTGGCCAGATCGTCGATCTGAGACGCTTCAAGCGGCTTCAGTTGCAGATGGCGCTGTGCGATATCCTCGATCCGGCTTGGCGAAACGAGTTTCGCCCAATCCGCGCGCAATGCCGCGATCGCATCTCGCTCTCGCCTGATCTCGCCGCGCAGCTTCGACAGCTGTTCGGCCTGCATGGTGGCCTCGAACTTGATGTCATAGACATAGCCCGCGGCCAGGATCAGCGCGACGATCACGAACAGATGCAGGATGCGTATGGTCATCGTCCCCGCATCGCCTCCGCAAGCGTGGGAATGCCGCGCACCATGTCGTCGGCCTCTGCATCACGCGCTGGCACATCGTTGCGCCGCGCTGCGCGCAGCTTGGCGGATCGTGCACGCGGATTGTCACTGATTTCCTGATCGCTCGCGGCGACTGGCTTCCTTGTCAAAAGCGTGAAGGTTGGCTGCGGGCCCTCCGCCAAGGGGGCATGACGCGAACCGGCCACCATGCGGGTGCGGTCGGCGAAGAAAGACTTGACGATACGATCCTCCAGCGAATGGAACGATATCACCACCAGATTGCCGCCGGACTTGAGAATGCGTTCGGCGGCGGAGAGCGCGCCCGCGAGTTCAGCCAGTTCCTCGTTCACGAAAATGCGCAAAGCCTGAAAGGTGCGCGTGGCTGGATGGATTTGCCCTGGGCGCGCGTGAACGATGCGCTCGACGATCGCGGATAACTGCCGGGTGGTGAGGATCGGCGCTTCCTCGCGCGCTCGAACGATCGCGCGTGCGATCGGCCGGGCGAACCGTTCTTCACCGAGCCGCGCGATAATGGCTGTGAGATCGCGCTCGGTCGCGACCGCGATCAGATCGGTGGCGCTCGGCCCGCTACCGCCCATGCGCATATCGAGCGGACCCTCCTGACGGAACGAAAAGCCCCGCCCGGCCTCGTCGAGTTGCATCGACGACACGCCGACATCGAGAACCACACCGTCTACGGTGTCCTGACCAGCGCGCTGCGCCACGACATCCAGACTGGAAAAGCGATCCTCGACCAACGTCAGGCGGCCGCCCGCGGCTGCAACGAGATCGGCGCCGCGTACAATCGCGCTCGGGTCACGATCGATGCCGATCACCTTGCAATTGGCCGCATCCAGGATTGCGCTGGTATAGCCACCGGCGCCGAAGGTGCCGTCGATGTAAACGCCGCCATCGTGGGGACCGAGATACTGGAGCACTTCTGCGGCGAGCACGGGAATGTGCCGGACCAGTCCGCCATCGACGGCGTTTCCGCCGTCGCGGTCCGTCATCATTCCCGTGCCCCTTGCGGGTTCGCCGCACGCTCGGAGCCGAGCCGCTTCTTCAGCGCGCGCATCTTCCCAATGGCCTCGGAAAGGCGTGCGCTGAAACGGTCCGGCGCCCAGATCTGGAATTTGTGGCCGAGCCCCACGAACGCGACCGCGTCCATGATCCCGGCATGGTCCTTGAGTTGATCGGAGAGGGTCACCCTGCCCTCGCCATCCATCTTCAAAATCTCGCTGGTGGCGTAGAGCGCGGTTGCGAATTGCTCGCGCTCCTCCGAAAACGGCGGAAACCGTTCCATCAGCGCCTCGATATCCGTCATCAGGCTGCGGCCGCCCGCTTCCACTGCAGGCCGGTCGAGCGCGGGGTAGCAGAAAAGACCCTCGGCGCCCTCTCGCGCGAGCACAGCGCGAAAGGATGCAGGCACCGAAACACGCCCCTTGGCGTCCAGTCGCAGAATGAAATGGGAAAAGAATCTGTCCACCAGCGGTTCCAGTGTCCGCACTGCCGGACCACCCGTGCGGCCCGCAGCGCCTGTATGGGACGATTTGGGCTATCATGGGACACAATGGGCGTCAATGGAACCGGGATGGAGCGGCGCGAACCCCATTGAGCCTGCTTAACCTTAAGGAAGGTTAAAGCCGGCCGCGATCACGGATCAAAAACGACCACACGAAGTTCCGATCCGGACGGCGTTCTGCATTGCGCCGGAACCAGAACGCGATGTGAGGCATGCAAATTTTCGGAACGTCGAGCCACGGCATGCGTTGATTTGCCAGTGCGGCTCTCGCCACCGGATCGTGAGCGCAAGTCTTAGTGCACACCAGTTTCAATTAACAGGAGCGACACATGCTGAAAAAGATCATGATCACCACCGCATTGAGCGGTCTGATGGTCGGCGGAGCGCTAGCGCAGACGCCAACGACCCAGCCGATGTCCCCAAGCCAGCCGCAGGCGACGCAGCCGGCGATGCCGGGCGTGAAGGACGCGGAGCGGGCAGCCCAGTCCAGCCCGTCGATGGGCGCGGGTGATGCCAAGTTCATTAACGCGCAGGGTACCGATCAGTGGCTGTCGTCCAACTTCATTGGCGTTGACGTCGTTGGGCCCGATAATCAGAAGATCGGCGACATCACCGATATTCTGTTCGAAAAGAACGGCAATGTTGTCGGCTACGTGGTCGGCGTCGGCGGCTTCCTCGGCATCGGCGCAAAGAACGTGGCGCTGGCACCGACCTCGTTTGAGGTTGTCGCCGATACGGACCGCGCAACCACGGGCTCCGCTGCAACCGCGGCGCGCGCCGACGATGTCAAGCTTAAGCTGAACATGACCAAGGATCAGCTCCAGCAGGCCGCCTCGTTCGAATCGAAGCGCGAGCAGGATTCCAAGGCGCGCGCGGCGTCGCAGCCGGCACCAGGCGGTATGAATAACCGCCCGGCGACTCAGCGCTAACAGCGGCATATTTCGAAGATCAAGGCGGCCGGTCGATCCTTCGACCGGCCGCTTTTTGCGTGGCCTGCCCGCACGCTGATTTGCCTCGCTCGCACGCGAACCGTTACAACGTCCTGAGCAACAAGGAATTCTGGACGCCGCTATGACTGCATTCGAACCGGACACCATGCTCGTAGACCGCGTGGTGCCCTCCCCTAACCATGGCGAGCGCGCCGGCAACCGGCTGCCGGACATGATCCTGCTGCACTATACCGGCATGCCGGACGCCGATAAGGCGCTGGAGCGACTTTGTTCGCCCGACAGCGAAGTGTCCTGCCACTACTTCATCACCGAAGACGGCCGTATCATCCAGTGCGTCCCGGAGGCGCGCCGCGCCTGGCATGCGGGCGAAGCGAGTTGGGCCGGCGAGACCGATATCAACTCGTGTTCGATCGGCGTTGAGATTGCCAATCCCGGTCATGATCACGGATATCCGGACTTTCCGAAACGGCAGATTGCGGCTGTCGCCGCGTTGTGTCGCGCCATCATGCGTCATCGCTATATCCGGCCCGAACGCGTGTTGGCGCATTCCGACGTCGCGCCCTCGCGCAAGTGCGATCCTGGTGAGAAATTTCCCTGGATGATCCTTCACCGCGCCGGGATCGGCCAATGGGCAAAGCCTGCCCCCATCGTGCCGGGACCGAGTTTCGAGTTCGGCGATTCAGGGGACGCGATCAAGAGTTTCCAGACGGTGCTTCGCGATTACGGCTACGGCATCCAGGCCGACGGCTATTTCGACCAGAATACCCGTGACGTGGTGGCCGCTTTCCAGCGGCACTTCCGCCCGGCCCTGATCGACGGCAAGCTCGATTCGTCTACATTGCTCACCTTGCGCGCCCTGATCGAAGCCTCGCGCTTCGGCCGCGCCTCCCATGCGAACCCGGCGGCGGACACGCAAACCGAACCGCAGACTTGACGTCGCGCGGTTTCGTCCCCATCCCATCGGGGGTCAGTCGACTGGACGGCCGCTCCGCCATTGTCCCGAAAGGGCGGCGGGGAGGAAAGTCCGGGCTCCACGGACGAACGGTGCCGGATAACGTCCGGCGGGGGCGACCCCAGGGAAAGTGCCACAGAAAAGCAGACCGCCGGCTTTTCGTCCCGCTTGCGGGGCAGCGAAGCCGGCAAGGGTGAAACGGTGCGGTAAGAGCGCACCGCGTCTCCGGCGACGGAGACGGCACGGTAAACCCCACCGGGAGCAAAACCGAATAGGAGCGGTGCGGAGCCAAGTCTCCGGGTTCGTCCGAACCAGCCGCTCGGGTAGGTTGCTTGAGGCGCCGGGTAACCGGCGTCCCAGATGAATGGCCGTCACGTCCGTCGCCTCGGCGGCGGGCCATACAGAACCCGGCTTACAGGTCGACTGATGCGTATGATGAGGGCTCGGGGCGGACACGCTCCGGGCCCTCGCCACGTCAGTGCTGGCGGACCAGCCCTACGCCATCCGCCGGATGCCGGGCGGCTGCCAGGTGCCCGAACCCGCCGGCAGGATCGACGGCGCCGCCGTCTTCGGCCAGTACAGGCGCATCACCATGTAAATCGGCCCGTCGGGCGCGGGCAGCCAGTTGGCCTCCTTGTCGCCGCCGGGCGACTTGCTCTGGATGTAAATCGGCAGCGAGCCATCCGGATTGGTCTTCATGCCGGGCAGCATCGGCGAATTGATCAGGTAACGGTCGATCGGATTGTTGATCAGCAATTGCGATCTGCCGTCATACATCGTGATCGACCAGAACGAATTCACCGGCGGCAGCTGGCCCGCCGGGAAGGTCAGCACATAATTGTGCTTGCTGCCGTCGAGAGTCTGACCGTCGGCATCGACACGGGTGAAGGGGTACATCGCTTCTTCAGGACTGTTGCCGTAGATCCCGGCCTTGGCGGCAACCGCGCGCTTCATCCAGTCGCCATTGTAATGCGCAGCATCTCCCGGCAACCCACTCACACGCCAGCCGTTGATGGCTTGGCCGGCGTTAGCGACCGCCTCATCGACCTTTCGCTCGCCTTCCTTCATGCCGAGCCCGACCTCGAGTTTCTCCTCGAGCGTAAGGTCCTTGAAGTCGAAGGTCTTGCCCGGTCCGATGCCCATGCGCGCGAGCTGCGCACGGATCTCCTTCTCGTTCTCCTGCGCCGGTGCGAATTGCAGCGCGAAGTCGAGATAGCGGAAGAAATCCGTCTTCACGAGCTCCTTGTCGAATTTCGGAAAATCGACTGCGGCCGTGGAAGACGCGAGCATTGGCTGCTTCAGATAAGCCGACAATGGCTGAGCATGATAACCGGCCTGAACCTTGCGGACATTACCGATGTCAGCCGCATCGAAGAGCTGGGTGCGGAAGATCGCGAGCGACATTTGCGTGCTCGACCGGAACATCTGTTTGATGCCGGCCGGCATCGTGCCCTTCCAATCCGGGCCGACCACCATGTAATCGCCAGCGGCAATGCCGGTCGCCCGGCTACCGATATAGCCGTAATTGTACGTATTGCCGTCGACGAGCTGCACCGAATAATAGCGCTTGGGATCCATGGCTGGAACGGAAATAACCATCGGCTCCGCCCGCAGGTCGACCCACAGCATCGAATACGGCGTGTCGCTGTTCGGTGTCGGGACCGCCGTATCCTTGTAGGTGAATACGTTCGACTCGTTCTTGATCTGGTTGAACGGCGCCTTGTATTGCGACGAGTTCTTGTCGATGACGAACTCGTACATGACGCCGTAATTCATCACGATCGGCAGGCCGTAGATGAAGCCCTTCTCGGCAATGTCTTTGGCTTCAAGAAAGCGGGGACGGCCGCTTTGCGCGAACGTAAGATAGGGCTTCGCCACGGCGGTGGCGGCGGCGGCGCCTGCAGCCGAGCGCAAGAGGTCGCGTTTGGTCAGCATGAAATGCACTCCCAGGAAGGGTGATTGGATGGCCGGTCGCACGCGTCCCCTGAGTGCGGTGTCGCATCCTACATGACAGTGAGCGGCAGCACAGACCGCTCCGTGAGTGTGACTGGCATTCCGCCGAACACATTTTCGCGACCGGCAATCCGGAGCACGGGGGCCGCATCCTGTAGATTAACGCGCCCCTCGGCACCTGCCATTTCGAGACAGAAACGCAAAAATTTCCGAAAGGTGATACCTTTGCGGGAGCCGTAACGGATTTTCCGATGTCGCATTTCGATCTCGCGCTGTCTGTCGCACTTGGCATTGTCCTGGCGGCATCGACAGGTTTCCGCGTCTTCCTGCCGATGCTGATCGCCAGCGGTGCGGCCTATACCGGCTACCTGCCGCTGGCTGAAAACTTTGCCTGGCTCGCCACGCCACTCGCATTGACCATGCTCGGCGTGGCCGCGCTGGTCGAGATCACCGCCTATTACATTCCCGGAATCGACAATTTGCTCGACACGCTGGCCGCGCCCGCGGCGCTGGCCGCAGGAACGGTACTGTCGGCCGCGGTGATGACCGATGTCCCGCCGATGGTGAAATGGACCGCCGCGATCATCGCAGGTGGCGGGGCCGCCAGCGTCACCCAGCTGGTCACCACCATGCTGCGCGCGAAATCGACGATCTTCACCGGCGGGATCGGCAATTCCGCGGTTGCGACCGCAGAACTCGGCGGCGCTTTCATTCTGCCACTGCTGGCACTCGCCGCACCACTGCTCGCCCTCGGACTTGTATTATTGTTGCTGTGGATGGCGCTCCGCTTGCTGCGACGGCTGCGCCAGAGCGGCAAAGGTCCGACCACATCATCGCCGGACGGCAGCGGATGATGTGCGTCGGACAGTAGTTTAGGCTGCTTCAACCCGCAGCCGCAAGGCGCTCGGCACGTTCCATGTCACGGATCAACGTGTCAGCAAGCGCGGACGCGGCTTCGACATGGGCCATACAGGCTTTAGCGGCTGCGTCGCCGTCGCCCTTGCGGATTGCGTCGACGACCGCCTGCATCTGGATCGGACCGGACCGCGAGCGCCCTGGCGTCTGGATGGTCAGCGCGCGCAAGTGATTGATGCGTGAATGCAGTGACGAGATGATGGTCCAGGCCACCGGCTTCCCGGCGCACTCAAACAGCAAGCGATAAAAACTGGTCGCCTCCGCGAGCACATCACTGGCCGAGCCCTTCTTATAGCCACGACGCATCCGTGAAAGGATCGTATCCAGAGCGTCAGCGATGTGCGGATCGCGGCTTTCGGCACAGGCGCGCGCGGCAAGGCTCTCCAGCGCACCGCGGATTTCGTAGATCTGCCGGGTCTCGGCGATCGTCGGCCGTGCCACCACCGGACCGCGCTGCCCCTGCGACTGCACCAGGCCTTCGGCTTCAAGGTGGCGCAAGGCTTCGCGCACCACCGTCCGGCTGACGCCAAGTTGCGTGCACAGATCGCGTTCCACCAGCCGGTCGCCCGGCCGGTAGCGCTGGCTCGCGATCGCCTCGCGCAATTTTTCGAGCGTCAATTCACGCAGTGTCTTGGCGCTCCGGTCGACCAGCATCGGTGAGTTCATGGCTCCTCCGCGCTCCTGTTAGCGGATTCCCCCGGCACTCGCACCGCCCGGGTTGACTCGGTCCCCGCCCAGCCATAATTTTTATATTACGGTATACCAAAACGGATTTTAAGCCTAGATATGACCGACGCTGTCCGCAAGATCGTCACTTATATCGACGAAACCCTGATCGAGGGCGGCCGTACGGCGCCCAAGCCGTTGCAGCTGTTCGCGGTCGCCGCTGTGGTGCGCAATCCCTGGGCGGGCCGCGGCTTTGTCGACGATCTGGCGCCGGAGATCCGCCAACTCGCGCCGGTCCTGGGTGAGATCCTGACGACGCGCATTCTGTCGCTCGCGGGCTCGGGCGACGCGGTGGAAGGTTACGGCAAGGCCGCCATCGTCGGCACCGGCGGCGAAATCGAGCACGCGTCCGCTCTCATCCATACGCTGCGCTTCGGCAACATCTTCCGTAAGGCGGTCGGCGCCAAAAGCTATCTCAGCTTCACCAATGTGCGCGGCGGCCCCGGCTGCGCGCTGGCGATCCCGATGATGCACAAGCACGACGAGGGCATGCGTTCGCATTATCTCACGGTGCAATTCTCGATCGCCGACGCGCCGGCCCCGGACGAGATCGTGGTCGCGCTCGGCGCCTCGATCGGCGGACGGCCGCATCATCGCATCGGCGACCGCTATCAGGACCTCAAGGAGCTTGGCGCGCTCGATGCCTGACACCGTCACTGTCCCGCATACGATCGGCACAGCGCGCGAGCGCGGCACCACGCATGTCCGGCGCAGCGGTAAAGGCAGCCCCATTATCCTGCTGCACGGCCTCGGCATGCAGAACACCGTCTGGCAGCCGCAGATCGAGCTCCTGCAAAGCGAATTCGACGTCGTCACCTTCGATATGCTGGGCCACGGGCAATCAAGCCTGCCGCCGGAGAAGCCACAGCTCTCCGATTACGCCGACCAGGTGCTCAGCGTGATGGATGCGCTCGACATCCCGTCCGCGCATCTCGCCGGACATTCGATGGGCGCGCTCATCAGCCTTGAATTCACGCTCTCCTATCCGGACCGGGTCCGCAGCGTCACGCCGATGAACGGTGTCTATTGCCGATCGCCGCATCTTCAGCAGACCGCGGAGAACCGTGCGCGCGAACTCGAAGCCAATGGCGGCATCACCTCCCCTGATGAGACGCTGAAGCGCTGGTTCGGCGAACCGATCCCTTCCGAACTCGCAAAGGCCGCCGCAATTTGCCGCCGCTTTCTCATGTCCGTGAACCCCGTCGGTTACATGCGGACCTACCGGCTGTTCGTCGAGAACGATCGGCGCCATGAGGGCCGGCTCGAAAGCCTGGCCACGCCTGTGCTGTTCATGACGTCGGAGAACGATCCGCACTCAACACCGGACATGTCGCGCGCGATGGCTGCGGCCACGCCCGACAGCCGCTGCATCGTGTTGCCGAAGGAACGCCACATGATGACGCTGACCGCGCCCGCCGAGGTCGCGCGCCACCTGATTTCGTTTGTCCGGGAAGTCGAGGCGCGGACATCGCGCCAAACCCTCATGACGGAGACTGTGACATGATCCTGTTCCGCTTTGCGCGACTTATTCCCACCCTCGCTGCCACGCTCGTTGCGATCACCTTCGCTGCGACCGGCGCGCAGGCGGCCTATCCCGACCGCCCGATCCGACTGATCGTGCCGTATCCCGCAGGCGGCTCCTCCGATATCGTGGCGCGCAGCTTCGCCGAATATTTCGAACGCGCGATGGGACAGCCGATCGTGATCGAGAATGTTGGCGGCGCCGCCGGGCATAACGGCGCGATGCGCGTCGCCGGCGCGGCACCCGACGGCTACACGCTGCTGATCGGCGCTGGCTCCGAACTGCTGATCCGCAATCTGCTGCAGCCCACGCCGACGGCTGAGCCGATGCGGCCCTACACGCCGATTTCTCTCATCGGCGCGGGTCCGATGGTGATCGTCGGCAAGCCGGACATCAAGGCCGCCGACCTGAAGGCCGTGATCGCACTCGCGGGCCAGCAAGCCGCCGGCCTCAATTACGGCAGCGCCGGTCACGGCTCCTTCATGCATCTGGTCGGCGAAGCCTTCAAATTCCAGACGAAAGCCAAGGTGACCCACGTGCCCTACAAGGGCGCCGCTCCGGTGATGACCGACGTGGTCGGCGGACATGTCGATCTCGGCGTCTCGTCGCTCGCCGCCGCGCTTCCCTTCATCAAGGGCGGCCAGGCACGCGCCTTCGCGGTCACCTCGGCCGGCCGCACCGAGTTTGCACCCGACGTCCCGACTCTTGCCGAAATGCCGGAGATGAAGGACTTCAGTCTCGAACTCTGGATCGGCCTGTTCGGACCGGCCGGCTTGCCCGCCGATGTGGTGACCAAGCTCGAGCAAGCCGCTCGTACCGCACTCGACGAGCCGGAGCTGAAGACCAAGCTTGCGCGAGCGTCGATTTCGGTCCGCAAATTGTCGGGCGCGGAGTTCAAGGCATTCCTCGATGCCGAGAACCAGAAATACAAGACGATCATCACCGATTCCGAAATCAAAGGGCAATGACGGCGGCTGGATTGAATAGAGCTGGCAGCGCCGTCAGAACAGCGTCGGCTGCCGGTCGTCCTTCTTCGCCTTGCGCGCAGGCTTGGCCGGTGGCGGCGTCTCGCTGGCGGGTGGCGCAGTATAGCGCGCGATCAATTCCGGGCCGTCATGGATGGCGCGGTTGACGGCTGGCGCGACTTCGTACACTTCAAGCTGATCGTCCTGCGCTGGCGCAATCAGCGCGGCCGCCATGGTCTGATCGACCCGCGCGGTATCGAGCCACATATCCCAGGCCTCAGGCGGAAGGATCACCGGCATGCGGTGGTGGATCGACCTGATCAATGGACCAGCGTCGGTGGTGACAATGGCGGCGGTGTCGAGTTCTTCGCCGTTGGGGCCGATCCAGGTTTCCCATAAGCCTGCAAAGGCCAGCGTGCCGCCATCCTTGCGCTGAACGAAATAGGGCCGGTTCGACGCCCCGTCGCGCTTCCATTCATAGAAGCCGTTGGCGGGGATCAGGCAGCGCCGCCGTTTCATTGCATTCCTGAACGCGGGGCGCTCGTTGACGGTCTCACCGCGGGCGTTGAACAGAAGCGAGATGGTCTTCGGGTCCTTCACAAAACCCGGGATCAGACCCCAGCGCATCAGTACGAATTGCCGCTCGCCATCGCACAGCCGCACCACCGGGATAGGCTGGCTCGGGGCCACGTTATAGCGCGGTGGAAAATCCGGCATCTCCTTGTACTCGAAGAGCTGCCGCATCGCCTCCGGCGCGGTGGTGATGGCATAGCGTCCGCACATCGTTGCAAGATAGTCTGGATCGGTGCGGACGGAAGACGCAACCGCTGCACGGCTGGGGACAAATCAAGGGATGCAAAGCATGGATGACCGCGCCTACCCGACCCGGCCGTTCCTTGCGGCGAGTGCGGCGGTGATCCGGGATGGGAGGGTGCTGATCGTGCGGCGCGGCGGCACCTTCGGCCGCGGGATCTACACCCTGCCGGGCGGGGTGGTGGAAGCGGGCGAGACACTGACCGACGCCGTGATTCGTGAGGTGCGAGAGGAGACTCAGGTCGCGATCGAACCGGTGGCGCTCGCAGGTTACCGCGAAATGATCATGCGCGACGATGGCGGAAAGACCGCGCGGCACTTCGTAATCGTGTGTTTCGCGGCGCGCTGGATCGCCGGCGAGCCGGTGCCGGACGGGACGGAAATCGCCGAAGTCGCGTGGCGGTTGCCGGAGGAACTCGACGGCTTGAAGACCACCGACGGCCTGCGGGAGATCATCGCCGATGCCATGGGGAAGCTGTGACCCTCTTCCCGGCGGAGGACGACAGGGGAAATACGCGGGCGGCCGCCTTGCCCTCGCCGCAGAGCCGGCGCATATCAGCCGCGCCATGATCCGATCCCTGATCCTGTGTCTCGCCCTAAGTCTCCCGTTCGCACCGCCCGCGCGTGCGGTCGACAGCGGTGCGCTGTTCGAAACCGAACTGGAGCGCCTGTCGGAAATTCTGGGCGCCCTCCACTACCTGCGCCCATTGTGCGGGGCGAAGGAAGGTCCGAAATGGCGCAATGAGATGCGGGCCTTGCTGGACGCCGAGGCGCAGGCTCCAGAACGGCGGACCAAGCTGATGGCCAGCTTCAACCGGGGTTACAACGGCTTCCAGCAGACCTACCGGTCCTGCACCGAAGCGGCCGATCTCGCGATCCGCCGGTATCTGGACGAAGGAACCAAGATTTCCCGCGAAATCACCGCGCGTTACACTAATTAGGGGCGAAATCTCCGGTCCCTAGCCGCGCCGGGCACTTGTCCCAGCCACGTTAACCTTTCCTAAAGACGATGGTTTGCTGACGGCACCTGCATGTTAACCTGCCGGCTCCTTGGGGCGGGCGCTGCGAAGCGCGGGAATTCGATTGCAATGACAACATTGACGCGCATGTACGCCGATCGTGATCCAATTCCGGATAACGAGCAGAAACAGGTCGCGCTTGGTTACGTGCACGAAGCCTGGGCGGAGGCCCGGCTCGATGGCGTCGATGGCGATTGCATGGCCCAAGCCTGCTTGTTCGCGGCGCTGATCGAGTTCGTATCGACCTATGGCGAAGATGCCGCCTCCGCCTTCGCGGAAGGGCTGCCCGCCCGCATCCGCAACGGCGAATTCTCGGCCGACCTGTCGCGGCAATAGGTCAGACGCGCGGGATATTCGCGTCCGCCACCACCTTGGTCCATTTGGCGACATCGTCCGCGACACGATCGCGGAAGCCCTGCGGCGTGGTCGGCACCACATCGCTGCCGAGCTTGCGCAAGCGCTCGATCACTTCCGGTTCTGCCAGGATCGCCTTGATCTCCTCGTTCGCCTTGGCAACGAAAGCCGGCGGCAGCCCGGCCGGGCCGGCAACGCCGAGCCATGACGTCACCGTATAATCGGGTACCGTCTCCCCGATGGTCGGCACGCCGGGCAGCAGGAAGAACCCCTTTGGCCCGGTAACCGCGATCGGCCGCAAGCGCCCGTCGGAAATAAACGGCATCAGCACCGCTGGCGTATCGACCTGGAAATCGACGCGCTGCGCTAGCAGGTCAGTGATGCCCTGCGGCGACCCGCGATAGGGAATGTGCTGGATCTTCGCCTTCGCCATCGCGGCGAACAATTCGAACGCCAGATGCATGCCGGTGCCATTGCCGGCGGTGGCGCAGGTGAGCTTGCCGGGATCGGCCTGCGCCGACTTGATCACGTCCGCCACGGTCTTTGCCGGATGGTCCGGATAGGTCACGAGGATGAACGGGAAATCCGTCAGCATCGAAATAAAAGAGAAGCTGTCGACTGCGTTGTACGGCAGCTGCTTGTAGATCGCGGCCGAGACCGCATGCCCGCCTGGCAGGATGGTGAGCGTGGTGCCATCCGGTTCGGCGCGTGCCACGGCGGCAGCCGACGTGGTGCCCCCTGCCCCCGGCCTCGGCTCGACCACAATCTGCCGATTCAGCCGCTTTCCGAGATGATCGGCGATCAGCCGCGCAACGATGTCCACATTCGCGCCCGGGGTGAAGCCATGCATCATGGTAATGGTGCTGCCACCGCTCTGGGCGAAAGCGGGCGCTGCGGCAAAAGCGGACAATCCGGCCAGCGCGGTGCGACGGGTGATCTGCGTGGTCATTCCAGTCTCCAGAACGTTCTGCTGATGCTCAGTGTGGCGCGGTCTCGACCCGATATCCAGCCTCCTTGAGGATGCGCTCGCCGGAGGCTGCCAGTTCTGCGAGACGGCGGTTCAGCACGTCGGCCGGGATGGTCAGCTTGCCATCCTTCTTGCGGACGATGCCGTCGATGATCACGGTGTCGACATTGCCCGCGCCGGCAATCTCCACGATCGAGAAGATCGGATCGTAGACCGGCGCCATATTGATGTCGTTTGCGCGCAGCATCACGATATCGGCCTTCTTGCCCGGCGTGAGCGTGCCGATGCTGTCTTCCATCAGGAAGGCGCGGGCGCCCCCGATGGTTGCCCATTCCAGCGCCTCCCGCGAGCGCACCGGCAATTCCTTCAAAGGCGAATTTCCGCGCAGCGCGTTGTTGCGAACCTCCTTGCCGCGCGCGAACAGCAGCGCGGCCTGCATCTCACGGAACATGTGTCCCGAGCAGAATGGCTCGACATCGATGCCAAGCGACGGCAGCCCGCCAGCTTCGCGGAACGCCGCAACCTGCGCATCGCCGATATGATGATGCAGTTCGACCAGCACCGTGGAGGTGAGCGAGGCGCCGTTGTCGACGATCAGCCTCAGGTCGGCATGTTTGTAGGTGGTGCCGTGCACCAGATTGTGGTCAGGCCCGAGCAACCCCTCCTTTGCCATCCGCGCATAGCCATCCGGCACCACGCAATGTTCCCGCGGACGCGTATGCGACGACGACACCAGACCGAATTCGCGTGCCATGCGGATATCGTGCTCGACCACTTCCCAGGCGCCCCAGTCCGGGCCGAGGATCGCCATGGCCAACGTGACGCGGCCGTCGTCGCTGGCGAGCCTGCCCTTGCGCAGCGCCTCGATCCGATCGCGCGGATGCAGCACATGGGTGAACGGCACCCCGCCCTCCTTGGTCGGCGGCTTTGCCGTGCCATGCGCGAACACAGCGCGAATGCCGCTGTCGACCAGGCCGTCGACGGCGCGCTCGGCCATCTCGAGGCTGGTGATGTTGTGGCACCAGTCGACCAGCGTGGTGACGCCGGCATCGATCTGCGCCAGCGCGCCGAGCAGATTCCCGAGGTAATTGTCCTCGGCGTTGTAGCGGGTCGCGAGATTGAGATGCATGTGCTTCAGGTAATCCGGCGTGGTCCATTCGACGCCGATGCCGCGCAGCGCGGTTTCCCACGTGTGCATATGCGCGTTGACGAGCCCCGGCATCACGATCTTGTCGGTCGCGTCGATGGTTTCGTCAGCGGCGGCGTTCAGACTTTTTCCAACCGCCTCGATGCGATTGCCGTTGAGCAGGATTTCGCCGCCCTTGAAGTCGCCGATCGCCGGATCGAGCGTGACCAGCCAGCCGCATTTGATCAGAACGCGTTTCATCATTTCCATTCCATGCTTGAAATTGTTACGCGGTCAGCGTTTCGAGGAAGCGCACGCGCTCGCCCTGCGAGGGCGTCACGAGCTCGCCGTCCCACATCACGCGGCGGCCCCGCACGATCGTGCCCACCGGCCAGCCTGCAACACTGACGCCGTGATACGGCGTCCAGCCGGCCTTCGATGCCACCCATTCGTTGGTGATGGTCTCGCGGCGCTTCATGTCCACAATCGTGAGATCGGCGTCATAGCCGACTGCGATCCGGCCCTTGCGCGCGATGCCGAACAGCCGCGCCGGCCCCGCGCTCGACAGATCGACGAAGCGCGCGAGCGACAGCCGTCCGGCATTGACGTGATCGAGCATCAGCGGCACCAGCGTCTGCACACCGGTCATGCCGGACGGCGTCGCCGGATAGGACTTGGCCTTCTCGTCGATTGTATGCGGCGCGTGGTCGGAGCCGAGCACGTCGACGATGCCCTGCTCCAGTCCGTACCAGATGCCGGCCTTGTGCGCGCCGTCGCGCACCGGTGGATTCATCTGCGCCCTGGTCCCAAGCCGCCGGTAGCAATCCGGCGCCTCCAGCGTCAGATGATGCGGCGTGACTTCGACCGAGGCGACATCCTTGTGATCTTTGAGGAAATCCATCTCCTGGGCGGTCGAGATGTGAAGCACATGCACGCGTGCGCCGGTCTCGCGGGCAACCCGCACCAGCCGCTCCGTCGCGATCATCGCGGCTTCCGCGTCGCGCCAGACCGGGTGGGACGACGCATCGCCTTCGACCCGCAGCGACTTGCGTTCGTTCAGCCGCGCCTCGTCCTCGGCATGGAACGACGCCCTGCGCCGGATCACCTTGAGAATGTTGCGCAGGCCGTCTTCGTTGTCGACCAGCAGCGAGCCGGTCGACGAACCCATGAACACCTTGACGCCGCAACAGCCGGGCAACCGCTCCCATTCAGGGAGATGTTTGTAATTATCGTAAGTGCCGCCGATGAAGAAGGCATAATCGCAATGCATGCGATGATGGCCGCGCCGGACCTTGTCGGCCAGTGCCTCCGGCGTGATCGTCAACGGATCGGTGTTGGGCATCTCGAACACGGCGGTGACGCCGCCCATCACGGCGCTGCGCGACCCCGATTCCAGATCCTCCTTGTGGGTGCCGCCCGGCTCGCGGAAATGCACCTGGGTGTCGATCACGCCGGGGAGAACATGCAGTCCGGTGCAATCGACCACGTCGCCTGCGGAGGCTTTTGACAGGTCGCCCAGAGCGGCAATGCGGCCGCCGGTCACCCCGACATCGCGAGCGCCCTCCCCGTCCTGGTTGACCACAATGCCGCCGCGAAAAATCGTGTCGAAGGTCTGTGTCATGGCATGCCCGGTATGAGGCTCTTGAGCCGCCCTGTCGAGCGCCTTACGTTTCTGATCGAAATCTGGCAAGACCCCGGCCATGAAAGCAGCCTTGCTCACAGATCGCGGCGTCCTACGGGTTTCCGGCGAGCCCGCCCGCGCCTTCCTGCACAACCTGGTCACCGCCAATATCGAGACGCTGACGCCTGGACATGCCCGCTATGCGGCGCTGCTGACCCCCCAAGGCAAGATCCTTGTGGATTTTCTCGTGATAGAAGCGCCGGCCGCGGATGGCGGCGGGTTCTTCATCGACGCACCAAAGGCACTGGTTCCGGACCTCGTCCAGAAGCTTACATTCTACAAGCTGCGCGCCAAGGTGACGATCGAAACGCTCGACTCGCTCGGCGTGCTCGCAGCGTGGGACGGCGTCGGCGCGACCGAGTACGGCCTCGACTATCGCGACCCACGGCTGCCGGCGCTGGGCCAGCGCCTGCTGGTGCCGGCCGACGTCGTCAGGGAGGCAGCGGCCGATCTCGGCGCCACGCTGGTGAATGAATCCGAATACGATGCGCACCGGATCGCACTCGGTGTGCCACGGGGGGGCGTCGACTTCATCTTCGGCGACGCGTTTCCGCACGATGCCAATCTCGATAAGCTTAGCGGCGTCGATTTCAAGAAGGGATGCTTCATCGGGCAGGAAGTGGTGTCCCGGGTCGAACATCGCGGCACGGCGCGCAACCGGATCGTGCCGGTCGCATTTGACGCGCACGCGGCCGAGGACGGCAGCACGGTCATGGCCGGCGACAAGAACGTCGGCACCATGGGTTCGTCCGCGGGCAATATTGGTTTGGCGATGCTGCGTGTCGATCGCGTTGCCGATGCGCTGGCCGCGGGGGTGCCGCTTCTGGCCGGCGGCATTCCGATGACGCTGCGCGAAGGCGGCATTGCGGATTTCATGAAGGACGCGAAGGGCTGATGAAAGCGATCACGCACGCAGACGGGCTCGTCCGCTGCCCGTGGCCGAAGGACGACCCGCTTTACGTCGCCTATCACGACACCGAATGGGGCGTGCCGGAATATGACGACCGCGCGCTGTTCGAAAAACTGATCCTCGACGGTTTCCAAGCCGGGTTGTCGTGGATCACGATCCTGCGCAAGCGCGACAATTTCAGGAAAGCCTTCGACGATTTCGACCCGCAAAAGATCGCGCGCTACACGCCGCGCAAAGTCGAAACGCTGATGCAGGACGCCGGCATCGTGCGCAACCGGCTGAAGATCGAAGGCACGGTGCGGTCGGCGCAATCCTGGCTCGACATTATGGACAAGGGCGGCGGATTCTCAAACCTGCTCTGGGACCGTATCGACGGACGGCCGAAGGTTAACACCTTCAAGACGCTGAAAGGCGTACCGGCAGAGACACCGCTGTCGCAAGCGATCTCAAAGGATCTCGCCTCGCGCGGTTTCAAGTTCGTCGGCCCGACCATCGTCTACGCGTTCATGCAGGCGGTCGGCATGGTCAACGACCATCTGGTAACGTGCCACCGGCATGAGAAATGCGTGAAGCTGGCGCGGAAGGTGTGATGGACGTGAAGGCTTCGCGCTCATCCGCCAAACCGCGCGCGTGGCAGCGCATGCTGTCGGGGCGACGGCTGGATCTGCTCGACCCCTCCCCGCTCGATGTCGAAATCGAGGACATCGCGCATGGCCTGGCACGGGTACCGCGCTGGAACGGACAGACCAAGGGCGCACACATCTTTTCGGTCGCGCAACACACGCTGCTGGTCGACACCGTTGCACGCCAGCAGGGACCCCTCGATGACAAGCTGCGGCTTGCGATCATGCTGCACGACGCGCCGGAATATGTGGTCGGAGACATGATTACGCCCTTCAAGGCGGTGATCGGAGATTCCTACAAGGCGGTGGAGGCGCGGCTGCTCGCCGCCATCCATCTGCGGTTCGGCCTGCCGCCGCAGCTTCCCGCCGGGCAGCAAAAGACCATCAAGACAGCCGACCGGGCCGCCGCCTATCTCGAAGCGACGCGGCTCGCCGGTTTTGCGGAGGATGAGGCGCGCAAGTTTTTCGGCGCGCCGCCGAAGCTTTCTCCGGCCCTGGAACGCGACTATCTCGCACCCTGGCCCGCCGAAACCGCCGAAGCCCGCTATCTGGAGCGGTTCGTGAAGCTTTGCGGGTGACACTTTTCCGTCCGGTACGGTGTGGTTATATCATTCCCGAATCGGACATTGCCCATGATCCACGTCTGTTCACTCGCCCGCCTGCATCCGACCGTCGCCGAGACCGGTGCGAAGCATGTCGTGACGCTGATGAAGGACGTCGCCATGGTGCAGCGCCCGCCCTCGATCGAGGAGGCCAATCACCTTCTCCTCGACATGGACGATATCGTCACCGTCATGGACGGTTACGTGCCACCGAACGAAGCTCATGTCGCCAGACTGATCGAGTTCGTCACCGGCTGGGACCGGAGCGCCCCGATTGTCGTGCATTGCTATGCCGGCATCAGCCGTTCGACCGCGGGCGCCTTCATCACCGCCTGCGCGCTCAATCCGAACCGTGACGAAGAGGTATTTGCGCGCACCATCCGCTCGTTCTCGCCCACCGCGCAGCCGAACATCCGCCTGGTTTCTCTGGCGGACGAAATTCTCGGACGGGGCGGCCGCATGACGAACGCCATCCGCGCGATCGGGCCAGGCATCGCCGCCTATGAGGGCCATCCGTTCCGGCTCGACCTCGAGTGAGCGGCAACTTGCTGACGCCGATCGAAATCGGACTGACTACCGCGATCGTCGCGGTCACCAATGAGGAACCGCAGGTTCTGGTTGCCGGCGAGACCGGCGAAAAGCAGATGCCGGCCGGACTGCCATCCGGACCGTTCGACCCGGTCGCGCATCGCACGTTCGAGATCGGCCTGCGTGAATGGGTGGCGGCGCAGACCGCATTGGAGGTCGGGTACGTCGAGCAGCTCTATACATTCGGCGATCGCGGCCGCCATGCGCGCGCCGACGACACCGATCCGCATGTGGTGTCGATCGGCTATCTCGCGCTCACGCGCGTTCCGGATAACGTGGCCGGCCTGCGCGAAGCGGGCGCCGGCTTCAGGCCCTGGTACCGGTTCTTTCCGTGGGAGGACTGGCGCAATGGTCGCCCGGCCATCATCGATGAAGCGATCCTGCCGCCCCTGACCGACTGGGCAAAGAAAGGCCCGCGCCGCAGCGAGCGGCTGCGACTGTGTTTCGGGGGCGGTGGGATGAGCTGGGACGAGGAAAAGGTGCTCGAGCGCTATGAATTGCTCTACAGCGCCGGCCTGATCGAGGAAGCGCAGCGCGACGGCAGGGTCAAATCGCTGGAGCCGGTGCTCGGCAAGACGAGGCTTGGCGAATCGATGCGGCTCGATCACCGCCGTATTCTGGCCACCGCCATCGCCAGGCTGCGCGGCAAGCTGAAATACCGGCCGGTGGTGTTCGAACTGATGCCGAACGAGTTCACCCTCACCGAATTGCAGCGTACGGTGGAGGCGATTTCCGGCCGACATCTGCATAAGCAGAATTTCCGCCGGCTGGTGGAAGGCACCGAGTTGGTCGAGCCGACTGGAGAGATGGCGACCGCGACCGGAGGCAGGCCGGCCGCCCTCTTCCGCTTCCGCCGCGAGGTGATGCAGGAGCGGCACGCGCCGGGATTGCGACTGGGCGTGCGGCGCTGAAGGCCGGCGCTCGCGTAAGCTGCGGCGCACCAACAGAGCGGCCCCGGCCGTTTCGCGATTGACCTCATGAGGATAGAGTTCGCCCGCAAATCGGTGGGCGATTCTCATGGACTTCGTCGGCTTCATCGCGCTGGTCGCATTGCTTGTCATCGTCGTGCGAATGCGCAGCAGGCTCACGGCGCTGGAGACGGCGGTGGGCCGGCTCAATGCCTTGATCCCGCAAGCCGCAGTGCCTGCAAGTCCAGCGGTGCACACCGAGCCCAAGGAAACCCAGCATCCGCAGAGCGGGGCGGCTTCGCCAGTGCCAGTGTCCGGCGAACCTTCCGAGGCGGACCGGATCGCACCGCCGCCCGCGCAAGATATGGCTGGCCCGCCCGACCCGGCGACGGCATCCGCACCCGCCGGGCCTCGCGAATATGGCGATTTCGAACGCCGCTTCGGCACTCAATGGGTGGTCTGGGTCGGCGGGCTTGCGCTCGCGCTCGGCGGCATTTTCCTGGTGCGCTACAGCATCGAAGCCGGCCTTCTGGGACCCGGGATTCGCATCATTCTGGGCGGACTGCTCGCGCTGGTGCTGGTCGGCATTGGCGAGTTCACCCGCCGCCGCGAAGTTCTGGCCGGATACGCGCGATTCAACACCGCCCATATCCCCAGCGTGTTGACCGCCGCTGGAACCACCGTCGCCTATGCGGTGATCTATGCCGCCTTCGCGCTCTACAACTTCCTGTCTCCAGGACTCGCTTTCCTGCTACTCGGCGCGGTGGCGCTGGCCACGCTCGCGGCAGCGCTGCTGCACGGACCTGCTCTGGCGGGGCTTGGTCTGGTCGGCGCCTTTGTGACGCCGGCCCTGATCGGATCGACGCAGCCGAATTACTGGGCGTTGTATCTCTATCTCACGGTGGTCACCGCAGCCGCCTTTCTACTGGCCCGCGCGCGGCTGTGGCGCTGGCTGGCGATCACCGCATCGGTCTTCGCTCTGGTCTGGCTGATCCTGCCGCTCGGTGCGGGCGGCGAATTGTATCCGCAAATGGTCTACCTGCTCGCGGGCTTTGCGTTGGCATTGGCGCTGATCGCTAGCGGCGTTCTCGTTGGTCCCGATGCGGAACGCGGACGCTTCGACCTGGTCTCCAGCGGCGTCCTCGCGTGCTATCTGTTTGGCGCATTGCTGGTGGTGATTGCCAACCGCCACGGCAACCCGACGCTGGTGATGCTATTCGTGCTGTGCGCTGCGACCGCTGCCGCCGCCTGGCGCAGCGAAGCGGTCACGCCCGCGCTGGGCGCAGCCGCCCTCGCCGGAGTTCTGGTCGTCGCGCATTGGTCAGTCTCGGATTATTTCGTGCTGATCTCTTCTCCCGGCGGCCCCTATTCCGCCGTTCCGCCGGTCGCCAGACTGGAAGGCCTGCGCGCGCATTTGCTGTTCGGCACGGGTCTCGCACTGATGTTCGGCGCCGCCGGCTTTTTCGCGCAGGGGCGATCGCGTCATCCTTATGCGTCCATCATCTGGGCCGGAATGGCAATGCTGACGCCGCTGCTGGTGCTGATCGCGCTGAATTTCGGCGTGGCGCAATTCGAGCGCTCGATCCCGTTCGCCGGTCTCGCGCTGTTGCTTGCGGCCGTATTCGGCTTCGCCACCGAAAAGCTGGACCGCCGGACGCTTGCACCCGGGGGCGCTGCGGCGACCGCGGTCTTTGCCTCGGGCACGGTCGCAGCGCTGGCCCTCGCCTTCACTTTCGCGCTCGAACGGGGCTGGCTCACGGTTGCGCTGGCGCTGATGGTACCGGGGATCGCATGGATCTCCGACAAGCGCCCCCTGCCGATGCTGCGCCAGCTTTGCATCGTGCTGGTCGGACTCGTGATTGCGCGTATCCTGTGGGACCCGCGCATTGTCGGCGAGGATGTCGGCACGACGCCGATCATCAACTGGCTGCTCTGGGGCTATGGCGTGCCGGCGCTCGCTTTCTGGACCGGCGCGATGATCCTGCGCAGGCGCGGTGACGACCTCGCCTCCCGCAGCGTGGAATCCGCGGCTATCACATTCACCGTGCTGGCCGTGATGCTGCAGATCCGGCATGTCATGAACGATGGCGACATCTATCGCCCGTCCGCCAGCCTCGCCGAAATCGGCCTTCAGGTCTCGACCCTGCTGGCCATGACAATCGGCCTCGAACATGTCCGCACCCGCACTGGCAGTGTCGTGCACGACGTTGCGGCCCGCGTCCTTGGCGCGCTGGCATTCCTTGGCGCGCTGATCAGTCTCGGTATCCATTTCAATCCGGTCGTAACCGGCGAGCCGATCGGTGGCATATTCTTCAATGTGTTGCTGCTCGGCTACGGCATCCCGGCGGTGCTGATGGCGGTTCTCGCTCGCATGATCCGCGACTCGCGGCCGGCGCTCGTCTATCGTCTCGCCGCGGTAACAGCGATCGGATTCGCGCTCGTCTATCTCACGCTCGAAGTGCGCCGCATCTTCCAGGGGCCGGTGATTGCAGGCTTTGCGTCAAGCGACGCCGAGCAGTACACTTACTCCGCGGTATGGCTCGCATTCGGGGTCGCGCTCCTGCTCGCCGGCATCGCGCTGAAATCGCAACCGGCGCGCTTCGCGTCAGCCGCGGTGGTGATCCTCACCGTCGCCAAGGTTTTCCTGTACGATCTCGCCGGCGTGCAGGGCGTATTCCGCGCGCTTTCGCTGATCTGTCTTGGGCTGACGCTGATGGGGATCGGCTGGCTGTACCAGCGGCTGCTGTTTCCGCCACGGCCGCGCGGGGAAAGCGCTGCCGCGCAGACGACATCATGATCAAGCTGGACTGTCCGGATGAACGACATCACCTACGGCGTCGTACCGATCGAAACGCTGCTGCAATATGACGGGCTCACATTCGTGCGCGGGCTTCTGACCGGGCAATTTCCTGCGCCGCCAATGACGCAAACACTCGGCTTTACGCTGACCGAGGCCGATACGGGCCGCGCGGTGTTTACCGGCGAGCCGCAATCCAGGCATTACAATCCGATCGGATCAGTGCATGGCGGCTTCGCGATGACGTTGCTCGATTCCGCACTCGGCTGCGCCATCCATACGACACTGGGCAAGGGCGAGACGTACACCACGCTCGAGATCAAGGTAAATCTGGTCCGTCCGCTGACGAAAGAAACGGGACAAGTTCGCGCGGAAGGCCGCGTGATCCACCGCGGCCGCACGGTTGCCACCTCGGAGGGCGACATCAGGGATTCAAGCGGCAAGCTCTATGCGCATGCCACCACCACCTGCATGATCTTTCCGGCGCGATAAGCGCTTTTGCCAAGAGGACAGAGATCGCCGGCATTGCCCGGCGATCGTGCAGCGCAACTCAGTCCTTGGTGGAGCGCAATTCCAGCTTCTCGTCAGCAGCGGCTGAAACCTCGGCTTTGACTTCCACCGAGTTCGTGTCGGCAGATTTGATCTCAACCGGCTTGGTCGCGGCCGCGCTTAGTTCGACCGGCTTTGCCGCAAGTGCATTCGTCTCCACCGATGCCTTTGCTTCAATTCCCGCCTTGGCTTCGGCCGGGCTTGCGGCTGCTGCCTTTTCCTCATCCGAATTGTCGTCTACCGGCGGAAGATCGCTGCTATCGATCGGCTTCGGGAAGGCTGCCCGCGCGCTGCCGGTGTGCAATTCCATCGGCGCACCCGTACGGCCGCGCGGTTCCACCGACGCGACCATCGGACGATCGCGGCGCACGAAATCGCAATAGGCGAAGCCCATGCCCGAGACCGATCCGCGGAAGCTGTTATGCGAGGTCTTGATCAGATTGAAGCAGGGCTCGAACGGCACACCTTTGACCGACGCGCAGACACGATCGCCCACGACCCGGATGGTGTTATGCGGCAGCATCGCATAGCGGGTCGCACCGTTGCCACGGAACTGAACGGTTCCCGCGACCGCACCGCTTTCCATGATGCGGCCCGCCCCACGGGTTCCCTCGAAGCATTGATAGGTGAAGAGCTTGCCGACGACGAACGCGCGCGCCTCGCGGGCGCTCATTTGCTGTGCCTGTGCAGGCAGGGCCACGAAGGCCGACGCAGCGATCAAGGCTCCAATACGCAACATGCCGACCCCCAAAACCGAGACCAGGTCCTCTTAACCCGTCTCTTACCATAACAGCTGGTAAATGTGCCCGAACTTCGTAGCCAAATGCTGAAGAAGTTTACCCGATATTGACCACGATCCGGCCCCGCACACCGCCGCCGATAATCGATGGGGCTGTCTCAATAACAGCCTCCAGTGGAATGTCGGTGGTCATTGCGGCCAGTTTCTGGCGATCCAGATCGGTTTCCAGGCGTTTCCAGGCGGCAACCCGCTTGTCGAGCGGGCACATCACGGAATCGATGCCCAAAAGCGACACCCCCCGTAAAATAAAGGGAGCGACGCTGGTCGGCAGATCCATACCCCCAGCAAGACCGCAGGCCGCCACCGCGCCGCCGTAGCGGGTCATCGATAGCACGTTGGCCAAAGTGGTGGACCCGACCGAGTCGATGCCGCCCGCAAAGCGTTCCTTGGCGAGCGGTTTGGCCGGACCCGCGAGATCCTTGCGGTCGATGATCTCCGTGGCACCGAGGCTCTTGAGATAGTCTGCCTCTTGCGGCCGTCCTGTCGAGGCCGCGACCTCGAAGCCGAGCTTCGACAATAGCGCGACCGCGACCGAGCCCACCCCGCCAGCCGCCCCGGTCACGATCACCGGCCCCGAGCCGGGCTTAACGCCCGCCTGTTCCAGCGCCAGCATACAAAGCATCGCCGTATAACCGGCGGTGCCGATTGCCGTCGCTTCACGCGCGCTCATGGTCGGCGGCAGGCGGACCAGCCAGCCACCCTTGACGCGGGCCTTCTGCGCATAGGCGCCAAGATGGGTTTCGCCCAGTCCCCAGCCGTTGCAGATCACTTTGTCCCCGGCGGTCCAGTCCGGATGAGAGGATTGCTCGACGGTTCCGGAGAAATCGACGCCGGCGATCATTGGAAAGCGCCGCACCACCGGCGCCTTGCCGGTGATCGCGAGGCCGTCCTTGTAATTGATGGTGGAGTGCTCGACGCGGACGGTGACGTCACCATCCATCAGGTCATTTTCGTCGAAATCCCTGAGCGCGACCTTCTGGCCGGACTCGGCCTTGTCGATCACAATAGCTTTGAATGTGGGCACCGTGTTTCCCCCCGGTCATGCGCGGCATAGCGCCATAAGGCTTGTCGTCCGCGCACTCACCTTCTTGGTTGCAGGATTGTTTGATCGATGGATCGCCGGGTCAAGTACGGCGGTGACATCAGGCCGCCGCCGGTTCCGGACGCGCCACCGGCTGCTCCTTGATCGGCAGGTTGATGATCGCCGACAGGAGACCGAGCAGGATGAACAGCCACCAGATCGCATCGTAGGAACCGGTGCGCTCGAACATGAGGCCGCCGAGCCAGACCCCGAGGAAGCCGCCGACCTGATGGCTGAAAAACGCAAACCCGGCGAGCATCGTGAGCCAGCGGGTGCCGAACATCACCGCCACCAGCGCGTTGGTCGGCGGGATCGTCGACAACCACATCAGCCCCATCACCGCGCCGAACACAATCGAGGTGGTCGGGGTCGCCGGGATCGAAATAAAGACGGTGACCGCGACTGCGCGCATGAAATAAATGCCCGCAAGAATATAGCGCTTCGGCATCATGTTGGAGAGATAGCCGGCGGCGATCGAACCGATGATGTTGAACAGCCCGATGGTCGCGATGACGAACGCGCCAAGATCGGCCGACAGACCACGGTCGACCAGATAGGCCGGCAGGTGCACGGTGACGAAGAACACCTGAAATCCGCAACTGAAATAGCCCAGCACCAGCAGCACGAAGCTCGGATGACCGAGCGCCTCGCGCAAAGCGGCGCCGACCGATTGCTGCGCAGCTCGTTGCGCCGGCGTTTCGAGCGATTTCGGCGCCGCCAGCGCAAGCGACAGCGGCATGATCAGAAGCACGACGCCAGCAAAGATCAGCAGCGTCGTGTGCCAGTCAAAGACCGAATTGAGCGCCACCGCGAGTGGCGAAAACAGGAACTGACCGAACGAACTGGCCGCGGTGCCGACACCGAACGAAAATGATCGCCATTCCGGCGGCAGCAGCTTGCCGAACGCTCCGATCACGACCGTGAACGACACACCGGCAAGGCCGAAGCCGACCATCATGCCGCCGGACAGATACATCTCAGTCGGCGACGAGGCGAAGGTCATCCAGGCAAAGCCGAGCGTATACAGCACCGCGCCAATGCTGAGCACCAAGACCGGACCGAAGCGGTCGGCGATGGCGCCGACGAAGGGCTGCGCTGCGCCCCAGACCAGCATCTGGATCGCAATGGCGAGCGCGAACACATCGCGGCCCCAGCCGTTGGCGGTGGACATCGGCGTCAGGAAGAAACCCAGCGTGGAGCGCGGACCGAAACCCAGCATCGCGATCAGACAGCCGCAGATGATGATCAGCGGGATCGACTGCCACGCCGCGCGCTGCAGCCCGGCGCTCATGACGCTGCCCGGACTTCGGATATTGCTGTTGCTGACGACCGTTTCACCGGCTCCTCCACGATGGGAAGATTGATGATAGCCGATGCTACCCCGAAGGCGATCGAGAGAATCCAGACCGGGGTATAGGAGCCTGTCATCTCATAGGCGATGCCGCCCAGCAGGACTCCCAGGAAGCCGCCGACCTGGTGACTGAAAAACGCGAAACCGAACAGCATCGCAAGCCAGCGCGTCCCGAACATCAGCGCGACCAGCCCCGACGTCGGCGGAACCGTGGATAGCCAGGTCAGCCCCGTCGAGACACCGAACAGGATCGCGGAGGTCGGCGACAGCGGAACCATGATGAAGATCGCAATCGACACCGCACGCGCGAAATACAGGAAGGCGAGAATGTAGCGCTTCGGCATCCTGGATCCGGCCCATCCGGCGGCCAGCGATCCCACGATGTTGAACAGGCCGATGGTCGCAATCACCCAACCACCGACCTGCACCGTCAGGCCACGGTCGACCAGATAGGCCGGCAAATGCGCGGTGATGAAAGCGAGCTGAAAGCCGCAGGTGAAAAAGCCGAGCACCAGCAGCACATAGGAGCGGTGCGCGAAGGCTTCGGACAAGGCGTGGCGAAGCGATTGCGGCGCATCCGCACCGGGATCGGTCCTGGTGGCGGCGGGCGCGGTCGCCAGCGCAAGCGAGAACGGGATGATCAGCATCACGGCCGCCGCAAACACGAACAGTGCGAAGGCCCAGCCGTAATTCGCAATCAACGCGGCCCCGAGCGGTGCGAACAGGAATTGTCCGAACGATCCCGCGGCCGTTCCCGCACCGAAGGCGAGCGAACGCAGGTGATCGGGCACGAGTTTCCCGAGTGCGGCAACCACGAGATTGAACGAGCAGCCCGACAGGCCGAAACCGATCATAACGCCGACGGTGATGTTGAACGAGAGCGGCGTGGTCGAATACGTCATCAGCACAAGGCCGACCGCATACAGCAGGGCGCCCCCGCACAGAACGCGGAGCGTGCCGAACCGGTCGGCAATAGCGCCTGCGAATGGCTGGCCCAATCCCCAGAGCAGGTTCTGCACCGCGAAAGCGAGCGCAAACACGTCGCGGCCCCAGCCGTTGGCGTCGCTGATGGGCTGCATAAACAATCCGGTCGCTGAGCGCGGACCGAAAGAGATCATCGAGATGACACAGCCGGCCAGGATGACAACGAGCGGCGTGCGCCAGGACATGCGGCCGCCCGGGGCAGCGCGTATTGTATCGTGCATTGCGACCCTTCCGGCGATCGGCGCAAGCCGCGCCATGCCGGCGCGGCGAACGGCGAAAATAGGGCCCGGACGCGCACGACCCTAACGAAACTTGGTGATGGGAGCGATACACTGGCGGAATGGCTCGGATGGCGTGTCACACCCCGGCGGGATCAGCCGCTTTCGTGATAATCTTGGCGAATCGACAATTGGGGGTCTGAAATGATGACGCATGCCAAATCGCTCCGCCGCGGGATTTTCGTTGCCGCAATGCTGACAGCCGTCGGAACCATGACGCCGGCCGCGGCCCAGGGCACGATTGCCCAGCGCGAGGCATGCGAAGGCGATGCCTTCAAATTCTGCAGCAATTTCATTCCGATGGTGCACGCCATCGAGAATTGCCTGTACCAGAATATGCGCAACCTGACGCCGGCTTGCCGCGTTCAGATGAAGGGCGGCGCTGCCGCCACGACGACCCGGCGGCGGTAGGCGCGACCTCGCGCCGCTACTCGCCCGGCTTTTATTGCTTCGCCGGGGTGGTCAGCGACGGCAGAAAGTGCTACATTCTTTTGCTCATGATGAGAATAAAGGTCGCCTAGCCTTGTTCTCATCGTGGAGTGGAATCGACCGGCACCTTGTGCCGGCTAATTTTGTACCTAGATATGCTCATACTGAGTATATAGTTCGCTCGATAGCCGATCGAGTTTTGGGAGGCCGCCATGCCGCTCCTTGAATTGCAGGGTCCTGCGAAGGGATTACCGCCGGTACCGGCTTCACTGCCGCGCAGCTCGGATGCGGCCGCGCGCAAGTTCGGCGTGCTCCCCATGCCCAAGCTCGAATGGAACGACGAGGTCGCACGCGAGACCGCGCATCTCTACGAGCGCATCAAGACCGTCATTCCGGCGGTCGAATGGCCGGTCTTTGCGCCCTACGTGAAGGCGATCAACGAGTTGAAGCGCGAGCGCAACGCGGTCATCCTCGCCCATAACTACCAGACGCCGGAAATCTACAATTGCGTCGCCGACTATGTCGGCGACTCGCTGCAACTCGCGCGCGAAGCCACCAAGGTGCAGGCCGACGTGATCGTGCAGGGCGGCGTGCATTTCATGGCCGAGACCTCGAAGATCCTGAACCCGGACAAAACCGTGCTGATCCCGGACATGCGCGCCGGCTGCTCGCTTGCCGAAGCCATCACCGGTGAGGATGTCCGCCTGTTGCGCGCGCGCTATCCGGGCGTACCGGTCGTCGCGTATGTGAACACCTCTGCTGAGGTGAAGGCGGAAGTGGATATCTGCTGCACCTCGTCGAACGCGTTGCAGGTGGTGGAAAGCCTCGACGCCGACACCGTCATCTTCCTGCCGGATCAGTATCTGGCGAAGTATGTCGCTTCGCAGACCTCGAAAAAGATCATCGCCTGGAAAGGCGCGTGCGAGGTGCATGAGCGTTTCACCGGCGACGAATTGCGCATGTATCGCGAGACCGACCCCAATCTGCAGATCATTGCGCATCCGGAATGCCCGCCGGATGTCATCGCCGAAGCCGACTTCACCGGCTCGACCGCGCATATGATCGACTGGGTTCGCAACAAGCGTCCCAAGCGCGTGGTCATGGTCACCGAGTGCTCGATGGCCGACAATGTGCAGGCGGAATTGCCGGACGTCGAGTTCGTGCGGCCGTGCAATCTGTGCCCGCATATGAAGCGGATCACGCTGCCGAAGATCCTCGAAAGCCTCGTCTATATGAAAGAGGAAGTCGTGATCGATCCGATGATCGCCGAGAAGGCGCGTCGCTCGGTCGAACGCATGATCAACCTGAAGAACTAGAGGGCAAACGCGATGCTCAATCCCATGCGCCGCTTCAACGTCGCGGCTTCTGCGTCGTCGCTCTATTGCCCCGACGCCTTCATCTCGCCGCTCGAGATCGACGATGCGGTGATGCGCGCGCTCGCCGAGGACTTGGGCCGCGCCGGCGACGTCACCTCGGTCGCGACCGTACCGGAGGACGCGCAGGCGCGCGCCATCGTGGTGGCGCGTGCAGCCGGCCGCATCGCCGGTCTGCCGCTGGTCGAGGCGGTGATGCTGAAGCTGGCTCCGGACGCGCAAATCGTTCCGCATGCCCGCGACGGGGACACCGTCGAGAAAAAGACTGCGCTGATGACCATCATCGGCAACGCGCGCGCCGTGCTCGCAGCCGAGCGCACGGCGCTGAACTTTGCCGGGCATCTGTCCGGCGTCGCTACTGCGACCGCCTCGCTGGTCGACAGGCTCAAGGGCACCAGCACCCGCCTGGTCTGCACCCGCAAGACCACGCCGGGGCTGCGGTCTTTGCAGAAATACGCCGTGCGTTGCGGCGGCGGGTTCAACCACCGCTTCGGTCTCGACGATGCGGTGCTGATCAAGGACAACCATATCGCCGTCGCAGGCGGCATCCGGGCCGCGCTGGAGCGCGCCAAGTCGGTCGTCGGACATCTGGTCAAGATCGAGATCGAGGTCGATACCATCGAGCAATTGCGTGAGGTGCTCGCTACCGGCTTGGCCGACGTGCTGCTGGTCGACAACTTTTCAGTGCCGATGCTGAAGGAAGCAGTGGCGCTTGTCGGCGGACGGATGGTGATCGAAGCCTCTGGCGGCATCACCCATGACAACGCGGCGGAGATCGCGGCGACCGGCGTTGACTATGTGTCATCCGGCGCGATTACGCATTCGGCGCCAAATCTCGATATCGCACTCGATATCGAGGTGTGACGGCGCCAGGAGCGCAACGCGCCAACTCTCCCCGCCTGCGGGGAGAGTTATTCAGCCGCCCGGCAAATCAATCGGCTCGACCGGGTCGAAGATCGAACGCCGCGCCGGTGCTGCCGGCTGCGCTTCGGCGCGCTTGTCGTCGTTCTTCTTTTCCGGAATCGCGGGTGAAGCCGCGCGTTTGATCGAACCGGTAACTTCGAGTTTGTCGCCCCAGACCGGAATATCCTCGCCATCGCCCCAGCGCTTCGGCCGATAGAAGATGTGGATACCAAGCTTGGTGTGCTTGGTCATCGTACGCACCCACCACGGATTGACATAGGTCGCGTGGTAATGGGTCGCCTTGCCGACTTCCGGCAGCCAGAATTTGCCATCGAGTGCATCGTCGGCAATGCGGGTCGCCACCTCCCAGGCCTTCTGATCGCGTACGACATCCTTGTGGTTGTCGCAGGCAAAAGTGAACTGGCAGGCCAGCTTGCGATGCGCGTTCTGGTAAACCACGTCACAGACGCTACCCGGGTAATAGCCGGTGAAAACGCGATTAAGCACCACCTGCGCCACCGCCATCTGACCGCGCTCGACCTCACCGCGCGCCTCGAAATAGATCGCATTGGCAAGGCATCTCGCATGTTTGGTGCGAGAGGCCCCGACCAGACTGAGCCGTTCGGCCGGCGTGCGCGGACGCTGGCCCTCGCCAGTAACTTCGCCCTTCGGCGCGATGGTCTCGCCGCCCTTTTCGGTCTCGGGGTCGGCGACAGGATCGAGGGCTGCCCGCTTGATTTCGGTATCGACATGCGGAGGCGCGAGAACCGTCGGACCTTCACCGGGGTCCCAGGCTTCCCATTCGTTGCGTCCGACGCCAAGCTCGCGTGTGCCGAAAAACACGCGGTTCTGCGCGGCGGGCTTGGCGAACTGCGCAAGCTGCTCGGCCGCATGCGCGTTGAAGCGATCCGGAGTCTTCTCCGGCGTGGGCGACGCCACCGCTGCAACCTCCGGGGCACCGGCAGGCTCAGCAACCGCAATCGGCGCGCGCGCTGGCTGGGACAGGCTCGCCGCAACCTGAACCCCCGGCTCGGGTGCGACAACCGCAAGGTCTGACGTGGGTGATTCGAATGTGGGCTCTTCGAGGCTGGCTCGCTCGGGCTCGGTTGGTTCAGGCTTGGTATCGCGAGGCTCGGGCGCAGGTGCGAGTTGCGCGACCTCGGGAGCCGGCTCCGCAGCGCCCGGGGGCACGACCGGACCTCTGAGATCGGCACGCTGCGATTCGAGGTCGGCCGTTTCCGCCGAAAGCAGGCGCGCACGCCGGGCTTCGCTCTCGACGTGCTTGAAGTATTCGGCCGCAAGACCTGCGCGACGCAGCGTTTTGTCGGCGACCGGTTCAACCGGGGCTGCAATCACCATCGGCATCCGCGGCGTCGTGCCCAGGACCCGCTTCGCCAATGTCTTCTGGCCGGCGGCAAGACCAGCGCGGCGCACCGCCTTGTCAGCAACCGGCTCGACCGGGGCCGCAACCACCACCGGCATCCGCGGCATCGTGCCCAGCACGCGCTTGGCCAGCGTGCCCTGCCCCGCCGCAACTCCACCAATGCGATGGATCGGGGTGCGCGCCACGTGCGCAATTTCCACGTCGGAAGGCGCAAGACGGTCACCCTTCGGCGCGGGCTGTGACCTGGCGACGTCCGGCACGGATTGTGACCGATCATCAGCGGATGGCGATTCCGGAAACGGCGGACGGCTCGCCATGTCCTTGGACTTGGACGGCCTGGTCAATTGTGGCTGCGGCGACTGAGGCTGAATTGGCCCCGGCTTCACGGTCAGCCGGTCGCCTTTCAGGCGGCGCTCGACCACCGGAAAATCGTAGGTGGGCGCTGCGACCATAGGATCGATCGGAACATTCAATGGGATCGAACCGGTTGCCTCGAGCGCGCGTGGATCGAGTGCTGCAAGCTGCGTGAAATAAGGGTCGGGGATCGATGCGCCGGCCAGACGGGGGAAACTCAGCGAAGCGTGGATCGTCCCGAATGTTGAATTGCGCACATGCGCCCGCCACCGCTCGGTCACCGCGGGCTGACGTGCAATCAACGCAGCGAGGTCCTGATGACCGATCGAGTTCGGCATCGCGGTCACCACGCAAAGGACAAGGCCGAAGGGACGGCGAAATGCGCCCTTCGGCCTCTTACGCGAAGCTTTCATACTGACGCTCACGCAACGCAACCGACGCAACGCAACTGAACTCAACGGAACTCAACGAAGCGGCGTGAATCGCCGCTCACGTAAAATTGTCGGAGTATCGTTGCGATCGGGTTAACCTTGCTGGCGCGTTTACACGTGCGTCGGTATCCGCGTGCTTCACTCGGTATTAACGTAAAGAAATGGTCAACGGCTTTTGCACGCGCCTCAAAAGACAACGGCCCCGCATCGGGGCCGTTGCGATTTCAATTTTGCGGTGAGCGTCCCTCAACAAGCGTCGTTGTTACATCTTCGCGCCGGCTTCCTTGAAGTACTTTTCCGCGCCCGGATGCCAAGGAATAGTAGTGTTCGCCTTGGTCTGGGTGTCGAGCACGATCGCCTTTGCCTCACCATGCGCGAGCGCGATGTCGTCGCGCTTCTCGAACAGCGTTTTGACGATGTCATAGACCTGCTTCTCAGGCATCTTTGCATCCGCGACCAGGATGTTCTGCACCACCGAAATCTGGTTGTCCTTGTCCTGTCCCGGATAGGTCTTGGCCGGGATCACACCCTTGCTGTACAGACCCGCGCCATATTTCGCATTCATCTTCTCGACCACGTCGGAGTGATCGATCAGCTTCAGCTTGACGCCAGGCGTCGCGCCAAGATCGGTGACCGCCGCGGTCGGCAGTCCGCCGACCCAGAAATACGCATCGATCTTGCCGTCCTTCAGCGCATTGGTGGATTCGGCGACGCCAAGCCGCTCACGTTTCATGTCCTTGTCGCGATCGAGCCCTGCCGCCTCGATCACGCGGAACGCCATGACCTCGGTCGCGCTGCCGGGCGATCCGGTGGAAACACGCTTGCCTTTCAGGTCTGACATCTTCTCAATGCCCTTGCCCTCCACCGAGACCACATGCATGCGGTTCGGGTAGAGTATCATCAGGGTACGCAGTTCGATCTTGTTGCCCTTGAACTTGTCCTCGCCCTGCAGCGCGTCGCGAGCGGCATCGACCATGGTGAAGGCCACTTCGCTTTGGCCGGATCCGACGAGTTTGAGATTGTCGACCGAGCCGCCGGTCACGCGCGCGGTCGCATTGATCCCGGGCAGATGTTTCGACAGCACGTTCGCCATGCCGCCACCCATCGGATAATAGACGCCGCCGGTCCCGCCGGTTGCGATGGCGATATTTTGCTGCTGCGCCAGCGCAGCCCCGCCGACGGCGGCGCCAAGCGCGATCACGACAAGTGTAAGACCCAGTCGTTTGGACATGCTTGCATTCCTCCCTTTTGTCTTGCGTTCTGTCATCTCTATTGACCGGTGGCCTGGATTTGCGGCTCCGGTTGCAGACGCTGTTTCAACAATACTATGGCAAACAGGACGACGCCAATTGCGGCGGTGTAGCTGATGTCGCGGCCGATCGCCGCCTCCAACAGGCCTTCAAGAAGGCTGGGAAAGATCAGGAACAAGCCCGCCAGGATCAGCAAGATGCGCTCCAGCGCCGTGGTCCGCCGGAACGCCCAGCCCTGGGCAGCGCAGGCCAGCGCGCCAAGGCCAACCGTCGCTTTGGCGGTGATCAACACGACATCAACCCAACTGCCGCCGGCCGGAATTTTCAAGAGAAGCCCCAGCCCCTGCGGATCCATCACGAACACGAACGGTACGAGGAAGGCCGGCAGCGTATACTTCCAGGCCTGCAGCGTCGTCTTGTACGGATCGCCGCCGGTGATCGCCGCCGCCGCAAAAGGTGACAACGCGGTCGGGGGAGAAACCTCCGACAGCACCGCGTAGTAGAAGATGAACATATGCGCGGCCACGTCTGGCACGCCGAGCTTGATCATGGCCGGCGCTGCGATGACGGCGCAGATGATGTAGGACGCGGTGACCGGCACCGCGAGCCCGATGATCCAGACGATCAGCGCCGTGTAGATCGCGGTCAGCAGCAGATTGCCGCCGGCATAGTCGATCACGATCGATGAGAATTTCAGGCCAAGGCCGGTCAGCGTGACCACGCCAACGATGATGCCGGCGGTGGCGCAGGTGGTGGCGGCGGTGAGTGACTGCAGCGAACCGTCAGCCAGCGCGCGCACGAGCTTCTTCGGCGTCAACGCGGTCTCGCGAGTGATGTAGCTCATCAGCGCGGTCATGCCGATGGCGTAGAGGACCGAGGTCGTCGGCGAATAGCCCCAGACCATGAAGATGACGATGGAGACCAGCGAGACGAAATGAAAGCCGTACCGCCGCGTCAGCTCCCAGAGCGAATATTCGGGAATGAAGGGCTCGCCGCGCACGCCGTAGCGCTTGCCGTCGAGTTCGACCATGAAGAACAGAGACAGGTAATAAAGGATGGTCGGAATTGTCGCCATCCAGATCACGTCGAGATAACTGATCTTGAGGAACTCGGCGATCAGGAAGGCCGCGGCTCCGAGGACCGGCGGCGATATGATGGCGCCCAATCCGCCCGCCGCCAGCAGGCCACCGGCGGCATTCTTCTCGAAGCCGGCTCGCTTCATCATCGGATAGGCGACTGCACCGATCGTCACCGTGGTCGCCACGCCCGAACCCGACGGCCCGCCTAGCAGGAACGACGACAGCACGACCGTGCGTCCGGCCGCATTGGTCGAGCGCCCCATCAGCGTCATTGAGAAGTCGATGAAGAACTTGCCGGCGCCGGATTGCTGCAGGAAGGCGCCGAAGATCGTGAACAGCACGATCAGGGTGGCGGAAACATCGACCGGGATACCGAAAATGCCTTCCAGCGTGATGAACAGATGCCCGACCAGCGCGTCCAGCCCGTAGCCGCGGTGGTTCCATGGCGCAGGCAGCCACGGCCCTGCCCATGCGTAAGCGATGAACAGTAAAGCGATGACCGGTACGATGGGACCGATGGTGCGCCGGGTCGCCTCGATCAGAAGAACAATGAACATAACGCCAAGGATGACATCGAGGTGATTGGGCGTGGTGGCCCGGTCGGTGAACTCCTCGCCGCCGGCGATTGCATAGACGAGAATGCCGACACAGGTCAGCCCCGCGATCGCATCCCACCAGCGGATGCGGTCGCGAAATCGGGCGGCGGCCGGAAAAACCAGAAATGCCAGCAGCAGCACGAACGCGACGTGGGTATAGCGAAGTTCCTGCGTCGGAACGATTTCATAGGCGGCGTAGAGATGGAATAGCGACATCGCGACCGCGATGACCGTGACGGTGACCCCGGCCCAGCCGAACAGCCGATTGGCGGCGCCCTCTTCCTGCTCGATGAATTCCTCGGCCTTGCGCAGCCGCTCGGATTCGCTGACGTCCTGGCCGAAATCCGGCTCCGGTTCCCCCGCCATCCGCCCCCCGTAGCTTTTTTATCGGTCCGTCCGCGCTCGACCCGTGCGCCGACAGCCTCCCCTCGGTTGAGGCTAGCACGCAAAGCCGGCGCTGGAATACCCGTCGGCAGACAAAACAAGCTTCAGTTAACCATGCGGAAAGCGCCAGCCTTTATGAGTCATGCCGACATTTGTCGAATGGGGTCGGGAATGCTGGACACCATGCTCGGACCAATCGCACCTGCGCTTGGCGTACCCCTTGCAATTGGCTTGATCGTCATTCTCGGCGTGCTGATGATCGTCGGGCTCAAACTGCGGCGGCAAAACAGGCGGCTGACACTCGCCCTCAGCAATACGCCTCAGGGCCTGTGCATGTGGGATCCGGCCGCGCGCCTGCTCGTCTGCAACGATCGCTATGTCGGCATGTACGGCATGTCGCCGCAGGTCGTGCGACCGGGCCGCACCCTTCGCGACATCCTGAAACACCGGGCCGATATCGGTTTATTCAGCGGCGATGCTGATAAATACATCGCGGATATCCTGAAGCGCGTCGCCGAGGGTCAGGCCACCACGCAGACATTCACCACCCATACTGGCCGGGTGATCTCGATTTCCGAGCAGCCGATGCCGGACGGAAGCTGGGTCGCAACCCATCAGGATGTCACCGAGCAGCATTCAATCGAGAAAGAGCGCGCAACCCATGCCGCGGAGGAGAAGCGGCGCGCGATGATCGAAGGCGCCATCTCCACCTTCCGTCAAAGTATGGAAAGCGTGCTGCGCAGCGTCAACGAAAGCGCGGAGGCGATGAAGCTGACCGCGAGCTCGCTGTTCGCGGCATCGGGCCAGACCTCGCAGCGCGCCGAAAGCGCGGTGCAGGCGTCCAACGAGGCCTCGACCAATGTCGCAACGGCCGCGACGGCAGCCGACGAGATGGCGTCATCGATCGGCGAGATCAGCCGCCAGCTGGTCCAGACCACAAATGCAGTGCGTATTGCCGTTCATGAGGCACAGGCGACCAACGAGGGGATCAAGGGGCTCGCCGACGCAGCGCAGAAGATCGGCGACGTGGTCGAACTGATCCGTACCATCGCCGGCCAGACCAACCTGCTCGCGCTGAATGCAACGATTGAAGCCGCACGCGCGGGCGAGTCCGGCCGCGGATTCGCAGTGGTGGCGTCCGAGGTCAAGTCGCTTGCGGTGCAAACCGCGAAAGCGACGGAAGAAATCTCCAGTCAGATCATGTCGGTTCAGGCATCCACCGACAATGCGGTCGACGCGATCGCGCGCATCACCGAGCGCATGCAGGGCATCGAACAATACACGTCAGCGGTGGCAGCGGCCGTCGAACAGCAGAATGCGGTGACCGGCGAGATTTCCCACAACGTATCGAGCGCGGCGAACGGCACCCAGGACATCGTCGTGGTGCTCGATCAGGTCGCGCGTGCGGCGACCGATACACGCGCGACCGCCGAGACGGTGCTGCGCAATTGCAGCCAGGTCGAGCGCGCGGTCGCCAACATGCGTGACGAAGTCGACAATTTCCTGAAAAAAGTAGCAGTTTGAAATGGCATCTCCCGACCGCAAGTCCGATCGTCCGGCACTCAAGTCCACGGAAGTCTACCGTCCCCGTCTCGGCACCCAGCGCGAGCCGCTGTCGCGAACCACCATGTCGGAAATCCGCGCCTGGCGGGAGGCGTCAGCGCAGACCGCCAACGCCGATCCCGAGCGGCCCCGCCAGACAGCCTAAGCCTGGCTCGCGACTTCCTTGCCAAGTGCCGCCTGCGCCGCCGCAAGCCGCGCGATCGGCGTGCGGAACGGCGAGCAGGATACGTAGTCGAGATTGACCTCATGGCAGAAGGCGACCGAAGCCGGGTCGCCGCCATGTTCGCCACAAATGCCGACCTTGAGGTCGGGGCGTACCCGCCGCCCGCGCTCGACGCCGATGCGGACCAGTTCGCCGACGCCATCCCGGTCGATCGACACGAACGGGTCGACCGCGAGGATCCCCCGCGCGGTGTAGGTCGCGAGGAAGCTCGCCGCATCGTCGCGGCTGATGCCGAAGCAGGTCTGGGTCAGGTCGTTGGTGCCAAACGAGAAGAACTCCGCCCCGCCCTCACCCTCTGCGATCTTGTCCGCCATCAGCGAGGCGCGCGGCAGCTCGATCATGGTGCCGACCTGATAGTCGAGCGTCACGCCCTTCTCCTCGGCCACCGCCTCCGCCATCGCATCGATACGCGTCTTGACGATGTCGAATTCAACGCGCGTGGCAATCAGCGGCACCATTACTTCTGGCACCACCGGCTTGCCAGTCTTCTTGCCCGCCTCGGCTGCAGCCTCGAAGATGGCGCGGGCCTGCATTTCGGCGATCTCCGGATACGCGATCGCGATGCGACAGCCACGGAAGCCGAGCATCGGATTGAACTCGGCAAGCTCCGCCGCGCGATGCTTGATCTTCTGGGGCTCGGTGCCAAGCGCCCTGGCCACTTCGGCAATCTCGGCGTCGCCGTGCGGCAGGAACTCGTGCAGCGGCGGATCGAGCAGGCGGATCGTCACCGGCAGGCCCTGCATGATCTCGAACAATTCGGCGAAATCGCTGCGCTGCATCGGCAGGATCTTCGCCAGCGCCGCGCGGCGGGCCTTCTCGGTATCGGCCAAGATCATCTCGCGCACGGCAAGAATACGGTCGGCTTCGAAGAACATATGTTCGGTACGACAGAGTCCAATTCCCTCGGCGCCGAACTTCAGCGCAGTGCGGGCATCGGCCGGCGTATCCGCATTGGCCCGCACGCCAAGCTTGCGCACCTTGTCGGCCCAGGACATCAGCGTCCCGAACTCACCCGACAATTCCGGCTCGATCATGCGCACCTGGCCGAGGAGCACCTGGCCGGTGGAGCCGTCGATGGTGACGATGTCGCCGCGCTTCAGGGTGTTGCCAGCAACCGAAAGCGTTCCGGCATTGTAGTCGATGCGAACCGAGCCGGCACCCGAGACGCAAGGCTTGCCCATGCCGCGCGCCACCACCGCCGCATGCGAGGTCATGCCGCCGCGGGTGGTGAGAATGCCCTGCGCGGCATGCATCCCGTGAATATCCTCCGGACTGGTTTCGACACGGACCAGGATGACCTTGCGGCCCTTCTCCTTGAGCGCTTCGGCATCCTCGGAGGTGAACACGATCTCACCCGACGCCGCGCCGGGTGAGGCGGGGAGTCCGGTGGCGACGATCTTGCGCTCGGCTTTCGGGTCGATGGTCGGATGCAGGAGCTGATCGAGCGAGCCCGGATCGATCCGCATCACGGCTTCTTCCTGGGTGATCAGGCCTTCGCTCGCCAGTTCGACCGCGATCCTTAGCGCGGCCTTGGCGGTGCGCTTGCCGGACCGCGTCTGCAGCATCCACAGCTTGCCCTGCTCGATGGTGAACTCGAGGTCCTGCATGTCGCGGTAGTGCTTTTCCAGCGCGCCATAGATGCGGGTCAGTTCCGCAAAAGCTTCCGGCATCGCACTTTCGAGCGAAGGCTTGTCGGAACCTGCTTCCTTGCGCGCCGCCTCGGTGATCTCCTGCGGCGTACGGATGCCGGCGACCACGTCTTCGCCCTGGGCGTTGATCAGGAATTCGCCATACAGCGTCTTGTCACCGGTCGAGGGGTTGCGGGTAAAGGCAACGCCGGTCGCGGAATCGTCGCCCATATTGCCGAACACCATGGCCTGCACATTGACCGCGGTGCCCCAGCCTTCCGGAATGTTGTGCAGACGCCGATAGGTCTTGGCGCGGGCATTCATCCAGGAGCCGAACACGGCGCCGATCGCCCCCCAGAGCTGCTCTTTCGGGTCCTGCGGAAACGGCTTGCCGGCCTCTTCGTCGACCTTTTGCTTGTAGAGTCCGACGAGCTTCTTCCAGTCTTCTGCGGTCAGTTCGGTGTCGAGACTGTAGGCGTTGGCATCCTTGTGCTCGGCCAAGATGTCCTCGAACAGGTGATGCTCGATGCCGAGCACCACATTCGAATACATGGTGATGAAGCGGCGATAGGAATCGTAGGCGAAACGCGGGTCGCCGGATCGCTTGGCAAGCGCCTCCACGGTCTCGTCATTGAGGCCGAGATTGAGCACGGTATCCATCATGCCAGGCATGGAGGCGCGTGCACCCGAGCGAACCGAGACAAGCAGCGGGTTGGCCCTGTCGCCGAAGCCCTTGCCGGTGATCCGGCCGATCTGCGCGAGCGCCGCGTCGACCTCGGCGGCGAGTTCATTCGGATAGCTCTCGCCATTGGCGTAGTAGTACGTGCAGACCTCGGTCGTGATGGTGAAACCGGGGGGCACCGGCAGGCCCAGATTGGCCATCTCGGCGAGGTTCGCCCCCTTGCCGCCGAGCAGGTTTTTCATCTCCGCCTTGCCTTCGGCCTTGCCGCCGCCGAAGCCGTAAACCCATTTCGCCATCATCGACGTCCTAAACAAAAGCCTGAAAACCGGCCCGTCCGGGCCGGCCCCTGGGCGGGGTCTTGGCCGGTTCTTGGCCGGTTTCCGTGTCCGATTCAACCGCGACAAAGGGCTGCCGCGGGTCGTGGTCGGGGTGACCGAAAACCTACCTGAACAGGCCGAGCCCAAGCAGGCCGATCGCGATCAGGTAGATCGCCACGATAAAGTTCAACAGCCGCGGCATGATCAGGATCAGAACGCCGGCAATCAGGGCGATGATCGGCTGAAGGTGCCCGATAGTAATCGTCATGTCAGTCTCCGTTGGGTGGCGGAACAAGTCGGATCGTCGAGACCGGTTCCAAAAGATGGCAGTGGGTTACGCAGACGCTTGCCTTGACTCGTCGTGGGTGGCGCGGTCCGCTCCGCGCTTCGCTTCGGCCTGAATCAGGGGAGACATCATGCCGAATCTCAACGCGCCCTCACGGGTGGTGTTTCTTATATCGCTGGCGCTGGCGATTCTCGCCCTGCTCGGCGCCCTGGTTATCATTCCGGTCATCACCCAGTACGCATTCTGGCTGGCGATCCTCGCTTATGTCGTGCTCGCGCTCGGCACCATCATGAAAGGAATGTAGCGCGAGTCGCGTCCGTCAGCCTTCTATCTTGGAAAAATCCGCCACGGTGCGGGTCGCTTCGCGGATCCGGTTGAGCAGGATCAGCCGGTTCTCGCGCAGCGCCTTGTCGTCCGCATTGACGGTGACCTTGTCGAAGAACGCGTCGACCGCCGGCCGCAGCTTCGCCATCGCCGCCATGGCGCCGGCGAAATCTTCGTTGGCGTAGGCTGCGCCAGCTTCCGGCGCGATCGCGACCATCGCCTCCGCCAACGCCCGTTCTTCAGGCTCCTTCAACAGCGACGGATCGGGATCGCCGTCATAGCTCCGGCCATCCTTCTTCTCCTCGATCCGCAGGATATTGGCCGCACGCTTGGTGCCGGCGAGCAGGTTCTTGCCGTCGTCGGTTTCGAGGAATTTGGCCAGCGCCTCCACACGCCGCACGATGGTGACGAGATCGTTCTCGCGCTCGACAGCGAGAACCGCATCGGCGAGATCGTGCCGCGCGCCCTGCTCGCGCAGCTGCACCTTCAGGCGATCGGCGAAGAAGTCGCGCAGATCCAAGCCGGTCATCGCGTCATAGCTCAGCTTTAGGCCCGACAGGTCGTCAGCGCCCTTTGAGGCTTCGCCGACGAACTCCTTCATGAAGGACTTGCCCTGCTCGAGATAGCCCTCGGTCGCGAGTGCAAACAACTCGCTGAGATTGAGACGCAGTTCGTTCGAGAGGATGATGCGGATGACGCCCAGCGCGGCACGGCGCAGCGCATAGGGGTCTTTCGAGCCGGTGGGCTTTTCGTCGATCGCCCAGAACCCGACCAGGGTATCGATCTTGTCGGCGAGCGCGACGGAAATCGAAACCGGATCAGCGGGAACGAGATCGCCCGGTCCAACCGGCTTGTAATGATCCTCGCAGGCATGGGCGACGGCGTCGTCCTCGCCTTGCGCCAGCGCATAATATTTCCCAATCAGGCCCTGCAATTCGGGGAATTCGCCGACCACCTCCGTCAGGAGGTCGGCTTTCGCGAGCGTGGCCGCGCGCTCGGCCTTGACCGGGTCGGCCTTGATCATCGGCGCGATCAGTCCAGCGAGCCGCACGATGCGCGCGATGCGTTCGGCCTGGGTGCCGAGCTTCTGGTGAAACACGATCTGCGCGAATTTCGGCAACCGGTCTTCCAACCGCGTTTTCAGATCGGTCTCGTAGAAGAATTTCGCGTCCGACAGCCGCGCGCGGATCACGCGCTCGTTGCCGGCGACGATCTCCTTGCCGCCGTCCACGGCCTCCATGTTGGAAACAAGGATGAAGCGCGGCGCGAGTTTCGCGCTTTGCGGATCGCGCACCACGAAGCATTTCTGGTTGTTGCGGATGGTGGTGCGGATCACCTCCGGCGGGATCGCGAGGAAGCTCGGATCGAATGAGCCCATCAGCACCACCGGCCATTCCACCAGACCGGCGGTTTCGGCCAGCAGGCCTTCGTCCTCGATCAGCTCGTGGCCCTGCGCGAAGGCGAGATTTTTTGCTTCGGTCGAGATGATTTCGCGGCGCCGCTCCGGATCGACGATAACCTTGGCCTTCTCGAGCTTCGTCATCCAGTCGTCCTGGCGGCGCACGTCGATCGGGCCCGGCGACAGGAAGCGGTGGCCATAGGTGACGTTGCCGGACGTCACATCGCCCAGCGTGAACGGGATGACCTGCGGGTCCTCGGTCTCGGGGCCGAAGGTGGCGACGATGGCATGCAGCGGACGCACCCAGGTGAGCGCCCCCGGTTGCGCGGATTGCCGCCCCCAGCGCATGGATTTTGGCCAGGGAAACTTGCGGGCGATATCCGGCAGGATATCCGAGAGCACATCAATCGCATCGCGGCCCGGCTTCTCGATCACCGCCACATAGAACTCGCCCTTCTTCGGGTCCTTCTCGATCTTCGCCTGGTCGAGCGAGGTCAGCCCCGCGCTCTTCAGGAAGCCCGCGACTGCCGCCTCCGGCGCACCGACACGCGGCCCCTTCTTCTCCTCGCGGATATCCTTCTGCCGCGCGGGCACGCCATGGGCAGCCAGCGCAATCCGGCGCGGGGTCGCGAAAGCCTTCGCGCCCTCATAGACGAGGCCTTCCTCGACCAGCCGGTCGGTGACGAGCTTCTTCAGATCATCCATCGCGCGCTGTTGCATGCGCGCGGGGATTTCTTCGGAAAAGAATTCGAGGAGAAGGTCAGGCATGTGACTATTGTTCGCTCGATAAGCGTTTCTGAATCGCGGTCTGATACAGGCCGACCAGTTCTGCGACGCTGATGCTGAAAGCGCCCGCGCCATCGGAAGCGATCGAGGACAGCCAGTTTTTGCGCAGCTGTTCGAAACTCGCGGTGGGCTCCGACGAGCCGACATTTTCCAGAAGGCAGGCATCGAGCCCCTCCGGCATCATCGGCGCATGATCGATCCCAAGTATTTGCGTGCCGCCGCTCGCGGGATCGCGGACCGGCATGCCGGTGACGCAGATCGAGACGATCACACCGAGTCCCTCCACATCATCCAGCGCCCCGATGATCGTGCGCGATTCCGGAAGCGGCGCATCCGCGAAGGTCCAGACCTGACCGACCGCATAGCGGCTGTCCGTCAGCATTGCGGTCATGCCCCGCCGGCTTCGGTGGCGAGCCAAGCGGCGCCGCAGGCCTTTGCCAGTTCGCGCACGCGCAGGATGTAGCTCTGCCGTTCGGTGACGGAGATCACGCCGCGGGCGTCGAGCAGATTAAAGACGTGGCTTGCCTTGATGCATTGGTCATAGGCCGGCAACGCCATCAGATGCCGGCTTCGGTCACCGTCCGCCCATCCCGCATCGAGGTATTTCTGACAGGCCGCCTCCGCCATCCTGAATTGCGCGAACAGCATGTCGGTATCGGCGTGTTCGAAATTGTGCCGCGAATATTCCTGCTCGGCCTGCAGGAACACGTCGCCATAGGTGACCTTCTTGTCGCCGCTCTGTCCGTTGAAATTGAGGTCATAGACCCGCTCCACGCCCTGCACATACATGGCGAGACGCTCGAGCCCGTAGGTCAATTCACCTGCAACGGGTGCACATTCAAAACCCGCGACTTGCTGGAAGTACGTGAACTGGCTCACCTCCATGCCGTCGCACCAGCATTCCCAGCCCAATCCCCAGGCGCCCAGCGTCGGGCTTTCCCAGTCGTCCTCGACGAAGCGGATGTCGTGGACCTTCGGGTCGATGCCGATGGCATAAAGCGATTTCAGGTAGAGGTCCTGCAGGTCGTCGGGCGACGGCTTCAGGATCACCTGGAACTGGTAATAATGCTGCAGCCGGTTCGGGTTTTCGCCGTAGCGGCCGTCCTTCGGCCGCCGCGACGGCTGCACATAGGCCGCGTTCCAGGGCTTTGGCCCTAGCGCCCGCAGCGTGGTCGCCGGGTGGAAAGTCCCCGCGCCGACTTCCATGTCATAGGGCTGCAGGATCACGCAGCCATGATCGGCCCAGTAACGCTGGAGCGCGAGAATGAGGCCCTGAAAGGAGCGCGTAGGCTCCGAGGCCAAAGCTGTATCGGAGACGGACATTTCGGGCGGAATCCGAGGGGTTTTGTGCTGCGCGGTTGTCCTATCGGCCGGGCCGGAACCGGTCAAGGAATTCACCGGATGAAAGCCGCCAAACCCTGCCAAATACTGCCGCAAACCATTGAAATAGAGGGGCCGGTTCGTCATGGTGGCGAGCTGGCGGTTGTTGGGGGGCTTCGGCCCGCCGGTGGGGGGTCAATGGCAAAGCCGACTGTCATTATCGTTGGTGCCGACAAGGGCGGCGTGGGCAAAACCACGGTCTCGCGCACCATTCTTGACTATTTTACCGCTCGCAATGTGCCGATCCGGGCCTTCGACACCGAATACCCCAAGGGGACGCTGAAGCGCTTCCACCCAGACATCACCGAGGTTGTGGACGTGACCCAAGTCCCCGACCAGATGAAGATCTTCGACACCCTGTCGGACGCCAAGGTAACGCTGATCGACGTGCGGGCCGGCCTGCTCTCGACCACGCTGGCGGCGCTGCGCGATATCGGCTTCCTTGAAACCGTCAAGCGCGGGCAGATCGCGCTCGGCGTCGCCCACATTGTCGGCCCCTCGATCGCCTCACTGAACGAGATCGCCGACATCGCGCCGTTCGTGACCGACGGCAAATATTATCTGGTCAAGAACTTCATCAACGAGACCAGCTTCTTCGACTGGGACCAGACCACCTACGACACCTATTTCAAGAAGGTGAAGGACGCGGTCGATATCACGATCCCGAAGCTTAACGAGATGGCCTACGAGCAGGTCGAGCTTGCGTCGGTCCCGTTCGTCACTTTCGTCGCCAATAAGGGTCCGCGCGACGCGCCGGCGAATTACTCCTTCGTGCTGCGTGGCTATGTCCGGCACTGGCTCGGCAATGTGTGGGCCGAATTCGACCGGGTAAAGCTGGCGGACCTTGTGGGTCCGGCCATCACGCCCGCCGGCAAGGCGAACGAAAAAGGGCTTGCCGGCCGCGCCGCAGCGATCCACGACCAGTCACGCAGCGAGCGAAGCTGACGGCGCGCGCTCCTCGCTACAGGGGCGGCACTATCCCGGTACGTCCGCGGTGAGTTCCTTGTCATGTCGTCGCGGCAAAAAGCCATCTATATCGTCTGCTCGCCACGCCAGCGCGTTGGCAAGACGTTGGTCGCACGGGCGCTGACCGAATTCATCCTCGCGGACGGGCGCGCCGCAATCGCCTTCGACGTCAATCCGAACAACACCGCGCTGTACGGCTTCCTGCCGCGCAACACCGCGCGCGCCGACCTCGACACCACCCGCGGCCAGATGGCGCTATTCGACGAACTGATCGCCGAGGACGAGGTGGTCAAGGTCATCGACCTTGGCGATCAGGCGTTCGAGAAGTTCTTCACCCTGCTGCGTCAGATCGGACTCACCGAGGAGGCGCAGCGTCGCGGTATCAACGTGGTGACGCTGTTCATCGGCGATCCCGATCCGCGCTCTTCGAAAAGCTATGCCCGGACCTATGAGAGCCTGCCGCAAATGGCGCTGGTGCCGGTGCACAACGAATTCGTCGCGAACATGCAGGATTACATGCGGGACTTTCCGAGCCCGGTGCCGCGGGAGCGGCCGGTTCGCTTTCCGGTGCTCAGCCCGTTCCTGAAGTCGGTCGTCGAACGGCCGGGCTTTTCATTCGACGATTATCTCGATCGCCACACTGGCCCGCGCACCGAACTGCACGAATGGATCGACCGCGTGTTCGTGGAATTCCGCGAACTCGATTTGCGGCTGCTGCTGCGAGAACTGAAATCGTCGCTCGTGCCGCCGCGATGATCCGGGCGAAGGCGCCTGCCCGCTCCGATCAATGCCCCTCAAACGTCACCAGCGTGCGCACCGGCACATCCAGCGCGCGCAGCTTCGCGGCGCCGCCGAGATCGGGAAGATCGACCATGAACACTGCGGCGACAACCTCCGCCCCCATCTGTCGCAGGAGCTTCACCGCGCCTTCCGCCGTGCCGCCGGTCGCGATCAGGTCGTCCACGAGAATGACGCGCTCGCCCTTCGTCACCGCGTCTTCATGCATCTCCATCTCGTCGATGCCGTATTCCAGCGAATAGGCGACGCGCACGCTCTTGTGCGGCAGCTTGCCCTTCTTGCGGATCGGTATGAAGCCGGCGGAAAGCTGATGCGCGATGGCGCCGCCGATGATGAACCCCCGCGCCTCAATGCCGGCGATCTTGTCGATCTTCAGGCCGGCCCAGGGCTGCACCAGTTCGTCGACGGCGCGGCGAAACGCACGCGCGGACCCAAGCAGGGTCGTGATGTCGCGAAACATGATGCCGGGCTTGGGGTAATCCGGAATGGTCCGGATCGCGGCCTTGAGGTCGTTTTCGAGCACGGGGCTGTTCATATCGGTGTCGGTCTCTTTGAATGGTCTCGGCGGGCGGGCGCAATGTGACCAAGCCGGGCGCCATGCGCAACCGGCTTGATACGCCGAGACGCCGATGGCTATTCCCGCAACTTGGCCAGGATGGCGCCGATGACGTTGGAATAATCATCGGTCCAGACCCATTGGTCTTCGTCGGCCTCCTGCTCGACCCATTTTTCGTTCTTGGCGAGCGAACCGAAATCCTCGTCGCGGCGCGCCACCGCAACCACCAGCGAGCCGAAAATGTGGTTCTCGTCGTCATAACCCTCGTCGGAATCGCCGGCGCGGGACACCAGGTCGTTCGCCTCCGCGACCCCGGCGACCACCGGAGCGAGCGTCATATGCTTGTTCGAGATGTGCATCAGGATCATGCCATCCGGCTTGATCTTGTCCTTGAAGATCGCCATCGCTTCCTTGGTCAGGAGATGCGTCGGGATGGCGTCAGACGAAAACGCGTCGATGATCAGGATGTCGTATTGGCCGTCCGGCGAGTCCGCGAGCGTGAGCCGCGCGTCGCCGATCACGATTTTCGCGTCCGGCGCGCATTCGGACAGGAACGTGAAGCGCCTGATGTCCTTCGCGATCTGTACGACCGTCGGATCGATTTCGTAATACGTCAGTTGATCGCCCGGCTTCATCTGGCAGGCCAGCGTGCCAGTGCCGAGTCCCACGACCGCGACATTGATCGGCCCGCCGCGCTTCTCGCGTGCCGCCACGAGGCCCTGCGCCATCGGTGAAAGGTCGTGGTAATAGGTGATCGGCGTCGGTCGTCCGGTTACCGGGCGGCCATCGGGGTGACGGATACGCTGGGCACCGTGCTCGATGGTGCCGTGCTTCAGAATCCGGAACTGGCCGGCGTCCGATTCCATCACCTTGTGCACGCCGAAGAAACTGCGCACGAAATCGCGCTTGCCTGCATCGGCGCCAAACAGCACCACGAACATCAGCGACGCTGCGATCAGTCCGGCGAAGGTCAGCACATAGTGCGAGAAGCCGAATGCCAGCACCAGCAGCGCTGCGACCCAGAGATTGAAGGCGCTTTCGGTGAATTCGTATCGCCAGACATACGAGGCGAACAGCGCGAATGCCGCTCCGGCGATGATCAGCACCCAGGTTGCGATCTCGAGCTTGCTGCGCGGCCAGGCGAGACCCGGCCGGCACAACGCGGCGAGGATGATGAGCAGCGGATATTCCGCGACCCATGAGAACAGATGCTGGGCGATCAATCCCGCGAAGATGCCACCAATCACTCCGCCCAGCGACAGGTAGAGATAGAACGAGGTCAGATAGCGCGCCGGCGGGCGTCGCCTCGCCAGTTCGCCGTGGCACATCAATGCCAGAACGAAGAAGCCGACGAGGTTGAGCGCAATCAGCACCACGATCTGATCGGCGGCCCCGAGCGCGAGCGACACCACCAGCATGATCACCGCAAGCGGCGCGATGAAGGTTACGAACCTGTGCGGCAGGATCGGTCGCGACTGGAACGCGATCACGAAGGTTGCGAGATAGAGCGCCAGGGGTACCACCCACAGGAACGGCGCAGCGGCTACGTCAGTCGAAATATGCGCAGTAATGGCGATCAGAAGCGCAGACGGCACCGCGGCAAGCGCGATCCAGATCAGCGCATCGCGGAACGTCGGCGGCGCGGCGTCATCGGTCGCGATGTCCGGCAGCGCATCGCGCGAGCGCAAAAGGAACACGCCACACAGGGCGATCAGGAGGATCAGCGCATAGAAGCCGACCGTCCACCCCATCGTCTGCTGAGGCAGGCGCGTGAACGGCTCGATCGCGAACGGATAAGCGAGCAGCGCCAGGAAGCTGCCGACATTGCTCGCGGCGTAAAGGAAGTAAGGGTCTTTCGCCTGCGGATGGCCGGTGCGCGCGAACCAGGCCTGAAGCAGCGGCCCGTTGGCGGACAACGCGAAGAACGGCAATCCGATCGAGGCGGCGAACAGGCCGAGCAGCCAGAACTCCTGGCCGGCGGCCGGCGGGCGGCCCCAGCCCGCGGCGATCCCGAGCGGCAGCGCGAACACCGCCACCACCATCACCACCAGATGCACCGCGACCGAAATCCGGCCCGGCACCAGCCTGGTCAGCGCATGAGCATAGGCATAGCCGGCCAACAGCATCGCCTGGAAGAAGACCATGGCCACCGACCAAACCGCAGGCGTGCCGCCAAGCTTGGGCAGCACCATCTTGGCGAAGAGCGGCTGGACCGCGAACAACAGCGCGGCGCTGACGAAAATCGCAGCCGTGTAGGTGACAAGCAGAAGCCTGAAGGAGGACGCGTTGGCCGGCATGGGGAATGCTCTGGAGACGGGCGAGGGTTCAGTTCCATCCGGGTGTCGCCGGCCGGACGGGGACTTATAGCGTACCGAAACCTGCACGCCTCATGAATTTGCCGTTCACCGGTTCAGGATTCGCCCAGCCACGGCGTCGAGCTTCTTCACGAGTGCCGGGTCGCGTGCATCGGGCGCGGTGATGATGGCGGAATCCAGCGCCCGGTCGGAACCGATCGGGCATGGCTCATGCTCACGTGGGAAGTCGCGGGCGAGCCGCCCGACCAGGCGTTTCGCCTTCTCCGCATTGGCGGTCAGCACTGCGATGATATCGGACACGGTGACGGCATCGTGGTCGGGATGCCAGCAGTCAAAATCGGTCACCATGGCGACGCTCGCGTAACAAATCTCGGCCTCGCGGGCGAGCTTCGCCTCCGGCATGTTGGTCATGCCGATCACCGAATAGCCGAGTTGCTGATAGGTCAGGCTCTCGGCCAGCGTCGAGAATTGCGGTCCTTCCATGCACAGATAGGTGCCGCCGCTCACCGGTAAGATTCCCTCGGCGCGCGCCGCCGCATCGATTCGGTTGAGCAGGTTCGGCGACACCGGATGCGCCACCGACACATGCGCGACCAGTCCCTTGCCGAAGAAGGAACTCTCGCGCTTGTAGGTCCGGTCGACGAACTGGTCGACCAGCACGAAGGTGCCGGGCGGCAGCGTTTCCTTGAACGATCCGCAGGCGGAGAGCGACACCAGATCGGTCACGCCTACGCGTTTCAGCACGTCGATATTGGCGCGATAGTTGATGTCGGACGGCGACAGCCGGTGACCCTTGTCGTGCCGCGGCAGAAACACCACCGGCAGGCCCTCGATCTCGCCGATCCGCAGCGCGCCGGACGGCTCGCCCCAGGGAGACGCAACACGTTCTTCGCGCGCATTCTCAAGCCCCGGCAGATCATAGATGCCGGAACCGCCAATAATGCCGAGAACGGATTTGGTCATGGTGCTTTCGGAAAAGTGAAAGGCCCCGTTTAGGGGCCTTTCGTCAGGATACCGGGCGCTTGTATTCGGTCGGCGCGCGCTTCTCCTCGAGAATTTCGGGATGCGCCTTCACCGCGGCCCAGACCTTCTTCTTGGTGAAGTACATCAGGCCGGCGAGCACGATCAGGAACAGCATCACCTGCAGACCGATACGCTTGCGCGCTTCCATATGCGGCTCGGCGGCCCACATCATGAAAGCGGTCACGTCTTTCGCATATTGCAAAGCCGTCTGCGGCGAGCTGTCTTCATAGGTGACCTGGTCATCGCTCAGCGGGTTCGGCATGCCGATGGCATGTCCAGGGAAATACTTGTTGTAGTGCGTGCCGTCCGGCAGCGCGAAACCCTTCGGCGCCTCGACATATCCGGTCAGCAGCGCCGTAAGATAATCGGGCCCCTGCTCCTGATATTGCGTGACCAGATCGAGCAGGAACCAGAGACCGCCGCGCTCATAGGTGCGGGCCTTGGCGATCACCGAGAGGTCCGGCGGAAGCGCGCCGCCATTGGCCGCACGGGCGGCATTGTCGTTCGGGAACGGCTTCGGGAAACGGTCGGCGAGACGACCCGCGCGGTCGAACATTTCGCCGGCATCGTTCGGTCCGTCCTTCACCTGATATTCGGCCGCGATCGCCGCGGCCTGCCGCGTCGTAAAGCCAGGCCCACCGGGCTCGGCGAGGTTGCGGAACGACAGCAGGGACAGGCTGTGACAGGCCTGACAAACCTCGCGATAGACCTTGAAGCCGCGCTGCAGCTGACCGCGATCGAATTTGCCGAACGGGCCCGAGAACGACCATTTCTGCTTCGGCGGCATTTCCGCGTCGCCGGCTGCGAAGGCCGGCACCGAAAGACCTGCGACCAGCGCAAGAACGATGAGAGAGCGTTGTATCGTCATGTGCGTGCGTCTCCTGCCGCTCAATGTCGCGTCGGCGCCGGTGCCTGGGCGCCAATCGGGACGCCCTCCTTCAGCACCGATTCCGCGATCGAGTTCGGCAGCGGCTTCGTTTTCTCGAACCGCGAGAGCAGCGGCAGGATGATCAGGAAGTGCGCGAAATAATAGAAGGTCAGGATCTGCGAGGCGATCACATAGCCGCCTTCCGCGGGCTTGGCACCGAGATAGCCGAGACCAAGGCAGACCGCGACGAAGATCCAGAAGAACTGACGGAACAGCGGCCGGTAACGCCCCGAGCGGACCTTCGAGGAGTCCAGCCAGGGCAGGAACACGAGGATCCCGATCGAGGCGAACAGGGCGATCACGCCGAGCAGCTTGTTCGGGATCGCGCGCAGGATCGCGTAGAACGGCAGATAGTACCATTCTGGCACGATGTGAGCCGGGGTCACGGCCGGGTTGGCCGGGATGTAGTTGTCTGCATGGCCGAGATAATTCGGGATGTAGAACACGAAATAGGCGAAGAACAGCATGAAGCAGACCATGCCGAAGCCGTCCTTGATGGTCGCATACGGCGTGAACGGCACCGTGTCCTTGTCGCCCTTCGGCTCGACGCCGGCGGGATTGTTCTGGCCGACCACATGCAGCGCCCAGACGTGAAGGACGACCACGCCGGCGATCACGAAGGGCAGCAGATAATGCAGCGAGAAGAAGCGCTGCAGCGTCGGATTGCCGACCGAATAACCGCCCCAGAGCCAGGTGGTGATGGTCTCACCGACCAGCGGAATCGCCGAGAAGAAGTTGGTGATGACGGTCGCGCCCCAGAAGCTCATCTGGCCCCAAGGCAGCGTGTAGCCGAGGAAGCCGGTCGCCATCATCAGCAGGTAGATGATGACGCCGAGGATCCAGAGCACCTCGCGCGGCGCCTTGTAGGAGCCGTAATACATGCCACGGAACATGTGGATGTAGACCGCGATGAAGAACATCGAGGCGCCGTTCTGGTGCAGGTAGCGCAGCAGCCAGCCGTAATTGACGTCGCGCATGATGTGCTCGACGGAGTTGAAAGCGAGCGATTCATGCGGCGTGTAATGCATCACCAGCACGATGCCGGTGATGATCTGCACCGCCAGCATGAACGACAGGATGCCGCCGAAGGTCCACCAGTAATTGAGGTTACGCGGCGTCGGATACGCGATGAACGAGGAATGGACCAGACCCGCGATCGGTAGCCGCGCTTCCATCCACTTCATGAATGCGTTTTGCGGCTGGTAGGTCGAATGTCCGCTCATCGGAGAAGCCTTCTAGGGAGAATCTTCAGGGACGTCGTGTTGGCGTCAGCCAATCCTGATTCTGGTGTCGGTCAGAAATTCGTACGGCGGAAGCGCGAGGTTGCTCGGCGCGGGGCCCGAGCGGATGCGGCCCGACGTATCGTAGACCGATCCGTGGCAGGGGCAGAAATACCCATTATACTCGCCGGAATGCGCGATCGGAATGCAGCCGAGATGGGTGCAGATGCCGATCAGGACCTGGAAATTGGCGTGTCCCGCCTTGACCCGCGCGGAGTCCGGTTGCGGGTCCGGCAGGCTCCGCAGATTGACGTCCTCGGCTTCCTTAATCTCTTTCGGCGTACGGTGATTCACGAAGATCGGCTTGCCGCGCCAGAACACCTTGATCACCTGCCCTTCGGCGATGGGCGTGAGGTCCACTTCCACCGGCGCACCGGCGGCGATTGTGGAGGCGTCGGGGTTCATCTGGAAAATCAGCGGCCATGCCGCGAAGGCGGCGCCGACGGCAGCGACCGACCCGGTCGCCACGTAAAGGAAGTCGCGGCGCGTGTGGGCCGCCGATGATGCAGTTGATGCCACGGTGAAAGTCCCTCTTCCGTCGTGCCGGGAGCCTGCGCGTGCTGCAAACCATCGAGGGCTCTGCCGCTTCGTCCGACCCTCGGGTGGCGAGCAAACCGGCCACGTCCGACCCGTGGGAAGGCCATCAGTGGCGATCCGGCGGCGTGTTATTGGCACCCTTACCGGGGGAGTGCAAGTGTGCCATTGCAACTCTGATAAAAAGTCGCACAAGTCCTTAGCCGAACGTCGTATTTCAGTGCGCTGGAGCACGGATTTTTGATCTGTCTCAATGTCCCCGCCATCGCGCTCTTTGAGCCGGACATCCCGCAGAATACGGGGACGATTCTCCGTCTCTGTGCCTGCCTCGGAATCACCGCCCATCTGATCGAACCGGCCGGCTTCCCGGTCACCGATCGCGCCTTCCGGCGCGCGGGCATGGACTATCTCGATCAGGTGACCATCGAGAGGCATGCCTCGTGGGCCGCATTCGATGCGTGGCGGCGCGAGAACGGGCTCGGGCTCACCCTTTTCACGACACGCGGCGCCGGCAGCTATCTCGACCATGACTACCGTCCGCCGCAGGTGCTTTTGTTCGGGCGGGAATCGGCGGGCGTGCCGGAGCCGGTGGTCCAGGCGGCGGACGCGCGGCTCGTGATCCCAATGCGGGCCGGCATGCGCTCGCTGAATGTGGCGATGACCGTCGCGATGGCCGCAGGCGAGATGCTCCGGCAGCGGCAACCGGTCCCGTAGCGGCTCATGCAGGGTCGAGTTCCGGCACCCACGGCACCTCAAGCACTTAATCCGAACAACCGTCCGCGACCGGCGTTACATTGGACCAAGGTCAACTCGTCATCGGTTCCAGAAGCCTGCCATGCCCTTCAATCCCGACTACACAAGCAACGAGCCGCAACGCGCCGACATCGATGGCCTTGCCGGTCCGGCGGTTCTCGAATTCGGCAGTGCCTATTGCGGTCATTGCCGCCGCGCGGCTCCTCTCATTGAGCAAGCCTTCGACGGGCATGCGGACGTCCGTCACATCAAGATCGAGGATGGCAGTGGGCGCCCGCTCGGGCGCTCGTTCCGGGTGAAGCTGTGGCCGACACTCGTCTTCCTCAGAGACGGCCGGGAGGTCGGCCGGCTGGTCAGACCGGCCGAGGGCCGCGAGATCGCCGCGGCGATGGAAGAGATCGACGCCCGCGATCCGAACCCATCCGCCTAGCGTGTCTCTCGGCCTCGCAACGTTTCTGGGTCTGGCAGCAGCGGCTTTGACGACCATCGCGAACGTGCCGCAGGTCTGGAAGGCGTGGCGCACCGGGGAAACCCGGGATCTTTCGCTCGCGATGACGCTCATTCTCGCCGCCGGGCTCGGATTGTGGGTCGTCTACGGCGTCCTGAAGTCCGACCCGGTCATCATCGTCGCCAACGCCATCGCCATGTTGCTCGCACTGGCCCTGGCCGCGTTGAAGCTCCGCCACGGATGAGCCTTGGATGATGACCTTTGGACCGAGCGCTCAATTCATTTTTTGCGGCGCCGCCGTCGCTGTTCTTGTATAGGTTCCGCGGTCAGCGACCGGGCTGCAGGGAGGGTGGATGTACGATCTGACGCCGACGCGGCGGGCCGTGATGCTTGGGCTGCTCGCCGCACCCTGCGCCGGCGCTTTCCCGCGTGCCATCGCGCAGGACGCGCCCGACCTCTCGACACTGAAACCCGGACAATTCACCTGGGCGCCCGAGCGCGCGCCGACCGGGCCGGTCGTGGTCCTGGTCTCGATCCCGGACCAGCGCGTCGCGGTCTATCGCGACGGCCGCCTGATCGGCGCCTCGACCTGCTCTACCGGCAAGCCGGGGCACACCACTCCGGCCGGCGTGTTCGTGATCCTGCAGAAGGACAAGAACCACCATTCCTCGACCTACAATAACGCTCCGATGCCTTATATGGAGCGCCTCACCTGGCAAGGCGTGGCGCTGCATGCGGGTAACCTGCCCGGCTATCCGGCAAGCCATGGCTGCATCCGTCTGCCGCTGGAATTCGCCAAGCTGCTGTTCGGGGTCACGACCCTCGGCACGCCGGTGATTGTCGCCGACAGCAAGACCGCAACTGCCGATATCCGCCATCCCGGGCTGCTGATCTCCGGCCATCTGGAGGACATGGCGCGCTCTGCCGTGCAGCAGACCGCGGCCAAACCGCATCACCCCGAAACTGCCACCGTGCAGACCCACGAAGCCGCCGCCTTCGTGATTTCGACCGCCGACCGCAAGCTGATGGCGTTCGTCAACGGCAACGAAGTCTTCAACGCCCCGGTAACCCTGAAGGCACCAGAGGCATCCTACGGAAATCACGCCTTCACCCTGACCGGCCCGGATTCGGATCCGCGACACATGAAGTGGATGGCGATCGGGCTGGACGCGGCGCATACGCGCGACTCCGACCAGATCGTGGCCTCGACCCTCAATCAGGTCGACTTGCCACCCGATGCGGCCAAGCGCGTGCTCGCGCTGATGCATCCCGGCTCGACCATGGTCATCACCAACAGCCCTGCAACCGCCGCGAACCGCACCGGTCCCGGCTTTACGATCATCACCCATGACGACGCCTGACCCCGCACGGATAGACCGCACCGCAGTCACCAGCGCACTCCCGCCGCTCGAGGCCGATCCGGCGCTCGTCGAGGCCCGCAAGGCGAAAGCGCGCGCGTGGTTCGAATCGCTGCGCGATCAGATCTGCGTCGCGTTCGAACGGCTCGAGGACGATCTGCCGGCCGGGCAGCCGCAATCCGGCATGGCGCCCGGGCGGTTCGTCCGCACGCCCTGGAACCGCACCGACCACACCGGTTCGCCGGGCGGTGGCGGCGTCATGTCGATGATGAAGGGTCGCGTTTTCGAGAAGGTCGGCGTTCATTGCTCCACCGTGTTCGGCGAGTTCGCGCCCGAATTCCGCAAGGAAATTCCGGGCGCCGACAGCGACCCGCGGTTCTGGGCCTCCGGCATTTCGCTGATCGCGCATCCGTGGAATCCGAATGTCCCGGCCGTGCATATGAATACCCGCTTCGTGGTCACGACGAAGTCGTGGTTCGGAGGCGGCGCCGACCTGACACCGGTGCTCGATGCGCGCCGCAATCAGCAGGACCCGGACACCGTCGCTTTTCATGCGGCGATGCAGAAGCCTTGCGATGCTCATGCCGCCATCGCGCCCTATGAAAAATACAAGGCGTGGTGCGACGAGTATTTCTTTCTGAAGCATCGCAACGAGCCGCGCGGGATCGGCGGCATTTTCTACGACTGGCACAATAGCGGCGACTGGGATGCCGACTTCGCCTTCACCCAGGATGTCGGCCGCGCCTTCCTTGAGGTCTATCCGCGGCTTGTGCGGGGGAATTTTTCCAAATCCTACGGCGAGGCGCAGCGCGAGGAGCAGCTGGTGCGGCGCGGCCGTTATGTCGAGTACAATCTGCTCTACGACCGCGGCACGATCTTCGGATTGAAGACTGGCGGCAATGTCGAATCGATTCTGTCTTCGCTGCCGCCCATCGTGAAATGGCCCTGACCGCGACGCGTCGTACGAATTGCGTGGCGGTCATCGCACGGCCTTGAGGTCGGCCGGCGAAATCAGAACGCCGAAATGCTCGCACCAGATCACGACGCTTGGATATTTGCTGGCGTCGAGCCCCGCTGGAATCGCGTAGCGCTGGCTGCCCTTGAACGAACGCAGCCGCCCCAGATCGACGAACATCGACTTCGTCACCTGCTCTTCCCTTCGCACAGTCGCGGCAGGGACGAGATAGACGTGATATTTGGGTCCAGGCCCGACTTCGAAATCCGACTCGAGAAAAACTGCGCTTTCATAGACGCTCACTTTGCCCCGCCCCCAGTGAATCGGGTCGGCCGGATTCGCGTGGATGAAGGTTCCGTTAGCCACATTTGCAATCCGGTCCGTTTCCAGAAGCGTCTCGGCGGCCGGTGGCGGTGGAAAAACATAGGGGAACAGGAAGAAACCAAGCGCGACGCCCGCACCGGTCCCCAGCAAACCGCCGAGCAGAAAAAGAAGCAAACCGGGCCAAAAACCGCGCATTTTAGGCTCCTTTTATTGTTTTTTGGCCGGTTCCCGAAGGGAACCGCTAAGTGTCTGAAGTTCCGACCTTTTTATCGGTATGGTTATGGGTCCGTTATTTGTGACATCTGCGACACACTGGGCAGAGATCGCGCTCCAAGGCACGATTGTGGCAGATTTTTAGACACTTCTGCCGTAATTGGTCCGTACACGCGTTGCGGGACGGCACACTTGGTACGTCTTCGTGACACACACACCCAAGAAGGAAATGGGGGAGCTCATATGCGTAACTTCACAATCGCCGCGATCGCGGCCACCGGCATCGCGCTCGGTGCGGTTCAGTCGGCCTCTGCAGCCGACATCGCCCGTCCGGTCTACAAGGCAGCGCCGGTCGTCATGGCCTACAACTGGAGCGGTTTCTACATCGGCGGCAACGTCGGCTACGGTTGGGGCAAAGGCGACTTCGATAATCTCGGCACTTCGGCGTCCACCTGGAATCAGGATGGCGTCTTCGCCGGCGGCCAGATCGGCTGGAACTGGCAGGCACCCGGTTCGAACTGGGTTTGGGGTATCGAGGTCGATTCGCAGTGGGCCAACCTTGAAGACAGCGTGACTGTCGCCGGTGGCGGCGTTGTTGCTAACGCCTTCTCGGAACTGACCTACTTCGGCACCGCGCGCGGCCGCATCGGCTATGCTTGGGATCGTGCGATGCTCTACGCCACCGGTGGTGTCGCGTGGGGCACCAACGAAGTCGGCGTCAGCGTCGCCGCTCCCGGCTTCTTCGCCGCTGGAACGGCTTCCGACACGCATGTCGGCTGGACGGTCGGCGCAGGCCTCGAGTGGGCGCTGCTCGACAACTGGTCGGCCAAGGTTGAGTACCTGTATCTCGACCTCGGCAATGCGCAGTACCTCGGCGGCCCGGCCGCTGGCGGCTTCGATGTCGACCTGACCGCGCACACCGTGAAGGTCGGCCTCAACTACCGTTTCGGATACAGCAAGGCTCCGGTTGTTGCTCGCTACTGATCGGCTCCGAGCTCTCTCCTAAACTCGAAAGCCCCGGCGAAAGCCGGGGCTTTTTTCATGTCCGGCTTCAGGGCTGCTCGATCGTCACGCCCGGTGATTCGCTGCCGCATCGCCTGCGATCGCCGAAACCGCCTCGGGATCGGACGGGAAATCGGCCGCGATCCAGGAGGCCTCCGCATCGCGCAGCGCCGCTCCAAGCGCCGGGCCCTTCGCAACACCGCGCGACATCAACTCGGCAGCCCCGATGGGAAACGCTGGCGGCTGCCAGCGATCGGGCAAAGCCAGAAGCTCGCGCCAGCGCGAATCGTCCGGCGCGTCCTGCGACCGGCTCCAGGCGAGGAGCACGCGGTCCGCATATCCGGTCGGACCGAGCCGGTAGAGCAGCGCGCGAGCCGCCCGCGGCATCAGGTCTGCCCCGACACGCCACCACCCGTCCGCCATCACCTGCAACCGGTCCCGCTCCGCATTCGAGAGGCGAAGCCGCTCGAACAGACGTTGCGCATCCTCTTCGACGAGCACGGCAAGCGCACCGATCCTGCGCACGGCGTCCGGCGTCCCGCCGGACGCAGCCTCGATCGCAGTCATTTTTTCGAACGGCCGCAGATGGGGAACCCCACCCAGAAGCGACACCAGCAGGCCCGCGTCAGCCATGACCCCGACCGCCGCAGCCGCGCGGCGCGTAACCAGCAGCTTCAGCAGTTCCATGCGCACCCGCTCGCGCGACAGCGAGGCAAGACCGTCGCGCGCGGCGATGCAGGCATGCAGCGCGGCCGGATCGGGTTCCCCGTCGCCATAGGCGGCGTGAAACCGGAAGAAGCGGAGGATACGCAGATAATCCTCGGCGATGCGGGCCGCGGCATCGCCGATGAAGCGAACGCGCCGCAGGTCGAGATCGGCAAGCCCGCCGACATAGTCATGCACCGCCCCGTCTCGCGACGCCGACAGGGCATTGATGGTGAAATCGCGCCGCTCCGCATCGCGCCGCCAGTCACGGCCGAACGCCACCTTCGCCTTGCGGCCATAGGTTTCGACATCCTCGCGCAAGGTGGTGACTTCAAACGGAACGCCGTCGCAGACGACTGTCACCGTACCGTGCTCGATCCCGGTCGGGACGACGCGCAAATGCGCGGCCTGTGCGCGCCGCACAACCTCATCCGGGCGAGCGGTGGTGGCGATGTCAATTTCGCCGACCGGCTCACCGATCAGCGCATTGCGGACCGCGCCACCGACCACGCGCGCCTCTTCGCCATCGCGATCGAGCAGACCAAGAAGACGGGCCAGCGATCCCCCGGTCAGCCACGCGGCATCCCGAAGATGCGGCCGCTGCCCGCTCATTTGAAATGCCCGGGGATGAGCTTTCCGTCTTCCATGTGAGGCGGGACATAGGTCGAGCCGGCAGGCTGATAGCCGATTTGCCCGAGCATGACGAAGCCCGCGATCATCAGAATCACCGCTGCGGCCGTCAGCCAGCCGACGGTTTTGGCCGGCCAGGATTCCGCCTGCAGAACGCCGGCGCGGGTCGCATACAGGAACAGCGCGTAGACCGCGAACGGCGTCAGGAAAAGCACGATTTCAGTCAGGATCGGCCGAATCATGCGCCGTACACCTTGTCACGGAGGCTGCGGAAAATGCCCGCAGTCACGCCCCAGATATAGCGCTCTCCGAACGGGATCGCATAATAGCTGCGCATCATCCCCTGCCATTCCCGGCTGTGGGTCTGATGATTGGTCAATTCCATCATATGCGACAGCGGCACCTCAAAGGCGTCTTCCACTTCGCCCGGATTGAGCGTCAGCGTGAATCCCGGTCGGACCCGTGCCACCACCGGCACAATCCTGTAACCGAGTGTCGTCATATAGACGTCGAGATATCCGAGCGGTTCGACCGCGCTTGCCGCGAGCCCGACTTCCTCGTTCGCCTCGCGCAACGCGGCCGTCAGCGGGCTTTCGTCGGTGGCGTCGATCTTGCCACCCGGAAACGCGATCTGGCCGGCATGCTGCTTCAGATGCGCCGTGCGCTGCGTCAGCAGAACCATCGGCTCGTCGCGGTCGATCACCGCGATCAGCACGGCAGCCGGTTTGATCGGCCGCACCGCCGCCATCGCCTTCACAAGCGGATCGGCGTCATGGTCGCCGCGCAGCGGCAGCGAATCGGAATCGGTGAGACCTTGAGGTGGATCGAGCGCCAGAACGGCGCGTGCGCGTTCGAAGAAATCGCTGCGCGGCATTATCTCTGAAGCGGTATCCGTCATTCGTTCAGCTCAAGTCATCGAGTGCGTCGGCCCGGGTCATCGGAAAGAACGCATCACCCGACGCCACCCCGAACATACGCTCGCCGCCAATGTCGCGCTCCTCGCCGAGTTCGACCAGATCATAAAACAGGGCGCGCGTGACCTTGGCCCACAGGTCGCGCCGCACGTGAATGTAAGGCTTCAAACCTCCCGAGCCTTCCTCGCGCTCGAAGCGCATCGCATGCGCCGCGTCGCACATGATCCAATCATCAACATTGGTCCGGAAATGCAAGCGCGGCCCCGACGCCGTGTCCTCTCGCCGCATCTCCACCGCAAGGAACGGCGCATCCTCGACCACGATCCCGATCTTCTCGACCGGGGTAACCAGGAAGTACTTTTCGCCTTCGCGCTTCAGCACCGAGGCAAAGAGGCGCACCAGCGCCGCGCGCCCAATCGGCGTGCCGAGGTAGAACCAGGTTCCGTCGGAGGCAATGCGGATATCGAGGTCGCCGCAGAAGGGCGGGTTCCACAGATGCACCGGGGGCGCCCCCTTGTCCGCGGTCTCCAGGACGGCCGCGGCGATACCGTCCAGTCCCAAGGTATTGTCCTGCCTTCGCTTTGCCATGGTTTGAACTGAGCCTGACCGATGATGCCCGATAGCTGGTGTCAACGCGCAATAGTGATCGGGGCACCATAGCCTGACACCGGAAAAAATAGCGTAAGCTCGGCTGGTTTCAGCCTCGCCGTCCGCCGATTCGACGGTGTGTTTACGATCCGCCTGAAGAACACCTTGGCGCAGTTGTTGCATCGGTTTCGATGGATATATGGCCCTTGACGGGCGACGGACGATGGAAGGAACGAAAACAATGCCGGCAGCCGGCGAAAGCATTGAAAAGCTGGAAGACATGATTGTCCGCGCGGCGGAATCGACCGCGAGCCATGCCCGGGCAGCAAAAGATGCGATCGGCTCCGTCATCTTCGGTCAGGAGCGTGTGATCGAGCAGGCGCTGATCACGATTCTGTCAGGCGGCCACGGCCTTCTGGTCGGCGTGCCCGGTCTCGCCAAGACCAAGCTGGTGGAGACCATGGGCACGGTGCTCGGCATGGACGCGCGCCGGATCCAGTTCACCCCGGACCTGATGCCCTCCGATATTCTGGGATCGGAGATTCTGGAGGAAGCAGCCGACGGTAAGCGCAGTTTTCGTTTCCTGCCGGGTCCGATCTTCGCGCAATTGCTGATGGCCGACGAAATCAACCGCGCCAGCCCGCGCACCCAGTCCGCGCTGCTGCAGGCGATGCAGGAATTGCATGTCACCGTCGCGGGCCAGCGCCACGACGTGCCGAAGCCGTTCCATGTGCTCGCGACCCAGAACCCACTCGAGCAGGAAGGCACCTATCCGCTGCCGGAAGCACAGCTCGACCGGTTCCTGATGCAGATCGATGTCGACTACCCGGATCGTGACGCCGAACGGCGCATGCTGTTCGACACCACCGGTGCCGACGAAGCGAAACCGAAAGCGGCCATGAGCGCCGAGGACCTGATTGCGGCGCAGCGCCTGGTGCGGCGGCTCCCGGTCGGCGAGTCGGTGGTCGAAGCCATTCTCGCGCTGGTGCGTTCTGCGCGTCCCGAGAAGGACGACCAGGATGCCACCCGCAAGCTGATCGCATGGGGCCCCGGCCCGCGCGCCAGCCAGGCGCTGATGCTCGCAGTGCGCGCCCGCGCGTTGCTCGACGGACGGCTTGCGCCCTCCATCGACGATGTGGTGGCGCTCGCCATTCCGGTGCTGAAGCATCGTATGGCTTTGACCTTCCAGGCGCGCGCCGAAGGCGAGACCGTCGATGCCGTGATCGGCCGGCTGCAGTCGCGTCTCGGCTGACGCGATGGCAAGCGAGCCGGACGCCCTCAAGCCAGAAGCCGACGCGGTCCGCCACGCCAGCGGACAATCGCGGACGCTTGCGGCCAGTCTGCCGCGTCTGATGCTCGAGTCGCGCCGGATCGCCGCGACGGTGATCCACGGTTTGCACGGACGGCGCCGCTCCGGCTCCGGCGAGAATTTCTGGCAATATCGCCGTTTCATGTCGGGCGAGCCCGCGCGCCGCGTCGACTGGCGACGTTCGGCGCGTGACGACAATCTTTATGTGCGTGAGCAGGAATGGGAGGCCGCGCATACGGTCTGGATCTGGCCGGACCGCTCACCGTCGATGACCTTCGCATCCTCGCTGGCAGTCGAAAACAAGCTTGAGCGAACGCTGGTGATCGCGTTCGCGCTGGCGGAAATCCTGGTGGAAGGCGGCGAACGCGTCGGCGTACCGGGGCTGATGCGGCCGACCGCGAGCCGTAACGTCATCGACAAATTGGCAACGGCGATCCTGCACGACACCGCCGAACGGTCCAGCCTGCCGCCCGGCTTTGCGCCAGCGCCGCTGTCGGAAGTCGTGCTGCTGTCCGACTTCTGGAGCCCGATCTCCGATTTCAGCCAAACTCTCGCGCAATTGTCCGGCGCGCATGCGCGCATCCATGTGGTTCAGGTCGTCGATCCGGCGGAGGAGACCTTCCCCTATTCGGGACGCGTCGAGTTTCTGGAGCCGGAAGGCTCCGGCAGCGTCACCGCCGGCCGCGCCGAGACCTGGCGCAGCGATTACTTCGAGAAACTGACTGCGCATCGCGCCGCCATGCGCGAGGAAGCGCAGCGGGTGCGGGCCAGCTTCATTATCCACCGGACCGACCGTCCAGCCAGCGAACTGGTTCTCGCCTTGCATGCCCGCATGGGCGAAGGCGGCAGCGCGCCGGTCGTCGCGGCTTCGCGTGCGGCGCAAGCGGAGGCCGGCGCATGATCGGCGGATTGCCGCTCGGTTTCGCCCAGCCGCTGGTGCTGCTCGGCCTCCTCAGCCTTCCGGCGCTGTGGTGGCTCCTGCGGATGATTCCGCCGCGCCCGCGCCGGATCGAATTTCCGCCCGCCCGGCTGCTGTTCGACATCGCGCCGAAAGAAGAGACACCGTCGCGCACGCCTTGGTGGTTGACGCTGCTTCGGCTTTCGCTCGCCGCCCTGCTGATCATCGCGGCGGCCGGACCGATGTGGAATCCGCCGGCCGCAACCTCGGGCGGATCCGGGCCGCTGGTATTGCTGATCGACGACGGGTGGGCCGCGGCCTCGACCTGGGACACCCGCATCCGCACCGGCGACGATCTGCTGGCGCGGGCGGAGGCGGACGGCCGTGCGGTGGCGCTCCTCCCGCTATCGGAAACAGGCCGCGCCGCAACTCTCCAGACCGCTGCGGCCGCGCGCGTGCAACTCCGCAACATGACGCCGAAGCCACATGCGGTCGAACGGGCCGACGCGCTGCCGGCGCTGACGCGATTTCTGGGCGCGACGCCCAGTGCCGAACTGGTGTGGCTGTCGGACGGGACGCAACTTGGCCGCGCGGGTGAATTCGTCACCGGTCTCGCCGGCATTCTGGATCGACGCGCGATCACCGTCATCCAGGGCGGCGTCTCTCAGGCCCTGGCATTGAGCGCGGCCGACAACAATGCCGGCGCGCTGACGGTCAAGGTACTGCGCGCCGCCTCTGGCGGAGAACGCGCAGGAAGCGTGCGCGCCTACGATCTCAAGGCATTGCTGCTTGGCGAGGCGCCGTTCGCGCTGAAGGCCAGCGAGCGCGAGACCGAAGCCATGTTCGATCTGCCGGTCGAACTGCGCAACGATATCGCCCGGCTTGAAATTGCCGGCGAACGCTCCGCTGGCGCCGTGCAATTGCTCGACAAGCGCTGGCGCCGCCGCACCGTCGGCGTCATCACCGGCGCCACCGCCGACACCGCCCAGCCCCTGCTCGCCTCCACCTTCTATCTCCAGCGTGCGCTCGGCCCGTTCGCGGACATTCGCATGGGCGAGCGCGTCTCGCCCTCGGACATGGTGGTGCGGTTCATCGACCAGAATGTGCCGATGCTGATCCTCGCCGATGTCGGCAATGTCGTCGGCGCCGCCCGCGAACGGCTGGCCAAATGGGTCGAGGATGGCGGCGTGCTGGTGCGATTTGCCGGCCCGCGACTTGCGGCGTCGGACGACGATCTGGTGCCGGTGCGGCTGCGTCGCGGCGGCCGCACGCTCGGCGGCTCGCTATCGTGGGAAAAGCCGCAGCCCCTTGCCGGCTTCTCGCGCGAAAGTCCGTTCGGCGGCATGCCGGTGCCGAGCGACGTGACGGTCAACCGTCAGGTGCTGGCGGAACCAGATTCCGGCCTGGCGGAACGCAGCTGGGCCACCCTCGCCGACGGTACGCCGCTGGTGACCGGGACGCGGCGCGGCAAGGGCATGGTGATCCTGTTTCATGTAACCGCCGACACCCGCTGGTCCGACCTGCCGCTGTCGGGCTCTTTCGTCGAAATGTTGAAACGTCTGGTGGCGCTTGCGGGCTCGACCGCAACCGCAGAACAGGCCAGCGCCGAGCGTGACCGCGAAGCACTGGCGCCCGCGCGGACTCTCGACGGCTTTGGCGTTCTCAGCGCGCCGCCCGGCAGCGCCAAGCCGGTACCGGCCAACTACATCAACCGCGCCACATACGATCACCCGCCCGGCTTTTACGGGCCACCGGAAGGTCTGCTCGTCGTGAACACCCTCACCGCAACCGACAAGCCGGATGCCTTCGACATCTCACCGCTGAACGCGCGGCGTGACATCTTCCGCCTGAGCGAGCCGCTTGATCTGCGCGGCCCGATCTTCCTTGCGGGACTGGCACTGTTGCTGCTCGATGCGTTGATCGTGTTCTGGCTCGCGGGTGGACTGAGCCGGCTGACACGAACGCGGCGGCGCGCGACAGTTACCGGGCTTGCACTGGCCCTCGCAGTCGCGGGCCTCGGTTTTGATGATGCGGCGCAGGCGCAGACGGTTGTCCAGCAGCAGCGGACCGCGGCAGCTACCGCCGCCACCAACGCGTCCGACGACTTCGCGATGAAGGCCGCAAACGAAACCAAGCTCGCCTATGTGATCACCGGTGACGCGGAGACCGACGCCATCAGCAAGGCCGGCCTGAGCGGACTGACGATCTTCCTCGCGCAGCGCACCGCGCTCGAGGGCGGCGAGCCGATTGGGCTCGACATCACCCGCGACGAACTCAACTTCTTCCCGCTGATCTACTGGCCGATCGTGCCCGGCGCGGCAAAGCCCTCTCCCGAGGCGCTGGCGCGGATCGACGCGTATATGAAACAGGGTGGCACGGTGCTGTTCGATACCCGCGACGCGATCATGGCGCCGCCCGGCCCCGGCGGCGAAGCACGCACGCCCGGCATGCTGGCGCTGCGGGATATCCTGTCATCGCTCGATATCCCGGAACTCGAGCCGGTGTCGAAAGATCACGTGCTGACCAAGACGTTTTTCCTGTTGCGCGATTTCGCCGGCCGCTTCAACACCGGCCAGCTCTGGGTGGAGGCGCTGCCGGCGCAGCAGGATCTCGACGACGACGAGACAAGGCGTCCGGCGCGCGCTGGCGACGGCGTGTCCTCGCTGCTGATCACATCGAACGACCTGGCCGGCGCCTGGGCGATGAGGCCCGACGGCCAGCAGATGCTGCCGATGGTGTCGACCGAACCGCGCCAACGCGAAATGGCCTTCCGCGCCGGCGTCAACATCGTGATGTACACCCTGACCGGTAACTACAAGGCCGACCAGGTGCATATTCCGGCCCTGCTGGAGCGGCTGGGACAATGAATTTCGGCATCTCCTTCGCACCCCTCGTTCCCGCCTATCTGATCTGGGCGGCGGTGGCCGTTGCGGTGATCATCTCGGCGCTGCTGCTGTTCATCGGCAGCCGCGGCGCGCTGTTGCGGGCCACGGCGATGGCCTTCCTGATCCTTGCGCTCGCCAACCCCTCCTTCACGCGCGAGGACCGCGAGCCGATTCCCTCGGTGGTCGCGGTCGTGATCGACAAGAGCCCGAGCCAGAGTTTCGGCAATCGGGCGAAGCAGACCGAAGAGGCGCGCGCGGCGCTGATCGAACGGCTGGCGCGCATTCCCAATCTCGACGTGCGTGTGGTGGATGCCGGAGCGGCCGACGGCGAAACCGACGGCACGCGACTGTTCAGCGCCCTCGGCGCGGCATTGTCTGACGTGCCACCGGACCGGATCGCAGGCGCCTTCGTGATCACCGACGGGCGCGTGCATGACGTGCCGCCGGACGCCTCGCAACTCGGCTTCTCCGCGCCGCTGCATGCGCTGATCACCGGCGAAGCCAACGAACGCGACCGCCGGGTGGTCCTGACCACCGCGCCGCGTTTCGGCATCGTCGGACAGTCGCAGACCGTCGTATTTCGCGTTCAGGATGAGGGCGTCGGGCCCTCGACCGCACGCGTCACCATCCGCCGCGACGGCGAGCAGATCGAAACCCGCAACGTCACCACCAACACGGCGGTTCGCGTCCAGATCCAGATCCCTCATGCCGGCCCGAACATCGTCGAGATCGAGGCGTCTCCGCTGGAGAACGAACTGACTCCGGTCAACAACCGCGCCGTAGTCTCGATCGATGGCGTGCGCGACAAGCTGCGCGTGCTTCTCGTCTCCGGCGAACCGCATGCCGGCGAACGCACCTGGCGCAACCTTCTGAAGTCGGATGCCGCGGTCGACCTGGTTCACTTCACCATCCTGCGGCCGCCGGAAAAGCAGGACGGCACCCCGATCAACGAATTGTCGCTGATCGCCTTTCCGACCCGCGAACTGTTCCAGCAGAAGATCGGCGAATTTCACCTGATCATCTTCGATCGCTATGCGCGCCAGGGCGTGCTGCCGATCGTCTATTTCGACAACATCGCGCGCTACGTGCGTGACGGCGGCGCGGTGCTGATCGCGGCCGGTCCCGATTATGCGAGTCCGACGTCGCTGTGGCGCACGCCGCTGGACGTGGTCCTGCCGGCCGAGCCGAGCGGCAAAATGATCGAGACGCCCTATCACGCGCGGCTGAGCGATCTCGGCAAGCGCCATCCTGTGACCCGCGCGCTCGAGGGTGGCGCCAACGAGCCACCGCACTGGAGCCGCTGGTTCCGGCTTGTCGACGCCAAGGTCGGCCAAGGCTCGTCGGTCATGGAAGGGCCGGATGGCAAACCGCTGCTGGTGCTGTCGCGCGAAGGTGAAGGCCGCGTCGCACTGCTGCTGTCAGATCACATCTGGCTGTGGGCGCGTGGCTTCGAAGGCGGCGGCCCGCATATCGATCTGTTGCGACGGCTCTCGCATTGGCTGATGAAGCAGCCGGATCTTGAAGAAGAGGCGCTCCGCGTCACGACGCGCGGAAGCGACCTGTCGATCGATCGTCAGACCATGGCCGAGGCAGTCGATCCGGTGATCGTGACAACGCCGTCCGGCGAGACCCGAAGCGTGACGCTGCAGCAGGCCGAACCGGGCCTGTGGCGCGGATCGACGCCCGCGAACGAACTTGGATTGTGGCGGGCGAGCGACGGCAAACTGACCACGCTGGTCAATGTCGGCCCGATCAACCCGCGCGAATTTGCCGAAGTCACCTCGACTCCGGACGCGCTGCGCTCGGTGACCGCCGCGACCGGCGGCGATGCGCGGCGTCTCGACGATGGCGGTCGCGTCAACGTCCCGCGCATCGTTGGCGTGCGGTCGAGCGAGACGTTCCGCGGCGAAGACTGGATGGGGTTGAAGCTGCGCGATGCCAGCGTCCTGCGCGGCATCGGCGTGCTGCCGATCTTTGCCGGCATCCTCGGCCTGCTCTTGCTGATCGGCTCGCTGGCCGCGACCTGGGCGCGCGAGGGACGGTAGGCTTCCGTCGTCCGGATGAGCGCGGCGAAATCAGGGACGCCCCTGCATTTCGCTGTGCTCATGCGGGCTACAGCTACGAAACCTCGGCCCAATCGGGCCTGACCGCGCCGCTGACGCCCTCGAATGCGCCGTCGGCCAGTTCGGTCACCAGGAGCCGCGCCGGATCGACGGGCCCCGGCATCTTCACGCGCCCGCGCGGAACCCGCTTGAAGCCGACACGCGCGTAATAGGGTTCGTCCCCGACCAGGATCACCAGGCGGTGCCCGCGGTTCCGCGCGTCGGTGAGCGCGCGCTGCATCAGGGCCATGCCGATGCCGCGGTCGCGGAACGGTGGCTCTATCGTGAGCGGGCCCAGCAGCAGCGCCGGCGTGTCCCCGATCCGCACCGGTGAAAGCCGCAGCGAGCCGACCAGCAGCGTTCCGACGCGCGCGGTATAGGACAAGGCGGGATCATGTCCGATCCCTTCGCGGATGCGGTAGGCGGTGCGGGCATAGCGCCCCGGACCGAAAGTCCGCTCATGCAGGCGCTCAATCGCCAGCGCGTCGTCTTCGGTTTCCGGCAGAATGGTGATGGACAGATCGGTCATTGCGTAAGGAAGCGGCCAAAGGCGGACCGGACGCCGATTAGCACTTGCGGGCGGCGAAATCCATGGCCCGCCACCCTAATTTGCCACTCGCAGGGCTGTCGCAACAAACGGGTTTTTCCGCACGCCGTTTCGTGCTGCGATGCGCCCGGTAGACGAACCATAACCGCCATAACAAGGAGCAGATCATGCCCCGCACTCTGAAACGCGGCCTGTCCGCCGATGCCGTCGAAGCCGCCGATGCCAAAGTGCGCGCCACAGTGGAAGGCATCCTGTCCGATGTGAAGGCGCGCGGCGATGCGGCCATTCGCGAATTGTCAAAACAGTTCGACAATTGGGAGCCGGCCAATTTCCGGCTGAACGAGCAGGATATCGAGCGCTCGATTGCGCAGGTGAGCAAACGCGATCTCGACGACATCCGCTTCGCCCAGGAACAGGTCCGCAACTTCGCGCAAAAGCAGCGCGACACCCTGCAGGACCTGGAGGTCGAGACCCTGCCCGGCGTGATTCTCGGTCATAAACATGTCCCGGTGAACGCAATCGGCTGCTACGTCCCAGGCGGCCGCTACCCGATGGTGGCGTCGGCGCATATGTCGATCGTCACCGCGCGCGTCGCCGGGGTGAAGCGCATCATCGCCTGTGCGCCGCCCTATCGCGGCGGACCGCACCCGGCGATCGTTGCCGCGATGCATTTTGGCGGCGCCGACGAAATCTATGTGCTGGGCGGCGTGCAGGCGGTAGCGGCCATGGCGCTCGGCACCGACACCATCGATCCGGTGGACATGATCGTCGGCCCCGGCAATGCCTATGTCGCCGAAGCCAAGCGCCAGCTATTCGGGCGCATCGGCATCGACCTGCTGGCCGGCCCGACCGAAACACTGATCATCGCCGACGATTCCGTGGATGCGGAAATCTGCGCGACCGACCTGCTCGGCCAGGCCGAGCACGGCCCGACCTCGCCTGCGGTGCTGATCACCAATTCGGAAAAGCTCGCGAAGGAGACCATGGCCGAAGTCGAGCGGCTCCTCGCAATCCTGCCGACGGCGGATGCCGCAGGACAGGCCTGGAAGGATTATGGCGAGGTGATCGTCTGCGACTCTCTCGACGAGATGGTGGCGGAAGCCGACCGCGTCGCCTCCGAGCATGTGCAGGTGATGACCCGCGATCCGGATTATTTCCTCAACAACATGACCAATTACGGCGCGCTGTTTCTCGGCCCACGCACCAACGTCGCCTATGGCGACAAGGTGATCGGCACCAACCATACGCTGCCGACCAAGAAAGCTGCGCGCTATACCGGCGGGCTTTGGGTCGGCAAATTCCTCAAGACCTGCACCTATCAGAAAGTGCTCACCGACGAAGCCTCCGCCATGATCGGCGAATATTGCTCGCGGCTCTGCGTGCTGGAAGGATTCCTCGGCCATGCCGAACAGGCCAATATCCGCGTGCGGCGTTATGGCGGGCGCAATATCGCCTATGCGACGGCGGCGGAGTGAGCGCCCGGATGCAACCGCGGCGCGGTGATCCCGTAGCTTGTGGGCCGGTTACAGGAAACGGGATGTCCCATGCTGACCATAGTGCCCATCTATGCGGCTATGCTTGCCGTCATGTTTGTTGCGCTGTCGATCCGCGTCATCGCGTTGCGCCGAGCGAGCAAGCTTCCGCTCGGCTTTCAGGGCGACGTCGCGCTCGAACGGCGAGTACGGGCGCAGGGCAATTTCGCAGAATATGTGCCGCTCGCACTGCTGCTGCTGGCGTTTGTGGAAATGCGGGGGGCACCGGCCTGGCTGGTGCATGCCATGGCGCTGGTGCTGGTCGCCGGCCGTCTCAGCCACGCCTATGGCGTCAGCCAGCTGCGCGAGAGCTTCGCATTCCGTGTGAGCGGCATGGCGATGACGTTTACTGTCATCCTCAGCGCTGCGCTAGCAATCTTGATTCAATCGCTTAGATAGGGCCGATCTTATGAGTGCACCGCTTCCGGTAACCCCCTCTTTCCGGCTCGACGGCAAGCGCGCGCTGGTCACCGGCGCCGGCCGCGGGATCGGACTTGCGGCCGCGGCTGCGCTGGCGGATGCCGGCGCACATGTCACGCTGGTGGCGCGCTCGAAGGGCGAGATCGAAACCGCGGCGGAAGAGATCGGCAAGCGCGGCGGCAAGGCAAGCGCAATGCCGCTCGACGTCATCGATATCGACGCGGTCCGTGCGTTCGTCGCGAAGGCCGAGCCGTTCGACATCCTGATCAACAACGCCGGCTCCAATCGCCCCGCTTTCCTGGTCGATGTCACGGTCGAGGACTTCGACGCGATCATGACCCTGAATGTGCGCTCGGCCTATTTCGTGGCGCAGGCGGTGGTGCGAAGGCTTGTCGAGGCGAAGAAGCCCGGCTCGATCATCCACATCTCCTCGCAGATGGGCCATGTCGGTGGCGCGCGCCGCACCGTCTATTGCGCCAGCAAAGCTGCGCTCGAGGGGCTGACCAAGGCGATGGCGGTGGAGCTCGGCCCGCATGGCATCCGCGTCAATGCGCTGGCGCCGACCTTCATCGAGACACCGATGACGCGGCCGTTCTTCGCCGACGAAAACTTCAAGCGCTCGGTGCTCGACAAGATCAAGCTCGGCCGGCTCGGCCAGGTCGAGGACCTGATGGGCGCGATCGTGTTTCTCGCATCAGATGCATCGGCGTTGATGACCGGCGCATCGCTGCTGGTGGATGGCGGCTGGACGGCGGAGTAACTACGCCCCCGGGGCGAACACCGCCGGATTGATGCAGTTCGGCGGCAGCCGGCCTTCCGCAATCGCCGCGATATTGTCGACCACGACATGCGCCATGCGCTCGCGCAGTTCCATCACCGCGCTGCCGAGATGCGGCGTCAGCACCACGTTGTTCATGGTCAACAGCGCGCGTTCGATCCTCGGCTCGTGCTCGTAGACATCAATGCCGGCCCCCGCGATCCGGCCCTCGGTCAATGCCTGCGCCAGCGCCTTCTCGTCGATGATGGGCCCGCGCGAGGTGTTGATCAGAAACGCACTGCGCTTCATCAGCGCGAATTGCCGCGGACCCATCAGATGATGCGTTTCGTTATTCAGCTGCGGATGCAGCGAGATGAAGTCCGACTGGCCGAGCAATTCCTCGAAACTCACCGACCGCAATCCGAGCTTCTGCTCTTCCTCCACGGGCAGTCCGCGCGGGTCGCAATAGAGGATCGTCATGTCGAAGCCGCGCGCGCGCCGGGCCATCGCCTGCCCGATCCGGCCCATGCCGACGATTCCGAGCGTCTTGCCGCTCACGGCCGCGCCCGCCAGATGGTTCGACTGCGAACCGGGAAATGCGCCGGAGCGCGTGACCTTGTCGCCCTCGACGATCCGCCGCGCCACCGCGAGCAGCAAGCCGAAGGCAATGTCGGCAGTGGCGTCGGTCACCACCGCCGGAATGTTGGTGACGATGATCTTGCGGGTGGTGGCCTCGGTCACGTCGATCCGGTCGGGCGTGATCGTCATCGAGGCGATCGCCTTCAGGTTCGGATTGGCGGCCAGCACCTCGCGGTCGATGGTGTCGTGCAGGAGGCACAGGATGATGTCGGACCGCTTGGCCGCGTCGATCAGCTTGTCCTTGACCGGGATGCGGCTGGAATCCTCGTTGAGCTCGACCTCGGCAATTTCCCTCAGACGCAGCAGCGCGCTTTCGGCGATCGGCTGGGTGACATAAACGCGCGGACGCATGCAACTCCCCTGATCCTCACGGGTCTACCGCCCGCGCCTGAAGCCATATAGTAACGGACGGGCGCGGCCAAGAACGCGAAGGCGCGCAACAACGGAGGTTTCAGGTGGCGGCAGGAGCGAAAGGCATTGTAGGCATTATCGGCCTTGGCATCATGGGTGGCGCGTTCGCGCGCAACCTGATCGCCGACGGATGGATCGTCGCGGGCGTCGACCCCGATCCGAAGCGGCGCAAGGAGATGACGAAAGCCGGCGTTTCCGTTTCCGACAGTGTGAAAGAACTGGTCGCCGAGGTGCCGGTCGTCATCACCAGCCTGCCGAGCCCGGCGGCGTTGCACGCCGTGGTCGCAGAGATCGCGGCGGCGAAAGTCAAACCGCGTATCGTGATCGAGGCGTCGACCTTCACGCTCGACGACAAGCTCGCGGCTGAAAAGGTGCTGCGCAAGGCCGGCCATACCATGCTGGATTGCCCGGTCTCAGGGACAGGCGCGCAGGCCGCGGTCAAGGATCTGGTGGTCTATGCCAGCGGCGACAAGAAGGCGATCGAGAAGGTGATGCCGGTCTTTGCCGGCTTCTCGCGCAAGACCGACAATCTCGGTGTGTTCGGCAATGGCAGCAAGATGAAATATGTCGCGAACCTCCTGGTCGCGATCCACAATGTCGCCGCCGCCGAAGCCATGGTGCTGGGCATGAAGGCCGGTCTCGATCCGGAACAGATCTTCAAGTTCGCCAATGGCGGTGCCGGCCAGTCGCGCATGTTCGAAATCCGCGGACCGATGATGGTCAACGATGACTACTCGGTGCCGACCATGAAGAATTATCTGTGGCAGAAGGACATGACGGTGATCGGCGAATTCGCCAACAAGCTCGGCGTGCCGACGCCCCTGTTTTCCGCGACGCTGCCGATCTATGCCTCGGCGCTGTCGGTCGGCTACGCAGATCAGGATACCGGCGCGGTCTGCGGCGTGCTGGAGAAGATGGCCGGCGTGAAGCGCAAGAAAGCGAAGAGCAAGGGCAAGAAGAAGAAATAGCCCTCGCGACTTGCACCGTTCGCTCCCGCGGAAGCGGGAGTCCAGTCCTGGGCTCTGGGTCCCCGCTTTCGCGGGGACGAACGGGGGACGATGCAGCGACGCTCTCAATCACGCGTACAGAAAATCCAGCGTCGCCGTCTCTTCCAGCACCGCCTCCGCGACTGAATGGCGTGCTGCCAAAGCCGCCTCCTCGCTGCTGCGCGCGGCCTGCAGATAGGCGCCGAGATGGCGCGCGCGCTGCACCATGCGCAGCCCCTCCGGTAGCCGCTGCGCCTGGTATTGCGCGAGCGCCGACACGACATCCTCGGTGCTGCCAAGCGCCGCCAACAGTGCCGCCGCATCGCCGGCGGCCTTGGCGACGCCGGCGCCGACATGCGGCCGTGCCACAAAGGCCGCATCGCCGATGATCGCGATCCGGCCGAACGCGATCCGGTCCGAGACCAGATCGAAGATCGGCTGCAGGATCGGCTGCTCGACAAGCCCCACCGCTTCGACGAATTGCGGCGCGAGCAGCCGCGCAGCCGCGTCCCGCATCGCCGCGATCGACGCGCGGCTGATCAGCGGTGGCGGAATCGACACCGAATGCCGGGTCCCGTTCTCGTCGGTGAGCAACGCAGCAAGCTCGGTCTGCTCATCGGCGGGCCGGTACCAGATCATGTTGTAGCGGCGGTGACCCGGCCGGATGTCGTCATCGGGACCGGCGACCGGATAGCCGAGCATCTGTTCGCCCGGCGGCAGGCAGAAGGCCATGGCCGGAAAGATATCGCGGTGCACCTGCGGCGGCATGGCAGCTTCGGCGATCAGCGCGCGCCACGCGGCATAGCCGGCATAGAGCGGCTGGGTTTCAGGGGCGCACATCCCTCGCACGGTCGAACGGATTCCGTCGGCGCCGATCAAGACATCGCCGGTCATCCGCTCGCCATCGGCAAACGTTGCGGTCACGCCATTGCCGTCCTGTTCGACCGCCGTCAGCGCGCGCCCGCGATGGTAATGCGCGGGCGGAAAGGCGTCGCGCAGGATCCGGTACACCCGTTCCCAGGCGGTCATGACCTGCGGGCAATCGCGTTCCAGCGCCAGCCGCCCGGTGGCGTCGAACAGGCGGCGCTTCTGCACCGGCACGCCGAGGTCAGCGGTTGCCACACCCAGATCCCGCAGCGCGGCCAGAATCTCCGGCTGCGCCACAATGCCCGCGCCGCGACCGGACAGTTCGCCTTCCACCTTCTCGTAAATCTCGACCTGCCAGCCCGCCCGCAACAGCATCAGGCCGGCAAACAATCCGCTCATCGAACCGCCGATGACGATTGCGCGGCGCTGACGTTGGGGGTGCATTGCAGAGCGCGCCATTTCGCTGGAACCCGGAAGCTGCTATATTAGGGCATACACGTCACAGGAGGAACCGCCATGGCAATGTCCATGATGGACAAGACGGCGCTCAAGACCGACCACTCGGCATGGCCGGAGGCGATCGCAAAGGAATTCGAGCGCGAACGCGCCAACCCGAACCCCTGCGTGGGTTCCCGCCTTCTTTCAGAGAATGAAAGAGTGCGGGTGTGGGAAATTCGCCTGCAGCCCGGCGAGCGGATCGGCTTTCACCGCCATGTGCTCGATTATTTCTGGACCTCGGTGTCCGGCGGCCGTGGACGTCAGCATGTGCACGACGGCACGACGGTCGAGTACACCTACCAGCCCGGCGAGACCCGTCACGAGACCTATGGCGCCGGCGAGTTCAAGGTCCACGATCTTGAAAACCTCGGCGACAAGGAGATGGTCTTCATGACCATCGAGTTCGTGAATTCCGCGAACAAGCCGATGGCACTACCGGACCAGGTCCGCAAGGCGGCGGCTTAACCCCGCTCCTCGTTTCACGATGCAGAAAGCCGCCGCGCCTTTGCCGGCGGCTTTTTCGTGTCTGCGACCGAACGCATCAGCTCGGCGGCATTCACGTAAAAGCGCTCGACGATCTGGGTCACGGTTCCGGGCACGTCGCTTGGACCCCCGACATTGTAGACCCACTTGCGCAGGCCGATGTAGAAAATGCTGCCGTGCAGCGACCACATCAGTTCGATCTCCGGCTCGCTCAGGGGTTCGGCCGCGAGGTCCTGTCGCCCGAATTCATGGCGCAATTCGTCGACCACGCGCGCATAGACCCGGTTGGTCACCATGCGCGCGAAGCGTTGTGCAATTCCGGCGCCGCCCAGACCGGAATAGAGGTAGATCCGGCCCCATTCGTAATCGTGCAGCATCTGCGAATAATCGAGGTAGAATTCGATCAGACGCTGGCGCAGGTCGCGTGACCGGTTGCCGAGAATCTCGTCCCATTCCGGTTTCCAGCGCCCTTCGAACAGGGTTTCGTAGATGCGGTCGATCAGCGCGTCCTTGGTCGGAAAATAGCGAAACAGAAGTCCGGTCGAAATGCCGAGCTGTTCGGCAAGGTCTCGCGTTTGCCCCTGGAATCCGCGCTCCGCAAAAAAACGGATTGCACCGCGCAAAATGAGATCGCTGCGCGCCTCCGGGCTGAGACGCATCCGCTTGATGCCGTGCTTGGCCCGCGGGACGGTTCGCTCTGGCTTTGCGCTGCGCTTGGCGCGCACCGTCGGGGGTGATCGTTTCATCGTCCGGACCACCGGGTTCAAGGCAAACCCGTGCCAGAATGCCTACCAGAACTTGCGTCTTGCACAAGCTGCCACACCGCCAGACGACCCGCGCCTTGACATATTGAGCACATGGTCAATAATATTGATCAAGTGCTCAATTAGACCAATCAAAAGCATCACGGGAGAATGCACCGATGGAAAGCCTGCCCCGCTCCGGCCTTCGCCGCGAAGACATGCTCAAGCGCGTGGCCCGCTTCAAGGATCTGAAGGGCTATAATGGCGGACTGCCGGACAGCGATTACGATAGCGCGGTGCGCACGCTCTACAACGTGATCGGGTTCCAGCCACCGAAGGGCGAAGGCGGCGCGGTGACATCGCCGGTCGGCGAAGACGCCGCACGCATGGCGGCCATCAAGATCTCGGAAGGCTTCAATCTCGGCTATTGCCGCGCCAAGCCCGGCAAGGGTCCGATGATGCACAATCACGACACCAACGAAACCTTCATCCCGATGACCGGCACCTGGCGTTGCTCGTGGATCGATGAAAAGGGCAATGTTGATTACGTCGACGCGGAACCCTTCGACGTTGTGTCGTTCCCGCCCGGATGCGCGCGCCGTTTCGAGAATGTCACGAAGGGCGATCCGAACGAGGAATCCATCCTGATGTTCGTGATCGGCGGCGACGGTCCGCGTGCGGAATTCACCGACGAGTCGATGCGCGAGTTGGAACAAGCCGGCGTCTGGCCGAAGAAATAGCGATGGCTCGCACGATGGCGGCCGGCGCCTCTGCGGCAACGGACAGACCATGGGACCTGGGCGCCTCGATCGCTGACCCAACGATCGCCGGCGAGGTCTGGCCGTATATCGATACGGGTGCCGACGGCCCGGCGCTGATCATGCTGCCGGGCTCGGTCGGCACCTGCGAGATGTTCTACAAGCAGATTGCGGCGCTCGGCCAGAAGCTGCGCATCGTATCGGTCAGCTATCCGGCTTTGGCGGATCCGTCACGGCTGGCCGATGGGCTTGCCGGCCTGATGGATCATCTCGGGATCTCGCGCGCCAGTGTCCTCGGGTCGTCCTTCGGCGGATACTGGGCGCAATTCTTCGCGCTTCGCCATCCCGCCCGGCTCGACCATCTGTTTCTCGGCAACATCTTCGTCACGCCGGACGAATTGTTCGCGAACCCGCTGTTCGATCCGGCGTTCATCGCCGCAACCGGCGCGAAAGAGCTGCAGACGACCTGGCGGCAGCGCGTCGAAAAGGCGCCCGACGGCGAACTGAAGGCAATCCAGCTCGCCATGCTGTCCGGACGCCAGAGTGCGGAGAACCTGAAGGCGCGCTTCGAAGGCGTGGCGGCCGCTTCGCTATGTCCGCCGCTGTCCATTCCGCCCGAACGCATCACCGTGATCGATTGCGAGGATGACCCGATCATTCCGCCGCGGTCCCGGCAGGCGGTTCGCGATCGTTATGCCGGCGCGCATCTGCACACGCTGCAGACCGGCGGCCACTACCCGCACATCCTGAATCCGCATGCCTACAACGCGGTCATTACCGGCCGCCTGTTCGATTGATCAAGCCGGACCAACACGGCGAACCCAGGGAGACCATGTCCATGATCGGTAAACTCATGCGCGGAATGCGCATCACACTGGCGGCTGCCGGCGCGCTTTGCGCCGCAAGCTCCGCGATGGCCGCAGAGCCCATCAAGATCGGCTTCAGCATGGCGCTGACCGGCGGCCTCGCGGCCAACGGCAAGGCCGCACTGCTCGCGATGCAGATGTGGGCCGACGACGTCAACAAGAAGGGCGGGCTGCTGGGCCGGCCGGTGAAACTCATCCACTATGACGACCAGACCAACCCGGCCACGGTGCCGAGCCTCTACACCAAGCTGATCGACCTCGACAAAGTGGACATCGTGGTGTCGCCCTACGGCACCAACCTGATCGCGCCCGCGATGCCAGTCGTCATGCAGAAGGGCATGACGATGATGAGCCTGTTCGGCGTCGGCGTGAACAAGCAGTTCAATTACGACCGCTATTTCCAGATCATGCCGCTCGGCGTGGAATCCGGGCACGCGATCCCGAATGCGTTCTTCGAAGTCGTAAAGACCCTCAATCCGAAGCCGACGTCGATCGCAATCGTCGGCGCGGATGCGGAGTTCGGCAAGATCACCTCGGACGCGGCCCGCGACATTGCGAAAAAGATGGGCCTCAAGATCGTCTACGATCGCTCCTACCCGCCGTCGACGGTGGATTTCGCGCCGATCGCACGCGCGATCCAGAACGCCAATCCCGATCTCGTCTTCGTCGCGTCCTATCCGATCGACTCGGTCGGCCTGTACCGCGCCATCAACGAGATCGGCCTGAAGGCAAAACTCCTCGGCGGCGGCGCGGTCGGCCCGCAATTCACTGCCATCAAGGCGCAACTCGGCCCGTTCCTCAACAATGCGCTGGGCTACGAACTTTATGTTCCGTCCAAGACGATGAACTTTCCCGGCATCCAGGACTTCATCGCCCGCTACCAGAAGGAGGCAACGGGACAGGGCGTCGATCCGCTCGGCTTCTACGTTCCGCCGTTCATCTATGCGGCGATGGAGGTGGTCGCCCAGGCGGTGGAAAAGACCAAATCGCTCGATCAGAAGGCGCTCGCCAAGACGATTCACGACAATGAATTCTCGACCATCGTCGGCAAGATCAAGTTTGCGCCGAACGGCGAATGGACCGAACCGCGCGTGCTGATGGTCCAGTATCGCGGCATCGAAGGGAACGGCGTCGATCAGTTCCGCGAGGCCGATCGCTACACCATCCTCTATCCGCCCGCCTTCAAGTCGGGCGACGCGGTTGTGCCTTATCGCTGAGCAGATTGTCGCAGCCAGCCGCCGGGCGAACATCGCCCGGCGTCCATGTCGGGCTCTGGGTGAGAGAACGCTGGCCACGGCTATCAAAGGACTAGCCAAGCGTTGCTGCTTGCGGCAATACTTATCCGCAAAGCGCAGCTGGGGTGGCCGCCGGGATGGCGATCGCCCGAAACAACCAACAAGCGCGGGCGGGGAGAGACATGGCGTTCCATATCCGGCGTACCGGGCCTTCGTGTTGAGAGGAGCCCCGGCATGGATTTTCCCGTTGAACTTTTCATCAATGCGCTGATCGCCGGCATCCTGCTGGGCGGTTTCTATGCCGCGGTGACGGTCGGGATTTCGATCTCGTTCGGCATTCTCGACATCGTCAATATCGCGCATCCGGCCTTCATCATTCTCGGGTCGTATATCGCCTATATCGCCAACCAGCGGCTCGGGCTCGACCCGATCCTCGTCAGTATCCTGGTGCTGCCGGCCTTCTATTATCTCGGCTCGCTGATCTACCAGGTCTATTACGTTTCATTCGAGAAACGCGGGCAGGAAGCGCTGCGCGGGCTCGCCTTCTTCTTCGGCCTCTTGTTCGTCACCGAGGTCGTGCTGATCCTCGTGTTCGGCGTCGACTACCGCTACGTGCAGGCCGGCTACATCGACACCACGCTGCGCTTCTCCTTCCTCGACTTGCCGATGCGCATGGTGGTGCCGTTCGTGATTTCCATGCTGCTGGTGTTCGGGCTGCAGCTGTTCCTGACCAAGACCTTCACCGGCCGCGCCATCATGGCCGTCGCGCAGGACCAGCTGGCGCTGTCGCTGATGGCCGCCGACCCCATCCGCATCAAGCGCATCGCCTTCTCGATCTCGATCGCGACCGCCGCGATTGCCGGCGCGCTGCTGATCATCATCCAGCCGGTCGAACCTTCGGTCGGACGCGAATATATCGGCCGGGTGTTCGCGATCTGCGTTCTCGGCGGCATGGGCAGCCTGCCCGGAACCGTGATCGCCGCGATTCTGCTCGGGATCGTTGAAAGCATCACCTCGACCTTCTACGGGCCCTCATGGGCACCTGCGGTCGCGTTCGGCTTCCTGCTGATCACGCTCGCCGTGCGGCCCTCCGGCATCCTGGGTCGATAATGCGCACCTGGCAGTTCTTCCTCGTCTCCCTCGCCGTTGCGATCGCGTTCTTTTTCGCGGCGCGACTTGCGCAGAACGACTACCTGTTCTTCGCTGGCTATGTGGTGCTGCAATTCATCGTGCTGGCAACCGCCTGGAACATTCTCGGCGGCTATTGCGGCTATGTGAATTTCGGCTCGGCGGCCTTCTTCGCCATCGGCGCCTATACGACCGTGGTGATGACCAAGCTACCGGCCTTTGCCAATCGTCATCTGCCCGAGGAGATCGCGGCGCTGGTCGGCATACCGCCGATCCCAGTGCTGATCGTGCTCGGCGGCATCATCGCCGGACTGGTCGGGCTTGGCACCGGCTATCTGACGCTGCGGCTGCGTGGCGTGTTCTTCGCCATTGCCACGCTGGCGCTCGCGGTCGTGCTGCAGACCCTGATCGTGAACTGGGACTTCGTCGGCGGTTCGCGCGGCGCCTATGTGATCCGGCCGGCGACGGTGCCGCTGCTCGGCATCAATTATATCGAGTATCTGTTCCTGGTGATGCTGCTCCTCGTGGTGGTCGCGCTGACCACCGCGCGCGCGATCGAACGATCGCGCCTCGGCTATGGCTTCGCCACCATCCGCGACGACGAACTCGCGGCCGAGGCATCGGGTGTTCCCACGCTGAAGCTGAAACTCGTCGCGACCACCCTGTCCGGCGCGTTCATGGGCATGGCGGGAGCCCCCTTCCCCTATTACATCGGCTTCCTCGAGCCTTCCTCGGCCTTTGGCCTCGCCTATGCGGTGAACGCCATCGCCATGCCGATGATCGGCGGCACCACCAGCTGGGTCGGTCCGCTGCTCGGCGCCATCCTGCTTGGTTCGCTGCAGCAACTGGCCACCGTCACAATCTCGTCGGCGGTCAGCCTGCTGATCGTCGGTCTGCTGCTGGTGTTCTTCGTCATCATCGCGCCGAACGGCCTGATCGGTCTCTGGCATCAGTTTTTCGGCCGCAAGAGCAGCGCCGATATCGAAACGCCCGAAATCCCTGAAGCACCCAAACCCGCGGTGAAGACGCCATGACCGCGCCGCTCCTGAAGGTCGACAATGTCAGCAAGCGCTTCGGCGGCTTCGTTGCGCTCGACGGCATCAATCTCGACGTCGCCCGCGGCGAACGCCTCGGCCTGATCGGCCCAAACGGCTCCGGCAAGTCGACGCTGGTCAATTGCATGTCCGGGACGTTGCACAATGAGACCGGCACCGTAACCTTCGACGGCAAGCCGATGAACGGCCTGGTGGCCCACCAGCGTACGCATCTGGGCCTGGCCCGCTCGTTCCAGCTGCCGCGCCCGTTCCACAGCCTGACGGTCGCACAAAACCTGCGGGTGCCGCTTCTCTACACCGTGGGCATCCGCCGCGACGTGCCTCACACCAAGGAGGAGATGGACCATCGCTGCCACGAGGTCCTGAGCCTGGTCTCGCTCGAGCACAAGGCCAACAAGCTGCCGAAGGATCTGACCCAGGTCGAGATGCGCAAGCTCGAACTCGCGCGCGCCATGGCGGCCGACCCCAAGCTCCTGATCGCCGACGAGGCGATGGCCGGGCTGTCGGGTTCCGAGGTCAAGGATATCGTCGCGCTGCTGATCCGTCTGAACGAGCGCGGCATCACCATCATCTTGATCGAGCACATCATGGCGGCGGTCATGAGCTTCTCGCAGCGGCTGGTGGTGCTGGTCAGCGGCAAGAAGATCGCCGAGGGCGATCCGCAGGACGTGATCCGCGACAAAGAGGTGGAGAGGGCGTATCTTGGCCAATAGCCTCACCATCCAGAACATCCATGCCGGGTACGGCGCCGTCCGCGTCATCGAGGACGTGTCGATGGACGTGGCATCCGGCAAGACCGTCGTGCTGCTGGGCACCAACGGCAACGGCAAATCCACGCTGATCAAATGCATCATGGGCCTGTGCCGCCCCAACGAAGGCTCCATCACCGCCGAAATTGACGGCAAGAAGCACGATCTCGTCGGCAAGAGCGTCGAGGAGATCGTCGACCTCGGCATTGCGCTCGTGCCCGAGGGCCGGCGGTTGTTTCCGAAGCTGACGGTGGAGGAAAATCTGCTGCTGGGCGCATTCCGGCAGAAGGCGCGCGAGCAGTTGAAGCAGAATCTGGATTTCTGCTTCGAGACCTTCCCGCGTCTCGCCGAACGCAAGAGCCAGCTCGCCGGCTCGATGTCCGGCGGCGAACAGCAGATGCTCGCGCTCGCGCGTGCGCTGATGCTGGCGCCGAAAATCCTGCTGGTCGACGAGCCCTCGGTGGGATTGTCGCCGCTCCTGGTCAGCCACACCATCGACACCATCCGCGAACTGAAAGCGAAATATCAGCTCACCGTCCTGATGGCCGAGCAGAATTTCAACCAGGCGATCCGCATCGCCGATTCGGGCTACGTGATCGTGCACGGCAAGATCGCATACGAGGGCAAATCGGCGAGCGACTTGCACAACAACGACCTGATCCGGAAGCTGTATCTCGGGATTTGAATGGTCGTCGTCCCCGCGAAGGCGGGGACCCATAACCACCGCTCTGGAACATGGGCCCCCGCTTTCGCGGGGGCGACGCTCCGTGATGCAGCGTAACTACTTCGTAAATTCGCCGCCCTCGACCATGATGGTCTCCACCTCGCCCGCGCCGCTCCTGCGAAAAGCGGCCGCATCGTCGTATTCTTTCGAGGTGAAGCAGGCGACGCCCTGTTCGAAGGTCGGAAACTCGATCACCACAAAGCGCTGGAACTTGTCCGGGCCTTCCATGATCTGAAACTTTCCGCCGCGCGCCAGCACCTTGCCGCCGTATTTCGCGATGATGCCGGGCACGAGGTCCGTATATTTCTTGTATTCGACAGGATCGTAGATCACCGAACGCGCGACCCAATAGGCAGGCATAGCTTCCTCCGCGGTCATGCCCGGGCATAGTCGTCGAAGACGGCGTCGTTGACGCCTCTTGACCCGGGCATCCATCCATTGATTGCATGACGTCACTTGAGATGGACCGCCGGGTCAAGCCCGGCGATGACGCCGGAGGAAACACAAACCATGTCCCGCAAGATCATCGACATATCCGTGCCGCTCGAGAACGACGTCGCCGCCGATCCTCCGGGCTATGGACCGAAGATCGATTACCTCAATCATCGCGACACCGCTCCGGACATCTGCAAATTCTTTCCCGGCCTGAAGGAAAGCGACCTGCCCGACAGCGAGGGGTGGGGCTTCGAGTGGGTGAAACTGTCGACGCATTGCACGACGCATCTCGATGCGCCCTGGCATTTTGCCTCCACCATGGATGGCGGCAAGCGCGCCATCACCATCGACGAGGTTCCGCTCGAATGGTGTTTCAATCCCGGCGTTAAGCTCGACTTCCGACATTTCCCGGACGGCTATGTCGTTACTGCCGCCGATGTCGAATCGGCACTCGAGGCGATCGGCCACACGCTTTCACCATTTGAAATCGTGGTCATCAACACCGCCGCGGGCAAGGCTTACGGCCAGCCCGATTACGTCTCGAAAGGCTGCGGCATGGGCCGCGAGTCCACGCTCTATCTGCTGGAGCGCGGCGTGAAGATCACTGGCACCGATGGATGGAGCTGGGATGCGCCGTTCGTGCACACCAAGGAGCGATATGCTGCAACCGGAGATGCAAGACTGATCTGGGAAGGTCACAAGGCGGGACGCGACATCGGATATTGTCACATCGAGAAACTGCACAATCTCGAAAGTCTGCCGCCCACCGGTTTCACCATTGCCTGTTTTCCGGTCAAGGTGCGTGGCGGCTCCGCCGGATGGACGCGCGCCGTCGCGATCATGGATTGAAACGCGGATTGACGCTCGACCTCGCGGAATTGAGTCGCTAGGCTTCGACCACAAAAAGCGGTGCCACGTGAATGGACGCCGCATACAGGGAGAAGCCTCATGGATCGACGTCAATTCGTCGCGGGCTCGACCGCGGCCATCGCAGCCCTCACAACGCAACCCGTTTTCGCGCAGGACGCCTATCCATCCCGCACGGTGACGCTGATCAATCCGTTTCCGCCCGGTGGTGCGGCCGACGTTGTCGGCCGTCCGTTTGCTGCGATGCTCGAACCGATCATCAAGCAGCCGGTGGTGATCGAGACGAAAGCGGGAGCCGCAGGCGCGGTCGGCGCGCAATTCGCCGCCAATGCCAAGCCGGACGGTCACACGCTGATGGTGCACATCGTGTCGATTTCCGGTTTCGCCGAAGTCGACAAGCTGTTCGGCCGTCAACCCAAATTCACGCGCGCCGACTTCATCCCGATCGCGCGCTTCACCGAAGGCCCGATGGTGCTCGTGGTCAATGCCGAAACGCCGTACAAGAGCGTCAAGGATCTCGTCGACGACGCCAAGAAAAACCCGGACAAGATCGTGTTCTCGTCGTCCGGCCTCTATGGCGCGCTGCATCTGCCAGCCCAGCTGTTCATGAACGCCGCCGGGATCAAGATGCGACATCTGCCGACCAATGGCGGCGGGCCGGCACTGACCGCGATCCTCGGCAATAATTCGCAGGTGCTGGCGTCGTCCATTGCGGCGGCGAATGCGCATATCAAGAGCGGAAAGCTGCGCGCCATCGCCAGCTATTCCGACAAGCGCGCGCCCTCGCTACCGGATGTTCCCACGCTGAAGGAGCAAGGACTCGACGTCGAGTTCTATCTCTGGGTCGGATTGTTCGCGCCGAAGGGCACACCCGAGGCGATCGTCAAATCGATCCGCGAATCGACCAAGGCCGCGGTCGCGACCGACAAGTTCCAGACCTCGATCCAGAATCTCGGCGACACCGTCCGCTACATGGACCAGCCCGATTTCGCGAAGTTCTGGGACGAGGACGCCAAGCGGGTCGAGGCCGCGGTCAAGTCCATCGGCAAGGTTGAAGGTTGATCGCAGCGGACCCGCATATGAATCTCCGCGCCGATTACGTGGCCGGGGGCGCATTCATCGCCCTCGGCATCGTCGTTTTCATCCTGGGCGCCGATCTGCCGTTCGGCCGGATTTCTGCGCCCGGAGCCGGCATGCTGCCGAAATTCCTGGCCGGCATGATGATCGCGCTCGCAGCCGCGATCATCGTCGCCGGTAGGCATGGCGAGACGCTTGCCGAGATCCCCTGGAGCGACTGGAGCCACGCCACCCTCGTGATCGCAATCGCCGCGATCTCGACCTGGCTCTACAGCCGGCTTGGATTTCTCGTGACCATGCCGCTACTGATCTTTTCCCTGCTGGCCCTGGTCGAACGCCGCAATCTGGTTGCTGCGGCGGTTTATGCCGTGGGCCTGACCCTGTTCGCGTATTGGCTGTTCGCGATCGCGCTCCACGCTCCGCTTGAGCGCGGCTCGCTGTGGTCCTGACGCCGTGGAAGTTCTCTCAAGCCTCGCGCTCGGTTTCTCGGTGGCATTGCAGCCCGATGTCTTGCTCTACGCCTTTATCGGCTGTCTGGTGGGCACACTGGTCGGCATGCTCCCCGGCATCGGCCCGCTCGCCGGCATCTCGATCCTGTTGCCGCTGACCTTCGGGCTCGATCCGACCAAGGCGATCATCATGCTGGCGGGCATCTATTACGGCTCGCAATATGGCGGCTCGACCACCTCGATCCTGTTGCGCATTCCAGGCGAAGCCGCCTCGGTGATGACCTGTATCGACGGCAACGCCATGGCCAGGAAGGGCCGCGGCGGCGCCGCGCTATGCATCGCCGCGATCGGCTCTTTCGTCGCCGGCACATTCGGCGTGATCATGCTGACGCTGATTGCGCCGCCCCTTGCAACATTCGCGCTGCGCTTCGGCCCGCCCGAATATACCGCGCTGCTGGTGCTGGGGCTGATCTTTCTCGCATACATGTCGACCACCTCGCTGGTCCGCACTCTTCTCATGGCGACGCTGGGCCTGCTGTTCGGCATGATCGGCATCGACGTCGTGTCCGGCCATTTCCGTTTCTCGTTCGATATCCCGGAGCTCGGCGACGGCATCGGTATCGTTCCGGTGGCGGTCGGCCTGTTCGGGCTAGGCGAGATCCTGTCGACGCCGAGCCGCGACGTGAACAACGATGTCCGGGCGCCGAAATTCCGCGAATTGCTGCCGACCGGCGAAGAGATGCGCCAGTCGGTCTGGCCGATCGCGCGCGGCTCGGTGCTGGGCTTCTTCGTCGGCATCATCCCCGGCTCCGCCCATATCATTTCGAGTTTCGTGTCCTATGCGATCGAGCGGCGGATATCGCGGCACCCGGAGGAATTCGGCAAGGGCGCGGTCGCCGGCGTTGCCGGACCGGAATCGGCGAACAACGCCGCCTCGACCGGCGCCTTCGTGCCGATGCTGTCGCTCGGCATCCCGACCGGCCCGGTGATCGCGGTGCTGATGGCAGCCCTGCTGATCCACGGAATCCCGCCGGGGCCGTCGCTGGTCAACGAGCAGCCGAAACTGTTCTGGGGCTTCGTCGCCTCGATGTATGTCGGCAATCTGATGCTGCTGGTGCTGAACCTGCCGCTGGTCGGCGTGTTCGTCAGCATCCTGCGCATCCCCTACGCCTATCTCTATCCGATGATAATCATGTTCTGCATCATCGGCGTCTACGAGGTGAACAATTCGGTTGTGGATGTCTGGATCATGCTGATCTTCGGCGTGATCGGCTATCTGCTGAAGAAATTTCGGTTCGACCCGGCGCCGCTGGTGCTGGGCCTCGTCATCGCACCGATCTTCGAACTGTCGCTTCGTCAATCGCTGATCATGTCGGGCGGTTCGTTCGCGATCTTCTATCAGCGCCCGATTGCGCTGGTGCTGTTCCTGATAAGCGCGCTGCTGCTCGGACTGGCCGCCTGGGGCGCACTCGTCGCGCGCCGCGACTGGCGCGCCAAGATGGCCGAGGAAGCGGGCGAGCAGGCGTAGGAAAAGCGGAAGGTCTCAACCTGCGTTTCGGACCCGGGTGGATCCTTGGGACCGGGGCGACTTGGCTTTGTCGACCGGAACGGGGGCCAGCTTCAGACCGAATGAGTGAAGCACCTTCATAATCGTGTTGAACTCGGGCCGTCCTTCGGTGCTGAGCGCGCGATACAATGCTTCACGCGTAAGCCCCGTGTCTCTGGCGGTCTGCGTCATCCCGCGCGCGCGGGCAACTTCTCCAATTGCAGCGGCTATCAATGCCGGATCGCCATCCTCGAATGCCGCCGCGAGGAACAGCGCCATGCGCTCCTGGCTGTCGAGAAAATCGTTCACGTCCCATTTGGTCGTCTTGAGCGCCATGTTGCCTCTAAAGCTCCTTCGCCATGGCCTTAGCTGCGGCGATGTCGTTTTTCTGACTGCGCTTGTCGCCGCCGCAGAGCAGAATTACGATCGTCTTTCCCTGAGCCGCGAAATAAACGCGGTATCCCGGTCCATAGTCGATACGGAGTTCGCTGACGCCAGCACCGACTGATTTTGCATCGCCAGGATTACCCAAAGCCAGCCGGAAGATGCGAGCCTCGATCCGGGCACGCGCCCTGTCGTCGTCAAGGCGAGCGATCCATCGCGCAAAGACCTCGGTCTGACGCACCTCGATCATGTCGCATTGTAACCTATAGATTACGGTCGGTCAATCAGCGCGGTGCCTCTACTTCCCCGCGGCCCAATGCGCCAGCGCCGCGAGTTCTTCGTCGCGCAGGCCGAAGATCGAAGCCGTCATTGCGGTATCGGCGCCGGTGCGGCTGTCGGTGAGATACTGCTTCATCGCGTGGATCATGTAGTCGATGCGTTGTTTCGCCAGCCGCGGCATCTGCTGCTGGCCGGCGAGCGACGGCAGATGGCAGGACTCGCAGCGGCGTTGCGTCGCGATCTTGGCGCCGCGCTCGGCCAGTGCCGGGTCGATCGTCTCGCCACTCGGCTTCGGCGGCAGCTTCTCGTAATGCTCGGCCAGTGCCTGAATTTCGGCGTCCGTCAAACCCTTCACGAACGGCGCCATCGCCTCCACCTTGCGTACGCCCTCGCGCATCAGGATGAGCGCATTCAAAGTAAAGAAGGACGGCTGACCGGCCAGCGAGGGAATGTTTTCCAGCTTTGAATTGCCGTCATCGCCGTGGCAGGTGCCACATTGCTCGAGGCGTTCGGGAAGCGACAGGCTTTGTGCCTGCGCCCCTCCCCAAAATGCAAGGGCGGCCGCGAGCCCCAGTGCCAGCGACCGCCCGATCCGCAAGTGAGACTGCATTCCGCCTCGTTTTACTTTTTCTTCGGCGCCGCAGCAGGTGCCGCGGTCTTCGCATCGTAGGAAATGCGATAGGTTGCGCCGTTCTGCTCGTCCGATACCAGCAACGATCCGTCCTTCATCTGGAACAGATAGGTCGGGCGGCCGAAGAACTCGTTGGCCTTGGTATCCAGCAAGCCGGTCATGAACGGCTCGATCTTGGCCTTGCCGTCGGGCGTGGTGCGCGCCAGCACGACGTCATAGCCGGTCTTCTGCGCCTTGTTCCACGAGCCACGGCGCGCGATGAAGGCCGTGTTCTGGTAGCCCTTCGGGAACATCTCGCCGGTGTAGAACAGAATGCCCAGCCCCGCCGTATGCGGACCGGTCAGTGCCGCCGGCATCACCACGCCGGCACAGGCATTCGGTATCTTGATGTCAGGATCGGCGATGCCGTTGGCGTGACAATAGGGGAACCCGTAGTTGGCGCCCTCCTGCCCTTTCGCGACCCGGTTCAGTTCATCCTCCGGTCCGGCATCGCCGGCCCAGTCGCGGCCATTGTCGGTGAACCACAATTCCTTGGTCACCGGATGCCAGTCGAAGCCGACGGTGTTGCGCACGCCGCGCGCCACGATCTCCATGCCGGACCCATCCGGATTGTAGCGGCGGATCTGGCCATGAATGCCGGGATTGATCTCGCAGATATTACAATTCGCGCCGACCTGGATGTAGAGCTTGCCGTCCGGTCCGAACGCCGCGTATTTCCAGTTGTGGTGGATTTCCGACGGCAGGTTGAACTTGTCGGTGAGATCGACACCCTCGCCCGGATTGTCGAGCTTGTTCTCGATATCGTCGAAACGCAGCACCTTGTTGATCGCCAGCACGTAGAGCGCGCCATCCTTCATGGCCAGGCCGCTCGGCTGGGTCAGTCCTTGCAGCAGGGTGCGCACCTCGCGCTTGCCGTCCTTGTCGGTGATCGCATAGACGCGCCCGAGCAGACGCGTCCCCATGAAGATCGTACCTTTGGGTCCTTGCACCATGGTGCGCGCGCCGGGATGGCCGCTCGAGAACACTTCGGCTTTGAAGCCCGCCGGCAGCTTCAGCTTGTCGAGCGGAAGCTTGTCGACCGGAGTCACGATCGGCGGCGTCGCATGCGGCTTGAGATTCGCGTCCTGCTTGCTGGCTGCCGGATTGGATTTGTCGATCGCGCTCATGCCGGGAGGCCCTTGCGAGATCGCGGGTGCGGTCGTCAGTGCGAAGGCGCCGGCAATACCGCCGGCAAACAACATGGTACGGGACAATCGATGCATCGAAGCCTCCCTGCAATACGCCGTCGTTGGATCGCGGCCTTGCCGCCAGTGTCCGATATTTCACGCCCGGATGGCAATCACGGTGTGACAACCGGCACGCGGAAACGCCGGTATTCGTATGCGTCTGTTTGAATTGCTGCGATGCGTTCGACGTCACCATGCAGCGGGGACAGGTGGCAGACCGGATCGGTCGCCCCCGCGTCTCCGGTGAGCAGAAAGGCCTGGCAGCGGCAGCCGCCGAAATCCTCGCGCTGCTTCGGACAGGAGCGGCAGGGCTCCTGCATCCAGTCCGTCCCACGAAACGCGTTGAAGGCCGGCGCATGCCGCCAGATATCGGCCAGCGAATGCTCCGTCACCGACCAGAAGGTCAGCCCCGGGATCACTTCGGCGGCATGGCAGGGCAGCACCTTGCCAGATGGCGTGACGTTGAGCGAGCGGCGGCCCCAGCCGCCCATGCATGGCTTGGGGTAACGCGCATAATAATCCGGCAATGCGGAATCGATCACGATCCGGCCGTGATGCGCCTGGCGCAGCTTTTCGACCGTCTCGATCGCGCCGATCGCCTGCTCGCGCGACGGCATCAGGGCGGCGCGGTTCTTCAGCGCCCAGCCGTAATATTGCACATGCGCGATCTCGACCCGTTGCGCGCCAAGAGAGAGTGCCAGCGCCACCATGTCGCCGATCCGTTCGATGTTGAGGCGATGTACGACGACGTTGACGGTCAGCGGCAGGCCGAGCCGCGCCGTCTCAGCCGCCACCGCCTGCTTGCGGGCGAACGCGCCGTCATAGCCGGCGATGCGATCGGCGGAATCGGGTTCGGCATCCTGGATCGACACCTGGACGTGATCGAGACCGTTGTCGGCAAGCTGGCGCAGCCGAGCGTCTGTCAGCCCGACGCCAGAGGTGATCAAATTGGAATAGAGCCCGGCCGCATGCGCCGATGCCACGATCTCGGCGAGATCGCGCCGGGATGCCGGCTCTCCGCCCGACAGATGAACCTGCAGGATGCCAAGTCCAGCCGCCTCGCGAAAGACACGCGCCCAGGTCTCGGTATCGAGTTCGTCCTTCGGCGCATCGAGCGCCAGCGGATTGGAGCAATACGGGCAGCCGAGCGGGCAGCGATGCGTCAGTTCGGCGAGCAGGCCAAGCGGTGCCGGAAGCTCTCGTTCTCCGCCTGCGGCTGCCGATGCCTGGGGCCTGAGATCGGTCACGACAATTCCAGCAGGCGCTTGTCGGCGAGCGAGCGCAGCAGGTTCGCAACATCGGTTTCGATGCGCTCGCGTGGCGCCTTGAACGCCGCCACCAGATCGTCGACGATTTCCACAAAAGTCGCCTCGCCGGTGCAGCGTTTCAAAATCTCCACCGCGATCGCATCCGCCTTGAAAATACGCTCCGGCGCCAGCAGCACCCATCCGCCCTGCGCTTCGTTATGAGTGAGCCGCACGCCGCGCGGCAGCCGCGGTCTGGCATCGGCAGCAATCGCGGCGGACGGCGCGGCGGGTTCGCTCATCGTCCACCCTCCGGGACGAAGGCGCCCGGCGGAATGAGCCCGGGCGCGACATAGGCGTGGTGCAGCGCATCCAGCATCGCCCACAGCACGCTGCATTTGAATTCCAGCGCTGAAAGAACCATCGCCTGCGAATCCGGTGTGCGCGCACGACGTTTCACATAGTCGAGCGCGAAATCGGAATCCTTTGCCGCCTGCGGCGGACGCTTCTCGAAATAGGCCAGCGTCTCGCGGGTGACGAAATCATAATGTGCGAGCATGCCGTCCATCCGCTCCGAAATGATCACCGGCGAGAACAACTCGGTGAGCGACGACGCAATCGCTTCCAGCAGCGTCTTCTCGCGCACAAATCGCACATAGGCCTCGACCGCAAAGCGCGTCCCCGGAAGCAAACCCCGCAGCGACGTCACATAGTCCCGGTCGAGCCCGAGCCCATCGGTCAGTTTCAGCCAGCGGGCGATGCCGCCATCGCCCTCCTGCTCGCCGTCATGGTCGACCAGCCGCGAGCGCCATTCGCGCCGGATCGCCGGGTCGTCGCAGCGTGCGATCAGCGACGCATCCTTGATCGGGATCATCGCCTGGTAATAGTAGCGGTTCAGGGCCCAGGCCTGCACCTGCGCCTTCGTGCATTGCCCGGAATGCAGCATGTGATGAAACGGGTGCAGACGGTGATACCGGCGTGCGCCGATGTCGCGCAGCGCCGCTTCCAGCTCGTCGGGCTGCATCGGCGTCACAGCACGATCTCCATGCCATCATAGGCCACCTCAAAACCCGCCGCCTCCACCCGCCGGCGGGCGGGCGAGCCATCGATCAGGATCGGATTGGTGTTATTGATATGGATGTAGATCCGGCGCGCCTGAAGGTCGGACAGCGCCGCAAGTGAGCCGTCCGGACCATCGATCGGCATGTGCCCCATCCGCATTCCGGTCTTCTCTCCCACCCGCAGGGCGATCATCTCATCGTCGGCGAACAGCGTCCCATCGAACAGGATGGCGTCGGCCCGAAGCATGCGCTCGCGGATCGAGGGCGTCACTGCGGCCGCGCCGGGCAGAAACAGCAGCCGGCGTCCGGCGCCGGTCAATTCGACGCCAATATTCACGGCGCTCTCGCCAATCTCCGGATTCTCGCCCTCGAGATAGAGCGGGACCTTGCCGGGGACGGTGAAAACATCGGCCAACAAGCCCTCCACCGGTGAAAAGGTTTCACCCAGCGAAAGCGCGTGACGGGTTACGTGGTCGGGGTGCAGGGCACTGAACATCGGGTTGTCGGCGATCGCGGCGAGTGTCGCAGGCGTCGCATGCAGCGCGACATCCTGCCGCTCGCGCAGTGTCAGCATGCCGGCCGCCTGATCGATTTCAGCGCCCGTCAGCAGCACCGCCCGGATCGGCGAATGGCGTAATCCACTGCGCGGATGCAGGGCCGGATTACCGAGAATCTGCGCCCGCAGATCGGGCGACGCGTTGCACAGGAGCCAGTTCTCGCCATCGGCTGTGACCGCGATCCCGGCCTGGCTGCGGGGCGTCACGCGCGGGTCGCCGGCCCACGCCAAGGCGCAGACCGGGCAACTGCAGTTCCATTGCGGAAAACCGCCGCCTGCGGCTGCTCCAAGCACGAGCGCCGTCAGGCGGCCCATTTGGGCTGGCTTCGATTCAAATCAGCCGGAGCTCAGAATTCAGGCGGCAAGTAGCCGTTGATTTCCATGCCGATGCAGATTTCAACGAGAGTCGGGGTCGTCCATGCCATGTCAGCGGTCCTTTCGGGCAACCAGATTTGCATTATAACGCCGGTGGGCCGAAAAAGTCACCGTCCGCCCCGTGCGGCATTTGGACAATTCCAGCTTGACGCTGAGCCATGGCCGGCGCTTAGACTCGGGACCGACGACGACAAAAAACGGCGGCGGGCCAGCGGCCGCGCCGACGATTTCGGGAGAACGCATATGACCTACGTTACCGAGGAAAACCTCACCGACCTGGCGATCGAGCGCTGGAGCAATATCCCGGATCCGCGGCTGCGCCAGATCATGACCTCCTTGGTGAAGCACCTTCACGGCTTCGTGCGCGACGTCGAACCGACCCAGCAGGAATGGTTCGCCGCCATCATGTGGCTGACGCGGGTCGGCCAGATCTGCGACGCCAAGCGGCAGGAATTCATCCTCGCATCCGACGTCCTCGGCGTCTCCATGCTGGTGGACTCGATCAACAACCGGGCGCCGGGCGCTGCCACCCCGTCAACGGTGGAAGGCCCGTTCCACATTGCGGATTCGCCCGAAATTGCCGACGGCGGCAACATGGCCGACGGCGCGCCGGGCATTCCGACCTTCTGCACCGGCCGGGTCACCGATATCGACGGCAAGCCGATCGCGGGCGCCATGCTCGACATGTGGCAAACCGACGGCGAAGGCCTTTACGAAGCGCAGATCGAGGGCGCCGAAGGCTACATGCGCGGCATCTTCCACTCCAATCCGGATGGCAGCTACACGGTCCGGACCGTGGCCCCGATCGGCTACACCATTCCGATGGACGGCCCGATCGGCGAACTGATGAACAAGACCAGGATCAGCCACATGCGTCCGGCGCATATCCACTTCCACATCGCCGCGCCCGGCTACAAGAGCCTGACCACGCATGTGTTCCAGAAGGGTTGCGAGTTCATCGACACCGACGTGGTGTTCGGTGTGAAGGAGCCGCTGATCGTCGAGTTCGTGAAGCAGCCGGCGGGCAGCAAGGCCCCGACCGGCGAGGTGATGAACGAGCCGTTCTACGAAGTGAAATACGACTTCAAGCTCGCCAAGGCCGCGGCCGCACAAAAGGCGGCGTAACCATCAAGGTTGTTGTCATGCCCCGCGAAAGCGGGGCATCCAGCATGAAGCGCTGAATGCAGTCCCGGATCGCCCGCTTATGCGGGCGATGACGTGGGGCTCCTCCAACTCGAAAACCCTCAACGCCGCTCTACGCCTCCCGCGGCTTCCCAGTCATCGCTCCCACCACCCGCGTGCGCAGCCTGTTCCCTGCATGCCCCAGACGGTCCATGTAGAGATACAGCACCGGCGTGATAAACAGCGTCAGGAATTGCGACACCACCAGCCCGCCCACCACGGCGATGCCGAGCGGCTGCCGCAATTCCGAACTCGCGCCGTGGCCGACCGCGATCGGAAGCGCGCCGAGGATCGCCGCAAAGGTCGTCATCATGATGGGACGAAAGCGCAGGATCGCCGCCTTGTAGATGGCGTCGGCCGGCGCCATGTGCTGCACGCGCTGCAGGTCGAGCGCGACGTCGATCATCATGATCGCGTTCTTCTTGACGATGCCGATCAGCATCAGCAGGCCGATCATCGCGATCACGCTCAGGTCCATCCCGAACAACGCCAGCGCGCCGAGCGCACCGACCACGGCCGACGGCAAACCGGTCAGAATGGTGAGCGGATGGATGTAGCTCTCGTACAGCATCCCGAGCACCATGTAGATGGTCAGCACCGCGGCGGCGAGCAGGATGCTCTGGTTGGCGAGCGACTGCTGGAATGTCTGCGCGGTGCCGGAAAACGTCGTGCTGATCGTGCTCGGCACGCCCAGTTGCTGCTTCAGCACCTCCGTTTGCGCCACCGCATCGCCGAGCGCAACGCCGGCAGGCAGGTTGAACGAGACCGTCACCGCCGGAAGCTGGCCGAGCTGGTTGACCGCGAGATCGCCGGCGGTACGTTCGACGGTTGCAATCGACGAGAGCGGCACCAGTTGGCCCGCCGGCGTGCGGATGCGGATATTGCCGAGATCGCCCGAATTCCACTGGATGCGCGGATCGAACTCCATCAGCACACTGTAGGTGTCGCCGCTGCCATAGATCGTCGACACCTGCCGCGATCCGAATCCGGAATACAAAGTCGCGCGGATCTGGTCGGCGTTGATGCCGAGCGACGCCGCCTTGTCGCGATCGACATGAAGCGTGACCTGGATCGCCCCATCCTGCAGATCGTTGTTGACGTCGGTAAAATGCCGATCGGCCGCCATCGCCTCGGTCATCTTTCGCGCCCAATCGCGCATTTCGTCGCGCCGCACGCTCTGCATCACGAACTGATATTCGCTGCGGCTTGAACGGCCGCCGATGCGCAGGTTCTGCACCGGCGACATCACCACGTTGATTCCCGAAAATGACATGTCGCGCCGGAAGATGCGCAGCAGCTCCGGCATCGCCGGCCGCTCTCCGCGCGGTTTCAGTTCGACGAACAGTCGGCCGGTGTTGAGACTTCTGGAACCACCACCGCCGCCCACGATCGATGCAACACTCTCCACATAGGGGGAGTTTCGGAACGCCTCCTCGACCTGGTTCTGCAGCGCCACCATCGCGTCGAACGAAATGTCCGGGCGCGCTTCGGTCGACACCTGTAGCTGGCCGATATCCTCCTGCGGAAAGAAGCCCTTCGGCGTGGCGTAGAACAGATAAACCGTTCCCAGCAGCGTCGCGAAGAATACGCCCAGCATGAACGGCTGGTGCCTAAGGCTCCATTGCACGCCGCGGTCATAGGCATTGGTCATGCCGACGAGCCCGCGCTCCAGCACCGCACGCCATCCCGTTTCGGGCGGAATGTTTCCATCCTTGTCGCGATGCGGCGGCTTCAGCATCTTGGCGCACAGCATCGGCGTCAGTGTCAGCGACACGAAGGCGGAGATCGCCAGCGAAACCGTCACCACCACCGCGAATTCATGGAAGATGCGGCCGACCACCCCGCCCATCAGCAGCACCGGAATGAACACCGCGACCAGCGACACCGTAATCGAAATGATGGTGAAACCGATCTCGCGCGAACCCTTGATCGCGGCATCGAAGGCGGACATCCCGTCCTCTTCCATGTGACGGTAGATGTTCTCGAACATCACGATCGCATCGTCGACCACCAGGCCGACCGCCAGTGTCAGCGCCAGCAGCGAGATGTTGTTGATGCTGAAGTCGAGCAGATACATCGCCCCGAGCGTGCCGACGATCGAGATCGGCACCGCCAGCGCCGGAATCAGCGTCGCCGTCAGCCGCCGCAGGAACAGGAAGATCACCATGATCACAAGCGCGATCACCAGCAGCAGCGTGAACTGCACGTCGGCCACCGCCTCGCGGATCGACGCCGAACGATCGTTGAGCACTTCGATCGTGGACGCGCGCGGCAGATCGTCCTGGAAACTCGGCAGCATCGCCTTGACGCGATCGACCACCTCCACCGTATTGGCCTCGGGCTGGCGCTGGACCGCGAGAATGATCGCACGCGTGCCGTTGAACCAACTTGCCGCCTGATTGTCTTCGACCGAGTCGGAGACCACCGCGACATCGCCGAGCCGCACCGGCCGTCCGCCCCGCGTGGTCACGATCACCTGCCGGAACTGGGTGGCGTTGTTGAGCTCGGTCTCCGCCTGGATCGTCAGTTGCTGCTGGGCGTTGCGCAACGTTCCGACGGGGGTATTGGCATTGGCCGCCGCCACCGCGGCCTGCACCTCGTTGACGCCGATGCCGCGCGCCGACAGCGCGTTCGGATCGACCTGGATGCGGACCGCGTATTTCTGGCTGCCATAGACCAGCACCTGCGCCACCCCGTCGACGGTCGACAAGGCGGGCGAAATCACCTGCTGCGCAAAGGCGTCGAGTTCGGGAAGCGGCGTGGTGTCGCTGCGGATCGCCAGCAGCAGCACCGGCGCATCCGCCGGGTTGACCTTGCGATAGCTGGGCAGCTCGGTCATCTCCGGCGGCAGCCGCCGCTGGGTGCGCGCGATTGCCGACTGGACGTCGGCTGCGGCGGAGTCGATATCGCGATCGAGGTTGAACTGGATCACGATCGAGGTCGACCCCTGCGTCGAGGTCGCACTGATGGTGTCGATGCCGCTGATGGTGGTGAACTGCTTGATCAGCGGCGTCGCCACCGAATTCGCCATCGTATCGGGCGCGGCGCCGGACAGGCTGGCGGACACATTGATGGTTGGAAAGTCGGTGCGCGGCAGCGCGGCAACAGGCAGATAGACATAGGCGAACAGTCCGGCCGCCACCACCGCGATCGACATCAGCGTAGTGGTGACCGGATGGCGGACGCAGAACTCGGAAATGTTCATCGCGCCGCGTCCGTCTGTGGCGCTAACGGTGCCGCCTTTTTCGGTGCAGACTGGCCCGGCGCGGCAAATCCGGCCTGTTTCCCGATATCGCGCACCCGCGCGCCATCGGCGAGCCGGAGCTGGCCTTCGACCACCACCCGCTCACCCGGCTTGAGGCCCGAACGGATCGCGGTGCGATCCTCGACGATGCCGCTGGTCTCCACCATCCGCAGTTCCGCAACGCCGTCAGGCTTCACCACAAAAACGAACGGGCCCTTCTGGCTGGTCTGCAGCGCCACTGTCGGAACGCTGATCGTGTCCGGACGGGTATCGAGATCGACCTCGACATCGACATATTGACCGGGCCACAGGCTGAAATCCTGATTGGCAAAGGTCGCCTTCGCCATGATCGTTCCGGTCGCGGTGTCGACCGATGAATCCACGAAATCGAGCTGACCGGATGCGAGCGGCTGGGTGTCGCCGGCCGCATACACCCGCACCGTCGGCGGCTGCTCACTCCGGCGCGCCGCGCGCAACGCTGCCAGGTCACGCTCGGGCAGCGTGAACGAGACGCGGATTGGACGGATCTGCGTGATCGTCACAAGTCCCTGCGCATCCGACGATGACACCAAATTTCCCGGCGTGGTGCGGATCGTGCCGATCCGGCCGGTGATGGGCGCGGTGATCCTGGTATAGCCGAGCCTAATGCGATCGTTGTCGAGTTGCGCCTTGTCGGCGGCGATGGTGGCCTCGGCGGCCTTCGCATCGGCGACCTTTTCGTCGAGCTGCTGTCGCGCTGCCACGTTTTTGGCGAGCAGTTCCTCGGTCCGCTTCAGATCGGCATTGGCGCGGTCGCGGACGGCTTCATTCTTGGCAAGCTGCGCCTCGTTGCGTGCGATGGTCGCCAGCAATTCGCGATCGTCGAGCGTGAACAGGAGATCGCCCTTGCGCACGAGCTGTCCGTCATTGACGTGCTTTTCAAGCATTTGGCTGTCGATGCGCGACCGGATCACCACGACGGCAGGCGATTCCAGGAGACCGATGCTGCGGCGGCGAACCGGAAACGTGCCCTGCTCCGCGGCGATCGTGGTCACCGGAACCGCCGGCGTGGCGCGTGGCCCTTGCGTAGTTTGCGTCAGCGAGCCCGCGGTCAGGCCGAGGCGGTCGCCATAATTACGAATGCCGTAATATCCGGCCGCCATCACCGCGATCAGAAGAATCGTAACAACGGTCCGTCGCCGCATGTGGTGGCTGCCTCCGTGATCGCCGCAAGACGTGTGCCGCCGCTAATCAAGGCGCGGTCAGCACAACGTTCGCAATCACCAAACGTTCCACCACGGCGAAAATCCGGCCGCCGACATGCTTTGTCACAGCGCGGGGTTAAATCGCTGTCATGTTCCCTGATCGCGACCGCGCCACGGCGACGCGGTCGGCCAGGCAAACGGCCTACCCCCAGATCGCCTTCGCCGCCTGCACCTCGAGTTCCAGCTTCTTGCGCTCGTCATCCTCCGTCACCGGATTGCCGGCGACCGTGGACGCAAAGCCGCATTGCGGCGAGATCGCCAGCCGGTCGAGATCGATGAATTGCGTCGCTTCCTCGGTGCGGCGCTTGAGCGCATCGAGTGATTCCAGCACCGGGGTCTTGCTCGAAATAAGCCCGAGCACCACGCCCTTGCCCTTGACGAAGCGCAGCGGCCTGAAATCGCCGGCGCGCTCGGTGTCGTATTCGAGCAGGAAGTGATTGACCTTCGTGCCCTCGAAGAACCGCTCGGCCACCGACTCGTAGCCGCCGGCGCCGAGATAATGGCCCTTGAAATTGCCGCGGCACATATGCACGCCGAACACCACATCGGCCGGCGCGCCTTTGACGCACTCGTTGATGCTGTCGATATAGAGATCGACCAGCTTGTCCGGCTTCATCCCGGCGTCTTCGACCTGCTTGCGGATATTCGGATCGCACAGCAGCGCGATCGCGACCTCGTCGAGCTGGATATACTTGCACCCGGCCTTCACCAGATCGACGATCTCCTCGCGGAAAATCCGGTTGAGATCGTCGAAGAAGTCCTTCACGTCGGTGTAGGCAGACTTCGCCGCGAAGTCGGTGGCGCGATAGAAATGCATGGTCGACGGCGCCGGCAGCGTGATCTTCGGCGTCGCGCTCGTGATCCCTTTGAGGAATTCGAACTCGTCCAGCGCCAGCGGCTTGTTGCGCTTCAGCTTGCCGTCGGCATAGGGCGCGGTGAAATCGACCTGATGGCCCTGGTCGTCGCGGAACTTGAACACCGCCGACTTGATCGCAAAGCCGTCGATCCGCTCGACGAAGCGTCCCCAATAGGAGCCGCGACGGAATTCGCCGTCGGTCACGACCTTGAGGCCGACATCCTCCTGCATCTTCACCACATCGCGGATGCATTCATCCTGGATCTTCGCAAATGCAGCATCGTCGATGCGCTTGCCCATGTGATCGCGGAAGGCCTGCCGCAGCACCGGCGGACGCAACAGGCTGCCGACATGGTCGGCGCGGAACGGTGGTCGGCCTTGCGGCAGATTGGTCATTGGCGCATGCTCCCGGGGTAGATGGATTATTCTATAGGTCTATAGATGAAATCTAGATCGGCCCGCCGCCCGGATGCAAGCCCCACCCGGCCGTTACCGCTTCGCCGCGATCCGCCGCTGCGCAAAAGCGGCGCGGAAGAGCCCGCGGAGCGCCGCAAGCGCGCCACCCACCGCCGCTCGGGCGAGATCATCGAGGCCGCGGCTAAGGTCTTTGCCGAGCGCGGCTATCATGGCTGCAGCACGCAGGACATCGCCGACGTGCTGAAAATCCGGCAGGCCAGCCTGTATTATTATTTCCCGTCCAAGGAAGTAGCGCTCGAACTGGTCTGCATGCGCGGGGTTGAGGGCTTCTATGAGACCGAAAAGGCCATCGCCGAAGGCCCCGGCACTGCGACCGAACGCCTGTCCGGCCTGATCCGGGCGCATATTTCGCCGCTTCTCGACCGCGGCAATTTCATGAAGGTGTTCCTCACCCAGCGCCAATTCCTGCCCGCGCACAGCCGCCGCAAGATCCGCAAGGTGTCGCGCGGGATCGAGGCAATATTCGAGGAGGTTCTGAGACAGGGTCAGCGCAGCGGCGAGTTCCGCAGCGATCTGGATACGCGGCTTGCGACCCTGTCGATCCTGTCGGTGGTGAATGGGTGCGCCGCCTGGTATTCGCGCGAGCAAGCCTCGATCGAGCGCATCGGCGGCGATTTCATCGCGCTGATCCTGCACGGAATCGATTCACCGCTGCCAGGCGCTGCAAAAGGAAAACGCAAGCCGCCGGCGCGCCGGACCAAGCAAAAAATTTGATTGACCTATAGAATTTCCGGCGCTGAAATAAACGTCAGGAACAAGAGCCGGATCACCGGCCGGTTCATTTGGGAGGAAGGCCGCGATGAAGATGCCGTTTTACGGCTCTGCGAACTTCTTGCGCATTTCGCGTTGTGTCATGGCTTGACGTCATGACCCAGGCCGCCGCGCAATCCCCGCAATTTGTAGTCCTGCGCGGCAAGACCGCACCCGGACTGATTGCGGAGCATGCGCGGCATAAGTCCGCCGAAATCGCCTATCGCGCGAAGACGCTCGGCCTCTATCGTGAAAGGACATGGCGCGACTACGCCGCTGCGATCGGACGCAGCGCGCGCGCCTTGCAGACGCTCGGCCTCGCAAAGGGCGACCGTGTCGCCATCATGGGCGACGCCTGCGAGGAATGGGTCATCTGCGACATGGCGGCGCAAGCGGCCGGCGCCATCGTCTACGGTGTCTATCCGACCGCCTCCGTGTCCGAGGTCGAATTCCTGATGAAGGATGGCGGCGCGTCGATCTTCATCGCCGAGGATCAGGAATATATCGACAAGATCCTGCCGATCGCCGACCGCCTGCCCGACCTGAAATGGATCGTGGTGATCGACGATTCCGCGATGTTCGATTACAGCCATCCAAAGCTGATCGCGCTGTCGGAACTGCATGAGCGCGTGAAGGGCGATGACGACGCCAATATCGCCGCACTGGAAGCGATGACCGCGGCGCTGAAGCCCGACGATCCCGCCTTCATCGTCTATACGTCCGGCACCACCGGCAATCCGAAGGGCGCGCTGATCTCGCACGGCAAGCATCTCGCCGGCACTTACACCATCGTCGATCACTACCCGACATTGCGCGACAAGGATCACCGCACCGTGGTGTTCCTGCCGCTCTGCCACATCTTCGGTCGCGACGTGGCGATCACGCTGCCGCTGATTTCGCGACTGGTCCCGCATTACGGCGAAACCGTCGACGATTTGATGCAGACCATGTTCGAAGTCGCGCCAACCGCATTGTTTACGGTGCCGCGCTACATGCAGAAATTTGCCTCGCAGGTGCTGGTGGGCCTGAGCACCACTTCGCCGGTGAAGCGCGGGGTGTATAACGCGGCGATGAACCTCGGCCGCTCCGCGGCGCGGCGCCGCTGGGCCGGGCAGACCGGCGCTGCGACCGATATGATGACCACGCTCGCACGCGGCGTCGCCTTCGGCCGGGTGCTGAACAAGCTCGGTCTCGACAAGCTCGAACTCGTGATCTCGGGCGCAGCACCGTTGCCGAAGGAGACCGCGGCGCTCTGGCAGATCTGGGGCGTCAACCTGGTAGAGGCTTACGGCCAGACCGAGACCGGCGGCGCCTTCATCAGCGGCCAGCCGCAGGCCTTCGCAAAGCCCGGCAATGTCGGCACCGTGGTGCCGGGCTGGCAGGTGCGGCTCGACGGAGACGGCCAGATCCTGGTGAAGGGACCGGACCAGTTCGAAGGCTACTGGAACCAGCCGGACGCGACGGCGCAGATCGTCGACAGCGAACACTGGCTGCATACCGGCGATGTCGGCGAATGGCAGGACGGCAATCTGCGGCTGATCGACCGCGCCCGCGATTTCCTGGTCACCGCCGGCGGCAAGACCATCTCGCCATCGGGGATCGAAAGTACGCTGCGCGCCAGCCCCTATATCGGCGAGGCGATCGTGTTCGGCCATGGCCGCAAATATCTCACCGCACTGATCGAGATCGACTTCGACTCGGTCGCCGACTGGGCGCGCGCCAACAACGTGAATTACACCGGCTTCACCTCGCTGGTTCAGAGCGATGCCGTGCAGCGCCTGATCAAGGCCGAAATCGACAAGGCAAATGAAGAATTCGCCCGCGTCGAGCAGATCAAGGCCTTTCGCATCCTGCCGAAGGAACTCGATCCCGAACAGGATGGCGAGCCGGTAACGCCGACCCGCAAGGTGAAGCGCAACCTGATGTACGAACGCTTCAAGGATCTGGTCGAGGGCATGTACGACGACACCGAGGAGCGGCTTCTCGCCGCGGGAGCGGGCGATGCGCTGAGATAGAAACGACCTCCGTTCGTCCCCGCGAAAGCGGAGACCCATTCTCACGATTTCTGGATTCCCGCTTTCGCGGCGGGAATGAACGGAGGATAGGCTGAGTGAAAAGAAGCAAGATCATCACGGAGGAAATCATGCTGAAACGGAGCCTGATGGGCGCAATCGCTGCGCTGACGATCGCGTTGCCGGCCGCAGCGCAGGACGCCTACACAATCGGTCTGACCGGCGCGATGACCGGCCCCGCCGCCGGCACACTCGGACCGGCCGTGGAAGGCCTGCGGCTTTACATCGACAAGCTGAACGCATCGGGCGGCATCGACGGCCGCAAGGTCAACCTGATCCTGCAGGACGATTCCGCCGAACCGTCAAAGGCCGCAGCGAACGTCAAGAAGCTGCTGTCGCAAGATAACGTCCCGGTTCTGGTGAATGCAAGCCTGTCATCCACCTATGCGCCGATGCTGGCGGAAACCAAACGCGGTGGCGTGCCGGTCCTGTTCATGGGCGCGGTCTGCCCGAAGGAAGTGCTGCCGCCGAATCCCGACCCGCTGCAATTCTGCTCGACCGGCTTTGCGCAGACCTATGACAGCCGCGCCGCGCTCGAATACGTGAAATCGGTCGCCAAGGGACCGGTGAATGTCGGCTATGCGGCGATGGCGATCCCGATCTCGCGCGGCGAAATCGATTTCGCGGCGGCCGAAGCCGAGAAGATGGGCTTCAAGACCGTGGCCAAGGAGGTGATCCCGCCGCCGACGCCCGATTACACGCCGTTCGCAACCAAGATCAAGGATGCCGGCGCCAACTGGGCCTTCTCCTGGGCGCCGTGGGTGACCGAGATCCGCACCTTCGAGGCGCTGCGCCGTCTCGGCTGGGATGGCGAATATCTCACCATCGCGCATCTCGAGGCGGAAGGTGAATTGCCGCGCGTCAAGGATCCGAAATTCTATGTGATGGGCGCGAACGCGTTCTATGCCGACGGACTGCCGATCCATAAGGAGATCGAAGCGGCGGCGAAGGCCGGCGGCGCCAAATATCCGGCGAACCAGATGACCGAAGGCTGGCTCGGCGGGCTCGCGCTCGAAGCCGCGCTTCGCAAGGCCGGATGGCCCGCGACCAAGGAGAAGATCGCGGCGGCGATGTCCGATCTGAAGGTCGACACCAAGGGCCTGCGCGGCGTGCCGATGGTCTGGACCAAGGACAATCACTTCCGCACCCAGCAGGCCTATCGCGTCTATCGCTGGGACGGCGACAAGATCGCCATCCTGCAGGACTGGAAGGTCTACGACGTCGGCAAGTGATCTTAATCTATCGCGACATCGCACACTCCGTTCGCCCCCGCGAAAGCGGGGGCCCAGAGCCACAAACACAGACTTCGATATTCGGCACTGGGTCCCCGCTTTCGCGGGGACGAGCGGAGAGAGTGTCGGCACGACGAAATACACCACCCGTTTGAAAGACCGCCCTTGCAACTCCTCGTCAACATCCTGGTCCTGTCGTCGATCTACGCGCTGATCGCCTGCGGCTATGTGCTGATCTATCGCGTCAGCCGCGTGCTCAATCTGGCGCATGGCGAATTAATGATGGTCGGGTCGTATCTGCTCCTAACCACAGCCTGGATGTTCGTGGGCTCTCCCGTGACCGCGATTGCGTCTGCGGTCGTGCTCAGCCTCACCGTCGGTGTGCTGGTCTATCTGTTCCTGATGCGCAAAATGACCGGCGAGATGGTGCTGGCCGCCGTCCTCACCACCGTCGCGCTCGGTATCCTCCTGCGCGGCCTGATGGTGCTGATCTGGTCGGCGCAAACGCAATATCCCGCGCAGGCGCTCGGCTTCGACAATCCGGCATTGATGGTTCCGGGCGGCGCCCGGATCTCGCTGTTCGCCGCGATCCTGATCGGCGTGACGATTGCGACCTATGCCGCGCTCTTCACCTTCCTGCGGTTCGGCGCATGGGGCGTGCGGATGCGTGCGGCCGGGCAAAACCCGCTGCTCGCCGCGCAGCGCGGCATCAACCTGCACGCGGTCTATGCGCTGGCCTGGGGCCTGTCGACATTGACCGGCGCGCTCGCCGGCATGCTGATCTCGCTCGACTCGGGGCTGACCGGCACCATGGTCATCATCGGGCTGAAAGCCTTCCCCGCCGCGCTGGTCGGCGGGCTCGACTCGCTGGTCGGCGCCATTGTCGGCGCGCTGATCATCGGCGCCTGCGAGGTGCTGGCGATCCAGTATATCGACCCGCTCCTCTCCGACGTGATCCCGTTCGTGGTGCTGATCGCGTTCCTGGTGGTGCGGCCCTGGGGCCTGTTCGGCACCCGCGAGGAGCTCGACCGTGTCTAACCAGCCGCGCGCCTCGGGCTATTTCCGCACCTCCTATGCGCAGGACGTGGCGCTGATCCAGACGCGCATGCAGCGCGTCAGCGCCGTCATGTTCGCGATCGTGCTGCTCGGCTTTCCGCTGATCGCCTCGAACTTCTATCTCGATCTGGCGACGCAGGTGCTGCTCGCCTCGATCGGCGCGCTGTCGCTGATGCTGCTCACCGGTTATGCCGGGCTGATCTCGCTCGGGCATGCCGGCCTGCTTTGCGCCGGCGCTTTCACCGCAGGCATTCTCTTCAAGGAATTCAACACCCCGATCTGGCTGACGCTGCCGGCCGCCGCGATCGTCGGCGCGCTGCTCGGTGTCATCTTCGGATTGCCGTCCCTGCGGCTGCGGGGGCTCTATCTCGCGGTGTCGACCCTCGCGCTGCACTTCGTCGTGGTCTATCTCGGCGCCGAATACGAGACCAAGCGCGGCTTCTCCACCGGCATCACCATCGAGGCGCCGGTGGTATTCGGGTTTGAGCTCTATGGCGGGCCGACCTGGTATTACGTGATGCTGGCCTTCTCCGCACTCACGCTGCTGCTCTGCATCAACCTGATGCGCACCCGCATCGGCCGCGCCTGGCGCGCCATCCATGCGCACGAGACGGTGGCCGAAGCGCTCGGCATCAATGTCGCCGCCTACAAGCTGCTCGCCTTCGTCATCTCTTCGGCGATCGCAGCGGTCGCGGGCGCATTGTTCGCCTATTACCGCAGCTTCGTGTCGGTCGAGGCGTTTTCGCTGTTCCTCACCATTCAATATGTGGCGATGGTAATCATCGGCGGCATGGGATCGCTGCTCGGCGCCATTCTCGGCGCGCTGTTCGTCACGCTGTTCCCCTATGCGATCGAGAGCGCGCTTCTGGCGCTGCCGAACGCGCAGGCGTATGCCGGACAACTCTTCGCGGTGAATTATGCCGGCTTCGGCCTGGTGATGATCCTGTTCCTGGTATTCGAGCCGCTGGGCCTCGTCGGCATCTGGCACCGCATCCAGACCTATTTCCTGCTCTGGCCGTTCAAGCATCGCCCGGTCGCAGGAGCGCGCAAATGAGCGAGCCCCTCCTCGTCGCCGAAAAGCTGGCCGTGGTCTATCACCACGCCATCACCGCCATCCAGGGCGTCTCGCTCACCGTGCGCGAAGGTCAGATCGTTGCCATCCTCGGCACCAACGGCGCCGGCAAATCCACCACGCTCCGCGCGCTCTCCGGCTTTCTCGGCATCGACAATGCGCGCGTCACCGAAGGCACCATCACATTCCGCGGCAAGCGCATCGAGAACCGCCCGCCCAACGAACTGACCCGGCTCGGCATCGCTTTGATCCCTGAGCGCGAGAAGGTGTTCCCCAATCTCACCGTCGCCGACAATCTCGCCGCCCCCTTTGCGCCGGCGCTGTCCAAAGCCGAACGCCGCCGGCGCGAGGAGCAGATCTATTCGTTCTTCCCGCGCCTCGCCGACCTGCGCGCGCGCATCGGCGGATTGCTGTCCGGCGGCGAACGGCAGATGCTGGCGCTCGCGTCCGGCCTGATGACCAAGCCGCAACTCCTGCTGGTCGACGAACTCTCGCTTGGCCTCGCGCCCGTCATCGTCGAGGACCTGATGGCGCGGCTGGTGCAGATCCGCAACGAACTCGGCATCACCATCGTCATCGTGGAGCAAAGTGCGGCGGTCGCGCTCGATGTCGCCGATTACGGCTATGTGCTGGAAAACGGCCGCGTGGTGCTCGACGGCTCGGCCGACAAACTGAAGTCCCACGGCGACATCCAGGAATTCTATCTCGGGCAATCCGGCGGCGCGGAGCGCAGGAGCTATCGCGACGTGAAGCAATATCGCCGCTCGCGGAGATGGTATGGCTGAACTCGATGTCGACAATCTGACGCTGCGCTTCGGCGGGCTGGTGGTGCTGGATGGCGTGTCGCTCAAGGTCGACAAGGGCGAATTGCTTGCGCTGATCGGCCCCAACGGCGCCGGCAAGACGTCGGTCTTCAATTGCATCAGCGGTCTTTATCCCGGCGAGGGCGCGATCTCGTTCCGCGGCGAATCGCTCATCGGCAAGAAACCACATGACATTGCCGCGCTCGGCGTCGCGCGCACCTTCCAGCATGGCGAGCTCTTTCCGCAGATGAGCGTGGTCGACAACCTGCTGACCGGCCGTCATCCGCGCATCAGGGGCAATCCGTTCGCCGAGATGCTGTTCCTGCCCTCCGTGCGCCGGGAGGAAATCCGCCAGCGCGAGGCGGTGGAAAAAATCATCGAATTCGTCGAGCTGGAGCGCTATCGCCACACCGCGGTCGGCGGACTTCCGTTCGGCACCCAGAAAATCATCGGCTTCGCCCGCGCGCTCGCCAACGAGCCCGCGATCCTCCTGCTCGACGAACCTTCCGCCGGCCTCAACCGCGAGGAGCGCGAGGACCTCGCGAGATTCATCCTGCGCATCAAGCATACGCTCGGTATTGCCATGATCTGGATCGAGCATGATATGCAGATGGTCGCCGACCTCGCCGACCGGATTCATGTGCTCGATTACGGGCGCACGCTGGCGAGCGGTCCGGCCGATGCCGTGCTGAAGGATGAGAAGGTCATTGCCGCATATCTTGGGACCAGCAAGCACTGACCTTCCTTCTCCCTCCCCCCGCGAGCGGAGCGAACTCCTTCCTTCTCCCTCCCCCCGCAAAGCTCTTTCCTTTCCCTCCCCCCGTGAGCGAAGCGAATGGTGGGGAGGGTGGCCGCCGGCGCGAAGCGACGGCGGTCGGGTGGGGGGCAGAAATCTCCGCGCATTCGCTCGTTTGTTTTCATTGAAAAATCCCCCCACCCGGCTCGCCGCTGATGCGGCTCGCCACCCTCCCCACCGCTTCGCGGGGGGAGGGAAAAGAAAGAGCTTCGCGGCCGGAATAAGAGCGTTCGCGGCCTGCATCACGCTGTGCGTCTGCGTCGGCAACGCTCCCGCGCAATCTCCCGAGCCCGAAGCCCGTTCCTTCCGCGGCTATATCGAATCGCTGCGCCCGCTTGCACAACAGCGCGGCGTCACGCCTGCGACATTCGATCGCGCGCTCGGCAACGTCGCCTACGATGCCGAAGTCTCCCGCCTCTCCCGCCGCCAGCCGGAATACGGCCGCCCGGTCGGCGACTATCTCAATTCGCTTGTGGCGCAGCCGCGCCTGTCGAACGGCATCAAGCGCATCGGCGAATTGCGCGGTCTCCTTGATTCGATCGAGCACCGCTTCGGCGTGCCGCGCGAGGTCATCGTCGCGATCTGGGGCATCGAGACCAGCTACGGCGCCAACCAGGGCGGCAAGCGCGTGATTCCCGCGCTCGCGACGCTCGCCTTCCACAATTACAAGGGCGACTTCGCGCGCGACGAACTGATCACCGCTTTGCTCATCCTGCAGGAGGGGCACATTCCGCCCGAGCGCATGATCGGCTCCTGGGCCGGCGCGATGGGGCAGCCGCAATTCATCGCCTCGAGCTTCATGCGCTGGGCGGTGGATTTTTCCGGCGACGGCAAGCGCGATCTGTGGACCTCGGTGCCGGACGTGCTGGCCTCGATCGCGAATTATCTGAAGGAGCATGGCTGGCAGCCCGGCGCGCCGTGGGGCTATGAGGTGCAGGTGCCGCACGGCTTCGATTATCGCAAGAGCCGCGGCTCATTCCGCGAATGGGTGACGCTCGGCTTCAGGCGCACCGACGGCGGCAATCTGCCGACCACCACGACACGCGACGAGGCGACGCTCTTGTTTCCGTCCGGCGCACGCGGGCCGGCATTTCTGGTGACGAAGAATTTCGAGGTGATCAAGACCTACAATATCTCGGATGTCTATGCGCTCGCCGTGCTCCACCTCGCCGATCGCTTCCGCGGCGCACCGCCCTTCGCCGGCCGCTGGCCGGACAACGACGTGCAGCTCTCGCGCGAGGACAGGATGACGATTCAGCAGGAGCTTGCGAAGCGCGGCTTCAAGCCGAGCAACCTGCAGGGCATGATCGATTTCGATCAGCGCGACGATATTCGCGCGATGCAGGTACAATTCGGGATGACACCGGACGGGCATCCGACGCCGGAGTTTTTGGGGCGGTTGGTGGGGCGGCCTTAACAGGTGGGGCGACGGTCGCCCCGCGTCCAATTACAACAACGCGCACGCTCGGAGCTGATGCCATGAGACTTCTCGGATTTGTCCTGATCGTTCTCGGCCTGCTGTGGTCGGTCATGAGCTTTCTCGGCACTATGATGATGTCGCGCAGCGTCAACATGTTCACCGAGGCCGTGCTGCCGGCGCTGCTCGGTATCGTTGCCGCAGCCATCGGCCTCATGCTGGTCGCGCGCACCAGACCACCGCAGGATCACTGAATGCGCGTGGCGACTGCGGAGCTTTGCCCTCACCCCACCAGCACAAACCCCGCGATCACCACCAGCATCACCACCTGCGGATAAAACGTCAGCGCAAACCCCAGCGCACGGCCCGGTGCGCCGCTGGCGTAACCGCGCCAGAACAGCACGCGGCCGATCACGAACAGGATCACCGCGGCCGGCACCGCCGCCTGCCAGGCCTGCGGCATCACGCTGGCCCAGATCGCATGCACGCCGAGCGCCAGCACGCTCTGCTCCAGCGTGTTCTGCAGCATCGATTGCAGCAGATGCGCGGTCGCGGTGCCGGGCGTCAGCCCGCCACCGTCGATGTCGTCCGGTGTGAAGAAACGGTGCCGCGCCAGCAACCCGATATTGACCGCGAGGCACGCCAGCACCAGCGTGTCCCATCTGAGTGCGTGCGTGAGCGGCGCCTGCGCGCCCGGCATCAGCGGCGGCAACACGCCCGCGATTGCGAGCCCCAGCACCACGAGCGTGATGGCAAGTCCCGCCACCACGCCTCTCAGCACACCTCTCTGCTTGTCCGTCATCGCCGCCCCCGCGCTCAATGCGCGGAGACTAGCATTGTTTACCGCGGAGCGGCGCCGTTGCCGTTGCTCTTCACCACCGGATACTCGACATGACAGCGCTTGCAGCGAAACACATCGGTGACCTTCGCGACCGCGGCATGCATCTGCGCGGCGATCGTCTCACCGCCGCACACCGGACAGGCCGGCGTGGGAATAGGATCGGGAAACACATTACCAATCGAAATATCTGACATCGCAATCTCCTCAAGTTTTTCTTCTGCTTGCGCGCAGATGCAGATCTCCGTTCAGTCGGAATTGGGAACTGGATCGAGTGCCGGAACAACGCGGCGATCGCGGATGGGTGCCGCGTCAAATTCATGAAAAATCGCGTGATGAGCAGGAACCGGGCAGACCGAATCCTGTGACAAAGCGGATCGACCGCGCGCGTGCGACGCGGCAAGCGCGCGCCCGGAGTCTTTTTGACGCGCTTTCTTAACGCGAACCGGTACCCACTTCGCTCGAAAACGCTCTAATGCTCTTCGACGAAGCGCAGCCGCCCGGTCTGCTGCAGCGTGCGGGTGTCGAAGGTGCGCACCTCGATCGCCCCGTTCACATCCACCGTCACCACCAGCCGGTCACCGGCGGTTTGCGCTGCGATGATGCGTGCGCCCTTCGGCAGCATCGCCATCACGTCGACCGGCTGCGCCGGGGGTGCGCTGTCACCCGAACGCGAGAGCTTCCAGCCGATCACCACGATCACCACCGCGATGCCGAACACGGTGGCGAAACCGGAGATCGCAGACATCTGGCGCACGCGGTCGACCACCGCCTGGGCTTGCGGGTCGAGCGGCTTGCCGTCGGTGTCTTTCAGGGGATCTGGCGTGGACATGGTTGGTGGTGGTTGCGTTTTGCCGCTTCCGCGAAGGGCGGTCGGGAGGGGGTAAGCCACTATGACAACGCTTGCAACTTGTCCCCTCGCGACATACGCCCCTTCCCGATGACCTCCACCACCGAAACCCTCACCGTCGCGGCCGAAGACGCCGGCACCCGGCTCGACCGCGTATTGGCGGCGGGGCTCGCAGACCTCTCGCGCACGCGGCTGAAGGCGCTGATCCTGGAGGGCGCCGTCACGGCCGGCGGGCGCGCGGTCGACGATCCCGGCTACAAGGTGAAGGCCGGCGAAGTGCTGACCGTGGACGTGCCGCCGCCGGAGCCGGCCGAGCCGGAAGGCGAAGCCATCCCGCTCACCATCCTGCATGAGGACGACCAGGTCATCGTCATCGACAAGCCGGCCGGTCTCGTGGTGCATCCGGCCGCCGGCCATCAGACCGGCACGCTGGTCAATGCGCTGATCGCCCATTGCGGCGAGACCCTGTCCGGCATCGGCGGGGTGATGCGGCCGGGCATCGTGCACCGGCTCGACAAGGATACCTCCGGCGTCATGGTGGTCGCCAAGACCGACAAGGCGCACCAGTCACTGTCCGCGCAATTCGCCGACCATGGCCGCACCGGCGATCTCGAGCGCGGCTATCTCGCGCTGGTCTGGGGCGTGCCGGACCGTACCCGCGGCACCATCGATGCGCCGATCGACCGGCACCCGCACTCCCGCGACAAGATGGCGGTGCGCCAGGGCGGCCGCGAGGCGATCACCCATTGGGAGGTGAAGGAGCGCTATGCCGGGGCGGACGGGAAACCGATCGCCAGCCTGATCGAATGCCGGCTGGAGACCGGCCGGACTCACCAGATCCGGGTGCATCTCGCCCATCTCGGCCACCCGATTCTGGGCGACGAGACCTATGCGACCGGATACCGCACCAAGGCGGCGCGCCTGCCCGAGGCGGCCCAGGACGCCCTGCAGGCCCTTGGACGGCAGGCCCTGCATGCTTATTTGCTGGTTTTCCAGCACCCTGTTTCGGGCAAGATCGAGCAATTCCAGTCGGAACTGCCGGTCCCGCTCGCCCGTTTGCGTGGTAGCCTGTCCCGCATCTGAAACTTCGCGCCCGGTTGGGCGTATCTTTAAAAGACGATGTAAATCAACGACTTGGATTACGGCTTTCGGTCACCTTGTGTTCACGCTGAGGTGACGGGAATGTAACTTCCTTTCGTAATCCATGTCACATATGCTGCGAATGCGGTATGTTGCACCGCAGCATGTTCCGCCGGCCCGTTGACGGCGGCGGGGCATATGCCCGCCGATCCTCGGGGGCATGAATGAATGGAGGGCGCAAGTCATGGCCCGTTCTGCGGCTATGCCGATGATTACCGCCGAAGGCGGTCTGTCGCGATATCTCGAAGAGATCCGGCGGTTCCCGATGCTGGAACCGCAGGAGGAATTCATGCTGGCCAAATCCTGGCGCGAGCACGGCGACCGCGACGCGGCGCACAAGCTCGTCACCAGCCATCTGCGGCTCGTCGCCAAGATCGCGATGGGCTACCGCGGCTATGGCCTGCCGATTTCCGAAATCGTGTCGGAAGGCAATGTCGGCCTGATGCAGGCGGTGAAGCGGTTCGAGCCCGATAAAGGCTTCCGCCTCGCCACCTATGCCATGTGGTGGATCAAGGCCGCCATCCAGGAATACATCCTGCGCTCGTGGTCGCTCGTGAAAATGGGCACGACCGCGAACCAGAAGAAGCTGTTCTTCAACCTGCGCAAGGCGAAGAGCAAGATCTCGGCGCTCGGCGAAGGCGATCTCAAGCCCGATCAGGTGGCGCAGATCGCCAAGCGCCTCGGCGTGACCGAGAAGGACGTCGTCGACATGAACCGGCGGCTGGGCGGGGATTCCTCGCTCAACGCGCCGATCCGCGACGATGGCGATTCCGGCGAGTGGCAGGACTGGCTGGCGGATGATTCCGCGGGCCAGGAGCATGTGCTTGCCGAAACCGAAGAACTCGACAATCGCAGGTCCGCGCTCGATCACGCGCTCACCGTGCTGAACGATCGCGAACGCCGCATCTTCGAGGCGCGTCGCCTCGCGGACGATCCGGTCACGCTCGAGGAACTCGCCGCCGAATTCGGCGTGTCGCGCGAGCGCGTGCGCCAGATCGAGGTGCGCGCCTTCGAGAAGGTGCAGAAGGCGGTGAAGAATCGCGTCGCCGCGATGGAAACGCCGAAGCAGCAGGAAGCGCTGCCGGCGCATTGATCCGCGCGCGGCAAGGAATGCCACATCAACGAAGAAAAAGCCGGGCAGCAATGCCCGGCTTTTTTCATTCCCCGGCCTGTGTTCGGCATCCACGCCACGCGGGCACCATCGCCGTAAGCATCGAGCCCGCTTCTGCCGACGCCGGGAACCGCACGGCACCGATCCGGCTTCTGTCCTGCAGCAACAGGAGAGACGCGCATGCCGACGCCGCAAGAACTGGAAGCCAAATTCTGGAAAGCCCTCAAATCCGACATGACCGTGATGCTGGGCGTCGATGGCGTCGAAGACCGGCATGCAAGACCGATGACCGCGCAGGTCGAGGAAGAACGCAGTCCGATCTGGTTCTTCACCGCGCGCGACAGCGAACTCGTCAAGAACCTGCGCAACGGCGCGCATGCCGATGCGACCTTCGCCTCGAAAGGTCACGACCTGTTCGCCACCATCCACGGACATATCGCGCAGGACAACGATCGCGCCACGATCGAGCGGCTGTGGAATCCCTATGTCGCTGCCTGGTTCAAGGGCGGCAAGGACGATCCCAATCTCGCACTGTTGCGCTTCGATGCCGAGCGCGCGGAAATCTGGCTCGACGAATACAGCCTGGTCGCCGGCGTGAAGATGCTGCTCGGCGCCGACCCGAAGAAGGATTACCAGGACAAGGTCGCCGAGGTGAGCTTGAAATAGTCGGCATCGCCGCTCAGCACGCAACACCCGTCACGGGACGAAACGCCGTGGCGTCTTGTGCTCCTCACATGGATGGAATGCCGGCTCCTGACGCGTTGCAATCGATCAAGATGCGGTTTGTCGCGGACGACTTGATCAGTCGGGCGCGTAGAATTAAGAAAAAGGCCGCACCTTGTTTCTGATCGTGGATGTCCATCAGTGGAACTACTCTGGTCTCTGAACGAAACAGCGCTCGCGTTCGAAACGGCGTTCGAAAACAGCCTTCCCGCAGTCTATATCGTGCTGTCGCTGATGACGTTATCCGGCAATTTTGCCATCAAGTCCTTCTTTGACGGATGTGGCGTGGATCTGTACGGGCGCACCTGGTGCGGCTGCGCTCTCGGCGTGGCCGGCCTTGTTCTGCTGACCGGGCTATCGTCGTGTCATGCCACCACGGCAATGATCGCGATGTTTATCTTCCTCGCCGGCATGGCGCTTCGCGGCGGGGCGCGTCAGGTTGCCGCCATCAATGTCGGTGCCGCGGCTGCACTCGCACCGGTCGTGATCGTCCCCTGATGTCGGCTGCCCTTCCCACAGCGTTCTGGCCGGCTGGCTGGCGCCTTGACGCCTTCGATGCGATCGATCGCATGTCTGAGTACTTCCCCGGCGATCGTCTGACGCGTTATCCGCTGCGATTTCTGCGCTACTGGTTCGTCCGGCATTTGATCGAAGCGCATGCGAAAGCGCTGGGCCGGCCATTGGATGTTCTGGAAGTCGGTGTCGATCGCGGACAGATGCTCACCTTCATGACGTCGGGCAGCGCGTCTGGCCGGCCTTCCATCCTCCAGCGCTGGGATGCGGTCGACATCGCAGGCGACCCTGCGATGCTGGCCGCCAAGGGCTATACGCATTACACCCGCTTCAATGTCGAATCCGGAGCGCGCCCCGCGCTGGACCGGCACTACGACGTGGTCGTGTACCTTCATCTGCTTGAACATCTCCATACGCCGGAGGCTTGCCTGCGCGCGTTCCTGCCGTTCCTGAGGCAGGACGGACTGATTGTGGGTGGTTCACCCACCATGCCGAAGCTGATTGCCGATCTCGGTTACGAGCGAAGGCTGCGGCAGCGCGCCCGCCCCTTCGGTCATGTCAGCATCCTGTCGCCTGAGCGGCTCGAACTGTTCGCGCAATCGGAGAGCCTGCGCTTGCGCTTTCTTTCCGGCTCGTACCTGACCCGCAACAACGGTCATGCGATCGAGAATTCGGCATTCTGGCTCAGGCTGAACGTCGCCTTCGGCTCGCTGTTTCCCTCGCTCGGAAGCGAAGTGAATTTCTGCATGTCGCGCTAGGCATGGGCCAAGTCTCGGGCCGCGACGAGAGCGGCGCCTTACTCATTCGCTTTTTTCACAACTCTGCTCCACCGCATTCCATCGCTGCTGCAATCCGCCATTGGAAATGCGCGTGACCTGCGTCTTCGCATCCGGCGCACCGGCATTCGGTGTGATCCGCAGATCCATCCCCGGCTGCGTGGCGAGCGCGGCGATATCGGGCGTCGCCACCGTCAACCGGCGGCGCAGATAGGGCGCATCCGGCTCGGTCGGATTTTTGTGCATCGACATATCCTGCGGCAGGAACACGAATTTGCGCCGACCCGCAGTCAGTTGGACATCGGTGCCCTCGCCCGCGTCGCCGCCGATCGCTGGACGCACGAACACGATCGCGGAAGACGCCGGACCGCTGCCCCGCGCGTTGCATTGCAGTTCCAGCCAGCCCATGCGTTTGGCGCCATCCGCGCCGGTCGCTTCCAGCAACACCTTCACGATCACCTGCGCAGCGCCGGGCTTGCCCATCCAGGGCGTCTCGGCAATATCGCTGGTGTCGATGCCGAAGCGGTTCAGTTCTTCGCGGGTCAGATAACGGATCTCGTTATGCGGCACCTTGGCCATTGCCTCGACATAGCCCTGCGAGATTCCCATTTCGCGCGCATAGGCGGCCAGTTCCTTCGCGCCTTGTGCGCTGAATTGCCGGCATTGCTCGGCCAGCCGGCCGGCGCCTTTCTGGCCGACGATGCGCCCGCTGCGCAGGAAGCAGTAATAGGCCGGCGAATGGATGCCTATGCCGCCGCCCGGCGGCACCCAGCGCTCCGCCGCACCGATCAGCGCGATACCGCAGGCGGAATTGCAACTGGCGTCGAAGCTGGTCCATTGCGACGCCAGCGGCTTGCCGGATTTCTTGGCGGTCTCGCACACCACCGGTTCCTTCGGCCGGCGCACGCAGAGATCTGGCCGCGTCATCGCGATGCCCGCGCGCATTCGCCGCTCGCGCATCAGCCGGCCGATCGCCATCGCCTCCTCCTGCAGGCCGCCATTCGAATTGAAGAAGATCGGCAGGTCCCCTGCCTTGGTGCGGGCCAGGAACACCCGGAACCGGGCGGCCGATCCCTCGTCGAATTGCCCGTCGGCGGCGATCCAGTCCCGGCAGCCCGGACCGCAGGAATCCTCCGCCCCGCGCGCGAGGAAGAAGGTCAGCGGCTGTTTCGCCAGCTTGGTTTGCAGGTCGGCCTTGCGGCTGACCGGGGTCTGCGCCAGCGACGGCAGTGCGGTCGCCAGGCCCCCGGCCCAGAGCAGCAGCCCCGCGAGCAGAATTCGTCCCATCATGGCGCAGTTCCCATCTTACGCGAGGGTACCGGCAATGGCATAAAGAGCAAATTGGACAGAGATTTTGGCAGGCTCCGCCGCGATCCTGTCACAGCTTCGTGCGAGACTTGCGTTATGCCCCGCTACTATTTCAACACCCGCATCGACGGGGAACTGATCCGCGACCCCGACGGCGCCGAGCTTCGCGACCCGGATCACGCCTGGACCATGGCCCGCGCCATGATCCGCGACATTCTCCACGACGAGGACGCCGAGCCGCGGCTGATGCGTGCGGCCATCGAAGTCACCGACGAGGAGGGCGAGGTGGTGCTGGAATTTCCCTTCACAGAGGCGCTGATCGAGCCCGGGCAAGGGTCAATGCGGGTGCATTGAGGCAAAGCCTGAATGTCCTGCGTAGGATGGGTTGCGCGAATGCGAAACCCATCGTCACCGTGCAAGGGTTTGGTGGGTTTCGCTGCGCTCAATCCACCCTGCGATCGATAAAGACCGCTACTGCTTCCACGCCGCGAAGGCTTCCTGGAAGGCCCGCTCGCCCGGCGTCCCCTTCTCGATCGCGAGAATGGCGCGCCGGTTGTTGTTGTAGACGATCGGAATGTCGAACCAGCCCCGCTCCTTGAGAAGCTGGGTATTCCGCGCCTGGTCGGCTTCCACCGCCGACAGGCCGATCAGGAAGAAATTGTTGGTGACCTTTACTGCGAGCCCGGCGAGCGGCGTGCCGCGCGTCTGCTCCGCCTGCTTCATCAGCACGCCCGGGACGTTGGAAATGCCGCCGGCCGGGAAGTCCGGCGGGAGGTTGAACATCACTTCCATGGTGTGGCTTGCCGGCAGCGTCTGGTCGGTGTTGCGCCGGATCGAGAACGACATATTCAGCTTGCGTTCCGGGATTTCGACATCGGCGCGGATCGCCAGTTCAGGCGGACGGCCCGGACCGGGCGACACGGTTTCGGTGCGCCAGATCGCCGATCCGACATAGCGCTTGCCCTGCGGATCGTTCGGCTCTTCCTCGTACAGGACCACGCGCTGCGCGACCGCCGGACCGGACTGGGTGTCCTGCGATCCGAGACGATCGGTGATCTTCGGCCGCCCGGCGGCCGGCTGCCCGGTCTTGCTGTCTGCCACCTCCGGCTTCGAGCCGCTGCGCGATTGCAGCATCTCGGTGACCAATCCGCGCTGCGACCAGGCCACCCAGCCGATGCCGAGCACCAGCACGACTGCGATCAACGCCTTGACGAGACCGCCGATGGTCCGCTTGGGCCGCTCATCCTCTTCCAGTTCCTCGTCTTCCGCTTCGGCCATATCCCGCGGCGGGCGGGCGCCGCGATTCGGCGGCGGTTCGCGGAAGGGGTCCGTCGCCTGACTGCGCCCGTCATCCGGGACGGGCGGACGCATCTCGCGATTGAAATCCTCCTGCGCGAGCCGCGGCTCCATCAGGCGATCGAAATCTCCCGAGAGTTCCGCAAACGGATCGCGGGCCGGCCGGGCGGCGCTAGCGGGTGACGCGGGAGGCGTTGCCAGCGGTTTCGTACTGCCGGGGAGCTGTGGACGCGGCGGCGCCGGAGGGAACTTCGGTGCAGCGGCAGCGGGGCCGGGCCTTGCCGCGGCCGGCGCGGGATTGCCGCCCGGAGCCGGCGGTTTCGGCATTCCCGGTCCGGGCGGAGGTGCTGCCGGCGGACGCGCAGGGCGGTTCGGTGTCGGGGCCGCGGCATTGGGGAAACGCGGAGCGGCGGCAGGCGGAGCCGCCGGGGCAGCCGGCGCGTCGACGCGGGTGCGGCGTGCGGCTTCGGCCTCGACCTTGCGGATCGCCTCCTCAAGGGCGAGCCGCTCGCGGGTGATCTCAGCCTCCTGCAGCGGCGGCTTGACCCCGCGCAATTGCGCAACCAGGGCCGTCCGCGCCCGCTCATAGAGCGCGCGGCGAGCCTCGCCGGTATTCTTGTCGAGCCCGGCAATCGCGCGCTGGATCAGAGGTTGATAGTCAGCCATGCGTTCCTGAACAGCTCCGGATGTCAGAGCAGCCCCGATTGCTCATCGTGTCACGCCTCGAACGGATTCTGAACGAGAATTGTATCCTCACGCTCGGGCGAAGTGGACAAAAGAGCCACCGGACACCCGATCAGTTCCTCGATCCATCTTACATACTTGATGGCCTGAGCCGGCAAATCCGCCCAGGACCGGGCTCCGGCAGTCGCATCGCGCCAGCCTTCAATGGTCTCGTAGACCGGCTCGACCAGCGCCTGGGCGTGCTCGCTCGCCGGCAGATAATCGATCATCCGCCCTTCGAGGCGGTAGCCTGTGCAAACCTTGATCTCCTCGAAACCGTCGAGAATATCGAGCTTGGTCAGGGCGATACCGTTGATCCCGCTGGTCCGCACGGTCTGCCGCACGAGCACCGCGTCGAACCAGCCGCAGCGCCTTGGCCGCCCGGTGACGGTTCCAAATTCGTGCCCGCGTTCACCGATCAGGCGGCCGATGGCGTTGTCCTGCTCGGTCGGGAACGGCCCCTCGCCCACCCGGGTCGTGTAGGCCTTGCAGATACCGAGCACATAACCGATCGCGCCGGGACCAAGCCCCGAGCCGGTCGCGGCCTGCGCCGCGACGGTGTTCGACGAAGTCACGTAAGGATAGGTACCGTGGTCGATATCGAGCAGCGCACCCTGCGCGCCCTCGAACAGGATGCGGCGGCCTTCGCGGCGCTTGGTATCGAGCAGCGACCAGATCGAATCGAGATAGGGCAATATCCGCGGCGCCACCGCGGCGAGTTCGTCATAGACCGTGTCGGGCGCGATCTCGGCGAGCCCGTTGCCGCGCCGCAGCGCATTGTGATGCGCCAGCAGCCGTTCGATCTTGCTGCGCAGCGCGGGCAGATCGGCAAGGTCCATCATCCGGATCGCGCGCCGGCCGACCTTGTCTTCGTAGGCCGGCCCGATGCCGCGTTTGGTGGTGCCGATGCGCGCGGCGCCGGATTCGCGGATCGCTTCCAGTTCGCGATGCAGCGACAGGATCAGCGTCGCATTCTCGGCGATGCGCAGATTGTCCGGCGTCACCGCGACGCCCTGCTCCTTCAGCCGATCGATCTCGGTGGTCAGCGCATGCGGATCGACGACGACGCCATTGCCGATCACCGACAGCTTGTTGGGACGCACCACGCCGGACGGCAGCAACGACAGCTTGTAGACTTTTCCGTCGATGACCAGCGTGTGTCCGGCGTTGTGGCCGCCCTGAAAGCGGACCACGATATCGGCCTGTTCGGACAGCCAATCGACGATCTTGCCTTTGCCTTCGTCGCCCCACTGCGCTCCGACGACAACTACATTCGCCATCCGTTCAGTTTCCTCCCGCGGCGCGCGGCCCGCGGCTCACGCTTGACTGATCTGCCCGGCCTTAGCGAGGCCCGTTCCGGATACGGCAAGCGTGGCCCTGAGGCAAGACGATGAGACCCGCGAATGGCCGGATTCGTGGCGATAAGCGGTTGAAAAGCATGAAATTTTGGGAAGGTTCGCGGCCGGGAGGGTTAACGCTGGGCCCGCATGCGGCGGACGGCCTTCCGGATGCGGCGGAGCTTGTGTACCTAAATCCGGGCCGCCGTCCGGCGGGCTTATCCATCAACCCGCCGGGGGCGTTCGATGGCCAGTGCGTTCGGCCGCTTCGGCGGCTGGCTCAATCAGCAGGCCTATCTGCTGGTTGTCCTGACCTATCTGATGTGGTCGCTCAACATCGTGCTCGGCCGCCACGTCGCTGGCGCGATTCCGCCCGTGACCTTGAGCGTGCTGCGCTGGGGCATCGGCGCGCTGATCCTGTTGCCATTCGCCTGGCCTTATCTGAAGCGCGACTGGCCGGCGATCCGATCGCATCTTCCGATCCTGTGCCTGCTGGGCCTTACGGGGACCACGGGATATTCGATTCCCTCATATTGGGGCTTGCAATATACGCTCGCCATCAACGGTCTGCTGATCCAGTGCACGATGCCGATGGTGATCGGCGTGATGTCCTATCTGCTGGTCGGCGACCGGCTCAATTTCTGGCAAGTCGCGGGCATCATCACCTCGTTCTTCGGCGTGCTGGTCATCCTCACGCGCGGCGACCCGGATGTGCTGCATTCGATATCGTTCAATCGGGGCGACATCTGGTTTCTGGTCGCGATCGCGATCTTCGCGCTCTATTCACCTCTGGTGCGCAAGCGCCCGGCCATCCATCCGATTTCGTTCCTGGCCGTCATCGCGATCACGGGGACATTGATCGTCCTGCCGCTCTGCGCATGGGAATTATCGATGCGGACATTGCCGCCGATCGATCTGACCATGGCTGCGGTCGTCCTCTATTTCGCGGTGTTTCCATCGCTGCTCGCCTATCTCTGCTACAATCGCGGCGTCCAACTGCTTGGCCCGAATCCGGTCGCGGCGCTGTATCCGCTCATCATCGTGTTTGGATCGCTTCAAGCATTGCTGCTGCTGGGCGAAGTGCCGCAATGGTTTCATTATGTCGGGACGGTCTTCATCGTGGCCGGCGTACTTCTCGCGACGCGATTGGCGGGAAAGAAAGCGGCAGCCTGAGCAGCGGTCCGGACCCCTTTCCGCGGCAATTGCGCATTCCGGAAAGCGCATTACCTGCTCCAGCCAGCGCGCCTTGCCGGCAAAGTCGGCGGATCCCATCTAGTTCCCGTATCTTCGCACTATGCGTTACGCGACAATTGTTTGGAGCAATTACAAAATGTCACAGACGACGACGGCCGAGCCCGTGCATGGCGATGACCGCACTCCGTATCGGGTTCGCCACGAAACCAAACGCCGGCGCCTTGTTGTGAAAGACATCAAGAAGCTGACGCCGCACATGACGCGCGTGACGGTTGGCGGCGACGAACTGGCCGGTTTTACGAGCCTTGGCTTCGACGACCACATCAAACTGTTCTTTCCCGACGCCGTATCGACCGAGCGCGATGTGAACGGCGAGCCCAAACCGGTGAGCCGCGATTACACGCCCCGGCGCTACGATGCCTCGGCCAATACCCTCGACATCGATTTTGCGCTCCACGAGGCGGGCCCCGCGACGCAATGGGCCGAACAGGCCAAGCCCGGCGACATCCTGAATATCGGCGGACCGCGTGGATCGCTGGTGATCCCAACCGGCTTCGACTGGCATCTGCTGATCGGCGACGACACCGCCTTGCCGGCGATCGGGCGGCGTCTCGCCGAACTGCCTCGGAATGCCCGTGCTGTTGTGCTGGCGGAAGTGGACAGCGCTGCAGACGAAATCACGTTCGAACATGCAGCCGATGCGTCGGTCACCTGGGTTCATCGCAACGGAGCGGAGACTGGTTCGCCTCGACCGCTTGCCGAAGCCCTGCGAAGGCTCACCCTGCCGAAGGGCGACTATTATGCATGGGTCGCGTGCGAAAGCCTGACCGCCAAGGCATTGCGCGCGCAACTCGTTGCCGAGAATGGCGCCAATCCGAAATGGCTGCGGGCCGCCGGCTATTGGCGACGCGGCGCGGCCGCGGTGCACGACACGTATAACGATTAGTGCGCGTTCGCTATTGATCGAAGCGGTCGCCCCCTTCTGTCATGCCCCGCGAAGGCGGGGCATGACAGCGAGGCTGACACCAATCGCAAGCGAAGGCGCCCTGGCGGTCCGCTTGCCGTTGAAGCCGCTCAGAACCGCAGCGCCTTTGCCGACTGAACCTGCGGCAGTGCGCGCACTGCATCGAGCACCTGCGGCGACAACTCTCCGTCGATCTCGATCAGCGCCACCGCGTTGCCGCCCGGCGCGTCGCGGCCGACATGGAAGGTCGCGATGTTGATGCCGGCCTCGCCGAGCGTCGACGAGAAGCGGCCGATAAAGCCCGGCTTGTCGAGATTGGTGATGTAGATCATCGAGGGCCCGAACTCCGCATCCATGCGGATGCCCTTGATGTTGACGATGCGCGGCCGGCCGTCCGCAAACACCGTGCCCGAGACCGAACGGGTCTGGCGCTCGGTGGTGACCGTCACCGTGATCAGGCTCTCATAATCGCATTCGCCCTCGCGAGTGATCTCCTCGATCACCATGCCGCGATCCTTCGCCACCACCGGTGCGGACACCACGTTGATGTCCTGCAGCATCGGGCGCAGCAGGCCCGCCAGGGCCGCCGAGGTGAGCGCCTTCACCTTCATCTGCGCCACAGCACCCTCATAGGTGATCGTGACCTTCTCGATCCCGGTCTCGGTAAGCTGACCGGCAAACGAACCGAGTCTTTCCGCCAGGGCGATGAACGGCTTCAGCCGCGGCGCCTCTTCCGCGGTGATCGAGGGGAAGTTCACCGCATTGGAGATCGCGCCGCGCAGCAGATAGTCCGACATCTGGTCGGCGACCTGCAGCGCGACATTCTCCTGCGCCTCGCTGGTGGATGCGCCCAGATGCGGCGTGCAGATCACGTTGGGATGACCGAACAGCGGATTTTCGTTTGCCGGTTCGGTTGAGAACACGTCGAAGGCTGCGCCGGCGACCTGACCGGAATCGAGCGCCGCGCGCAGCGCCACCTCGTCCACCAGACCGCCGCGCGCGCAATTGACGATGCGCACGCCCTTCTTCATCGTCGCAATCGCCTTGGCGTCGATGATGTTCTTGGTCTTCTCGGTGAGCGGCGTGTGCAGCGTGATGAAATCGGCGCGCTTGAACAATTCGTCGAGCTCGACCTTCTCGACGCCGAGATCGACGGCACGCTCGGGCGACAGGAATGGATCATAGGCGATGACGCGCATGCGAAGACCGAGTGCGCGGTCGATGACGATCGAGCCGATATTGCCGGCGCCGATCACACCCAGCGTCTTGCCGGTGATCTCGACGCCCATGAAGCGGTTCTTCTCCCACTTGCCGGCCTGGGTCGAAACGTCGGCCGCTGGGATCTGACGCGCCAGCGCCAGCATCAGCGTGATCGCGTGTTCGGCGGTCGTGATCGAATTGCCGAATGGCGTATTCATCACGATGATGCCCTTGCCCGTAGCGGCCGGGATATCGACATTGTCGACGCCGATGCCGGCGCGGCCGATCACCTTCAGGTTCTTCGCGTTCTGCAGGATCTTCGGCGTCACCTTGGTCGCCGAGCGGATCGCGAGCCCGTCATAATTGCCGATGATCTCGGCGAGCTTGTCCTTGTCCTTGCCGAGGTCGGGCTGGAAATCCACCTCGACGCCGCGATCCTTGAAGATCTGCACGGCGGCGGGAGACAGCGCGTCGGAAATGAGAACTTTGGGTTTGGTCATGATGATGGTCCTGTTGGAGGACCGTCATCCTGAGGTGCGAGCAAAGCGAGCCTCGAAGGATACGGTCCGGGCCGTCGCCCTTCGAGGCTCGATGCTACGCATCGAGCACCTCAGGGTGACGGAATGGGGCATGTTTCGTTGTCGCTAAGCCGCCTTCGGCAGCTTGTCCTTGGCCTTGGCATAGGCCCAGTCGAGCCACGGCAGCAGCGCTTTGACGTCGCTGGTCTCGACCGTGGCGCCGCACCAGATGCGAAGACCCGGCAGCGCATCGCGGTGATTGGCGAAATCGAAGGCGACGCCTTCCTTCTCGCACAACGCGACGAGGTCTTTCACGAAGGCCCATTGCGCATCGACCGACAGCGCAGTGATCGCCGGGTCGACGATCTTCAGACAGACCGAGGTGTTCGAGCGCGTCTTCGCATCGGAAGCGAGATTGTCGATCCACGGAGTCTTCGCGATCCAGTCATGCACCGCGCCGGCATTGGCGTCGGCGCGCGCAACCATGCCCTTCAGGCCGCCGACCGATTTCGCCCAGGCCAGCGTGTCGAGATAATCCTCCACGCAAAGCATCGACGGCGTGTTGATGGTCTCGCCGACGAAGATGCCTTCGTTCAGCTTGCCGCCCTTGGTCATGCGGAAAATCTTCGGCAGCGGCCAGGCCGGCTTGTAGGTCTCCAGCCGCTCCACCGCGCGCGGCGACAGGATCAGCATGCCATGCGCGGCTTCGCCGCCCAGCGCCTTCTGCCAGGAGAAGGTCACGACATCGAGCTTTGAAAAATCCATCGGCTGCGCGAAGGCGGCGGAGGTCGCGTCGCAGATCGTCAGGCCCTTGCGATCGGCCTTGATCCAGTCGGCATTCGGCACGCGCACGCCGGAGGTGGTGCCGTTCCAAGTGAAGACGATGTCGGTATCGCTGTCGACCTTGGACAGGTCGGGCAGTTCGCCATACGGCGCCTTGAAGGTCGTGACGTCTTTCAGCTTCAACTGCTTCTCGACATCGGTGACCCAGCCTTCGCCGAAGGATTCCCAGGCCAGCATAGTGACGGGCCGCGCGCCCAGGAGCGACCACATCGCCATTTCGACGGCGCCGGTATCGGACGCCGGCACGATGCCGATCCGGTAATCGGCCGGCACTTCGAGAATTTCGCGGGTGAGATCGATGGCGCGCTTCAGCTTCACCTTGCCCTCTTTCGAGCGGTGCGAGCGGCCAACGAGTGCGTCTTTGAGGGCTTGGAGGGTCCAGCCGGGGCGCTTGGCGCAGGGGCCGGAGGAAAAATGCGGGTTTGCCGGCCGCATGCCGGGTGTCGTCGTCGTCATTGCTCTATCCTTCCAGATAGCACGCCCGCTCGTTGGGGAGGGGTGGCCCGCCGCGGCATGTATAGGAGTGCCGCGAAAACCGCAAGAACTTTGAGCGGCCGACAATTGGACATGCATCACGGTTTGGACATTGCATCGCGGTGCCGACAACGAAAAAGCCCCGGCTTGCGCCGGGGCTTCAAATCGATTCAGACGCCTGGTGCGACTAGAAATGCCGGCGGCATTGCGGGCTCAATTGCCGCTTGTTGGCCTTCATGCAGGCCGTGATCCGCTCGACATCGGGAATGAACCGGCCGCAGACGAACCTGGCATCGTCGGCGCAGTCCATGCGTTGCTGGCGCGTGCCTTCCGCAGGCTGCGCCCGTCTCGCCCATCCATCGTCTGCAGCAATGACCATTGCCGCCGTTGCCAGCGCAGCAACGAGCAAACATTTCGATATCCTGACTGCAGCCATCCCGATCCCCGGTTTTTCAAAAGGGAGTGACCGATAGGCGAGTTGACGCCGGCTGGCAATGAACCAGACGCAGCGTCAGCCTCCGATCAACCGAACGTGACGGCTGTCTTTCAATCGAAATTATAGCGCAGACCGATACGGAATTCGTTCGCGGTCAGGTCCTGCAGCGTCAGCTCGTCGAGCAGCGTCGGGTTGAACGTCACGTTGCCGAGATTCACGCGGCGGTAGCTGAAATCCACCGCCCAGCGTGGCGCGAAAGTCCAGGCGAGCCCGGCCATATAAGCCCAGGCGAACTGGGTCTTCGATTGGTAGTCCAACGACGCAAGGCCGAGCGGGGCCGCGAAGTCATAGGCGCGGAATGTCACGGCGCCAGCACCGGCGCCGATGTAAGGCGTCACGCCATTCCAGGTGCCGAGGTCGAGATACATGTTGCCCAGGACCGTCCAGGATTCGACCTTGGCGGAGTAAACGCCCGCGAATGGACCTTCGCCCGAAAACCCGGCTCTGCCGGCATAGTCGATCGTTACGTCGGCCCGGAACCAGCCGGACTTGTAACCGCCGCCCCCGCCGAAGGTGGCGACATCGGCGAAGTCCGTATTCGTGGGCAGCGCAAATGACGAGGTCATGCTGCCGATATCGGTGTTGGTGCGATAACCGATGTCGCCGCGCAGGTACCAGCCGGAGACGTATTCCCGCACTACACCGGTGGGCTGGCTCTGCGGCCAGGGCGGCATGTCGGCGGCATCCGCCCGCGTCGGCAGCTGGAACGAAGCGGCCGCCAGTCCGGCGCAAATCAGGGCAAATTGCATCGATCGACGCATGAGCACTCTTCCTTCGGCATTCGCCCTTGCGGGCGTCAACGTTTCGGAAACCATAAATGCCGTTGGTTAAGGCTTTGCTAACCATAACATCGCGTCGCCAGCATTAACGAGCGGACATTGACTCTAATTTGCGGAACCGGCTGCGGCCCGTGGCGCGAGGCGATAATCTCGATGCTGGCGCTGAGTATCCACGCCGGAGAGGTCATGACGCAGCAAGCAGGCATCTTGCAGCCCGCACGCATCGACTGGGTCGATTATGCCAAGGGCATCTCGATCATCCTGGTCGTGATGATGCATTCGACCCTGTCGAGCGCGGAGGCGCTTGGCAGTACCGGCTGGATGCATCCGATCGTCGAATTCGCCAGGCCGTTCCGCATCCCGGCCTTCTTCCTGATCGCCGGCCTGTTCGCAGCGCGCGGGATCGACAAGGACTGGCGCAGCTTCCTCGACAGCAAGGTGCTGCACTTCGCCTATTTCTACGTGCTGTGGCTGACGATCCAGTTTGCGTTCCGCGGCCCGGTCTATGTCGCGCAGGACGGCGCCGCCGAGGCAATCCGGCTTTATCTGCTCGCCTTCATCGATCCGTTCGGCACGTTGTGGTTCATCTATCTGCTGCCGGTGTTTTTCCTGGCGACGCGGCTGACGCGCGGGTTGTTGCCACTCGTTGTCCTCGTCGCCGCAGCGCTGCTGCAGGTCGCGCATATCGAGAGCGGCTGGACCCTGATCGACGAGTTCGCCGGACGCTTCGTGTATTTCTACGCGGGCTATCTGTCCGGGCGCTGGATCGTCATGCATGCGGACTGGTTTCGCGCCCGTCCGGCAGTGACCGCACTGGCCTTGGCCGTCTGGGGGCTCGTCACCGCGGCCTGTGTCAGCGCAAACCTTGCGGTCCTGCCGGTCGTTTCGCTGCTGCTTGGATTTGCCGGCGCCGGTGCAGTGATTGCGATCTCGGTGCTGCTGGCGCGGCTGCACGTGTTCGGCTTTATCCGCCTGTGCGGACAGCAATCGCTTGCGATCTATCTGGCGTTCTTTTTGCCGATGGCGGTGACGCGCATCGCGCTGGTGAAGACCGGGATCGTCACCGATCCGGGAACGGTCGCATTCCTGGTGACGTCAGCCGCCATTGTCGCGCCGCTTGTTCTGCACTGGCTGGTGCGCGGAACCGCGCTCAACTTCCTGTTCGAACGCCCTGCCCGGTTCAGGTTGTCGGCACCGAAACGCGTGGCGTTTCAACCGGCTGAATAATCCCTCGCTGCACGTAGCAGCCTTCAATCGTCACAAAAGCAGAAGAGGCGGGGTTCTCCCCGCCTCTTCGTTTTCCATCTCGCCGAAGCTGTGTCTCAGCCCTTGCGCATCAGCGGCGCGGCCGGCGAATAGACCGGCGGCGGCGGATTGTACGCAGACGGCGCCGGTGCGTAGGCCGGCATCGCAACCGGAGCATAGGACTCGGTCGGCGTGAGATTCCAGCGCAGGCCGAGCTTGAAGTCGTGCGAGACCACGTTGTTCAGGTTGATCGGGTTGTAGACGGCGTTGACACCGTTGAAGCCGATCATGTCAGCCGACGCAAAGTCGCCGAGATTGACGTAGCGATAGGCGAATTCCGCGGTGAAGTTCGGGTTCACCTTGTAGGCGACGCCGGCATGCAGCGCCCAGGCCATCTCCCACTGCGAATTCTTCTCGGCATAGGCGGTGGCACCGGTCTGCGTGTTGATGTCACGCCAGTTGCTGATGGTGTTCTGCGAATAGCCGATACCGGCGCCGACGAACGGCGTGAAGCACCACCAGGTGCCAAGATCGATATAGGCGTTCGCCATGAACAGCCACTCGCTCTTGGTGCCGTAATAGTCGTTGGACGCGGGGCCGTAGGTGTCGAGGCCGCGGAACGTCGTGCCGCCGCGATATTCACCGGTGAAGTCGGCGCGGAACCAGTTGTTGAACTGATAGCCGATGCCGAGACCGGCCAGCATGCCTGAGCTGACATCCTTCTGCAGGACGGTGACGTCCGTCGTGAAGGCCGGGCTGGTCAGTTCGCCGACACTCTGGTTGGTCATGCCGATGTCGCCGCGCAGATACCAGCCGCCGGTCTGCACGGCGACCGGCGCCTTGTAGACCGGGAGCGGCATGTCGGCGGCGCCGGCGGGGGCTGCGATCGTCATGGCGGCTACGCCAGCGATCAAACTCGTCTTGATACATTTCATGGTCGATCCTCACTCGGCGAAATGGAGTGAGCGGACCATCGCAGCAATTGCTTAAGCGGCGCTTAACCTTGATTTTTAACCGCGAATATTAACGTTTCGGGTCTCGAACCGGGGCTTTGTACGGCTTCCGTTCTGAAAAAATTCATTCGCTGTAAACCTTCGCAAACGCGAGGTTAAAAAAAATGCGCGGCAGCGCCGCGCATTTCTTGTCCGAGCGATTCGGTTCCGTTCGCGACGGCGATCAATCGTCGTCGAGCTTGCCGATATGGTGCTGCGAGTAAAGCTGCACGCCGAGCTTGGCGACCAGATCGAGTTGTTCTTCGAGGAAGTCGATGTGGTGTTCCTCGTCCTTCATCAGTTCTTCGAACAGGTCGCGCGACACGTAGTCCTTGACTGAATGGCAATAGGTCGCGGCCTCCTGATACAGGCTGCGCGCGTCGACCTCAGCGGCGAGATCGGCTTCCAGAATTTCCTTCACGTCCTGGCCGATGCGCAGCGGATCGAGCACCTGCATGTTCGGGAAGCCGTCGAGGAACAGGATGCGGTGCGCGAACTTGTCGGCGTGATGCATCTCCTCGATCGATTCCGCCTTCCACTTCTTGGCGAGATTCTTCAGGCCCCAATTGTCGAGGATGCGGTAATGCAGCCAGTACTGGTTGATCGCGGTCAGCTCGCTGCGCAGACCCTTGTTCAGATAATCGATGACCTTGGGGTCGCCCTTCATTCCGCATCTCCTTCAAAAGCCGAACCAAATAGTTTGGACCGGTTCTAAACTGATGGGTACTTGCGTGCAAGGCAGCAAACGCCTGCGGCGCAGCGGAACTCTCGCGAAGTGGGGAAAGCGTCAGGCGGTTTCGGCGGGAACCGGCAACGGCAGACCGGACATCGGACAGACCGGGCAACCCGCCTTGCAATTGCCGCCCAGGGCCTGGTCCAGGATCGTCTTGATGGTACGAGCGCACCGTCCGCATTGCGGGCTGCAACCCAGGCAGCCATAGACCTCCCCGGTGGTCCGCGGCCGCTCGGAATGGCAGGCGGTTCGGATAGCCTTGTCGGTCAGGACGTTGCAGGAACAAACGATCATAACGTTCAGGTCGCCCGGCGGGTCCGATAGTTCAACTTGCAACAATCGTTAGCAGGGGGCCTTGCGCTGCCGCAAAGCGAAAATGCTGATTTTGTACGTAATCTAAACTGGTCCGGAAGCCGGGAACGCACTCAGACTGGAACTTCGCCGCCGGTCCGGCGCCGATGACCCGGGTTCGGACGCGGATCGACGCACTGCCCAAAGGCGCCGCATCCTCCGTCATCGGATCTTGATGACAATCCGATCCCGATCGGCTTGGTAAGGGACAATTCGACCGAGCGAGATCACATGGACCACCCTCTCCCCGATCCGGCCGCACGACATAGCGCGTCTCCCGAAGAGCCGCTGGTTTTCGAAGATACACGGCAAACCCTGAGCGAAACCCTGCTCCGCAGCATCGACGCGATCAATGGCGACACCGTCACCCTGCGCTGGCTGCTGGAAGAGATCGGCGAGCAGGGTCTCCTCATCCTCTGCATCCTGCTGACGATCCCGTTTCTTCTCCCGGTTTCCATTCCCGGGGTCAGCACGGTGTTTGGTGCGGCGATCATCATGATCAGTATTGGCATCACCTTGAATCGCATTCCCTGGCTGCCGAGGGCGTTGCTCGACCGCACGCTGGATGTCGGAAAGCTTGTTCCGGTCCTCCGCAAAGGTGCGCAGATCGTTCACCGGATGGACCGCTACGTTCACCCCCGGATGCAGATCCTGACGACGGGCGCGGTGATGAACCGGCTGAATGGCCTCGGCATTCTGTTCGGAGGCATCCTGCTGGCGGCGCCGCTCGGGCTGGTGCCGTTCTCCAACACGCTACCTGCCCTGGCGATTCTGTGCCTGGCGGTGGGGATTTCTCAGAGCGACGGCCTGTTCGTGGCGGCGGGCTATCTTCTGCTGGCAGCGACCTGCCTCTACTTCACAATCCTGGCGCTGCTGGCATTGGCGGCCGGCCAGGGCCTGTCGACGTTCCTGTTCGGCTGAACCCGGTCGCAGACGCACGCGCGCTCGCCGGCGCAGCGATATGTCGCTCAGGCTTGCGGCATATCCGCACCGACGGCTGCCGCCTGCTCCAGCAGCACAGCATAATCAGCCGGCGCGACCGCCGCAAAGCCCTGGAGCGCGAGCATATCGAGGACTGGCCGCATGTCGGGATCGCGGCCGCAGGCCAGCAATACGGTGCGAAGGCGGTGCGCGATCTCGGGCGCGACAGTGCACGACGCCACCAGCGGCGGATTTGGCGTCATGACGGTCGAGCCGACAACCCGCAGTCGCGATGCTGTCGCGGGATCGTGCCGGTCAAGCAGGTCAAGCACCAGGGAATCGACCGGCCCGACGTCGATCCGGCCGGCAAGCACGGCATCGATCACCGCACGCGGCGTCACCAGCGGGCCCACCCATTCCGCGAACAGCTTTGCGTGCCGCCGTTCGCGTTCGTATCGCAGCAGATGATAGCGGATGGCATTGTAGCCGGATTGCGAATGGTGAACGGTCCAGCCGATCTTTCCCCCGAAAGTATCCTCCAACGTGCCGAACGCGCTGTCGGCACGAACCACGAAGTCGGTGCAGTAGCATGGGACACCGCCATAGCGCGGCGCGATCGGGATCGGTGCGGCCAGAAGCTGCGGCTTCGGTTCGGCGCAGACAAACGGAAACCCACACATGAACACCGAACCGAGATCGTCACGCGACCACAGATGTTCGAGCGGCGCGGGTGCGGCATGTTCGATAATGGCCAGTTCGATGCCGGCCGTTCTCGCAACCCATGCGAACAAAGTCCGCCACGCCGCAGCGACCTCCGGCGTCACCGCATACATCCGCGCATTGGCAACGAGCGCCATCAGGCGTAACGCAGTTGCTGTCCGATCCCGAGCCGCGCCGCCTTTTCGAGCATGGCATGACCGAGCGCAATGTCGGACAGCGACAATCCGCGATGCCAGAACAGGATGGTTTCATCCTCACGCTCGCGGCCCGATTTTAAGCCGGCAACAACTTCACCCATCTCGGCATGCAACGTCGCTTCGGACAGCTTCCCGGCCTCGACATGCGCCCGCAATGCCCCGAACGGCCCGCTCTTGCACTGACCCCAATCGTCGACCACGAGCTTGGACATGATGTCGGTCAGCGACAATTCGACCGCGCTCATGGTGCCATAGGGAACGACGAACGCGCCAGGCTTGATCCATTCCGTCTTCAGCAACGGCGTGGGTTCGTTCAGGCGCGACGCCTCGACCACGATGTCGGCGCCGGACACACAGGATTCCCAATCCTCGGTCGCGATCACGGGCTTGCCGAGATCCCGCGACAGCCGCGCGGCAAAGGCCTCGCGGCTCTCCGGCCGGCGCGAATGCACGCGGATCTCGTCGAACCCGAACAGCCGGTCGAGCAGCCGGACATTCCAGTAAGCGGTGCCGCGCGCACCGATATGGCCGAGCACCCGCGATCCCTTGCGCGCCAGATACTTGGCGCCAATCGCGGTGATGGCACCGGTGCGCATGTCGGTCAGATGACTGCCGTCGATGATCGCCTTCGGCACGCCGTTGCGCGGGTCCATCAGTAGCAGCAGCCCGACTTCCGACGGCAAGCCCTCTTTGTAATTGTCCACGAAGTCGCTGATCACCTTCACGCCGGCGAGATTGATCGGCTCGCGGAACGCGCCGCGCAGCACGTTGAAGTGACCGTTGCCACCGGCATTCGGCATAAGATGCATGCGCGGCTCGATCACCGCTTCGCGGCGTCCCTGCGCGGCCAGGCCCTGCTCGACCGCGGCCAGGATCTCGTCATCGGTCAGCGCCAATGAAGCGACATCGAGCGCGTTCAGATAGTGCAGATAGATCGGCTCCATGTCGCTTCGGAGCCGCTTACTGCGCCGGCTTGATATTGGCGTCGCGGATGACCTTGCCCCAGCGCGCGGTGTCGGAAGCAATCAGGTCCGCAAGCTCCGCCGGCGTGCCGCCGACCGGCTGCGCGCCGAGGGTTTGCAGCGTAGCCTTGGCGCCGGGTGCACCGATCGCCTGCACAACGCCGTCGCGAAGCTTCGCGATCACCGGCTGCGGCGTGCCGGCCGGTGCCATCAACGCATACCAGGAGACCGCTTCGAAGCCCGGCATGCCGGCGGCCTCCGCGATGGTCGGCACGTCGGGAAGCGCTGCGTTGCGGGCTTTGCTCGCAACGCCGAGCGCGCGCAGCTTGCCGCTGTCGATCAGCGGCTTCGCCGTCGATACCTGTGCGAACATGGCGGTCACTTCGCCGCGCATCACATCGGTCAGACCGGGCATGACGCCGCGATAGCCGATCTGTCGCATCTGGATTCCGGCGTTGATAGCGAACAACTCGGCCGCGAGATGGGCGATGCTGCCGGCGCCGGGCGTGGCATAAGTCAGATTCGCGTCCGGCTTTTTCCCGAGGGCGATCAGGTCCTTTGCCGACTTGATCGGGGAGTCTGCGCCGACCACCAGCACGTTCTCGACATTGGCAACCAGCGTGACCGGCGCGAATTGATCCATCTTGTAAGGCAGCTCGGGCATCAGCGACGGATTGACCGCGGCATTGCCGACCGGCACCAGCGCCAGCGTGTAGCCGTCCGGCTCCGCCTTGGCGACCGCGGCCATTGCAATGTTGCCGGCGGCGCCGGTCCGATTCTCCACCACCACGGTCTGATTCCAGGCCTGGCCGAGATGCTCGCCGACCGTTCGCGCCAGCAGATCGGGTGCGCCGCCCGCGGCAAAGCCGAGGATCAGACGGATCGGCTTCGACGGATAATCGTCCGCCGCCATGGCGGAACTTACCGTTGCAACGAGTGTGAGAGCCGCCGCAAAAACGCGCGCACCGAATGTCATTGATTGTCCGTCCGTCTCGTGGATACCCGCACGGCCGAACTTTAGACGCTCGCTACCGCCGCGGCTAGGCCGCGGCCTGCGTCAGCGCCTCGACGATCTCGTCGACCACCTCTTCGACCAGATAGAGATCGTCGCCCTCGCCCATCACCCGGATCACCGGTTCGGTTCCGGAGGGACGGATCACCAGCCGGCCGTTGCCATTCAGACGCGCGGTCGCGTCGTCGATCACCAGCTTGACGGATGCATCGTCCAGCGGCTTGCCCTGCTTGTAGCGCACGTTCTTCAAAATCTGCGGCAGCGGATCGAACACATGGCAGACTTCGGACACCGGCCGTCCCTGCCGCTTCACCACCGCCAGCACCTGCAGGGCCGCGACCAGACCGTCACCGGTGGTCGCGTAATCCGACAGGATGATGTGACCGGACTGCTCGCCGCCGAGATTGAAGCCCTGCTGGCGCATGTGTTCGAGCACATAGCGGTCGCCGACCGGCGTGCGCGCAAGCGAAATGCCGAGCCCCTGCAGATGCCGCTCCAGGCCGAGATTGGACATGATGGTCGCCACCACGCCCGGCTTGCTGAGACGGCCGTCCTCTTGCCAGCTCCCGGCGATCACCGCCATCAACTGGTCGCCGTCAACGGTGTGGCCCTTTTCGTCCACGATCACCACGCGATCGGCGTCACCGTCGAGCGCGATCCCGACATCGGCGCGCACCTCGCGCACCTTGGCCGACAGCGCCGCGGGCTCGGTCGAGCCGCAATCCTTGTTGATGTTGAAGCCGTCCGGATCGATGCCGATCGCAATCACTTCGGCACCCAGTTCCCACAGCGCCTCGGGGGCGACGCGATAGGCTGCGCCGTTGGCGCAATCCACCACCACGCGCAGGCCGTCGAGCGAGAGGTCGCGCGGCAGCGTGCGCTTGGCGAATTCGATATAGCGGTCCTGCACGCCCTCGATACGCTTGGCACGCCCGAGATCGGCGGATTTCGCCAGCTTGCGGGTGATGTCCTCGTCCATCACCGTTTCGATTTCGATCTCGACACTGTCCGACAGCTTGTAGCCATCCGGTCCGAACAGCTTGATGCCGTTGTCGTCGTAAGGGTTGTGCGACGCCGAAATCATCAGGCCGAGATCGGCGCGCATCGAGCGCGTCAGCATCGCCACCGCCGGGGTCGGCATCGGGCCGAACAGCAGAACGTCCATGCCGACCGATGTGAAGCCCGCGACCAAGGCGGTCTCGATCATATAGCCGGACAGGCGGGTATCCTTGCCGATCACCACCCGGTGGCGGTGCTCGCCGCGCTGGAACACCAGGCCGGCGGCCTGGCCGACCTTGAGCGCAAGCTCGGGCGTGATCACGCCATTGGCGCGCCCGCGAATGCCATCGGTGCCGAAATAACGACGTGTCACGCTGGAACCCCCGTCCCCGTTACCCAGATCAGGTCCGTGTAATAACTATCCTAGCCGGATTGGCTTCAAAAGTTGTGAGCAAAAGTTGCAAGCCCGGCTGGCCGGCGATTTAGCGTTAACGCTGGCGCCGCCGGTGCCTCAGGGCTCAAATTTCGTCCTTGTCCTGCGAGGAGTGCGGCGGCTGCACCACATTCACAGGGTCGGAGCCGGGAAAGCTCTCCTCGAGCCCCTCGTCCAGCGCCTTGTCAAGCCGCTCCTTTTCCAGCCGCTCTTTCTTGGCCTGTTCGGACTCGTGGTCGCCGTGTTTCCTGCCCGCATTCATGCCGATCATCCCTTGCCGCTTCGAGCCAGCCCGCTGTTCCCGCACGTGTTTGCGTCCGCGAAGTGTGCTAATCCAGCCTATATGGGATGGAAACGCCAATGACGCCAATCACCTGCATCGAAGACCTGCGCCAGCTCGCCGAAAAGCGCGTCCCCCGCGCCTTCTTCCAGTATGTCGATTCCGGCTCCTACGCCGAGGAAACCTTCCGGGCCAACCGCGCCGACATGGAGCGGGTCAAGCTCCGCCAGCGCGTGCTGGTCAATGTCGACAAGCGCGACTTGTCCACAACCATCGTCGGGCAGAAGGCCTCGCTGCCGATCGCGCTCGCCCCGATCGGGCTGTGCGGGATGCAGCACGGCAATGGCGAAATTCTCGCCGCCGAAGCCGCGAACGAGGCCGGCGTGCCGTTCTGCATGTCGACCATGTCGATCTGTTCGATGGAACAGGTGGCGGAGGCGACCAAGAGGCAGTTCTGGTTTCAGGTCTATGTGATTCGCGATCGCGGCTTCATCGCCGACCTGATCGCGCGCGCCAAGGCGGCGAATTGCTCGGCGCTGGTTCTCACCGTCGATCTGCAGGTGCTCGGCCAGCGCCACCGCGACATCAAGAACGGCATGACCGTGCCGATGAAGCTCAAGCTCGCGAATGTGCTCGACGTCATGTCGAAGCCGCGCTGGGCGATGAGCATGATGAATGCCAAGAGCAAGACCTTCGGCAATCTCGCCGGTCACGTGAAGGGCATGGACGGCGTCAACTCGCTGGCGCAATGGACCGCCAGTCAGTTCGATCCGACCCTGAGCTGGGAGGATGTCGCCTGGATCCGCTCGCTGTGGCCCGGCAAGCTGATCATCAAGGGCATTCTCGACGTCGACGACGCGAGGCTCGCAGCGAAGAGCGGCGCCGACGCCATCGTGGTGTCGAACCATGGCGGCCGCCAGCTCGACGGCGCGCCGTCGTCGATCGCGATGCTGCCGAAGATCGCCGATGCGGTCGGCGACGATATCGAGGTGATGTTCGACGGCGGCATCCGCTCCGGGCAGGACCTGTTCCGCGCGCTGGCGCTCGGAGCGAAGAGCTGCCTGATCGGCCGCGCCTACATCTACGGGCTGGGCGCACTCGGCAAGCAGGGCGTGACCACCGCGATCGAGACCATCCGCAAGGAACTCGACATCACCATGGCGCTGACCGGCGTGACCAAGATCGCCGACATTGACCGGCGCGCACTCGCGACCGAGACGATTCCGGAGCAGACGCACGTGCTGGAATTGGCGGAGACGAAGAAGGCGGCGGCGCGCTGACGCCGCTTGAGCCTAAACATTTGCGGGGACACCCGTCATGAACGCACCGGATCGACCTGTCACGCAGCGTGCGCCGGCCAGCAGCCTAAGCCGGCGGATCATCGCCATGACGATCGCCGGCGGACTGGTGTTCCTGATCCTCTGGCTGATGGCGTTGAGCGCGCTCATGTCGCTTGTGATCGCAGCGGGCGTGTGCATCGCGCTGTTGTCGGCAAGCGCAGTCTCCGATCCGGTCGAGACAGTGCTGGAATTCCTGGTCGCGATCGTGTTCGGCGTGCTGGCCGCGATCGCCGCATTCTTTGCAGCGATCTTCAGTGTCTTCAGCAGCTAGGGGAAACCGCCGTCATCACCGTAAAAGCGTGATCGGCAATCCTCTGCTCCTCGCACCAGATTTCGAAGACCCATTCGCCGGGTACCATTTCCCAGGCCTGTTCAAACGTATAGCTCTGGAATGTCACCGCTCGGTTCGGAACGTCGCATGACATCCGATCGCATTCGAAAACCGTGCCGTCACCCGACACGACTCCGCCGGCCGGAAACCGTGTGATCCAGGTCATCGGAATGAGTTCGCCGAAGTCGTCGGACGACAGTACGAAACTTGTACCGAATGTCAGTCCGGGCTTCGCCATGATCAGGCCGGTCTGCTCGATCAGCCTGAAATCACTGAAGAAGTTGTAGAACGGCGCGGCCGCGTTCGGCAGCGCCTCGGTCTCCCCGACGGTCACGTCGAAGATGCCGGATGACAGCCGTTGGTAACGCAGCCGTTGCGCCGATGGCAGAACGATGTCGACAGGTTCCGTACTCACGGTTCCGCTCCGCGCGCCTCTTTGCCGCGATCCAGCCTCATTTGATTATGACAGAATTACTACCGATAAATGTCAGACCGACTTTTTTTATGGAGTGGTTTGATGACGGTCCGACGCCCGCCGCAAGTCCTGGCCTGGTCGAATCCGGTGGCGCGCTGGTGGGGCCTTCTCTCGCTTGTCAGCCTCATCAACATCGCGGTCTGGTTCGCGCTCTATCGCAATCTGCATGAACCGCAGGCCGGCGCGATCGGCGGCAATGCCGGGATCGGCGTGATGCTGGCGCTGTGCGCGGCTTACGTGTTCGGCTGCGCCTTCCGCTCGCTCCTGCCGCGCGCCGACGTGCAGCGCATCTGCCTGTTCGACACCTGGCTCTCCAGCGTGATGGTCGGACGCAGTGTCGCGACGGTGGCGGAAATCTGCTTCGCCGTCCAATGGGCGATCATTCTCTATCTGCTCGGCGACATGACCGGCGCCGACACCACGCTGAATGCCGCGCTGGTCATCGTGCCGCTGATCCTGATCGCGGAAGCCTTCTCCTGGTACGCGGTGCTGACGAAGAAATACTGGGCCAACGCGCTGGAGAATTCGATCTGGGCGGTGGCGTTCTTCATCGTCGGCCTCGGCCTGTTCCGTCTGCTGCCGGAATTCGAGGGTCCGGTTCGCGCGGTGCTGGTCGTTACGATCGTCGGCATCGCCGGCTATCTGGCGTTTCTCGCGACCGTCGACGTGCCGATGTATGTCAAGCGCTGGCGCGAGGAGACGGCGCGCGGCAGCAAGCCGCTGCATCCGCTCGAGGGGTTGCGCGACGTCAACCGGCGCTGGGTGGTGACGCACGACATCTCCGAATGGCGCGAGGAAATCCCGTGGATGTCGCTCTATTTCAGCGCCGCGGTGTGGGCGAGCCTGGCGCTTTGCGTGGTGTTCTCGCTGGAGCGCGAATTGCCGCGCTACCGGACCGCGCCGGTGGCGGAATGGTCCGCGCAGACGCCGTCGGATCGCGGCGCCAGTGCCGTGCGGGGTTTGAGCAGGTCCGATTAGCGACGTGTCGTACTCACGCAAGCAGGCGGAAGCGCATCGCCCTACCGCGTCACGATCACCTTGGTTCCAAAGCTGACGCGATCATAGAGGTCGAGCACGTCCGCATTGAACATCCGGATGCAGCCATAGGACACCGCCCCGCCGATCGATTTCGGATTGTTGGTGCCGTGGATGGCGCGTTCGCCGCCGGCCAGAAACAGGACCGCCGCGCCGACCGGATTATTTGGCGCGCCGGAAGGGACCACCGACGGCAGGTTCGGCTTGTCGCGCCGCACGATGGCCGGTGGCACCCAGGCCGGCCGCAGCATCTTGTTGTTGATGAAGGTGGTCCCGCTCCATTGCAGGCCTGAGCGGCCGACGCCAACCGGATAGCGCACAGCCTTCCCACCGCCGAGCACGTAATACAGCGATCGCTCATTGTTGCGCACCACCACGGTGCCGGCCGCGTAGTTGCCGGAGAAGCCGACGATTGCGCGGGCTTGCGCAGGTTGCTGGATCGCCGGGACCACAGCAAGCATGGATGCGACTGCCGTCGCTGCCAGCCAACGTGAAACCTGCATGGCCCAGTGGCTCCCATGGAGTGGCGGCCTGGTGCCGCGCCCACGACACTATCAGGAGCCCTTCCGCCGGACAAACGGCACCGGATGACCGCCGGCCCTAGTCGGAACGGCGGATGACGGCCGGCAGCCAGATACGCCATCCGCCATCCGCGTTATTTCTGCAGCGGAATCTTCGCCTCTTTGACGATCTTCGCGTATTTCGCCACGTCGTCGTTGAACTTCTTCGCGAATTGCTCCGGCGAACTGCCGACCGGCTCGGCCACGAAGGTCGCAAGCCGCTCGCGCACATCCGGCGCCTCCAGAGCCTTCTTGGCAGCCTGATAAAGCTTCTGCACGATCTCGTTCGGTGTCTTGGCCGGGACGAAGAAGCCCTGCCAGCTTCCCATGTCGAAGCCGTTGACGCCCTGCTCCGCCACCGTCGGCAGGTCGGGCATCACCTTCGCGCGTGACGCGCTGGTGACGGCGAGACCCTTGACCAGCTTGTTATCGGCATTCACCCGGCCGGTCGCGATCGGAACGATCGCAAGATCGACCTCGCCGGAGATCAGCGCGGTATTCAGCGGTGCATCGCCCTTGTAGGGCACGTTGGCGATGTCGATACCGGCCTCGCCCTTGAGCATCTCCATCGACAGATGCAGCGGATTGCCGATGCCGGTCGAGCCGTAATTCAGAACGCCGGGCTTCTGCTTCGCCAGCGCGATCAGCTCCTTCACCGAAGTGACGCCGAGCTTGTTGGACGCAACCAGCAGGAGCGGCGATTCAATGAGTTGCGTGACCGGGATGAAATCCTTGTTCACGTCGAACGGCAGCGAGGCATACAGCGACGGGCTGATGGCCAGTCCGTTGGTGGTCAGGAACACCGTGTAGCCGTCGGGTGCCGCACGCGCCACCGCGTCCGCGGCGAGATTGCCGCCGGCGCCGGGCCGGTTCTCGATCACCACCGGCTGGCCGAGCGATTCCGACATCTTCTGCCCGACCACGCGCGCCACCGTATCGACGGCGCCGCCGGCCGCGAACGGCACCACGATGCGGACCGGCTGGCTCGGATAGGTCTGCGCCGATGCGCCTGTGGATGCAAAGGCGGCAACCAGCCCTGCCACGCCTGCGAAGAGCGCGAGTGCGCGTTTCATGTCGAAATCTCCCTTATGGTTTCGTTCGATGTCCCGGTCTTGCGCGACCGGGTTCCGGTTCGGACGCGCGCGGTCTTAAGCCGCGATGCGGGTCTCCTTCATTTCAATGACATCGAGATTGAGGTTCTTGAGCAGCCGGTAGATCGTGTCGATCTCTTCCTGCTTCGGCTTCGGCATCGGCGCCCGCATGAACGGGTTCGGAATGAGGCCGCGCAGCCAGGTCGCGGTCTTGTAGCGAATGTGCAGCCGGCCCATGTCGGCGATGTATTCCTGGAGTTCGCACAGGCCGCTGTCCCAGATCTGGCAGGCCTTTTCGAGATCGCGCGCATCCCAGGCATCGAGATGGTCGAGCATCGGCTCCTTGGCGAAGGTCCAGAAGCCGCTCAGCGTGCCGTCGAACATGCCGGTGGCGCGGTATTCGTGGAAGCGCGACGCCAGCGCGCCCATCACCGCGACCGGACGATCGAGGCCGCGCAGACCCTTCGCGATCAGGCGGAAGCCTTCATAGGTGTAGGTCATCTTCCAGCCGACGACGTTCTTCACTTCGCGGCAGATGCGCAGCGTGGCATTCAGCGGCAGTCCCGGGAAGAACGGCGGCTTCGCGCCACCGACCGGATGCGTGACGATCGGAAGATCGACGGCGCGATCCTGCGCGATGATCTGGTCCAGCCAGATTTCCGGATAGCCATCGGCATCCCAGCACGAGGTCACGTCCTGCGCGCCGCCCGGAGGCGTCACGAAGATGCCGTCGACGCCGAGCGCCTTGCAGTCCTTGGCGGTTTCGACCGTCTCTTCCGTGGTCAGCGCCCAGGTTCCGGCGATGATCGGCAACTTGCCGTGCGCCTCTTCCATCGCGATTTCGAGGACGCGGCGCTTTTCCTCGCGCGTCATGTAGAAAATCTCGCCGGCTTCCGGATTGATGCACAGCCCACCCTCGCGCGCGAAGCGCTTGTCGTCGGCGAAATAGCGGACGTAATTGCGGAACGCCTGCTCGTCGATCTTGAAGGAACGGTCGTAGGGCAACAGCACGGCGACGTAGCGGCGATGGCCGACAGTCTGCATCGGAACCTCCCGAAAAAGCATGGAAGCGCTTGGGCGCTTGTTGCCCCTGTCTTTGCGCAGGTTGCCTATCAATGCAATTTCATTATTGTCATAATCGTATAAACAGCATTGATAGCCATGAACCTGCGCAATATCGACCTCAACCTGCTGGTCGCCTTCGACGCCCTGATCGCCGAACGCAGCGCCTCGCGCGCCGCAGGAAAGCTCGGCGTGACCCAGCCCGCGGTCAGCCACGCGCTCAAACGGCTGCGCCATCTGTTCAAGGACGATCTGCTGGTCCGCGGCCCGCGCGGGCTGCAACCGACCGGCCGCGCGCTGTTGCTGCACCCACAGGTGCAGTCCGTGCTGGCCGATATCCGCTCCATTGTCTCAACCGGCGCGGAATTCGACCCGGCGACCACGCAGCGCACCTTCCGGCTGTCGATGAGCGATGCCATGAGCGTGGAGGCGCTGCCGGCGATCGTGCGCCGCATCCGTCGCGACGCGCCCAACATCGATCTCGTCATCAGCACGTCGGGCCCGCAGCAATCCTGCAGCCGCATCGCCGACGACGCCATCGATCTCGCCATCGGCGTGTTTCCGCATGTGCCGAAGGACTTGTTCAGCCGCCGGCTCTATGGCGACACGCTGATCTGCGTCGCCGACAAGCGCAATTCCCGGCTGAAAAACGGACGCATGACGCTGCAGGATTATCTCGACGCGCCGCATGTCACCGTCGCGCGGCATCGCGACACCGGCATTCAAGTCGACGAGATTCTGGACTCGATGGGGATCCCGCGCCGCATCGTGGTCGCGGTGCCGCACTATCTCAGCATCCCGTCGCTGATCCGCGGCACCGACCTTGTCGCCCATACGCGCCGGCGGCTGTTGTCGGTCTTCCGCCGCTCCACGGGGCTCGTGGTGTTTCCGGTGCCGATGAAAGTGCCGGAGCTGGAATTCATCCAGATCTGGCACAAGCGCTATGAAGGCGACCCCGGTCATCACTGGCTGCGCGATCTGGTGCTCGACGCGGTGGGAGCGCAATCGGCGTGAAATGGCGACCGGCACAGGCGCCCTCCACCTTTACATAACTTTACACCGCGCACATCGCCCCGAAACGGGCCCGCTCCAGATTGCATCCGTGGCCGACGCCACATCGCTTCTGGAGACCACCCAATGACCGATATCCGCCCGGATCACCCGATCGACCAGCGCCAGCATGCGCTCGTCGTCCGCCCGCCCGTTCCGCGCACCCGCCGCGGCCGGACCATCCTGTTCGCGGCGCTGGTCGCCGCCACCACCGTCATCACCGGCGCCGCCGTCACCAAGGCCTTCAGCAATCCGTACGGCTTCGGCCCCGGCTGGCACGGCGCGCGCGGCCACTGGGGCAGCGTGCCGCTCGATCCCGCCCAGATCGAGGATCGCGCCGACCGCATGGTGCGGCATCTGTCGATCGAACTCGATGCCAATAACGAGCAGCAGGAAAAGCTGCGCGGCATCGTCCGCGCCATGCTGAAGGACGTGCTGCCGGCGCGCGAGCGCGCACAAGCCGCCCGCCTGCAGGCTCGCGAGTTGATGACGGCGACCACCATCGATCGCAATGCAATCGAGAAGCTGCGCGCCGACCAGATCGCGCTCGCCGACAGCGTGTCGAAACGCATTACCCAGGCATTGGGCGACGCCGCCGAAGTGCTGTCTCCCGAGCAGCGACGCAAGCTCGCCGAGCGCCTGCCGCCCGGCGGCCCCGGCATGGGCATGATGATGCCGCCCTGGCGCCGCGGCTGATCTGAAAACCCCCTCTCCCGCGTGCTGGTCATTCGGGAGAGGGTTGGGGTGGGGGCCGGCTCGAAGTCCCCGCGAAGGCTGGCCTCCACCCCGACGATTTCTCAGGCTCGCATCTGTTGCGAGGCTGCGGATCAGTTGAACGTGTAATTCAGTCCGACGCGCACGATGTTGTAAGCGAAGTCGTCGAATACGAAATTCGAGCTCACGCCCGATGTGCTCGGCGGCGATGGGCTCACCAGGTTGATCGACGTGCCCTGCAGTTCAACGCGCAGATATTCGAGCTTGACCGACCAGTTTGCATCGAGCTTCCACTCGCCACCCAGTCCTGCGGTCCATCCGATGCGTACGCCTTTTCCGCTACCCGCATAGCAGATCGACGTCGGATTGGCGGGGGTCGCAAAACAGGCGAAAGTGCCCGAAGGAGTGCTCACGCCTACGAAGGATGGACCCTTTGGTGCGAGAACCACACTCCCGCTGCTTTCGATCTCGCCGTAGGACAGACCGCCGGTCCCGTAGAGCATCAGGTTCGGCGTCATCAGAAATCCAATTCGTCCGCGCACGGTCCCGAACCATTGCAGTTCGCTTTGTGCGTTGACGTCGAATCCGAAGGACGAACCAAGTGCCGAAGGGTTCAGGAAAGCCCGCTGCGAGCCGCTCCCGCTGATCGCGGATTTTTGAAGATCGGCCTCAACGCCCCAAACAAAGGCGCCCGCTTGCCAGTTGAAGCCCGCCTGAAAACCGCCGATCCATCCCTTTTGATCGAACGCCGTATCGAACGATCCGGGCGCAAAATCAGTGAACCCTGAGCGAAAGAAGATTCGGCTGGCCGGATCGACCGGCTCGTTGATGCTCGATGCATCGCCCCAGCCAACACCGGTGTTGGCGCCGATGTAAAAGCCGGTCCAGTTCTGTGCGTGGGCGGATGTCGACATCAGAGCGGTTGCCATCGCAACACCGACCAGAAGCCGTCGCATGTGGAATTCCCGGATCAATGATCAAACAATCCACACAAGGATAGACGGGTTTGCGCGTCCCGGCTGTTGCCGAAGAGATACATCGGCGCAAACTCACAGGACTTTCACGGCTCAGGTTTGCAGTTGCGGCAATCACCGATCAGAAGCCGGGGGCACTCCGCCGTAAAGTTGATCCCTGTCGATGGTCGCGCGTGGATGAGCGTGTCGGCCTTCCAACGCGATCACGGCTCGGTCTGACGAACATGAAATGCCGCGCCTGCAAGGCTCCCCTCAAGGAGACACCGACGGTGACAACCCCGACCTGCCCCTATTGCGGGGCCTATTGGCCGGGCGGCCTCGGCGGATTGTGGGTGATTGGCGCGAGCCTCGTCGCTTACGTGCTGCACCGGCTGTTCGTCGAGCCCGGATGAGGCCGCTCGAGCTTTACAAAACTTTACCTGGCGGAACGAAAATAGACACCTGACGTGGGCATAGTCCCGGGCGTTGAACTCCTTTCCCTCGCCCGGGGAAAGGAAGGGGTGGGGGCCCGCAATAGTCCCCAAGGCGTAGACCCCCACCCCCTCTCCTGCTTTAAACTGCCACCACCGTGACCGATCGCATCCTGCTCATCGAAGACGACAAGCGCCTCGCCGAAATGGTGTCGAACTATCTCGGCGAAGCCGGCTTTGCGACCGCCATCGCCGGTACCGGCGGCGGCGGCATCGCGCTGCATGACCGCGAGCCGTTCGACATCCTCATCCTCGATCTGATGCTGCCGGACATGGACGGCCTCGATGTCTGCCGCCGCATCCGCGAAAAATCGCAGACCCCGATCCTGATGCTGACCGCGCGCGGCGACGCCATGGATCGCGTGGTCGGGCTCGAAATGGGCGCCGACGATTATCTGCCCAAGCCGTTCGAGCCGCGCGAATTGCTCGCAAGGCTGCGCGCGCTGCTGCGCCGCGCCAAATCCGAGCACAAGCCCGACATGCTGCGCTTCGGCCGTCTCGAAATCGATACCGGCGGACGCCAGGTCCGGCTCGATGGCGAGGAAAAGAGCATCACCGGCTATCAGTTCGCGCTCCTGCTCGCGCTGGCGCAGAATGCCGGACGGGTGTTGTCGCGCGACGCACTGATGACGCTTCTGAAGAACGAACAGCTGGAGGCTTTCGACCGTTCGATCGACGTTCACATCTCGCGCATCCGCGCCGCCATCGAGGACGATCCGAAAAAGCCGAAGCGCGTCATCACTGTCCGCGGCACCGGATATGTGTTCGCGAAGAACCAGGATTGAGATTGGTGGTCTCCTTCTCGCCTCTCCTTCTTCTCCCTCCCCCGTTTACGGGGGAGGGTCGATCGACTGAGCGCATGGCGCGAAGGAGATCGGGGTGGGGGCTTGCTCTGGTCATTCCCCCACCCGGCTCGCATTCGCTCGCCACCCTCCCCCGCAGGCGGGGGAGGGATTGCACCGCGCCAAGCGGCAAAAGTGGCGCCCCATGAAGCGCCTCTATCTCAAGATCTATCTCACCATCGTGTTCGCCCTGTTGCTGGTGGTGCTGATCGCCGGCGGGATCTGGCGGCTCAAACCGCCGGCCTTCGCCGAAGGCTTCGATGTCGCAGGTGAACTCGTCTCGGCGGTGCTGCCGCCCGCGGGAGCACCGCCGTCGGTGCAACAGGCGGCCGTGCAACAATTCGCGCAGCGGCTCGGCGCCAGTCTCGGCCTGTTCGACAGGGATCTACAACTGATCGCCTCGTATGGCGATGCACCGATCCCGCAGCCTGATCGAAGCCGCCCGGGCTTCATGCCCGGTCACGGCGCCTGGAGTCTTCCGCTGCCGGACGGACGCTGGATGGTGGCGCGCGGCACCGAGCCGCGTCATCCCGCCATCGGCCTGATCCTGCTGCTCGGCGGCATTGCCCTAGTGATTGCGCTGTGCGCCTTCCCGGTGGTGCGCGGGCTGACGCGGCGACTGGAACGATTGCAGGAAGGCGTCGAGACGCTCGGCTCCGGCAATCTGACGACACGCGTGAAGGTGGAAGGCTGCGACGAGGTGGCGAGCCTGGCCGCAAGCTTCAACCGCGCCGCCGCCCGCATCGAGGAACTGGTCAATGCGCACCGCCTGATGCTGGCGCATGCCTCGCACGAAATCCGCACGCCGCTGTCGCGCATCCGGCTCGGCATCGAGATGCTCGCCGAGAAGAACGACCCGAAATACAAGACCGCGCTCAGCCAGGATATCGGCGAACTCGACGCGCTGGTCGACGACATCCTGATGGCGAGCCGGCTGGACATGATCAAGGTGCTGCCGCAGCCCGAGCATGTCGACCTGCTCGCTCTGGTCGCTGAAGAGGCCGCGCATTACGACGATTGCGCGGTTGGTGGCGAAGCCGTCACCGTCACCGCCGACCGCCGCTATCTGCGCCACATGATCCGCAACCTGCTCGACAACGCCACCCGGCATGGCAAGCCGCCGGTCGGCGTCACGGTTGGCCGCGATGGAGCGAGTGCGCTGATCGATGTCTGTGACGGCGGCAACGGCATTCCGGACGACGAGCGCGAGCGCGTGTTCGTGCCATTCTTCCGCATCAACGGCGAGACCAAGGGCTCCGGCCTCGGCATGACGCTGGCGCGCGGGATCGCGCGATTGCATGCCGGCGATGCCGTGGTGATGCCGTTCTCCGAGCGCGGCAGTTGCATCCGCGTGACGCTGCCGATCCTGCCGCAGGGACAACAGCCGTGACCGGGGCGGCACGTGCGTCGAAACGCAGTCCGCTATTCGGCCGCTTCGCTCGCCGCGATCAGGTCGCCGGTCATCGGCATCGGCCGCGCCGGCTCATCGTCGATCTCGGCAATCCGCTGGTCGATCTGCTCGATCACATGCCGCGAGAACGGACCGAGATGCAGGTAGAACGCCATCAGCGTCACGATGGTGCGCAGCGAGCTTGGATTCTGCGTCGCGCATTGCACGAGGATCTGCTTGAACTCGTCGCGGGCGCCCGGCAGCCGCTCGATGATGCGCGCCACTGTACTCTGGAATTTCCGACGGGTGTCGCCGGTCGCGCTCTGATGCGCCCGCGTCGAATTGTCGAGCAGCGTGACGAGCTTGCGCAGCCGCCCGGCAAAGGCTTCCGGCTCATAGGCCTTCTGCAGGATATCCCGGTAGTCGGTGAGGATTTCCTTGCGCGGTCGCAGCGTGTCGTAATTCAGGCCGAGCGTGCATTGATCGGCGCGGCTCGATGCGAATTCGGGCGGCGGATGCAGCCGGCCCTCCTTGGTGAGGCGGCGGGTCAGCTGCGTGTTCGGCAGCGCGTAAAGCAGTCCCACCATGCAGACGGGAATAGCCGATTCCTCGATCAGCTCGATCATGGCGTCGGCCATGCCGCTCTTTTCGTTGTCAAAGCCGACGATGAAGCCGGCGGTCACGAACATGCCGGCGGCGTTGATCTTGTGGACGCTGTCCGGGATGCTGCGGCGCGTATTCTGCTTCTTGCGCATCTGCGCCAGCGTCTCGGGATCGGGACTTTCGATGCCGACGAACAGGCCGACGAAATTCGCCTCGTTCATCAGGCGGAGCAATTCGTCGTCATCGGCGAGATTGAGCGAGGCCTCGGTGGTGAACTCGAACGGGTAATCGTGTTCCTCGAGCCACTTCTTGAGGTCGGGCAGGAACGCCTTCACGGCCTTCTTGTTGCCGATCAGATTGTCGTCCACGAAATCGACATGGCCGCGATAGCCGAGCTCATACAGCCGGTCGAGCTCCGCCAGCATCTGCGGCGTCGACTTGGTGCGCGGCACCCGGCCGTACAATTCGATGATGTCGCAGAACTCGCAGGTGAACGGGCAGCCGCGCGAGAATTGCACGCCGACATAAAGATAGCGGTCGAACTTCAAGAGGTCGAAGCGCGGGATCGGCGTCTTGCGCACATCGATTTCGAACTTCTTGGCCTGGAAGACGCCCTCGCGCGCACCGGCATCCCAGGCGGCGATGAAATCGTGGATCACGTCCTCGACTTCGCCCAGCACCTGGAAATTCGCCTTGGCATAAAAGTGCGGCACCGAGGTCGCAGCCGGCCCGCCGATCGCGACGGGCTTGCCGTGATCGCGGCATAGATTGATGATCGCCAGCAGGTCGTCATGCTGGGGCAGCATCCCGCCGGTCATGACCAGATCGGCCCAGTCGAGATCGCTGTCGGCGAGATCCTCGACGTTGCGGTCGACGAGCCGCAGTGTCCATGATGAGGGAAGAAGCGCCGCGACCGTGATCAGGCCGAGCGGCGAGGTCGGATATTTGGCGCCGAAAATCTCGCAGGCTGCCGCAAAGTTCCAGAAGGTCTCGCCCGCGAAGCGCGGATAGACCAACAGAACGTTGCACGCGCTTGACGCCGCCCCTGTCGTTTTTTCTGTCACGGACAAATTCACGGTTAACGGCTTAGGCTGTTCGCGAGGGCAAGTCCATGCCGCCGCGGAGGTTGCCTCGGACCTCCGGGTGCCAAAATACCGCTAAGCCGACCAATCCGGTCACATTGTCGCAGGTCGGGCTGTAGAATGTGAGCTGGTCACAGGCGGTCCAGCGCGAAGACGCCCGGCTTCCGACTCGTGACAAGCCTCGTCTAAGGTCCCGGACCATGCCGTCCGGTTCGTCCAGCCCCCTCGTCACGGTCGTCTGTCTCGGCGTCGTCCAGATCCTGGCCTGGGGCTCGTCGTTCTACTTTCCGGCCGTGCTGGCGGCGCCGATCGTCTCCGATACCGGCTGGCCTTTGTCCGCGGTGGTCGGCGGCGTCTCGGTCGGGCTTCTGGTCGGCGGGCTGATTTCACCCAAGGTCGGCGCACTGATCGCGCATCGCGGCGGGCGGCCGGTGCTGGCGGCAAGCTCGCTCCTGTTCGCGGCGGGCCTCGCGTGTATCGGGCTGTCGCCTTCGGTGCCGTTCTATCTCGCCGCTTGGGTCGTGGTCGGGCTCGGCATGGGCACCGGTCTTTATGACGCGGTGTTTGCCGCGCTCGGCCGCAGGTACGGACAGGCGGCGCGCGGACCGATCACCCATCTCACGTTGTTCGGCGGCTTCGCGTCCACCGTGTGCTGGCCGCTCAGCGCATTCCTTGTTGAAAGCATAGGATGGCGCGGCGCCTGCTTCACCTATGCGGCGCTGCATCTGCTGCTGGCGTTGCCGCTGCAATTGTTCGCCATGCGCGGCTTGCCGCAGGCCGAACCGGAAGCGGCATCGTCATCCAATGAGACAGCCGGGAGAGAACCCGCCACCACCGTTCCTCACGAGACCGCCATCCTGATCCTGATCGCGCTGATCCTGTCGATTGCGGCCGGCATCGGCTCGATCATCGTGGTGCATCTGTTGATCGTGCTGCAGGCGCGCGGCCTCGACTTCGCGTCGGCGGTCGCGCTCGGCATGCTGTTCGGCCCGGCGCAGATCGCCGCGCGCGTGGTCGAAAGCCTCGCCGGCTCACGCTATCATCCGATCTGGACGCTGGCCGCGTCGGTGTCGCTGATGGCAGTGGGGCTCGTGCTGCTGCTGTCCGGATGGCCGGTGATCGCGCTCGCCGTCATCCTCTATGCCGCGGGCTACGGCATTTCCTGGATCGCCCGTGGCACGCTGCCGCTCGCGATCTTCGGCGCCGTCCGCTATCCACGTTTGATGGGCAAGATTGCGATGCCGAGCCTGGTGATCCAGGCGCTCGCGCCCGCAGCGGGAGCACTCGCCATCGAGCATGCCGGGATATCGCCGACGCTGGCGATCCTCTCGGCTTTCGCAATTCTCAACGTCGGGCTGGTGATCGCATTGTCTTTGCGGCTGCGTTCGGCACAATCGGCGATATGACAGGCCCCGCAAAGACACGCCCCTCGCCCGAGCGACGCTCCGCCTATCGCTATCTGCGCCCGATCCCGACCCGCTGGATGGACAACGACGTCTACGGCCACGTCAACAACGTGACCTACTATTCGTATTTCGACACCGTCGTGAATGGCTACCTGATCGAGCGCGGCGCGCTCGATATCGCGGCGAGTGCCGTGATCGGCCTCGTGGTGGAGACCCATTGCAATTATTTTTCGCCGGTCGCGTTTCCCGGCACGATCACTGCCGGCCTGCGCGTCGCGCATCGCGGCACCTCGAGCGTGCGCTACGAGATCGGTATCTTCCGCGGCGACGACGAGACCGCATCGGCGCAGGGCCATTTCGTGCATGTCTATGTCGATCGCGCGAGCGGCCGGCCGGTGGCGCTGCCGGAGGCGCTGCAACGCGCGGTTGACGATTTGACGATCGGCTAGACCGGCACGCTCATGCATATACTCTGACACGTGCCGCGCTTCGTCCGTCCGTGGCACGTCGCTTGCTAACAATCCGACCAGGAGTTCGAGCTTATGTCCGCACCGACCGTCTTCGCCCCCGGTGGCTATCGCTACATTCCGGCTGTGTTCCAGTATTCCGCCGGAGTCGCGGCCGAGGACGGCTATGAGCTCGAGCGCGCGCGCTTCATGGCGCCGGTTCCGCTCGCCGACGCCTTCGCCAGGGTCGAGGCGCATCTGAAAGCGATCGGCCGGCCGACCACCGCGTTCGCGCAATGCGAATTGCGCTCGCCGGCGCCGTTCAACGACCAGGGCTTCATCGACTTCAACCGGCAATATGTGCAGACGCTGGAGCGCTGGGGCATCTACAAGGATCGCGTGAACCCGGTGGCGCGCACAAATGTGTGCCCGATGTATCACGAGCCGGCGACACCCTCGATGCTGGCCTTCACCTACACCATCCCGGCGAAATCCGCGCGCCGCACCTTCATGCTGTCCGGCGGTGGCGACGCGCGCTCCGGTCCTGAGCCCTACAAGGATCGCATCGTACGGATGAACGACACGTCGCCGGAAGGGCTGCGCGAGAAGGTGATCTTCGTGATCGATGAAATGGAGAGTAGGCTGAAAGCGCTCGGCTTCGGCTGGCCGGATGTCGTCTCCACGCAAGCCTATACCGTGCAGAATATCGGCCATCTCGTCGGCGAATTGCTGGCGGCGCGCGGCGCGATCGTCAGCGGCCTCGTCTGGAACTACGCGCGGCCGCCGGTGATCGGCCTCGACTACGAAATGGACGTGCGGGGCATCGCCCGCGAACTGATCCTGTAGAGGAGTATGGCCATGACATCGCTATCGCTCAGCCGTTCCGTCGCCGCGCTCGCCTTCGCGCTTGCCGCCTTCGCATGCGCCGCACCCGTCTCCGCACAGCAATGGAAACCGACCCAGCCGATCCGCGTCATCATCCCGTATGCCGCCGGCGGCACCTCCGACATCATCGCCCGCACCATGTCGGATGAAGTGAGCAAGCGGCTCGGCCAGCCCTTCACCATCGAGAATCGCGGTGGCGGCGCGACCCAGATCGGCACCTCCGCGGTGGCGAAGGCCGATCCCGACGGCCACACCATTCTCCTCGTCGCCAACACCTTCATGATCAATCCGAGCCTGTTCAAGACTCTGCCCTACGACTCGCTGAAGGATCTCACGCCCATCACCTATGCCGGCGTCACCCCGCACACCGTCGTGGTCACCAACGACCTGCCGGCGAAGAACCTGAAGGAGCTGCTCGACCTCGCCAAGGCCAAGCCCGGCACCATCAATTACGGCTCGGTCGGCATCGGCACCTCGTTCCATCTCGGCACCGAGGAACTGAAGAAACTCTCCGGCACCAACATGGTGCATGTGCCCTACAAGGGCATGGGCCAGGTGCTGACCGATCTCATTCCCGGCACCATCCAGATGGCGTTTGCCAACACACCGAATGCAACGCCGTTGGTGAACGAGGGCAAGCTGCGCGCGATCGCGGTCGCGCATCCCACCCGCGTCGCGCAATTGCCGGACGTGCCGACGGTGGCCGAACAGGGCTTCCCCGGCTTTGAGTCGAATTCCGGCTTCATCTATTTCGCGCCCGGCGCGACGCCGCCGACGGTGCTCGACCGGCTCAACGCAGTGTTCGTCGAGGTGCTGAACCTGCCCGAGGTGAAGGCGGCGCTGACCAAGCAGGGCGTGGAGGTGAAGGCCACCTCGCGCGCCGAGACGCTGGATTTCGTCAAGAAGGAAATGGCGCGCTACGCCGACGTGGTCGCGTTCTCCGGCGCCAAGGTGGAGTGACGCTGAGGCGCCGCCGCGAATGCGGTGCGCCCCCCACCCCTTGCTCGGTGCGCTCCCCTCCCCCTTGCTCGGTGTGCTCCCTCCCCCCTTGCGGGGGAGGGTTGGGGAGGGGGTAAGCTGCATTCTCTGAATGTGCGGCTCACCCCCCCTCCCGCCCGCCTTCGCTTTGCTACGGCGGTCGACCACCCCCGCAAGGGGGGAGGTGATCCGAGCAAGCCGCCCCACTTGCCCCGCCGCATGAACAGGACTATATTCCTCTTCATGCCCCTGCCCTACCGCTCCGTCTTCGATGGCCCGATCATCCGCCGGGTTCGCGTCACCCCCGAGCGGCCGGACGAGTTGCCGCAGCGCGCGCCGCGCACCCGCCGCCCGCATGGCGAGGCGCAGGTCGCGGCCGTCCGCCACCTGATCGAGCAGACCGAACTCACCTATGCCGAGATCGAAAAGCGGACCGGCGTCGGTCGGGCCAGCATCTGCCGCTGGACGCGCGACCAGAAATGGGTGCGGCCGGTGTTTGCGCCGCGCGCGACCGACTTGATCCCGCGCGCCCGCGCCAGCGCGCGGCTGAAGCGCCGCACCCTGGCCGCCCGGCTCGACGCGCTGGCCGAGCGTTATGTGCGCGAGCTGGAAACGGACCCCGGCGTCGATCTCGACAAACTCGCCGCAGCGCTGGAACTGGCGAAGATGGCGAAGCTCGCGGCGAAACCGAAGCAGCGGCGGCGCACTCTCGCCCGCGAACAGCGCGAGGCCTTGCACGAACCCTCTCCTCCGTTCGCCCCCGTGAAAACGGGGGCCCAGGAGTCACAAGCACCAGCGCAAGCCGCCCTGGGTTCCCGCTTGCGCGGGAACGAACGGGGAGAGAGTCCGTCAGACACGGCCAGCATCCTCGCCCGCCTGCGCGCCGAGGGGGTGCGGCTCGACCGCGCGCCGGAGGCGGCGGTGAAGGACTTCATCGACAGCCACCGCCCGCCGGAGGACGACCGCCATCTCCGCCCGCGCGGGACGAAGTCACGACGCGTGCAGGCGCATCGGCGGATGTTCGATTGGGGACGGGATTAGGGGAGCGGTGACTACGCCGGACTCAAGGGGTGAGCCACACTCTCTCCCCGGTCATCCCCGCGAAAGCGGGGATCCAGCATGAAGTGCGCCGCAGCTAATTGTTATTCAAGGTCTCAAACAAATCAGGCGTCTCGGTATCCCGTCGCCGACTAAGACCTTCACCCAAATGAAGACACGGATGTTTGACACTTCCCAGCCCCTTAGCGCCCTCGAAGTGCGCCCATCCGCCCCGTTTCATGCGAACGCTGACGATCCCAGTTCCACAGTGAGGACAGCGATGACGATAGGCATTGGCTCGCGCCTCGCGCTTTTCATCGATCACCATCCATGTCTCGCGCACAGCAGTCGAACGTCCGGACTTCAACCGTCGCTCGTGAGCGCGACGGCGCGTCAAACGACCTCGCATGGTTGCTCTCCTGCGCCGCCGTTGGAATCCAACTCCGGTATCCTGAGAACCCACCCTGCAAAGATCTCGTGTTCATTATCTAGGAGATCGCGGTTTGCATCGAAAATGACATGACTGAGGTTCGGGTCTCCATAATACTCCTTGGCCAATTTCCTCAACTCGTCACGCGGCTTTACCTTGTGAGTCGTTCTGATCAGAGTGTATTTGGGCTCAAACTGTTCGCCCCCTAAACTGTCGAGAGCATTCGATACTTTTGAAAGGGTAATTGGACGATACTTAGAACCGTCGGGATTTTTGACATACCATCGGCGAGTCGCCGATGGGGCCAGCTGCCACATATGATCCGGACCGATGCGATCACCTTTGAAAATTTGCGTGAAACTCCACTTGGGGTTTTGCTCGTTGACGAGCGAAACTCTGGCATCCGGCAAGAAGCCGTGAATTCGGGTGCCACGCGCCGTATCAAGGACGAGGCCTGCCTTCTTTGCTCCATCTAGCACCCAAGCGAGGGCAGCATCTGACAAGCCGCGAATATCGCCCCCACCTCCAACCGAGCCATGGGTCCCCGGAAACCACCGCTCCTGATAGGGAGCGCTTGGCTCTCTCCAATCCGCGCCCTTTTGCTCGTTTAGTTCCTTCAAGCCGCTCATGCGCTCTACCGGAAAAAGAGAACGGCGTTCATCGACGGCAACGGCGTGCCGCGCCGATTCGATGAAGTCGCTTAGACCGGCATCGTGAAAACTGTGCTTCCGATTGAGTCTAGCGCTGACGGGCATGATATCCGGCCACCCCAATGCTTTGACCGTATCCCACACACCGAGAAACTTGATCGTAAGCACGGGTGCATCGCCGGAATTGTAACCGGACACGTTTTGACAGCGATAGGCGTCATCGTCCGATCCGATGCAAACTTTGTCAGAGTACGCTGCCCTGAAAGCGCGCATCCTCCCGCCCGAACCCGAGATACCTTTAGTCCTCTGTTGATAGAGCTTCATCGCCTCGTCGATACGGCCAGCATGCAACCGGTGCAGAGGACCGACGTGACGGACAAGTCCAATAAAAGAACGAGCGCTGAAGGCGCCGCGAGAAAACCCAAAAACAAAAATCTCATCTCCGGGATCGTAATTGAAAATGAGGAATCGATAGGCTTCGCGGATATTGTAAAAGAGCCCCGCCCCGAGAATCCCTCCCGACATCCGCTCCAACCGACCGGTGCCCACCCCCTCGTCGTAATGGATGATTTGCGTCACCCTGTTGGAAGTTTCGCGCACGATGCTCGCTGCCGTCAGCACTACATTTGTCGGATTGTCGGCGCCAAGTGCATTCCAAGTGCCGTCGAAGCAAAAAATAAGTCTTTTCATCGCTGATTCCCTTTGGCGAAAGGCGCCAAACAACGACTCGCGGCTTGGGCGAGATCATCGCCGAAACCTGAGTTCGCGTAAAGGTTGAAGTATTTTGTGAGATCGCCCGCATGGTCCGACAACTCGGATGGCGGGGCGTATAGGTCTGTCTAGCGCCGGAGGCGCGTAACCCACCGGCTGAATGCGTTGTGAGTCATGGCGGTGGGTCACAGCGCTGCGCGCCTAACCCACCCTACGACCCCGATCATCACCCCCTCACACCACCACACTGATCCTCGCCACCGCCCTTGACCGCGGCTTCGCCCGGATCACGATCTCCACATCCTGATCAAGCGCGTTGAGCAGCGTCATCAGCCGCTCCACCGAAAAGCCTTCGATCCTGTAGTTGCGCAGCGCCGAGACCTTGGGCTGGTTGAGGCCGAGCTTTGCTGCGGCTGCCGCCTGCGTGAGGCGCTGCACCTCCATGATCGCGTTCAGCGCATAAGCAAGCCGCAGCTTGGTCTGCCGCTCGTCGGCATCCGGGAAGCCGAGGTCCGCGAACACATTGCCGCTACCGCGTGTGATTGCAGGCCGGGTGACAGCTTGAGCCTTGCCTTTGCTAGCCTTCGCCTTTGCCATAATGCGCCTCGTAATCCTGTTGCGCGAGCCGCAGCCGACGCGCGATCAATGCGACATCGGTGCGCGCCGTCTGTTTGCTGCGGGGCGACTTCTTCTGGAACGCATGCAGCACATAGACGACCAGCCGAAACCGAACCGTGTAGACCGCGCGAAACGTGTCGCCGTCGAAATCATCGACCATTTCGAACACGCCCGGACCTTCGCCCTTCCACGGCTTGGCCTTCGGATGCTTACCGCCGAATTGCGCCAGCCCCAGCGCATTGCCGATCTGGCGCTGCACCGGCGCCGGAAAGGCAAGGAAATCCTCTTTTGCGGAGCCAACCCAATCGAGCGGCTTTTCGCCGAATGCCAGACGCGCGCGCATGAAAATATCCCAGAATTGGGATGATGGCAAATCGAAGGAATTAAGTTCTTGTTTTGTTCTTACCATGCTGATAGAGAATTTCCAAGACTTTGCTACCCGCGACGGGGCGCACATGGTGACAAGCCTATCCATCGATCTGAAACTGATAGAACGTGCAATGCGCGTGAGCTGCGAGCCGAGTGCGGACGCCGTGGTGACAACAGCCTTGCAGGAATACATCGCAAGGCGTGAGCAGAAGCGGCTGCTCGCGCTGTTCGGCACGCTCGAATGGGATGAGAGCTACGATTACAAGGTGGAGCGGATGCGCTTGTAGGGTGGGTTAGCGCCCAACGGGTCCGCGCAAAGCGCGGCCCGATGACAGGCTCCGGCGCGTAACCCACCGGCTGCATGCGCTCGGCACCTTCTCCCCGCTCCGCGGGGCGAGGGAAGAACCTCACTCCTCCTTATACCCATACGCCTGCGCATTGCCGGTCGCGCCGTAATACTTGAACGGCAGGAACTTGCCGGTCATCGCCAGCTTGACGCGGTCGCCCTTGGGATCGGCCTGGCGGTCGATGGTCATGTCGAAGTCGATCGCCGACATGATGCCGTCGCCGAATTCCTCCTCGATCAGCACCTTCATCGCCGGCCCGTTCACCAGCACCAGTTCGTACAGCCGGTAGATCAGCGGGTCCGTGGGCGGCATCGGCGTCGCGGTGCCGCGCATCGGCACCTCGTTCAGCATCGTCTCCTCGGTCTTCGACAGGCCGAACAGCTTCGCCGCGTTGGCCGCCATCGGCTTGGTCATCTTGTGCTGGCCGAGAATGGCGCCCGTCACCAGCACCGGCGACATGCCGCCGATCTGCTCGCAGATATATTTCCAGGTCCAGCCCTTCTCGCGCTTGATGTCGAGCAGCTTCTCGGTGAGGTCGGTGCGTTTCATGTTCGGTCTCCCAGCGTCATGCTTCGATGTATTTTCCGTTCGTCCCCGCGAAAGCGGGGACCCAGAGCGGTCCGTCCACGGCCCGCGGCCCTGGGTTCCCGCTTTCGCGGGAACGAACGGGGATAGGTTTAGCCATTGGCCACACGCGGTTTGGTGGCGTCGCCGTTGCCGCCGACCACCACCGGCTCGGCCGCGCCCGGCCGCACCACTGGCACATGCCGCGGATCGAAGCCGGGATTCTCGGCGACGAAGGTCTTGCTGCGCTCGACCAGGAAATCGATGATGTGGTTGCGCAGCGCGTAATAGAGCGGATGCTTGTGGAAGTCGGTGCGCGCGCGGCTCTTCGGCAGCGGGTTCTCGACGATCTCGGCCAGCACCGCGCCGGGCCCGTTGGTCATCAGCACGATCCTGTCGGCGAGATAGATCGCCTCGTCGACATCGTGGGTGATCATGAACACGGTCTGCCCGGTCTCGGCGCAGATGCGGCGCACCTCGTCCTGCAGCGTGCCGCGGGTCAGCGCGTCGAGCGCGGAGAACGGCTCGTCCATCAGCATGATCTTGGGCTCGATCGACAGCGCGCGGGCGATGCCGACGCGCTGCTTCATGCCGCCGGAGAGTTCGGACGGGCGCTTGTGCTCGGAGCCGGTGAGGCCAACGAGGTCGATGAACTTCTGCGCGTGCCTGTTGACCTCGGCCGACGACCACTTGCGCCATTTCGAGGTGACGGCATAGGCGACGTTGCCCAGTACGCTGCGCCAGGGCAGCAGCGAATGGCCCTGGAAGATCACCGCGCGGTCGAGGCTCGGGCCTTCGATCGCCTGGCCGTCGACGATGACCACGCCGTCGGTCGGCTGGTCGAGGCCGGCCAGGATGTTGAGGACGGTGGTCTTGCCGCATCCGGAATGGCCGATCACGCAGACGAATTCGCCGCGCTGCATGCCGAGCCAGAGATTCTCGAAGATGGTGGTGGTGCCGGCGCGGTTGGTCGCGGACGGCGGCGCGGGGTAGCGCTTGGCGATCGCTTCGATCGAGATGAAATGGTCGGTCATGGCGTGTTCTTCTTATTCGGGGAACGTGACCAGGCGCTGGCAGTAGGCCAGGATCTGGTCGAGCACCATGCCGACGATGCCGATCAACAAAATCGCGTTGATCACATTCGTAATGCTTAAATTGTTCCATTCATTCCAGACGAAGTAACCGATGCCCGTTCCGCCGACGAGCATCTCGGCTGCAACGATGACAAGCCATGCGATGCCGATCGAGATTCGCATCCCGGTTAATATCGTTGGCGCGGCGGCAGGGAGGATCACCGTGAAGGCGCGACGCACCGGACCGACCTCCAGCGTACGCGCAACGTTCAGCCATTCCTTGCGCACCTGCGACACACCGAAAGCGGTGTTCAGCAGCATCGGCCATATCGAACAGATGAAGATGACGAAGATCGCCGAGAGGCCGGAATCCTTGATGGTGTAAAGCGCAAGCGGCATCCACGCGAGCGGCGAAATCGGTTTGAGCACCTGGATGAAGGGATCCAGCGCGCGGCTCATCAGCGGCGACATGCCGATCAGAAATCCGATCGGGATCGCGACGATCACCGCAAGGAAATAGCCGGTCAGCACACGCGCCAGGGAATACGCAAGCTGAATGCCGACGCCCTTGTCGTTCGGCCCCTTGTCATAGAAGGGCTGATTGAGATGCTCCCACAACACCTTTCCGACCTCGAACGGACCCGGCATCGCCGATTTGCCCTGCGTCGCGGTCGCGCCCATCAACTTGGCATATTCAGGATCCATGTTCGCGACGGTGCCGGTACCGCGGGTGGCGAGGTGCCACGCGGCGATGAACAGCACGAAGATCGCGACGGAAACGATCGCCGCACGGAGATTGAGAGAGCGAGTCATACCGATACCTCGTACTCCCGCAGCAGCGCGGCAGGCGCCGCGTTGCAACCCGGGAGCGCCCCTGACACCATCACGTCGACTTCTTGATCTTGAAGCTCGCGAGATAATCCTCCGGCTTGGCCGGATCGAACGTCTTGCCCATCACCACGAACGATTTCGTCGTCGTGGCCGGCGGGGTAAGTCCCACTTCCTTCATCAGCTTTGTGGTGTCGGTGGCGAGGAACACCTGCTTGGCGATGCCGTCATAGTCGACGTCGCCCTTGATCTGGCCCCAGCGCTTCATCTGCGTGAGGATCCACACCGCGAAGGATTCCCACGGGAACGGATCGAAATCGATGCGGTCCGGGACCTTCTGCACATTGCCCAGTCCGTCGGCGAATGTGCCGGTCAGCACCTGCTCCACCACCGTCACCGGCTGGTTGAGATAATTCGCAGGCGCGATCGCTTCGGCGATCTGCTTGCGGTTTTCCTGCTTGGTCGCGAAGGCGGTCGCGTCGATGATCGACTTCAACAGCGCCGCATAAGTGTTGGGCGAGCCGGTGACGAATTCCTTGGAGGCCGCAAACGCGCAGCACGGATGCCGGTCCCAGATATTCTTCGACAGGATATGGATGAAGCCGACGCCGTCATAGACGGCGCGCTGGTTCACCGGATCGGGCGCGAGGAAGCCGTCGATATTGTCGGCGCGCAGGTTGGCGACCATCTCGGGCGGCGGCACGCTGCGGATCTGGATGTCCTGATCGGGATCGAGACCGTGTTCGGCGACGTAGTAGCGCAGCAGGTAATTGTGCATCGAATAGTCGAACGGCACCGCGAACTTCATGCCCTTCCAGGACTTCGGATCGCGCTTGTCCTTGTGCTTCGTCGCCAGCGTGATCGCCTGGCCGTTTATGTTTTCCACCGCCGGCATCGTGTAGGGAATCGGGTTCGAGCCCGCCCCCATGGTGATGGCGAGTGGCATCGGCGACAGCATGTGCGCCGCGTCGTATTCCTTGTTGATGGTCTTGTCGCGGATCACCGCCCAGCCGGCGGTCTTGATCACCTCGACGTTCAACCCGTGCTTCGAATAGAAGCCCATCGGATGCGCCATGATGATCGGAGTCGCGCAGGTAATCGGGATGAAGCCGACCTTGAGGTCCTTCTTCTCGAGCGGCGCCCCCTGCCCGAACACCTCGGTTGCCGTCGCGAGCGGGAAGAATTGCGAAATCGCGGCCAGCGCGGTCGAGGCCCCGACCGATTTCAGGAAAGCGCGGCGAGCGACATCTTTCGGGAACATCGCGCGCATCACCGCCGAGGCAACCACGCCCTGGTAGCGGCTCTCCTCGCTTTGCGACGGGATCGGCTCGCATTGCAATTGGCGGACGGCATCGCGTTCGTGCTCGGCCTGACTGACATGCCGGCCGCAGGAGCAGCCCGAAGAATTCAGGGTGCGTTTCGGGTCGAACGGATTGTCGAATGTGGACATCGGACTTCTCCCGTCTCGTGCAAGTCGAAATCCGGGTGCGGCATGCGCGCGTCCCCGGCAGTCGACACAGGAACAGCAAAGTCGGTGCCAGATCGGCCGGCCGGCGGGATCAATCTGCACGAGGACCAAATGAGCGAGGAAAACGGACAGTTTTGATTACGACTTTTCGTTGATTACGAATTTTGGTAGCAGTCTGGCTCTTTACTGCGGATACGGCGATGAACGCGCTCCTGGACATGCACAAAGATCGGGCAGGATCATCGGCGCCTGCCGATTTCGGCCTCGTCTTCGACGCCGCGGCTGAGCCGATGCTCGCGCTCAACCCTGCCTCCGATCGCATTCTCGATGCCAATCCCGCGGCGTGCCGGCTGCTCGGCTACGACCGCGCGGCGCTGCGAAACATGCGGGTGACCGCCCTGCATCCCGGGCAATTACCGGCCCTGATCGTGTTCACCGATGGCGTGCTGGCGAAAGGCGAATACCGCACCCGCGGGCTCAAACCCCACCACGCCGGCGGCCACGAGCTTGCGGTGGAATATGCCGGCAGCCGGCTCGGCCACGATCCGGCACCGGATCTGCTGCTCATCATCAGCGACCTGGCCGCGCAGCGGAAGCGAGCGACCGACACCGACGCCGATCTTTATATTCGCGGCGGCCTCGAGGAATGGCAGCAGGTCGAGCGCTTCTTCCGCGACGTCGAGCGCGAGAACCAGTTGATCCTGCGCGCGGCCGGCGAAGGCATCTACGGCGTCAATGCCGACGGCAAGACCACCTTCGTCAATCCGGCCGCCGAGCGCATGCTCGGCTTCACGGCGGAAGAGCTGGTCGGCAAGGACATGCATTCCATCGTGCATCACACCCATGCCGACGGCTCGCATTATCCCGCGATCCACTGCCCGATCTACGCCGCCTTCCGCGACGGCGCGGTGCATCAGGTCGACGACGAGGTGTTCTGGCGCAAGGACGGCAGCCGCTTCTTCGTCGAATATACCTCGACCCCGATCCGCGACCGCGGCTCGCTGATTGGCGCCGTGATCGTGTTCCGCGACATCACCCAGCGCCGGGAGGCGGACGAAAAACTGCGCGCCGCGCTCAGCGAAGTCGAGCAGCTCCGCAAGCGGCTCGAACAGGATAACGAATATCTGCAGGAAGAAATCCGCCTGCAGACCAATCATCGCGGCATCATCGGCATCAGCGCAGCGATGCAGAAGACGCTGCGGCAGATCGAACTGGTCGCGCCGACGGAGGCCAGCGTGCTGATCTCGGGCGAATCCGGCACCGGCAAGGAATTGATCGCCCGCGCCATCCACGGCGCCAGCAAGCGCAGCCATCGCCCGCTGATCCGGGTCAATTGCGCGGCGGTTGCGCGCGACATGTTCGAGAGCGAATTTTTCGGCCATGCGCGCGGTGCGCTGGCCGGTGCGCTGCGCGACCGGCCGGGACGGTTCGAACTGGCCGATGGCGGCACCCTGTTCCTCGACGAGATCGGCGACATCCCTCTGGAATTGCAGGGCAAGCTTTTGCGCGTTCTGCAGGAAGGGCAGTTCGAACGCGTCGGCGAAGCCCGCACCCGCAACGTCGACGTCCGCGTCATCGCCGCCACCAACCGCGATCTCGCTTCCGCCGTACGCGAGAAGAGTTTCCGTGAGGACCTGTATTTCCGCCTCAACGTCTTTCCGATCGATTGCGTGCCCCTGCGCCAGCGCGTCGACGACATCCCGCTTCTGGCGCAGCACTTTCTCAAGGCCGCCGCGCACAAGCTGAAGATCGGCGATCCGCGGCTGACCGAAGGCGATATGCAGCGGCTGATGCAATATGCGTGGCCGGGCAATGTGCGCGAGTTGCAGAACGTGATCGAACACGCCGCCATTCTTGCGCGCAACGGCCGCATCCGGATTGATCTGCCGTCCGGCGGCATGATGCGGGCTGCGGGGCAAGACAATGCGGCAAGGCTGCTGACGGAGGACGAACGGCGCGACCGCGACCGCGCCAATATCGTCGCCGCACTCGACGCCTGCGGCGGCAAGGTGTTCGGTCCCGGCGGCGCGGCCGAGTTGCTGAACGTGCGGCCGACCACCCTTGCCTCGCGGATCAAGGTTCTGGGGATAGAGGTGAAGCGGGCCCGGCGCTGACCCGGCCGCTTCATCCCTCTCCCCGTTTACGGGGAGAGGGTGGCGAGGTCCGAAAGGACCGAGCCGGGTGAGGGGCATGTCTATGCTCATCGAACAGCCCCCTCACCCGCCTCGCATGCGCTCGGCACCCTCTCCCCGCTATTCGCGGGGAGAGGGAGTCACACCATCGCTTGCAAAGCCGCCGGGCCCATGCCACCGAATTGAGCCATGAGCGCGGAAGTCATCATCGGCGACAAGCGGCTCGAACCCCACCGCCTGCGCGCGGCCATTCTGGGGGAGGTGCATGCGCGCCCGTTCCGGGCGATCGCAACGCCGGCCCGCGTCCTGCATTTCGCTTTCGATACCGTCGGCGAGCAGGCGGTTCAGGACCGCAAGGCGCTGACCGCGCTATGCGAGCGCCGGGGCATCACCCCGCCGCGCCCCTCCGACAAGCATTTCCATGTCACCTTCGGCGGCACCGGTCTGCGCTGGGAGCAGCATTCGGAATTCACGACTTATACACTCGAGCTGCCGACAGAGCCGGATAGCACGCCATTCCACCCGTCGGCCGCATCGCTCGCGACCCCGATGACGCTGGTGCCGCAGCCCGGCCCGCTGCTGGTGGCCGTCGACCTCCATCTCATGCCGGACCGGCCGGATCGCCTCGCGATCGAGCGATATTTCAGCCGCCCGAGCCTGGCGGTCGCCGAAAATTCCGATGGCACCGCCGTCTACGGCACCGACTTCCTCGCCGATGCCGATGGCTTCGTGCGCATCCTGGTGCTCGACCGCGGACTCGGCGACGAACGCGCCGGCGCACTGGTCCAGCGCCTGCTCGAACTGGAGACCTATCGCACGCTCGCCTTGCTCGGGCTGCCCAAGGCTCAGGAACTGGCGCCGTCGATCAACCGGATCGAACGCCGGCTATCCGACCTGACGAACGAATTGCGGCAGGAATCCTCGCTCGCCAATAACAACCGTCTGCTCGACGAACTCACCGCGCTCGCGGCCGAGCTCGAGGCCGGCGCGGCGGGAAGCCTGTTCCGCTTCGGTGCCAGCCGCGCCTATGACGATATTGTCCATACACGGCTCCGCATCATCGGCGAACGCAAGGTCGGCGGGCTGCCGACATGGTCGTCATTTCTCGCGCGCCGCATGGCGCCGGCGATCCGGACCTGCAACACCACCGAAGAGCGGCAGGCTAACCTGTCGCGCAAGCTCGCCCGCGCCGCCCAGCTCCTGCGCACCCGCGTCGATGTCGAGGTCGAGCAGCAGAACCGCGACCTGCTGCGCTCGATGAATGCGCGCACCCGCATGCAATTGCGGCTGCAGGCCACCGTCGAAGGCCTCTCGGTCGCGGCCATCACCTATTACGTGGTCGGGCTGTTCGGCTATCTGGTGAAGGGCCTGCATGACGCCGGCTGGCCGATCGATCCCTCGCTCGCCACCGCGGCCTTCGTCCCCATCTCGCTGCTCGCGATCTGGTGGATCGTGCGGCGCATCCGCACCCGGCATATCGGTAAAGAGCGCGAACACGAGGTGTGAGCCCTTTTCCTCTCGCGCTGTCGCAGGCAGACGATGGCGCTGCAAAAATGAAGGATTGCGGTTCTAATTTGCCCGATTCCAACGTCGCGTTCGCGATATGTCGTGATAAGGCGCAGAACAGCATGACGAGATGGTCTCACATTGCGATCGTGACTGCGCTCCTGGCCTCGGCAACAGGCTCCCCAGCAGCACCCGCCGGTCGCGAGCCTGAACCAACCCCCGACGTGATCGCTTCCGGACAGTGTCAGGTACCGACCTGCTACCAGCTTGATCTGAAGGAAGTGAAATTTCGAATCTACAGCGCGAACCGTGCCATCCTGTACCGGCATATCCCAAAGGGCGCGTGCGCCTGTACCGCCATCAAGGATGATCCGGACTTCGTTGGACTCTCCGCCAGCATGGCTTTCGAGACGAAGGACGGCGCAAGGATTGGCAATGTCGCGATCGGACGCGCGAAGGACAAGAGCGACATCAATCTGCAAACGACCTATGAGCGCTTTCTGTCCGAGCAGGACAAGTTCGAGGAAGTAAGCGACTTCCGATATCGGGATTTCGATTTTTCGGATTATCGCATCTACCGCGAACGCAAAGCCCGAGCGCTCGACAATCGACGCTACTATTTCATCCCGAAGAAGCCGCAATACCTGGTCCGCGGATCACAAATGGAAATCGCCTTCAATACACCGCTCGGCAGATTGCCGGGCGATACACGTGAACTAACCGTGGCAGCCAATCTCCGGCTTTCGGACGGGATTTATTTCTTTCAGTTCCTCAATCCACGGCTGACCGCGCCGGCACAATGGCCGGCGACGGTAGAAAAAACTGTCGGGCTCATCGAGACGAGGTTATTTCCGAAGTAAGGGCGCGCACGACGCCGGCTGGCCGATTGATCCCTCGCTCGCCACCGCGGGCTTCGTCCCCATCTCGCTGCTCGCGATCTGGTGGATCGTGCGGCGCATCCGCACCCGGCATATCGGTAAAGAGCGCGAACACGAGGTGTGAGGCGATTGTCTGCGCGCAAGCGGCCGCTTCGGGCGAGACCGCGTTGACGAGTCAGGTCAGGACGCCGCCGAACCACCCTCGTCCACGAACAATTCCGATTTGGCGGCTTTGCTGATCGCCACCACGGCCGGGTGGATCAATTTGCGCTCGACCGAGATGGCGTAATATCTCGCCGCCACGCCGTCGGCCCGGCCGATCATCTCGGCATCGTATTGACTGCGCATCTCATCGGCCAGGATGACGGGCGCCGGAAAGATGCCTGTCCCCGCCTTGCCGAAGGCTTTCATCAGCGCGCTGTCGTCGAACTCGCCGACCACCTGCGGCTCGACCTGATGTTCGCTGAACCAGCGCGTGAGCGCGCCTCGCATCGCCGCTGCATCGCCGGGTAACAGCATCGGCGCGCCCTTCAGGGATTGCGGGAAACCCTTGCGATAACGGGTCGCGAGTTTGTGGACCGCGTAAAACCCGATCTGCGCGCGTCCGAGCGTATGGCTGTAACCTTTCACGCCGAGTTGAGACGGCAGCGGCTGATCGGCGATCACGAGATCGATCTTGTGGATCGCCAATTCCGCGAACAGCCGTTCCACCTTGTCTTCACGGCAGATCAGGCGGACGCGTTCGGCGCTCCCCACCGCAGGGGCGAGCAGATGATAGGCCAGCGATTTCGGCACCACGTCCGCCACGCCGGCCCGAAACAAAATGTCCCCCCCGCCGGGACGGTTGCGGACGGTCTCTTCCAGTTCCCGGCCGATGTGGAAAATCTCCTCGGCATAGGACAGCGCAAGCTGTCCCGCCGCGGTCAATTCCAGCCGCCGCCCCACCCGGCTGAACAATTGCGTGCCGAGCGCATCCTCCAGCGTCGCGATCTGGCTGCTGATGGTTTGCGGCGCCAGACGCAATTGCTCGGACGCCCGCGCGATGCTGCCGGCTTTTGCCACCCGCAGGAAATAGTGCAGTTGCTTGTAGTTCAGCATTGCACCCGATCCTCATTCGCAGTTTTTTTCGATCTTTCCCTACCGAATTATCTGCTTTTTCTGATGATCGATCAAGGCCAGATAAGGCCGGTGAGCGGCACTTCTGGAGGATGCGATGCAGATCACGACAACGGCACGCGATACCGAGCTGACCACTAGCCTGCGGGACTACATCGAAAACCGGCTGGCCTTCGCCCTGTCGCGGTTTCAGAATCGCGTCCGCGGCGTGGTCATCGTGCTGTCGGACGTCAACGGACCGAAGAATGGCATCGACAAGCGTTGCCTGCTGAAGATCCGGCCGCGAGGCCTGTCCGAATTCACCATCGAAGAAACCGAGTCCGATTTTCAGTCGGCGCTGAATCGCGCCGCAGATCGCGCCAGGCGGACGCTGGCCCGGCGGCTGCAGCGGCGCGGTGAGCGCGCGCCTGTGCAGGTGTGAGACGGTCCGGCCCGGCAGCACACGCAACAACAGACCCATCGAGACAACCATCATGGCTTTCAGGGACATATTGCTTCCGTTGACCAGCTATCCCGAGCGGACTCCGGCGGCTCCGATGGAGCAGGCCGTCCGGTTCGCCGAGGCACTAGGCGCGCGACTCTCCGCACTCGTTTGCAAGATCGAAATCCAGAATGCCGGCAACGCGCTGGCGAATACGCTGCTCGACATTCCCGGAATGGTCGCGGCGGAGCGGCAGAAGAGCGCGGCCAACGTCCAGCTCCTGATCGGTGACATCGAGAGCCTGGCGGCGAAGCGTGGCGTGGCCTGCGAAAGCCTGGTCGAGTCTTGCACGACCGCGCAACTGCCGGCCGTCGTGACCGAACATGCCAGACTGCACGATATCACTATCATCCCGATCGGCGAGCAGGCGACGGTCCATGGTTATGTCGCGGAGTCCGTTGTGTTCGGTTCGGGACGCCCGGCGATCCTCGTGCCGGAAGAATCCGGTCGCCGCCGGTTATCGTCGTTCGACGTGGTTGGCTTGGCCTGGGACTTCAGCCGGCCCGCGGCACGGGCCTTGGCCGATGCGATGCCGATCCTGACGCGCGCCAGGTCTGTGCGGGTGGTGACCGTCACGCAGGAAAAGAGCATCGAGACCAAACGCTCGATCGCGGAATTGTCCAGGCATCTGGCCTGTCACGGCATAAAGGCGATCGTGGAAGAGGAAGAAGCCGCCGGCCGCACCATCGGCCAGTCTCTCGAAGACTATGCCACCGCGCACGACCTCGACCTGCTGGTGATGGGAGCCTACGGGCACTCTCGCATCCGTGACTTCATCCTTGGCGGCGCCACAAAATCCATCGTCGCCAATCCGCCGCTGCCGGTCCTGCTGTCCCACTGACCGCATCGCATACGATCCCCACGCAACAAACTGCCAGCATTCCAAGGATAGACCGTGGACCTCCTCGCCGATTTCCTGACCGCCGATTTTCTCGGCAAGGCCGCCTGGTTGTGGCTGGCATTCCTCGCCATTGTCGGCGCGCTGCTGGTCTTCGACCTTGGCGTCCTGAACAAGAACGACAAGGAGCTCGGCGTCGGCGAAAGCCTGATTCTGTCCGCCTTCTACATCGCGATCGCGATGGTGTTCGGCGCGTGGCTCTGGTGGTCCATGGGACCGACCTCGGGCATGGAATATTTCACCGGCTATGCGCTCGAGAAAGCGCTGTCGATCGACAACGTCTTCGTCATCTCGCTCATCTTCAGCTATTTCGCCATCCCCGCGAAATACCAGTATCGGGCCCTGCTGTGGGGCATCATCGCAGTCCTGGTGTTGCGCGGCATCATGATCGCGCTGGGCGCGGCCCTCGTGCAGCAATACGAGTGGGTGCTGTACATCTTCGGCGCGTTCCTGATCGCCACCGGCGTCAAGATCCTGATCGCCGGGGAAGGTGACAGCGATGTCTCCAAAAATCCGGTCGTGCGCTTCCTGTCGAAACGCATGCGGTTGTCGGCCGAGTTGCACGGCTCCAAATTCTTCGTGCGCCAGCCCGACCCTCAGACTGGCAAGATGGTGCGCGTCGCCACGCCGCTATTCCTGGCGCTGGTGGTCATCAACATCGCCGACCTGGTCTTCGCCGTCGACTCGGTGCCGGCCATCTTTGCCATCACCACCGACACCTACATCGTGTTCACGGCCAATATCATGGCGATCCTCGGCCTTCGTGCGCTCTACTTCGCGCTGGCCGCCATGGTTCATCGCTTCGAATACCTGAAATACGCACTCGCAGCCGTGCTGGTCTTCATCGGCTTGAAGATTTTCTGGAACCAGATCTTCGGCAAGCTCGACCCGGCTATCTCGCTCGGCGTCACCCTGTCTCTCATCGGCGGCGGCATCGTGTTCTCGCTGTGGAAGACGCGCGCGGCTGCGCGGGACAACCATCGCGGTGAAGCGGCTGCGATCGTTGCGTCGATCGAAAAAGAGCCCGTTCCCTCAACCCCCGGAGACAATCGATGAGTGTTGATGCTGCGTCCGTATCCGAGTCACGGACCATGCCTGGCGACAGCGCCTCAAGCTGGTGCAGCGATGCCAGCACCCGCGATAACGTGATCGCGCGGCGCAATGTTCTGGCGGGGCTGTGGGCCAGCCGTCTGATGCAGACGCCCGATCATATGATCCAGAGCTATGTGGCGGCGGTTCACAACGTCGACTTTTGCGAGCCGGGGGCCAACGATGTGATCGACAAGATCTTTGGCGACCTCACGCGTTGCGGGATCGCAATCACCCGCGACGAGGTGCGCCGCAAGCTCAGCGAATTCCATCGTCAGGCGATGGATCAAACCCGCGAGACGGACTGAACCTCTCGAGACCATCGGCATCGGCGGCACGAGCGTGGCTCGTGCGCCGGGAACGACAGGTCTATTCGACGGGAATAGCTCACATCGGCGGCGTCAGGCCGTCCTTGCCGACATTGACGCGCGCCGCAGTAAACGACCCGTCAGGCTGGCGCACCGCCGCCACGATGAAAATCTTCGCGCCGGGTTTCAGGTCGGCCATGCTGCCCGGCACATAGGTCACAACCGGCGCGTCCTTCGGCACCACGATCTTCTTCTCGCCGTCCTTGTACTTGACCATGATGGTCTGGCCGTCGACGCCCGCGACGGTTTCCTGCACCGTTGCGTTGGTCATCATGCTTTTCGGCTGATTGTCCCAGGGGAAATGCCCCTCGGCGACACCGCGCAACGCTTCCGGAAAAACGTGGACATGGATGGCGCGCTCCGTGCCGTCCGGCTGCGGGATCGACGACACGCCGATATAGCTGTTCGGCTTGATATCCTCGACCCGGAACGGGACCACGCCCGAGACGCCGACATTATCGGGAAGCTTGATCTTCATGTCGCTGCCATCGATGGACTTTACCGTCATCGTCGATCCGTCGAGCGACACGATCTCGCCGCGCACGCGGGTCGGCTTGTCCTGCGCGAACGCGCTGCCTGCGATGCTCAAGGTCAGAACGATCGCAGCAATCGGTGACAGTCTGAGGCAAACGGACATGGCGCCCTCCCGGCTCCGGCGGCGTCGATGCGCCGTATGCGGAGAGGAACCCCGCGGTGAGAGGACTATTCCACCAGCCTTACCCCGTCACCCTGAGGCGCCGCTGCGACGCAGCGGCCTCGAAGGGCGACGGCCCGACAATCTCGACATACTCGGCCGCTCATCCTTCGAGGCTCGCCGCAAGATGCGGCTCGCACCTCAGGATGACGGGTTGATGTCGAATATCGTCAATAAAACCCGGGCGTCGAACCGCCATCGACCGGGATCGCCGCGCCCTGGATATGCCGCCCCCTGGCGCTGCACAGGAACAGCGCAAGCTCTGCGATATCGGCCGGCTCGGCCATCCGCTGGATACCGTCGCGCGCAATCGCCTCCACCCGGATCTCGTCCATGGTCTTGCCGGCGGCGGTCGCGCGCTGCGCGAACAGGTCCTGGATGCGGTCGGTCTCGGTCAGGCCGGGATGGATGATGTTGACGGTGACGCCATCCTTCATGCCGAGCCGCGACAGCGACTTTGAGAAATTCGCCATCGCCGCGTTGCAGGACGCACCGATGGTGAAATCCGCGCCCGGCGTGCGCGCCGCACCGCCGCCGATATTGACCACCGAACCCTGCGCGTCCTTAAGCATCGGCCAGAACAGCCGCGACAACCGCACGCAGCCGAAAAATTTCAGCGCAAAGCCGTCCTGCCAGGTGTCGTCGCTGAGTTCGAGAAAATTGCCGGCCCGGGTCGCACCGGCATTGTTGACCAGTACGTCGCAGCGGCCGAGACCCTTCTTCACCAGCGCATGCAGCTTCTGACAATCCTCTAGTCTGCGCAGATCGAGGATCGCGGTGACCGGCTTCGGGCCTCCGGCAGCGGCGATCGCTTCCGCGGCGGTAGCGAGATTGCGCTCCGATGTCGCCGCGATCACGGTCTGCGCACCTTCGCGGGCGAACACCTCGGCGATGCCACGGCCGATGCCGCGGCTGCCGCCGGTAATGACCACGACCTTGTTGCTGAATTCGCCCATGTTGCTGCCCTAACCTGCCTTGCCGCGCCGCACCGCGACGCGCGAGCGCGCGGCGGCGGATTTCACCGCCGGTCGCGGCTTTTCAAGAATGCCGATCACTTCGTCGAGCAGACCATAGATCTGCTCGATCCGCTGCGCCCCGATCTCCCGGGCCAGCTGCGCGTATATCGCCTCCGATTGCGGCGCCACCGTCTCGAACAGCTTCCGTCCCTTTGCGGTAAGCGAAACACTGACGCGGCGCTGGTCCTGCGTGTCGGCCTTGCGCGAGACCAGACCGCCGGCTTCCAAATTCGGCAGCGTGCGGGACAGCGACGCCGTATGCAGGCAGCAGGCGCGGCCGAGCGCCGCGATATCCATCGCCTCGACCTCGTTCAGCGCGCGAACGATGCGCCATTGCTGATCGGTGAGGCCATGTTCGTTCAGGTGCGGACGGAAACGCTGCATCACCGCTTCCCGCGCCAGCATGAGCTGCATCGGCAGCGAACGCTGGAACGGGCGCATGCGCGCGCTCATAACCCGTCCTCGACTCCGTTGCTCAGGGTGCCGATTTCATCAACCGTGACCTCTATCAGATCGCCGGGCTTCAGCCATTTCGGCGGATCGAAGCGCGCGCCGGCGCCGGTCGGCGTGCCGGACACGATCATGTCGCCGGGCTTCAGCGTGGTGAAGGTCGAGATATAGGAGAGCAGGAAATCGAAATTGAAAATGAGATTCGCGGTAGTGTCGTCCTGCCGCACCTCGCCGTTCACCGTAGTGACGATGCGCATCGGCTTGCCGTATTCGATCTCGTCGGCGGTCACCATCCACGGCCCGAGCGAGCCGGACCGGTCGAAATTCTTGCCCTGGGTGACATTGAACTTGGCGTGCCGCAGCCAGTCGCGGATCGTGCCCTCGTTACACAGCGTGTATCCGACGATGTGATCCCTGGCCTGCTCCGGCTTGATGCGATGGCAGTCCTTGCCGATCACCAGCACGATCTCGCCTTCGTAATCCAGCTGTTCGGATTCCGGCGGACGGATCAGCGGCGCGCCGTAGCCGACGAACGATCCTGGCGTGCGGAAGAACATGCTCGGATATTTCGGCAGTTCCGAGTTGTCTTTGTATTCGTCGTTGCGGTTGGCGTAGTTGACGCCGATGCAGAGGATTTTCTCCGGGCCTATCACCGGCGGCAGCAATGTCACATCGGAGAGCGCGAAATCAGGCCTCACGTCGGCGGCGGCCTGCCGCACCTCATCCAGCGCATGTGCCCGCAGGACTTCGAGCAGGGTGTGAAACCGCGGCAGCCGCGGATGCATGTCGATGACGCCATCACCGCTGACAACGCCGAAGCCGTCGCGGCCGTGATGCCTGAAGCTGACAAGTCTCATTCCGCGGCTTCTTTCGTGAGCATGCCGGCACGCGAGAGAACGCCGTCGAGGCGCTTTTCGAGTTCGGGTGTGGCCGGCACCATCGGCAGGCGATGTTCGTTGCGATCGACGATGCCGAGGCGCTTCGCCATGTATTTGATCGGGATCGGATTGGTGTCGTAGAAGATCGCCTTGTTGAGATCGTGCAGACGATGATGCAGGTCCTGCGCGGTCTTCAGATCGCCGCTCCACACCGCTTCACAGAGGTCCGAGAGAACGCGGGGGCGCAGATTGCCGACCGCATTCATCAATCCGCAGGCGCCGATCGCCATCATCGGGAATGACAGCTCTTCCAGCCCGACGAAAATCTTGAAGTCGTGGCCGGCGACCGCGAGGCATTCGGTGACGAAGTCGAGATCGAGCGAGGCATGCTTCATGCCGACGAAATTCGGCGACTTCTCGCGCAGCTCCTTCACGGTGTCGATCTTGATGTCGATCGCGGCGCGTCCGGGGATGTGATAGATCATCCAGGGCAGATCGATGCCCTTCATGACCTCGAGATAATAGGCGATCATGCCGCGCTGCGGCGGACGCGTGTAATACGGCGTCACGATCAGGAGCGCATCGGCGCCGGCCTTGGCGGCGTGCTCGGTCAGGATGCGGGTTTCCCAGATCGCCTGCGAGCCGGTAGCGGCGACGATGGGCACCCGCCCCTTCGCCACCTCGACGGAGAGCGTCACCAGGCGATTGCGTTCCTCGGTGGTCAGGGACGCGGGCTCGGAGGTCGTTCCATTGACGAGGATGCCGTGCGAGCCTTCGAGTATCTGCATTTCTACGAGCCTTGCATAGGCGTCGTAGTCGACCTCGCCGTTCCGAAACGGGGTGATCAGCGGCGGAATCGATCCTTTTATTCTTTCCAGCGGCAACGGCATGGACGGCCTCCCGAATTTTACATCGCGGCGATAGACGCTCTCGTTTCCGGTGACAACCGGCTTGACGCCCCGCCCGGCGAAATGATTAACATGTTAAAGGTCTCCACAGGGGCGCGTCAACGACCCCTTTGAACGCAGGCGACGACGAGGAGGATCAAATGCCGCATATCATCGTGGAATACTCGGCCAATCTCGACAAATCGATGGACGTTCCGGGTCTCCTGAATGCGCTGCATCAGGCGATGATCGATTCCGGTCACGCGCCGCTGGAAGGCATCCGCACCCGCGCCGAGCGCCGCGAACATTACTGCGTTGCCGACCGCAACCCGGACAACGCGTTCGTGCATATCATCGTGCGCATGCGCGAGGGACGGCCGAAAGAAGCGTACCAGAAGGTCGCCGACATGCTGATGGCGGCGGCGGAAAAATCGCTGGATGCGACGTTGAAGAAGCACCCGATGCAACTCGCGCTGGAAATGCACGAGATCACCCAGCTCACGCTTCGCCGCGACACGCTGCGCAAGGCTGAGAAGGCGGCGTAGTTTTTCCACCTCTCGCCACTCGCTCCGTCACCTGCCCCTTGGGGAGTAGGTCGGCGAGCAAGCGAGCCGGGAGGGAGGTGAGCCGCAGATGCCATGCCTTTTGCTGCTTACCCCCCTCCCCGACCCTCCCCCGCAAGGGAGGAGGCAAACACACCGTGCAAGCGGAGAATAACGTGGCCGCCACAAGCACCACCCTCGACGACACCATCGCGCTGGCCGAAAAGCATCTCGCCCGTTTCCGCAACGGCGTGGTGCCGCATCTGATCGACGGCAAGCCGGAAGCCAGCGCCGACACCTTCGAGACCGCCTCTCCCGTCGACAACGCGCCGCTGGCGAAAGTTGCGCGCGGCGGCGCAGCCGAGATCGACCGCGCCGCGAAGGCTGCGATGAAGGCGTTCCGCACCAATTGGGGGCACACCTCGGGCGATGAGCGGCGCAAGATCCTGCACAAGGTCGCCGACGCGATTGTCGCGCGCGCGGACGAGATCGCCTACGTCGAGTGCATGGATACCGGCCAGCCGATCCGCTACATGGCGAAGGCGGCATTGCGCGGCGCGGAGAATTTCCGCTTCTATGCCGACCGTGCACCGGGCGCCAATGACGGCCTGTCGCTGCCGACAGACACGCATCTGAACTACACCCTCCGTCAGCCGATCGGGCCCGTGGGCGTGATCACGCCCTGGAACACGCCGTTCATGCTCTCGACCTGGAAGATCGCGCCGGCGCTCGCCGCCGGTTGCACGGTCGTTCACAAGCCGGCGGAATGGTCTCCCCTCACCGCGCAGCTTCTTGCGGAAATCTGCCTCGAAGCCGGATTGCCCGCCGGCGTCCTCAATGTCGTGCATGGCATGGGCGAAGAGGCCGGCAAGGCGCTGACCGAACATCCCGACATCAAGGCGATCGGATTTGTCGGCGAAAGCGCCACCGGCTCCGCGATCATGCGGCAGGGCGCTGCGACGCTGAAGCGCGTGCATTTCGAGCTCGGCGGCAAGAACCCGGTGATCGTGTTCGACGATGCCGATATCGACCGTGCGCTCGATGCGTGCCTGTTCATGATCTACTCGCTGAACGGCGAGCGCTGCACCTCGTCCAGCCGCGCACTGGTCGAGGCCTCGATCTATGACGAGTTCGCAAGGCGCGCCGCCGAGCGCGTCAAGAAGATCAAGGTCGGCCATCCGCTCGATGCCGCGACCGAGATCGGTCCGCTGATCCATCCGCGCCACGTCGAGAAGGTTCTGAGCTATGTCGGCGCCGCGCGCGACGCCGGTGCTACCGTCGCGGTCGGCGGTGGCCGCGCCAATGGCGGCAAGGGCAACTTCGTCGAGCCGACGCTCTATCTCAATGCGCGCAACGACATGAAGATCGCGCAGGAAGAAATCTTCGGCCCGGTCCTCACCATGATCCCGTTCGCCGACGAGAAGGAAGCCGTCGCACTGGCCAACGACGTGCGCTACGGCCTCGCCGGCTATCTCTGGACCCGCGATGTCGGCCGTGCGCATCGCATGGCGCAGGCGCTGGAGGCCGGCATGATCTGGGTGAATTCGGAGAATGTCCGCCACCTGCCAACACCGTTCGGCGGCGTGAAATCGTCCGGCATCGGCCGCGACGGCGGTGACTATTCGTTCGACTTCTACATGGAGACGAAGAACATCGCGATCGCGCTCGACAATCACAAGATTCCGAAGATTGGAGCGTAGTCGACTTTATTGACTTTCACCCCGTCATCCTGAGGTGCGAGCGTCGCTGGCAAGTTTACGCAGCCAGCGTCGTGCGAGCCTCGAAGGATGAACGGCCACAGATCAGCCGTCGCCCTTCGAGGCCCGCGCTTCGCGCGGGCACCTCAGGGTGACGGAGAGAAGCCGAGGAAACACCCATGCCCATCCGCAAACCGAACTTCACTCCGCCGTTCAACATCATCCGCGCCAGCCATGTCGAATTCGGCGTGCGCGACCTTGCCCGCTCACGTGCCTTCTATGTCGATTGCCTCGGCTATCTGGTGACCGCCGAGGACAAGGACGCGATCTTCCTGCGCGCCGTGGAAGAGCGCAATCATCACTCCATCGTGCTGCGCAAGTCGGCCGACGCCACGATCCCGGCGCTCGGCTTCAAGGTCGCGAGCGAGGAAGATCTCGACCGCGCCGCCTTCTGGTTTGCGCACAAGGGCTACCCGACGTCGTTCCCGGAGATCGAGCATCAGGGCCGCACGCTTCGCACCTGCGACCTGTTCGGCATGCCGCTCGATTTCTACTTCAAAATGGACCAGGCCGATTGCATGCTGCGCAAGTATGCCGAGTACAAGGGCGCGCGCATCCAGCGGATCGACCACCTCAACTGCTTCACGCCGGACGTGCAGGCGTCCTACGATTTCTACACCGAACTCGGCTTCCGGCTGACCGAATATACAGAAACCGAAGGGTCCGATCCGAAGCTCTGGGCGGTTTGGATGCATCGCAAGGGCAATGTCCACGACCTCGCCTTCACCAACGGGGCCGGTCCGCGCCTGCATCACATCGGGGTATGGACCGCGAGTTCGCTCGACATCCTGCACATCTGCGACGTGATGGCGTCGTCCGGCTATCTCGACAATATGGAGCGTGGGCCCGGGCGACACGGCATCTCGAATGCGTTCTTCCTCTATATCCGCGATCCGGACGGACACCGCGTCGAGCTTTTCACCTCGGACTATCTGACCGTCGACCCGGACTTCGAACCCTATCGCTGGACGCTGTTGGACAAGCAGCGCCAGACGCTGTGGGGCCACCCGGCGCCGAAATCCTGGTTCGAGGAAGGCTCGACCTTCACCGGCGTGCCGGTCCGGGAGCCGGCGCTGGAGGCGCAGCCGATCGTCGCACGGTAGCGAACGCCGGCAGATTCCGTTCACCGACTGTCAAGACTAAGCGACATTTTCTCCGACAAGGGTTGCGGACGTCTCGCGACTCCGCATACTCCGGTTGATCCGTCAGCCGGAGAGTCCGCATGCCCACGCCGCTTGCCGTTCCCCGCATCCTCACGGCGGCCGTTGCGCTGCTCGCCGCAGCGGCAAGTCCTGCCGCAGGTGCGGCTTCCACCGCGGTGTCGGATCAGATCAAGCGCGGCGAATATCTCGCCCGCGCCGGCGATTGTTTCTCCTGCCACACGAAGCCCGGCGGCCAGGCGCTGGCCGGCGGACTGCGCATGGACACGCCGTTCGGCGCGCTGATCACGCCGAATATCACGCCCGATGACGAGACCGGGATCGGCAAATGGACCGCCGAAGATCTCTATCGGGCCATGCATGACGGCGTGAACAAGGCCGGCCAGGACCTCTATCCGGTGATGCCCTACACCTTCTTCACCAAGGTGACGCGCGCCGATGTCGACGACATCTACGCCTATCTGCGAACCGTGAAGCCGGTCAGCAATCGCGTCGATGTGAATCAGTTGCGGTTTCCGTTCGACATCCGCCTGACGCAGATGGCGTGGCGCGAATTGTATTTCACCGAAGGCACGTTCGCGCCCGATCCCAAGAAGAGCGCGCAGTGGAATCGCGGCGCCTATCTGGTCGAAGGCCTCGGTCATTGCGGCGCCTGTCATTCGCCGCGAACGATCCTGGGCGGCATCAAGCGCGGCGAGCAACTAACCGGCGCGCATGTCGATCATTGGTTCGCACTGAACCTCACCGGCGATCTGCGGCGCGGCATCGGCAAGTTCAGTGACAAGCAACTGGTTGCGTTTCTCAAGCGCGGCGCGGTCAAGGGCAAGACCACTGCGGTCGGGCCGATGCGCGAGGTGGTCCACAACAGCCTGTCGTATCTGACCGACGACGATCTCATGGCGATTGCGGTCTATCTCAAGTCGCAGCCCGCGCGCGGCAAGCCATCGCCTGTCGCCTCATCCCTCAAGCCAAACGACAAGGCCGCGCATCTCTATCTCAGTCATTGCGCGCCGTGTCATCAGGCCAAGGGTATCGGCATGCCGGGTGCGATCCCGCCGCTTGCAGGAAATCCAGTCGTGCTGGCGCCTGATCCGTCCGACGTGCTCTCGGTCGTGCTAGGCGGCGTCCCGGCGCGCGGCGCATATATGGCGATGCCGTCCTTCGCGAGCCTGCGGAACGACGACATCGCAAACATCGCCAATTATGTGCGCACCAGCTGGGGCAATACCGCGTCGCAGCCGGTTCGCGCGGATAATGTGCAGGCGATCCGGAGCGCGATCGGCCCGGCTGCCATGCCAAAACCGGTGACGCCCGCTCCTGCGAAGCCCGTTGCTGTCACCGCCGCTCCGGCACCGACATCGGCACCGACATCGACCACGCCACGCCCAGCGACAATGGCGCCCGCGCCCGCAACGGCACCCGCGGTGACGACGAACCCCGCGCCGGCAACACCCGCACCGGCAGACGCTGCAAAGGATGCTCCGCAACGCGTCGCACAGGCGCCGGCTGCGACCAGTGATGGATGGTACACTGCCGACGAAGCCGGCAAGGGCAAGGCGCTGTTCCAGGCCAATTGCCAGGGCTGTCACGGCAGCGAACTCGGCGGCGGTGTCGGACCTGCGCTGAAGGGGCCGTCTTTTGCGGCAACCTGGGGCAACAAGACGCTCGGCGCGCTCGTCACATTCGAGCATTCGAAGATGCCGCTCACCGCGCCCGGTTCGCTGACCTTGCCGGACTACCAGAATCTCGCAGCCTTCATCCTGCAGCAGAATGGACTGCCCGCGGGCAGCAAGCCGTTGTCCAGCGGCGCCGACAATGGCCGCGTGCTTGGTCTGAAATGAGCCGGGATTGAAGCGCTCCAGAGAGCCCTTCGTCAGACGTTCCGGGAACGGAACTGCGGGGCCAACACACCCTGCGGCCTCGCAGCGTTCGGGGCTTGTTTTTTGCCGCGGTGGCGACAATCTGTAACCGATGTCAGTCGCCGATCCTCATGCAGAAGCTGCAAGCGCCACATCGGCCCGGATAGCTTTCGACAACACCTATGCAACGCTGCCGGAGCGCTTCTTCGAGCGCATCGAGCCGACGCCGGTTGCCGCCCCGCGACTGATCGCGCTCAACGAAGGTCTGGCACGGACGCTGGGGCTGGATACTGAATTCCTGAAGGGCCCCGAAGGGGTTGCCATTCTCGCGGGCAACCGTATTGCCGAAGGTTCGGCGCCGCTCGCGCAGGCCTATGCGGGTCACCAGTTCGGCAATTTCGTTCCGCAACTCGGCGATGGCCGCGCTGTCCTTCTGGGTGAGGTGATCGCGCCCTCCGGCGAACGTTTCGATATCCAGCTCAAGGGCTCGGGCCCGACGCGCTTCTCCCGCCGCGGCGACGGGCGTGCGGCGCTGGGGCCGGTCATCCGCGAATATATTGTCAGCGAGGCGATGGCGGCGCTCGGCCTGCCGACCACCCGATCGCTCGCGGCCGTCATGAGCGGCGAGCCGGTGATGCGAGAGCGCATGCTGCCGGGTGGCGTGCTGACACGCGTCGCGTCCAGCCACCTTCGTGTCGGCACCTTCCAGTATTTCGCGGCCCGCGAGGATATCGAGGGAGTACGGCTGCTCGCGGATTATGCCATCAGCCGGCATTACCCCGAAGCCGCGGAGGCTGCGGACCCGTATTTGGCGTTATTCGAATCCGTTGGCGCGCGGCTTGCCGATCTCGTCGCCCGATGGATGCAAATCGGCTTCATCCATGGGGTCCTGAATACCGACAATACGTCCATTGCCGGAGAAACCATCGACTACGGGCCGTGCGCCTTCATGGATGCTTATCATCCCCGCAAGGTGTTCAGTTCGATCGACCGGCAGGGACGTTACGCCTATCAAAATCAGCCCGGGATCGTGCAGTGGAATTTCGCGCGGCTGGGCGAATGCCTGCTTCCATTGTTCTCGGGCGAACGTGACGCTGTGCTTGCGAAAGCGAACGAAGCACTCGGCCAGTTCGGAACGGCCTACAAGACCGCGTATGTGACGGGTTTCCGGCACAAGCTCGGCCTGTTCGACGCCCACGCGGACGACGAAGCGCTGATCGGCGATCTGCTCACCCGCATGGCCGAAGGCGGCGCCGATTTCACGTTGACCTTCCGCGCGCTGAGTGATGCTGCCGGAGACACGGAAAAAGACGGCAGCGTGCGCGACCTGTTCTCAAACAAGGCGTCCTACGACGCCTGGGCGTTTGTCTGGCGCGAGCGGCTGTCGCGCGAACAGCAATCCCCGCAAGAGCGCAGCGCCGCGATGAAAGCCGTCAATCCGAAATACATTCCGCGCAATCATCGCGTCGAAGCCGCGATTGCCGCGGCCGAGCTGGGGCAGTTCGATCTGTTCGAGGAACTCAATCGGGTGCTCGCGCGCCCGTATGACGATCAGCCCGCCTTCGAGCGCTATGCGGCGCCGCCGCAGCCGGAAGAGGAAGTCACCCAGACGTTTTGCGGGACGTAAGCCTCGTCAACGGCTGAGTAAATGGCCGGCTCTGCGGAAATGCGGCGCATCCGAACGATACGCCGCAATTGCGCTCACATCGCCTTGACGATGTTCTCGGTCATCTTCTTGGCGTCGCCGAGCAGCATCATGGTGTTGTCGCGATAGAACAGCGGATTGTCGATGCCGGCATAGCCCGAGGCGAGCGAGCGCTTGTTGAACATCACCGTGCCGCCCTTCCACACCTGCAGCACCGGCATGCCGTAGATCGGCGACGACGGATCGTCTTCGGCGGCGGGGTTGGTCACGTCGTTGGCGCCGATGACATAGATCACATCGGCCTGCGGGAATTCCGAGTTGATATCTTCCAGCTCGAACACCTCGTCATAGGGAACGTTGGCCTCCGCCAGCAGCACGTTCATGTGGCCAGGCATGCGGCCCGCGACCGGATGGATCGCGTATTTGACCTCGACGCCTTCCTTCTTGAGATGGTCGGCGAGTTCGCGCAGCGCGTGCTGCGCCTGCGCAACCGCCATGCCGTAGCCCGGCACGATGATGACCTTGCCGGCATTCTTCATGATGTAGGCCGCGTCTTCCGCCGATCCCAGCTTCACCGGCTTCTGCTCGCCGCCGCCGGCCGGGCCCGCAACTTCGCCGCCGAAGCCGCCGAGGATAACCGAGATGAAGCTGCGGTTCATGCCCTTGCACATGATGTAGGACAGGATCGCGCCGGACGAGCCGACCAGCGCACCGGTGATGATCAGCGCCGAATTGCCGAGCGTGAAACCGATGCCGGCCGCGGCCCAGCCGGAATAGGAGTTCAGCATCGAGATCACAACCGGCATGTCGGCGCCGCCGATCGGGATGATGATGAGCACGCCGAACAAGAGCGAGGCTGCGACCAGCAGCCAGAACGCCGCGTAGCTCTCGGTTCGCGCAAGCCAGACGATCAGGATCACGATCGCCACCGCCAGTCCGATATTGATGGCGTGGCGTGCGGGCAGCATGATCGGCGCACCGCTCATGCGGCCGGACAGCTTCATGAAGGCGATGATCGAACCGGTGAAGGTGATGGCGCCGATCGCGGTGCCGAGCGACATCTCGACGAGGCTCGCGCCCTTGATCGCGCCGACGCTGCCGATGTCGAAGGCGGCCGGCGCATAGAGCGCACCCGCCGCTACCAGCACCGCCGCCATGCCGACCAGCGAATGGAAGGCTGCGACCAGCTCCGGCATCGAGGTCATCGGCACCTTGCGCGCGATCACCGCACCGATGCCGCCGCCGATGGCGATGCCGAGGATCACGAACAGCCATGCGACCGCGCCGGACGGCGGATGCGCGGCGAGCGTGGTGAGAATGGCAATCGCCATGCCCACCATGCCGAACGTGTTGCCCTGCCGGCTGGTTTCCGGCGACGACAGCCCGCGCAAGGACAGGATGAACAGGACACCCGCGACGAGATAGAGGAGCGCTGCGATGTTGGGGCTCATGCCGCGCTCACTTCTTTTCCTTCTTCTGGTACATCGCCAGCATGCGCTGCGTGACCAGGAAGCCGCCGAAAATATTGATCGAAGCAAACACCAGCGCGATGAAGCCGAGGATGCGCGCAATCATCGAACCCGATTCGATGATCGGCACCCCGACGGCGAGCAGCGCGCCGACCACGATCACGGACGAGATCGCGTTCGTCACCGACATCAGCGGAGTGTGCAAGGCCGGCGTCACCGACCACACCACGTAATAGCCGACGAAAACCGCCATCACGAAGATCGAGAACTGGAAGACGAAGGGATCGACATGGTCCATGCGTGGCGCCCCTCAGCCCTTCGGCTGGAAATTCGGATGCACGACCTTGCCGTCGCGCGTGAGCAGCGTACCCTTGACGATCTCGTCGTCCCAGTTGATCGCCAGCTTCTTCTCTTTCTTGTCGATCAGGCTTTCGAGGAAGGTCAGGAGGTTCTTCGCATAGAGCGCCGAAGACGATGCCGCGAGACGTCCCGGCACGTTGAGATGGCCGACGATCTTGACGCCGTCGACGGTGACCACCTCGCCCGGCTTCGCACCCTCGACATTGCCGCCGCGCTCGACCGCGAGATCGATAATGACGGAGCCCGGCCGCATCGACGCCACCATCTCCTTCGAGACCAGCTTCGGCGCCGGCCGTCCGGGGATCAACGCCGTGGTGATGACGATGTCCTGCTTCTTGATGTGGTCGGCGATCAGCGCGGCCTGCTTGGCCTGATACTCTTTCGACATTTCCTTGGCGTAGCCGCCTGCGGTCTCGGCCTGCTTGAATTCGTCGTCCTCGACGGCGATGAATTTCGCGCCCAGGCTCTGCACCTGTTCCTTCACCGCCGGCCGCACGTCGGTCGCGGTCACGATCGCGCCGAGGCGGCGCGCGGTGGCAATGGCCTGCAGGCCGGCGACACCGACACCCATGATGAAGGCCTTGGCGGCGGGCACGGTGCCGGCCGGGGTCATCATCATCGGAAGCGCGCGGCCATATTCCGCCGCAGCGTCGACCACAGCCCGATAGCCGGCAAGGTTCGCCTGGCTCGACAGCACGTCCATGGACTGCGCGCGGGTGATGCGCGGCATCAGTTCCATGGCGAAGCTGGTCACGCCCGCATTCGCCATCGCGTTGAGCGCGGCATCGTTGCCGTAGGGGTCCATGAGGGCGACGACGATGGCGCCCTGCTTGTAGTCGATGATTTCGTCGGCGCGAGGACGCCGCACCCGGAGCACGATATCGGCGTCCCGGACTGCATCCTTGGAAAGGCTCGCGCCGGCAGCTTCGTATTCCGCATCGGCGACGCCAGACTTGAGCCCGGCGCCCGGCTCGACGGCGACCTCGGCCCCAAGCCCGATCAGTTTTTTGACGGTTTCCGGCGTACCCGCAACACGCGGCTCTGCCTTATCGGACTCCGCAGCAACCGCGATTTTCATTTGGCCCCCCGGCCGCACATTCCGACATCAGACCAGGAAATAGGCCATCAGAACGAGGATCACCACCACACTGATGACGCCCCATTTCGTCAAGGTCAGGAACGTCTCATAGGTCCGCTCGTGTTCCTTGTAGTCGTTGCCGTCGGCGGTGGTGTAGGCAACCTCGCTATGGTCGGCCATCAAAGTCCCCGTGGAAACAGAATTCGGACTATCGGTTACCGCAATTGGGGTTTGGGGGCAACGGCAGGAAAGCCGCAAGCAGGCGGTGATCCTCAGGCCGGCGGGAGCGGAAGGCCGGCCCGGTCGAGCGCGGCGGACTGTCGCTCCGCCACTTGCGACAATGAGAAATTCTGGATCGCCTCGTTGAACAGGCGGTAAAAATTCAGTTCGGCATGCAGATGGAGGAAGACGCCGCCGAGCCCGATGGCGGCGCGATCCATGAACACGAACTCCCGCGGCACCGTCACCGGCCCCTTCTCCTTCAGGGCCTGGTGGACGCGGAAGGCCTCGCGCCGCCCGTATTCCCCCGGCTTGACGCCATCGGCGATGCTGCGGACCCGGTCGTCCAGCAATGGCCCATAAATGAACCGCGCCCAGATATTGAGGATATCGATCAGTTCGCGGGTGAGATTGCGGAAGCCCCAGGTCTCATAGGCGTGGACCACCAGCGCCTCGTCGTTGTCGCGCAGCCCGTGATACAGATCGACCACGCCACCGACGAAGCGCGGCGGGAAAATCCGGATGCAGCCGTAATCGAGCAGATTGATCCCGCCGGGCACGCCGCCGTCCTCGAACACGCTGTAATTGCCGAGATGCGGGTCGCCATGGATGACCCCGAAGCGGCTGAAGGGAAACCACCAGGCGGTGAACATCGCCTGCGCCAGCCGGTTGCGGTCTTCCAACGGCGCATCCTTGAAAGACAACATGCGCTTGCCCTCAAGCCAGTCGAGGGTGAGAAGCCGGGAGGTCGAGAGCTCGGACCACACGCGCGGCACCCGGATCAGATCCGTATCCGCAAGCATCTCGCGATACAGCGCAACATGCTTGGCCTCGCGCTCGTAATCCAGTTCTTCGCGGATGCGCTCGCCGATCTCCTTGTTGATCTCGGAGGTATCGATCGCGGGCTCCATGCGCCGGTGCAGCGCGAACAGCAGGTTGAGCTGCTTCAGATCGGCTTCCACCGCCGACTGCATGTCCGCATATTGCAGTTTGCATGCGAGCCAGGTGCCGTCATGCGCGCGCGCCTTGTGCACCTGCCCGAGCGATGCGGCGGCCGCCGGCTTGTGTTCGAACTCGGCGAATTTCGATTGCCAGTCGGCGCCCAGCTCCGCAATCATGCGCCGCTTGACGAAGGCCCAGCCCATCGGCGGCGCTTCGCTCTGCAGCTTGGTCAGTTCGGCGGCATATTCGGCGGGCAATGCGTCGGGGATGGTGGACAAGAGCTGCGCCACCTTCATGATCGGGCCCTTCAGCCCGCCGAGCGCGGCCGCAAGCTGGGCTGCATTCTTGCCGCGATCGAGATCGAGACCGAAAAGCCGCGCGCCCGCGATCCGCGCGGCTACGCCGCCGACATCGGTTCCCACGCGGGCATACCGGCGGGCACGGGCTGAGAAACGGTTGGCTTCGGAATCCGACATTGCAGGAGAGCTAGGTATTCGCGGGAGCGCTTGCCAGTGCCGCTGTTTGCGCGGCAGAGCCGTTGCCCGTCACGCCGCGGGCCAGTTGTCCCGGATCCAGCGCGTCAGGCCTTCTTCCGCCACCTCTCCGGCGGCAAGCGAGAGGATCATGGCGGTGGCATGAGCCGGGTCCGGTGCAAACGGAACACCATTCAATCGCAAAAACACGACAAGCGAATGGAAGGCAATGCGTTTGTTGCCGTCGACGAACGGGTGATTGCGGGCCAGCCCAAATGCATAGGACGCCGCGAGCGACGCCAGGTCGCTTTCGCCGTAGTGCCACCGATTTTGCGGCCGCGCCAAGGCTGACTCAAGCATGCCCACGTCACGAATCCCGTTCGGCCCGCCGAACAAGGCGAGCTGCTCGGAATGCATGTCGATGATGGTGTCCCGTTCGAGCCAAATCGGCTCGGTCATTTTGCAAGGGCCCGGAACGTGTCCTGATATTCGTCCATCACCTCCCGGGCGATCCGCATCGCCTCTGCGTGCTTCGGATCGTAGGGGCTGAGCTTGAAGCCGCGTTCCGGCTCTTCGGTGAGATGGAGCTTGTCGCCCTCTTTCAACTTCAGGCGCGCAAGCAATTCCTTCGGCAAAATCAGACCGACCGAATTACCGATCTTCCGAATCTGGATCACTTCGGTCTCGACTTGCTCTTTCGAGACGGGTTTGTTCACGGCGCCCTCCATCGTCATACATTCTGTATAACACCCTGTATAACACCGTTTTACAAAACGTACAACAACCTCACACGGTCCGATCCAGCGCCTCCAGCTCGCCGATCAGCCGCTCGATGACCCCCAGCCCGCCCTGCCAGAAATGCGGGTCGCGGGCATCGAGCCCGAACGGCTTCAGCAATTCCGAATGGTGCTTGGTGCCGCCGGCAGCGAGCATTGCCAGATAGCGATCGGCAAATCCGGCATCCGCTTTCTCGTAGACCGCATAGAGCGAGTTCACCAGGCAATCGCCGAAGGCATAGGCGTAGACGTAGAACGGCGAATGGACGAAGTGCGGGATATAGGCCCAGAACACTTCGTAGCCCGGCATCAATTCGATCGACGGCCCGAGGCTTTCACGCTGCACTTCGAGCCAGATCTCGCCGATACGCTCGGCGGTGAGTTCGCCGTTCTTGCGCTCGGTATGGACGCGCCGCTCGAACGTGTAGAACGCGATCTGACGGACCACGGTGTTGATCATGTCCTCGACCTTGGACGCGAGCATCGCCTTGCGTTCGACCGGGTTGTCGATCATTCCCAGCAGCCGCTTGAAGGTCAGCATCTCGCCGAACACGCTTGCGGTTTCGGCGAGCGTCAGCGGCGTCGGAGCCATCAGCGGGCCGTTCGGCGCCGCCAGCACCTGATGCACGCCGTGGCCGAGTTCATGCGCTAGCGTCATCACATCGCGCGGCTTGCCCTGATAATTGAGCAGCACGTATGGATGCGCCGACGGTACGGTCGGATGCGCGAAAGCGCCCGGCGCCTTGCCGGGGCGCACCGGCGCATCGATCCAGCGATCGTCGAAAAACCGCTGCGCGATCTTCGCCATGACCGGCGAGAATGTGCCGTAGGCTCCGAGCACCGTCTCGCGCGCTTCCGGCCACGGGATGGTGCGCATCTTCACTTCCGGAAGCGGAGCGTTGCGATCCCAATGCGGCAAGCGCTCCTTGCCGAACCACTTCGCTTTCAGCGCGTAGTAACGATGCGACAGCTTCGGATAGGCCGCCTGCACCGACGACACCAGCGCGTCCACCACCTCGCGCTCGACGCGATTCGACAGATGGCGCGCATCGGCGACGTCGGCAAAGCCGCGCCAGCGGTCGGAGATATCCTTGTCCTTGGCCAGCGTATTGGTGATCAGAGAAAAGGTGCGCACGTTCTTCTTGAACGTCTCCGCCAGCGCTTCCGCCGCCGCCTTGCGCTTCTTCTCGTCGGTATCCTGCAGCAGGCTGAGCGTCGGTTCGATCGCAAGCTCCTGCCCGCTCACCTTGAAGCGAAGACCCGAGATGGTTTCGTCGAACAGACGATTCCAGGCGGACGACGCGCTGACCGACTTCTCGTGAAACAATTGCTCGATCCGGTCGTCGAGCTGATAGGGCTTTTCCTTGCGAAGGTCCTCGATCCACGGCCGATAGTGACCTAGCGCCGGATCGGCCATCGCCTGCTCGATCAGCTCGTCGTCGATGCGATTGAGTTCGAGCGCGAAGAAAAGCAGATGCAGCGAGATCGCGGTGATGCGCTCCTGCACGTCGCCGTAGAATTTCGCGATGTTGGGGTCGGCGGTGTTACCGGTATAGACCAGCATCGCATACGAGAGCAGGCGCCCCAGCAGATCCTCGATCGCCTCGTAGCGCCGCACCGGCTCGGCCAGCGATTGTCCGGCATGCGCGCCGGCCGCAAGTTCCTGGAGCCGGCCCTTGTAGGCCTTCTCGAACGCCGTGCACTCGGTCTCGGCGCGATCCAGATCGCGTTTGAATTCCGGCGCGTCGATCGAGCGATAGAGATCCGCAAGATTCCATTCCGGCAATGGACCGAGGTCTGCCACGCCGGTCTTCTTAACAGGCTGGGCAGCGGATTTGCGGGATTTCGCGGCGGGAGCGTCAGCGGCGGCTTTTGGCGGCATGAACGGGTAATTTCACCTTGTTTGTCGGCCGCCATCATATCGCGACTCGGCCCCGGTTCTGCAACGGTGCAGGTGGCGCCATAACGTCACGATTTCGGTCCGAAGCGCTTCAAATGCCTGTCGCTCTCGCGTAGTTTCCGCGCCGCCATGCGGCCGCGGCATACCGGCGTCGCAGGGCCTTTGAAGGGAATTTGATCGATGAACCGCAAGGGACGGCGCGCCGCGAAAAAAATGGCAGGCCCGGCGATTACGCCGATGGCCGCGACCTTGGCGCAGGCCTTTCATGCGCACCAGGCGGGACACCGCTCCGACGCCGAGCGGTTGTATCGCGACGTGCTGGCGATCGAGCCCCGCAATCACGGTGCGTTGCATCTGCTCGGCGCGCTGATGCATCAGTCGGGACGCAGCGAGGAGGCGGTCTCGCTGATCCGTCAGGCGATCGCGATCGATCCGCGGAATCCGGATTACCATTACAATTTGGGATTCACACTCAACGCTTCCGGGCGCATGGCGGAAGCGATCGAGCCATTGTCGAAGGCGATTGCGCTGAAGCCGCAATATCCGGAGGCGCATTTCGAGCTCGGCAACGCCCATGCCCGCGCCGGCCAGTTCGACGCTGCGGAAAAGAGCTTGCGGCGCGCGCTGGATTTGCAACCCGCCAATGCCGGCATCATGAACAATCTCGGCCGCGTACTGCTCGCGATCGGAAGACCCGAAGACGCCGCCGCGATCTGGCAGCGCGCGGTGACGCTGCAGCCGGACCTCGCGATGCTGCATCTCAATATCGGCATGGTGCGTGCCCGGCAGAACCGGCTGGACGAGGCGGAGCAAAGCCTGCGCCGCGCGCTTGCGGTTCAGGCGGATTATCCCGAGGCCGTGCAGCAGCTGGCCGCCGTGATGTTGCGCCGGGACCGGGCGCATGAAGCGTTGCCGCTGCTCGCGCAGGCGCTGTCCCGCGCCGAGTCCGCCGAGATCAAGGCGACCTTCGCGCAATGCCTCCTCGCGGCTCAGGAGCTTCGCCCCGATGCGGCGCTGCGCGATCTGTTCCGCCGTGCGATCGAGGAGGCCTGGGCGCGGCCGGCCCTGCTGGCGCCGCTGGGCACACTCATTCTGAAGGCGCATCCGGCGATCGGTGCAGCGATCCGACGCGTCGCCGGGCAATGGGGCAAAGTGCCGGCCGCTCAACTGCTGCCGACCGGCGCGGAGATCGATGCCGTCGCGCAGGAGCCTTTGGTCAGGTCTGTTCTGGAGGCCGCGCCGAATTGCGACATCGAGTTCGAGCGATTTCTGACCGTTCTGCGTGCCGGGATGCTCGAGCGCGCGCGAAGCGGCGATGCCGTCGGCAAGAAGACGCTCGATCTCTATGCCGCACTCGCCCGACAATGCTTCATCAATGAATACATATTCGTCGAGACGGATGACGAGCGGCAGCGCGTTCACGCGTTACAGACTGCAATCGGCAGCGCACTGCGCAAGCGTGAATCGGCCGCGATCCCGCAGCTTGCCGAGCCAATTCCGGCATTGCAGCTGGTCGCGCTTGCGGCCTATCGGCCGCTGCACAGCCTGGAGGGAGCCGCTTCACTCGCGAGCAGAAGCTGGCCGCACTCGGTCTCGGCCTTGCTCCAGCAGCAGGTCGACGCTCCCTTGCGGGAGATCGCGCTCCGTGGCGCATTGCCCTCGCTGACGCCGATCGACGAGCAAACCGAGGAGACGGAGCAACAAGGCCCGTCACCACGCTGGATCAAGGCAACATCCACCCTGCAGGCGCGTTCGGTCCCGGATGTCTTGCAAGGCTATCTGCCGTTTGCCCGGCCGCTGCCGCGCGACGAGCCGGCCAATCCGGAGGTGCTGATCGCGGGCTGTGGCAGCGGCGAATCCGCAATCGAGGCCGCCCTCTCCTATCGCGATGCGCGCGTGCTTGCGGTCGACGAGAATGCGGAGAATCTCGCCTATGGCAGCCGCCAGGCGCAATCGCTCAATCTGCAGCGGATCGAATTCGCGCGCGCCGACCTCACGAAGCTCGCCGCGACCGGCCGCAGCTTCGATGTCATCGAAGCCAGCGGCCTGATGTATCATGCTGATCCGCAGGCCGCCTTGGACGCGCTGATTGCGCTTCTGCGGCCCGGCGGCGTGATGCGGATCAGGCTGCTCGGCGAGGCAGCCAGCCGGGTTCTGGCTGCGGCGCACGACTTTGCTCAGCGGGGAAATTATCAGCCCGACGCCGAAGGCATCCGCCTGTTGCGGCAGAATCTGCTGCGGCAGCCCGCCGGCAATCCGGCCGAAGCAGCCACGCTGAGCACCGGGTTCTTCGCTACCGGCACCTGCCGCGCGCTGTTTTTCGGAGCGCAGGGGCAACGGCTCACATTCCCGGAGATGCAAGCCGTTGTGAACGCCAACGGCCTCGAACTGCTCGGGATCGAAACCACCCAAGACCTGCAGGACGCGTTCACCGCCCGCTTTCCGGATCCGGCGGCGCGAACCGATCTTGCGGCATGGCATGCCTTCGAGCGCGAGCATCCCGGCATGTTCGCGTCCCTCTGGCTGCGCAAGCCACAGCCGGATGACGCGCGAGATCCGGCCGCTTAATGAGCTGTTAAGTCATACGGCCGAGAGTGCCCCGAAACGGCACAGCCGAGGGGATTGTATGCCCGAGCGTATTCTCGTCGTGGACGACGATCCGGTTCAGCGTCGGCTGATCGAGAACATGGTGCGCAAATTTGGATACGAGGCGATTGTTGCCGAAGGCGGCGACCAGGCCGCGCGTATCCTGACCAGCGACGAGGCCGGGCGCATCGATTGCGTCATCCTCGACCTGGTGATGCCCGATCTCGACGGCTTCGGCCTGCTCGCGCGCATGCGCAGCGAGGATATCGCGATCCCGGTGATCGTGCAGACCGCCCATGGCGGCATCGACAACGTGATCTCGGCGATGCGGGCCGGCGCGTCCGATTTCGTGGTCAAGCCCGCGAGCCCGGAACGGCTGCAGGTGTCGTTGAAGAACGCGCTGACCCAGAGCGCGCTTGCCGGCGAATTGCAGCGCATGAAGCGCAGCCGCACCGGCACGCTGACCTTCCGCGACATCATCACCCGCAGCACCGCCATGGGCAGCGTACTGCGGCAGGCGGAAAAGGCCGCGGCATCGAATATTCCGGTGCTGGTCGAGGGCGAATCCGGCGTCGGCAAGGAAATGATCGCGCGCGCTATTCACGGCAGCGGCGCACGGCGGACCAAACCGTTCGTGGCGGTCAATTGCGGCGCCATTCCTGACAATCTGGTGGAGTCGATCCTGTTCGGTCACGAACGGGGCGCGTTCACCGGTGCCTCCGAGCGCCATATCGGCAAGTTCGCGGAGGCCGATGGCGGCACGCTGTTTCTGGACGAGGTCGGCGAATTGCCGCCGACGGCGCAGGTCAAGCTGCTGCGGGCGCTGCAGGAGGGCGAGATCGAGCCGGTCGGCGCGCGCAAGAGCATCCATGTCGACGTGCGGATCATTTCGGCCACCAATCGCAACCTGATCGCCGATGTGAAGTCCGGCCGGTTCCGCGAAGACCTGTTCTACCGCCTGCATGTGTTTCCGATCTCGGTACCGCCGCTGCGTGCGCGTAGCGAGGACATCCCCGACCTGGTCCGCCATTTCCTGGTCCGCTTCTGCGCGGAAGAGGGCAAGCCGGTGAAGCTGGTATCCGGCGACGCCATGGCGCTGCTGCGGAATGCCCCGTGGCCCGGCAACGTGCGCCAGCTCGAGAATGCGATGTTCCGCGCCGTGGTCCTGGCCGGAAACGAGGAGATCGGACCCCAGGAATTCCCCCAGCTGGTCGCGCGCCATGCCACCACCGAGGCGTCCACGGCGACCCTGGTACCAGACGGCGGCGAGATGCAGATCGACGGCGCTCAGCCGCTGGTGGTGGAGACCGCCCCGTATTTCGCTCCGGACCGGCTGGCTCTGCTGGACGACGTGTCGCAGATGCGCCCGCTCGACGAACTGGAGGCCGAGATCATCCGCTTTGCCATCGCCCATTACCGCGGGCAGATGTCGGAAGTCGCCCGCAGGCTGCGAATCGGCCGCTCCACCCTGTACCGCAAGCTGGAGGCGCTCCAGCTTTCGGAGCATGATCCGCGAGATACTGACGACCCCGTTGCGGCGGGGTAACATCTGCGCCGAATCTCGCTTTCTGGAATGGCGATATGGCCGCACTGCAATTGCGTCGCGTGAAAAATTCGCGTCTCTTGCGGAGCTTTCCGTTAAGGTTCCCGTTATTGACGATATTCCCGACATAGCCGGGGCTTAGCTGAGGAGATGATAATGCGCGGCCACCGTTTCGACCGCATTCTGGCAGGCTCGGCGCTTGCCCTTGTTCTCGGCGTTTCTGCCCCGGCGATGTCGCAGTCGGTCAGTCCGGAGGAAGTCGCTCGCGTCGAATCGCGGGTGCCGGTCCCGGATACAACGCTCCTGCCTGCGCCGACCGCCACTGACGCGACGAAGCCGGTATCGGTCTCGGCTGCAGCCTCTGCGGAGCCCGCCTCGACCCAGTCCATCGCCCCGGCAAGCGGGCAGCCCGCGGCCGTTACCGCAGCCCCGGCCGCGGCACCCACCGCTCAGCCCGCCCCGGTCGCTGCCGAACCCGCTGCCGCTCAACCGGCAACCGAAACCGCCCAGCCGGCCGCCGCGCCCGCACCCGAACCCGCCGCGAAGCCCGTGGTCGCGGCCGCGGACCAGGACTTCTCCGACAAGCTGCGCGAGCTCATCACCGGCCGCAACGCGGATCGCTACTTCGCCCGCCGCAACGAGCGCACCGGCGCCGAAGCCTTCTACAAGGAGCGCGACTACGCGCCGCTCTTCGTTGCGAACGGCAAGCGTTCCGAAGCCGGTACCAAGGCCATCGCCTATCTGGAACGTGTCGACGAGCACGGCATGGAGCCCAGCGATTACCAGATCCCCTCCTTCAAGGAGGGCGATCTGGATGCGCTGGCGGAAGCCGAGTTGCGGCTGGCCGGCGAGCTCCTGCAATATGTCCGCCACGCCTCGATGGGCCGCGTCCATTACACGCGTGTTCACAACGATATCGGCTTCGAACGCGAGGCGCCCGAACCGGAGGCGATCCTCAAGACGATCGCGGACTCCAAGGATCTCAAGGCGACGCTGGATTCGTATCAGCCGCCGCATCCGCAATATCAGCGGCTGAAGGCAAAGCTCGCCGAGGCGCGCGGCAAGTCTGAAACGCCCGCCGAGGAGCTGGTCCGGATTCCGGACGGTCCGAGCATGAAAGTGAATGCGAGCGACCCGCGGGTGCCGCTCCTGCGCAAGCGCCTGAAGGTCGCCGGCGACGAGACCTCGACGGTGTACGATCAGGCTGTCGTCGATGCAGTGAAGGCCTATCAGCAGGGTGCCGGTCTTCCAGCCGACGGCGTTGCCGGCCCGGCGACGTTCCGCGCGCTCAATGCGCTGCCCAAGCGCGAGCGCAACGTCGACATCATCATCGCGAATATGGACCGCTGGCGCTGGTTCGGTCGCGATCTCGGCAAGAGCTACGTGCTCCTGAACATCCCGGAATTCCGTCTGCGGCTGTTCCGCGATGGCAAGCTGAACTGGGATACGAAGGTCGTGATCGGCAAACCGGAGCAGGCGACGCCAATCATGACGGGCTCGATGCGTTTCATCACCGTCAATCCGACATGGAACGTGCCGCCCTCGCTGATCGCCAACCGCTACCTACCGGCTCTGCGCCAGGATCCTTCAACGCTGGCGCAACTCGGCCTGCGCATGGAGCAGAACCGCGACGGCACCGTGCGGATGTACCAGCCGCCGGGCGACAAGAATGCGCTCGGACGCATCCGCTTCAACTACCCCAACAAATTCCTGGTCTATCAGCACGACACGCCGGACAAGCACCTGTTCGCGCATGACAAGCGCGCCTACAGTCATGGCTGCATGCGGGTGGAAAATCCGCTGCTCTATGCCGAGAAGCTTCTGTCGATCGTGCTGCCGAACGAGAAATACACGGTCGATCGCCTGCGCTCGATGTACGGGAACTCGGAAATCAACATCAATTTCCCGACCGCGATGCCGGTTCACCAGTCCTACGAAACCGCTGTCGTGGACGATTCCGGAAACCTGAAAATCTTCGCCGACATTTACGGCCACGATGCGCGCCACATCGCGATCCTGAAGTCGTCCAGCGAGCGGCGAGTGGCCGACGTGGCGCAGGCCACCCGTCCGACCGGGACCGGCATTCCGGCGGATAACCTCCGCTACCAGACGCGGGAAGCCGGCCCGTTTGCCGACTGGTTCTCCTCGCGTAACGCCAATGCCGTCGACCGGCGTGGCAATCGCGTGGTCCAGGGCCGTAGCGAGCCGCAGAACTTCTTCGAACGTCTGTTCCGCTAACGTTCCCGCCGATTAAGCCGCCCGTTAACCAAACCGGTTAACGGGCGGCTTTGCTTTGGGGATTTGGCCATTTTTCGCCACAGTCAACTCTTATCACAATCACGACAACTCGTCGGGGGACGATAATCTCGTATTAACCCAGCTTCGTAACAGTGCGTTAGCCTTGCCGCTCCCGGCGCGGTCCCTGCCTTTTTGTGCCAATAACCAGCGGAATGCTTCGTGCCATTCGGTAAAGCGCGCCAGGCCAGTAACGGAACCGTGTCGCGCATCACGCAGCGTGTGGCGCTTGCCACCGCCATCACGATCGCCGGATCGCAGGGCCTGCACACCGCGGTCGCCAATGGCGATACCCGCACCATCTCGATGCATCACACGCATCGCGGCGACGACATCACCGTCACCTTCAAGCGCAACGGCCGCTACGACGAAGACGGCCTCAAGAAGCTCAATCACTTCCTGCGCGACTGGCGCACCGACGACGTTACCACCATGGACCCGCAGCTGTTCGACGCGGTCTGGGAGGTTCAGCGCGAGTTCGGGATCGACAAGAAGGTTCACATCATTTCCTCTTACCGGTCGCCGCGCACCAACGAGATGTTGCGCAAGCGTTCGTCCGGTGTCGCCCGCCATTCCCTGCATACGCAGGGCAAGGCCATGGACTTCTTTATCCCTGGGGTGCCGCTCGACCGTGTGCGCGAAGCGGGCCTGAGGCTCCAACGCGGGGGCGTTGGTTTCTATCCGACCTCAGGCTCGCCTTTCGTGCACATGGATGTCGGCAGCGTGCGGCACTGGCCGCGCATGACCCGCGACCAGCTGGCAAAGGTCTTCCCGGACGGCCGCACCGTGCATCTCCCGCTCGACGGCAAGCCGCTGGCGGGTTTTGCAGTGGCGCAGGCCGATCTGGCCAAGCGGGGCTCGGATTCGCCGCGCATCGCGTCGGCCAATCCGCTTGCCCGCCTGTTCGGCCTCAAGCCGAAGCCGACCGAGGACGAGGATACCCCGGAGACCGCCGAGCCTGCAGCCGCGCCGACACAGGTCGCCTCTGCCGCCTCGCGCGGACGCGAGACTGGGGTTGCAGCGGCTCAGCAGCTCGTTCCCGTGCCGGCCGGAAAACCGACCCCGGCGACGGCTGCCTTTGCAGCCCCGCTGCCGAAAGCACGACCGGCCGCCGCCCCGGCTCCGGTTCAGGTCGCCTCGTCCGAGTTCGACCCGCCGCGCCCGCCGGCGCCGATTCCGGGCACCTTCGCGCTGGCCGCGAACACGCCGAACGACATCATTCTCTCGCGTGGCTATTGGTCCGGACGGCCGGACGCGCCGTCTGAGGCCTCGACCGGCAGCATCGGACCATTCGCTGCGCCGCCAGGCTACGGCGAAGGCAAGCCCGGCGACTCGCTGTTGTCCTATGCCCGCGATATCGAGCCCGAAGCCGCTCCGCAGCGGGCCAGACCTGCGACGCAGGCGGTCCGCTCGGCCTCGCTCGCACCGAACACCACCGTCGCTTCCAAGGGCCTCCGCGATACACCGACTGTCGTGCATTCCGCGCCGCCGGTGAGCAAGAAGCTTGCATCGGTTGCGCATCGCTTCGAAGGCCCGTGGATGCGGGCGCTGATCCTGACGCCGAGCGTCGCGCGCTTCATGACCACGACGCTCTATGGTGCCACCGATTTCCGCGGCCTGCAGCCGCTTCTGCGGACGCCCAACAGCATGGTGGTGATGGCCTTCACCGCCGAGCCGCAGGGCAACCTGTCGTATGTCCGCTTCGAAGGCCGCGCGATCGAGTTCCTCGCGACCGCGACGTTCATGCCGCGCACCGCGCAACTGCGGTAACATCCCGACCGATTAACGGAGAAAGCTCCGACCTCATCCTTCGAGACTTGGCCTTTGGCGGGTCTCAGGAGGAGGCCTGAGAACGTTCGCTAGGCCTTCAGCATGCCGAGCGCGTGCATGTAGGTCTCCAGGATCGCCTCCTGTTCCTCGCGCTCGGTCGGCTCCTGCTTTCGCAGCTTGATGATCTGGCGAAGCGCCTTCACGTCGAAGCCATTGGCCTTGGATTCTGCATAGACGTCGCGGATATCGTCCGAAATCGCCTTCTTCTCTTCTTCCAGCTTTTCGATCCGCTCGACGAAAGCCTTGAGCTGATCCTTGGCGAAGCGGAAAGATGCGTCTTCATTCTCGGCGGCGGCGGACGCGGGCATTACAACGTTTCTCCTTTTGGTACCGGACAGTGTTGTCGGAAGCGGGGGACGTGGGGTCAAGCACGCATTGCCGCTGGGCCCGTCATCCACAGGCGCGAACAATGCGATTGATTTCTCAGGGTTGTGTTGCGCTCAGCGCAGAAGCGCCTGCGCCTGTTCCGTCAGCCTCGCCATCAGCGCCCGTGCCGGCATCTCGACGCCGAGCGCCGCAGCCTGGCCGGACCAGAGCGGCGTGAAGTCGCCGGAACCCGCGGCCTCGGCCTTGGCACGCAGCGGCGCGATGGCCCCGGCCGCGAGCGGAAAGGCCGGCGCCTCGGAGATCGGTCCCAGGTCGCGCATGAGGCGGTTCATCAGCCCTCGCGCCGGTCGGCCGGTCATCAGATTGGTCAGCGCGGTACCGTCGTCGCGCGCCGCTTTCAGCGCAGCACGATACGGCGCCGAGATCTTCGATTCCGGACAGAAGAGAAAGGCGGTGCCGATCTGCACCGCGGATGCGCCCAGAATGAAGGCGGCGGCGATGCCGCGTGCGTCCGTGATAGCGCCCGCGGCGATCACCGGAACCGTCACCGCATCGGCAATCTGCGGCACCAGCGCGAAGGTGCCGGGCTGGGTGACGATATCGTCGCTGAGGAAAATGCCGCGATGGCCGCCCGCCTCGTTGCCCTGCGCGATGATCGCATCGACGCCGCGCTGCTCGAGCCAGCAGGCTTCCGCCACCGTGGTCGCGGAGCTCAAGGTGACGATGCCGGCCCGCTTCACCTGCTCGAACAAGGCCTGATCGGGCAGCCCGAAATGGAAGCTGACCACCTCCGGCTTCAATTCGAGGACGAGGTCGCAGATCGCCTGATCGAACGGACGCCGATTGCTGTTCGGCACCGGCGCCGCCGGATCGATCTTGAGCTCACGATAATAGGGTGCAAGCCGCTCGCGCCAGGCAGCTTCGCGGGCATTGCTGAGCTCCGGCGCCGCGTGACAGAAGAAATTCAGATTGAGCGGGCGCGCCGTGCGCGCGCGATACTTCGCGACCTGATCGCGAATCTGTTCCAGATCGAGCATCGCACACGGGATCGAGCCGAGCCCGCCCGCCTCCGCGACTTCCGCCGCGATCTCATGATCGATCGCGCCCGCCATCGGCGCGAGCACGATCGGATGCTCGATCTTGACAAGCTCGGTGAAACGGCGGTCCGGCCAGGGCATCGCGCACCATCGATTTGATGTCGGAGCCGCAATGTAGCCCGCGCGTCCATCCCGCGCTCATGAAAATTGCTGGCGCGGACAGATCGGTCTTGCTGATAGTCAGGATGGGCGCGGCGTCGCGAGCTTCAGCGTCAGCAATTCGTCCGGCTTGAAATAAAACAGCTCGTTCGCCGGCGTTTCCATGGCATGGACCCAGACCTGGCTGTCCACCCCCATGTCGCGCAGATAGCGCTGCACTTCGGCCGAAACCCGCTGTGCGCTGCTCATGCCATCGGCCATGGTCGCGCTCGCCGCACTCGTCAGCGCGGAGACCTGGTGCACGCCGATCGCCGCCTTCGGTCCGGCAATCCGCTCGACCCCGCCCGCGAAGACAAGCGGACAGGACGAAGCGCAATAACGCGCATCGAGGACCTCGGTATTGTATTTCCGCTCCCGGATCAGCCGGCCGATTTTTAGAGCGTCCTGCACCGAGCCGCCGGGCGAATGCAGCACCACCGTCTTCACGTAGTCGCCGCGCTTCTCGATCTCGGCGGCGAAGCTATCCGCCGCCCCCGGGACGATGGTGCCGGTGGCGATCATGCGGCCGTCGCCCGCAAGCTCGAAACTGATGGGCGCACCGAGCGCCTTGTCGGAGGTGCGCAGGATGCCCGGCCGCCGCTCGCCGCCGCGCCGCGACGGCAGCGGCTCGGCCGATGGCTTGTCGGTTTCGGTCATCAACCCGGGCGAGCGCTGAACGCTGCGCTCCGGAGCCTGCAGCATCTCGGCATAGTCAAGCGCGATCACGGCGATTGTTGCGGTCACCATGATCGCGAACAGCCAGCGCAGCACATGATCGTCCGGACGATCCTGCAGCCAATGCGCGACCCGACCGCGGATGGACGAGGCGTCCGACATCACCGCTAGTCCTTTTTGCCGGCCCGCGCCGTGGACAAGGCGGTGACGTTCTCGTCTGGAGCCGGCGCGGCAGCAGCCGGTGCTATGGAAGGCGCCGGAGCCGGCGGAAGCTTCGCGGCCGCACTCGCGGTTTCCACCTCCCGCGCCAGTCTAAGCGCCGTGATGATGTCCGCCGCCGACATGGTGGCGGCGCCCGGCTCGGTCTGGCCCTCGCGGCGGATCGAGGCATGCACCACGCAGAAGATCAGCACCAGCACCGCCGGGATGAGATCGATGGAGATGGCGCCGGCCCAGCTCGGTATGAAGTCGCCGGCATAGCGCAGCACCGCCTCCGCGGTGGACAGCGGCTGGAAACGCGCCGGCTCGACCTGCGGCACATCGACGATTTTCGACGCAGCGGCCGACAGAGCCGCCGATTGCGCCGCCACCGCACTTTCAACGCGGCCGACGACGCTGGTCTGCCGCTCACCGAGATCGCCGCGACCGGCCGCCGCCGGCGCGATGAAGCCTGCGGCCAGGCCATCGGCGGCGCGCTTCACCGCCGGCGCAACCGAGGTCTGCTGCAAGGCTGCGATCACGCCCATCAGCGACATGGCCTCGGACCCGAACGCATCGCTGCGGTCGTTGATCGGGCCGCGCGAGGAAATCAGTTCCCGCATTTTCGCGAGATGCTTGCCGCCCTGCTCATACAGCGTCTTGGCGCGATCGGCCGAACCCGTCACCTCTTTCGAGAGGTTGTCGAGCTGCGTCGACATCTGCGTGAGAAGCTGCACCACGGTCCCGGATCCGGCGGTGCCGGTCAGCGAACCGGCACGCTCGGCCTCGGCCAGCCGGTTGAAGCGCGTCGCCGCCATCTGGATGTCTGGCACGAGGCTCTGCACCGCCAGCACGTTGGAATGCGCGCGATCGAGATCGCGGGTGTAGGCCTGCACCGAAACAGCGAGATGCTGCTGGATCGCTGCGGCGCCCGCGAGCGCCGACGCATTCAGCCAGGCCGACATCGCGATGATCATCAGCGAGCCAAGTCCCATGCAGCCGAACAGCAGGCCGCGAGACCGGCTTTCCGTGACGTGCGGCAGGAACCGCAGCAGGAAGGTCCAGAACGCGTAGATGCCGATCGAGACCGCCACCGAATAGATCACGGCAGCGAAGAACACGATCGTCGCGTTGCCGCTGAGGAGATCGCGGACGCCGAGATAGGTATAGACGCCGCTGGCGAGCGCGAGCACGCCAAGCGTAACACGCGTTGTGATTTCGAGACGCTGCACGCCATCACGCAGCGGCGACGCGATATTGAGAGACGACATCCGGGCTCCGGCGGCGTTCTGCCGCTGCAAAGGTTGAGCGATGCAACGAAATCGTTCGTCCGTCGCAATGCTCAGAAATGCCCCCGCTTTCTGATGAGCGAAAATTCCGCCGACAATGTGTCGCCGCTTCACGCAGTCAGGTTGTTACGGATATGTCTTTTTTTAATTCGCCGGACTGCATCGCGGCTCGCGGAGAGCGCTACGAGCCCGCCGCCCCAAGATCGAGCGAGACCGCGATGAGACCGGGGTCGTCGCGATCCTCTATAACATCGAAGCCGAGATCGCGGCACATGGACAGCATCGTTGTGTTGTCGCGCAGGACCTGACCGTGGACGCTGGCCAGCCCTTCCTTGCGCGCATAGTCGATGATGAGTTCCATCAGCGCCCAGCCGAGCCCAATGCCCTTGCAGTCGGAGCGGACCAGGATCGCGTATTCGCCGGTGCGATGATCGGGATCGCAATGCGGCCGGACCACGCCAAGCAATGCGCCGTAATCGTCGTCGAGCGCCAGCAGCGCGATCGAGCGCCCGTAATCGATCTGCGTCAGCCGGGCGATGAACGCGGGGCCGATATCCTTGACCAGGCCGAAGAAGCGCAGCCGCATGTCGTCGGCGCTGACATGGCGGAAGAACGCCTCATACAGGCCCTCGTCGTCGGGGCGCACCGGACGCACCTGCACCCGCCGGCCCTCGCGCAACGTCAGCGTTCGCTCCCATTCGCGCGGATAGGGCCGGATCGCGAAATGCGCATGCCGCCGGGCGCCCACAGGCGCAGCGGCGATCGAAATCCTGGCATCCAGCGCCACCACGCCGCTGTCGTCGGCCAGCAGCGGATTGATATCGATCTCGAGGATTTCGGGGACATCCGCGGCAAGCTGCGACAGCCGGACCAGAACGCGTGCGACCTCATCGCGCCGCGCCGCCGGGACGTTGCGATAGCCATCGATCAGGCGCGAAATCCGAGTTCGCGCGATCAAATCGAGCGCGCGCGTCTGGTCGAGCGGCGGCAGCGCGATGGCCTTGTCCTTGACGATCTCGACCGCCACACCGCCGTGGCCGAACACGATGACCGAGCCGAAGATCGGATCGCGGGCGAGCCCGGCAATCAGTTCGCGCGCCCGCGGCCGCGTAATCATCGGCTGCACAATCACGCCGTCGATGCGGGCCTTCGGCCGCAGCCGCCGCGCATTGGCGATGACGGCCTGTGCCGCCGCACGCACATCCGCCTCGGTTGTGAGATTGAGCCTCACGCCGTCAACGTCGGACTTGTGCTGAATATCGCGCGACAGAATCTTCAACGCGACCGGCTGACCCTGGGCAATGAATTCGCGCGCGGCTTCTGCCGCCGCATCCGGGTCGCCGGAACTGCGGAGCGGAACCGACGGGATGTCATACGCTGTCAGCACGGCGTCGGTCTCGAGCGGATCGAGCCAATTGCGTCCCTCGCGCCGTGCGTCTTCCACGATCGCGCGCACAGCCTTGTCATCTCCGGCGAAGTCGTCGGGCGCGGCGGCCGGCGGTTTCATCAGCGATTGCAGCAAGTCGCCGCGCCGCGCGAGATGCGCAAAGCCGCGCACCGCTTCCACCTCGGTCGCGTAATGCGGCACGCGCGCATCGCGGAACACCGTCGCGACCTCTTCCGCGGCGCCGATCCATGAGGTCAGCACCGGCTTCACATTCACCCGGCGGGAACGCTGCGCCACGATGACGTCGCTGACGGCTTTTGCCGTGTCGAGCGATGACGCCAGCGCGGTCTGCACATCGAGCACAAGGATCGCGTCGTTGTCCGGATCGTCGAGCAGCGCCTCCAGCGCCTGCGTGAAGCGGCCGGCATCGGCATCACCGATGATGTCGACCGGATTGGCGTGCGACCAGAGCGGCGGCAGCACTGCGTTGAGGCGCACCATGGTGTCGGCTGAAAGTTCCGCCGGCGCATAGCCCTGGTCGACAAGACTGTCGACCGCAAGCACGCCGAAGCCGCCACCATTGGTGAGAATGGCGAGGCGGTTGCCCGCAACGGCGCGGCAATAGGCCAGCGTCTGCGCCGCCGCAAACAGCTCGTCCATATCGCTCACGCGCAGCAGGCCGGCACGGCGAAAGGCGGCGTCATACACGGCATCGGACCCGGCCAATGCGCCGGTGTGGGTCGCGGCCGCGCGCTTGCCCTCGTCGTGACGGCCGGACTTGATCACCACCACCGGCTTCACGCGCGAAGCGGCCCGCGCGGCCGACATGAATTTCCGGCTCTCCTTGATGGACTCGACGTAAAGCAGGATCGCCTGCGTCTGCCGGTCCAGCGCGAAATAATCGAGCAGGTCGCCGACATCGACATCGATCTGGTCGCCGACGGAGACAATTGCCGAGAAGCCGATCGCCTGGCGCAGGCCCCATTCCGCCATGGCGGCGGCGATGGCGCCGGATTGCGAGATCACCGCAATGCCACCGGCGTCCGGCATCACGGCGGCAAAGCTCGCGTTCAGCGCCGCATGCGGTGCGATCACGCCGAGACAATTCGGCCCGATGATGCGCAAACCGGTCGCGCGCGCCGCGGCATGCATGCTCTCTGAAAGCGAGCCTTTGCCGTGGCCGAGTCCGGCGCTCAGCACAATCGCCGCGCCCACGCCGCGCGCCGCAGCCGCCTCGATGATGGCCGGCACGCTCGGTGCGGGTGTCGCGACGACCACCAGATCCGGTACGGCATCGAGCTTGTCGATTGAGGCGAACGCCCGCCGGCCGCCGATCTCGTCATATTTCGGATTGACCGGATCGATGCGACCGCGAAACCCGGCGGCCATCGCGTTGGCATAGACCGCACCGCCCAGCGAAGACGCTTTCGGACTTGCGCCGACGATTGCGATCGATGCCGGCGTAAACGCGCGGTGCAATCCGAAAATGGACATGAGCGTCTTTCAGGTGCGGGTCGATAATCGGACCACATGCTACCTGAGCAAATATGACGCGCTGACCTGAATCAATCCGGCTTTTTTGTCGCGGAGATGCCGGGCGACGCATGGCGTCGCACCGGAACGGCAATCGGCGTTATCGCTCGACGAAAGCCTTCTCGACCACGAAATGGCCGGGCTCGCTGTGGCTGCCTTCGGAGAAGCCCGAGCCTTCGAACATGTTGCGAAGGTCTTCCAGCATCCCCGGGCTGCCGCACAGCATCACGCGGTCGGTCTCGACCGAGAGCGACAATTGGCCAATGTCGTCGAACAGCTTGCCGCTCGAGATCAGGTCGGTGATGCGGCCGCGATTGCGGAACGGCTCGCGGGTGACGGTCGGATAATAGTGAAGCTTGCCGTCCAGCAGTTCGCCGAAGATCTCGTCATTCCGCAGTCGCGCGACGACATCCTCACCATAGGCGAGTTCCGAGACCTGACGGCAGCCATGGACCAGCACGATGCTGTCGTAGCGCTCGTAGACTTCCGGATCCTTGACCAGGCTGACGAACGGGGCGAGCCCGGTGCCGGTGGACAGGAGGAGGAGCCGCGATCCCGGCAGCAGATTGCCCAGGATCAGCGTGCCGGTGGGTTTGCGCCCGACCAGAACGGTATCGCCCTCCCGGATCTGCTGCAGGCGCGAGGTCAGCGGGCCGTCCGGCACCTTGATGCTGAAGAATTCGAGATTGTCCTCGTAATGAGCGCTCGCCATGGAATAGGCGCGCAGCAGCGGCCGCCCCTCCACCTCGAGCCCCATCATCGCGAATTGACCGCTCTGGAACCGGAACCCCGGATCGCGGGTGGTGGTGAAGCTGAACAGCGTGTCGGTCCAGTGCCGGACCGAGAGAACCTGTTCCCGGTTGAGTGCGCTCATTGCCTTGCCGCAGTCCACGTTGAGACGGCTGCTGCATCGCAAAAAACCGGACCGTTTGCATCAATAAAAATGCCGACCACGCAAGAAGATGACAGATGCTCTGCAGAATTGCATGGCGCAGAATGGTGTTCTGCCCCGCCCTGTCATGAAAGAAGGGCCGCCCTCGCGGACGGCCCTTCCATTGTCAAACCGCAGCCCGGATCTCGGACTGGTCGTGTCTGCCTTGTCAGGCAGTCGCGTCCTCGAACGAGCCGAGGGACCAGTTCGCAAGCTTCCGCGCATACGGCGATAGACAATGAGACACTGGATCACCTCCTTTCGGTTGTTAACGATGCATCGAATCTAGGCACGGTCCCGCGATTCGAAAAGGTCAAAAGTCCGGCACAGCCTGCCCGCGGCGCGATCAATGGCGGTGGGACTTTTCGAACGCCGCCTTCTGCTCCGGAGAGGCCTCTTTCTGGTATTTGGCGCGCCATTCCTCGTAGGGCATGCCGTAGACGGCCTCGCGGCTCTGGTCCTTCGACAGCGGGATGCCCTTTTGATCGGCAGCCTCCTTCATCCAGTTGGAGAGGCAGTTGCGGCAGAAGCCGGCCAGATTCATCAGGTCGATATTCTGGACCTCGGTGTGCTCGCGCAAATGCGACACCAGGCGGCGGAAAGCCGCCGCTTCCAGTTCAAGGCGGGTCTGATCGTCCATTTGGCACCTCGTGATGGCGATTTCCCGCAAGATAAGGCTGTCCGGGACGGATTGCCATGCGGCCGGATCCGTCGCCTCCCGCTGCGGGGTGACTTGACCCCGGCGGAACCATAAAAGCTCTCCGGAACGGAAACCGGCCGTCCCATGTCCCTGCCCGCAACCTCACTCGCCAACCGCCGACGCGAAGGCATCGCCCTTGCGGCGCTGGTACTGGGCGCGGTCGCGATGGGGGCGTCGCCGCTTTTCGTCAGGATGGCCGATGTCGGCCCCTTTGCCAGCGCATTCTGGCGCACCGCGCTGGCGCTGCCGTTTCTGGCGCTCTGGGCACTGGCGGAACGCGGCGCCTCACGGCGCGGCGCGTTGCGCAGTCGCAGCGTCTGGCTGTCCGGCATCTTGTTCGCGGGCGACCTGTTCTTCTGGCACCTCGCCATCCTGGCCACGACGGTGGCCAACGCGACCTTCCTCGCGACCACCGCGCCGCTGTTCGTCGTGGCCGGCGCCTGGTTCCTGCTCGGCGAGCGGATCCAGGGGCGCGGCATCGCGGGCCTGGCGCTCTGCCTCCTCGGCGGCGCCGCATTGGTCGGGCACAGCTATGGCTTCGCGCCGGAACGGCTCACCGGCGACCTCTACGGCATCGTCACCGCGCTGTTCTTCGCGGGCTATATGCTGGCGCTGCGGGCCGCCCGGCGCGACGTCCCGGCCGGCACATTGGCCTTCATCTCGGCCGCCATCACCACCGTTATCCTGTTTGCCGTAGCCTTTGCGCTGGAACCGCGTGTGTTGCCCTATTCCGCGCAGGGATGGACGGTCCTGATCGCGCTTGCGCTGATCTCGCAGGTCGCGGGCCAGGGTTTGCTGACGATTGCGCTGGGGACATTGCCGGCGCCGTTTTCGTCGCTGGTGATCTTCCTCGAGGCGGTCGCCGCCGCCCTGCTGGCCTGGGTGGTGCTTCACGAAGCCCTCGAACCGATGCAATGGCTTGGAGGGGTTATGATCCTTGCCGGAATCTGGTTTGCACGTCCGCGCAACCCCGCAGCAGGTAGCCTTCCATGACATCGCACCGGGCATTTCTGGAGCAATTGTTCAGCACCGCCATAGCGGCGGCGCACCCGTCGCGCTGCCTGCCGCCATTGCTGCCCGACGCACCGCAATCGGGCCGGTTGATCCTGCTCGCGGCCGGCAAGGCGGCCGGGTCGATGGCCGAAGTCGCGGAGGCGCATTATCTCGACCGCGGCTTTGCGCCGGAGCGCCTCGGCGGGATCGCAGTGGCGCGCCACGGCTATGGACGGCCGCTGCGCGTCGTGGAGATGGTGGAAGCGGGACACCCCGTTCCCGATCAGGCTGGGCTCGATGCCGCCGCGCGCACGCTGTTGCTCGCAGATCAGGCGACGTCCGATGATCTGGTGCTGGTGCTGATGTCCGGCGGCGCGTCCGCGAACTGGATCGCACCGGCGCATGGCCTGTCGCTTGAATCGAAGCAGGCGGTGACCCGCGCGCTGCTGCGCTCCGGCGCGTCGATCGGCGAGATCAATACGGTGCGCAAGCATCTGTCGCGCATCAAGGGCGGGCGGCTGGCCCGCCACGCATACCCTGCCGGACTCATCACCATCGGCATTTCGGATGTGCCGGGCGATGACCCCGCTGTGATCGGATCGGGGCCAACCGTTCCCGATCCCACGACCCTCGCAGATGCGCGCGCCATCGTCGCACGCTACCGGCTTGGTCTGCCGGACGAGGTGGTGGCAGCCCTCCACGCGGAGGCGAACGAATCTCCGAAGCCGAACGATCCCGCTTTCCGCGGCAGCCAATATCATCTCGCAGCGCGGCCGACCGACGCATTTGAAGCCGCGGCAGCGGCCATCCGGACAGCCGGGTTCGACTGCATCTTTCTCGGCGACCGGGTCGAGGGCGAAGCGCGCGACGTGGCGGCCGCGCAGGCGGCCATCGCCCGCGACCTGAAGGCGCAGGGCAAGCGCGCCGTGATCCTGTCCGGCGGCGAACTGACCGTGACCATTCGCGGCAACGGCCGCGGCGGACCGAACCAGGAATTCGCCCTGGCCCTTGCCGCCGAACTGGACGGCACCTCCTGCATCGCCGCACTGGCCGGCGACACCGACGGGACAGACGGCGGCGCCGGATCGGCCGACGATCCGGCAGGCGCCTATGTGGACGGAAGCACCGCAAAACGGGCGCGGGCGCGCGGTTTTGACCCGGCGCGCTGCCTGGCGGACAACAATTCGACAGCTTTCTTTGCTGGTATCGGAGACCTGATTTCGCCGGGGCCGACCTTTACCAACGTGAATGATTTCCGTGCCATCATGGTGGACGTTGACACGACTTAAAAAAACACGTCAAAACAGCTACTTAGCTCGTTTCCGGCGCCCGATGGACTGATCCGACGACCGTGATCCGATTGCCCTTCCCTCTTCCGACCCGCCCGCCGAGGCTCGTTGCCGCGCGCAAGCTCGCGCTTGCTCTGGCTTTCCTCGGTGCCTGGTCTGGCGTTGCATCGGCCGACTTCCGGCTCTGCAACAATACGTCTGGCAAAGTCGGCATCTCGCTAGGCTACAAGGACAATGAGGGCTGGGTCACCGAGGGCTGGTGGAATCTCGGCCCGCGCTCGTGCGAAACACTGCTGCGCGGCAATCTCGTCGCACGATATTATTATGTTTATGCCATCGACTATGATCGCGGCGGCGAATGGTCCGGCAAGGCCTTCATGTGTTCGCGCGAGAAGGAGTTCACCATTCGTGGGACCGAAGATTGTCTGGCGCGCGGCTTCGACCGCACGGGGTTCTTCGAAGTCGATACCGGCGAGCAGCGGTCATGGACCGTGCAACTGACCGAGACCTCGGACCAATCGCCATTGTCGCCGGGCGGCCCCTCGTTCACCCTGCCGCAAACCGGCACCCGCCCGCCCCTTAACCTCCCGTCACCAAACACAGGAAATCCCCGACGATGAGACGGCAACGCCGGACCAAGATCGTCGCAACGCTTGGCCCGGCTTCGTCGGAGCGGGCCGTGATCCTCCGGCTGTTCGAGGCCGGCGCCGACGTATTCCGCATCAACATGAGCCATACGTCGCACGAGCGCATGCGCGAACTGGTCGCCATGATCCGCTCGGTCGAAGCGGAAACCGGCAGGCCGATCGGCATTCTGGTCGATCTGCAGGGCCCGAAATTGCGACTCGGCACCTTCGGTGGCGGCTCGGTGATGCTGAACAAGGGCGATACGTTCGTCCTCGATTCCAGCGTCGAGCCGGGAGATACGGCGCGCGTCCACCTGCCGCATCCCGAAATCCTGCAGGCCGCACAACCCGGGCAAACGCTGCTACTCGACGACGGCAAGGTGCGGCTGCGCTGCACCGCCTCCGAGGAGGGCCGTCTGACGACGCAGGTGGAGGTCGGCGGCAAGCTTTCGGACCGCAAGGGCGTCAGCCTGCCGGAGACCATACTGCCGTTTTCCGCGCTGGCGCCGAAGGATCGCTCCGATCTGGAAGCTGCGCTCGATACCGGAATCGACTGGCTGGCGCTGTCCTTCATCCAGCGGCCGGAAGATATCGCCGAGGCGCGCAAGATCACCCGCGGCCGCGCGATGATCATGTCCAAGATCGAAAAGCCGCAAGCCGTGGAGCGTCTCGACGAGATCATGGAAGCCTCCGATGCGCTGATGGTGGCGCGCGGCGATCTCGGCGTCGAATTGCCGCTCGAGAAGGTGCCAGGCATCCAGAAGCAGATCACGCGCGCGGCGCGGCGCGCCGGCAAGCCGGTGGTCGTTGCGACCCAGATGCTGGAATCGATGATTTCAAGTCCGGTGCCGACGCGGGCCGAAGTCTCGGACGTGTCGGTGGCCGTGTTCGAAGGCGCTGACGCCATCATGCTGTCGGCGGAATCGGCAGCCGGGCAATATCCGGTCGAGGCGGTCGCGACCATGAACCGCATTGCCGAGGAGGTTGAACGCGATCCAACCTATCGCGCGGTGATCCAGGCGCAGCGCGCCGAGCCCGAGGCGACCGGCGCCGACGCAATCGCCGCTGCCGCCCGACAGATCGCCGAAACGCTCGACCTCTCCGCCATCATCTGCTGGACGTTTTCCGGCTCGACGGCCTTCCGCGTCGCACGCGAACGGCCGCAACCGCATGTCGTCGCGATCTCGCCGAATGTCGCCACCGGACGAAGATTGTCGTTGGTCTGGGGCGTGCATTGCGTCATCGCAAAGGACGCGCTGGACCAGGACGACATGGTCGAGCGCGCCAGTCGCATCGCTTTCGCCGACGGCTTCGCCAAGGCCGGACGACGCGTGATCATCGTCGCCGGCGTCCCGCTGGGGACGCCGGGCGCAACCAACATGCTGCGGATCGCTTTCGTCGGCGGCGATCACGGCGAGCCGTAAGGCTCACCGTCCCGACGCAAGCTTTCCGGCGCGCTTAACCTGCTGAACCGCGGCAGTGAAATCCGACAGGATGATCGGCTTCGGCAAGCATGTCAGACCGCCAAAGACGCCGCTTAACGTGTCGACCTGAGCATAGCCGGACGCCAGTATGGTCTGCGTTCCGAGCGCGCGCAGGACCTCAACCACAGGCTCGGACGACTCGCCCGCCAGATTAATGTCGACAATGGCGAGTTCGGGGGTGACGCCTTTCTTTAGCATGGCCAGCGCTTCGGAAACGCTGGCCACGGTCTCGACGCGGTCATAGCCGAGAATGCGCAGCATGTTCGCGAGGTCCAGAGCGACCAGCGCTTCGTCCTCGACGATCAGGACAGGTCCTGCGCCAGGCTCGGACTGCTCCGGCTCGACAGCCGCGTCACCGCGGGTTGCGGCGCTCCATTCGCTCGCGACCGGGATCGTGATCCTGCATTTCAGTCCCTGGTCAAAGTTACGCGAGATGGAGCCGCCGAGCTGGCGCTCGATGACCGAATTGATCAGTTTGGAGCCGAAGCCTGCCGACATGATCACGTCACTGCCGCGATCCGTGGCGACGAGCGTTTCGTCCCAGTCCAGAACAAGGCTGCCGTCCTGCATGCGCCAGTGAACGGAGAGCCGCCCGCCGGCCATGGACAGCGCGCCATACTTGGCGGCATTCGTCGTGAGTTCGTGCAACAGAAGCGCGATCGTCTGGGCCTGCTCCGATCGAAGCAGCACGCGCGGTCCCTGGATTTCGATCAAATCGCTGCTCTCGGGACGATAGGCTTCGATTTCACGGTGAACCAGGATGCCGAACTCGATCGGCTCCCACCGCTTGGCGGACAAAAGGTCATGCGTGCGTGTCAGCGCCGCGACCCGGCCCTCAATCTTCTCGCGAAACGAAGAAATGTCTTCTGCCAGTGTCAGCCGGATCACCGCCTGCACGACCGCAAGCGCATTTTTTGCACGGTGATCGATCTCGCGAATCATCAACCGTTCGCGCTCGGCCGTCCGCTCGCTGTCCATCCAATTCCAGATCCGCTCGAGCACCTGTTCGGCCGTGCTGATGTCAAAAAGCGTCCAGACACGAGGCTCGCGGGAATGAACGAACAGGACGGCGGCCAGCTGGCCATCGCGTATCTTCGGCACCGCGATCAACGCACCGACGTCCGAGCCGGCAAAGATCGCTTTAGCCGTGTCGGACGTCAGGTCGGACGAGACGTCATTGACGACGAGCATCCTGCCCGCCCGCAACAATGTGCTGACGTCGCCGCCGAGCTCGGACACCGCGATGCTGCGGCCGATTGATCTAACCCCCTCCGCGAGCCACTCGTCGGTAACGGGCCGATCGCCTCTGGAGCCGCCGCCGCTCATTTCGTGCAGTCCGACCCGATCCGCACCCAGGCTTTGGCCAAACATTTCCAGCGCACGATTGCGGGCCGTCCGCGCATCGGAGGTGCCGCGAATGGCATCGCCGAGTTCCAGCAGAAAACGCATCTGCCGTTGCGACAGAACGTTGCGGGTCGTCTCATATCCGGAATTGAACACTCCGACGATCGAGCCTTCCTCGTCGCGGATCGCGGTCAGGCTGTAGCTCCAGTAGGTTTCCTCCGGATAGCCGAAACGCTGCATCGGCAGCATCTGGTCCTGAACGAAAACCCCCTCCCCGTTCTCCACGACTCTTCTGAACTGAGGCTCCAGGACGTGCCAGATATCCGACCACACCACCTGTGCCGGCATCCCGAGAGCCGCAGGATGACGCGGTCCGGGTATCGGCGCCCAGGCATCGTTGTAGAGCAACCGCAATTCCGGGCCCCAATAGATCGACGTCGGAAACTTCGATTGCAGGCAAATGCTGAGAGCCACGCGCAATGACGTCGGCCACCCTTCCGGCTCGCCGAACGGGTGGATGCTCCAGTCGCGGTCCCGGATCCGGCGCGCCATCTCGCTGTCGCCAGCGAGAAAGCTCATATGGTCACGATCTGAACGCTGGAAGCGGAGCAAGGTGGGACTCGTTAATAGGCGTGTCGGAAAGGTCCTTAGACCATTGCGGGAGCGCCTCGCAAACGAGATGGTGAATTGAACTCAGCCGCATCTCGCGCACGTAAAGGCGCGGGGCCCGGTTCCGTTCCCGGCGGCAACCCCGCGCAGACGTCACGTCCTAGGATAATCAGATCTCGCGTCCCTCGACCTTCTCGGTCAGCGACTTGATGAGGTCCGGGATACGCGGCAGGTGCGGATTGACCTCGATGGCCTTGCGGTAGACCTCGAGCGCGCGCTTGTCCTCGCCGAGTTCCTGCATGATCAGGCCAAGGCCAGCCAGCGCTCCGAAGTGACGCGGCTCGCGCGCCAGCGTCTGGCGGATGTCTTCAATCGAGCGGGTGAAATCCTTCTGCATGTAATGCAGGGTCGCGCGCCGGTTCCAGGCCTCGATATAATCCGGCCTCAGTACGACGATGGAATCGAGCAGTTTGACCGCCAGGTCGATATTCTTGGCCTCGACGGCACGGCGGACCCGGCTCATCAGCAGCGAGGCGGTGTCGCTCGGCGAGATCATCCACAGCGCCCAGATCCGGCCTTCGACCGCCTTGGCGGCCTCCGCATTCGGGGCCGCCTTCAGCGCACCGAACAGGAACTCGATGTCCTGCCCGCGTGGCACTTTTGGCAGCGTCTGGGGTGGTTCGACAAAGCTCCCGCCGCCATCCGGGTTGCGGACCTGCGCGAGCACGGGACTGGACATCGCCAGCGCTCCAAGCAGCGCAGCGGCGACAATTCGGGATCCGGCCTTCCGGAACGGGAGCGTTCGCATACGCGCAAGCTTATGCCGCTCGCCGCCTTGGGCAAGCCTGCAATACGGTCACGCCTGCGTGAAATGGCGTCAGAACAAGCCGGTGCAGCCTCAGCCCTGACGGGCCTTGAAGCGCTTCTGGGTCTTGTTGATGATAAAAACGCGGCCTTTGCGGCGCACCAGGCGGTTATCGCGATGGCGGGCGCGCAGGGAGCGAAGCGAATTGCGGACTTTCATGGCCGTTCTCTAACTCGGGCGGCGGGCGGGCCGCATCAAAAATGGCCGCGAAAGCGCGGCCAAGGTCATTTCGGGTTCGCGCGGAAACTAGGGACGTGACGGACGGAAGTCAACGCAAACGGGGCAGAGTCAGGTGTTTTATTACCGTCGTTACCCCGGAAAAAAGGGCCGCCTGCCCGGACGCATGCGGCCCTTCCGAAAATCTCAGTATTTCGGGCACCAGGGCGTCACGCAGAACGCCGCCGACGGATGCCAGGCCGTCTGCGTGCCGGTCCACCAGCAACGCTGATAATGGCAGCCCCACTTGCCACAGGTGGATTTTGTCACCCGTACCGATCCCGGCACGCAGGCGGGCGGCGCCTTCTTGGCGCCGCGGGCCATCGACTCCCCGCTGGTGCCGGCCATCGCCAGACCCACAACAGCGCCCGCAAGCGCAAGCTTCGACAAGACCTTGAGCATTGATTGACTCCCCAGTCGGTTCCAACAGTCAACGATTCACGGCAGTTCCGAACGCTGATCGCGGCGCGCAGACAAGGCGCCGGACCTGCTTCAATCAGATCGGGATGACAGGCCTGTTATTTCGGGCACAAAGGCTGCATGCACACGAACAGCGACGGATACCATTTCCCGTCGGCCCAGCAGCGCTGCATCGTGCATCCGGCCGGACCGCAGGCCGCGGTCTTCAGCGCGCCGGGCATACAGGCTGCCATTGCTTTCTTCTTGCCCTTCGCCATCGAATCGCCAGCCGAACCGGCAATCGCGAGCGCAGCGACTGCCGCCACAAGAGCGATCTTCGACACCATCTTCATCATGGAAACCTCCCCTAGATGCGGCGTTTTCCGTCCGCAAATCGCTTTTCAGGCAGCAGGCGGCGCCCCCAATGTGGCAGGCCGCCCGCAGCGGTTCCATTTGTGGGTAAGAGGCGATGAACCGCGAGTGAATGTCGGGAACCGCGGAGCGTGTGATGCAGCGCAGCAATTCATACATAGCGATCGGAAACCAGCTTAGGATCCTAACCCGCGATTTGTTCGAATCGCGTTGGTCGGCAATACGAAGAAAAACGTCTTATAAACGGCCGCACCTAGTTCATGGGACTGTAGCGACGGTCGTCGTTGACTGCGCACCACAGGAGACGCACGTGAGTGAAATCGATCTGTCCAGACTACAGGCTCAGTACGCACTCGCTGAAAAGCTGCTCGGCCGGTTGGACGGCGATCTTGATGAAGCCAAGGGTCGACTGGGCGAAATCGCAACAATCCGTCGCGCCTATACTGATCCTGATCCGACGATTGAGGATTATCACCAACGGACCATCGATCTGCTCCAACGCGCCATGGACAGGTACGGAGAGCTTTACGACCTGATGCTTCAATCGGGGACCGACGCGATCAAGAAAATGGGCGAGCGCTAGGCTTCCAGGCAACGGCCTGAGCAAGAGGCGCGGTCAGAGCCCGAGACGACGACAAGCGTCTGGTCAGGATCCGACTCGCCCGAGGCGGACTTGCTGCCTCTGAAATACGGACAACCACCAACCGCCGCCACCTTGGAGAGCGATTAAGCAATTGACGTTTATCGGCTTTTGCGAATGGTGGGCGCGACAGGGATCGAACCTGTGACCCCTACCATGTCAAGGTAGTGCTCTCCCGCTGAGCTACGCGCCCGTTTCGCTTGCGAAACCGAGGCGCCCCTATAGTCGCTCCCCCGGCTTGAGGCAAGCTGCCGCACGGCATTCTATTTCCCGCCCCGCCGCAAACGGTTCCAAAACCGCCATAAAGGGAATAAGGAACGGCCCTAAGGTGTACGCGTTCCAACCCGGGCGACGGCCGGGACGTCCACCGCATATTGCCCACAGGGAGCCTGCTGATGATTTCGCGTTTGGTATCGTTTCGTTCGACCGTCTATGCCCTGACCGTTGCCGCGGGCCTAGCCGTAGCCGGCAGCGCATACGCCCAACAGGAACCGCGCCTCGATGTGATTTACGTTCCGACCCCGCAGGAAGTGGTGGATCGGATGCTTCAGCTCGCCAAGGTCGGTCCGGGCGATTACATGATCGATTTCGGCTGCGGCGATGGCCGCATGGTGGTCACGGCCGCCAAGCTCGGTGCCCGCGGTTTCGGCGTCGATATCAACCCGCAGCGCATCAAGGAAGCCAACGAGAACGCCGCCAAGGCGGGAGTCACCGACAAGGTCGAGTTCAAGATCGCCAACCTGTTCGAGCAGGATCTGTCGAAAGCCGACGTGATGGCGATGTATCTGCTCACCGACATCAACCTGCGTTTGCGTCCCAAGATCCTCGACACCATGAAGCCCGGCAGCCGCATCGTCTCGCATGCCTTCGACATGGGCGACTGGAAGCCGGAGGTGCATGAGAACGTCAACGGCCGCAACGTCTATTTCTGGATCGTGCCCGCCAAGGTCGGCGGCAAATGGCAGGTCGACGGTGCGCAGAAAATGACCCTCGACCTCGATCAGAAGTATCAGTTCTTCACCGGCAAGGCGGATATCGGCGGCAAGACCTTCGAGATCACCGACGGCAAGCTCACCGGTGCGGATATTTCCTTCAAGGTGGACGGCAAGACCTTCACCGGCAAGGTCTCGGGGGATTCGATCTCCGGCGACAACTGGAAGGCCTCGAAGGCCTAGGCAATCCACGGTTTAACATAAGCGACAACAGGAAGGACGCTCCGGCGTCCTTCTTTTAATTGCGCCGCGCGCAGGACCATCGTCATGACAACGCAAAGCCCCGGCGCTCCGCGCGCAAGCCTCTCGGTCACCGACGGGGCGCTGATGATGGTCGGTGTCATCATCGGCATCGGCATTTTCAAGACGCCGCAGATCGTGGCGTTCAACGTGCCGAGCGATTTCTGGTTCATCGCCGCCTGGGTGTTGGGCGGTCTCGGCACGCTGATCGGCGCACTGGTCTATGCCGAACTCGCGGCCGCCTATCCGTCCACCGGCGGCGAGTATCATTTTCTCACCCGCGCCTACGGCAAGGGGGTCGGCTTCCTGTTCGCCTGGGCCCGCACCACCGTGATCCAGACCGGCGCGATTGCCGCGATCTGCTTCGTCCTGGGCGACTATGCGCAACAGATCTATTCGCTCGGCGCTTACGGCTCGGCGATCTACGGCGCGGCCGGCCTGTTCATTTTCACGCTCGTCAACCTTGCCGGCACGTATGAAAGCAAGACTGCACAGAACGTCCTGACGGTGCTCGAATCGTGCGCCCTCGCGGCGATCGCGCTGGTCGGCTTCATCTATGGCGGCGGCGTTGCGCCCGCGGCAGCGCCCGCGGCCGACCTCAGCATCGGTGCGTTCGGGCTCGCGATGGTGCTGATCCTGCTGACCTATGGCGGCTGGAACGAAGCGGCCTACATCTCGGCCGATCTGAAGGACGTCAAGCGGGACATGATCCGCATTCTCCTGATCGGCACGGCGGTCGTGACGGTGCTGTATGTGTTGATCAATCTCGCCTACCTCAATGTTCTAGGGCTGGACGGCATCCGCAAGAGCGACGCCGTCGCGGCATCGGTCATGCGCGCGGCCTTCGGCGCAAGCGGTGCGATCATCCTGAGCGTCATCGTGATCTGCGCCGCAGCCTCCACTATCAACGCCAGCATCTTTACCGGCGCGCGGCTTTATCACGCGCTCGGGCAGGATCTCGCGCTCGAGCGGCTGCGGATCTGGAACGTCGAGGGTAACAATCCACGCAACGCGATCGTCGTGCAAAGCGCGATTGCATTCGTGCTGATCGTTTTCGGCGCCATGTCGCAGGACGGCTTTCTCGGCATGGTGCTCTACACCTCGCCGGTCTTCTGGTTTTTCATCCTGCTGACCGGACTCGCTTTGATCGTGCTTCGCCAGACGGATCCGAACCGGGAACGGCCGTTCCGCGTGCCGCTTTATCCGGTGACGCCGATCCTGTTCTGCCTGATGTGCGGGTATCTGCTTTATTCAAGTCTGGCCTATGCAGCCAGCAAGGACGCCAATATCTTCGGCTGGATCGGCGTTGGCGTTCTCCTGCTGGGCGTCCCCTTGGCCTTCCTCGTGAAAGGCAGGCGCACAGCCTAACTGACCGAGGTTTGTTTGCCCGAGACCTACGACGTCCTGATCATCGGTGCCGGCCATAACGGCCTCGTCTGCGCCGCCTATCTCGGCATAGCCGGACTGAAGGTGAAGGTGGTGGAGCGCCGGTCCGTCGTCGGCGGCGCAGCGGTCACCGAGGAATTCCATCCGGGTTTCCGTAATTCGGTCGCGGCCTATACGGTCAGCCTGCTCAATCCGAAGGTGATCCGCGATCTCGATCTCGCCGCGCACGGGCTAAAGGTCGTGGAGCGTCGCGCGCTCAATTTCCTGCCGACGGAGGACGGCCGCTATCTGCTCACCGGCGAAGGGCGCACCAAGGCCGAGATCGCCAAGTTCAGCGCCAAGGATGCTGCAAACTACGACGCCTATGGCGAGGAACTCGACGCCATCACCGATGTGCTGCGCGATCTCGTCCTGCAGCAGCCACCCAATCTGGTGCAGGGCTGGAACGCACGCTCGTTCCGCGAAGCGCTGCGGCTCGCTTTCGTCGGCAAGCGGCTGCGTAAGCTCGACACGGAGCGCCAGCGCGCGCTGCTCGACCTGTTTGCCAAATCCGCCGCCGAGTATCTCGACCGCTTCTTCGAAAGCGATCCGATCAAGGCCGTGCTCGGCTTCGATGCCGTGGTCGGCAATTACGCCAGCCCCTACACGCCGACGTCCGCCTATGTCCTGCTGCACCATTGTTTCGGCGAGGTGAACGGCAAGAAGGGCATCTGGGGTCATGCGATCGGCGGCATGGGCGCAATCACCCAGGCGATGGCGAAATCGGCCCGCGCGCAGGGCGTGGACATCGAAACCGATGCAGGCGTGCGCGAAGTCATCATCGAGAAAGGCCGCGCCACTGGCGTTGTGCTGGACGATGGCCGTGCCATCCGGGCGCGCGCGGTGGTCTCCAATCTCAATCCGAGGCTCCTTTACGACAAGCTGATCCCGGACACGGCACTGCCGCCCGTCTTTCTCGCGCGCATGAAGCACTGGAAATGCTGCTCGGGCACCTTCCGCATGAATGTCGCGCTGTCGGAATTGCCGAGTTTCACCGCCCTGCCCGGCCGCGAGCTGGCTGACCATCACACCGCCGGTATCATCCTGGCGCCGACCCTCGCCTATATGGATCGCGCCTATGACGACGCGCGCAAATTCGGCTGGAGCCGCGAGCCGATCGTCGAAATGCTGATCCCGTCAACGCTCGACGATTCACTGGCGCCGAAGGGCCAGCATGTCGCGAGCCTGTTCTGCCAGCATGTCGCGCCGCAACTGCCGGACGGCTCGTCCTGGGACGACCACCGCGACACCGTCGCCGATCTGATGATCGCGACCGTCGACAAATACGCACCCGGCTTCAAGCAGAGCGTGATCGCACGCAAGGCGCTGACGCCGCTCGATCTCGAACGCGACTTCGGTTTGATCGGCGGCGACATTTTCCACGGCGCGATGTCGCTCGACCAGATTTTCTCGGCACGGCCGATGCTGGGCTATGCGGATTATCGCTCGCCCGTCGCAGGGCTTTATCTGTGCGGCTCCGGCACCCATCCCGGCGGCGGCGTCACCGGCGCGCCAGGCCACAATGCAGCGAAGGTGGTTGCGGGCGATTTGAAGCGGCGGATCTAGCTATCCCTGCCGCGGCTCTTTCCGCTTCGCCACCCGCGTGCGCACATGCGTGTGGGTGATATCGTAGACCTGCTTCATCACGATCTGCTGCAACTGCGGAGCATTGTCGATGTTGCCGTGGTCGAGCCGGGTGTCGCCGGACAGATTGATGTTGCTGAACTCGCCGGTGAAGCCCGCGGGCTCGATCGCCGGGCGACCGAAACCGTTGTTCTGGTAGAAGTTCTCGAACCGCAGCACATTGAGCGGCACCTGCAGGCCTTCGGTGATGTCGAAGGTCACAGCGAGATCGACAGGGATGCCGGCCTGCGCCAGACGGTCGGCGACCTGCACCACTGCGTTCGATCCGAGCGAATGCCCGATCAGGACCACATGCGCGTTGTCGCCATTCTGATGGCCGGCAATGATGTCGTGAGCGATCGGATCGACATCGGTCCAGCTCCAGAGCGAGACATTGGCATAGCCCTGCGCCTTGAATTGCGCCGCCAGCTGATCCATGCCGCTGGAGAACACCCCGAACAGCCCGCGGATCAGATAGATCTGCGCCTGCTCGACCTGAAGCGCCGGCGCGCGGTTATGCGGTGCCCGCTGCTGGGAGAACACCGTATGCAACGGCAGCGCAGTCAGTGCCGCACCAGCAGCGAAGGTGGTGAAGTCCCGGCGCGTGATGCGTGTCATTCTCAGTCCCCTCGAAAATTCGCGGGAACTTTAAGCAAAGCGGGATGACCGACTCAAGAACCGAAATTTGCCTTTTCAGGCCGCCAGCATTTTCTGCACCTCGTTGACGAGGTCGCGCAGATGGACCGGCTTCGACAGCACCTTGGCGTGTTTCGGTGCCTGCGAATCCGCGTTCAGGGCCACGGCGGCGAAGCCGGTGATGAACATGATCTTGATTTCGGGATCGAGTTCGGAGGCACGGCGCGCCAGCTCGATGCCGTCCATTTCCGGCATCACGATATCGGTGAGGAGCAGTTCGAACGGCTCTTCGCGCAGCCGCTGATAGGCTGAAAGCCCGTTGTCATAGGATACAACGTTGAAGCCGGCATTCTGCAGCGCCTTGACCAGAAAACGGCGCATGTCAGTGTCGTCTTCGGCAAGCAGGATTTTCGGCAGATCGTTACTCATACACTCAACCGATCTCTTGATCCGCCGGGGCGGCCGGCTGGAAGCTTCTATCTGCGGGCGTGAGATTGCAAGATGGCGCCGCCGCAAACGGCGACCGCGATCTCCCTGCCCCTGTTCCATTAGCGCGATGCCCGGTAAATATCGGGTGAAAGCTGGGCCTTCGGCGGTCAAACTCGCACAATAAATGCGTCCCGGGACCGAAAAGGGATACCGAAAAGCGCCCTAGCGCTCTATGTTGCGTCTGCACAACGGCCCACAAGATTTCGGTGTTAATGACCGTTTCGGACGAATTCGACCCGCCTTACGACGTGATTGAGCCGGACCACTGGCGTGGCCCGGTGGTTTTCAACTCGCCGCACAGCGGTTCGGTCTATCCGCGCGCGTTCCTGATGGCGGCGAGGCTCGACCATGCCACCTTGCGGCGGAGCGAGGATTCCTTTGTCGACGAACTGATCGCGGGCGTGGTCACGCGCGGCTTTCCGATGATGCGGGCGCATTTCCCGCGCTGCTATGTCGACGTCAATCGCGAGCCCTACGAGCTCGATCCGCGCATGTTCGACGGACGGCTCCCGTCCTTCGCCAACACGCGCTCGATGCGGGTCGCCGGCGGGCTCGGCACGGTCGCCCGCGTGGTTGGCGACGCCCAGGAAATTTACGACCAGCGCATCTCGGTCGACGACGCGCTCCGCCGTATCGAGAGCCTGTACAAGCCGTACCATCGGACCTTGCGCAAACTGTTCACCCGCGTGCATGCCGATTTCGGCGCCGCCGTGTTGGTCGATTGTCATTCGATGCCGTCGGCAACCGGATCGCGCGACGACCGGCCGCGCGCGGATGTGGTGATCGGCGACCGTTACGGCACCAGCTGCGTCGCACCGGTGGCGGACACCGCCGAACAGGTTCTGCGTTCGCTGGGCTATTCGGTCAGCCGCAACAAGCCCTATGCGGGCGGGTTCATTACCGAGCATTACGGCAATCCATCCGCCGGGCTGCATGCGCTGCAGATCGAATTGAACCGTGCGCTGTACATGGACGAGCGCAGCCACGAGCGGATCGCAAATTTCCGCCGGCTCGCCAACGACATCGAATTCCTGGCCGACCAGATCGCGGCGATCCCGCTGGAGGAGTTGCGGCCCTATCGCGCGGCGGCGGAATAGTCTCGGCATCGCTCGCGCGAACGCGCTCGCTGCAAACCGTATTCTGTATGGCTTTGCAGCTGCTGCTGCGCCCCAAAAGAAAAAGGGCCGCTAGCGAGCTAGCGGCCCAAGTCTAGGGAGGAAACGCCCAAGGAGGGCGGCGGGAATGTGCAAGGCACATTGCCGCGCTGCAGCAATATTGCATTGCGCCGCACCAAAAGCAAGGGGAAACGTCAGTATCACTGTCCTATCCCCAGGGCCGGGGATTTCGCCGGGTATCGATCGAGAACGAATAAATAAATAAAACCAATAGGATAAGTCCTGCCTGGAAAGCGAATACAGCGCGATATGCATCCAGCGCATACCCGTCGCTCGCTAACGGATACAGGTCGATAATGAATCCGGTGATCGACTGGGACACGAACACGCCCCCCATCGTCCCGATATTCATCAGCGTGATTCCGCGTCCGACCATGGCGGGCGGAAACAGCGACTTGCCGTGCGCGATCAGAACCGACAGCACCGCGGTGGAAAATCCGATGGCGATAAACCACAAGGGGAGCGCCCAGGGCGGGAAGATCCCGATCCAGGCGGCTAGCCCCATGGCCGCGGCGGTCAGCAGCTGGGCCATCAGCACCGGGCGCTTGTAGCTCTTGAATAGCCTGTCGCTCGTCCCCCACAGGAACGATCCCACGACCTGAGCCACCACCGCGACGAACAGCATGTTGCCGCGCTCGGTCAGGCTGAAGCCGTAGATATGCGTGAGATAAGGGCCACCCCACAGCCCGACCACGATCACGAAACTCGAATAGCCGGCGCATTGCATCGCAAAGACCGGCCAGAACGAGGGCACCCGCGTCGCCTCGAGCGTACCGCGCAGGCTGTCGCGCAAGGTCTCGCGGATCGCCGGGCGATCGTCCGCCTGCTCCCGCACCACCACCGAGACCAGTAGCGCTGCAACCAGCACAAACACTGCGATCGCGACGAAACTCAAGCGCCAGCCGATCAGCGCGACCGCGAAGGCAAATGGCGCCGTCGCCAGCAGGGTCCCGAGCGTGCCGAGACCGATCTGGAGGCCCACCAGGGTCGCAAACCGGTCCGGCGGATAGCGCTTCGCATAGAGTGCAAGCGGCGCCATCAGATAGCAGGACGAGCCCAGCCCCATCAGCACGCGGGCCACAATCAGCCAGACCGGCGACGCAGCCAGCGCAAACATCAGGGTGCCGAGGATCGCTATCGCGGCGCAGATCAGCATGCAATTGCGAGGGCCATAGCGGTCGAGCGCGACCCCCAGCGGGATTTGCGCGGCCGCGAACGAAAAGAAAAACACGCTGGCCAGCAATCCGATTTGGGAGGCTGACAGTCCGAGTTCGCTCGCCAGATTGGGCGCGATCACGCCGACCGAGTTCCGCAGGAACTGGCTGACGATATAAATGCCGCCGAGCGCCGCCACGAGCAGGACGGTCTCGCGGGTTGCGAGCGATATCGGGCGCGCCTCCGCTGACATGGTTCCCGGCCTTGAGCGGTTGTGCAGGGCGGTTCTGGTCGCACGCGCGCGCGCGTCGGGCAACCCACGCAGGTGCAGAGGTTCGGTTGCCCGCTCTGCAACTATTCGATAGGTGAAAGCGGTAACGGGGCGCGGCGGACACATGACGGCAATCGATTTTGCGGCATTCGTCGACCGGCTTGCCGCGGTATCCGGCGAAACCATCCTGCCGTTTTTCCGCTCGTCGCTCGGCATCGACGACAAGGGGCCGGCGGGCCGCTTCGATCCGGTGACCGCCGCCGACCGCGCCGCCGAACAGGCGATGCGCACGCTGATCCGACAGACCTTCCCGGAGCATGGCATTATCGGCGAGGAGTTCGGGTCCGAACGTGCGGATGCGGAATATGTCTGGGTGCTCGACCCGATCGACGGCACCAAGTCCTTCATTTCCGGCATGCCGGTCTGGGGCACCCTGATCGCACTGACGCGGCTTGGCGAACCCGTTTTCGGGTTGATGCATCAGCCGTTCATGCGCGAGACGTTTTCCGGCGACGGCCTCGCCGCCGATTATCGCGGGCCGGCCGGAAAGCGCAGCCTGCGGTCGCGCTCCTGCACCGGCCTGTCGGATGCGATCCTGTTCACCACCAGCCCGCTGCTCATGAACGAAACGGATCGCGCCGCCTTCCGGAAGGTCGAGGCGACGGTCAAACTCTCACGCTACGGCGGCGATTGTTATGCCTATTGCATGCTGGCGGCGGGGCATATCGACCTGGTGATCGAGACCGAGTTGAAGCCCTACGACATCCTGCCGCTGATCCCGATCCTGGCCGGCGCCGGCGCCGTCGTCACCTCATGGGACGGCGGACCGGCGGCGCTTGGCGGGAGAGTGATCGCGGCCGGCGACGCCCGCGTCCATGCCGCGGCGCTGGAGCTTCTGAAGAGCTAGCAGACCTCGCTTGTGCCGCCCCGGAGGCTATGGCGTAATTGCTCGCCCAAGCTTGCGAGCGCGCCATGACCGCACCGGACGGTTTCTGGTCGACTGACGATGCCGCCCCAGGCATGGGGCTGAGCTATTGGATCGAGGCGATCTGCGAAGCCTTTCTCGAAATGAAGGCGGACGGCGATCGCGAAAACTTCGCAGCGCAACTGACCAAGTTCCAGTTCGGCCCGATCGATCTGAACTTCGTCGACACCGACCCGCAGGAAGTCTGGCGCAGCCGCGCGGCAATCGCGCGCAGCCGCGAGAATTTCTTCTACCTTCTCTACATGCACGGCGGTCACATGGGCGTCGCGCAAGGCGGCCGCGAAGCGATTATCGCCCCCGGCAATTGCATGCTGGTCAACAGCCGCGAGCCGTACCGTTTTTCGCTGCCCGACAAGAACCACTGCCTGTCGGTGCAGATCCCGCAACGCTGGCTGCGGACCTGGCTGCCGCAAGCGGACGACGCGACGGTGATCAAGTTTGCCGATCACTCGCCATGGGGGGCGACGCTGGCGAGCGCGCTCGGCAATCTGCGACCCGATGCGCTCGGCCGGATTGTGCTGCCGTTCGGCGTCGTCGCCGACCAGATCGGCGCGATGCTGGCCCTCGCCACCGGCCATCAAAACGTGGACCTTTCCCCGCACGGCGGCGCACTCATTCGCCGGCTCACCCGCACAATCGCGGAGCAAAGCGCCGAGCCCGCGCTTGATCCGGCCGCGGTTGCCGCCGCGCACGGAATTTCAAAACGCTATCTGCATCTGGTGCTGGCAAAGGGCGGCACCAGCTTCGGCGCGGCGCTGATCGAGGCGCGGCTGAACCGCGCGAAGGCGCTGCTGGAAGACCGGCGCTTTGCGCGGATTTCGATTTCGGACATCGCCTGGCGCAGCGGCTTCGCGAACCCCAGTCATTTTGCGCGGCGTTTCCGGCAGCGCTTCGGGATCGCCCCCGCCCTGTTCCGCAAGACATTGCACGGCTAGGCGCAAGACACTGCACGGACAGTCGCGCGGCTTTTGCGCCCTCGTGCATCGTTCCGCAATGACAAGCAGAGGGGGAACACCATGGGTTACACCTTCGTCCTCGTCCACGGCTCCTGGCACGACAACCGGCCCTGGCAGCCCGTGATCAAGCGCCTCGAAGAGACCGGTCACAAAGCCTACGCACCGACCGTGGCCGGGCACGCGCCCAACGATCGCAAGGACGTAACGCATGCCGGTTGCGTGAAATCGGTGGTCGATTTCATCAAGGAGAAGGATATCCGCGACTTCGTTCTGGTCGGGCATTCCTTCGGCGGCACGGTAATCCAGCCGGTCGCCGAGCAGGTCGCCGATCGCGTTCGCCGGCTGGTATTCTGGAATGCCTTCGTGCTGCTCGACGGCCAGAGCCTCGAAGACAATGTCCCGCCGCATTACAAGCAATTGTTCGACGCGGTGGCGCAGCCCGACGGCGGGGTGATGCTCCCCTACCCGATCTGGCGCGATGCCTTCATCAACGATGCCGACGACGCGCTCGCCCGCAAGGCCTACGCCATGCTGTCGCCGACACCGCATCGCAGCCATACCGACAAGGTGCCGTTGAAAACCTTCTATTCGTTGCCGATCCCGAAGAGCTATCTCAACTGCACCGAGGACATTGCGCTGCCGCCGGGCGAATGGGGCTGGCATCCGCGCATGTCGTCGCGGCTTGGGCTGTATCGCCTGGTGCAGATGCCCGGCAGTCACGAGGCCATTTTCACAAATCCGCAATTACTCGCGGACAAGTTCGTGGAAGCGGGCCGGGATTGACTTGAGATCGAGATTGCGGCCCACATTCGGACCGCATGATCGCCGAGAATGACATCAGCGCGCTCACCGTCTGGCTTGCGGAAGCCGGGCTGAACGGCGTCGCCGAAGACGCTTTGGTGGCCGGCTTTTGCGAACGGGCCGGCGCCATCGGCCTGCCCGTCAACCGCTGCCTGGTGCTGATCGACACCTTGCACCCGGTCTACGAAGGCCGGCTGTTCCGCTGGGGGCACGATCCGTCTCAGCCGGGTATTGTGGAATATGGCCGCACCGCCTTGCCGGACGGTCTCGCGCTCGGGGCTGAAGAGGAACGGGCGGCGGCCAGTTGGCGGGCGAGCCCATTCTTCCACATGCTGCAGACCGGCGAGACGCTGCTGCGGCTGACCGAGGCGCATACCGCGTGGTTTCCGGTCATGCAGGACTATATCGACGCGGGAATGAAAGGCGGCGCGGCCATCGTCAACCGGTTCGCCGCCGAAGGCGTGATCGGCGAAATGGACGCGGTCTATTCGAGCTGGATGACCAGGCGTCCCGGCGGCTTTTCGGAAGAACACCTTGCCGCGCTCGCCCGTCTCGTGCCGTCGCTCGCGCTGGCGGTGAAAACCCTCGCGCTTACCCGCATGACCGGCACGCTGATGGAAACCTATCTCGGCCGCGATGCTGCGCGCCGCGTGCTCTCAGGCCGCATCATCCGCGGCGTCGCCGATCGCATCGACGCCGCGATCTGGTTCAGCGATCTCCGCGGCTTCACGCGGGTTACCGATTCCGCGCCCGAGCAGGTGATCCCCCTGCTCAACGACTATGCCGAGGTCGCGGTGTCGGCGATCCATGCCCATGGCGGCGACGTGCTCAAACTGATCGGCGACGGCATCCTCGCGATTTTCACCGCTGCGGATCGCGCCCATGCCTGCGGTGCAGCGCTCAGTGCCGCTGCCGACGCGCGCCGCGAGGTGGCCACGCTGAACGCGCGACGCGCTCACGGCTTGCTGCCGGTCACCGACATGTATCTCGGCCTGCATGTCGGCGAAGTATATTACGGCAATATCGGATCGCTCGACCGGCTGGATTTCACCGTTGTCGGACCGGCAGTGAACGAAGCCAGCCGCATCGCCACCATGTGTCGGTCGGTGGAGCAGCCGGTGCTGGTGTCGCAAGCCTTCGCCGCCGTCGACGGCATGCGCGGCCGGCTGGTGTCGGTCGGGCGCTACGCGCTGCGCGGGGTCGAGCGGCCGCAGGAATTGTTCACGCTGGAGCCGGGCGGCGGCATCCAATAGCGCAGCCTCAATACAGCGGCGTGCCCGGCACGAAGGCGTCGAACGCCGCCCAGAATTGCGCGCGGTAGCGATCGGTCTCCATCATCATTTCGTGCCGCGAGCCTGCAATGATGAGATGCGAGCCCGCCCGCAGCCGTCCGGCAAATTGCTCGATGGCCGGCGTTGAGACGGTCACGTCACGGCCCGCCGCAATCATCATGATCGGCTGGCGGATTTTTCCGGGATAATTGACGTTCTCGAATTCCTTCATCATCGCGAACGCTGCCGACGCCCAGGCATTGGTCGGCGAACCAAGGCCGAGCGCGGGCTCCGCTTCCAGCACCGCAGCGGTGCGCGCATGACGCACCGGATCGGATGTCAGCACGTTGCCGAGGAACGGTTGCGACGCCACCACCATCGGGCTGCCGCCGGGGACGTAAGACGTTCCCATGCCGATACCGTTCAGCAGCGAGACCGCCGGCTTGGCGAAGGGCGTCAGCAATTGTGGCCCGAGGCTGATCAACGGCGCGCACAGAACCATGCGGTCGAACCATTGATAGCCGCGATAGGCGATGCGGGTCAGGATGGACGCGCCCATCGAATGGCCGATGGCGTAGTAAGGCGGCGGGCAATCCGGCAGCACGATCTCACGCATGAAGGCTTCGAGATCGGTCTCGTATTCGCGGAAGCTCTCGACATAGCCCTTCTTCGGATCGCGCAGCGTGCGCTGCGACATCCCCTGCCCGCGCCAGTCCATGGTCGCGACCGCAAAGCCGCGCGACCGCAATTCGCGGGCGGTCTCGAAATACTTTTCGATGAATTCCGCGCGCCCCTGGAAGATGCAGACAGTGCCCTTGCGTCCCGCCGGCGGCGCCCAGCGCGCGAACCGCAAATCGATGCGATCCGGCGTCTTCAGCGTACCGGAGACAACATCCTCAGGCACCGGATTGGCGGGAATCGAAATGAGTTTCATGAGGGAACATGCGCACGAGCCGGCGACGCGGGCAAAGATTCGCCGGACAGAATCATGCGCCACTCCTTGGGGGCGGCGGGTGCGGCGTTATAGCAGGGGCCGGGCCAGTCTCAATTGGCTTGGGCGAACAACTGGGGGCAATTCCCGGCAACTTTATAAGCCGTTGATTTTTCTCAAATTCGCCACCCCTTGACGAAAAAACGCAGCTTCCTAGATCAAGGGTGCGCCGGCCATAAGGCGGCGCAATACCTTAAGGGTCCGGCCCATTCGGGAGGATCCGATTGCACATGTCGCTTCAAGGAGGACATACCATGCGTCACTTCGATCTTACCCCCTTCTATCGTTCGACCGTCGGTTTCGACCGGCTGTTCAACCTCCTCGACCAGACCAGCGCGGAAAGCGCCCCCGGTTACCCGCCTTATAATATCGAGCGGACCGGCGAGAACGATTACCGCGTCAGCGTCGCGGTCGCGGGCTTTGCAGAGTCCGAGCTCAACATCGAGCTGAAGGAAAATACCCTCACCATCAAGGGCGAGAAGCAGGCCAAGACGGAAGAGAAATCCGGCGAGGTCCTGTATCAGGGCATTGCCGCACGCGCCTTCGAGCGGGTCTTCCAGCTTGCCGATTTCGTACAGGTGAAGGGCGCCGCGCTCGAGAACGGTCTCCTGCACGTCGACCTCGTCCGCGTCATTCCGGAGGCCAAGAAGCCGCGCCAGATTCCGATCAATGGCAAGTCCGGCGACAAGGCCATCGAAGGCCAGGTCGAGACCCGGGTCGCCGCCTGATCGGCTGCGTTCTGACGTCGAAGAAGAAGGGGCGCCCCGGGCAACCGGGGCGCTTTACTTCACGTGAGCATCGCTTGAGCGTCAGTCCAGGCTCCGTGAACGCTAGTCCAGACGCATCCAGTCAACGGAGCGACAGATCACGCCGCTCAGCACACAGCCGCTCGATGTGAGGCGTTTTCCGATCACCTTCAGCTTCGTCGAAATCGTCAATTTTCGCTGCGGATCGTAGGCGGAGCCGGCCCAGCCGTCGCCTTGTTGTGTGACCGCGAAGATCAGCTTCTCACCAACCTTCTCGCCGCTTCCTGAATCCTTCACCCAAGTGTTTGTGGCACACAGGGACTCGCCACAGGCGGCAATCCGGATGCGGACATTGCCATCCCCGCGTTGCCAATCTCCAAGCAGTGTATTGGCGAAAGCGCAGCTTGGTAGAGCCGCGATTGCGCCTGCCATTATGAGTGGTTTCAATCTGATCATGTCGCCCCCGTCATGCCGAAACGCGCCAGCTACGGCCGACCCACGTTCGCGGTTTCAAGCGGTATTAAAATGCTGGCGGCATGCGGTCGTGTTCTCGGGCTGCACGACGAATTAGTCACAGCAGCAGCAAACAACGCGCCGCAGGTTCGTGTGTTGGCGCACGCACCTGCGGTTCGCAGTTTAGAACCGGATCGCCTCGCCCGGCTTGTCCGCGGGCTTCGCTGCGTCCTTCGGCTTGCTGAGATCGATGACACGGATCTCACGCTCTGCAGTTTGCGGTTTCTTTGCCGCCTCGGGCTTGGTTGCAGCTGCAGGCGCCGCGCGCGTTTGCTTGACCGCAGGCTTTGCGGCTTCAGGCTTTGTGGCCTCGAGCTTTGCGCCTTCAGTCTTGGCACCCTCGGTCTTGGCGCCGTCGGCTTTGCCGGCATCGCGCTTCAGCGCATCCGGGCTCACCTCGGCCTTGGCTTCAGCCTGGCCGGGCTTCTGCGCCGCCGCAGGTTTGGCGTCAGCAGGCTTGGCGTCAGCAGGTTTTGCGTCGGCCGGTGCGGCAGAGGTCGGCTGTGTAACCGATGCAGCCGGCTTGGTGCCGGGGTCGTTGGCCCGCGCCAGCGCCGGACGCGGTCGCGGCATCGGTGTGGCGTCATTCGGCGCCGCATCCCTGCGCACAGCCGGAGCACGACGCGCGACATTGCCGGTCACCGACGGCTCTCGCACCGGCGCAACCTCGCGTGACGGCGCGCGTGGCGACAGCGAACCCTGTTGCCGGTCGTTGTCGAAGAATTCGTCGTCATCAGGGAACGGTCCACCCGGCGGAATCGCCCGGCCGTCCATCGGATCGTAAGGCGCCGGGCGTCCATAGCCCGGGGGCGGCGGACCGAAGCGCCCGCGTCCGAGCGGACGCACCGCCAGCACCTGCCCGTCGCGTGCATCGAGCACAACGTTGACCTCGCGGCCGTAACCGTCGACGGCCGCAATCACATAGCGACCGCGCCTCCAGGCCGGACGTCCGACCGGACGGAGCCCCATCGACGCAACGATGGTCGACACTTCGTAGGCCGGCAGCAGATCGGCCGCCACCGGTTGCGCCTTTGACGGCGTCGCAGCCATCGCAACCGCGAACGCTGCAATGATGAGTGTGTGTTTCAAGTCGCCCCTCCCAGGGAGGCAAGATCAATCCCCGTCAGCGAAGGTGCTGCGTGATTGGGGCGACGCTACGGCGGAATTTCAACCGCTTTGCACCAGGCTCGCGAATTTTTCGATTTCGCTTTCCACAGTCGCGAACGATGTGACCAGCCGCACCAACATCTGATCGGGCGCAATCGCAACGTCATCGCCGGCGAGCGTTTTTGGACGCACATAATAGGCGGCGCCGGCCGCCTTCAGTTTCGCGTCCAGCGCCTGAGGCAGCAGCGCGAACACGATATTGGCGTCGACCGGCCACACAATGGGAACGCCGCAAGCGCGCAGGCCGTCCGCCAGTCGGTCGGCCATGGCATTGGCGTGCCGCGCGAGTGCGAGCCAATAGCCGTCGTTCAGATAACCCTCGAATTGCGCCGCAAGGAAGCGGTGTTTCGACAGCAGATGCCCGGCGCGCTTGCGCCGCTCCGGCATGAAATCCGCCTGCTCGCGATCGAAGAACACCACCGCCTCGGCGGCCATGGCGCCGCCCTTGGTGGCGCCGAACGAGAGCACATCCACACCGGCTTTCCAGGTGGCTTCCGCCGGCGTCACATTCATGCGCGCGAGCGCATTGGCGAAACGCGCGCCGTCCATATGCACCGCAAGTCCATGCGCATGCGCGACCTCGCTCATCGCCGCGATCTCGTCGACGCGGTAAACCGTACCGGCCTCGGTTGCCTGGGTGATCGAGAGCGCCGACGCGTTGACCTGATGCGGCACATGGCCGGAATAGCGCGCGATCGCGCCCGCTACCGTGTCGCGGGTGAGCTTGCAGCCGGCGCCGCGAAGGCCGATCAGCTTCAGCCCGCCGCCGAAGAATTCCGGCGCGCCGCATTCGTCCGACATGATGTGCGCCTGCTCGTGGCACAGCACCCCGCCCCACGGCGGCGTCACATGCGCCAGCGACAAGGCATTCGCCGCGGTGCCAGTCGGCACCAGGAACACGGCGGCGTCGCATTCGAACAGCTCGCCGATCCGCTTCTCGACATCCCGGGTCAGCGCGTCGTTGCCATAGCCGAGCGCGAAGCCGTCATTGGCGCGCAGCAGCGCATCCATGATGCCGGGCGCCACCGCCGCGGTATTGTCGCTGGCAAAATTCACCAGAAAATCCCCGTTTGCTGCTGCGGCCCGGCGGGCCGGTCGCCGACCGATAGCAGAGACCGGGCAAAATTGGCTCACCCGCCCCCCAGAATCTACTTGTGACGGGGCGCGCCGGCGGAAAGAATAAAGTTGGAAGAATGCCAGGGTCGCTTGGCCCACCTCTTGTCGGCTGGGCGAAAATTTGGCAAAGATGCGATAGGACAGCATTGCTGTCCCACTTCAGGAAGTCGAGGCGGCGGGTTGTGCGAGCCACCCTGCCGACCGGGGGTGCGCGGTGCGGCTCGGCATCGAGGCACCGACTTCGAAGCAGTCCGCAAGGGCGTGCCGATGGGCAAGTCCGGGCTGCCGCTCCGAGCAGGAAATTTTCGCCGAACGCAGTGGCCGGGATACCGGCGCGGCGAAGGCGGCAGGTACGCCGAGGAATGCTTCAAGGGACGGCATCGATATGAGCTGGAAGATCGATCGGGGAGAGCAGCAAAAGCGGACCGCCTTGCGCGCGTCCGATTTTGCCGATTCCGCCGATCCCGGGCTGCCAGCCGCGACCGGTCTCTACGACCCGGCACTCGACAAGGATTCCTGCGGTGTCGGCTTCATCGCCGATATCAAGGGCCGCAAGTCGCACAAGATCGTCGAGGATGCGCTCACCATCCTGGTCAATCTCGAGCATCGCGGCGCCGTCGGCGCCGACCCGCGCGCCGGCGACGGCGCCGGCATCCTGGTGCAAATCCCGCATGCCTTTTTCGCCCGCAAGGCGAAGGAATTAGGCTTCACCCTGCCCGCGCCCGGCCATTACGCGGTCGGCTTTCTGTTCCTGCCGCGCGACCAGGAATGGCGCGATCAGATCCGCAAGACCTACGAAGAGGTCGCGGCGCAGGAAGGCCTGAAAATCCTGGGCTGGCGCGAGGTCCCGACCGACAATTCGACGCTCGGTGAATCGGTCAAGCCGACCGAACCCGTGCACATGCAGGTGTTCATCGAGCGCCCCGCGCACATCAAGACCGAGCAGGATTTCGAGCGCCGCCTTTACATCCTGCGCAAGGCGATCTCGAACGCGATCTACCAGCGCCGGGAGCGCCGCCTCTCCGGCTATTATCCGGTGTCGCTGTCCTGCCGGACCATCATCTACAAGGGTATGTTCCTCGCCGACCAGCTCGGCGCCTATTATCCTGACCTCCACGAGCCCGATTTCGACAGCGCGCTGGCGCTGGTGCATCAGCGGTTCTCGACCAACACCTTCCCGGCCTGGTCGCTCGCCCATCCGTATCGCTTCATCGCGCATAACGGCGAAATCAACACGCTGCGCGGCAACGTCAACTGGATGGCGGCGCGGCAGGCGTCGGTCTCCTCGCCGCTGTTCGGCGACGACATCAACAAGCTCTGGCCGATCTCCTATGAGGGACAGTCGGACACCGCCTGTTTCGACAACGCGCTCGAATTCCTGGTGATGGGCGGTTATCCGATGTCCCACGCCATGATGATGATGATTCCGGAGGCCTGGGCCGGCAATCCGCTCATGGACGAAGAGCGCCGTGCGTTCTACGAATACAATGCCGCGCTGATGGAGCCGTGGGACGGCCCCGCCGCCATGGTTTTCACCGACGGCACCCAGATCGGCGCCACGCTCGACCGCAACGGCTTGCGCCCGGCGCGCTATTACCTGACCCGCGACGACCGCATCATCATGGCGTCCGAGATGGGCGTGCTGACGATTCCGGAAAAGGACATCGTCAAGAAATGGCGTCTGCAGCCCGGCAAGATGCTGCTGGTCGACCTGCAGGAAGGCCGCCTGATCCCCGACGAGGAACTGAAGGCGCAGATCGCCAAGTCGCATCCCTACAAGGAGTGGCTGCACGCGACCCAGATCGTGCTCGAAGAGCTGCCCGAATCCAACGGCAAGTCGGCGTTGTCGAACCTGTCGCTGCTCGATCGGCAGCAGGCTTTCGGTTACACCCAGGAAGACATCAAGATCCTGCTCGCCCCGATGGGTTCGACCGGCGAGGAAGCGATCGGCTCGATGGGCAACGACACGCCGATTTCGGCGATGTCGGACAAGTCGAAGCTGCTCTACACCTATTTCAAGCAGAATTTCGCGCAGGTCACGAACCCGCCGATCGATCCGATCCGCGAAGAGATCGTGATGAGCCTGGTGTCGATCATCGGGCCGCGGCCGAACCTGTTCGACATCGAAGGCACCTCGACCACCAAGCGCCTCGAGACCCGGCAGCCGATCCTGACCGACAAGGACCTGGAAAAGATTCGCTCGATCGGCGACATCGAGGACAATCACTTCCAGTCCTGCACGCTCGATACGACCTTCCCGGCCGAACAGGGCGCGGCCGGACTCGAGCCAGCGCTGAAGCAGTTGAAGGCTGACGCCGAGAAGGCGGTGCGTGCCGGCATCAACATCATCATCCTGTCGGATCGCAAGGTCAGCGCCGAGCGCGTGCCGATTCCGGCGCTGCTGGCCTGCGCCGCCGTGCATCATCACCTGATCCGCGAGGGGCTGCGCACCTCGGTCGGGCTGGTGGTGGAATCCGGCGAGCCGCGCGAAGTGCATCACTTCGCCTGTCTCGCAGGCTACGGCGCCGAAGCGATCAACCCCTATCTCGCGTTTGAAACGCTGATCGCGATGAAGGACGCGATGCCGCAGAAGCTCGACGACAAGGAAGTCGTCAAGCGCTACATCAAGTCGGTCGGCAAGGGCATCATGAAGGTGATGTCCAAGATGGGCATCTCGACCTACCAGTCCTATTGCGGCGCGCAGATCTTCGATGCAATTGGCCTGAGCAGCGAATTTGTTGCGACCTACTTCACCGGCACCCATACGCGCATCGAAGGTGTCGGCCTTGCCGAGGTCGCCGAGGAAACCGTGCGGCGGCATCGCGACGCCTTCGGCGACGCGCCGGTCTATCGCGATGCGCTCGATGTCGGCGGCGAATATGCCTATCGCGTGCGCGGCGAGGATCACGTCTGGACCGCGCAGACGGTGGCGAACCTGCAGCATGCGGTGCGCGGCAATTCCTATGAGCAATATCGCGCCTTCGCGCGGACCCTGAACGAGCAGACCGAGAAGCTGCTCACCATCCGTGGATTGTTCCGGATCAAGAGCGCGGAAGAAGACGGCCGCAAGCCCGTGCCGCTCGAGGACGTCGAGCCGGCCAAGGACATCGTCAAGCGCTTCGCCACCGGCGCCATGTCGTTCGGTTCGATTTCGCGCGAGGCGCATACCACGCTCGCGATCGCGATGAACCGGATCGGCGGCAAGTCCAATACCGGCGAAGGCGGCGAGGAAGCCGACCGTTTCAGGCCGATGCCGAACGGCGATTCGATGCGCTCGGCGATCAAGCAGGTCGCGTCCGGCCGCTTCGGCGTCACCGCCGAATATCTCGTCAATTCCGACGTGATGCAGATCAAGATGGCGCAGGGCGCAAAGCCCGGCGAAGGCGGACAATTGCCGGGCCACAAGGTCGACCAGGTGATCGCCAAGGTGCGCCACTCGACGCCTGGCGTCGGGCTGATTTCGCCGCCGCCGCATCACGACATCTATTCGATCGAGGATCTCGCGCAGCTCATCTACGACCTGAAGAACGTCAATCCGGCGGGCGACGTGTCGGTGAAGCTCGTGTCCGAGGTCGGCGTCGGCACGGTCGCGGCGGGCGTGTCGAAGGCGCGTTCCGACCATGTGACCATCGCTGGCTATGAGGGCGGCACCGGCGCCTCCCCCCTCACCTCGATCAAGCATGCCGGCTCGCCGTGGGAAATCGGCCTTGCCGAAACGCACCAGACGCTGGTTGCCAACCGCTTGCGCGGCCGCATCACCGTGCAGGTCGACGGCGGCATCCGCACCGGCCGCGACGTCGTGATCGGCGCGCTGCTCGGCGCTGACGAGATCGGCTTTGCCACCGCGCCGTTGATCGCGGCCGGCTGCATCATGATGCGCAAGTGTCACCTCAACACCTGCCCGGTCGGCGTCGCGACCCAGGACCCGGTGCTGCGCAAGCGGTTTACCGGCCAGCCGGAGCATGTGATCAACTACTTCTTCTTCGTTGCCGAGGAAGTACGCGAGATCATGGCCGAGATGGGCTTCCGCACCTTCGACGAGATGATCGGTCAGTTGCAGATGCTCGACCGGCGCGCGGTGGTCGAACACTGGAAGGCCAAGGGGCTCGACTTCTCCAAGATGTTCACCAAGCCGGTCGCGCCGGAAGGCGTCGCGATCTTCAATTGCGAAAAGCAGGATCACAAGATCAGCGACATTCTCGACCGCAGGCTGATCGCGCAAGCGCGGCCCGCGCTCGATGGCGGCGCGCCGGTAAAGATCAACACTGAAATCCGCAACATCGACCGGTCAGCCGGCGCGATGCTGTCGGGCGAAGTCGCCAAGCGCTACGGCCATGAAGGGTTGCCCGACGACACCATCCATGTGTCGCTCACCGGCACCTCAGGCCAGAGCTTCGGCGCGTGGCTCGCCAAGGGCGTCACCTTCGACCTGCAGGGTGAAGGCAACGACTATGTCGGCAAGGGCCTGTCCGGTGGCAAGATCATCGTCCGGCCGGCCGCGGATTCCGGCATCGTGCCGGAGGAGTCGATCATCGTCGGCAACACCGTGCTGTATGGCGCGATTTTCGGCGAATGCTACTTCCGCGGCGTTGCCGGCGAGCGCTTCGCCGTGCGCAATTCCGGTGCGGTCGCAGTGGTCGAAGGCGCGGGCGACCATTGCTGCGAATACATGACCGGCGGCATCGTCATCGTGCTGGGCCCGACCGGACGCAATTTCGCAGCCGGCATGTCGGGCGGCATCGCCTACGTGCTCGACGAGAGCGGCGATTTCGAAAAGCTCTGCAACATGGCGATGGTGGACCTCGAACCCGTGCCGGCGGAAGAATCCATCAACGAGCGCTTTTATCATTCGAAACACGACCTCGAGACCGCCGGCCGCGTCGAGATCCTGACCGACATGACGCGGCACGATGCCGAACGCCTGCGCTATTATATCGGCCAGCATGCGAAGCTGACCGGATCGACGCGGGCGAAGGCCATCCTCGACGACTGGAAGACTTATTGCGGAAAATTCCGCAAGGTGATGCCGCTCGAATATCGACGCGCGCTGAAGGAAATTCAGGCCGCGCAAGCGCTCGAGGCTGCGGAGTGAGGCCTGTCATCAATGGGTAAGATTACGGGCTTCCTCGAGATCGAACGCGAGGATCGCGATTACGCTCCGGTCGAGGAGCGGATCAGGAACTATCGCGAATTCGTGCTGCCGCTTCCTGAAAACGAGACGCGCGACCAGGCCGCGCGCTGCATGGATTGCGGCATCCCCTATTGTCACAACGGCTGCCCGGTCAACAACCAAATCCCGGACTGGAACGACCTCGTCTATCGCGGCAACTGGGAGGAGGCCGCGCGCAACCTGCTGTCGACCAACAATTTTCCGGAAGTCACCGGCCGCGTCTGCCCGGCGCCCTGTGAAGCGTCCTGCACGCTCAATATTGAGGACGTTCCGGTCAACATCAAAACCATCGAATGCGCGATCGCCGACAAGGCGATCGAGAACGGCTGGATCAAGCCGGAGCCGGCCGCGCACAAGACGGGCAAGAAGGTCGCCGTGATCGGCTCAGGCCCCGCTGGCATGGCCTGCGCGCAGCAGCTCGCACGCGCCGGCCACGACGTGCATGTCTACGAGAAATTTGCCAAGGCCGGCGGCCTGATGCGCTACGGCATTCCCGACTTCAAGATGGAGAAGGGCGTCGTCGATCTGCGCGTCGGGCAGATGGAGGCCGAAGGCGTCACCTTCCATTACGGCGTGCATGTCGGCGTCAACATGCCGGCCGACAAGTTGCTCGCCGATTATGACGCCGTCGCGCTCACCGGTGGCGCCGAGCATCCGCGCGACCTGCCGATCCCCGGCCGCGACTTCGACGGCATCCATTTCGCGATGGATTTCCTGCCGCAGCAGAACCGGAGAGTCTCCGGCGAGCCGCTGAACGGCGTGAAGGAAATCCTGGCCGGCGGCAAACATGTCGTTGTGATCGGTGGCGGCGATACCGGCTCCGATTGCATCGGCACTTCGATCCGCCAGGGCGCACTGTCGGTGACCAATTTCGAAATCATGCCGATGCCTCCGGTGCGCGAGAACAAGGCGCTGACCTGGCCGGACTGGCCCTACAAGCTGCGCACCTCGTCGAGCCACGAGGAAGGCGCCGAACGCGAATTCTCGGTGCTGACGCAAGCTTTCGAAGGCGAGAACGGCAAGGTGACCGCGATCCGCTGCGTGCGCGCCGACGACAAGATCAAGCCGATCCCCGGCACCGAATTCACCGTAAAGGCCGATCTGGTGCTGCTCGCGATGGGCTTCGTGCATCCGGTGAAGGACGGCATGCTGGCCTCGCTGGGGGTCGCGCTTGATCCGCGCGGCAACGCGAAGGCCAATACCGAGGATTACAAGACCTCGATCGCCAAGGTGTTCGCGGCCGGCGACATGCGCCGCGGCCAGTCGCTGGTGGTCTGGGCGATCCGCGAGGGGCGCCAATGCGCACACGCGATCGACAAGTTCCTGATGGGAACGACGACGCTGCCGCGTTGAGGGCGGCGGCGTCGGGGTACGATCACGAATCTACCGCCCGAACAATCCGAAGAAGAACCGCGGGCCGGAAGATTCCGGGGCCTGCCGCCGCCAGAACGGCTGTTGTTGCTGCTGTCGCTGGGCGGCGACACGCGGCGCCGGCGCCCCCGGCTTCTGCCCCGGTGCCGCGGCCTGCTGAACCGGTGCTGCGGCAGGCTGAGCGCGCACGATTGCAAGCGGCGCGCCGGTCGGCGGCAGCGGCTCGGACGCAACCAGATTCGGCATCCGCGGCGGCCAGGCGAGATCGTCGGCGCGTCCGGCTTCGGAGCGCTGCGGCTCGCCCTTGACCAGCATGCGATTGGCCACGGCATCCAGCGCCGGCGGCGTCTTGGCGGGAGCGGCACCGGCAAGATCGGTCGGCTCTTGCAGCGGCGTACCGAGCAGGATCACGGGCCCTGCCAGTGGCCGCGCGGTCGGCCCGGTGGGCTTTGCCGGCTGAGCCGGCTGCGGGTCCACCGACACGTTGGAGAGTGCCGCGGGGATCGGCTCGCGCAGCACGCGCTTGAGATCGCGCTCGACATAATGCGCGAGCTTGCGGGCGCCGAAGCGGGTGAAATGCACGCCGTCCTGCGCGCGCAGCACACGGATCTGGCCGGTCTCGTCCGGACCACGCTGCATGAAATTGCCGCGCTCATCGACGAAGCCATCCCAGATATTGACGAAGAGGAAGCCGGCCTTCTCGACGCGCGCGCGGAAGATGTCGTTCAGATATTGCACGTCAGCGGTCGACTTCGCGCCGCGAACCGCCGGCACGCCGACCCATAACACCGGGACATTGGCGGTGCGAAGCGCGGCGATCATCTCGTCGATCCTGGCGCCGTAAAGCTCTTCCCATTGCTCGCTGCGGAATTCGGCCGGAGCGGCGGGGCGCGCGCGCTGCGGCTCCGTTGCGGCAATCGTCGGGGTCTCGTCGTTATTGACCTCGCCGGGCTTCTGGCCCTGCGGCGCGGCCTGTCCGGCCTGTCCGGGCTTGGCCGCCGGCTGCGGCTTCGGCGGCGCCTTTTCGCGAATCTCCACACGGTCCTGCAAGCCGAGAAGGACGATCACCGCCTGCGGCTTTTCGGCGGCGATCAGTTCGCGCGCGACTTTCGGCCATTCCGCATCGCTCTTCTGCTCGTAGCGGATCAGGCCGGAAAACGCGCGGTGCTTGCGCACGATGCCGATCTCGGGCGTCTCAGCGAGTTGCTCCTCGAGGCCGAAAGCAAGCCAGTCGGCCATCGTGTCGCCGAGCACCAGGATCCGGATGGACGGCGGCACCTCGACCTTTTTCGGAGCGGGCGCGGTGCTGAAATCCTGCTGGACCGGCGCGCGCGGCTTCTGCTGTCGGGGCGGGCCGAAGAAGCGATCGTCGAAGGGAAAAAACTGCGCCTGCGCCGGCCAGCCGGTCACGGCCGCCGCCAGCGCCAGGCCAGCAAGACCCATCGCCCGAAGCAGCCAGCGCCTTCGCGTATCGTTATTGCGCGCCATGTGGCCCTTGCGTAACCGGTGCCCATCGCCCGGCGACTGTCCGGGTCAGATCGGACACCAATAGCAAAAGAACATGGCGAGTCGAAGATCGATCCGCCCTGCCCTCAACCGCCGCGCAATCGGACGAGCACCGTGGTGCTCGGGAATCCGTCCGGAACGAGCCCGGCTCGCGCCTGGAAATCGCGGATCGCGGCGCGGGTCTTGGGTCCCAACCGGCCGTCCGGGGTGCCGATATCGAAGCCGCGGCGGGCCAGCAATTGCTGCATTTCGGTGCGCTCGTCGCGGGTCAGAACCCGCTCATGCCGCGGCCAGGACTGGATCAGGGGATCGCCGCCCCTCAGCCGGTCCGACAGATGCCCGATCGCCAGCGCATAGGCCTCGGCCGGGTTGTAGCGCATGATCACGCGAAAATTATTGAGCATCAGGAAGCCCGGCCCCTGGCTGCCCGCCGGGACCATCAGGAACGCGCGGTCGGACGGGCGCGGAAATGGCTTGCCGCCTGCCCGCCTGATGCCGAGTTGCTCCCATTCGCGCAGCGTCATCTGCTTGCTGCGATCGGCCAGCATGAAGTTGAAGCTTTTCGGAACCTCGACCTCGTAGCCCCAGGTCTGTCCGCTCTCCCAGCCATTGCGCCGGAAGTAATTTGCGGTCGAAAACAGGAGATCGGGCACCGACGTGGTGAGATCGCGCCGGCCATCGCCATCGGCATCGACGGCGTAATTCTTGTAGACCGTCGGCATGAACTGCGTCGGCCCGAACGCGCCGGCCCAGGAGCCCTTCATCCGATCGGCGTGAACGTCACCGCGATACAGGATTTCGATCGCGGCCAGGAATTCATTGCGGAAATAATCCTGGCGGCGTCCGACACAGGCGAGCGTCGCGGTCGAGCGCACGACCGAACGCTCCCCCATCATCGTCGAGTATTTCGACTCGATGCCCCAGATCGCGGCGATGACATAGCGGTCGACGCCGTAGGTCTTCTCCATCGCATCGAATGCCGCGCGGTTTTCGGCAAGGATTTCGCGTCCGCGCTGGATGCGCTCCTCGCCAACCAGCCGGTCGAGATAATCCCAGAAGGCGAGCGTGAACTCGGGCTGCGCATCCACCAGATCCATGATCCGCAGATCGGGCGTCAGGTCGCGGGTGAAGGCATCGTAGGCCTGCTTCGGAATGCCGCGCTTCGCCGCCGCCGGATAAAGCCGTTGCAGGCACCCCTGGAAATCGGCGGCAGCGGCGCGAATGGCGTCGGCCGACATCTCCGGGTGTCCGGACGAGCCGGACTCGCCACTCCAGTCCGGGCCGGTCGCCTGGGCGAAGGAGCGGCGCGCGCTGGCCGAATGCGCGGCTCTCGGAGCCGGGGCAGCCGCCCGGGCTTGCGGGACACCGGCAGATTGCGGGACAGCGGCAGGCTGCGGGATTGACGACGTCGCCATCACGCTGCGATCGTCGGTCGCGCCCGCACAGCCGATCAGCAATGTGCCGAGAGCGGCGACCGCGCACAGACTCGCAGTGGTTCCACGCCGACGGACCATCTCACCCTCACGCAACCGGGACACAAAAGCGCCCTATGGGGAACGCATACGGTTGCCAGACGATTAACGACATTCATAAATCCGTGGAGGTTTTGCGGCCTGCGACGGTTTTTCGTTCAAACCCATGTTAACAGAAGCCCCGTTTTCCACAGTCTTCCGCGGTTCCCCACATGAAGCCCATCCGTAAGGCGATCTTCCCGGTGGCCGGTCTCGGCACCCGTTTTCTCCCGGCGACCAAGGCGATGCCGAAGGAAATGCTCACGGTGGTCGACCGTCCGCTGATCCAGCACGTGGTGGACGAGGCGCGCGAAGCCGGCATCGAGCACCTGATTTTCGTCACAGGACGCAACAAGGGCGTGATCGAGGATCACTTCGACCGGCAGTTCGAACTCGAAGTCACGCTGAAAGAGCGCAGCAAGAAAAGCGAACTGAAACTGCTTGCGGAAGACACCCCGGACGCCGGCACCACCAGCTTCACCCGCCAGCAATCGCCGCTCGGCCTCGGTCACGCGGTGTGGTGCGCGCGCGAACTGGTCGGCAACGAGCCGTTCGCGGTCGTGCTGCCTGACGTGCTGGTGCAGAACGAGCCCGGCTGCCTCGCGCAGATGGTTGCCGCCTACAACAAGCAAAAGGGCAAGGCCAATATCATCGCGGTGGAAGAAGTGCCGGCCGATCGCGTGCACATGTATGGCATCGTCGGCGTCGGCAAGGACAGTGGCGCCGTCATGCCGATCACGCAAATGGTCGAGAAGCCCAAGCGCGAGGACGCGCCATCCAATCTCTCGATCACCGGGCGCTACATCCTGCAGCCGGAGATTTTTTCGATCCTGGAGAACCAGCAAACCGGCGCCGGCGGCGAGATCCAGCTCACCGACGCGATGATCACGCTTGCCAAGACCCAGCCCTTCTACGCGGTGAAGTTCGAGGGCCGGTCCTACGATTGCGGCTCCAAGCTCGGCTTCCTGACCGCCAACGTCGCCTATGCGCTCAAGCGCAAGGACATTGCCGGCGAGTTGCGCGAGGAACTGAAGGGATTGCTGGGGTAATATCCCGATCCGTTACCCTGAAGCGCGTGGCGCGAGCCGCGCCTCGGAGGGCGACGCTTCAGCCCCTCACCGCTGCAACCGCAATCCCAGCGTGAAGATATTCGAGGTGTAGTCCCAGCCCTCGACAGTCGACTTCAGCCATTCGCGGCGCGCTTCCGCCTTCAGGTGAACTTCGCGGGTCAGCTTGTAGATCATGCTAGCGGCGATCAGAAAGCGGTCGTCAGTGCGGTCAGAGCCTTCGTAATTGTCGGTGCCGTATCCGAGTGTCACGGTGCCGATGAGCCAGCGCCGGAAGGCATGATCGATCTGCACCCCGTAATCCTGGCTGAGCGCGCCCGCCACACCAGACAGGATGGACTCGTTGACCGAGGTCTTGGCGTAGATCTTCCACGTGGTCAGCGGCGTCGCATAATAGGTGAGTTTTGCGTCGACCAGGGGCGCGCGAATGGTGGGAAACGTGTCGTCTGCGTATCTCCGTTCCAGAAAGCCGATCGACGCCTCGCCGACCAGCTGGCGTGACAATTCGAATTCCGATCCGACCTTGATGGTCGAGCCATCGGAATTGCGCGCGACGCCTGCGGCATCGTTTTCGCGGTCGTGTCGCCGCTGATCCATGCCGTATTCCACGAACGGCTTGATGCCGGGCAGCATCTCATAAGCCGCGCGCACCTGCACGCCATACTGATTATAGTTGCGGTCGCGGAAGTCGACATACGTGCCGTCATTGGTTTCCGCGTCTCCATAGGCGGTGCGATCGATCGTGCCCTTGAGCGACAATTCCAGACGGTTGAAGTTGTGGGTGATGCCCGCGGTCGCGCCGGGCGTGATGTACATCGGCGGCGTCGCGATATCGGCCGGCAGGTTGGGGTCGCCGGGATTGTCTGCCTGCAGGCCGAAACGGCCTTCGAGTTCGGCCTTGGTCTGCTTCGTGATGTCGATCCGCGCCTTCGCCTTTAGGTCGAGCTCCGGCTTGCTCAGATTTTCGAGGCCGTTTTGATTGTACCAGATGTAACTGCCCTTCAGGTCGGCAGACAATTCGTGCCGCGACCAGTCCGACTTGATGCTGACTTCGGGCGCGACTTTTTCGAACGTCGATCCTTTCGGGAACTGGCGCTGACCCGGGTTGCTGTTGTAGCCGCCTGATACTTCCAGCGCGGGCTTGTAGAGGAACGAGCCGGCATAGAAACCGACCGGGCCGAACGGGTCCTCCTCATCCACACGCTTGCGAACCGGACGCGCAACCACCGCACCGGTGGCATCGAGCGGGATCGGCGCCGAATTGGTCGCGCGCCGGCGCTGCGCTGCACGGCTCTCCTGGCGCTGAAACGGAGCAGCCACCGTCCGGTCCGGCGCCGTGGCGGCAATCGGCGGAAGATTCTCGGCATCGGTGCGCGCACGCTTCTGTGCGGCCTCCTTCGCCTTGCGCCGGACGCGTGCATTGGTGGCGTCGAAACCGGTCGTGCCGGCAGCACTCGACACCGGCGCAATCGGCTCGCCGGGCCGCGCCGGCGCGCCAGGTCGGCGGAATTGCTGGGTGCGGCCTGAATCGAAATGCGGATCGAACAGCGTCGGTGTCGAGGGGTCGCGCGGCTCGGCCTGCTGCGCCAAGGCCGGCACGCTCGCGCAGAGGCCGGCCAGGCTGAGCACCACGATCGGGACGAGGCCGCGCGCCACGCATCAACTCCTGCCGCGCCCGCATGTCAGCGCCCCCAACGGGGACGCGCACATACGGGCAGCCAGCCTCGCGGCCGGCGGAAATGGTTAACGGAGTTAAAACGGAGATGGTTAACGGCGGGTTAGGACACCCAGCCCATCAGTTCGCGCAGCACCACCGCACGGATCGCATCCATGCCCTGCGGGCTGTCGTTGAGGCATGGGATGGCGGCGAAGTTCACCCCGCCATGCGCCTTGAAGATATCGCCGTTCTCGACTGCGATCTCTTCCAGCGTTTCGAGACAATCGGCGGAGAAGCCCGGCGTCACGATCGCGAGATTCTTCACCCCGCTCTGCGCCAGCGCCTCGACCGTCTTGTCGGTATAGGGCTTGATCCATTCGGCCGTGCCGAACCGCGACTGGAACGTCATCCGCAGGCGATCTTCGCCGTAACCGAGCGCGTCGCGGAGGAGCCGCGTGGTCTTGGCGCAATGGCAGTAATAGGGATCGCCCTTGTCGAAATAATCCTGCGGAATACCGTGGAAGGAAGCGAGGATCACCTCGGGCTCGAAGGCGAGCTTCGCCAGTTCTTCGCGCATGGACGAGGCCAGGGCATCGATATAAGCGGGCTCGTCATGGTACGGCGGCGCCACCCGCAAGGTCGGCTGCCACCGCATCGTCATCAGGTGCTTGAAAGCCGCGTCGCAGGCTGTCGCCGTGGTCGCCGCCGCATATTGCGGATAAAGCGGCACATAGAGAATGCGGTCGCAGCCTTTCGCCATCAGCGCGTCGATGGCCGAGCCCACCGAGGGGTTGCCGTAGCGCATGCCCCACTCGACCTCGATCCGGCTGTCCACCGGCGCAAGCGACGCCGCCAGCTTCTGCGCCTGCGAACGGGTGATGGTCTTGAGCGGCGATTCGTTCAGCTCGCGGTTCCAGATCGTGTCGTAGTCATGGCCCTTGGTGGCCGGCCGGCGGGTCAGGATGATCAGGTTGAAGACCAGCTTCCAGGTCAGCGAGTTTTCCTCGATCACCCGCTTGTCGGACAGGAATTCCTTCAGATAACGCCGCATTGACCAATAATCGGTCGCATCCGGGGTGCCGAGATTGGCGATCAGAACGCCGATCTTGCCGGATTTGACCGGCGGATGGCCGGCAGGCCGATGCGATTTTGAGACCGCGTCTGACGATGCGTCGTTCATGAGGCCATGCTAAGCCACACCTTCCCGCCGGAAATCAATGACGAAAATGACCATCACCCGCCGCCTGCTCCTGCTCGGATCGTCCGCCCTGGCGCTGATCGCCGCCCTGCCCCGACTGACATCGGCCCAGGCCACGCGATCGCGTGTCACCTTCGTCCTGGTCAACGACATCTATCAGATGAGCGAACAGCCGGCCCCGGACGGGCAACCCCGCGGCGGCTTCGCGCGCCTCGCCGCGGTGGTGAAGGCCGAGCGGGCCAAGGGGCCGGTCATCTTCGTTCATGCGGGAGACACGCTGTCGCCCTCGCTGATGTCAGGCATCGACCAGGGCGAGCACATCATGGTGCTGACCAACATGATCGCGCCGGACGTGTTCGTGCCGGGCAACCACGAATTCGATTTCGGCAAGGACGTGTTCTTCAAGCGGATGGCCGAGGCCAAATTCCCGATTTACTGCGCCAACATCCTGAACCCCGACGGCACGCTGGCGAAGGGCCTGCAGGAACGCACCATCATGACGGTCGACGGAATCCGGATCGGGATCGCGGCCGCGACCGACGAGGAAGCGGTCATCCTGTCGAGCCCGGGCGACCTGAAGTTTCCCAAGGCGGTCGAGACCATCGAAAAGCAGGCGGCGGCGCTGCGCAAGGAGGGCGCCGACTTCGTCGTGGCTTGTGTGCATACCGATCGCGCCAAGGACGAGGCGATGTATCGCTTGAATGTCGTGGACCTGATCCTGAGCGGTCACGACCACGATCTCTGGCTCAATTACGACGGCCGCACCGCCGCGGCGGAGTCGAGTTACGATGCGCATTTCGTCACCTGCATCGATGTCACCTTTACGACGCGCACCAATGACGGACGGCGCGAGGTGGTCTGGCATCCGGAATTCCGCGTCGTCGATACCCGCAATGTGACGCCGGACCCCGACGTCCTCGCCGTCGTCAACGGCTATGAGAAGAAGCTGTCGAGCGCGCTCGACGTTGCCATCGCGACCACCGCGGTCGAACTCGACAGCCGCAACGCCACGGTGCGGACGCAGGAGGCGGCGATCGGCGATCTGATCGCGGATGCGATGCGCGCCGAGGCCGACGCGGAGATCGCCATCACCAATGGCGGCGGCATCCGCGGCGGCCGCGTCTATCCGGCAGGCACCACCATCACCCGGCGCGATGTCATGGCGGAACTGCCGTTCAACAATCACATCGCGGTGCTCGACCTGTCCGGACGAGCGGTGCGAGCCGCACTCGAAAACGGCTTCAGTTATCTGCCGCGCGCAGCCGGACGCTTTCCGCAGGTATCGGGCCTGAAAATCGTGGTCGATCCGTCGCGCCCCGTCGGTCAGCGCGTGGTGTCGGTCGAGGCCGGCGGTAAGCCGCTGGAGGACAGCCGGATCTACCGGCTCGCGACCAACGACTTCATGTCCGGTGGCGGCGATGGCTACGAGATGTTCAACAACGTGCGGGAGATCATCCCGGGCCACGACGGCCCGCTGATGACCAATGCCGTCATCGAATATCTGCAGAAGATCAAGACGGTGCGGACCGGGATCGAAGGACGCATCGTATTCAAACAGGGATAGCCGGCCCTGAATCAAAAACGCCCTCTCCCGGGCGGGAGAGGGCGCTTCACTGAAAACCGATGAGCGCAGCGTTTACGGCGCGAAGCGCAGTTCGAGGCCCGCGACGCCGGCGAAGACGTTCAGACCGACCTGCCCCTCGACGCTGAGCGGCTGCAGCGCGAAGGAATTGTTGGACCCGCCATACATGACATTGGCGCCGGCTCCGACGCCGACCGCGGCGCCCGCGGTCACGCCGCCGTAATTGCCCGACAGGTCGCCCAGCCCGATCTGCTGCGTCGGTGCGAACACGCCCCAGACCAGGCTGGATACGGCGGTGCCGCCGAGATCGACGCCGGCGCGCCGCATGACCGCAGTGTAGAGCTGCCGCGGCCCGAAATCCGGACGGAAGATGCAGCTCAGTTCGGTGACGGAACCGATGACGAAGCCGACCGAGCCACCGCCCCGGCATTCCAGGACGCCGGCCTGAACCTGTTGTTGCGCGGACGCCGGGATGGCGGATGCGGAGACCAGCATCACGGCAGCGAAGAGCGATGATCGGAGCATGAAGTTCCCTCTTGAAACTTGAGAATCGTGAAAGAGCCGCGGCCAATTGGCGCCAGAAGTCGGGCCGAAATTAGTCCGCGCCGCCCGCCGGCAGGTTACGGGCGCGAAGCTGCATTTCCGTAAATGGCGCCCGTCGCAATCTCCCGGCGGCGGCTGGCTTATTTCAGGTTGCCGCAGAAGCGCTGGATGCGCCGCCCCGCCTCTTCCAGGTCTTCGGTCTTGGTCGCGTAGGAAATGCGGAACGCAGGCCCGGCCCCGAACGCGGAACCTTGCACCACCGCCACGCCCTCGGTCTCCAGCAGCTCGGTGACGAAATCCTCGTCGGTCGCGAGCTTTTTGCCAGAGGGTGCGGTCTTGCCCATGGTGCCGGCGCAGGACGGATAGACGTAAAACGCGCCTTCGGGCGTCGGGCATTTGATGCCGCTGGCCTGATTGAGCATCGACACGATCAGGTCGCGACGCTCCTTGAACACCGCGTTGTGCTTGGCGATGAAATCCTGCGGTCCGGTCAAGGCCTCGACCGCCGCCCATTGCGCCACCGCCGACGGGTTGGATGTCGACTGCGACTGCAACATCGCCATCGCCTTGATCAGATGGTCCGGCCCGCCGGCATAGCCGATGCGCCAGCCGGTCATGCAATAGGCCTTCGACACGCCGTTGAGGGTGAGCGTGCGCTCGTAAAGGCGCGGCTCCACCTGCGCGGGCGTGGTGAATACGAAGTCGTCATAGACCAGGTGCTCGTACATGTCGTCGGTCAGCACCCAGACATGCGGATGCTTCATCAGCACATCGGTCAGCGCCTTCACTTCGTCACGGGTATAGGCCGCGCCGGTCGGGTTGGAGGGCGAATTGAAGATCAGCCACTTGGTCTTCGGCGTGATCGTCTTTTCGAGTTGCGATGCGGTGAGCTTGAAGCCGCTCTCCATCGTGGTCACGACCGAAACCGGCGTGCCGCCGAGCAGCGCCACGATCTCCGGATAGCTGACCCAGTAAGGCGCCGGGATGATCACTTCATCGCCCGGATTGATGGTCGCCATCAGCGCGTTGAACAATACCTGCTTGCCGCCGGTCCCGACGATGATCTGCGACGGCTTGTAGTCGATGCCGTTCTCGCGCTTGAACTTGCCGGCGATCGCAGCCTTCAACTCGGGAATGCCGTCCACGGCGGTGTATTTCGCCGCCTTCCCGGTCTCGATCGCCTTGATGCCGGCCGCCTTGATGTTGGCCGGCGTGTCGAAATCCGGCTCGCCTGCGCCGAGCCCGATCACGTCGCGGCCGGCGGCTTTGAGCGCGCGCGCCTTGTCGGTCACCGCGATGGTGGCGGACGGCTTGATGCGGGCGAGCGCGTCGGCGAGGAAGGCCATTGGAAGGGCTCCGGTCTTGCTAGCAGGTGGATACCAAGGGATTGCGAGCGCTTGGTAATGCCCCTTTTGCTGCGCCGCAAGCAACAATCGGTGATGGGCTTATTCAAGAAAGCGATGGCTGGAGAGCCCGCTCCTGCCTCCAAAGGGACGCCTTGGGCCACGCCGGCGCGAAACGCGAGGCTCGCGGATTTCAGCGGTTTATCGCGCCGAGACCCCAGTGCGACTCGCGCGTCAGGGATACCGCGCGCCGTCACAGGTCTCTCCAGTTTGAAGCGATTAAAGCAAACACGAAACGTTTATTTCGCTGCAGCGCAGTGTCACGCAATGAACGTCACTTTGTGATCCGGTGCCGCCTGGCCGCCTTGCAAAGGCCGGGCTTTTCTTATTGTCTCCGCCGCGTCATCATGACCGTGTGGGGACCGCGGCTGAAAAATCTGAGTCAGGAGCCACGGATGTACACGCTCTATTCGATGCAGCGCTCAGGGAATTGCTACAAGGTGCGCCTTGCTCTGGCGCAGCTTCAGATTCCGCATGCGCTGGTCGAGGTCGACATCCTGAAGGGCGAAACCCACACGCCGGATTTCCTCGCCAAGAATCCGAACGGCCAGATCCCGCTGCTGGAAGTCGAACCCGGCCGCTATCTGGCCGAGTCGAACGCAATCCTCTGGTATCTTGCGGAAGGCTCCCATCTCGATGGCGAGGGCCCGCTCGAACGTGCGCGCGTGCTGCAATGGATGTTCTTCGAGCAGCACGCCATCGTGCCGAATATCGGTGCCGCGTATTTCTGGCTGTGTCTGGTCAAGGGCGGCCGGGAGTTGCAGCAGCACGCGCTCGACGACTGGATGGAGGAAGGCCAGCGTTCGCTGAACCTGCTCGACAAGCACATGGCGCGTAATCGATTCGTCGCCGGCGATCGCTATTCGGTGGCCGATGTCACGCTCTATTCCTACCCGCATCTCGCCGAGCAATGCGATTTCGACCTGCGCCCGTTTCCGGCCTTGCGCGAGTGGTTCGCCCGCGTGGCAGCAGAGCCGCTTCACATCGCGATGGATCATCGCCCGGAGGCATTGAGCGTGGCGGCGGAGTGAAAAAGTTAACTACTCGTTAACGGTTAAGAGGCCGTTAACGCCTTGTCATCAAATTGCCATCAGAGATGACGCCTTGCGCCGCTTTCCGGCCGGGGCGTTGCCGCCATCCCGTAAGATTATGCCTCCGGGGGTTGATTCGCTCGTCGGAGCCACTGTCATGACCAGGGAACGGATGGCCGGGATCGGCTTCCACCATCCCGAACGGAACGCCCGTCCGTTGACCAAACGGAAGCTCGTGCTGGCGCATCTGCTGATGACCGCCGCGCTCGTGATTTGCATCGTCGTCGCATTGACCGCGGTCGCCATCGGCACCGCGCGGGCTGTGGGCTTAAGCGCACCGGCCGCGAGCGGCGACGCCCTCCTCCGCTGACCTGTTTCCGGGACGATACGCCCTGATGGCAGTGCCGTGGCCGGATCGGTTGCGGCATTGCGGCGCTCTTACGGAACGCTGTCCGGCCCCCTACCGTTAGCTGTGCTGTTTTTGGAGAGCGGTGGACATGAAAGCTTACGCGATTGCGGCCGTGCTGACGCTGCCCGCGCTAACGGCGCAGGCCCAACAGGTCTTCAAATCGGACGCGGGCGATATCCGCGTCGAGACCATCGTCTCCGGTCTGTCCTACCCATGGGCGCTCGCGTTTCTCCCCGACGGGCGCATGCTCGTGACCGAGCGAAGTGGCAGCATGCGCATCGCGAGCCGTGACGGCAAACTGTCGTCACCGCTCGGCGGCGTGCCGAAGGTCCTGTCGCAGAATCAGGGCGGCCTGCTGGATGTGATCCTCGACCGCGATTTCGCGGCCAACAGCACGATCTATTTCTGCTATTCCGATCCGGTCGACGGCGGCGCTCAGACAGCACTCGCGCGCGCCAGGCTCGACGTCGCCAAGACGCAACTGACCGAAGTTCGGCGCATCTTCCGGCAGGAGGGTCCGCCCTCCCGCGGCCTGCATTACGGATGCCGGATCGTGCAGGCACGCGACGGCAACCTGTTTCTGACCACCGGCGACCACGGCAGCGCGTCAAAGAGCGCCCAGACCCTCGACAATCATATCGGCAAGATCATCCGGATCGCGCCGGACGGCTCGATCCCGAAGGACAACCCGTTTGTCGGTCGCGCGGACGCCAAACCTGAAATCTGGAGCTATGGCCATCGCAACAGCCAGGGCGCGACCCTGCATCCCGCCACCGGCAAATTGTGGATGCACGAGCACGGTCCGCAGGGCGGCGACGAACTCAACATTCCCGAGGCCGGCAAGAATTACGGTTGGCCGGTGATCGGCTTCGGCGTCAATTACGGCGGCGCCAAAATCCATGAAGCGACCAGCAAGGCCGGGATGGAGCAACCGATCCGGCAATGGACCCCGGTGATCGCGCCATCGGGTTTCACCATCTATACCGGCGACCTGTTCCCGCAATGGAAAGGCAACGCCTTTATCGGCGGCCTGCGCACGCAGACGCTGGTGCGGCTCGAACTCGACGGCGAGAAAGTCACCCGCGAGGAACGGATGCTGCGCCAGCTCAGTGAACGCATCCGCGACGTCCGCACCGGACCGGATGGTGCGCTGTGGCTGGTGACCGACGATGCACAGGGCCGCATCCTGCGGCTGACGCCCGCGAAATAAGCGCGCCGGAGTTTTCTCGCTTCCTCGGCCTTATCAAGACGCACAACAACCAGCGATGTGCCCTTACGCCCGGCACGCCGGCGCCGTGAGCGGACGCATCGCCACCCACAGGACGAGGCCCGCTGTCGCCACGAGGCCGAGGGCCGCAAAGGCTGCCGCATAGCCGAATCGTTCGGCAATCTCACCGCCCAATGCCGGGCTGAGGGCCGCCCCGACGCCCTGCAAGGTCATGACGATACCGATGCCGGCATTGACATGACCGGTACCCGATAGAATGCGTGCCGTAAGGCCGGGGACAGCAACGCCCAACAGACCCGCTCCGACGCCGTCGAGCATCTGCACCGGTATCAGGCCGTAAGGGCTTGTCAGATACGCGGCGATGGCCCCACGGATCGGCAAGGCCAACAGCGCCAGCAACAGGACCACCCAATAGCCACGTCGCTCGGCGAGCGCCGCCGCCGCCAGAGCCATCGGGATCATCGTCAACTGCGCAATGATGACCGTCATTCCGGTCAGGGCGCTGGGATCGCCACCGCCGCGCGCCACGATGGCTTGCCCCAAGAGCGGCAGCATCGCCGCGTTGCCGAGGTGAAACAGCAGCAGGGTCGCGGCCAGCACCAGCAAGGGTACGGATGTCAGCACGATCGAGAAGCCGGAGCCGGACTGCACTTCGTTTTCCGGCGAGCCTCGCGCGGCGGCGTGATTGATGTCGGCGGGATTGATCAGCGCGGTGGAAGCGATGGCGGCCACAGCGAGAACGCTCATGACCGCGAAAACCGCACCAAGCCCGAATAGATAACCAAGCCCGCCGGCCAGCAACGCCGCGACGACGTTGCCGGCGTGGTTGAAGGCTTCGTTCCGGCCGAGCTGATGCGCAAACCCCCGCTGCAACACCAAGCCGAGCGTGATCGCGGCAATCGCTGCCGGGATCACGGCGCCGGCAATGCCGCTGATGGCCTGCGCGGCAGCCGTCACCATAAAGTCAGGTGAATAGTAGTTGGCGGCCGATGCCACAACGATTGCAATGGCTGCAACCATGAGAACGGCGCGCTTTGCCTTCGTACTGTCGACCATCAGGCCGGCCGGCACCGTGGCCATAACGCCGGCCAGTCCGCCGATGGTCATGGCCATCCCGATCTCCGCCGGCGACCAGGCCTGCGATTGCAGGAAGACACCAAGGAAAGGACCGAGTCCGTCGCGAACATCGGCGACGAAGAAATTCAACGCACCCAGCGCCAGCAACGACCGCCGTGTCATCAGGAGAGACCCTGGCCTGGCGATCCGACTTCAGGACAACGGGCCCTTGAAAACGAAGAAAGCGCCGACCGCGATAAAGCCGAAGCCGACCGCATAGTTCCAGGTGAACGGCTCCTTCAGATAGACCACCGAGAAGCCGGCAAAGACAATGAGGGTGATCACCTCCTGGATCGTCTTGAGCTGGGCGGTCGTATAGACCTCGCTGCCCCAGCGATTGGCCGGCACCGCCATGCAATATTCGACGAAAGCGATGCCCCAGGCCACGAAGATCACGATCAGCAGCGGCTGTTCCTTAAACCGCAGGTGACCGTACCACGCGAGAGTCATGAAGACATTGGAGCCGAGCAGCAGGAGGATCGGCAGCAGATACGGCGATGTGGGTGACATGGGGAACCGTTTGGCGTGAATGACAGGGGTTTCTAGCATCGCCGTCGCGAAAGTGCGCTGTCCTGCCTGACCTCAAAAATGATCAGGCGGAGCGCCGTAGAGCGGTCGCAATTTCGTGCCCCAGGCTTTACGCTTCGCTGTCCTCCCCCGGAGAATCACGATGCGCCAGACAACACGCCATGCGACCGCGATCCGTGCGACCGCCCTAGCCGCCGCCATCCTCCTTGCGGCGCCCTTCGGCGCGCAAGCCCAGCCGAAGCAGCCCCCGCAGAAAGGCCCGCCGCCGGCCGCTCCCGCCAAGCCCTACACCCCGATCGCCGTGAAAATTCCCGCGCCGGTCAACGACCCGAGTTACGAGGCCTTCCGCAAGCAGCTCGGCGAAATCGGCGCGAAAAAGGACCGCGCCGCGCTTGCGAAGCTGGTCGTGACGCAGGGCTTCTTCTGGGAAGGCGAAAAGGGCGACCAGGCCGACAAGAAGAAATCCGGGATCGACAATCTCGCCGCGGCGATCGTGCTGGGCGGAAAGCAGCCGGTCGGCTGGGACATCCTGCAGGGTTACGCCGCCGATCCGACCGCAACCGCCTTTCCCGGCCGGCAGGGCGTGATCTGCTCGCCCGCCGATCCGCAGTTCGACGAAAAGCAGCTGGAAGAGGTGGCCAAGGCCACCGGCACCGATCCCGGCGACTTTGCCTATCCGCTGGATGAAAACGTCGAGGTCCGCGGCGCCCCCCGCGCCGATGCGCCGGTGACAGAAAAGCTCGGGATGGTGCTGATCCGCATCATGCCGGATCCCAAACAGGCCGCCCCGAAACAGAACGAGGTGCCGATGGTGCGGGTCGTAACCCCATCCGGCAAGGTCGGCTACATCTCCGCCGACATCCTCTCGCCGCTCGGAAACGACCAGATTTGCTACATCAAGGACGCCAGCGGCTGGAAAATCACCGGCTATGTCGGCGCCGGCCCCGGCCAGCAGTAGCCGGGGGCAGGGTCACCGTCCGGTTGCGGATCGCCGCGCCCGGACGCTCCTTCCCGGCGGCCGGGGAGGTAATAAAGAACCATTCCGAGCCATACTGTCGCGGAGTTTTGACGTCCGCGCATATTGAATTTTGCCACATATTTGGGTCAGAGTTTCGTCAACATTGTTCTTGGGGAGCCGGGTTTTCAACATGAACTGGATACGAGGGCTGGCATTCGCCGGCATAGTGGTTGCGTGCGGCCTGCCGGCACCGGTCGTTGGACAAGGTGCGGGCCAGGTGCCGGCACCGACGATCAACGATCGCGATCCCGGTGTGGACGGCAATGCAGGCTTCTCCCTGCCCTATGAACTGAGGCGTCAGGCGGTTTTCTACCGCACCCACGAAGCGCCCGGCACCATCATCGTGAACACGCATGATCGCTTCCTGTATCTCGTGCAGGGCGACAATCGCGCCATCCGCTACGGCGTCGGCGTCGGCCGCGACGGCTTCCGCTGGGGCGGCATCCACAAGATCTCGCGCAAGCAGGAATGGCCGGACTGGACGCCGCCGCCGGAGATGATCGAGCGCCAGCCGTACCTGCCGCGCTTCATGGCCGGCGGTCCGGGCAATCCGATGGGCGCGCGCGCGCTTTACATCGGCAGCACGGTGTATCGCGTGCACGGCACCAATGCGCCGGAGACGATCGGCCATGCGGTGTCGTCGGGCTGCTTCCGGCTGGTCAACAGCGAGATCGAAGACCTCTATTCGCGCGTGCCGGTCGGCACCAAGATCGTTGTGCAGCACCGCTGACGATTGCGACTTCATTTCGCGAGCCGAAAAACCGCTAGGCTTTTCGCAAGGTCGAAATAGCGAGACGAAAAAAGCCGCCGACGGGCGGCTTTTTTGCGCGCATGTCGTGGCGTTCGGCTTTATGACAGACCGGCACGGCCGCTTGAGACGGCCGATCGGAGGAGATGCCATGTCTGTCATGATCGCGCGGTGCGCGTTTGCCGCCTTGCTGCTTGCTATCACCGCACCCGCTTTCGCCCAGGACAGCTATCCCTCGCGCCCGGTACGCATCATCGTCGGTTTCGGCGCCGGTGCATCTGCTGACACCACGGCGCGCGTTGTCGCGCAGAAACTGGGGCAGTTGCTCGGACAGCAATTCATCGTCGAGAACAAGCCGGGCGCCGGTAGCAACATCGCCACCGAGTTCGTCTCTCAGGCGCCCAAGGACGGGTACACCCTTCTGTTGGGAACGGTTGCCAATACGATCAACACCACGCTGGCGCCGCAGAACCGCTTCGACTTCGCCCGCGACTTTGCACCGGTCACGCCGCTGGTCGTGTTGTCGAACATCCTGGTTGTGCACCCGGACACCGGCGTAAAGAGCGTCGGCGAACTGATCGCTCTTGCGAAATCCAAACCCGATTCCCTGTCATTCGCCTCTTCCGGCGTCGGAACATCCCCGCATCTTTCGGGCGAGCTGTTCAACCAGATGGCAGGCGTGAAGCTCGTGCATGTCCCTTACCCCGGCAGCGGACAGGCGGTGACCGACCTCCTCGCCAACCGCGTGCAGGTGATGTTCTCGCCCGCGCCGACGGTGTTGCAGCATGTGAACAAAGGCACCTTGCGGGCCCTCGCCTCCACGCAGTTGAAGCGCACCAATGCCGCGCCCGAATTGCCGACGATGGACGAAGCCGCATTGAAGGGTTTCGACACCGGCCTCTGGTTCGGTTTGCTGGCCCCGGCTGGGACGCCGAAGGACGTCATCGACAAGTTGTCGAAGGCGACCAACGAAGCGCTCAAATCACCCGACGTCGTCGAAGCGCTCTCGAAACAGGGCATGGACATTCTCGGCGGCTCACCGGAGCAGTTCGCAAAACTGATCGCGAGCGAAACCGAAAAGTGGAGCAAGGTGGTCAAGGCCGCCGGCCTCGAGAAAAGCAAGTAACAATTGAGGCTGCGGAATCGCAGCGCAATGACAACAGGATCGAACCGATGAAGCTGAGCGCGAAAGCCTGCCGACCTTTCTTTGATGCGGTGGACGAAAAGTCCAGGGAGATGGGCGTGGCCGTCACCACCGCCGTGGTTGGACCGGAAGGCCACCTGATCGCACTCGAACGCATGGACGGCGCCGGCTTCATCACGCCCGACACCGCAATCGCCAAGGCTTATACCGTCGCGGCGTTTCGCTCGATGAGCCCGCGCTTTCCCGACGGCCTCGTGATCCAGCAATGGTTCAAGGAACGCAATCCGCAGTTGATGGCCAACGCGTCGGTGTTCACGAACGGGAAGATCGCAGCGTCAGGCGGTTCGCATCCGGTCTTCGACGGCAACGAGATGATCGGCGCCTATGCGGTCAGCGGTGCAACGTCCAATCAGGACGAAGAGATCGCCGAATATGCGCGCAACAAGGTCGGCTGGGCGAAGACCGCTGCGGACGATTCGGTGGCAGAAGGCGTCAAAAAGCATATCAACGAGATTTACGAGAGAGTGGGCATTCGCGACCGCAAACTCTGATCGCTATTGGCGGAGCGGTTCGACAGTTGCAATTTGAACGATTGCGTTAGCGTCGGCGTCACCCTCCTTGCGGATCGTTCTTGCGTCTTAAGCGAGCATAAGCCGTGGCTTCGGTATAGCGCTGCTGTCGCAGGGCCGAACCATGAAACTCCTCTCGCTGTTGAAGTCGTCTCCTCCCTATCTCTGGCTGTTTCCGCCGCGGCCTTTGTTCCGCGATCGCAAGCCGCCGAGTGAAAAGCCCGAAAGATCGCCGGTCAGTCCGGTCGGCGTTCTTGCCGGCGGCATGCTGCTCGCCAGTCTCGTGGTGACGACATCGGCGGTCCTGCGCGGTCCGGTTTCGGCATCGACCACGGATGGCTATGCCGCTGCGGGACGCGAGGCCGAGCACGGCGAGGACATGACCGTGAATCCGGTGATCGCCGTGATCGACCGGAATTGCGCAGAGCACGCGCGCGAAAAGCTGATGGTCGGTCTGACGAATTACTATCTGCAGCGGCGCCTGCGTCCGGGCGCGACGTCGGACGACGCGGCGGAGACATCGTCGCTCACCGGCGTCCTTGCCGGCCCGGGCGATCCCGCCGCCATGACCCCGGCCACGTCCTGCCAGAGCTGAAACCGCGGCCTGGCTGCCAGGCCGGCAGGCCTTCGGCGTGCGGCAATCGCCATTCTCTCGACATGAAGCCGGTCTAACGACCGGCATTCGACAAGATCGCGATTGAGCCAGGCGGCGCCGCGGCGCCGCCTTTTGCTGTGTGTGGACACCGCATGTTCGGGTGGTTTGAGAAAGTGCTGCAGCCGACGGTGCTGCCGGATAATCCGGAGCCGCCGCCGACGCTGGCTGCCTTCTATTGGCATTTCGCACGACAGGCGAAGGGGCTGTTTGCCGCGCTGTTCGTCACCGGCTTCATCGTCGCTTTGCTCGATGTCACGATCCCGGTTTTCATCGGCCGCGTCGTCACCCTCGTCACATCGAGCGACCCGGCGACGCTGTTCGCGCAGTCGTGGCACATCCTGCTGGCGATGGCTGTCGTTCTCGTGGTGCTGCGCCCGCTGGCGCTCACCGCGCAGAACGTGGTCGCCAACCAGGCGATCGCCGCCAACCTCACCAACCTGATCCGCTGGCAGAGCCACTGGCATGTGGTGCGGCAGAGTTGGGCGTTCTTCCAGAACGACTTTGCAGGCCGCATCGCCAACAAGGTGATGCAGACCGGCCCCGCGATCCGCCAGAGCCTGGTCTCGATGATCACCGCGGTCTGGTACATTCTCGTTTACGGCACCAGCGCGATGCTGCTGCTGGGAGCGGCCGATCTCTGGCTTGCCTTGCCGATCCTGGTCTGGTTCGTCGCCTACGCCATCCTGCTGTGGATCTTCGTCCCGCGCATGCGCGACAGGTCGCTCGATGTGTCGGAAGCGCGCTCGCTCGTCACCGGACGCGTCGTCGACACCTACACCAACATCCTGACGCTGAAACTGTTCGCGCGCGCCCGCGAGGAAGACGCCTATGTCCGCGACTCGATCGAGATGCATACCGGACATTTCCATGCGTCGCTCCGGCTCAACACGCTGTTCACGCTGACGCTGTCGACCCTGAACGCGGCGATGGTCGTGTCCGTTGCGGGCCTGTCGATCTTTCTATGGACGCAAGGGTCGGTGCAGGTCGGCACGGTGGCGATGGCGCTGCCGCTCGCCTGGCAGATCGTCAACATGGCCGGCTGGGTCGCCTACCAGATCACCGACATTTTCGAGAATATCGGCGTCGTGCAGGAGGGCATGCGCGCGATCGCCCGTCCGCTCGGCCTGACCGACAAGCCGGATGCCAAAGAACTGAAGGTCACGCGCGGCGAAATCGCGTTCGAGGATATCCGGTTCGGCTATGGCAGCGAGAAGGGGCTGATCGAAGACCTGTCGCTGACGGTGAATCCCGGCGAAAAGATCGGTCTGATCGGCCGCTCCGGCGCCGGCAAGTCGACGCTGGTGAACCTGCTGCTGCGCTTCTTCGAACTGGAAGACGGCCGCATCCTGATCGACGGGCAGGACATCGCGCAGGTGACGCAGGAATCGCTGCGTACGCAGATCTCGGTGGTGACGCAGGATACCTCGCTGCTGCACCGCTCGATCCGCGACAATATCCGCTATGGCCGCCCGTCCGCGTCGGACGATGAGGTTGTCGCGGCGGCGAAGCTTGCCCAGGCGCATGACTTCATTCTCGGTCTGGAAGACTGGCGGCACCGCCACGGCTATGACGCGCAGGTCGGCGAGCGCGGCGTCAAGCTGTCCGGCGGCCAGCGCCAGCGCATCGCTATCGCCCGCGTCATCCTGAAGAACGCGCCGATCCTGGTGCTCGACGAGGCAACATCCGCGCTGGATTCCGAGGTCGAAGCCGCGATCCAGTCGAGCCTCGATGAACTGATGAAGAACAAGACGGTGATCGCGATCGCGCACCGGCTTTCCACCATCGCGCGCATGGATCGTCTTGTCGTTCTCGACAAGGGCCGCATCGTCGAACAGGGCACGCATGACGAATTGCTGCAAGCCGACGGACACTACGCGGCATTGTGGCGCCGCCAGTCAGGCGGCTTCATCGACTCGCCCGGCCTCGCCGCGGCGGAGTAGGTTGCACGCCGCGCATATCTTCGCGCGGCCTGTGCATGCTAGCCTGTGCGCCTTATCGCGAGGGGCATCATGCGCATCATCCATCTGGCCGCCACCGTCCTGTTGTCGCTGTCATCGATAGCCGGCGCACAGGCTGAGACCATCCGCGTCGCGCATGACCAGCGTTTCCCGCCTTTTGCGGAAGTGAAGGACGGCAAGTCCGCAGGCCTCGCGGTCGATATCCTGAACGCTGCGGCGCAGCGCGCCGGCCTGACGATCGCCTATGTGCCGGTCCCGTTCGCGGAAATTCAGAAGACACTCGAAGACGGCCGCGCCGATGCGGTGTTTCCGCTGGCGATCAATCCGGAGCGGCGGCAGGTGTTCGACTTCTCGGCCCCGCTGGTGATCACCGGTGGCGCGCTGTTCGTGCGCGCGCCGCAGCCGACGCCCGATGGACTGAAGGCGCTGGCAGGCAAGACCGTGGTGACGCCGAAAACGGGTCCGCTCGCCGGCTTCATCGGCAAGACCGCGCCCGAGGTGAAGCTCGTGGTCAATGCCGACTACGACGAAAGCTTCGCGCAATTGCTGTCGGGCGAGGCCGATGCCGCCGCGCTGAATTTCCAGGTCGGGCGCAGGCTCGCGTCAACGCTTCACGCCGACAAGGTCACTTTGCCGGAGAAACTGTTCCTCGAATTGCCGCTCGCAGTCGCGGTCCGAAAGGGCAAGTCCGCCGATCTGATCGCAAAACTCGACAAGGGCATTGCCGCCATTCGCGCCGACGGCACCTGGGAGAGCATCAACAAGCGCTGACCGGCGATAGGGGCTGAATACCGGGCACAATCTCCGTTTACAACTTTTACGTGCACATACCCCGTCCGGCTGCCGCATGGCCCAAGCGAGCAGCGTGCATGGCCTGCGGGTTGCGGGCCGCCGGACGATTGCGCATATAAGGCGGGAACCGAGTCACGCGTCCGCCGCCTCGGACCACCTGACACATTCCGACCTGCATGCGCCGCCGCCCGCGCGTCCGCCGTGTTTCGGGGTGCAGACGTCCTCCGGCGAACCAACAAGGAGAACAACAATGGCGCGCAAACCGACCAAACGGACCGAATTCGTCCTGTTCGACGTGATCTACGAAGACGGCAGCCAGCGGTCCAACCGCCGCGTTCCGGGCGAAGCGCTGGGAGGCCTGGAAGGCGATGAGCCCGCCCGCGTCATCATCGAACAGCAGGACCGGGAGATCGCGGAAAAATCCGGTCAGAGTCCGCTGCGCATCAAGACCCTTCACCGGGCCGGCACCAAGCCGTCGGAAAAGGAATGGAAGCGGCAGCGCTCCTGAGCGGATGGCCCTGTCGTAAAACTGTCATCCACTAAACCTAGCTCGTCGCGCACACCCCGCAGACCGGGACCCCGTCGCGATGAATCGGCCAGAACCGCCGGTCGACAGCACACCTGCTGCCGGCATGATTTCCGCCTTCGCTTTCGATGCCGAAGGCCATGCCCGTGCGCTGCTGCCCGATCAGGTCGAGGCCGCGCTCGGCAGCACGCAGGGCTTCGTCTGGGTTCATCTGTCGCGCGCCGACATCCGCTGCCGCAAGTGGGTCGAACTGCACGCGCCGTTGAGCGACATCGCCCGCGAGATCATGCTGGGCGACGAGGATCATCAGCGCGTCGAGGTCTATGGCCGCGAGATCGTCGGCGTTATTCCCGAGCTGCATCTCGAATTCGACAATCCGACCGAAGATTTGACGCGGCTTCGCTTCGCCATGACAGACCGGCTGCTGGTCACCATGCGGCGCATCCCGCTGCGCTCCGTGGAAAATGTCCGCCGCTCGATTGCGGCCGGCACGCATTACACAGCCCCGATCGAAGTCCTGGACGGAATCATCGATCACTTCGCGCATGTGATCGGCCAGTTTGCCGAACGCATCGGCGACGATCTCGATCTGGTCGAGGAACGGGTGGCGCACAGCCCGCGGGGCGACGAATCCCAGGTGATCGCACGCGCACGCAGCCAGTCCGTGCGCATGCATCGCCAACTCTCGCAGATGCGCGGACTGTTTCACCGGCTCGAACTGCGGGTGGCCGGCCCGCTGCCGGAGCTGGCCGCACCGGTCCAGTCGCTGGCGCAGAAGATCGACGATTTCGATCACTCGGTCGCCGCGATCCACGATCGCGCGCGCCTGTTGCAAGAAGAACTGGCGGGCCGCATGGCCGAACTGACCAACCGCCGTCTGCTGACGCTCTCGATCCTCACCGCCGGCATCCTGCCGCCCACGCTGGTCACCGGCTTCTTCGGCATGAATACGAAGGACCTGCCGTTTCTGGAAACGCCGGGCGGCACCTGGTACGCGATGGCGATCGCCGCCTGCGCCGGCGCTCTTACCTATTGGGCGATCCAGCGGATGCGGGCGCTTTAGGCGGCAAAGGCGTTGCAGCAAAGGCGTTGCAAATGTGCGAGGGTTTGGTTTCCTTCTTCAATTGGGGGGAAGTCGATTGCGCAGACAAGTTTACGCAGTCTGCGCAAGCTTGACCGCATGCGAGGCTTCGGCAGTCGGGAGGCGGTCACACTTGCTGGATGCCCCCCCAACCCACCCCCTTTCAGGGGGAGGGAGTCGAAAGAGCGCCGCTCATGAACAACAATTGCAACCCCCTCACCCGCCGCTCGCTGATCGCAGGTACCGCGGTCGCGGCCAGCACGCTTGCCGCGCCCGCGCTCGCGCAGAACGACAGCCGCAGTTTCGTGCTGGTGCATGGCGCCTGGCGCGGCGGCTGGTGCTGGCGACGCGTCGCCGACCGGCTCGAAAAGCAGGGGCACAAGGTCTATTCGCCGTCGCTCACCGGGCTCGGCGACCGCTCGCATCTGATCGGCACGCGGCCGACTGTGACCACCCATATCGACGACATCGCCAACATCATCCGCTTCGAGGATTTACAGCGCGTGGTTCTCGTCGGCCATTCCTATGGCGGCCTCGTGATCTCCGGCGTCGCCGAAAAGGCGCAGAAGCAGATCGCTTCGATCGTGTTCCTCGATGCGTTTGTTCCGGAGAACGGCGCGACCATCATGAGCCTGTCGCGGCAGGGATTGCGCGACAATGTCAACGCCGCGATCAGGCGCGGCGAGTTGGGCATTCCGCCGGCCAGCGCGGCCATCTTCAACGTCAACGAAAAAGATCGCGCCTACGTCGACAGGAAATGCACGCCGCAGCCGATCGGCACCTATGGCGATCCGGTGAAACTCACCGGCGCGCGGGAGAAGATCGCGAAGAAAGCGTACATCCGCGCGAAGGGCTTCAACTCGGCCGGCTTCGACGCCATCGCGGCAAGGCTCAAGGCCGATCCGTCCTGGAACGTGCACGACATGCCCTGCGGACATGATGCGATGATCGACATGCCGGATCGTCTCACTGAGCTTTTGCTCGCAGCGTCATGAAAAACGCCGCGCCCAGAGGGACCTGAGCGCGGCGCGCCTCCTCATTCCGGCGCCCGCTGGAAGGTCGCACGCCGGACGAGTAGCCTATGATCCGAGAGCCGGTTACATCGCCGGCAGGATCGCGATGTCCTTCACGTCACCCTTCACGCCTTCGATGGTCGCAGCCTTGGTGGCCTTGCCGGTCTTCAGATCGACCGACCACAGGTCGGCGCCGGTCATCGCCCAGGCCTCGTTCTTGGTGCCGTCGGACCAAATGTCGAACGCGATCATCTTCGGCGAGGCACCGAGCATGCCGACCGTGTTGAGAACGCCGTCATTCGGCGGAACCTGCTTCACCAATGCTCCGGTGCCGAGATCAATGTTGAACAGATCGGTCGACTTCGTGCCCTTCACCGAGTTGGTATAGGCGCCGGCGCCGATCATCGGGGTCTTGCCCTTGCTGGCATCGCTGTCGGCGTATTTGTGGCTGCCATCGGTGATGACCTTGCCGTCATCGACATTGACCCGAAGGCTGGTGCCGTCATTGCCCATCACGCGGAGACGATCGGCGGCCGGATTGAAGTCGACCGTGGCCCAGACGCCCTGCTTCAGCATGGTCTCGAGCTTGGATTTCATGGTGGCCTTGCCGTCCATGCCAATGGTGTAGAGCGTGCCGTCGGCAGCCAGCGCGTAGAGCATATTGTCGGCCGGGCGTACGTCGATACCGAGGATGTCGCCCTTGATGCCGTCGACCTTCATCGATTTCGTCACCTTCTTGGCGTCGGTATCGACGATGGCGATGGTGTCATTGCCGATCAGGGCTGCGACCTGAGCGGCCTGCGCCGCGACAGCGGAAAATGTGACGGCCGCGGTTGCGGCCAGCAATGTCTTGAACGTCATCTGCAAAACTCCCTGCTTTTGCGCCCCGGGGGTTGGGGTCGTGGCGGATACCGGCCGGGATGCCGGTTTGGATGCAGCCCGAGAAAAAATCTTTTTGCAGGTTCCCTGCATCCAAACGCCGCGGTGACCGGGTAACCGGTCGATACAACGGAACAGGGCTGCTATACGCAGACGCAACAGGGACCGGTTCCGGAATGACGATGGACGACCAGGCCGATGAGGCGCAGTTGACCGCAGCGCTGTTGCGCTGCGCCGGCGGCGACCGCGCGGCTTTGCGCGTGATATTCGATATGGAAGCCGCCCGCATGACCGGCGTTGCATTTCGCATTCTGCGTCGACGCGACCTCGCCGACGAGGCGGTGCAGGAGGCGTTCCTCAGAATCTGGCGGCTATCGAAAAGCTTCGATCCGGCGCGCGGCGCCGCCCGCACCTGGATCTATACGGTGCTGCGCAACCGGGCGCTGACGCTGCTTCAGGATGAGGCGAAATATCCGGCCTCCGATAGCGACAGCGAATGGCCCGAGGCCTCGGCGGAAGCGGCATTTGCCATGCTGCCGGAGACAAGCGCGCTGCGTCGCTGCCTGGAGCAACTCGATCTCAAGCGTCGTTCGGCCGTCGTGCTCGCCTACGCCCACGGCATGAGCCACGGCGAACTGGCCGGCAAGCTCGGCGTGCCGCTCGGCACCGCCAAGAGCTGGACCCGGCGCGGCCTTCTCTCCCTGCAGGAGTGCATGGGATGACCGAGCGCGACAACATTCTCGCCGCCGAGTTTGTGTCGGGCCTGCTCGATCCGGCGCAGCGCGCCGAAGCGGAGCGCCGCGTCGAAACCGACGCCGCGTTTGCCGCGCTGGTTGCGCAATGGCGTGAGCGCCTGTCCGACCTGGACCGCACCGCACCGGCCATGCCGCCGGATCCCGCCTTGTGGCAGCGGATCGAAACCGGTGTCGCAGCGTCACCGCCGGCCGATCGCCGCGCGCAGCCGGGCTGGTTCGCACGGCTCTGGAACTCGATCGACGGCCTGCGGGCGGCCACCGCGACCTCGCTTGCATCCGCAATGGTGTTTGCCATCGTCGCCGGTGTAGCCCTGACCTATGCGACGCGCGAAGCGGTGCGAAAGCCGGTCTATGTCGCGATCCTCGTCAATGATGATACCAAGCAGCCCGGCGCCGTCGTCAATGCCTTCGCCGACGGCCGCGTCGAGATGATCCCGTTGACCGACATCGCGGTGCCGCCCGGCCGCGCACTCGAAATCTGGACCTTGTGGGATCGCAATGTCGGGCCGCGATCGGTCGGCCTGATCAATCGTGCGCGGACCGTGCAACTCAATCTCGACAAGCTGCCGCCCACCGGACCCGACCAGTTATTCGAGATCACGCTCGAGCCCGAAGGCGGCTCGCCGATCGGCCGTCCGACCGGCCCGATCCTCTACAAGGGCACGACCTCACGCTCGCTGTGATGACGTGCCTGGTCGCTCGCACCGGCCCAGGCATCGTCCGGCATTTGCATCAAATCCGAACAAACGGATTGACGCCGCCCTCACCAAGACCGCGCAGGTGCGGGCGCCTGCCTCGCTGTCTCCACGATCGCACGGAGAGATGCGGCATGCGCGCGATCGCGTGAGCCTCCTCCATCACGAGACAGTCTGAATGAAATTTGTCCGGAGCCCGTCTGGCCCGCCTGGGTTCGCATCGATGAAAGCGATCGAGCAGATCCGTCTTCAGCAGGCCTTGCAGGCGCAGAAAAGCGCCGGTCCATTGCCGATCATACTCGGCGCGGTGATCGCGCTGGGAATCGGCCTGCTCGGCGCGAGCGGCACCATCCGCCCGCCGACCTTGTCGCAGGCCAGGATGCAGATCGCGGCTGGCGGGGTCAGGCCACCGGCAACGGTCGCCATCGACGCGAGCATGGACCGCATCGGCAACGCGGAAAACGCGATCCTGCTCCGGACATGCGTACCCTTTGCGCGGTTCGGCCTCGGCGATGCCATCGAGCACCGCCGGTTATACAGGTCGCTGCAAACCGCCAGCGGCTTGCCTGCCGTCTCTGCGATCACCGGGAAACGGCCGAAGCCGATTGACGACGCGCTCTCCGCCGCGATCTGGGCCGAAGCGGCGGACTGCATCTACCGGCAGAATAGCTGGATGCTGTGCGATCCCGACAATCGCGCGCTGGCCGTGGAAACTGCCAGCACCTTCTTTCGCCGCCTGTCGGCCGCGGAGAAGACGGAGCAGTTCGTCGACGGCCGCACGCGCCGCCCCGGCATCGGCGCGGACCCCCGCAGCCAGGCCTTGCAGCATGCGTCCGCGAGCAAGGATCGCGTATTATCCGGCATCCGCGCACAGGTCGCCGAAGGTCGCATCACCGAAACCGATTTCGGCCTGTTCGCGCCCTTCGAGATCACCCAGATCGCTCGGGAGACGCGGGTAGCGCGTGATGTCTGCGCCGCGGAAGATTGAGGCTGGCGGACCGAAGTTCGGCCCGGGGCACCCTACCCCACAACCCTGTCCATATATGCCGCGCCGCCGATATCGCAGACATCGTGCCGGCCGAACCAGCGATAGCGGTTGCGCGCAATCATGCCATAGGCCCAGTTCCGCAGCGGCTTCGGCACAATGCGGAACGCGCGCACCCAGCCATAGCGCGGCAGACGCGACAGCGCGGCAATCGCTGAATCGGAGCGAAGATTGACGGTCCCGTCGATCAGAACCGCATTGCTTTGCGGATTGTCAGGATCGATGCCGTGCTTCAGCGCCAGCGCCCGGCCATAATCGCTCTGGATTGGCGTGAACAGAAACAGACGCTCGCCATCGCGGCTGGCGACGAAGCTCACCCAGCCCGAGCACAGGACGCAGACGCCGTCATAGAGGATGAGCCCGCGCCCGCCCGGCTCGCCGATCTTGTGAAGCTGCGGATCGCCGGGTGGAATCATCTGGATGAATCACCGATCATCGGACATCGCAAGCGCGACAATCATCAACACGATCGCGGGTCCGGTCTTGACCAGAGCGCCGAGCGGTTCGATCCAGAGCGCAGGCGTCAGGATCGCGGTCCCGAACATGTAGCCAACGGCGACCACGATGCCAGCGACCAGCCCGATCCGGGATGTGCGGCGAAACGCGATCAGCAGCCCGACCGCGATATCCGTCAGGCTCGACGTAATGACAAACGCGTGCGATTGACCGCCTGGAAAGCCAGAACGGGCCATCATGTCGAGCGCATCGTCATAGGCGACCGTGATCGCGATCAGCCCCGAGACCAGCCAGAACACCGCGAGCACTGTGATGATCAGCGCCTTGAGCAGATAAAGCCGCGCGAACCAGCGGTTCTCCACCGTCGCCGGACGTTCGTTCAGCACGGCATCGAGCGAACGCGGCGCAATCCCGGTATCGGTCATCCAGCGTAAAGGATCGCCGATCACGCCGCGTCGCAATTCGGCAATGGCGGTCGAGCGCATTGGTGGCGACCAACCGAGCCATGACGACAGGTCGCCGGCTTTGGCGCCGAGATCGATCATGAATTCAGGCATGCGAAGCCGCCACGGCCAGATATCGCCGAGCCATCGGCGCAACCGGACAATCACACTTTCCAGGCTGTGCGGTTCAGGATGCATCAGGTCGTAAACCGCCGCAAAGGGCTCGCCCGGCTTCCAGCGCCCGGCGAGCGCCGCTACCGTGTCGGCGATGTCCTCGACCGCGACATAGCGGAACGGCCGTTCGGCCAGGGCCTTCGGCAGATCGACCGGCAAGGCCGCAAGCGACCGCAGCATCGCGCTGCCGCCATAGGGCGCGGGCGCAAGCACCATGCCGGGGCGCAGGATCGCATGCGGCAAGCCGGATTCCACGATCAGCCCGTCGGCGCGCCGCTTGCTCTGCGCGAATGGCGTGACATCGCCGCCGGGCTCACCGGGGATCGAGGTGTGGATCAGCAGCACCGGCCGCCCGACCGCGCACAACGCCGCGATCAGCCGCTCGATAAATCCGTCATGCGCCTCGTGGGTGGACTTTCCCGGCTGGTCCTGCAGCACGCCGATGCAATTCAGCACGATGTCGGCGCCGCTCTGCGCGATCAGCGCCTTAAGGCCGAGAACGTCGAGGCTGGCGATCGGTGTCTCGCGCGCGGCATCCCGGAACATGTCGCGCTGGGCAGACGAGAAGCGGCGCGCCGCCGCGGTCACCTTCGTGCCGCGCCGGATCAGGTCGGCGGCGACGAATTGCCCAATCAGGCCGCTGGCGCCGAGGATCAGGATATGCGTCATCGCATCACCACAGGGTTTCCCGGGCGCGCTGCGGCCACGCCTTGTCGTAAGCCTCGCCGCCGACCCGCGCCGAGGAGATGGCGGACAGGATCTGCCCCGCACTCGGAAGCGACTTGGGATCGACGTGCCGCTGTGGATTCCAAAGGTCGGAGCGGATGACCGCCCGCGCGCACTGGAAATAGACCGACTCCACGTCGACGATGAGCACGCTGCGCGGCGGCTTGCCGTCTATCCTGAAACTGTCCAGCAGCGTCGGCTCGATCGAAATCCGGGCGCTGCCATTCACCCGCAAAGTGCCGCCAAATCCAGGAATGAGGAACAGCAGCGCGACCCGCGGATCGGCGAGGATATTGCGCAGCGAGTCGATCCGGTTGTTGCCGTGGCGGTCCGGCAGGATCAGCGTTTTCGGATCGGCGACCCGCACGAAACCCGGGAGGTCGCCGCGCGGCGAGCAATCGAGGCCGTCCGGCCCGGCGGTGGCGAGCATCGCGAACGGCGATGCCGCGATGTAGCGCGCATAATCCGGGGTGATGTGGCCGGTTTCCTTCACGATCGCGGCCTCGGCGGGCGTGCCATAGATCGTTTCGAGCTGTTCGATCGTGGTGACCGTGGTCATCGCCGCCTCCGGAACTCGCCTCGGTGATGCAGGTAGCACGCCATGGACCGGGGAGAAATATGCGTGGCCGTCATGCTGGCAGCGCAAGCCCGAGCCAGTATGGGCAAAAGACGCATGGCCGCGCCCGCCGCTTACGACTAGCCTCGCAGCCTCAATGTGAAAGGATCAGTCCCTTGTCGGACAAAGCCGCAAACGTCGCCATCACACCCGCAACCTATGCCCGCTACGCGCAGGCCTTTCCGACCCTGACTGCACAGGAGATCGCGCGGCTTCACCGTTTCGGCGAAGTGCGTCGCTTCGGCGATGGCGAAGCCCTGTTCCTGACCGGGCAGCCGCGCGGCATGCACGTCATCCTGTCCGGGCATGTGGTCGCGAGCCAGCGCGACGGCCTCGGCCATGTCACGCCAATCGTGGATTTTGGCCCGGGCCAGTTCATGGCCGAGGTCGGCTCGCTGGCGGGAGACCCGTCGCTGCTTGACGCGCATGCCGAAGGCGAGGTCGAGGCGCTGGTGATTCCGCCCGCCGGTCTGCGGCAATTGCTGATCGCGGAAGCCGAGCTTGGCGAGCGGGTCATGCGCGCCATGATCCTGCGGCGGGTATCGCTGATCGAGAGCGGCGCCGGCGGCGTCGTTCTGATCGGCGCGCACAGCGCCGTCGACGTGGTGCGGATCGAGAACTTCCTCACCCGCAACGCCTATCCGCATCACCTGCTCGATCCCGCGACCGACCGCGAAGCGCAAGACGTCATCGCCCGCTATGCCCCGCAGCCGAACGACCTGCCGCTGGTGGTGACGATCAACGGCGACGTGTTGCGCAATCCCGACGACAACACGCTCGCGCATGCGCTGGGGATGCTGGAGAAGATCGACCCGGACAAGGTCTATGACGTGGTCGTGGTTGGCTGCGGCCCCGCCGGTCTTTCGACCGCGGTCTATGCGGGCTCCGAAGGCCTGTCGGTGATGGTGGTCGAACGCAGCATGTATGGCGGCCAGGCCGGCGCCAGCGCGCGGATCGAGAATTACTTCGGCTTTCCGACCGGCATTTCCGGCATGGCGCTGGTCAGCCGCGCCTTCGTGCAGGCGCAGAAATTCGGCAGCGAGATCATGAACCCGCTGGCGGTCACGCGGCTCGACTGCTCGCAGCCTGACGGGCCGTTTCGCCTCGATACTGACGGAGGCCGTATCCAGGCACGCGCGGTGGTGATCGCAAGCGGCGCGCGCTACCGCCGGCTCGAGGTCGACAATCTCGGCGATTTCGAAGGCCGCGGCGTCTGGTACTGGGCCTCGCCGATCGAAGCGCGGCTATGCGCGAACGAGGATGTCATGATCGTCGGCGGCGGCAATTCCGCCGGCCAGGCCGCGGTCTATCTCGCCGCGCATGCCGCGACGGTGCGGATCGTCGTCCGTGGCGCCGGCCTCGCCGCCACCATGTCGCGCTATCTGGTCGACCGGATCGCGGCTGCGCCCAATATCGAGGTGATACCGCACACCGAGGTCATCGGACTTGCGGGCGATGGGCGGCTCGAGCGCGTGCGCTGGCGCAACCGCAATACCGGCGAGGAAGATGAAGCGGCGGTCGGCAACCTGTTCCTGTTCATCGGCGCCGCCCCGGCAACCGCCTGGCTGGCCGATTGCGGCGTCGAACTGGACCGCGCCGGCTTCGTGGTGACCGGCAAGGAATGCTCCGCCGGTCATGGCGAAAATCCGCTGCAATCGAGCATTCGCGGCGTGTTCGCGGTCGGCGACGTACGCTCCGGCTCGGTCAAGCGGGTCGGCGGCGCGATCGGCGAAGGCGCGCAGGTGGTGGCGGCGCTTCACCGCTATCTCGGCGAACGGAACTCGTGACATGACCAAGCAATGCACCCATGGCAGCTTTATCCGCAAGGTGACACCGAGTGCGCTCGGCTGCGAGGAATGTCTCAAAATTCCCGGCGCATGGTGGGTGCATCTGCGCCTGTGCCGGACCTGCGGTCACGTCGGCTGCTGCGACGACTCGCCGAACAAGCATGCGACCAAGCATTTTCACGCCACACAGCATCCCGTCATCGAGGGCTACGATCCCCCGGAAGGCTGGGGCTGGTGCTATGTCGACGAAGTCTTCCTCGATCTCGGCGATGACGTGACGCCGCAACGCGGTCCGATCAAGCGCTTTGTGCGATAGGACGCGATAGGATCAACTCGCGCGTATCGCCGAGCCGCGGCGCCGGTCGTGCTCGGTCTCGAAATAGTGCTGGCGCTTGGCCTCCAGCATCGCAAGATCGGCGCGCTTGACGACGAATTCGAGCCGTTCGCCATGGCCGGCAGTCGCGACCCCCATCGACAGGCTCAGCGTCATATCCGGATAGAAGGTGTTGTTGATCGCGATCAGGTCCTGGATGGTCTGGATCAAGGCCTCACCCGCCACTTCGTCGGTCTCCGGCAGCAGGATCGCAAATTCGTCGCCGCCGACCCGGCAGGCATAGGCCGGCTTCTCGACCACCGAGTTCAGCACCTCGCCCGCGCGCCGCAACAACGCGTCGCCGGCGGCGTGGCCGGACTCGTCGTTCGCATTCTTCAGGCCGTTCAGGTCCGCCATGATGATGGTGATCGGATGCGGCCCCTTGCGCTCCAGCCGGTTCAGCTCGTCGACATAGAACGAACGATTGTACAGCTTGGTGAGCACATCATGCGTGCCGAGATATTCGAGATAGGCTTCGGCCTTCTTGCGCGCGGTGATGTCGGTCAGCGCAACCTGCACCAGCGACCAGTCACGTTCGCTGCCGGGCAGAACGGAAAATTGCAGCAGCAGGTTCAGCTTGGTGCCGTCGAGCGCGTAGTTCACCACCTCACGTAGCTGGAACATCTTGTTGTCCCACAGATCGATCAGTTGTTCGCGGAAATGCGTTTCCATGTCGTCGCGGAACACATCGGGCAGCGCCCTTAACAGCGCCGCCTTGTCGGACGCGCCGAACAATTCCAGGGTGCGGCGGTTTACGTCGAGAACGCGGATCTCGCTCAGGCAACGCGTCACGAATTCCGGATGCACGTCGGTGAACACGCGAAAGTCGGTGATGCCGCGTTCGCGGATCTCGTCGAGCAGCTTCTTGACGCCGGAAAAATCCTCGACCCACAGCGACACCGGCGAATGCGCGAACAGCCCGAGGGCATAATTCTCGCTCGCGGTCATTTTCCGGCGGGTATTTTCGCGATCGGTGACGTCCTCGATCGCGATCAGCACCCGCTGCCAGCTATCCTCATGCCCGGGCAGGATGCGACCATGAAGCTGAATGTCGAGCCGCTCGCCGGTGAGGGTATAATTCACGGTGTGGCTTTGGAACGTGGGTTTGCCTTCCCACAGCTGCACCAGTTCCTCGACATGAGCCGTCAGCATGTCGTCGCGCAGCACCGTGTCGAGATTGGCCACCAGATGGTCTGCGTCGTTCGCCCGATACAGCGACAGGGTCTTGCGGTTGACCTTGATCAGCCGGATGCAGGCAGAACATTGCTTCACCCGCGACAGGTCGGCCGCGAAATGCGCACGCAAGTCAGACACGCCGTCGGCGCGCCATTGATCGAACAGCGCCTTTAACGCGCTGTAATCCTCCAGCCAGAGCGACACTGGCGCGAGATCGAACATCTCGGCATCGTCGTTGACATGCGTGTGCTGGACGTTGTCCACGGGGTGATTGGCCATCCAAAACCTGCGGAAGCGGGCGATTTCAAATCGCGAAATTCGTCCAAGTATATGTGATTCCCGATTAGCAAAGCGTGTCTGACCGGCTACGCGCAATTAACCGTTTTGACACCACGCCCGGGGGCTCGGGTCAGCGTCTTTTCACGAAAAGTATCGGTAAATTTTTGAGCAGCAGCCGCCGCTCATCAATGTCCCATCTCACACCGATGCTTTGAGCTACGTCAAGTATCCGACCGCGGCCGCCACTTAGCCTGTTTCGCAGGGAGAAAACGGCCATGACAACAATTCGAAGCATTGCGCAGCCCTCGGTGCATGAGGGAGAAGTCGGAGTCCACTCGCTGGATCAGTTCGTGCTCGCAGTTCCCGACCTGAAAACGGCGGAACAATTCTACAGTGATTTCGGGCTCGATGTTCGCAACGCGCGTCACGGCCTGGAATTGTTCAGCGCCGGCGGCGATCACTGCTGGGGACGCATTGTCGAAGGGCAGAGCAAACGGCTGCATCATCTCTCGTTCGGCTGTTTTGCGGAGGACCTGCCCTACTTCCAGGAGCGCATGGAAGAGAATGGCGTCGAGATCCTCGATGCACCGCTCGGTCTGGAAAGCAACGGGCTGTGGTGCCGCGATCCGGCCGGCCTGCTAGTCGAGATCAAGGTCGCCCCGAAAGTGTCGCCCGATCGCAAGATGAGCGGGACCTGGTCGTCGTCGCCTGAAGGGGTGATGGGCGCCTGCGCACGCGTCAAGGCGCCGGTGGTGCGGCCGCGCCGGCTGTCGCACCTGCTCGCCTTCACCACCAATGTCGACGAGGCGACGACATTCTATTCGCGCGTCCTCGGTTTGCGGCTGTCGGACAGCACCGGGCTCGCGGCCTTCATGCATTCGATCCATGGCAGCGACCATCACATTCTGGCCTTCGCGCAGGCAGAGGCGCCGGGCATGCATCATTGCAGCTGGGACGTGGCCGGCATCGACGAGATCGGTCTCGGCGCCATGCACATGGCATCGAAGGGCCACGTCAAAGGCTGGGGCCTCGGCCGCCATGTGCTGGGCTCGAACTATTTCCATTATGTTCGCGATCCGTGGGGAAGCTTCGCCGAATATTCCGCCGACATCGACTACATCCCGGCGACCCAGCTCTGGGAGGCGGGACGCTACGACGACGAGGACTCGTTCTATCTGTGGGGCCCGGAGCCGCCGGTGGACTTCACCACCAATTACGAAGCGCGGAACTGATCACCGCTTTCGCCCGTATTGATCCCGATCAAGGTCAGGGGCGCGGTAACGGGCCTAATGGGCGGCATGAAACCGCGCTTCAAGCTGCGTCATGCTGTGGTCGGATATGTCGTCGCGCTCGTCTTTGCATTCAACGGGCTGCTGGCGAGCGTCATTGACGCAAGCATGGCTTCGGGCGGCAGTTCGTTTGCCCTGATCAGCTGCCTTGGCGGGCCAGCGCCGGGACAACAAATCCCTGGCCAAAGCGACCACGCGGCGAAGTGCAGTTGCAATTTGAGTTGCTGCTGCGCCAGTGGCTCGCTCGCCCGCAATGGCAGCGAGGTCGACATTCAGTATCCTGCGGTGAGCACCGCATTCCTGCAGCGCGCACACGCGCCGGTCGTTCGCGACCTCCGCACCGGTCATCCGCTGCATCTGCGATCGCCGCCGGCGGTTACCGCCTCTGCCTGACCGAACTGCCGATCCGCCTGTCCCCCATCCGAGCACCTGTTACGCGCGCAGAGAGCACCGAAGCAATCGCGCCAGCGGCCTGTTCCATTCGTAGCTAAATTACCAATTTTGTTACAAACGGCACGAAACCTGCATCGGGGATGCTGTGAATCCTCGTAGCCGGGAAGATCTGCCATGCGCTGCCGCGTACCGACGCTGTCTGCACTCATATTAGCCATGCTGGCTCTTGCGTTGCCTGCAAGCGGCGCACTGGCGCAGACCAAGCTGCGCATGGTGCTGGACTGGAAATATCAGGCCCAGATGGGGCCATTTTTCCTGGCCGCGGATCGCGGATATTTCAAAGACGAGAACCTCGAGGTTTCGTTCGACCAGGGCGAAGGTGCGGGCGCTGCCGTACCGAAGATCGCAGCCGGTCTCTATGACCTGGGCTTTGGTGGCCTGGACTCGGTCGTCATCCTGAGCGCAACGCGTCCGGCCGAAGCGCCGGTGGTTGTGTTTCAGGTCTATGCGCGCGCGCCCTTCGTCATCGTCACGCGCTCGGACAGCCCGATCAAGACGCCGAAGGATCTGGAAGGCAAGACCATCGGCGGTCCTGCCAATGACGGCGCGTTGAAGCTGTTTCCCGCTTTCTCCAAGGCCACGGGAATCGACGCGAGCAAGGTCACGATCACCAACATGGCCCCAAATCTCAGGGCGCAGATGCTGATGCGCGGTCAGGTCGATGCGGCTTTCGCATTCCGCACCGCGATCTATATGGACAACAAGCTGATGGGCGGCGATCCGGACAAGGACTTGCGGTTCATCGCCTACGAAGATCACGGGCTGGATCTCTATTCCAACGCCATCATCGCGTCCCGCAAGCTGGTCACGGAAAATCCGGAAGCGCTCCGCGGCTTCCTGCGCGCGCTCAATCGCGGCATCAAGGACACGGTTGCAGACCCGGAGGCTGCCGTGCAGGCGGTCATGAAGCGCGAGCCATTGCTGAAGCCGGACATCGAGCGCGAACGGCTTCAGTCGATGTTCAAGAACGACATCAACGCGACCGAAGCCGCGAAGATCGGGCTCGGCGATGTCGACGACGACCGCCTCAAGCGCACGATCAAGATCGTCGTGGATGCAAACGGGCTGCCGCGCACGCCCGCGCCAAACGAGGTCTTCGATCGCAGCTTTCTGCCGCCGACGGCCGAACTGATCCGCAAATTCTGACAAGAGAGAAGCGCGACCGCCGGACAATATTCGGCTGTTGTGCTTCAGTGCCTCGCGCGCATTTCTTCGACCAGGAGATGATACAAACGTGCCCGCCAATCACGACACAAACGATTCTGCTGCGGTTTACCGAGAGCAGGGTCTCGGCCAACGCATCGGCTTCGGCACGAACCCTGCCGTCCTCATCATCGATATGCAGCACGACTTCTGCGACCCGGACGCGCCGACGACGCTCTGGCCATCAATCGCGACGACCTATGAGCCAATCAATCAGCTGGCCGCAGCCGCCCGCGCGCGCCGCCAGCCGGTCCTCTACACCCAGGGCCTGGTCGCTGCCGACGGATCGTCCGCGGGACTGTGGCGCTTCAAGCAGCGCTACCACGCCGAGGGCCGCGTCCAGATCGAAGGCAGCCGCGGCGCAGCGATCATCCCGGAAGTGGCGCCGCAGCCCGGGGACAGGGTCATCAGCAAATGGCGGCCCAGCGCGTTCTTCCGGACCGACATTGAGGTTTTTCTGAATACCATGGGCGTGGACACGCTGTTGCTCTGCGGTAGCAGCGTCAGCGGTTGCGTCCGCGCCACCGTGACGGACGGTTTCATGCGCGACATCCGCTGCATGGTGGTCCGCGAATGCGTGGCCGACCGGACGCCCGCCGTCATGGAAGCAAACCTGTTCGACATGGACCAGAAATATGCCGACGTGGTGACGGTTGCCGAGTGTCTCAGTTACCTTGAGGGCTTTCCGCTCAGGAACTAATATCGCCGGCGTCGCGCAGAACAGGCGACGCGGTCAGGGTCTCAGCCAACTGAACAATTCTACAGCGCTTTCCTCGCAAAGCGGCGTTGTCTGATGCCGGTTTACGGTTCCTCTACCCTGTTTTCTCGACGCCCCCAGGCGCTAACCATCTGGTGGGCAGGCTCTGCCACTCTGCGCCGCGACATGTCCTGTGCGAGTCGCGAATGCCTGAATCCAGAGAAATCCTGTCCCAGCATCGCCGCTGGCTGAAGACGCGCTTCGCTTTCGGCCGCAAGCGCCTCGACTACAGCATCACGAGCAAACAGGACGCGAGCCTGCAGGAGACGGTCGGTTACGACACGATTGCACCGCGCTCGTCCTACGTGACCGTGACCGACCCGGACCGCGACCTGCGCTGGACGCTGTTCGTGTTCAGCGGCCTGGCGCTGTTCGCGGCCTTCCGTGCAAACGCCGATCCGCTGATCCTGTTCGCGCTCTATGGCGGCGTGACCTTTGCCGCAGCGCTTGTGCTGATCCTGACCCGGAAATGGCGCAACGTCGGCTACACCGCTATCCCGGCCGGCACCTTCAACATCCTCGTCCTCGACGACAGCCAGCACGACATGATCGTCGGCAAACTCGAGGCATGCCGCGCTGATGCACTGACGCGCGGCCTCGCATCGCCCGATGGCCTGACGTTGCGGACCTACCTGCGCCGGCTGCGCTGGCTGGTCGAGAACGGCGTGATGACGCGCGACGCCTTCATGCAGCGGCAGACAGCCCTGCTGCCGCAGGCCACGAAAAGCTTTCTGGCAGACGAGCCCGCCGCGTCGGCGCCGCTGACATTCACCCAGCGCCGGCTCGCGACCCGCATCGACCTGACGCTCGATGCCACCCATTTTGTCTATAGCCGGCGCACGCTCTTCAACGGCAGCGAGCGCTTCACCATGGAATACCGCAACCTGCGCGATCCGGCGATGCACGAGGAAACCGACCGCCAGATCGAACTGGCCGTAATCCTGTTCCTCTGGGTCGGCGCCGTCATCGTCACCTGGGGAGGCGCGATCCAGCACGGCCATCCGGCGAACTATTATGTCGGTGGCATCGGGCTGCGGCGGGCGATCGCGGATTTCGGGCCGATGCTGCTGTTCGCGCTCTGCGCCGCGGCCGTCATCCCGTGGCTGACCCAGTTGCGGATCGCGAAGCCATGGCCCGGCGTGCCGCTGATCCGCGACCGCCAGTACGACGAGATCGTGTCCGCCATTGCCGACCGGCGCCTCATTGCGCTGCGTGCGCTCGCAAAACCCGATCCGCTGCTGCATCCGCAGGAACAGGTCCAGTTGCTCGACGAATTGCACGAGAGCGGCGCGCTTGATGACGAAGAGCACAGGCGTGCGGTCGGCCTGGCCGAGATCGCATTCGGCGATCCGGCGCTGGACGAGCTGGTGAACGACGAGCCGGCGCCGGCGAGTGAGCGGGCTTTGCACTGAGCCTGCCCTTTTATCGCCGCGCGACTCCGCCCATATTGCGGGGGCATGCCGAAATCCCCTGACAAGCCGAAAAAGCCCAAGGATTACGCACGTCCGACCCGCGCCAAGGCGCACCGGCCGGACGCGCCGAAGCACGATCCGGCGCTCGACGATCTGCTCAATCCCGGTATCGGTCGCGGCACCGCCGGTTTGGGCTCGGGAACCGGGCTCCAGCCGCCGCCGGATAATTCCTTCGACCGCCGGGCAGACCGGCGCAACGAGCATACCGCGCGCAGTTCCACGCCGGACGCATTCCGCGAGAAGCCGCAATCCGGCTATGTCGCGCGCTCGCCGTTCGAGGGGCCCCCGGTCTCGGGCCTCGATCCGGCGCTGGCGAAGGAGCTCGGGCTCGACGTCGACGAGGATGCGCCGCTGCCGGGTTCCAGCGTAGGCAAGCGCCGCGAAAAAAATGCGGACGAGATCGATCTCGGCCGCGGCGTCACCGGCGCATCCGCGTCCAATGCCGCGCTGGAAAATCTGCTGCGCACCGGACGCCCGGAATTCGCCGAACAGGCCTGGATCCCGCATCGTCCGCCCCGCCCGGACAAATCCGAAGGCGGGCTGCGGCTTGAGATCAAGAGCGAACTGCAACCGAAGGGCGACCAGCCCGCCGCCATCGCCGAACTGGTCGACGGCGCCAACCGCCACGATCGCACCCAGGTGCTGCTCGGCGTCACCGGCTCCGGCAAGACCTTCACCATGGCCAAGGTGATCGAGGCGACGCAGCGGCCGGCGCTCGTGCTGGCGCCGAACAAGACGCTGGCGGCGCAGCTCTATGGCGAGTTCAAGAGCTTCTTCCCCGACAATGCGGTGGAATATTTCGTCTCGTACTACGACTACTACCAGCCGGAAGCCTACGTCCCGCGCACCGACACCTATATCGAGAAGGATTCCGCGATCAACGAGCAGATCGACCGCATGCGCCACTCGGCGACGCGCGCTTTGCTCGAACGCGACGACGTGATCATCGTCGCCTCGGTGTCCTGCATCTACGGCATCGGCTCGGTCGAGACCTATTCGGCGATGACCTTCTCGCTGAAGAAAGGAGGACGCATCGAGCAGCGCCAGCTGATCGCCGATCTGGTCGCGCTGCAATACAAGCGCACCCCGGATTTCTCGCGCGGGACGTTTCGCGTGCGTGGCGACACCATCGAAATCTTCCCGGCGCACTATGAAGACCGCGCCTGGCGTGTCTCGCTGTTCGGCGACGAGATCGAGAAAATCGCCGAATTCGATCCGCTCACCGGACGCGAAACCGACGAGCTGAAATTCGTCAAGATCTACGCCAATTCGCATTACGTCACGCCGCGCCCGACGCTCATCCAGGCGATGAGTTCGATCAAGGCCGAACTGAAATGGCGGCTCGACCAGCTCGTGAAGGCCGGCCGCCTCTTGGAAGCGCAGCGGCTGGAGCAGCGCACCACCTTCGATCTGGAAATGATGGAAGCCACCGGCTCCTGCGCCGGCATCGAGAATTACTCGCGCTATCTCACCGGGAGGAAGCCCGGCGAGCCGCCGCCGACCCTGTTCGAATATGTCCCCGACAACGCCATCGTGTTCGTCGACGAAAGCCATGTCACCATTCCGCAGATCGGCGGCATGTTCCGCGGCGACTTCCGGCGCAAGGCGACGCTGGCGGAATACGGCTTCCGCCTGCCCTCCTGCATGGACAATAGACCGCTGCGCTTCGAGGAATGGGACGCGATGCGGCCGCAGACCATCGCGGTGTCGGCGACGCCGAGTTCGTGGGAGCTCGATCAATCCGGCGGCGTGTTCGCCGAGCAGGTGATCCGCCCGACCGGCTTGATCGATCCCCCGGTCGACATCCGCCCCGCGCGCACGCAGGTCGACGACCTGGTCGGCGAAGTGCGCGCCACCGCGCAGAAAGGCTATCGCTCGCTAATCACGGTGCTGACCAAGCGCATGGCCGAGGACCTCACGGAATATCTGCACGAGCAGGGCATTCGCGTGCGCTACATGCATTCGGACATCGACACCATCGAGCGCATCGAGATCATCCGCGACCTGCGGCTCGGCGCCTTCGATGCGCTGGTCGGCATCAACCTGCTGCGCGAGGGCCTCGACATTCCGGAATGCGCGCTGGTCGCGATCCTCGATGCCGACAAGGAAGGCTTCCTGCGCTCAGAGACCTCGCTGATCCAGACCATCGGCCGCGCCGCGCGCAATGTCGACGGCCGCGTCATTCTCTATGCCGATCAGGTCACCGGATCGATGGAGCGCGCGATGGCCGAGACCGGCCGCCGCCGCGAGAAGCAGGAGGCCTATAACAAGGAGCACGGCATCACGCCGGAATCGATCAAGCGGCAGATTTCCGACATCATGGGCAGCGTCTACGAGCGCGACCATGTGCTGATCGACACCGGCGACGGCAAGGGCGAGTTCGGCGAAGCCGCGACCATCGGCCATAATTTCGAGGCGGTGCTGGCCGATCTCGAAACCCGCATGCGCGAGGCCGCGAGCGATCTAGATTTCGAGGAGGCGGCGCGGCTGCGCGACGAACTCAAGCGCCTGCGCGCCACCGAGCTTGCGGTGATGGATAATCCGACCACGAAGCGTCTTCCGGCTCCCTCCACCTCCGGGGGAGGGTCGCGCGGTAAAGCTACGCGGGGCGGAGGCGCTTCGCGCGTCGATCCTTACTCCCGCCCGCACAAGCCCACCCTCGACGAGATGGGCGTGGCCTCCTATCACGAGGTGCTGCCGGATCGTCCGGGCAAGGGGAAGAGCCGCGGCGGCGGCGATGCCCCCCATTTCCCCGATCTCGACTCCATGGGACCCGGCACCGAATCCGTGCCCTATCGCGAGGGCGCCACGCCGCCGAAACGGCAGGGCGACGGCCCGCGCTCCAATGCCGGCAAGGCCGGCCAGCGCGGCGGCTGGAGCAGCAAGAAGTTCAGGAAGTAGCGATGCGACTGTTGCGCCTCGTGCTCTTGCTGGCGCTCGCGGTCACGATCAGCGCCGGAGCGCTTCGCGCCCAGGACGGCGACACCGCACCGCGTCCGTTTTCGCCGATCCCGAAAGGCCAGAATGAAATCCGCTACACCGACCCGAGTCAGATCCCGCCGCAACTGATGCAGGCGATCAAGGAAGCATGGTGCAACCCCGAACACGAGATGCGGCAAACTCCGATCCATGTCTTCGAGATCGAAAAGTCTCGCAGCCGCCGCACGGTCGCGCTGGTACCCTGTTTCGGCATAGCTGTTCGCAGCAAAGCTTTCATTTTTGATCGCCCCACCATGCAGTCGCGGTCGCCGCAACCGATGGCCTTTCCCGTCATCGACGTGCATGGCGGCATCGGCATGAGTTTTGCGCCGGGATATCTGACCTGGGACGAGACCAATCAAGTTCTGCACGCGAGGCTGGGCAGCGATCTGTGTCCCAGTCCCGCTCTGCGCTACACCTATCGCTTCGAACCACAAGATAGGCAGGATGCACCTCTGAGCTGGGTGCTGCTCAAGGCGGAGATCGATCGCAATGGCTGCGGCAACCCGCGCAACCAATGGGAGCCGTTCTGGGAAGCACCCACGCTCTCGGATCGAGAAATGCCGAGGTGAGCGCTTGATTGACGCCAGGCTCATCTTTCACACCACCGCCCTCGCCTGCCTCCCACTCCTGCTCGCCGCATCAACCGCAGACGCCGCGCCGAAAACGTCCGAACAAATCATCGCCTGCACCGGCCCGTTCGCGAAAAGCGTCACCCATGCGAGTCTGGTGAAAGCCTTCGGCACGCGCAACGTCGCGATCGAGCGCGTCGGCATCGGCGAAGGCGAAATGCAGACAGCCAGCGTGATCTTCCCGCGGGACAAGGCGCGGCGCATCGAGGTGCTGTGGATCGACGAAAAGCGCCGGCGCAATCCATCGGAAATCCGCACCGGAATCGATTCGACGTGGCATACCGCGCAGGGCATCCGCCGCAGCATGTCGCTCGGCGAGGTCGAGGCGCTGAACGGACGGCCGTTCGAACTCTGGGGCTTCGGATTCGATTACGGCGGCACTAGTCTCGACTGGAAGGGCGGCGCGCTCGCCACACAGGCCGGCGGCTGCACGCTGACCCTGCGCTTCACCATGCGCGACGGCGCCGACAATGCCGGCGTTTACATCGGCGAGCAGAGCCTGATGTCGGACAGCGAGGCGATGCGGAAGGCGGACCCGGTGGTGGATGCGGTGGGGCTAAGGTTTGGGGAGTGAGTCTCTGGTAGCGATCATGCGTTTAGGCAATGGACAACGAAATCAGCCATCCAATCCCATAGCGCCCTTAGGTGATCGGGAGACGGCGCAAAATTTGGCGAATGCACATACCGATTCAATGTATCGGCGGACAGCAAAGAGTCGTGCTGAGGAAACTTGTTTAGGAGCTCAAGATACTTTGCATCTATCTTATTTTGCGCACGAAGGTCTTGCGCGACTTTGACAACCCTCCTGGCAAGATTATCGTTTTGATTGATTGTGGCGAGCTTGGTCTGTTGAATGTAATTCTCAACTGCAAGCTCTACTAGAACGCGGAACAAAACTGAGATTGCATTGGGATGATCCGAAAGCCGCAGGAAGAACTGCAACTCTTCCCAAATCGCTCTATGCCGCTGGATACGACCCGCCCAAGCAATTGAGTAAACGGTATTTGGAATTAGGGTATCGCGCTTCTTCGGAACTGGCGCACGGGACGGGATCGCCCGCACAACACTTCTTTCTTCTTTCTTTTCGAAGTCTTTAACCGCCAGTGAATGTTCTGCTGTTGGAAGTATCCTGTCCTGATCCAAGCGATCAAGATACGCTCTCTTTCCATCTACGTCCCAAATGTCGCCCAGCACGATTTCCCTGTTGGCAAAATCCTCAGCTATCTTTCGCAAAGCACGCAAGACGACTGGCTCGTCGTGCGTATATTCAAATCTCCCATTGGCGGCCGTAAACCCCACGCGGTTTCGAAAAGTCTCTGCAGATAAGAGACGATTGAGGTTTGATCTTGGAATTTTTTTTCTGGGTAACATACCAGATTCCGACAACCTCTTCTCAATCTCGTCGGCCGCATTGAACCCGCCTCCCCGTCCGGTCCGATTGATGAAGTTGGACTTCATCCGATCATCCCAGCTTGATTGGCCCACGCCGCCTTGAGATCCTGTGTGGCGTCGAAACAGAATTTCGTCGATACGATCGCGATCGGTTTCGACTTGGCACTGAACAGACGTTGGAAAGTCTCCCAACCAAGCGGCCCTGCGCTCCGCAAAAAACTCTTGAAGTTCTACAGTCGGCGCCCGTTTTGGCTTATCTAAGAGCTTCAAACACGTCGTGCGGCGGTTACCGTCGAAAACTACGAAACCGTCTTCTTCATGATAAACGAGCGGCGGCTCGAATATCTCACCGCTTTTGACAAGATCTCTTGCGAGGTTGCGCATTTGCGGTTCAAAATTATTGAATAACCAAGCAATCGCGGCAGTCTCATTTTCTAATTCACCATGCCTGTCGTTTGCTCGATTTATTCGCAGCGACTCCAATGGAATTAAACGGTAGCTCATCGCTTCCCCAACACTGGCGGCAGACCGCAAAAACTATCCCTTGGTAGAGCTGGGAAATTATACAACCATATTGACTTTTCGCGAATTAGGTTTATTTTCCTCTTCACCTCGCTCATCGAGGGGCGCTCTCGCGAGGCGTCGTCTGAGCGGAGCGAGGTGCGGCGCCCTGCGGGCTGGCTTCGCAAGCCGGCACCCGGGCGGCGTCCGGGGCTCCGCCCGGGGTCACTACGGACCCCTGCCAGGAGCTGGCTGACGCCATGCGTAGCTTCAGACGCATGGAGGCAAAGCGCGGCCCGGCGCCGATAAATCGCTGCCAAGGACAAGTCCCGGACGGCGCAAGCTTGTCTGGGGCGGCGCGCCGAGAGGCGGCTGCGCACCCGCAATGGCGCGCGGCATTCAGGAACGGCCCTGCGCCTGTCGGCGCGCCGTCCGCCCCTCTCCTCCCCTTCGCGATGCGCGCGGCATCGCGAGGACGATCCGCTGTGGCTGTTTGAGATTCGAATCCGTCGCTTCACCCGTCACCCTGAGGTGCGCGGCGACACGCGCCACGCGAAGCTTGGCCAGCCGAACGAAAGCCGCGCCTCGAAGGGCGACGGCCCGCGTGGCAGTGGCGTCGGCCGTGCATCCTTCGAGGCTCCTCGCTGCGCTCGGCGCACCTCAGGATGACGGCACAGAGAGCGCATGCGCTCGTCGCACCTCAGGATGACGGCGAAGAGGCATTCGCGCGTTGCACCTCAGGATGACGGTGAGAGAGCGCTGCGCACGTCGCACATTGGAAGCACGCACAGCAAGACGGCCCCGCTTGCGCGAGGCCGTCCTGTATTCCCGGTTCAACCGTATCAGGCGAGCGTTAGCGGCAGACCCGGCGGGTCTTCACGATCACGCGGCCGCCAGGCGTCACGGTGCGGGTCTTCATCACGCGGCATGTACGAGCATTGGCGCGGCGCCAGTTGCCGTTACGATGCACGCCGGGAGCGGGACCGACGCGTACGCCGACACCATGTTCGCCAGCGCGGATGTTCACCTGCGCATTGGCGGGCGCGGCAACGGTGAGAGCAGCAAACGCCGCGGCGATCAGGAACAGTTTCTTCATGGTTCGTCCTCTGGGGTACCCGCGGGAAACGGAACGCGCCCGCCATCGTTCCGAAGCCTCGCGGCATTTATTCTTTCCTTTGTGAGGAACGATGAACGCCTGAGTGACCGTTCATCGGGGCGATCCGCGGCTCGATGGCACGCGAGCGTGATCGCGTCGGGCGCAGGCCTGCGATGACTCGCCCGCGGCGCTGCGTTAGCCTTTGCGCAGCCCGACCGGAGTCCCCGCCATGCGCCGCCTGCTTGCCGCCGCGTTCTGCCTCGCCAGCACCGGGGCTTTTGCCCAGCCCGTCAGCTTCGCCGATCTGGAAGGCCTGACGCTGGAGGCGAACTGGATCGAGGCCATGACCTTCAGGCCGGAGAAGGAAAAGACGCCGCGCAAGACCACGAGCCCGCGCCAGGTGACGCTGGCTTTCGGTCCGAACGGCGCGATCCAGCACAAGCTGGTCCGCGTCGCCGGCAAGAATTCGCGCACCGAGAACCGGCAGATGATCCTCGGCAAGTCGCAGCCAACCGGCATCGGCTTTGTGCGTTGGGCGCTGGAGGACGGCAATCTGGTCTATATCGAGACGCTGTATTCCGGCGCGCGGCGGCTGATCGTCAGCCTCGACCGGCAGGACGGCAAGCTGACCTGCGCGATCTCGGCTTTGGTCGCGCGCGAGGGCGACAAGCCGGTGCTGACGCTCAGTCTCGCCAATGACAGCAAGGTCGAATTGCTGGACGTGAAGGCGACCGGCGGCGACTGCACCATCGGCAAGCCGTAACGGCGGGTGCGCGCGGGGTTACGCTTCAGCCGGCGCCACGGTGGCGCTCTGCCCGCTCCGCCTGAGCGCGTCGGCGACGAAGCCGGTGGCCTTCATCTCCTCGACGAAGGCACGCAGATAGCGGGCACCGATCGCGCGCGTGGGCTTGGTGCCCATCGCCTGGCGGATCTCCATGAAGCTGTCGGGCAGCAGCCGCAGGTCCGGATTGGTATCGGCATATTTGCCGATCAGCTGGCGCACGCCGCCGATGGCGTCGAGCTTTTCGCGCGCGAACAGTTCGAGCAGCGATGCGGCGTCCGGCGGCGGCAGGCGCACCAGTTCGGCATGCTGCAGCGTGCGGGTGAGATACAGGTCGTAGGCCGATTTCGGCGTCACCAGGATGCGACGGCCCGGCGCGTCGAGTTCGGCGACGTTTTTGTATGGCGCGTCCTTGCGGACGAGATACGTACCCTCGATCAGCACATAGGGCGCGGTGAAAGCGATCTCCGCGGCGCGGACCGGCTCGATCGCAAGGAACGCTACGTCCCAGGCCTGCGGATCGGGCGGCACCGCTTTCGCGGCGTCGAATACGCCGCCGGCGCCGTCAAAGGACACGAACCGCACCGGCACGCCCAGGCGATGGCCCAATTCGCGGGCGAGATCGGAGGCGGTGCCGCGCGGCGCCTGTTCGCTCTCGCCACGCTGCGCCAATACGCCGTTGCCGTAATTGATCGCGGCGCGTAGCACGCCGGCCGGCGCAAGGTCCTTGACGGCGTCGGCCGGGGCCATGCTCATGAGGTCGGTCCGTCCGGCGCAGCTACTTCGTGTTGAATTTCAGTTGCCGCGCGTCGGCATCCATCTCGAGGCAGGTCAGAAGCTCGACATAGCTTGGCGAAGCCATGCCCGCGGTCCGCGCGCAATTGGCGCGGTCGCCGGCCGGATATTTCGACCAGTTGGCCTCCAGCTTGGAGCGGGCTGCATTCTCCTCGGAGATGCACTGGCTGTAGCGCTCGTTCAGGCCGGGGCTGCCGAGACCGCCCTTGCAGGTCGGCTCGATGTTGAAGCGCGGCACCGCATCGCTCGCGGCGATGGCCAGCGGCAGGAGCAGCACGAGCGGCGTGGGGAAGGCCATGGATCTTTGTCTCCGGAAGGCGTCGCCGAATGATAATGCATCGCCGGGCGGAGGGGAATTGCATCCGCCGCGTTTCGGCCGCCCTTTGGAGAAAGACGAAGCAGTGTTAATCTGACGTTTCGATTTCGGCCCGCGGGCCCTTCGCACAGGAGGACGTCATGGCAAAAGGCCAGATGCGCACCAACAAGGAAAAGAAAAAGCAAAAGGCCGATACCGGCAAGACCAAGCCGGTTTCGGCCTACAAGGCATCGCTGTCACAAAGCGGAAAGAAATGAGCGGCCGTCCTGCGCGGGTTTACCACCCGCGCAGGATTTCGCGCGGCTCAGGCCGCGCTTTTCTTCTTCTGCGTCCGCTTCAGCGGAAAAGCCGGGCTGTCATAAAGCGCGCGCATCTCGGCTTCGGTATAGCGCGACTCGTTGACCTCGAGCGTGGCGCCAAGCAGCGCCGCGCCCGGCATCTCTTCGACCGCGAAACGCACGGCTTCGGCGGCGGTGTTGAAGCGCTTGTAGCTGAACGGCCCGCGCACCCGGCGGCTGCGGCTCGGATACAGCTCGGCCGGCGCCTTAAAATCGAACCCGGAAAGGTCACGGACCTGCGCCTGCCACCGGGCACGATTGATGGACTGGGGCTCGTTCGCCATTGGCTTTACTCCTGTCGCTTTAAAAGAATCGCAGCGACGGATGCGGCGCTGGCGAGACATCATCGAAATAGGGCACACTCTTGGAGCGCGCCGGGAGCACGAGGGCTCCGACAGACGTTCCATAGATAGGGGTTTGGGCGTCGAATTGCCAGCCAATATGCCCCCGGACCTCCCATGTCTGCAGGTCAGACCTGCTCCAAACGACTGATAAAGCAACATTTTCCGACAAATATTGCGGTGCAGCAAAAATTGTTGACTTGAGAAGGAAATTGCTTTAGGTTTCAAATAATTTCAGGCGCCGCAGCACGCTCGAAATGTCGAGCCGAAATGGCATTTCGAGCCAGAAGGGCAAAGCCGGCGCCATTTTCAGCCCCGGAGCCAGTTAACCTCATGTCCGACCATCCGATGCGCGGTTTCGCCCGCGCATTTTGCGATGCGCTTGCCGCGCACGAGCCTGCTCGCATCGCCCCGCTGATCCATGACGACATCGACTGGACCATATTCGGCCCGGTGGATCTCCTGCCATTCTTCGGCCACCGCAAGGGCAAGGCGGCCGTCCTGTCGATGTTCGGCCGGATTGCCGAAAACCTGCAATTGCGCGGCTGCGACATGGAACGCGCCCTCACCGACGGCGATCATGCCGCGAGCATGATGCGGGTCACCGCCCGCGATCTGCGCTCAGGCCGCACGCTCAGCCTGCGGCTGGCGTTGTTCGCGCAGTTTTCCGGTGACAAGCTGATGGCGCTGCGCGCGGTATTCGATACCTTCGATGCGGCCGAACAGGCGCTCGGCCGGCATATCGATCTGTCGGCAGCCGCCTGAGCTCGCGGCCGCCCCGCGCTGCGCGAGGCGCCATTGCAGCGCCTTCGCAAGTTACGCATAATTCCCCGCGTTGCCGCGCGAATGCGGAACGGTGATCGCGCGCCACTACGCGGCGATGGGAAGCGGAACCATGAGGCTCACGACGGCGGCGGCCGCACTTGTTGCATTCCTTGCGCTCGTCTCGAACGCTGCGCAGCTCCGCGCTCAAACGACAGAGTCAAAGCCCGCGGACACGAAGCCCGCCGAGATCGAGACGCTCGCCGACAAGGACGTGCCGGCCACGGTGGTATCGCGAATGAAGTGCAAGACGCCGTCCGGCCCGACGACGCGACGGCCCTTTTCCGGCGGCTTCGTCTTCACCCAGTCCTGTACCGACGGCGCCGAGCCGCTCGTCCGCGTCGTGTTCGCCACCAGTCGTGACGGCGCGAATGCACGCATCCTGCAATTTCACCGGCCTGAGGGGCGGCGCATGTCCGCGCTGGCCACCGTCTCGTTCCTGCCTGCGGACAACGAGATTGCCGGCACCACCGGGCGCCTGACGCGCTTGATCTGCCGCTCCGAAGGGCGCTGGCGCATGGAAGGCAAGCAGCCGGCACCGGGCCTGGTCTACTGGCGGCAGACCCGCGATTGCGAGGGCAAGACCGGCTGGCGGACGGTCACTGGCCGCGCGCGGTAACCGGCGGAGACCGCGCGGTATTCGTTGCCAAATTTGCCGCATTGGGACCGCGGGTCCGCCATCGTGACGTGCGGCTCGTGCCTCCTTGCCGTGCGGCTATCTCTACTCCCTGGGGACTGCACGGCGGGGGTCCGCGTGCAACTTGGAACGGAGTATCAAGATGACGGCCATCAAGCGTCTCGGTGATGTCGATCGCCAGGCCTCCAACGAATTCGAAGGTGAAATCCGCGAATTCATCCGCCGCGATGTCTCAAGCCGCCGCCCCGGCAGCGCAGAGCCGTCTGCGACCGCGCAGGCGGAATCCGACAATCTCAATTCGCTGATCGAGCGGGTCTCCGGCGCCACCGTCGGCGAGATCGACCGTCTGATTGCCGAGTTGCAAACCATCCGCTCGCTGCTGCAAAGCGAGGGCGACCGGGTCCGCCGCGAGATCACCGGTTATGCCGGCCTCAGCCAGTCGGCGGTCGCGACCATGAAGGTGATCAACGACACCCTCTCGCAGCTGCGGCCCGGCGCGCTGGCCGGCACTGCCCGCAAGGACTGAACGTCCGCGTCAGAACCCGATACCGATTCCGAATCCACCGCGGCCGCCGATCCCGATCGAGACCGGCGGACCTGCGGGGACGCCACCGCCTCCGAAAATCTCCCGGTCGGTCGGCGGCCGGATACGCTCGGGACGCACCGCCTCGCGCTGCGGAGGGGGCCGCCGAACCGGCGGCTCGGCCTGGCGCTGACGCTCCGGCGGACGCTTGGCCTGCTGCTTTGCCGGCGGCTTGGGGGCCGCCGGAATGGCGATGCATCGATCGCCGGAAACCTGCTGCCCGCTACCGCAGGTGAGCGGGCAGATCCGGCCGCGCTGCACCCTCACCGCTTCCAGTGCGCTGACGGTGGCGCCATTCGTGTCCAGATCCATGCCGGCTTGTCGATTGAACTGATCCATTGCGGCACGCGATTTCGCCGACCAGTTGCCGTCGGTGGTACCCGGATCGCAGCCCACGCGTTTCAGCTGCACCTGAAGGTCGCGCGCGATTGCTCGCATGTCGACCCGCGGCTCCTCCACCTTCGCTTCGGGCGCAGACAGAACAGCGACTTGCGATGGAGTCTGCGTGACCGGCCGCTGTGCGACCGACGCCGGCGGCCCAGCCGGAGGCAGAAGCTTGTCGCGCTGTTGGCGCGCCAGCGACGCGTAGAAGCCGGACGGATGGACGGCGAGAAAAGACTCCCACGCATCAATCGTGCCGACGCGCTCGGCCAGTTCATAATCGCGTTGCGGATCGGCGGCGGGCTCGGCAACCTGAGGGTTGGGCAGGACGGAGATCTGACGCGTCGGCTCCGGCGGCTTGCCCGGGCCTGACACCAGCGCGAGTTGGGCTCCGCCGAGAGAACCGGCCACGAATGGTTCCTGCCGGCTCCCGGTCGCCCGCATCACGTCGTCGCGCACATGGCCGAGCGCAATCCGGATATCCCGGCCGGGCACGGCAAGGTTTTTCACGAGAGCGGCCGCGAACGGGCTGTTGTCGCCCTGCCCGTCTTCCGCCGTGGACCCTGGTTTCGTCGCGAATGCGACCAGCGTATCGGTGGTGACCGGTTCGACCTTGGCGAGCCCGCCGCTCACATTGCGTGTCGCGACGCTCCGCTGCATCGTGCGGACGAACGGGTTGTCGCGGCAGGCATCGAGGATGACAAGGCGCAGCCGCCGCGCCGGCTCGATGGCCCGCATCATGCGGTCGAGCGATAGCGCTTCGTCCTCGACATCGAAATCGCTGGCCAGCTTCGCATCGACCGGCAGAAGATAATTCGTGCCGTTCACCTCGATCCCGTGGCCGGCGAAATAGATCACGGCAATGTCGGAATCCCGCGCGATCGCGGTGAAGTCGCGTGCGGCGCGCTTGAATTCGATATTGCCAAGATCGAGCTTGCTCTCGACCACATCGAAGCCGGCATTGCGGAAGAGCCCGGCGACTGCGTTGGCATCGCGTGCAGGATTGGCGAGCTGACTGGCGTTCTGATAGGCGCTGTTGCCGATCACCAGCGCCACCCGCTTCTCGGCGCGAGCGTCCGGAATGTCAAACGACAGGGCAACCCAAAGGCTGCAAACAACCATTGCCAATCGCATCATCGCGCACCCTTGGACCGTAACCCCTGGACCCGCAAACGCCGGCTCGTGGCCGAAAATTGCGGAACAATTCTACCAGTGCGGGGGCAGAGGTCCAAGCTGTGTCGCGGCAGAAGCCAGCGCCGTTCACGCGGGTTTGTAGGTCCGCGCACGGCATGAGCAGATACGGAGCAAGCAAAATTTAGGGGGCGCCGTCGCTCTTGCTGACGATATCAACGATCTGGCGTTTGGCCGGATCGACAATCACGATCGTTTCATCCGGCAGCTTTGCAAACTTGAAATCGCGCAGGACGCCGATCTTGTCCTTCACCGACACTGGCATTTCGTTGAGCATCACCGAATCCGGTATCTGGGCCCCGATCGAGACCGCGCTACCCTCGGGTATCGGCCGGGCAGGCTCCTGCCCGACCTCGCTATAGATCGTGCGCTTGTGATCGGCGGTCAGCCCAATCCCGGGGGCCGGCGTCGCGGCTCCATTAGTTTGGGCCAGCGATGGCGTGGCGATCGGTGCCAGCGCAAGCGTTGCTGCGACCGCGATCGAGCGTAGCTTTCCATACGACATGATATCCGCCCCCTGGCGGTCAGTTTTTCCGATCTGCCTTGCTCGGCGCCGGCTGCGTCACGCTGACCGGATCGGATCCGGCCATGCTTTCTTCCAGACCCTGCTCGAGCTTTTTTTCAGCCTCGCTTTGATCGCGTGCGGCGGGATGCTTCTTCACGTCGGGATTGCCGCCGCGCTTTTCAGTCGAGGGGTGTGTCATTCGCAGGCTCCGTGGGTGTCCGCGATACAACGCGGCTGAGGCGGAGCTGGTTCCCGCGGTTTGGATTCGGGTTATGTGTGCAAGCGGAGCAGCCGGCGGCCTAACTCTGGCCCGCGTCCGATCTTGCCTATCGGTCGCACGGCTCAGCGTGACGACAGAATCACCGGATCGGGACTTGCTTCGACGGCGGTGTTGATATGACCCGTGACCACGACCAGTGCGATCATCGCGATGATGGCGACGACGCAGCCATACGCCAGTCCGACCAGTCTGAGGCCCTTTTTGTCCGGCATTTCTCGACGTCCTGTCTGAACTCAAGGCGCACAAGGCACTTCGCAGCGACGGCCGGAAGAAGCCGCGTGCCATGAAATAGGGCGCAGTGATTGATTATTCGATAACGTTGCCTACGCGATGCGGCGTGCCCGACGCAAGTCACTCGATGATAGACACGACGTAGCGCCCGAGCGGATTGACCAACGCAATCCGGTCTCCGAGCTTTGCGTAATAGTACGGTTTCACCCACGGCATCTGCTCACCGATGCTGTCGGGAACCGGCTTCAGCGAAATAGACGGCGGAACCACCTGCGTCTCTTCAAGCGTGGCGGTTCCGTCGCCTTTCTCCTGCGCGAGCGCACCGACGATGGCCTGCTTCTGTTCGTCAGTGAAATTGAAGGTGTGCGTCAGGGTCGGCTGCAGGTCGTGCTCGAAAATCGAGACGTTATGCGCTGCAGTTTCCTGAGACGACGGCACGATCTCGCCGGCCACACGGGGTTTCGCATTATTGACCGGCTGATCGGTCGGCGCGAGACCGACCGTTGATTCGGGATTATGAACAGGCTCCGGTGCCTGCAGGGCGGGTTGGGTCGAGCCCTCCGGTTGCGCCATCGACGGATCGTCGCCGGCTTGGGCCGGCGCCGGCGCTCCCGTTGATTGCGCCAAAGCCATGCCTGCACCGGCGGCGGAAAACAGCAGAGCTGCGCAGAATGTGGGAAGCGTGTGTTTCATGACAGGTACCGTGCTAAGGAGCGGCCTGCTCTACCGCCGCGGATAATCTCCGCCTTTCAATGCATCGACCCGACCGGCAGTTCCGGACGCGGCGCTAAACCATCGTATATGCGCCCGACATCATCGCTACCGGCTGCCGACCGGATGCGCCAAAAATCGACACCCGGCCGAAGCTCGTGGTGGTGCCGGCGCGCAGGATACGGGCATCGGCAAGCAGATCGAATTGCGCTGGCCCCAGAAAATGCGCGGTCTGATCGATCGCGGTCATCGGGCGATAGCCATTCCAGGCCGCCGCGCAGGCAAAGATCATCGCCGCATCGGCGAATGCCATCAACGCCTGCGTTGAGATGGTCTTGCCGTCGGCGCAGGCCTTGCGCGTGAACGGCAACCGAAGGACCGCGCCGGGATTCCAGTCGGGCGCGGCACCGGCCGGGCGCCAGGCCTCCACCGCTTCGATCAGCAGGCCGAGTTCCTGCGTCCAGGGCGGTATTAGCTCCAGCATCAGCCGGCTCGCGGCGCGTAAGCCGAACATGCTTGGCGTCGGTGCCGGGGCGTCTGCTGACATTCGCTTCCCCCGCTTCCCCGCGGATCGCCGGGCGGCGGCCCGGCAGGATGAGAGCCGCGCCTGAGCCCGCCAGGCTGTCGCAAATCAGGCCCTGACAGTATTGTCCGGAAAACGCCACGCGGTAAGGGAGTATGAGTCTCCGCAGCCGAAATCTGTGTACAAGCGCCGGCCAAACCCACCGGCAGGCGGGGCCACACTCCGCCAAAAAATGCACTTCGGAAGCCACCGGACCGAGCAATCTCTTGACCACGCCCGTGCACAGCGGCACCGTCTGCACGCTCGGTTGGGGGGTTCTATGTCTAGGCGCTTTTTTCTGGTGCTCGCCGCAATGGTCGTTGGGTTGGCCCTGATTCCTCAGGCCATCCCTCGGGCTGTGGCCGCCAACTGGCTGGAAAAGAATTTCTGGATGAGCGGGCCGCGCTATAGCGGCGACATGCCGGCCTGCGACAGCGGCTGGGCTCTCGGTGCCATCCAGAGCCGCTTCAACAACAAGGAATTCGCGTTCTGGAATTCCCGTCTGGGCATTGTGAAGTTCGACGAGATCCACGAGACCGCCAACCGCCCCTGGTCGTCCGACACCATCCCGCGGCGCTTCTGCACGGCCCGCGCGCTGATCTCGGACGGGGTCTGGCGGCCGGTGCATTATCTCATCGGCGAGGATCTCGGCATGATCGGCGCTACGTGGGGCGTCGAGTGGTGCGTGGTCGGCCTCGACCGCAACTGGGCCAGTAATCCGGCCTGCCGGATGATGCGACCATAATTCCAGCGGCTCTTTTTCATTTGTTCTTGTAATGTTCTTTTTGCCGGGATAGCCTGCCTGTTGTGTAGGTCATCCGTCGGGGGCGTAACATGCTGACGATTGCCGACCGTTTCGCGGTCATCCTTGCCTTCTCTCTGATCATGGTGGTCTCGGCATTCGCGCAGGACGTGCGACCGGATGCCGGCGACCGCTTCGCGCAACAGCGAGCGCAAGAGCGCTTCCAGTCCGGAGAGCGTTTCCAGTCAGGCGGCCGCAACGATGCGCGCAACCAGCCGGGCCGCTTCGATTTCTATGTGCTCGCCTTGTCGTGGTCGCCGTCATTCTGCGAATCATCGCGCGAGCGCAATGGCGGCCGGTCCAACATGCAGCAATGCGCCGGCGAGCGTCCCTATTCCTTCGTCGTGCACGGGCTCTGGCCGCAATATGAGCGCGGCTTCCCGCGTGACTGTCAGGTCCCGGCGCCGCGGCTCTCGCGCAACATCGTCAACACCATGCTCGACATCATGCCGGCGCCGCGCCTTGTGTTTAACCAGTGGGACCGGCACGGCACCTGCACTGGCATGAACGGGCAGCAATATTTCGATACCGTGCGCAAGGCGCGCGAGACCGTGCAGATTCCGGCGCAGTTCAAGGACGTCGAAAAGTATCTGGCGGTCACGCCGGGTGAAGTGGAAAAGGCCTTCATCGAAGCCAATCCCGGCCTGTCGGCGGACGGCATCGCCGTGACCTGCGATAGCCGGCGGCTGAGCGAGGTGCGGATCTGCATGTCGAAGGATCTGCAATTCCGTAGCTGCTCGGAAGTCGACCGCCGCTCCTGTCGCGGCGAGAAAGTGATGATGCCGCCTGTCCGCGGCGGCTGAGCCGGCCGATATCGGGCTCGGCGCACTATGTCGGCGCGCATTGAAGACCGCGGCTCTTGACGAACACGTTCGCGCAGTCACCCTGCCGCGCCGATGAATTACCGACACGCCTTCCATGCCGGCAATTTTGCCGATGTCGTCAAGCACGCGCTGCTCGCGCGCGTGGTGACGCATCTGCGCAAGAAGGAAACCGCATTCCGCGTCATCGACACTCATGCCGGCACCGGTCTCACCGATCTGCGGAGTGACGAGGCGCGGCGCGGCGGCGAATGGCAGGGTGGCATCGGACGGGTGTGGCAACACGCATTCGACGCCGGTGTCGCGGCGTTGCTGGAGCCCTATCTGTCCGCGATCGCGGCGTACAATCCGGGCAGCAAGCCCGGTGTCGCGCCAGATCGCGAACGTCTGCCCTCACCGGACGACACGTCTGTCGCCGCACCCGCTTTTTATCCCGGCTCGCCGCTTCTGATCAGGCAATGGCTGCGGCCGCAGGACCGGCTGATCGCCTGCGAACTGGAAGCCAATGCGGCACGCATGCTGTCGCGCAATCTGCACGGCGACGCGCGGATCAAGGCGATCGCGATCGACGGCTGGACCGCGCTGAATGCATATATTCCGCCGAAGGAAAAGCGCGGCCTTGTGCTGATCGATCCGCCTTACGAACAGGATGACGAGTTGCAGCGCGCCGCGCAAGCCGTTGCTGCGGCGCATCGCAAATGGCCGGTCGGCACGATCCTGCTCTGGTACCCGATCAAGGATCGGCGCGAGATCGTCCGCTTCGGCAAGTCGCTCGCCGCATTCGGACTTGCAAAGTTGTTGCAGATCGAACTGTCCCGCGCTGCGGTGGCCGGCAAAGGATTGCGCGGCACGGGGTTGCTGGTCGTCAACGCACCCTGGACTCTCCAGAGCGAAGCGCAAATTTTGCTGCCAGCGCTGGCGCAAGCGTTCTGGCCTGGAGAAAACAGCGAAATCAGCGTGCGGACCGTCGCACCGGGCTGAAATCCACACCAATTCTCTTTCCACACGTAAAACATTGGTCTTTACTGACGATGTTGGCTTTGACGTTCCGCCCTCTTAGGGGGGCCGGCGGAGTGACCGAGGCCCCGTAAAAAAGGCTGACGCTTTCCCCGATCGTGAATGTCCGGCCGAGCCGCTGCGCCGTGGGGGACGGCGGCTTAGAAATTGCGGGAAAGGAGTTCCCCGATGGCTCAAACGGGGATTGTCAAATTCTTCAATGGTGAGCGTGGCTACGGCTTCATCAAGCCGGACGATGGTGGACGAGACGTGTTCGTCCACATCACGGCGGTAGAGCAGGCCGGCATGAAGTCCTTGGCGGAAGGGCAGCGGATCAGCTTCGACGTTGAGCCCGACAAAAAGGGCAAGGGGCCGAAAGCCGTAAACCTCGTGGTCACCGGATAGCCCGCACTTCAAACACCTGCCGTCTTGCATGCCCGCGCGCGGCGCGATAGCGACCGCCGTTGTCAGCATCTTTTTTCATCGACGTCCCCGCAATCGGAAATCCCCATGATCCTTCGTTCCGCGCCACCGTCCCCCTTCGGGCGCAAGGTTACGATCGCCGCAGCCGTGCTCGGTCTTTCAAGCCGCATCGACATTCAACCGGCCGATACCAACAACGAAGCCGATCCCTTGCGTGCGCAGAACCCACTCGGAAAAATTCCGGCGCTTGTTCTCGATGACGGACAGACGCTGTTCGATTCCCGCGTGATCCTCGATTATCTCGACCATCTCGCCGGCGGCGGCCGCATCGTTCCGCAAGCACCCGAAGCCCGCTTCGCGGCGTTGCGGATGCAGGCGCTGTGCGACGGCATCCTCGATGCATCGATCCTGCAGGTCTATGAGGCGCGCTACCGGCCGGAAGCAATCCGTCACCAGCCATGGCTCGATTATCAGGCTGGGAAAGTCACTCGCGCGCTGGCCGCGCTCGAGAGCGAACCTCAGGCCCTCGATCCCGTCCCACATGTCGGACAAATCACGCTGGCCTGCGCACTCGGGTATCAGGATCTGCGTTTCGGCGGCACCTGGCGCGCCAGTCATCCGAAACTGGTGGCCTGGCTCGATCGGTTCGCCGCACAGGTGCCCGCCTTCGAGGAAACCCGGGTCAAGCCCTAATCAAGCGACCTTCGGATTCACGACACGCGCACGCTGCGAGAGGCTTGCGCTCACCCGCGGGCGTGACCCGCGGGTCCCTCGCAATGGCGGCAACGCCAGGCTCCGATCAGAACCGGTAATTGACGCCGAAGCGGAGCAGGTTGTTGTTGAGGCCGTTGTCAGTGCCGGTCACACTAAAGGAGCGCTCGGCGAAGCTGAGATACAGATACTCGGCCTTGACCGACCAGTTCTGATTGAGCGCGACTTCGGCGCCCGCGCCGACCGTCCAGCCGAGACTATTGCGGGTCTCGGACAGGCCACCCCACGTTTCGGCCTCGAGGCTTCCGAAGGCAAGACCGCCGGTGCCGTAGAATAGAACGCCGCTCCACGCCGCGATGCCGAGGCGACCGCGCAACGTGCCGAACCAGGGGTTGGAGAATTTCCATGGCGCGAAGGTGTCATCGGCATTGGTGATGTTGAGGTCGCCCTCGACGCCGAAAACGAAATTGCCGTTCTGCCAGTTGTAGCCGGCCTGCAGACCGCCTGCCGCGCCGGAGGGCTTTGCCGGATTGTTGTCGACGGATCCCCACTGATAGCCGACATTGGCGCCGATATACGGCCCCATCCAGCGGAACGCGACGGGCGGCGGGGGCGGCGCATATTGCGGTTGCCCATAGCCGATATCGGCAGCCTGCGCGTGACCCGAAATCACCATCGTCGCCAGCGCAGCCCCGAACAGCGATTTTTTCATCTGACTCACTCCTGCACAGGTTCCGCAGTCATTGCGGGCGCGCGGGACATGCCCGCGCCAACGGCCGATCGATGGCCTTTTCTGCTAAGAGTTATCGGGTTGTTTAAGTTAAGCAGTCGTGAATCGGGCCGATGAGCTAAACGCATCGCTAACGGACCGTTAAAATCACGGAAACCTCTGTTAACGATCCATTGACCACGCGCCGCGGGCGGGGCTACGCGAAGCCGGCCTTGCGCAAAAGCCCTGCCGGGAACATCTGAACCGTCTCTCATGAATGGCCGAAAGACCGATATCGAACCTGAACTCGACCTCAGCGACGAGGACGAGGATCAGAGCCTGCCGCTGGCGGAGCCTGACGCAGCGCCGGACGAGCCGGCTCTGTCGCTGCGGGCCGGCGGGCGCGCCACGATCGCCGAATATCTGAAGCACGCGCCCGCAACTTCGGGCGTCTATCGCATGCTCGATGCGGCCGGCGACGTGCTCTATGTCGGCAAGGCCAAGAGCATCAAAAAGCGCCTCGCCTCCTATGCGCGGCCGACCGGGCACGATACCCGGATCGCGCGCATGATCGCGGCAACCGCCTCGATCGAATTCGTCACCACGCGCACCGAGACCGAGGCGCTTCTTCTCGAAGCCAATCTGATCAAGCGATTGCGGCCGCGTTTCAACGTGTTGATGCGCGACGACAAGTCGTTTCCCTATATCGTCATCAGCGGCGATCATCCTGCGCCGCAAATTCTCAAGCACCGCGGCGCCCGCGCCCGTCCGGGCGATTATTTCGGTCCGTTCGCCTCGGTCTGGGCGGTGAACCGGACCATCACCGCGCTGCAACGCGCCTTCCTGATCCGCTCCTGCTCGGATGCGGTGTATGAGAGCCGCACCCGTCCGTGCCTGCTGCATCAGATCAAGCGCTGCTCGGCGCCCTGCACAGGAGAAATCGCACCCGACGCCTATGCCGAGCTGGTGCGCGAGGCACGTGAATTCCTGTCCGGCAAGAGCCATGCCGTGAAGCAATTGCTGGCGCAGGAGATGGAAAAGGCATCGCATGCGCTGGATTTCGAACGCGCGGCAATCTACCGCGACCGTCTTGCGGCGCTGTCGGCGATCCAGTCGCACCAGGGAGTTAATCTGCGCGGTGTCGACGATGCCGACGTGTTCGCGATCCACCAGGCTGGCGGCTACAATTGCGTGCAGGTCTTCTTCTTCCGGACCGGACAGAACTGGGGCAACCGCGCCTATTTTCCGAAGGCCGATCGCGGGCTGCCGGCCGAAGACGTCCTCAACGCCTTCATTGCGCAATTCTACGACGACAAGCCGTGCCCGCGGACGATCCTGGTGTCGGAAGAACTCCCCGAGCGCGCGCTCCTCGCCGCGGCGCTGTCGACCAAGAGCGGACATACGGTCGAAGTCAGCCGGCCGAAGCGCGGCGAGAAGCGCGACGTGGTCGACCATGCGCTGGCCAATGCGCGCGAGGCGCTCGGGCGCAAGCTCGCGGAAACCTCATCGCAACAGGCTTTGCTGAAATCTTTCGCCGAGCTGTTCGGACTGCCCGCACTGCCGCGCCGGATCGAGGTCTACGACAACAGCCACATTCAGGGATCGAACGCGGTCGGCGCGATGGTGGTCGCGGGGCCGGAGGGCTTCGTCAAGAACCAGTATCGGAAGTTCAACATCCGCTCCGCCGACCTGACGCCGGGCGACGATTTCGGCATGATGAGCGAGGTGCTGGAGCGGCGCTTCAAGCGGCTGATCAGCGAGCATCCGCGTGCGTCATCTTCCGCCGCCGCTTCGCCACTTTCTCAAACGGAAGATGAGCAGCCCGCGGAACTCGAGGAGCAAACGAACGACGTCGCGGGCGCGGACACGCCCTGGCCCGATCTCGTCCTGATCGACGGCGGACAGGGCCAGTTGACGTCCGCCCGCGAGACGCTGAGAGCGCTCGGCGTCACCGATGTCCCGCTGGTCGCGATCGCCAAGGGCAAGGACCGCGATGCCGGCCGCGAAACCTTTTTCATGGACGGCCGCGAGCCGTTCCGGCTGCCGCCGCGCGACCCGCTGCTGTATTTCATCGAGCGGCTGCGCGACGAGGCGCACCGTTTCGCCATCGGCTCGCACCGGACCCGCCGGAAACGCGACATCCGGGAGGGCGGCCTGCAGGAAATCCCCGGCATCGGACCGACGCGAAAGCGCGCGCTGCTGAACCATTTCGGCACGCTGAAAGCGATCGAGCGGGCCTCGCTTGGCGATCTCGCGAAAGTTCCGGGCATCAACGCCGATACCGCACGGCGAATCCACGACTTTTTCCATGAACGGCCGGCCCGATAATGCCGCGTTATCAGGCCTCCGGTGAGGTGCGGGACAAGTTGCGCCATTCGTCACCGGGCGGGTTGACGCGGGCGTACCGGGTGTGTTCGCTGAGGAGATGAATTCCGTGTCGTCGCAACGCGTTGAGGGGGGCGCATTCTCGCTGCCCAATGTGCTGACCTATTGCCGGATCGCGGCGGTTCCGATGGTCGTCGCCTGCATGTACTGGCAGGCGATCCTGCAGGGCGGCCTCTGGCTCCGGCTGGTTGCGCTCGGAATTTTTATAGCGGCTGCCATCACCGATTTCTTCGACGGCTATTTCGCCCGCTCCTGGGGCCAGCAATCGCGGCTCGGCCGCATGCTGGACCCGATCGCCGACAAACTCCTGGTCTCTTCCTGCCTGCTGATGCTGGCCGCCGACGAGACCATCAAGGGCTGGTCGCTGTTCGCTGCCATCATCATCCTGTGCCGCGAAATCCTGGTGTCGGGCCTGCGGGAATTTCTCGCCGAATTGCGGGTCAGCGTTCCCGTGACGCAACTGGCCAAGTGGAAGACGACACTGCAGCTGATCGCGATCGGATTCCTGCTTGGCGGCGAGGCCGTGGATTATTATCTGCCGACCAGCTTCATGGAATGGCGCTGGAAATACGCCGACGAGATGCTGCCGCTGACCACGACCATCGGTCTGGTGCTGCTGTGGGTTTCCGCCATCCTGACGCTCTATACCGGGTGGGACTATTTCCGCGCCGGGTTGCGGCATATTATCGACGATTGAGGCGCGCAGCCTGCTCGTGCGACGCCTCCTGGACGAGATGAGGCGCGAGGACATCGTGAAGCTTCTGTATTTCGCCTGGGTGCGTGAGCGCATCGGCAAGACCGAGGAACAGGTCGCGCCGCCCGCGGACGTCTCGACTGTGGCAGAATTGATGACCTGGCTCGCCGGGCGTGGCGAGGAATATGCCTATGCCTTCGAGAACCCGAAGGTGATCCGCGCCGCCATCGATCGAAAACACGTCCAGCCCACGACGAAAATCGCCGACGCACACGAGATCGCATTCTTTCCGCCGATGACGGGGGGATGATGGCCGCCACCATCCGCCTGCAAAGCGAGGATTTCGACGTCGCCGCCGAAGCCGCAAAGCTGACGCGCGGACGGACCGATATCGGCGCGGTGGTGACATTCTCGGGCATCTGCCGCGATCACGAAGGCGGACACGGCGTCAGCGCCATGACGCTCGAGCATTATCCCGGCATGGCCGAAGAAGAGATTGCGCGCCATGTCGCCGAAGCCGAACGGCGCTGGCCGCTTCAGGGCGTGACCGTGATCCACCGCTTCGGCCGCATGATGCCCGGCGACAACATCGTGCTTGTTGTCACCGCCTCGGCGCATCGCCACGCCGCGTTCGAGGCCGCGTCATTCCTGATGGATTATCTCAAGACGCAGGCGCCGTTCTGGAAACTGGAAGAACGCCCGGACGGCCAAGGTTGGGTGGCGGCGAAGGAAGCCGATGACGACGCTGCGGCGAGGTGGGCGAAGCCGTAGGTTTAATTGCGGTCATTGCCGGGCTTGACGCGGCGATCCAACATCTCCGCAATTAGGGCGATATTGAACCTGCAATGCAGTTCGCGGCACCCATAAAGATGGTCGCGCGCTTCGTCGTCCTGGTCGCAGTCATGGGTCCGGTCTTGTCGGTGCCGTCATCCGACGTTCGCTGGCCGGAGCCCGTTCGGAGAGCGATCCCGTATTGCGACGCTTGGTCCGACGGCTGCAACACCTGCAGCATTCACGATGGCAGAACCCTTTGCACCGCGATGGGTTGCCCGAACCATCAACCGAAACTTGTTTGCGTGAGAAAGCGCGAAGCTTCCTGATGGTCGCCATTCTGACCCGCCAGAACCCTAGCCAGCATTGAGCGCAGCCAAAGGCGGGAAGACTGGACCCGGATTTCGCTTCGCTCAACCCGGGCTACATGCTTCCGAAACTACGCCGCGCGCGACTTCGGCTGCACTTCCGCCGTGTAGTCGTCCATCAGCGTCTTGGTGACGGCGCCCGGGGTGAAATTCCACTTGTCGATCTGCGCCACCGCCGTGACCTCCGCGGCAGTACCAGTGATGAAGCACTCGGAGAAGCCCGACAATTCCTCGGGCATGATGCGCCGTTCGATCACCTCGATGCCGCGCCGCTTGGCGAGGTCGATCGCGGTGCGCCGGGTGATGCCGTCGAGGAAACAATCGGCGGTCGGCGTGTGGATCTTGCCGTCCTTGATGAAGAAGATGTTGGCGCCGGTGCATTCCGCGACCCGGCCCTCCCAGTCGAGCATCATCGCATCGGCAAAACCGCGCCGCTCGGCGCGATGCTTCGAGATGGTGCAGATCATGTAGAGGCCGGCCGCCTTCGCCAGACATGGAGACGTCCGCGGATCGGGCCTCCGGTATTCGGCGAGATCGAGCTTGATCCCCTTCAGACGCTGCTCGGGGTCGAAATAGCTCGGCCATTGCCACGCCGCGATGGCGAGATGGATCGCATTGTTCTGCGCCGACACGCCGAGTTGTTCGGACCCGCGCCAGGCGATCGGGCGCACGTAGGAATCCGGCATGCCGTTCTTGTCGATCACCAGCTGCTTGGCCGCGTCGATTTCGGCGACCGAATACGGGATTTCGAAATCGAGGATATTCGCCGACTTCTTCAGCCGCTCGGAATGCTCGGTGCTCTTGAAGATTTCGCCGCCATAGGCGCGCTCGCCTTCAAACACCGCGCTGGCGTAATGCAGGCCGTGGGTCAGCAGGTGAATCTTCGCCTCGGGACCGGGGACGAGCTTGCCGTCGAACCAGATCAGACCTGGCAATTGATCGAAGGGCACGGACATCGGCTTCCTCCTTGGCGAAGCTCTGGGCAGAGTGGTCGGACTTCTTGCATCGGGCATTTTTGCCTGACGCGTCCATTCCCATTATTGTCCGACCCTACCCGGCACGCACAGCGCGCCGGAACCAGCCGGACCGAAAGAACAGGATATTTCGTTACAGTGCCACTTTCGGTAACAATCTTCCGGAATTATGTCAATAGTGCTGACCTAAATAACAGCCGGTCCTTAGCATGTCCGTGACGCCTCTTCGTGACCGCCCCAGCACCAATGACGCCGGCCCGGCCCGCCCCGCCGGCGAGCCGGTCTGGGACCTGATCGAGCTTTTGTTCTTCGCCTATCGCGATTTCGTCGGCGATGCCGATGAGGCGCTGGCGAAATTCGGCTTCGGCCGCGCGCACCATCGCGTCGTGCATTTCGTGACCCGTCACCCCGGCATCAAGGTCGCGGACCTGCTCGACATCCTCAACATCACCAAGCAGTCGCTCGGACGGGTGCTGAAGCAGCTGGTGGATCAGGGTTATGTGCTGCAGAAAGAGGGCGAAAGCGACCGCCGCCAGCGCCTTCTTTATGCCACGCCCAAGGGCGAAGCGCTGGCCATGAAACTCGCCGGCCTCCAGACCGAACGGATCGCGCGCGCCCTGGCCGAGATCGGCCCCGGCGGACACGAAGACGCACGCGCCTTCCTGATCGCGATGATCGACAATCGCGAACGCGATCACGTGCTGCAGCTGATCACGCGCGCGGATCGGCTGCGACCCGGCAAGCCCTGAGGCGAACCTGATGGACATCACCCGCGCCGCTCCCGCAAGTCCGGCCGATGACGCGCCCCACCTCCTGGTCGTCGACGACGACCGGCGTATCCGCGACCTGTTGTCACGGTTCCTCGCCGCCGAGGGCTATCGCGTGACCACTGCCGACAATGCGGCCGAGGCGCGCGCCAAGCTCAACGGCCTGCATTTCGATCTTTTGATCCTCGACGTGATGATGCCCGGCGAGAGTGGCTTCGATCTCGCCAAATCGCTGCGCTCGTCGTCGAGCGTGCCGATCCTGATGCTGACCGCGCGCGATGAAACCGCGATGCGGATCGAGGGCTTGCAGATCGGTGCCGACGATTACGTTGCGAAGCCGTTCGAGCCGCGAGAGCTCTCGCTGCGCATCAACAATATCCTGAAGCGGGCGCAGCCTGCTGCGCCCGCGCCAGTCGAATCGGTGCGGTTCGGCGATTTCATGTTCCATATCGGTCGCGGCGAACTGAAACGTGGCGAAGACAGCGTTCGCCTCACCGACCGCGAACGCGACATGCTGCGGGTGCTGGCCGGGTCCCCGGGCGAGACGGTGCCGAGGCTTTCGCTCGCCGGCAACGACCCGGCGGCCAACGAACGGGCGGTCGACGTGCAGGTCAACCGGCTGCGCCGCAAGATCGAGCGCGATCCCGCCAATCCGCTTTTCGTGCAGACGGTGCGCGGCATCGGCTATCGACTCGTTGTGTCGCCGTAGAACATGCCAGCATGCAACCTGATGGACACGTCGCCACATCCGTTCGTCCCCGCGCAAGCGGGGACCTAGAGTTGAAAAGACTGGATTTCCACTTTCGCGTGAATGAGCGGACTTGGGAGAGACTGCCATGACCAGTCTCGATGTCGGCCTCCAGACCATCCGCTCCGTTGTCTATCGGGTGAACCTGGCCTGGGACCGGCTCGGCAAGACGGTCAAGCGCTTCATGCCGACCGGGCTTTATGCACGAGCCCTGCTGATCATCATCGCGCCGATGGTCGTCCTGCAATCGGTGGTCGCCTTCGTGTTCATGGAGCGGCACTGGAATTCGGTGACGCAGAAGCTGTCGTCGGCGGTGGTCTCCGATATCGCGGCGCTGATCGACGTCTATCGCGGATATCCGCAGGACGCACAGAACACGCAGATCCGGCGGATCGCACAGGAACGGCTTGGACTCGTGGTCGATTTCCTGCCCGCGACCGAAATGCCGCCACCGGGACCGAAGCCGTTTTTCTCGCTGCTCGATCAGGCGCTGTCGGTGGAGTTGCGCAAGATCAAGCGCCCGTTCTGGATCGACACCGTCGGCAAGTCGGCGCTGGTTGAAATCCGCATCCAGCTCGACAATGCGGTGATGCGCGTGCTGGCGCCGCGCAGCGCGGCCTATGCATCCAATTCGGAAATCTTCCTGTTCTGGATGGTCGGCACTTCGCTGGTGCTGCTGACCGTCGCCATCATTTTCCTGCGCAACCAGATCAGGCCGATCCTGCGTCTCGCCGACGCCGCCGAGGCCTTCGGCAAGGGCCGTGACATGCCGAACTTCCGGCCGCGCGGCGCGCGCGAGGTCCGGCGTGCGGCGGTCGCCTTCATCGAAATGAAGCTGCGTGTCGAGCGCGCGATCGAACAGCGCACCACCATGCTCGCAGGCGTGTCGCACGACCTGCGCACCATCCTGACACGGTTCAAGCTCGAACTCGCGATGCTCGGCAACGCGCCTGAAATCGATGCCCTTAAAAAAGATGTCGACGAGATGCAGCGGATGCTGGAGGCCTATCTCGCCTTCGCCCGCGGCGACATGGGCGAGCAGGCCTTGCCGACCGACATGGCCGCCTTCCTCGAAGAGCTGAAGGACGACGCCGAACGCACCGGCCACAAGGCGAGTGTGGAATTTTCCGGCCAGCCGGTGGTGACGGTGAAGACGGCGGCGTTCAAACGCTGCCTCGCCAATCTCGTCACCAATGCGGCGCGCTACGCTCATTCGATCGCGATCACCGGACACCGCGACCATCGCTGGCTCACCATCACCATCGACGACGACGGACCCGGCATTCCGCCGGCGCAGCGCGAGGAAGTGTTCAAGCCGTTCCTGCGTCTCGACAATGCGCGCAATCAGGACAAGGGCGGCACCGGCTTGGGCCTCGCGATCGCGCGCGACATCGCCCGCTCGCATGGCGGCGACATCATGCTGGGCGATTCCCCGCTGGGCGGCCTGCGCGCCACGGTGCGCGTTCCAGTATAGAAAAGAGATGAGCTATGCGGCGACGATATCGTCGTCGGGATTGGGGTCGCGACGCCGTCGCGCGCGCCAGCGCCCCGCCTGCAGCCGCTCCGGAATGGCCAGCAGGGTATCCAGCATGCCCGACCAGCGCTCGGCGCGTGCAAGCTCGCGGTCCAGAGCGGCCATGGTACGGGCGAGACCGGGATCTTCGTCATTGGCCCAGACCGAGAGCACCCGCACATACATCAGCGCGAGTGCCTGCGCCCGCAGCGCACCTTTCGGTCCCGCAGCGGAGATGCCGGCGGCGGTCATCATCCAGCTCATCGAACGCGCGGCGAGGCCGTTCATGACCAAAGCCAGCGGCGGATTGCACAGGGTCGAGCGCATCAGCGACCGGATCGCGGCCTTGTGGCCGGCATGCGCGTCCAGACGCCGCATGAGCACATCGAACAGGCGCTCGCGTGCGGGCTCCTCGTCCATGTCCGAGACATCGGCCGCGAGCACCTTGCGGTCGACATCCTTCATATGCGCGGACAGGATCGCGACAATGGACGGAAACTCGCCACGCAGGTCGGCCAGCGACACCCCCGCGGCTTTTGCGACGTCGTCCAGGCCGATGCGGTCGAGCGGTTCACTCGCCAGCAGGGTCAGCAGGGCATCGATGATGGTCTGGCGTTTCATGCCGTCGGTCATGGGGAACTCCGGTTCGACTGCCGCGACTTCCATGTAGGTGCGCGACCGCGGCACTTCCATGGCCCATTTCATCGGCCCATGTCCGGGGCTCCATGGCATCGAGCCGGCCGGGCCGTCAGCCGGCCAGCTCCTTCGAGCGCCGGGTCGCTGCCGCCACCGCCTGCCGCATCAGCGGATCGAGGCCATCCGACGCCATCAGCACATCGAGCGCCGCCGCCGTGGTCCCGGCCGGCGAGGTCACATTGGTGCGCAACGTCGCCGGATCGAGCGGCGAGCGATGCAGCAACTCGCCCGAGCCTGCAACGGTCTCCCGCGCAAGCTTCGCCGCCAGGTCCTCCGGCAGGCCGGCCGCAACGCCGGCGCGCGCCAGCGTCTCGGCCAGCAGGAACACATAGGCCGGCCCCGAGCCGGACACGGCCGTAACCGCATCCATCAGCCGCTCTTCGTCGATCCATTCGACCGCGCCGGAAGCCGCGAGCAAGGCATGCGCGCGCTGCTTTTGCTCGGGCGTCACCGCCTCGCTCGGCACGGCGACCGTAATCCCCCTGCCGATCGCCGCCGGCGTATTCGGCATCGCGCGCACGATCGCCGCTTTCGGCAGGGATGCCTGCAGGAATGCCAGCGTCTTGCCGGCCATGATCGAGAGCACCAGCGTATCCGCCTGCGTCAGCGCCGCGACCTGCGGCAGCACGTCGGCGGCGACCTGCGGCTTCACCGCCAGCACGATCGTGGCGATGTTGGACACCGCGCCGACCGGCGGGTTGAGGACGATGCCCTTCATCGACAGCGCCACCAACTCCTCCGATGGCTGCGGCTCGATCACCACCACATTGTGCGGATCGAGGCCGAGCGCGAGCCAGCCCTCCAGCATCGCGGCGCCCATCTTGCCCGCGCCGACGAGCGCGAGCAGGCCGATGTCATCGAGACGGTGTTGGTCGGATTGTGTCATGGTTCTTGAAGTCCGCTCGTCCCCGCGAAGGCGGGGACCCAGCGCATCATATGCTGGATTCCCGCTTGCGCGGGAATGACCGGATCAGGAATGCTTGGACTGAATCAAGCCTCGCCCGAGGTCTCGAACATCGCCGCGTCCATCGCCTCGCGGGCGGACTTGCCGGCCCAGAGCACGAACTGGAAGGCCGGGAAATAGCGCTCGCAGGTGTCGATCGCGGTTCCCAGCACGGCCTTGCATTGATCGTCGGTCGCTTCGACACCGCCGGTCAGCACCAGCGCGTGACGGAACATCACCAGCCCGTCCGCGGTCCACAGGTCGAAATGGCCGATCCACATCTGCTCGTTCATATGCGCGATCAACTGCTGCACCTCGGCGCGGCGTCGCTCGGCGACCTTGATGTCGAAGGCACAGGCGAGGTGCAGCGCTTCGAGCTCTTCCATCCATGTGAACGACACCTGATAGTCGACCCAGCGGCCCTTGATCAGAATGTTGATCTCGTCGTCGCCCGATCGCTCGAACGACCAGTCATTGACCGATGCGATGCGTTCGACGACATCGAGCGGATTGCTCTGCGCCGTCTCGTTAATCTGGGTCAATGCCATCTTCATCTGCCGCCTGCGAGGCTCTGCGCTGCACCAACGCACGCGTACCGATCATGTCGCCGAGACGGGACATTCCGCCGCAACGCAATCCGGCAACGCCGGATTGACTCGCGATTACCGAATCACTTGGCACTCCGACTATAGCCGCACCGATTCCGCGCAACCAAGCCAAGAATGAATCGCAGTCACGTGGTCGTTGATTTTTTGAATCGGGGCAACGCGCGCAGGATCAATGTCCACAATCCACGCTGCGTCAGTTTGACTCAATGCACAGGTGATCGCGCGAAAGCTGTCATCGGGGAGTCATCTGGCGCGCGAAGCGAGCCGCCGATCAGTCGAACAGGCTCGACACCGATTCTTCGTGCGCGGTGCGGCCGATGGCTTCGCCGATCAGCTGGGCGATCGGCAGCACCCGAATATTCGCCGCGTCCTTGACCGCCTTGGTCGGCTGGATCGAATCCGTGATCACCAGCTCCTTCAGCCGCGACGTCGTCACCCGGGCGACGGCGCCGCCCGACAGCACGCCATGGGTGATATAGGCATAGACCTCGGTCGCGCCCTGCGCGAGCAGCGCGTCGGCGGCATTCACCAGCGTGCCGCCGGAATCGACGATGTCGTCGACCAGGATGCAGACATGGCCGGCGACCTCGCCGATCACGTTCATGACCTCGGACTCGCCCGCACGCTCGCGCCGCTTGTCGATGATGGCGAGCGGCGCGTTGATGCGCTTGGCAAGTCCACGGGCGCGCACCACGCCGCCGACATCCGGCGACACCACCATCAGTTTGGCGAGGTCGAACCGCTCCTTGATGTCGCGGACCATGACCGGAGACGCGAACAGGTTATCGGTTGGAATATCGAAGAAGCCCTGGATCTGGCCGGCATGCAGGTCGAGGGTCATCACCCGGTCGGCGCCGGCATGGGTGATCAGGTTTGCGACCAGCTTGGCGGAGATCGGCGTTCGGGGGCCGGGTTTGCGGTCCTGACGGGCATATCCGAAATAAGGCACCACCGCCGTGATCCGGCGCGCCGACGAGCGGCGCAGCGCGTCGATGATGATCAACAGCTCCATCAGGTGATCGTTGGCCGGGAAAGACGTGCTCTGGACCACGAAGACGTCCGCGCCGCGCACGTTTTCCTGGATTTCCACGAAGATTTCCATATCGGCAAAGCGGCGCACCACCGCCTTGGTGATCGGCAATTTCAGGTAATTGCAGATTTCGGACGCAAGCGCAGGATTGGAATTCCCGGCGACGAGCTTGATCGCTCCGTTTTTCGCCATCCTTCTCCTCGCTGGCTCTCTCTGACGCGTGACCTTTTGGCGCGCCGGACTGATACAGGCGGCGACCCGGTTCCGCAATATGGCGGAATTTGTTCTCCCTAACGGATTTCCGGCCGTCAGCGCGGCGACGCCACCGCGGCGATGCGCCCGGCGGTGACTGGCTGGCGGGACGGTGCCGGCTGATCCGCTGCCGGCGGCGGAGCCGCTTCCGGCGCGGCCGTCGCGACCGCTTGCGCCTGGGTGTCGGGACCGCGGAAATAGACCGCGAGCTGCTCCATGCCGCTGCGCGCGGCGCGGGCCAGGACCTCGTCGTTCACCGCCTGCCAGGCATCGCGGCCGGCGCTCCCGGCCTTTTCGTCGCCGGCGATGCGAATGACGCGTTCCCCGTTGGAATCGAAAACCTCCCAGACCCACGACATCGTGGCCTGCCGGCCCTTCGTCCAGACCGAGGCGTATCCCTTGATCCGATACGGCGCGAAGCCCTCGCGGGTCACGACCGGGACCTTCTTGGCCTCCGCCTCCTCGTTGAGCTTGCGCACATAGCGGTCGAACACCGCCGGGGGCAGCCCATCGACGCGATCGAACGCAATTGTGGAATGCTGGCCGGCCGGCAGCCCGCCCGTGGTGTTGCAGGCAGCAGCCGACAGGGCAAGCGCAAGGACGCCGACAATGCGCGCCGACCGCAAGAACATGACACCCCCGTTGGCCGATGGGACTCTGCGGTCCGTCTCGGCCGGTCGAGGAATCCGTACCGGGAATCAGCCCGGCGGTCCAGCGCAGCAACTGGCCCCTAATCGGTCAGCACGATAGCGTTGACGTGCCGCCCGTAATCCGGCTCGGCGCGATGCACCGAACGCCGGTAGCTGTAGAAACGCTCGGGATCCGCATAGGTGCAGATGCCGACATCCTCGAACGATCCGACCCCGCTTCGTTCTAGACGCGAGGCAATGAAGCCCGGCAGATCGAACATCGCATGCCCGTCGCGCGTGGCCGGAGCGAAAAACCGCGCATGGGTCTCGTCTGCGCGCAGAAATTCATCGACGAAGCTTTGGCTGACCTCGTAATTGTCCTGCCGGATCAGCGGACCGAGCGCGACGCTGATCCTGCTGCGTTCCGCGCCGAGATTTTCCATCGCGGCAATCGTCCCCTCGATGACGCCGGAAAACGCGCCACGCCAGCCGGCATGCGCAGCGCCGATGACGCGCGCCTGCGGGTCGGCGAACAGCAGCGGACCGCAATCCGCGGTGCTGACGCCGATCGCCAGTCCCGGTGTCCGGGTCACGATCGCGTCCGCCTTCGGCCGCGTCTCGACGCTCCAGGGCTCATCGGCGACCACCACATGGGGTGAATGAATCTGGAAGGCGGTGATCAGGCGCTCGGCCTCGACGCCTAGGGCGCGCGCCATGCGGGCGCGATTCTCGGTTACATGATCCGGGTCGTCGTTTGAGCCGACCCCGCTATTGAGGCTCGCATAAATGCCGCCCGACACGCCGCCTTCGCGGGTGAAGAATGCGTGGCGAATTCCGTCCAGCGCGGACAGGGACGCGGCGTGATGTTTCATGCCGCCGCAAATCCCGGCAGCGGATCGAATTTCGGATCGCGCAGCGCCATGACCTTGAACAATTCACCCATGCCGGTGCGTCCTCCTTCGGTCAGCCGCGTCACTGCAGCGGTGATACTGGCAGCCTGTTCGGTGCTTGCGCCTCGGCGCAGCGCGTCGGCCCGCGCTTCAATCCCGAGCTCGCGCAGGAACTGAGCCTGCGTGACCGGACCTTGCACCGCGGTGCCCATGCTTTCGGCCGCCTGGCCGAAGATGAAAAAGTCGACATGCGCGGTGATGTCTGCATTGCCCGGTGCCGATAACGGATCTGCAAACGCATGTTCGTTGACCGACTGCAGGGTTTCGCCGACGTCGCTTTCGGCATGTCCGTAATCGATGAACAGCGCCGCGCCGTTGTCACGCACGCGGCGCGCAATGTCGAAAGCGTGGATGTCGTTGCGCCATTCGAAGATCGCACCGACCGGCGCCTCCTTGATCTTCTTCGGCATGAAACGGTCGAATTGCGGCAGCGGATCGGGCGCCAGCCCGAGCGCGAAATTGCCAATGGCGTTCAGTCCGATCACCCGCTCGTGCCAGCCGTCGCTCTGCTTCACCACCTGATGAACCGGAAGCGCGTCGAGATATTCGTTGGCCAGAATGATCGACGGACCCTCCGGCACATCGAGCAGGTTGCGATGCCAGAACATGGGGAGATCGCTGTCGCTCAGACTGCTGCGCTGCAATTGCTCGAGCGTCGGGCTGATCTCGACCAGATGCACGGACAAGGCCTGGCGGAATTTCGGCAGCACCTTGGCCGCGCGCAGCGCGTCACGCATCATGGTTCCGCGTCCCGGACCAAGCTCGACCAGATTGACGCTGGCCGGTTCGCCCATCATCCGCCAGACCGAGAGCGCCCACAGGCCGAGCAGTTCACCGAAGATCTGGCTGACTTCCGGCGCGGTGGTGAAATCGCCGCCGGCACCGAACGGATCGCGGGTGACGTAATAGCCGTATTGCGGATGCGCGAGGCACAGCGACATGTAGCGCGCCACCGGCATCGGCCCGCTGACCGCGATCAACCGGCGGATTTCCTTTTCCAGTGGCGAGGGCTCGCTCATGCGGCCTGACTCCCGAGCGCGGGACGCCGCATTGCGTACCGGACGAAAGCGAGTCCGGCCAGGAAGAGCGGGATCGACAACAGCATGCCCATGGTCAGGCCGCCCCAGAGGAAGCCCAGTTGCGGGTCGGGCTCCCGGAAGAATTCGCAGAATGAGCGGCCGAGCGCATAGACGATCGCGAACAGGCCGATGGTCAGTCCCGGCCGCTTGAGCGAGCCCATGCGCACCGCGATGGCGAGCACGATGACCAGAACCAGCCCTTCGAGCGCCGCCTCATAAAGCTGGCTTGGGTGACGCGGCAGCGGTCCGGCGCCGGGAAAGACGAAAGCCCAGGGCACATCAGTGGTCCGGCCCCACAATTCGCCATTGATGAAATTCGCGATGCGGCCAAGGAACAGGCCGATCGGCGCGACGGCGCAGGTGAGGTCGCCGAGCGACAGGACCGGAACCTTGGCGCTGCGTGCGAACAGCAGAACGGCAATCACGCAACCGGCAAAGCCGCCATGGAATGACATGCCGCCGCCCCAGACCTGAACGATCTCCAGCGGGTTCGCGGCGAAATATGCGGGATTGTAGAACAACACATAGCCGAGCCGGCCACCGAGGATGATGCCCAGCGTGATCCAGACGATGAAGTCGTCGAAATTTCCAACCGTCAGCGGCGCCCGGCCGCCCCACAGGGCCTCATTGCGGATGAGAATGCGGGCGTAGAGCCAGCCGAGCAGGATGCCGACAATATAGGCCAGCGCATACCAGCGGATCGCGAGCGGACCGATGCTGATCAGCACCGGGTCGAAATTCGGAAAAGGCAGGGCCGAAACCGGCATGCGATGGTCCAGGGTAACGTTGGCCTTGCGTGCTTGCGGGGCCGGGGCGGCTACGCCATATCACATCGGAGCGCGTTCGGAAGGAGCCCACGCATGACCCAGACATCCGGCCGGTTTTTTGACGAAATCGCACGGCTGATGAATGACGCCAGCGGCGTCGCCCAGGGCGTGCGGCGGGAATTCGAAACGCTGTTCAAGACGCAGGCCGAGCGCTGGCTGCGCGACCTGGATCTGGTCAAGCGCGAGGAATTCGAGGCGGTCAAGGACATGGCCCGGCTCGCACGGGAGGAAAACGAGGCCCTCAAGGCCCGGATTTCCGCCCTCGAGGCCAAGGCCGGGCTCTCCCCTCCCCCCAGCAAGGACGATCGGCCGGATATCAGCGACATGCGCCTGGACGGCTGATTTTTCCGGTTAACCCCTGATTTCTTGCCATTCCGGCATCCTGCCGGTATAAGCCCGCGCGACCGTGGCCCCCGCACCCCTGGAGGCTTGCCGCGGCTGTTTTCATACAATCTGACATCAACCGATAGGACTTATGCGCATGACCGCCGTGAAGGAAATCAAGGCGACGTTGCGTCCGAAGGCCGGCAAGGGGGCCGCCCGGGCAGTGCGTCGCGAGGGCCGGACCCCGGCCGTGATCTACGGAGCCAACGAGCCGCCGCTCGCCATCGCTGTCGACCACATCGACATCCGTAACAAAATCTATGCCGGCCACTTCCTGACCACGCTCTATGACGTCGAGCTCGACGGCAAGAAGCACCGCGTGATCCCGCGCGACTACCAGCTCGATCCGGTGAAGGATGTTCCGATCCATGTCGACTTCATGCGGCTCGCCGAAGGCGCGCTGATCCGGGTCAACGTGCCGGTTCACGTCATCAATTCGGATCAATCGCCGGGCGTGAAGCGCGGCGGCGCGGTCAATATCGTGACCCACTCCATTCCGCTGCGCTGCCCGCCCGATCGCATCCCGCAGGCGATCGAGGTGGATCTGGCCGGACTCGAGATCAACAGTTCGAAGCATCTGAGCGACGTGGCGCTGCCCCAGGGCGTGAAGCCGATCGGCCGCGAAGACATGACCCTGGTGACGATCGTGCCGCCGTCCGGCTATGCCGACGAGGTGAAAGCCGAAGCGACAGCCGCTGCGGCTGCTCCTGCAGCCGGCGCTGCTCCCGCCGCGGGTGCTGCGGCCGCGGGTGGCGACAAGAAGCCGGCCGAGAAAAAGCCGGCCGACAAGAAGTAAGCAGGCCATTAACGAGGCGGCGGGGCGCTCGGCCCCGCCATCATCGCCATGTTCCTCCTGGTCGGGCTCGGCAATCCCGGCGCCCGCCACGCGGGCGACCGGCACAATATCGGCTTCATGGTGGTCGATGCGATCGCCAGGCGCCATGGCTTCCCGCCGTGGCGGCGCCGCTTTCAGGGCGTCGCCACCGAAGGCTCGCTCGGCGGCATCAAGTCGCTCCTGCTGCTGCCCGGCACCTTCATGAACGAATCCGGCCGCGCCGTCGGCGAAGCGGCCGGCTTCTACAAGATCGGACTGCACGACATCGCGGTCGTGCATGACGAACTCGACCTTGCTCCCGGCAAGCTGCGGATCAAGCGCGGTGGCGGCGTCGCCGGCCATAACGGCCTGCGGTCGATCTCCGCCCATGTCGGCAACGACTACAAGCGCGTGCGCGTCGGCATCGGGCATCCCGGCGACAAGAATATCGTGCATTCCTACGTGCTGTCGGCTTTCGCCAAGGCCGAGCGCACGGGATGGGTTGAGACGCTGATCGACACCGTGGCGGAGCATGCGCCGCTGCTGGCGCGCGGCGACGATGCGAGTTTGCAAAACAAGGTGCATCTCGCGCTTGAGGCAAAGGGCTTTGACGACGCGTAGCCGTGCAACGCCCTGACTGGCGAACGGCGCAACCTGGACGGACTGGATTATTCTCATGGGCTTCAAATGCGGCATCGTCGGACTGCCGAATGTCGGCAAATCGACGCTCTTCAACGCGCTGACGGAAACCGCCGCCGCGCAGGCGGCGAATTATCCGTTCTGTACCATCGAGCCGAATGTCGGCGAGGTCGCGGTCCCCGATCCGCGGCTCGACAAGCTCGCCGCCATCGCAAAATCCGCCCAGACCATTCCGACCCGCCTTACCTTCGTCGACATTGCCGGTCTGGTCCGCGGCGCATCCAAGGGCGAAGGTCTCGGCAATCAGTTTCTCGCCAATATCCGTGAAGTGGACGCGATCGCCCATGTGGTGCGTTGTTTCGAGGATCCCGACGTCACCCATGTCGAAGGCAAGATCGATCCGATCGCCGACATCGAGACGATCGAGACCGAATTGATGCTCGCCGATCTCGACTCGCTCGAGCGCCGCGTTGACGCGCTGGAAAAGAAGGCGCGCGGCAACGATAAGGAAGCCAAGGAAACGCTGGAACTGGTCAAGCGCGCCCTTCCCCTGCTGCGAGAGGGCAAGCCCGCGCGACTGGTCGAGCTCAAACCCGATGAAGAGCAGGCGTTTGCCATGCTGGGCCTGATGACGGCCAAGCCGGTTCTCTATGTTTGCAATGTGGAAGAATCCGCCGCCGCGACCGGCAACGATTATTCGGCCAAGGTCGAGGCCCGTGCCAAGGCGGAAGGCGCGGTGTCGGTCGTCATCTCAGCCAAGATCGAGTCAGAGATCGCGGTGCTGTCGCGTGAAGAGCGCGCCGACTATCTCGACGCCGTCGGCCTGAAGGAGGCCGGCCTCGACCGGCTGATCCGCGCCGGCTACAACCTGCTTCATCTGGTGACCTATTTCACGGTCGGCCCGAAAGAGGCGCGCGCCTGGACGATCACCAAGGGCACCAAGGCGCCGCAGGCAGCGGGCGTGATCCACACCGATTTCGAACGCGGCTTCATTCGCTCCGAAACGATTGCCTATGACGATTATATCGCGCTGTCGGGCGAGGCCGGCGCCCGCGATGCCGGCAAGCTGAGGCTGGAAGGCAAGGACTACGTCGTCGCCGACGGCGACGTGCTGCATTTCCGCTTCGCGACCTAGCGCACCTGCGGGCGAAGTGGCTCCCGGCTCGCGTCGAGACAACGCGTCAACCCAAGACCTTGGGCTCGTTTCGCGATCCCGCGACAAGCGAAAAAATTAAAGACTCTAGGCCCGTCTATGCCTGGCCTGGCGCGGGGGCGAGGGGTGATCGATTTCCTCGCCGCGATCGCGGATCACGCCGAGATGTTCGTTGATCCGGAAAATCACCATCACCAGTTCGCAGAGGATGCGCACGAAGATGATCCCGGTGAGGATGAAAATCATCGACGCGACCAGCAGAAGCAGACCGGCGATCAGATTGATCGCCATCATGCCGAGCGCGGTCAGGACCAGCGAGAGACCGGCAAGCACGATCATGGTCAGGCAGAGCCAGTAAAACACGCGAATGATCGACGGCGTGATGAACCGGTCCCATTGCAGCAATTCGGCAAGATGCGTCATGGTACATTCTCGGTGCTGACCCGGCGCCGCGCGGCAGGCTGGCCCAGCGATACTCCGCCGTCAACCGACATGAATGCGCCGGAGTGACACGAGGAACCAGGCGTTGCGGCGTGCACGCTGAGCGCGCAACAATTGACGACATCGGCCCCGGCCGCTACCCAATCGGCTCCGTCAATCAGGTGCATATGCCGTCGCCCATGCTGTATTTCGAAGACTTCCAGCCCGGTCACACGACTGAATATGGTCCGCGCCTAGTGACCCGGGAGGAAATCATTGCCTTCGCCGCGCAGTACGATCCGCAACCGATGCATCTCGACGAAGCCGCGGGTCAGAAGTCTCTGCTGGGCGGCCTCGGGGCATCGGGCTGGCATAGCTGCGGGATCATGATGCGCATGATCTGCGACGGTTTCATGTTGGACTCCGCTTCCATGGGCGCGGGCGGCGTTGAGGAGGTCCAATGGCCACGGCCGATCCGGCCGGGCGACCGCCTGACACTTCGCGTCACCGTGCTCGATAAAAAGCCGGCCGGAGATGGGTATCGTTCGCATTCACTATGAGATGCTGAACGCCCATGGCGAGTGCGTCATGACCATGGTGACGCCTGCAATGTTCGGCCGCCGCAATCCGGGGGCGCCGTCATGACGAAATTCTACGACGATATCCGCGTCGGCGATCGCTACGAGCTGGGGTCGCATCTGTTCACCGCCGAAGACATCAAGGCGTTCGCGCGGCAATTCGATCCGCAGCCCTTTCACGTCGACGAAGAGCAAGCACAACGCTCGCATTTCGGCGCACTGGTCGCCTCGGGATGGCAGACGGCATCGATATGGATGCGCAAGCTCGTCGATCATCGCAAGCGCGAGGCCGAAGCGATGCAGGCGCGTGGCGAACGGCTCGCCAGGATGGGACCGTCGCCGGGATTTCGTAATTTGCGGTGGTACAAGCCGGTCTTCGTCGGCGACACGGTTTCGTATGCTGCCGAGGTGATCGAGATGCGATTGTCGCAATCGCGGCCGGATCGCGGGATCATCAACGTGCTTGGCATCGGCGAAAATCAGCACGGTGTGCGCGTCATCTCGTTCGAGAGCGCCACCTTCGTCGAGAGGCGCGATCCGCCGCCACCATGACAGCGGCCGCCGATAGCGGCGAAGTGACACGCCGCGACGAGCGCCGCACGATGTCGGTCGCGTCCGGCGCGCATGCTTTGCATGACGGCTACACCGACCTGATCTACGTCATGCTGCCGGTCTGGCAGGCTGAATTCGGACTGAGCTACGCCGCCGCCGGCGCCCTGCGCGGCCTGTTCGCAGGCGCCATGGCGGGGCTGCAAATTCCTGCCGGACACCTGTCGGAACGCTACGGCGCGGCTCTGCTGCTCGCCGGCGGCACCGCCCTGACCGGTCTCGGCTATTGCCTTGCCGGTCTGAGCGGCAGCTTTGCGATGTTGCTTGTGGCCCTGTTGATCGGCGGCATCGGCTCGAGCACCCAGCATCCGATCGCCTCCGCCCTGGTCGCGCGGGCTTTTTCCGGATCGCGCTCCCTGAAGGCGCTTGGCGGGTACAATTTCGCAGGCGACATCGGCAAGATGACGGTACCGGCGCTGGCGGCGCTGCTGATGACGATCATGCCATGGCGGCCGAGTGTGATCGCGCTGGGGGCCGCCGGCTTTGCCGCGGCGGTCCTGATCCTGCTGCTGACGCCACGGTTCGGGCCGGTACATCTCGCCGCAAGCACGAACGACGACCGAGCGAAGACGCCGCTGCCGCCCGCAACGCGCCACGCCTTCCCGACGCTGCTCTCGATCGGCGTGATCGATTCCGCGACCCGCATGGGCTTCCTCACCTTCCTGCCCTTCATCCTCACCGCCAAGGGCGCGAGTTTGCCGCTGGTCGGCATGGCGCTCACGCTGGTGTTCGCGGGCGGCGCGGTCGGGAAGCTGGTCTGTGCCTTCGTCGGCGCGCGGATCGGGATCATCAACACGGTGTTCCTCACCGAAGTCATGACGCTGGCGCTGATCGCGGCGATCCTGCCGCTGCCGCTGGAGGCAACGCTGATCGTGCTGCCCGTTCTCGGAATCGCGCTGAACGGAACCTCGTCGGTGCTTTACGGCTCTGTGCCGGCCCTGGTTGCGCCGGAGAAACGCACGCGCGCCTTTGGTCAGTTCTATACCGGGACCATCGGCGCCGGCGCGATTGCACCGATCCTGTACGGCTTCGTCAGCGACCGCATCGGCCTTGGCGGCGGCGTCATGGTTGTCGCGGCGATGGTGATGCTGACCCTTCCGCTTGCCTTCCTTCTGCGGCCGGCTTTCGCTCAGCCCCAGTCGCCGACGACGGCCTGAACCAGAGTCAGCGCCGAAACCGCAGCGGTGTCGGCACGCAGGATGCGAGGACCGAGCGCAAGCCGGATCACCGAGGGATGTTTCAACAGAAGCGCACGCTCCTCGTCGGCAAAGCCGCCTTCCGGCCCAACCAGAACCGCGAGCGGCGCGCCGCGCGCAATATGCGACAGCGCCGCGACCGGATCGCGGGTCTCCGCATCCTCGTCGCAGAAAATCAGCACACGGCCGCCGGTCAGTCCGTCGAGCGCCTTTGGCAGCGGGATCGCGTCGGCGGTGTCGGCGATGGTCAGAATGCCGCATTGCTCGGCCGCCTCGATCGCATTCGCGCGCATGCGCTCGACATTCACGCGTGCGGCCTGCGTGTGGCGCGTGGTCACGGGCTGAAGCCGCGAAACACCGAGCTCCACCGCCTTCTGGACCATGTAATCGAGCCGCGCATGCTTGAGCGGTGCGAACAGGTAATGCAGGTCGCAGGCGCCGTGCTGCGGGCGGGCCTGCTCGACCACCGCCAGCGCGACGGATTTCTTGCCGTCGCGCTGCACCTCAGCGCGCCATTCGCCGTCCTGCCCGTTGAAGACGAGAACCGAATCACCGGGCGCCAAACGCAAGACATTGATCAGATAATTCGACTGTCCCTTGTCGAGCGGCAGGGTCGCGCCACGATCGAGAGAGGGCGCGACAAACAGGCGCGGGGTGCGGAAATCGTATCGGGACATGCGTCAGATCGGGGTCCTTGGCCGCCAGCGGCAACTTTCTCGTAACCCGCAGGCTCTCTATTATGGACTGAATAGCGTTTTGCCGCCGTGTCGCCTATTTTAAGGGCTTGATCACGGAGCCACCCGGAAGGCCGAGGGGCCGGGAGAATCTCCAATGAGGCTGTTTGCAAGCCTGCCCGCCGCGCTGACACTGGCTGCCTTCGCAATGCCGGTGCTGGCCGCATCGGAACACGCTCCTGTCCGACTGGCCCAGGCCGGTCCGCCGACCTCGGGCTGGGGATCGCCCGCCGCACCGCAGGCGGCACCGTCTGGCCCGCCAAGCTCCGGCTGGGGCCAGCCCTCCCCCCAGGCCGCTCCCGCGCCCCCTAGCGCCGGCTGGGGAGCGCCTAGCGCGCCGGCCTCCGCACCCGCGGCCTCCTTCGGGCCGGGCGGCGGCGGCAGGCCGCAGCGCGACTGCATGGGCGAAATCACGCCGCTGCTGACCGACGCCGATCAGAAAGGCAAAGCCATCCAGGCCGCGGCCGCGACCAAGAAGCAGCCGGTGGTCTGCCAGGCTTTCAGAAATCTGGCCACCGCCGAGGGCAAGGTCATCAAATATTTCGAGGATCACGGCGCCGAATGCCGGGTCCCGCCGGACGCTCTGAAAGCGCGGCGGGGCAACTTCGCCAAGATCGTCGAAATCCGCACCAAGGTCTGCGACACCGCCGCCGCTCCCAAGCGTGCGCCCAGTCTCAGCGACGCGCTCGGCACATCCCAGATCCCGTCGGTATCCACCGATACCCCGGCCGCGAAGAGCCGCGGCAGCACCTTTGATACGCTCACCGGCAATCCGCTGACGCGATGAGCGAGACCGCCAGGCCCGTCGCCGATTCGACCGGAAACTGGGTCGATACGGCAGCGCCGGCCTGGGTCAAACCTTATCTGCGGCTGGCGCGGCTCGATCGCCCGATCGGCTCCTGGCTGCTGCTGCTGCCCTGCTGGTGGTCGGCCGGGCTCGCCGCGATCGCCGCCGGCCGCCCGTATCCCGATCCCTGGCATTGCCTGTTGTTTTTCATCGGCGCCTTCGCGATGCGGGGCGCCGGCTGTACCTGGAACGACATCGTCGACCGCGACCTCGATGCGAAAGTCGAGCGCACCCGCTCGCGGCCGATCCCCGCGGGACAGGTGACGGCGCGGCAGGCCTTCGTCTTCCTGGTGCTGCAGGCGCTGGTCGGATTGGTTGTTCTGCTGCAATTCAATCCCTTCACGATCCTCGTCGGCATCCTCTCGCTTGCCACCGTTGCGATCTATCCGTTCCTGAAGCGCGTCACGCACTGGCCGCAGATCGGCCTGGGGCTCGCGTTTTCCTGGGGCGCGCTGATGGGATGGCCGGCGGTGTTCGGGCGGCTTGATCCGGCCGCCTTCATTCTCTACGCGGGATCGATTGCCTGGGTGATCGCCTATGACACGATCTACGCGCATCAGGATCGCGAGGATGACGCGCTCATCGGCATCAAGTCGACTGCGATCCTGTTCGACGCGCGCACCAAACCAATGCTGGCGCTGTTCTTCGCGCTGGCGGTGGTGCTGATCGGTCTCGCAGGCTGGCTCGCCGGCGCGGGACTGATCTTCGCGCTCGGCCTGGCCGCCTTCGCGGCGCATCTCGCGTGGCAGGTGAAGCGGCTCGACATCGCCGACCCGGCGTTATGCCTGCGCCTGTTCAAGTCCAATCGCGATGCCGGACTGATCCTGTTCGCCGGGATGATCCTCGACGCGGCGCTCCGTTAAACGCGACACTAGTTCCGCGCGATGATCTCGCGCTCGCCGCGATGCACGGTCGACAGGCCGATATGCCGGCCGGGCTTGCGCCGCATCAGGATCGACGGACGGCGCTTCCTGATGACGGAGCGCCGGCGCCTGCGGCCGGTGTCCTTCGCGATCTGCAGCGAACGGCGACCGGGACAAACCTGACGGACGTCGCCATCCGCGCCACGCTGCCAGAGCGACAACCCAAGCACGCGGCCCCAGGCCCGCCACATCACGATGGCCTCGTCGAGCGGAGCCTGATCGAGCAACGGAACCGACAGCGCCGGGTCTGCGTGATCGAGAATGATGGAAGCGGCGGGACCATCCCCGGCCGGTACCAGCGTGATGCCGACAAAGGCATCGACCGCCAGCCGGATTTTCATCCGCATCCCGCGGACTGCTCGCCGCAGAACCACGCGATCGCGGTCGAGTTCGACCTGCCGCATCTGGCCGTCCGCCCCGGCATCGCGGGCCGGGAATCGAACTGGCAAAGTGAACGGGTCGAGCCGCATGGTGCGGCCCGACCCGGCAGGCAAGGCCCCGCCGGCTTCCATTTGACGCCTCGAATTGCTCCCCCGGACTTTTTCGTCCGTTATGCGCAGACCTTGCCACAATCCCGTCGGAAAGCGCTTAAAAAGCTCGGTTAATCAGGCGTTTCGGCAATGTCCTCGATTCGCATGATTGACGTTTCGTTGCTGTCAAACTCGCAACTGCGCGGTTTCCGCTAACCTTGTCCTTGTCAGGGGCGGATGCGCCCCCTAAATCGAAATGGCTCATGCAATCCCTCCTCGATCAATCCGCACTCAGCAATCTGGCCGAAGGCCTGGTCCGCGCCGCGCAGAAAGCGGGAGCGGATGCTGCTGACGCGATCGCGGTTCGCTCGATTTCGGTCGGCGTCGATATCCGTGAAGGAGCCGTCGAGGAATCGGAGCGTTCCGAAAGCGACGATGTCGGTCTGCGTGTGTTCGTCGGGAAAAAGCAGGCGGTGGTGTCGACCAACGATATCGGCCGCACCGATCCGGCTGCGCTGGCCGAGCGCGCCGTCGCAATGGCGCGGGTGGCGCCCGACGACCTTTATGCCGGGCTCGCCGATCGCGAGCGCCTCGCGGGCGAGCGGCTGGATCTCGATCTGATCGATCCCAACATTCCCGACGTCGGTAGTCTCGAACGCCGTGCACGCCTCGCCGAGGAAGCTGCGCTGGCGGTCAAGGGTGTGACCAAATCGGGCGGCGCGTCAGCCGGTGGCGGGATCAGCGGCATGGTGCTGGTCACCAGCGACGGCTTCCATGGCTCCTATCTCGCATCGCGCCAAAGCGTCTCGATGATGGCGATTGCCGGCGAAGGCACCGGCATGGAGCGCGACTACGATCATTCCTCGGCCTTGCACGGCAGCGACCTCGATGCGCCGGAGGCGATCGGCCGCACGGCCGGCGAGCGCGCCGTGCGCAGGCTTAATCCGCGCAAGGTGAAGACGCAGACCGTGCCGGTGATCTTCGATGCGCGCCTCTCCAGCACGCTGATCAGTCATCTTGCGAGCGCGGCCAACGGCGTATCGATCGCACGCAAGGCCAGCTTCCTGAAGGACAAGCTCGGCGAGCGTCTGTTTGCGCCGGGCATCCGTATCGTCGACGACCCGCTGCGCAAGCGCGGATTGCGCTCGCATCCCTTCGACGGCGAGGGCGTGAGCGTAAAGCGGATGAATCTGATCGAGGACGGCGTCCTGCAGTCGTGGTTTCTCGACAGCGCCACCGCCCGCGAACTTGGGCTGACGACCACCGGCCATGCCTCGCGCGGTGTTTCGGCGCCGCCCTCACCCTCGCCGAGCAACCTGTATCTCGAGCCCGGGCCGCTGTCGCCCGAGCAACTGATCGCCGAAACCGGCACAGGCTTCTACATCACCGATCTGATCGGCATGGGCACCAATCTCGTCACTGGTGATTACAGCCGCGGCGCGGCCGGTTTCTGGATCGAGAATGGCGAACTGACCTATCCAGTCAGCGAGGTGACAATTGCCGGTCATCTGTTCGATATCTTCCGGACAATGACGCCTGCGAACGATCTGTCGTTCAAATTCGTCACCAATGCACCGACCTTGCGTGTGGAGGGCCTGACGGTTGCCGGCCACTGACCAGCGCAGCCGACATGCGGCGCTTGCCGACGAACTCGGCCTTGCGGTGCGCGAGGCCGGCCAGATCGCGCTGAAGTATTTTCGCGGTTCGATCAAGAGCTGGACCAAGGGGCACGATTCACCGGTCTCGGAAGCCGACATCGCAGTCGACGAATTCCTGCGCGCGCGACTGTCGCGGGAAGGCTTCGGCTGGCTGTCCGAAGAAAGCCAGGACGACCGCACGCGCCTGACAGCGGAGCGCCTGTTCATCGTCGATCCGATCGATGGAACGCGGTCCTATCTCGCGGGCCGTGAGGACTGGTCGATCGTCGCGGCCGTTGTGGACAAAGGCCGGCCGGTCGCGGCCGCGGTCTATGTTCCGGTGGACGATGAATTGTATCTCGCCGCGCAGGGGGAAGGCGCAACCCGCAACGGAAGCCGGATTGGAGCCACCGGCGGCACCGCGCTGGCGGGCGCGCGGATCGCGGGCCCGAAGTCGATGCTGGACAGGCTCACGAGCATCGATCCCGAGACGATCCATGAGCCCAAAATTCACTCGCTGGCGTTGCGCATGACCCGCGTGGCCGAGGGACGCATTGATGCCGCTTTTGCCTCGGTCAATGCCTACGATTGGGACCTTGCGGCGGCAGACCTTTTGGTGCACGAAGCGGGCGGCGCGATGACCAATTTGACGGGTGAAGCGCTGGTCTACAACTTGCATGATCCGGTCCACGGCGCGATTCTCGCGGCCGGACGCGACCGACACGCATCGATGCTGGACTTGGTGCGAAAGCGCCGCAAGCAATTCGCCTGACCTTCAGGAAGACCATCATGTCCGATCAGGCTCCACCAAAGCAGCTGCTTCATCTCGTGCTGGGCGGTGAACTCGCGCAGCTCGACGCCACCGAATTCAAGGATCTCAGCAAGGTCGATATCGTCGGCGTCTTTCCGAATTATGCGACTGCCTATGCGGCGTGGCGGGCCAAGGCGCAGCAGACCGTGGACAATGCGCAGATGCGATATTTCATCGTGCATCTGCACCGGCTGCTCGATCCCGACACGCCGTCCCCGACTGCGCGCTGACGTTTACAGACGGACCCGCCATGCTTTCGTCACGGCGTCTTGCGCGCGCGCCCTGGGTTCAGAAGACGATCGGCATTCTCGCCGCGGAATATCTGCGCTTCGTCAATCTGACCAGCCGGACGGTTACCGTGCCCGGCGATATCTACGAGCGCGCCGGCGCCGACCTGCCGGTGATCCTTGCGATGTGGCACGGCCAGCATTTCATGGCCCCGTTCATCAAGAAGGAAGGCTATAAGGGGAAGACGCTGATTTCGCGGCATCGCGACGGTGAGATGAATGCGGTTGCCGCGGAGTGGTTGGGTATTGAGACAATTCGCGGCTCGGGCGATCATGGTAACGGCTTCCATCGCAAGGGTGGCGTCAGCGCCTATTTCCAGATGCTTGAAGCATTGTCCGAGGGGTACAACGTGGCGTTGACAGCGGACGTACCGAAAGTGTCCCGGATTGCCGGCGCCGGCATCATTCGCCTCGCGCGTGATTCCGGGCGCCCGATCTACCCGATCGCGCTGGCATCGAGCCGCCGCAAGGTGCTCGACAACTGGGATCGATCCACCATCAATCTGCCCTTCAGTCTGATCGCGGGCGTGGTCGGAGATCCCATTCGCGTCGGCGCCGGGGCGTCCGATGCCGAACTCGAGGCGGCGCGGCTGGCGCTCGAGACCGCACTGAACGAGGCGACCGAGCAGGCTTACGCCATCGCCGACGGCAAGATCGAGGTTAAACCGCGTGGCTGACAAGTTGCCGATGACATTGCGCGCTTACCGCCGCGCAATGTCGGCGGCGACGCCTCTTGCCAATGTGTGGCTGAAGCGCCGCCTGAATCGCGGCAAGGAGGTCGAGGCGCGCCTCTCCGAACGGCACGGGGTGTCGACCTTGCCGCGGCCCGAGGGTCCGCTGGTCTGGCTGCATGGCGCAAGCGTGGGCGAACTCAACGCCGTATTCCCGCTGATCGATCGGCTGAGGGCGCAGGATGTCCGGGTGCTCGTCACCTCGGGCACCGTAACCTCCGCCGAAGTGGCGAGGCAGCGCCTGCCGGACGATGTCCTGCATCAATTCATCCCGCTCGACGCACCGCGCTTCGTCACCAGTTTCCTGCATCACTGGCGCCCGGACCTCGGCCTGTTCATCGAACAGGATCTGTGGCCGAACCTGATCGTGGCGGCGGCGCGACGGAAAATCCCGCTGGTCCTGATCAACGGGCGCATGTCGGAACAATCCTTCAAGGGCTGGCGCTCGTTGCGGCGCACCGCCAAGGCGCTGCTCAAGAACTTCGATCTGTGCCTGGCGCAATCGGCGCTCGACGCCGAGCGGTTCTCGCAGCTCGGCATGCAGATCGTACAGGTGACCGGCAACCTCAAGCTCGACGTGCCGGCGCCGCCCGCAAACGCACTCAAACTCGCGGAAATGGAGCGCGCGGCCGCCGACCGGCAGGTCTTCGTCGCCGCCTCGACCCATCCGGGCGAGGAGGACGCGATCGTCGAAGCCCATCGCCGCGCCCGCAAGACGAGACCGCGCCTGCTGACGATCATCGTGCCGCGCCATCCGGAGCGTGGCGTCGAGATCCTCAATCGCGCCGTGGCGACAGGCTCGCGCGCCATGCTGCGCTCGGCCGGTGTGACGCCGGATGTGCGGACCGATATCTACGTCGCCGACACGATCGGCGAACTCGGCCTGCTCTATCGCCTCGCCCATGTGGTGTTCATGGGTGGCTCGATCGTAGAACATGGCGGGCAAAATCCGATCGAGGCCGCCAAGCTTGGCAAACCGATCCTGCACGGACCGAATGTCTGGAATTTCCAGGACATCTATGCGGCGCTCGACGCCGCGCGCGGCGCCGAAGAGGTGGAAAATATCGGGCATCTCGCGATGCGCGTCGGCGATCTCATGAAGGATCCCGCGAGCCGCAAGGCGGCCGGCGACGCCGCGCGCCGCACCGTCGACCGCCTTGGCGGCGCGCTCGACAAGACTTTCGCCGAACTCGAGCCCTATCTTCTGCAATTGCGGCTCTCCTACCAGACCTCCGATGCGTGAGCCGGATTTCTGGTGGCGGAAACCCGGTCTTGCGGCGTGGCTGCTGTCTCCGCTTGGCCTGATCTACGGCGCCGTCGCCGGATGGCGCATGCGCCGCGCCGGATGGCGGGCCGATATCCCGGTCATCTGCGTCGGTAACTTCACCCTCGGCGGCACCGGAAAGACACCGGCTGCGATTGCGATTGCGAAGCTGCTTGCTGCACGGGGCGCGACGCCGTTTTTTCTGACACGCGGCTATGGCGGCAGGCTCAAAGGGCCGGTGCGTGTCGATCCGCGGTCACATCGTGCCGCCGATGTCGGCGACGAACCGCTGCTGTTGGCGCAGGCCGCACCCACAATCGTGTCGCGCGACCGTGCGGCCGGAGCGGCCTTCGCCCAGGCGGCGGGTGCAAGCGTCATCGTGATGGATGACGGATTGCAGAATCCATCGCTGCAAAAAACGCTCTCGATCGCCGTGGTCGACGCCCGCAGGGGGCTCGGCAATACCCACGTCTTCCCCGCCGGACCGCTTCGCGCACCGATCGCGCCGCAACTGGCGATGGTCCAGGCCATCCTGGTTGTCGGTTCCGGTAACGGCGCCGATCCGCTGGCGGCGCTTGCCCGCACGCGCAGCCTGCCGGTGCTGCGTGCGCGGCTCGCACCCGCGGCCGACGCGGTGAAGGCGCTGGCAGGGCGCAAGGCGTTCGCCTTCGCCGGTATCGGCGATCCGGAAAAATTCTACCTGACGCTCGCCGAAGCCGGGATCGACGCAACGGCCAGGCAGAACTTCGCCGACCATCACCCATATTCTGAAGAGGAAGCCGCGAGCATCCTCGCTCGCTGCGAGTCGGAACGGCTCGTTCCGGTGACCACCGAAAAGGATATTGCCCGGCTGGCCGGGCAGGACGGGGCACGAGGCAGACTTGCCGCCGCAGCCAGCGCTATTCCGGTGACGCTGGTTCCGGACGACGCCACGGTGCTCGAACGATTGCTGCCGGATTCGGTGACCCGTTAGCGCGCCTGCAACCGCTGCAAAACCGCCTGCGGCGAGGCATAGGCCTCCTGCAGATCGACGCTCCAGTATTTCAGTTCCTCGAGCGGGATTGGCACATTGGTCACGGCGCAGCGCACGAATGCGCCCGGGCGCACGATACGGAAATCGCCGTCCAGAAACTTCACCTCGGCCTCGCCGGCCATGGGCGGGGGACGATCGAAGCGATTCAGCACGTAGAAGCCTCCTGGAATCCGGGCGCGGCAGGGATGCGGCGGGGTCGTCGGATTTGAACATAATAGCCCGGCGTCGAAGGTCAAACGGACTCAGCCGCCGCTTTCCCGCCATGATGGGGCTGTCGGATCGGACGCGCCGCGAATATGACCTGCCATGCGAAAAATCATTGCCTTTTTGACCTTGCTGTTTGCCACCGGTGCTGTTCATGCGGCCGCCCCGGAAGCGGTGGACATACCGACCGGAGAGAAGCCGCTGCCGGCCCTGCTGTACCGGCCCGCAGGCTCCGGCCCGTTTCCCGCGATCGTTGCGCTGCACGATTGCGATGGTCTGCGCGGCCATGCCTCCCGCCCCCGCGGCCATGTGGAAGATTGGGGACAGCGTCTCGCGGCCGCCGGTTTCATCGTGCTGTTTCCCGACAGCTATGTCGCCCGCGGCGTGACCCAGCAATGCAGCGCGAGGACGCCGGCGGTGCGGCCGGACCGGGAACGGGTTGCCGACATCCACGCCGCGCGTGACTGGCTTCAGCAGCAGGATTTCATCCGCAAGGATCGCATCACGTTGCTGGGCTGGGGCAACGGCGGCATCGCGGCGTTATGGGCGGTGCGCCCAAGTCTGGAGCAGGATGACGACCGCCCCGACTTTCGCTCCGCGGCGGTGTTCTATCCGGGTTGCCGGCGGCTGAGCGACACCGCCTGGAGCGCGCGGGTTCCGACCCTGATCCTGATCGGCGCGCTCGACAACTGGACCCCCGCGAAACATTGCGAACAGATGGTCAAGGAAGCGCGCGGACGCTCGGCGCAGGTTTCGCTGATCAAGTACCGGCGTGCGCACCACGCTTTCGATCACGACAACCTGCCGATCAAGAGCCGTCGCAAGATTGCCTTTGTCCCGGAAACGGGTGGCAACGCCACGAGCGGCACCAATGTCGAGGCGCGTGCCGATGCGCTCAAGCGCGTGCCGCAATGGCTGTCGCGCTGACCCCGCCGGTACTCGCTCACATTTTCTTCGTCTTCGCGAATGCGTCGCGGCCGATCGCTGCCGCCTGACCGATAAACCCGGCGAACATCGGATCGATAATGGCTCTCACCTCAACGGGTGCCGTCGCCGGCGTACCGGCGTTGAACGGCGGCTCCGGTGCATATTCCGCGATAAGCTGAACCCCTTCCGCGTAAGTCCGGTCGCGCAACTGACCGACCAGCGACAAACCGAAATCGACACCGGCGGTCACACCGCCGCCGGTCATCCGATTGCGGTCTTTCACGACACGGGCGGTCCGGGCCTTGGCGCCAAAAATCGGCAGCAGATGCGCGACAGCCCAATGCGACGTCGCCTCGTAGCCCTCCAGCAGACCGGCGGCGCCCAGAACAAGCGAACCGGTACAGACCGAGGTGACATACTTGGCACGCGCCCCGCGGTCGCGCAGGAATGCGATCGTGGCATCGTCCTGCATCGCCGCCAGCGTCCCGGTCGTGCCGCCCGGTACACAGATGATGTCCAGATCCTTCGGGCAGTCATCGAAGGTGGCTGACGGCACAACGACGAGGCCGGTATCGCTCTTGATAGGATCTCGCGTCTTCGCAACGATGTGAGTTTTGGACCCCATCAAGCTGGTCAGCATGTGATGCGGCCCGACCATGTCGAGTGCCGTGAATTCCGGATAGATCAGGAAAGCGATCTGTTCCGATCCCATCCAGTGCGCGGGCATCGCCGACATGTCGTGCGATGCCGCCGGATCAGGCGGTGGCGCAGCCTGCGCGTGAACGGCCGGCGCTTGCGCCTGCACGGATGCAGCGTTTGCGCCAAGCAACGGCGTGGCCAGAAGTCCGGCCACGCCCTTGTTGATCGAGCGGCGGGTGATTGTCATCGTCGCCCCCTTAATTGAACTTCACAGCGAGCTGCCCATACACCGCCCGGGGCGCGCTCGGCGCCACCTGTCCGCCGAACCATGTATAGGGCGTGAAATATTCCTCGCCGGTCAGGTTCTTCGCGGTGATCGCGAGCTTGTAGCGCTGGTCTTCGTAAGCGATCTTGGCATCGATCGTGTAGTAGCCCTGTGTAATCCAGAGATTCGTCGGATCGACGAACTGGCTCGAGGCCTTGTAAATGCCGGCGCCGACGCTCCATCCGGGCAGGAAGCTCGAGTCGAACTTGTAGTTTGCCCACAACCGGCCGGAATAGGTTGGAACGCCCGGAAGTTGATTTCCGACAGGCACCGTTTGCCCGTTGAAACGGGTGGGGTCGGAAAACGTCGCGTCCGTATAGGCGTAGCTTGCGAGGAAGCTCCAGTTGCGGTTCGGCTGATAGAGAACGTCCGCCTCGTATCCGCGCGACTGCTGCCCAACAAGGACCGCCTGACCCGGGCCGGTGACGAGCGGCACATTCTCGCGGTCGATTTCGAAGGCAGCCAGCGTTCCGGTCAGCTGATCGCCGAAATTGAATTTCAATCCGCCTTCGGACTGCTTCGAATATTCCGGCTTGGGCTGAGCCACCGGAACGAACCCCGCCCATTTCATGCCTTCGCTATAGCTCGCAAAGGCCGAAAACCCCTTCCACAGATCGACGACAACGCCGGCGCGCGGCAGGAACTTGGTCTGATCGGTGACGTAGACGCCGGGTGAAGCAAGCGGCGCCATCTCGTCGTAGGTGATGTCCAGATTCGCATATCGTCCGCCGACCAGAACATGGATGCGGTCGTAAATTGTGGATTGCAGCTGCGCGTAGACGCCCTTGGTCAGGTAGGTGTTGTTGAAGTTGAAATATTGCAGGAACTCGGCGCCGGCCGACGGACTGGGCTTGGTGAAAGGGTATTTGTAGTCGGGATGCGCGAGATTAATCAGCGGCAGTGGAACCGGGCAGAACGGGTTGGTCAGGGCGCAGGTCGCACCGAGCGTATCCCCGTTCATGAAGCCCTGGTCTTTTACATTGGTGTAGTCGGCGCCGATCAGGAATGTGTTGCGGGTCGGACCGAGCGTGAACTTGGCCTGCAGGTTCGGATTGATGGTGAATTCCTTCTGCTGCTGGAACAGCTCGATATTCTGCGGAATCCAGTTGTTCGCTCCCCAGAATGGCGGGAATGGCGCCAGCGGAAAGCCGCCGCAGCAATCCGATCCGAAAATCGATTGCGAAAATTGATCGAACTCGGACTGACTCCACCTCGCTTTGATGTTCGTCGACCAGACCGCATCGAATTGATGGTCGAAGGTAAAGGTCACACCCCTGCTTTTTGAATAGCTCTGCGGGATATCGGACGGGCCGATGAACATGTCTCGATTGAGCTTGAGATCGCCAAAAAGCGTGCCGTAGACCGGGAGCCCCTGATAGGCCTGCTGCTGCTGACGCGACACGAAGCCCTGGATGATGAAGGTCGTATCCGTCTTGTTGGTCAGGGTGAGCGTCGGATTGAAGTTGTAGCGCTCGGACTCGAGCACATTCACGAAGCTCTTGTTGCCCGTGTATTCGCCTGTGAACCGGAACAACACAGTCTTGTCCGCATTCAGCGGCTGATTGATGTCGAAATACGGATTCCAGTATTTTTCGCTGCCGAAGATGATCCCGTATTCGCTGTGGGCTTTGTCGGTCGGCAGTTTCGACACGATATTGACCGCACCGCCGATCGGCGCGCCGACGCCGCCGCCGTAAAGGATGGCGTTGGGTCCTTTCAGAACCTCGATGCGCTCGACATTGACCAGGCCGTCACGGTCGCCAGCCAGATAGGGGACGTTCAGCCCGTCTCGCCACATCTCGGCGCCAAAGCCCCGGATCTTGAGCGGATAAAAATCGGTATTGCCCATGACGAGGGGATTGACCGGCTGGACGTTGCTGACGTTGAGCAGCGCCTCGCTCACCGAAGTCGCCACCTGATCGTCGATCACGCTACGCGGCACGACGCCGATATTCTGCGGGATTTGTTCCAGCGGCGTGTTGGTCTTGGTGGCGCTGACCGAAGTCAGCGCGCGATAGCCCTGGACCGGTCCGGCTGTGGTGTTCTCGACCGGCGGCATATTCGGGTCCACGGTCGCCTCAATCTCCGTGTCCGCGGGAGCAGGAGCCGGAGCCGGCCGCCGGGCGGGTTGCACCGGACGACCGCCTTGCACCGTCACCGGGGGCAAGATGGTCGTTTGTGCAAAGCCGATTTCAGGAAGGACAACGACAGCAGCGGACGCGGCGCAAAGCGCACGCAGAAGGCGTGGCATGAAAGATCTCCGACAGAGGCAAATGTGAACCGAACGAGACTTGTTTGGTTACGCCTGCTGTGGAGGTCCTTGAGACAAACGAGGATCGTGCCGGCGCCTCGAATCGAAATCGAACAGCTCGACGGGCGAGAATGCTACAGCCGTTGCAACTCGGACGAACGAAATCGAAGCCGAGGCTGGAACTAAAGGTGCGACTGCCGAGAATGCGCAGACGATACAGGCATGCGCTCGTGGCGCCGAAGCCGGATTATCCTGACCGTCGGCCGGACCGGAGGCGCTGCTGTAGCAAATGGCGGGAAGGCCGGCCGCGGTCGCGACCGCCATCTGCGTCGATACGACGGCGCCAAACAGCAGGTGCAGGGCAAACACCTGGCCGACAAACATGCCGACCACGCCCCTCAGCCACCCACCTCTGCCCCAACAAGCCGGCACACGTCCCCCAGACGTCTGTTCCAGCGGCAGTTAAGACAGAGTCCGGGCGAGTGTCCAGCCGCTTGGCATCATCGGAGACGTCATCGCAGGTGCTCCCGCCTGCTCAACCGAACAGGCTGCCCTGCCCCGAGGGGCCGCCGCGCGTCTTCGCCTTTCCACGCGGCTCCTTGTCGGCGGTGGCGCCGACGCGACCATCCGCAAATTCGATATCGAGCGACATGCCGGGCGTGACCGCTGAAGATGCGTGCAGCGGAAAGCCCTTGCCGTCGCGGACGAGCGCGAAGCCGCGGCTCAGCACAGCGCGATAGGAAAAGGCATTGAGCAGCTTGTCGGCGGATTCGACGCGGCTGCGCCTGCGCTCGAGATAAACCTTGCGCGACAGCGTCCCCCGCTGCGTCAGCGTCCCGATCCATTCCCGGCAGCGCACCAGACGCACGCTGAGGAGTTGCGGCGACAGCCGGCCGGCAATGCGCTCGAACTGGCGGTGATGCACTTGCGCACTGGCGCGCAGCGCGCGCGGCAGGCGATCGGCCGCGGCATCCAGCCGCTGACGCGGCAGCGCCATCAGGTTGTCGAGCGACGGCAAGGCCCGCGCCGCCGCACGCAGTTCGGTACGGCGCGCTTCCTGTCCGCGCAGCCAGCAAGCCTGCACCCGCCGCGCTTGCGTCGCGATCCGCATCAGCAACTCGGAGCGGACCGGAACCGCCATTTCCGCCGCCGCGGTCGGCGTCGGCGCGCGCTTGTCGGAGGCGAAGTCGATCAGGGTGATATCGGTCTCATGGCCGACGGCCGAGATCAGCGGGATCATGCTGTTCGCGGCCGCGCGCACCACGATTTCCTCGTTGAAGCACCACAAATCCTCCAGCGAGCCACCGCCGCGCGCGACGATGAGAATGTCGGGACGCGGAATCTCGCCGTCCTCGGGCAGCGCGTTGAAGCCCTCGATCGCCGCTGCAATCTCCTCCGCGGCGCCATCGCCCTGCACCCGGACCGGCCAGACCAGCACATGACGCGGAAAGCGATCGGACAGCCGGTGCAGGATATCGCGCACCACCGCACCGGTGGGAGACGTCACCACGCCCACGACCCTGGGCAGGAACGGCAGCAATTGCTTGCGCGCCTCGTCGAACAGGCCCTCGGCGGCGAGCTTCTTCTTGCGCTCCTCGAGCAGCATCATCAGCGCGCCGGCGCCCGCAGGCTCCAGCGTCTCGATCACGATCTGGTAGTTGGAGCGGCCCGGATAGGTTGTGATGCGGCCGGTGACGACGACCTCCAGCCCCTCCTCCGGCTTGAAGCGCATCCGGTTGAAGGTCATCTTCCAGATCACCGCATCGAGCCGCGCGCCCTCGTCCTTGATCGCGAAATAGCAATGACCGGAGGAATGCGGTCCGCGATAGCCGGAAATCTCGCCGCGCACCCGCACATAGCTGAAATTGTCCTCGACCGTGCGCTTGAGGGCCTGCGACACCTCGGAGACGCTCAATTCCACAACATTGACGCGGGCAGCTTCGGTCATATCGGCGATTCGCTTGCGGGTCTTCCGCTTCATGCTACACAAACGGCCTCGAAATAAGGCCTTTCGCGACGAATGAACATCCTTCTGATCGGCTCCGGCGGGCGCGAACATGCGCTGGCCTGGAAGATGGCGGCGAGCCCGCTGACGGACCGCCTCTATTGCGCGCCGGGCAATGCCGGGATCGCGAATGAAGCCGAATGCGTCGCGCTCGATCCGGCCGACCATGCGGCGGTGACCGCCTTCTGCAAGGACAAGCAGATCGATTTCGTGGTGGTCGGGCCGGAGGCGCCGCTCTGCGCCGGCATCGTCGACGATCTCGAGGCTGCCGGTATCAAGGCGTTCGGCCCCTCGAAAGCGGCGGCGCAGCTCGAAGGGTCGAAGGGTTTCACCAAGGATATCTGCCGCGCCAATAACATTCCGACCGCGGCCTATGAGCGCTTCACCGCGCCGGAGCCTGCAAAGGATTATGTGCGCAAGCACGGCGCACCGATCGTGGTGAAGGCGGATGGCCTGGCCGCCGGCAAGGGCGTGGTGGTGGCAGAGACTGTCGCGCAGGCCGAAGCCGCGATCGACATGATGTTCGAAGGCGGACTCGGCGCCGCCGGCGCGGAAGTCGTGATCGAAGAATTTCTTGAAGGCGAGGAAGCCTCGTTCTTCGCGCTGTGCGACGGCACGACAGCGATCCCGCTCGCTTCGGCGCAGGACCACAAGCGCGTCTTCGACGGCGACAAGGGACCGAATACCGGCGGCATGGGCGCGTATTCGCCCGCGCCGGTGATGACGCCCGAGATGACGGCGCGCACGATGCGCGAGATTATCGAACCAACCTTGCGCGCGCTGGCCGCAATGGGGGCGCCCTACAAGGGCGTGCTGTTCGCCGGCCTCATGCTGACGAAGGACGGTCCGAAGCTGATCGAATACAATGTGCGGTTCGGCGATCCCGAAACCCAGGTGCTGATGCTGCGCCTCAGGTCGGACCTGGTGCCGGCGCTGCTCGCCTCCCGCGACGGCGTGCTGAAGTCGTTCGATCTGCGCTGGTCTGACGACGCCGCACTCACGGTGGTGATGGCGGCGAAAGGCTATCCCGGCGATTACGCGAAAGGCTCGGCGATCGACGGGCTGGAGGAAGCGCCGAGAGTCGAAGGCGTCGAAATCTTCCACGCCGGAACGAAGCGCGAAGGCGGCCGCATTCTCGCCAACGGCGGCCGCGTGCTGAATGTCTGCGCGATCGGCCGCAGCATCGCCGAGGCGCAGAAGCAGGCCTATGCGGCGGTGGGTTTGATCCGCTGGCCGGAGGGCTTCTGCCGGCGGGACATCGGGTGGCGGGCGATCGAACGCGAAACCGAGTAGGAAGCTTCACCGCATGACCGACCTCGCCGACCTGTTTCCCGGATTTGAATCGCACTGGATCGACACCCAGGTCGGACGCATCTTCGCGCGCTCCTCGAACGGCGATGGGCCGCCGCTGCTTTTGCTCCACGGCTACGCCCAGACCAACGTGATGTGGCACAAGGTGGCGCCCGCACTCGCCGCGAAATTCAAGCTCGTCATTCCCGATCTGCCGGGTTACGGCTGGTCGGTGGCGCCGCGTTCCGGCAAGGGTCACAGCCCCTACGACAAGCGCTCGATGGCCAAAGTGATGATCGAGCTGATGGAGAAGCTGGGCCATGCCCGCTTCTACCTCGCCGGGCACGATCGCGGCGGCCGCGTCTCCTATCGCCTCGCGCTCGACAATCCCGGCCGCCTGATCAAGCTCGCGGTCCTCGACATCATCCCGACCTACGAGATGTGGCACCGCATGGACCATACCCTCGCCATGAAGGTCTGGCACTGGACATTCCTCGCGCAGAAATATCCGATGCCGGAAATGCTGATCGAAAAAGCGCCGATCGACTATCTCGACTACAAGATGGCGAGCTGGACAAAGACGAAGGACCTCTCCGCCTTCGACCCGCGCGCGCTCGCGCATTACCACGCCTTCTTCTCCGACCCGCTACGTATCCACGCGACCTGCGAGGATTACCGCGCCGGCGAGACCACCGATCTCGGCCATGACGAAGTCGATCACGCCGCCAGGAACAAGATCAGCGCGCCGATGATCGCATTGTGGGGTTCGGCCGGTATCCCGAGCGAGAATTCGCCGCTCGCGATCTGGAAAAACTGGGCCAAGGATGTCACCGGCAAGCCGATCGATTCCGGGCACTTTCTGCCGGAAGAAAATCCGGACGCAACCGCGCGTGCTCTGCTCGAATATTTCCGCCCCTGACCGCCGATGACAGGCATCGACCGCCAGGCAGCCTTTTCCGGCACCAAGGAGGTCGCAGCCGCGCTTGCGATCGATGCGGGGCGATTGTCCGCCTTCCTGCACTATCGCATTCCGGGCTTTGCGCCGCCCTTGACCATCCGGCAATTCCGCGGCGGCCAGTCGAACCCGACCTACCTGCTGGAGACGCCGCAACGCCGCTACGTGTTGCGCAGAAAGCCGCCCGGCAAATTGCTGCCCTCCGCGCATGCGGTGGATCGCGAATTCCGCATCATCTCGGCGTTGTGGACGCAGGGCTTTCCCGTTCCCCAGCCCTTCGCCTATTGCGCCGACGAGAATGTCGCCGGCACCGCATTCTATGTGATGGGCTTCGCAGACGGCCGCCTGTTCTGGGACCCGGACATGCCCGGCTCCAACCCGGCCGAGCGCACCGCGGTCTATGACTCAATGAATGCAACGCTGGCGCAGCTTCACAGCTTCGATCCGGCCACGATGGGCCTGTCCGATTTCGGCCGTGGTGACGGTTATGTCGCCCGTCAGGTCGCGCGCTGGTCGAAACAATATCGCGCGTCCGAGACCGAGCGCATCGATGACATGGACAAGCTGATCGACTGGCTGCCGCACAACGTGCCGCCGCAACAGGCGGTGCGGATCGTCCATGGCGATTATCGTCTCGACAACACCATCGTCGCCCATGATGCGCCAGACATCATCGCGGTGCTGGATTGGGAATTGTCGACGCTCGGCGATCCGCTGGCCGACTTCGCCTATCATCTGATGCAATGGCATATGCCGCCCTCGGAAAGCCGCGCCGGCACCGGCTCGCTGGCGGGTCTCGATCTGAAGACGCTCGGCCTCCCCTCCCTTTCCGACTATGTCGATCTCTATGTCGCGCGCACCGGGCTCGATCCTCGTCCGCATCTGCCGGCCTATCTCTCCTATAATTTCTTCCGCATCGCCGCGATCCTTCAGGGCATCATCGGCCGCGTGCGCGACGGCACCGCGACCAGCGATCATGCGCCGGCCAAGGCGGAGATGATCCGCCCGCTCGCCGCGGCCGCGTGGCGCTTCGCACAACAGGCGGGTGCGAAATGAAAACCGTCGCCTTGGCACTTGGTGGCGGCGGCGCGCGCGGGCTGGCGCATATCGCTGTGCTGGAAACGCTCGACGAGATGGGCATCCGTCCGGTCGCCATCGCCGGAACCTCGATCGGCGCGCTGATCGGCGCGCCTTACGCTGCCGGCATGAGCGGCAAGGAGATCCGCACGCATGTCACCGCGCTGGCGCGCGATCGCTCCGGATTGTTCGGCAAGCTCATCGCGGCGCGGGCGGGCGGCAGCATCGGCTCGCTGATCGCCTCGGGACTTCGCAGCGCATCGCTGATCGATGCGGAAAAATTCTGCGCGCAGTTTCTCCCCGACCGCGTGCCGGACGATTTCGGCGCGCTGCAAATCCCGCTCACCGTGATTGCCTCCGACCTGTATTCGCGGCGCGAGGCGGCAATCTCGTCCGGCGCGCTCCGCACCGCCGTCGCCGCATCGATGGCGATCCCGGCCGTCAGCCGCCCGGTCATGGTCGAAGGCCGCGTGATGGTGGATGGCGGCGCGACCAATCCGCTGCCCTTCGATCGCGTGCGCGCGCTGGCCGATATCGTGATCGCCGTCGATGTCGCCGGTCCGCCGGCCCATGACTGCACCGCGATGCCGGACTCGTTCGAATGCTATCTCGCCACGGTGCTGGTGATGGCGCAGACCATCATCGACGAGAAGATCAAGCATGGCGCCCCCGATATCGTGCTGCGGCCGAATGTCGGCATTTTCCGCGCGCTCGATTTTCTGCGCGCCAGCGCGATCCTGCGCGCCGCCGAGCCGGTCAAGGCGGAGTTGCGGGAGAAACTGGGCAAGCTGCTGGCATGAGGTCTATCCGATGGACGTCGAACCGATCCCGCTTCACCGCCGTGCGTTCTGGGACCGATTCTTCTGGCAGGCTGCGGTGGCGCCGTCCGGCACGGAGGCCGAAACGATCCTCGCTGCGACCGATCTCCACGCGATCGCGGGCGACGATCTTTATGCCGCGCTCGTGACCTGGGCTGCCGATCCGCACGGGACTTTGGACATGCGCGCGACTTACGACGCGCTGTTTCCGCGCTCCTGCTTCTGCCGGCGGCATAGCCCGATGGACTGCGACGATCCCGATTTCTCCGGACGCAACATTCATCGCCTGCTCTATTACATCGACAAATGTGTCGCGAACTCCTCCGATATCCTGTTTCGCCGGACGCCCGATATCGACCTGCTCCGCTGCCGTGAATGCGGCGATATCTGGCTGCGCGGCATGGATCTGGACTGGCTGCGATCGCATTACCTGCTGCTGGAGCCGGGCGATCTCGAAGCGATCCGCAGCGAAGGCCGGTGGCCCGACGGGCTTGACCGCTTCGAGGACAACTGGATCGCCGCTGAAGGCGGCATGAGCCGTAACGATCCCGGTCTGCCGGCCTGGCAAAAGGAAGCGAACACGCCCGAAGCATTGCAGAGCTTCGGACGGCAACGCTGACCTCAGCGTCGGTCCCTGAAAAAATCCTTCAGCATCGCACTGGCCTCGCTCTCCCCGATCCCGGCATAGACCTCCGGCCGGTGATGGCAGGTGGCAGCGGCGAAGAAGCGGACGCCATTGTCCACCGCGCCGCCTTTCGGATCGGCCGCCCCGTAATACAAGCGGCGGATGCGGGCGAAGGAGATCGCGGCCGCGCACATGGTGCAGGGCTCCAACGTGACATAGAGGTCGCAATCGGTCAGCCGCTCGCTGCCCAGCGCGCGCGCCGCCTGCCGGATCGCCAGCATTTCGGCATGGGCGGTCGGGTCGTGGTCGGTCAGCGTCCGGTTGCCGGCGCCGGCAATCACCTCGCCGTCCCGTACTACCACGCAGCCGACCGGTACCTCGCCATTCGCGGCGGCCGCGCGGGCGAGGTCGAGCGCCTGGTCCATGAAGCTTTTCGACATGTAGCCCTTCTTTATGCGCGCCGTTATATGGGCGCTTTATTCGCGCGCCAATGCCCGGCATAAAGCCGCCCATGGCTCAGAAACAAGAATCGACTCCGGCGGGCGACCGCATCGCCAAGGTGATGGCCCGCGCCGGCCTGTGCTCGCGGCGCCAGGCCGAAGCCTGGATCGCGGAAGGGCGCGTGTCGGTGAACGGGGCGACCATTTCCTCGCCGGCGCTGAACGTGACCGCCAGCGACACCATCGCGGTCGACGGCAAGCCGATGCCCAAGCGCGAGCGGACCCGGCTGTTCCTCTATCACAAGCCGCGCGGGCTGGTGACGACGCATGCCGATCCGGAGAAGCGTCCGACCATCTTCGAGAAGCTGCCGAAGGCAATGCCGCGCGTGGTCAGCGTCGGGCGGCTCGATCTCAACACCGAGGGGCTGCTGCTGCTCACCAATGACGGCGGCCTGGCGCGGGTGCTGGAATTGCCGGCCACAGGCTGGCTGCGGCGCTATCGCGTGCGCGCGCATGGATCGATCCTGCAGCCGCAGCTCGATGCGCTGCGCAAGGGCGTCACGGTCGACGGCGTGCGGTATGGCGCGATCGAGGCGACGGTCGATCGTGTCCAGGGCGCCAATGTCTGGCTCACCTTTGCGATCCGGGAAGGCAAGAACCGTGAAGTCCGCAATGTGCTGGAGCATCTCGGCCTGCGGGTGAACCGGCTGATCCGCGTATCCTTCGGGCCGTTCCAGCTCGGCGACCTGCCCGAAGGCGCGGTGGAAGAGGTGCGCACGCGGCATCTGCGCGAACAGCTCGGCGAGCGCATTGCAACGCAGGCCGAAGCAGACTTCACCGGCCCGATCGCGATGGCCGAAGTACCGGAAGACGCACCCGCCGAGCGGAAAGGCCGCGGTAAATCCGAGAAGCCCGAGCCCGAGGCCGCCAAGCCGAAAAAGAGCAAGGCGCAGAAGCTGCGCGAGCGATTCAAGACATCGGATCGCCCCGCCACCGGCCGCACCAAGCGCGACCGCAGCGGCAATCGCGCGCCGAAGCGGAAGCGCTAGATGCGGATCGTCGGCGGCAATTTCCGCGGGCGCACGCTGACCGGCCCGAAGTCGCAAGCCATCCGACCGACTTCGGACCGCACCCGCGAGTCGATCTTCAACATTCTCATGCATGCCTATGGCGATCCGGTGAGCGGCGCGCGCGTCCTCGATCTGTTTGCCGGCACCGGCGCGCTCGGGCTGGAAGCGTTGTCGCGCGGCGCGGCGTCCGCGTTGTTCGTGGATGACGGGGCGGAAGCGCGTGCTCTCATCCGCCAGAATATAGAGGCGCTAGGCGCAGCGGGGATCAGTCGCGTCTTCCGGCGCGATGCGACGAAGCTCGGCGACGTGCATCCGAACGAGCCGTTCTCGCTGGTGTTCCTCGATCCGCCTTACGGCAAGGGGCTGACCGAGAAGGCGCTGGTCTCGGCGCGTGCGGGCGGATGGCTGACGGACGATGCGCTGATCGTGGTCGAGGAGAGCAAGGGCGCGTTCGTTACGCCGGAGGGATTCGAAGAGATCGAGCGGCGCGTCTACGATGACACGGAGATCGTGTTTTTGCGGCTTGGCTGATGCCTTCCTCACCTCTCCCCGCTTGGGGAGAGGTAAGAATTACCGCCGCCCGAACAGCCGCTCGATATCGGAGAGCTTCAGCTCCACATAGGTCGGGCGGCCGTGATTGCACTGCCCGGAATTGGGCGTGACCTCCATCTCGCGAAGCAGCGCGTTCATCTCTTCACCTTTCAGGCGCCGCCCCGACCGCACCGAGCCGTGGCACGCCATGGTGGCCGAGACATGAAGCAGCCTACGTTCGAGTGGCAGACCGTCGTCCCATTCCGCCATATGCTCCGCGAGATCGCGTACCAAAGCGCCGGCATCGATTTCGCCGAGCAACGACGGGGTCTCGCGCACCGCCACCGCGCCGGGGCCGAAGCTTTCGAGCACGAGGCCATAGGTCGCGAGTTCATCGGCGCGCGATGTCAGCCGCTCCACATCGCTCTCGTCCATCTCGACGATCTCGGGGATCAGCAGGATCTGCCGCGCCACGCCGTCCCGTTCGACCGCGGCCTTCAGCCGCTCATAGACCAGTCGCTCATGCGCGGCGTGCTGATCGACGATGACAAGACCGTCGCGGGTCTGCGACACGATGTAGTTGTCATGCACCTGTGCGCGGGCAGCGCCGAGCGGCTTGTCGAGCGCGTCCGGCGACGGCGCCAGTGTCTCGACGCGCGCGCTTGTGCCGGCAGCGCCGACGTCGAACATCGCCTGCGCGGCTTCGGCGAGGCCGAGCGCGGCATTGCCTTGTGATGGATAAGATTGCGCCGGATACGGCGCGGCGGGAGAGCCCTGCCAATCCCAGCCCGCGCGCTGCGTCAATGGCTCGGTCCGAAACGCACTCACCGTCGCGTCGCCACCGGTCGATGCCGCGCGTCCGCCTTCGCGCATCAGCGCATCGCGAAGCGCGCCGAAGATCAGACTGCGCACCAGGCCCGGATCGCGGAAGCGCACCTCGGTCTTGGCCGGATGCACATTCACATCGACCTCGCGCGGATCGATGGTGACGAACAGCGCCACCGCCGGATAGCGTCCGCGCGGCAGGTAATCGGCGTAGGCGCCATGCACAGCGCCGACCAGCAGCTTGTCGCGCACCGGCCGGTCATTGACGAACAGATATTGGCCGAGCGAATTGGCGCGGGTGTAGGTCGGCAGCGCCGCGAAGCCTTCGACATGCAGGCCCTCGCGCCCGGCCGCGACCGCCGCTGCATTCTCGCGGAAATCCGCGCCAAGAATATCGCCGAGCCGCGCCAGCCGCCCGGCAGGCCCCGGCAGCGCCGCCGGCCAGGTCACATGCGCCCTCTCTTCGCCGGCCAGCGTGAAGGCGACATCGGGCCGGCTCATCGCCAGCCGTCGCACCACCTCGCGCACCGCCTCGCCTTCGGCGCGCTCGCTCTTCATGAATTTCAACCGCGCGGGCGTGGCGTAGAACAGGTCGCGGACCTCGACGCGGGTGCCGGCAGTCAGCGCCGCCGGTGCGGCTTGCGATTTCGCGCCGGCATCGACCGTGAGCATCCAGCCATGCGGCTCGCTGGCGTGGCGCGTGGTGACGGTGAGTTTCGCCACCGCGCCGATCGAGGGCAACGCCTCGCCACGAAAGCCGAGCGTGGCGATCGCCATCAGGTCGTCGTCGTCGGTGAGCTTGGAGGTGGCATGGCGCTCGACCGCAAGGTCGAGATCGGAGCGGGTCATGCCGCTGCCGTCGTCGGTGACCCGGATCAGCCGCCGGCCGCCGCCATCGGTGACGATCTCGATTTTCTTCGCCCCGGCATCGAGCGCGTTCTCGACCAGTTCCTTCACCGCGCTCGCAGGCCGCTCCACCACTTCGCCGGCGGCGATGCGGTTGACGGTGGTCTGGGCAAGCTGGCGGACGGGCATGGCGGACGTTTTACCGGATTCGGGGCCTGGTCGCCCCCACGACGGGTCGCATCACGGTCGCGTGAGACCGGCGGTAATCCCGCCCCCGGCTCGAACCGATCCGGCCGCTGATGCGACCCATACACATCAGGGACGCGATACCCGCTCCCGAAACAGACACACAGGGGACTTCGCCATGATCCGCAACACCGTTCTCGGCCTCACCGCTGCCGCCGCTCTCGTCGCCGCTTCGATCGCGCCCGCTTCGGCCGGCTATTATGGCCATGGCTACGGCTACAAGTCCTACCACTACGCCCCGTCCTACTCGTACGGCCACAGCTACGGCTACAAGTCGCATGGCTACGGCTACAAGTCCTACGGCTACGGCTACAAGTCGTACGGCTACTAAGATTTCGCCGATCCCCGGCAGAGAAACCCGGCCTCGCAGGAGGCCGGGTTTTTCGTTTGCTGGGCGGGTCCGGGCCCTGGGCGAATTGGGCTGCTTCACGGTCGCGTGAGACCGGCGGTAATCCCGACCCCGGCTCGAACCGATCCGGCCGCTGATGCGACCCATACACATCAGGGACGCGATACCCGCTCCCGAAACAGACAAACAGGGGACTTCGCCATGATCCGCAACACCGTTCTCGGCCTCACCGCTGCCGCCGCTCTCGCCGTCGCGGCTCTGGCCCCGACCACCGCCTCCGCCGGCTATTACGGCCACGGCTACGGCTACAAGTCCTACCACTACGCCCCGTCCTACTCGTACGGCCACAGCTACGGCTACAAGTCGCATGGCTACGGCTACAAGTCCTACGGCTACGGCTACCGCTCGTACGGCTACTAGGATTTCCGCCCGATTGACGGGCACCAAGACAAACCCGGCCTCTCGCGAGGCCGGGTTTTTCCTGTTCTGAACGCCTTTGCTGTTTCCGGCCCGGGCGGTTATGACCGCCTGCCGCACAGCCTTCGGGCGGCGGCGACGCGACCGCGAAGGGAACCGCCATGTCGGACGAAGACCTGAAAGCCGAACTCGAACGGCTGCGAAACGAGAATGCCGCACTGAAGAAAGGCCAGGGCGGCGCCACCCGGATCAAGGTCAGCGAGAAAGGCGGCGTTTCGGTCTACGGCCTCGGCCGCTTCCCGATCACGCTCTATCAGGAGCAGTGGCTCAAGCTGCTCACCATGGGCGACGAGATCCGCGCTTTCATCACCGCCAACGAGTCGCAGCTGAAGAAGAAGGAATAGCCGCGACGTCACATTCCGGAGAAGCTGCGGTCATGAATTGGGGCTCCCTGGTCGAACACGCCATCGCGATCGGACTGACGCAGCTCGCCGTGGTGGTGTTCGTCGTCGGCGTCGTGGTCGGCCTCGCACTCGTGCTGATGCGGCGGCGAAGCAGAAGCTGATCGCGCCTTGAGTGTCAGAAAAGTCTGACATCTAAGCGCTGGAACGTCCCTCGTTGCACGGGATTGGTCTCCGAAGCCCTGATGGAGACCGCAATGGATATTATCCCCGCCCTCATGTTCATGACACTCGGCGCCGTGCTGTTGTTCGCGGTTCTGCAGTTCGTGATGTTCCTTCGCAAGCGCGCCAACCGCAACGCAGCGAAGGACGCGCTGCTCGACTGATGCACCGGTCGAAGCGCACGAACCGTCACAGAGAACAGGAGACAGCAATGAACTTGGAGCCTTCCGTGAATGACCCCGTTGTCAAAGACCCGGAGATCAAAGACCCAGTTATAAAAGTCACGAGCCTGATGACGAAAATCTGGGACTACCAGCCCGGCGCCAACGACGTGGCAGAGTGGAAGTCCCATGCCGCATGGCTGGTTCAGGCGATCGCGGAGCGTCGCGCGCGCGAGGAAATGGACTGGTATATGAGCCGCGTGCAGCTGCGTCTCGGCTTGGCCGAGTCGATGGCGTTCCGCAAGATTGTCGACCGCGCGATCGAACTTCTTGCTGAGACGCCGACCGCGGCGGAGGCAAACCGTATCGAGAAGCTCAATCCCACCGCCGCGTGACGCGGCGCCAGCACATCATTGCAACCGGCCGCGCTGCGCGGACGGTTGCGGCGGCCTTTTCAGACCAGAGTGACCTTGCCGGAGCCGATGTCGTAGACGCCACCCACGACGCCGACGTCGCCCTTGGCCACCATGTCGGCCAGGATCGGCGTCGCCTTTTTCAGCCGCGCGACATTGTATTGCACATTCGCGATTACGGCGCGCCGCTGCAGATCGTCGCCAGACTGTTTCAATACCGATTCGACGCCGGGCTTCATTGCGGTGACGAGACTGGCAATGTGACCCGGCAGCTTGTTGCCCTTCTGCAGCGCTTCGACCGTGGCGTTGACCGCGCCGCAGCTGTGATGGCCGAGGACCATGATCAGCTTCGTCCCGAGCACGGCGGCGCCGAATTCCAGGCTGCCCAGTCCGTCATTGGTGACGAAATTTCCGGCGACACGCACCACGAACAGCTCGCCCGGCCCCTGGTCGAAGGCCAGTTCGGGGGCGACGCGCGCATCCGCGCATCCGAGGATCGCCGCGAACGGCGCTTGCCCGAGCGCACGGCTGGCGCGCCCGGCCGAAAAGTCACGCTGCTGCAGCTGATTGGCGACGTAGCGCGCGTTGCCGTCCGCCAGAAGCTTCAGCGCAGCGTCGGGCGTGGACGCGAGCCGCGCCGGCTGCGCCTGCGCCGCGCTGCCGAATTGCGTTGCGGCGAGCATTCCGGCGGCACCGAACATCACGGCTCGCCGGCTGAAACCGTTTTGCGCGCATCCATTACACATGATCATGTCCCTTCATGGCGGCGATGATCACCGCAAACGATGGGACGGGACTATCAGGTTTACGTTTGCGGAAGGTTAGCGGGGACGGACTAATCCGCAGCATTACTGATATGGGCGAAAGCCAAACGCCGCAGGTCGCAGGTCTCGCCGAGCGCGTGCACAGTGCTTTTCAAAGCGACGATTTCCGGGCACGCTTTGGTATCCGCCTCCTCCGGGAGGCCGGTCCGTATGGCGTCAATGTCAAATTGCGGGCAGTGCCAGTTGGCGTCGACAAATGAGCGGAGCGAATTTTATGGCTGGTGCACCTGTCTACGATGTCGACATCTTCATCGATGAGGCGATCCAGAATCCATGGCCGCATTATGCTGCGATGAGAGATCTGGGACCGGTGGTGTGGCTCCCCCGGCATGAAAACTATGCTCTGGTGCATCACGCCGTGCTCGCCCAAGCCCTCCGCGATCATGATACTTTCATCAGCGGCAAGGGCGTCGCGGCTTGTGCATTCGCGAACGAAATTCTCCGGGGAAACTCGGCCGCCTCCGATGGTGAGCGTCATAGCCTGATCCGTCGCGCAACCTCGCAACCACTTCTTCCCGCCGCCCTCGAGGACATCCGCGGCGTGATCGAGGACACTGCGGAACAGCTGATCGAGCAATTGATCGAGCGTGAGCACTTCGACGCCATGAGCGAACTCGCCTCGCATCTGCCTCTCACGATCGTGCGCGACCTTGTCGGTTTTGGAGATCAGGGGAGGGAGAATATGCTGCGCTGGGCTAGCGCGACATTCGACCTCAACGGTGTGCAGAACGAACGGGGAAAGGCGGCGTTCGAGGTATTCATGGAGGCGCGGCGTTTCGCGCAAAGCCAGACACCCGAAACCGCAAAGCCGGGCAGTTGGACTCACAGGTTGCTCGATGTCGTCAGGCGTGGTGACCTTCCGGCCGAACTCTTACCGCATGCGAGGAGGGATTATATCGTTCCGAGCCTGGACACGACGATCTCGGCAACAGGCGAACTCATCTATCAACTCGGGCGCAATCCGGACCAGTGGGCACGGCTGCGTACCAAGCCGGACCTGGCGCGGAATGCCGCGAACGAAGCGGTGAGAATGGCGTCGCCGGTCAGATCGTTCGGCCGTCATACGTCACGCGAAGTCGAAGTTGCAGGGGTGACAATTCCGGAAGGCGCGCGGATCATGATGATGTTCGCCGCGGCAAACCGCGATGAGCGTGCTTTTGAACGCCCTGACGATTTCGACATCACCCGCGATCAGCGTCTTCATCTGGGTTTCGGCAGAGGCATCCATACGTGCGCCGGCATGCACCTCGCCCAACTCGAAATGATATCCCTCTTGAAGGCAATGATCCCGCGAGTCGAAACGATCGAGGTGGGAGAGCCGACAGTGGGTATCAATAATATCATCTACGGTTTTGCCTCTCTCCCGACGCGCTTTGTACGGGACGCTCGACCTGCTTCTTCGGATAACCGAGCCTTTTTAACTGCGGCCACAGAAAGGACGTCTTAGGCCGGCTCCGCGTTCGCTCCTCCCCTTGATGGCCAGTGGGACAATGAAGCGTCAGCCCGACAGGATGCGTCAGGAATCGGAGTACAGTCGATAGCCAATGCCCGGCTCTGTCAGGATAAGCCGTGGATCGTCGGGCGTGTCTTCAAGCTTCTGGCGCAGATGTCCGACATAGACACGCAGGTATTGCGTGTCCTCGGTGTGGGCCGGTCCCCACACCGCTGTCATGATCTGACGATGCATCAGCACCTTCCCGGCATGACGCGACAGGAACGACAGCAACTCGAATTCCTTAGGCGTTAGCTTGACTTCTTGCCCATTGCGCAGGACGCGGTGGCGCACACTATCCACTTCTAGGGGGCCTACAACTGCCACTGGGTTTTCGGCGTTCCGCTGCATGCGATGCCTGAGCGCCGCTCGCATCCGCGCAAGCAGTTCGCCAACGCCGAACGGCTTATTGACGAAATCGTCGGCACCGAGGTCGAGTGCTTCTATCTTTTCCGTTTCGCGGTCGCGCGCGGACAGGACAATGATCGGAACATCGGACCATTGTCGAACCTGCCGGATCACGTCCTTGCCGTCGCCGTCGGGCAAACCGAGATCGAGCACCACCAGGTCGGGGGGACTGGAGGCGATGCGCTTCATTGCATCCGCCACCGTTCCGGTGCCGGTCAGGTCGTAGTCGTTCGCTTCCAGTGCCGGTTTCAGAAACCGTATGATCGCGGGCTCGTCGTCAACGACAAGAACTCGGGTCTTGGCGCTCATGTCGGGGCATCCGCGTAGGGGAAGACCATGGTGATGAGGGTTCCTCGACCTTGATCAGCTGGACTCGTGGCGGCGATCGACCCGTGATGCGCTTCCATGATCCCCCTGGCAATTGCCAGGCCGAGGCCGGTTCCTTGACCTCCGTCGGCTTCGCTGTCGTGCCCCCTTATAAACTTCTCGAACACACGCGGAAGAATGGTTGGAGAAATTCCAGGCCCGTTGTCGGCTATTGTCAATGTCAGGCGATCCTGACCCGTTGCGGCTCCAATCTCAATCCGGGTATCCGGCGGCGTGTGGGCGACAGCATTGCGGACGACGTTACTGAGCGCTTGTTCGACGAGGGTCGCGTCCGCCCGCACCAGCGGCAAGTCCTCCGGGAGGCGCATCGAAACATTTTGCAACGCGCCATGGCGCTTCGCGCGGCTGACGACACGTCCGACAATGTCGCGCAGATCGATCCAGTCCAGACGGAGCTCGAGCCCTCCCGCATCGATCCGGGTGATGGCGAGGAGATTGCGCACCATGTCGTCGAGGGCCTCGGCCTCGTCCTTGATCTGGTCGAGAAGATCGCGCCGCGCGCCCGGCTCCAGCTTGTCGCCGTATTCGAGCAGGCTCGTAGCGGCCCCAAGAATCGAAGACAGCGGCGTGCGGAAATCGTGCGAAACCGAAGCAAGCAGTGTGTTGCGCACGCGTTCCGTCTCGGCAGCCGAACGCGTTACGACCATTTCGCGCGAGAGAGACGCCCGCTCGAGTGCCGCTGCGGTCTGCTCGGCGAGCGTATCGAACAACGCCTTCCCCTCGGAATCGATTGGCTTCTCGGTTTTCAACGCTGCGACACCCACAACGCCGATCGCTCCGCGCGCCGTCACCAGCGGAACAAACAACCAAGCTACGGTCGGCAGCGTCGCCGTACCCGCGCCTGCCGGCTCATTATGCGAAAACGCCCAGCGCGCTGCGCTCATGCTCGCCGTGTCCAAGGTGTCCTCGGGCGGCCAGGCGGCGGTGAGAACCAGGTCGCCATCTTGATCCAGCAAAACGACCGTGGCCCGCGCCAGACTCGCGTTGATCTCGCTGGCGGCACCTTCGGCGACTGCATCGAGCGTCGCCAGCCCCGAGAGCCGGCGGGTAAACTCGTAAAGGCGCCGGGTGGCGCGAACGCGTGTAGCAGCGATCTGGGCCTGCTCGCGGACTCGGCCGGCAAGCGCCGACGCGGTCACGGCGACAATCAGGAAGATGGAAAGCGCCAGGAGTTCATGCGGCTCCGCGATCGTGAGTGTGTACCTAGGTTCAATGAAAAAGAAATTGAAGGTCAGGAATGACAGCGCCGATGCATAGATCGCCGGCCACATCCCGAATTGCAGTGCCGTGAACAGGACCGCCAGCAGGAAAACCATTGAAAGATTGGGGAGCGCCGTCAGTGCCGTCAGTGCCTTGCCGGCCCCGAGAGCCATAGCAACCGATATCGTCGCCCAAGCGTAGGACACCGGCTGCCAGGGAAATCCCGTCAGACGCGGTACTGCCCCTGGCCGGGACGCCTCCGGACCACCGGTTACAAGATGAATGGCAATGTCGTCTGCGCGGCGGACCAGTTCGTGCGGCAGCGAACGGCGCAAGAGTTCGCGCAGGAATCCGCCATGGGAGCGACCGACGACGATCTGGGTGACGTTTTCGAAACGCGCGTGGCGCAGAACTTCGGCCGGCAAGTCGTTTCCGACGAGCCGCGTGGCACTCGCGCCAAGCGACTCGGTGAGCTTGATCGCGTCGTCGACCCGCTGGCGGCCAGCATCGTCCCGGTACCCGCCCGGGCGTTCGACCGTCACCGCGCTCCAGGGCGCATCCATCAGATCGGCCATCCGCTTGGCGGTGCGCACGACTTGCGGCGATATGGAATCAGGCCCGATGCAGGCGAGTATGCGTTCGCCCGCAGCCCATGGCCCCTCGATCGCCTGCGCCTGCATCCGCTCGATCAGATCGGCATCCACGCGCTCGGCCGCGCGGCGGAGCGCCAGTTCGCGCAACGCGGTCAGATTTTGCGGCTTGAAAAAGCTTTCTACCGCACGCGCGGCGGTGTCCTGGACGTAGACCTTGCCCTCCGCCAGCCGCTTGAGCAGTTCGTCAGGGGGGAAATCGACCAGTACGATTTCGTCGGCGCGGTCGAACACGCTGTCAGGAACGGTCTCGCGGACCCTGACCTTGGTGATCTTCTGTACCACGTCATTCAGGCTTTCGAGATGCTGGATGTTCAGAGTGGTCCACACGTCGATGCCGGCCGCCAGCAATTCGTCCACGTCCTGCCACCGCTTGGGATGGCGGCTGCCCGGCACGTTGGTGTGGGCGTATTCGTCCACCAGCAGCAGGTTCGGACGGCGCACCAGCGCGGCGTCGAGGTCGAATTCCTGGATGATCTGGTTGCGATAGACGATCGGCTTGCGCGGCAGGATTTCGAAGCCGACGGTGAGCGCTTCGGTTTCGCGACGGCCGTGGGTCTCGACCAGTCCAGCCACGACTTCGCGGCCTTCGGCCTTGGCCGATTGGGCCGAGGTGAGCATCGCGAAAGTCTTGCCGACGCCCGGAGCCGCGCCGAGAAAGATTTTCAGCTTGCCGCGGCTCTCCTTGTTGGCGCGTGCAAGCAGCGCCTCCGGGGAGGCTCGTTGGCGTTCGTCGGCGGGCATCGGGCTCCTCTGCCGGCGAATTTAGGGCTTCATAGCGTCGAGCGCGAGGTTAAGGACGAGGACATTGACCTGCGGCTCGCCAAGGATGCCGAACGTCCGGCCTTCAACCTGACGCTCCACCAGATCGCGGACGCGGGTCTCGGGCAGCCCCCGTGCCTTGGCCACCCGTGGCACCTGAAACAGGGCGCCGTCCGGCGAAATGTGCGGGTCGAGACCGGACGCCGACGTGGTGACGAGATCGGTCGGGACCTGCACACCCGGATTCTGTGGCTTGAGCCTCTCGACGTCCGACGTCATGCGCTCGATCAGGGCCTTGCTCGTCGGGCCGAGATTCGAGCCGCCGGTATTGGCGGCATTGTAGGGTACCGCGATCGTCTTCGATGGATCAGCAGGATCGGCAGCAACCGTCGCAGACGGGCGGCCATGGAAATACCGCTCGTCGGTAAAGCTTTGCCCGATCAGGGTCGAGCCGATCACCTTGCCATCCCGCTCGATCAGGCTTCCGCGGGCCTGGTAAGGAAACAGGACTGAGGCGATTCCAGTTGTTACGAACGGATAGATGACGCCGGTCAGCACGGTGAACAGGAGCAGGAGCGCGAGCGCCGGACGAAGTTCTTTGAGCATGTTTGTCTCCTCAGACCAGACCGAGCCCGTTGACGATCAAATCGATCACCTTGATGCCGACGAAGGGCGCCACGATGCCGCCGAGGCCGTAGATCAGAAGGTTCCGGCGCAACAGCGCCTCCGCGCCGACCGCCCGATACGTGACACCTTTCAGCGCGAGCGGAATAAGCGCGACGATCACCAGCGCATTGAAGATGATCGCGGACAGGATGGCACTTTGCGGGCTTGCGAGCTGCATCACGTTCAACGCCTGCAATTGCGGATAGACTGCGACGAACATCGCCGGGATGATTGCGAAATATTTGGCAACGTCGTTTGCGATCGAGAATGTGGTCAGCGCGCCGCGCGTCATCAGGAGCTGCTTGCCGATCTCCACCACCTCGATCAGTTTGGTCGGATCGGAATCGAGATCGATCATGTTGCCGGCTTCGCGTGCGGCCTGCGTGCCGGTCTGCATGGCGACGCCGACATCGGCCTGGGCCAGCGCGGGTGCATCGTTGGTGCCGTCGCCGCACATGGCAATCAAACGGCCGTTGGACTGTTCGGCGCGGATATAGCGCAGCTTGTCCTCCGGTGTTGCCTGCGCGATGAAGTCGTCGACGCCGGCCTCGGACGCAATCGCTGCCGCCGTTACCGGATTGTCACCGGTGATCATGACCGTCTTGATCCCCATGCGGCGCAGCGCGGCAAAGCGGTCCTTGATATCGGGCTTCACCACATCCTTGAGATGGATGACGCCGAGAATACGCTCGCCGTCGACGATGCCGAGCGGAGTGCCGCCCGATCGCGCGATGCGATCGACCGCGGCCCGGAACCCTTGTGGTTCGCCGAGAGGGCGGCCGGCCTGCTGGCTCGCGAAAGCGATCACCGAGTCGATGGCTCCCTTCCGCAGCTTACGGGAGCCGATATCCACACCGGACAGGCGCGTGGCTGCCGAGAATTCGATAAATGTCGAGCCGGCCGGCGCCGATTCAAGTCTTGCGCCGTACTTGTCCTGCATCAGCGTGACGATCGAGCGGCCTTCGGCCGTCTCGTCGGCGTAGCTTGAGAGCAGCGCGGCTTCGGCGGCTTCCTTCTCGGATACCCCCTGCACCGCGATGACCTCGGTCGCAAGCCGGTTGCCGAAGGTGATGGTCCCGGTCTTGTCGAGCAGCAGCGTGTCGACGTCACCCGCGGCCTCCACGGCGCGGCCCGACATCGCAAGCACGTTGAACCGCACCAGACGATCCATGCCGGCGATGCCGATCGCCGAGAGCAGCGCACCGATCGTGGTCGGGATGAGGGTGACGAACAAGGCCACCAGAATGATGGTCGGGATCGACCCGCCGGCATAGGACGTGAAGCTCGGAATGGTAGCGGTGGCGAACACGAAGATGATCGTCAGCCCCACGAGCAGGATGTTGAGCGCAATTTCATTGGGCGTTTTCTGCCGCTCGGCGCCCTCCACCAGCGCGATCATGCGGTCGAGGAACGAATTGCCCTGCGAAGCCGTGATGCGAACGATGATGCGGTCCGAAATGACCGTGGTGCCACCCGTCACCGCAGACCGGTCGCCGCCAGACTCGCGGATCACCGGCGCCGACTCACCGGTGACTGCCGCCTCGTTGACGGAGGCAATGCCCTCGATCACCTCGCCATCGCCTGGGATGACGTCGCCCGCCTCGCAAACCACCCGATCTCCGGCCTGCAATTCGGAAGCGGTGACTCCCTCATACAGGTCGTTGTTATCCGGCATCAGAAGCCGCTTGGCGACCGTCTCGCTGCGTGCGCGACGCAGCGTATCGGCCTGCGCGCGGCCGCGCCCCTCCGCCACAGCTTCCGCAAAATTCGCAAACAGCACCGTGAACCACAGCCACAGCACGATTTGCAATGTGAATCCGAGATTGTCGCTGGCGGTCACAAAATCGCGGACCATCAGCGCCGTCGCCAGCAGGGTCACGATCTCCAACACAAAGATGACAGGATTGCGCACCAGGGTCCGCGGATCGAGCTTCACGAACGCCTGGCCGACGGCCGGAATCGCAATCGTCGGATCGAGCATCGCGGCGACGGGCATCCGCTTGCGCACTTTCGAGGCTTCCATTGTTGTTACTCCGAAATCGTCAGTAGAGCGTGCGGGCGATCATCGCGAAGTGCTCCGCGATCGGTCCCAGCGCGAGCGCGGGGAAGAAGGTCAGTCCGCCAAGGATCAGAATCACACCGATCAGGAGGCCGACGAAGAGCGGGCCATGCGTCGGGAACGTGCCTGCGGAGGGCGGAACCGCCCGTTTTGCGACCAGTGAGCCGGCAACCGCCATCATCGGAATGATGACGAAGTAGCGACCAATGAGCATCGCAACGCCGCCCGTCGTGTTGTACCAAAGCGTATTGCCGGTGAATCCGGCGAAGGCCGAACCGTTATTCCCGGTGCTCGACGAATAGAGATACATGATCTCGCTGAAGCCGTGAGGTCCGGGGTCCTGTACGCTCGACAGACCGAACGACGTCACCGTTGCGACGGCCATGAAGCCCAGGATCGACAGCGGCAGGACCAGGATGGCCAGCATCGCCATCTTCACTTCCTTCGCTTCGATCTTCTTGCCGAGATATTCAGGCGTGCGGCCGACCATCAGACCCGCGACGAATACCGTCACGATGACAAATAGCAGCATGCCGTAAAGACCGGAGCCGACACCACCGAAGATGATTTCGCCAAGCTGCATCATCAGGATCAGGATCATCCCGCCCAGCGGCGTGAAGCTGTCATGCATCGCATTGACCGAGCCATTGGAGGCGGCCGTGGTTGCGGTGGCCCACAGGCTTGAATTGGCGATGCCGAAGCGGACCTCCTTGCCTTCCATGTTCGCGGGATCAAGGCCCAACGCGGCAAAGTTCGGATTGCCCGAGCCCTCCGCCCAATACACGACCGCGAGACCGGCAAGAAACACGATCGACATCGCCGCATAGAGTGCCCAGCCTTGCCGTACGTCTCCCACCATGCGGCCGAAGGTGTGGGTTAGCGCCGCGGGGATCAGCAGAATGAACAGCACCTGCAGAAAATTGCTGAGCGCGGTCGGGTTTTCATACGGAACCGACGAGTTCGCATTCCAGAAGCCGCCGCCATTGGTGCCGAGTTGCTTGATCGCGATCTGCGAGGCGGCCGGCCCCTGGCTCAGCGTCTGCCTGGCGCCTTCGAGCGTGGTGGCATCGACATACGGGCCGAGGTTTTGCGGCACGCCCTGCCATACGAGGAACAGCGCGGCGACGATCGAGATCGGCAGCAGCACATAGAGCGTGCAGCGCGTGAGATCGACCCAGAAATTGCCGACGGTCTGCGCCGAACTGCGCGAGAAGGCGCGGATCAACGCCAGCAGCAGCGCAATGCCGGTCGCGGCCGAGACGAAGTTCTGCGTCGTCAGGCCGACCATCTGGCTGAAATAACTCAGCGTGCTCTCGCCGCCGTAATTCTGCCAGTTGGTATTCGATGTGAAGCTTACCGCCGTGTTGAAGGAAAGATCGGGGTCGACCGGCGACTGGTCGGCCGGATTGAGCGGAAGAAGATGCTGCACCCGCAACAGCGCATAGAGCAGCGCGAAGCCTGCCGCGTTGAACAGCAGCATTGCAACCGTGTAGGTGAGCCAGTGCTGCTCCTTGTCTTGCTGCACGCCGGCGACGCGATAAAAGGCAGCCTCGACCGGGCGCAATACCGGCGACAGGAATGTACGCTCTCCCTCGAACACGCGCGCCATGTAGCGGCCGAGCGGCACGACTAGTGCAGTCAACAACGCGAAGTAGATCGCGATTTGAATCCAGCCATCGATCAGCATGATGCGATCCTCAAAAGCGCTCGGGGCGCAACAGCGCATAGGCGAGGTAACCAAGCAGGCCCGCCGTCACGAGACCGCCGAGCCAGAGTTCGACAATCATCAAGGCCTCCTCAGAGCCGATCGCATGCATGGGCGTAAGCCGCCGCGGCGGCGAAAAAGCCGAAGCCCAGGAGCAACATCGCGATATCGAGCATGAGATTCTCCGCGAGACCGGTCACGCAGCGGAGATAGAAGCGGCCATGTAAAGAAGCGATCTGAGGTTCAGGCCGGCGGTATAAAGCGATTATAAACGGAGGCGCCCGGTCCGCTTCGGGTCGGCTGCAGAACTGCTTCTCGCGGCTGAAAGCACCGCGGGCGTACTTGCCGCAGCGGTTCGTAGGTCAGCCGACATCCTGGGTTTTAAGTTGTCCCGCTGATGCCGAATGCACGCGCCGCCGCTGAGCCCGTCTCGCGCCGATCGAGCACCACGCCGCGCGCTGCGGCGCCGTCACCTTGTGCAGTGCCACATCGAATTACCGCCGACTTTCGGACATAAGTCACAATTAATTGTGCACTGCGGCATAATGTCGGAGTTCCACTTCACTGCGGCTACGATATCTGACCCCCGTTCTGAACCAACAGTCAGAAAGGAACCCTCCCGTCATGCCCGCCGCGCCCATGAGGCACGTTTCGCGTTTCGCCCTTCCCGGGGCTTCCATCGCGCTGGTGTCGTTGAGTCTGATCGGGTGTACGGAGGATCCTGGAGCCAATGCGGCGGCTCCGCAAACCTCGCCCCCTGAAGTCGGCGTGGTGACGCTCGTTCAGTCTCCAAGGCCACATATTCGAGAATTGCCGGGACGTATTGTTCCCACGCGTGTGGCAGAGGTTCGGGCCCGCGCGTCCGGCATTGTGATGTCGCGGTCCTTTGAGCAAGGGAGTTCCGTAAAGGCTGGCGACCTTCTGTATTCACTCGACCCGACAACTTATGAGGTCGAACTCAAAGCAGCCGAAGCAGCTGTCCGCAAAGCCGAGGCTGTCCTGCGCCACGAAGAGCGCCAAGCGTCACGAATTGAATCGCTCGCATCGACAAACACAGCTTCGCCTGCTCAGGTTGAGACTGCAGTGGCCGAGTTGATGCAAGCGCGCGCTGACCTCGAGGCCCGGAAGGCCGATCGGGATCGTGCTGCACTGAAACTCGATTTCACAAAAATCACGGCTCCAATCAATGGCCGCATCGGGCGAGCCTTGGTCACCGAAGGTGCCCTGGTTGGTCAGGGCGAAGCCACGCACGTGGCGACGATTCAGCATATCGATTCGGTTTACGCCGACTTCACCCAGTCGATCAGCGAGCTCACACGGCTACGGCGTGCGTTCGAGAAGGGTGATCTCGAAAAGGTCGGCGCGGAGACTGCTCGGGTTCGGCTCGTTCTCGATATCGGGGAAACCTACCCTTACCTGGGGACGTTGCTGTTCTCCGAAACCACCGTCGATCCATCGACTGGCAAAGTAACGTTGCGCGCGGAATTTCCGAACCCCAAGAACGAACTCCTGCCCGGCATGTATGTCCGCGTCCAGATCACCGAAGGGGTCGATCCGGACGCAATCGCGGTGCCGCAGCAGTCGGTCCGTCGTAACGACGCCGGCACCAGCGAAGTTTTCGTCGTCCGCGATGACAACCGGGCGATCCTAACGCCAGTCATCCTCGGACGCGCTGTGGACGATTATTGGATCGTCGAGCAAGGTTTGAAGCCGGGGGACCGGGTCGTGGTCGACGGCTTCCAGAAGTTTGTGCCGGGCGACCTGGTGTCTCCGAAGCCCTGGATAAAGCAACCTGACAAACCGCAGCGAAACGCTGAGTTCAACGACGCGAACGCGGTTCGCTAGCGGGTGTCACGATGCCAAGCTTTTTTATCGACCGCCCCATCTTCGCATGGGTTGTGGCTATCCTGACTTGCCTTGGCGGCATACTTGCGATTCCGAATTTGCCAATCGCGCAGTATCCGATCATAGCGCCGCCGTCGATCTCGATATCGACGAGTTACCCGGGCGCATCTCCGGAGAACCTTTACAATAGCGTCACGCGGCTGATCGAGGAGGAACTGAACGGCGCAAGCGGCATCCTGAATTTCGAATCCACAAGCGACTCGCTGGGTCAGGTTGAAATCATCGCGAACTTCGTGCCCGGCACGAATACCGAGAGCGCTTCGGTCGAGGTCCAGAATCGCATCAAGCGTGTCGAGGCTCGTTTGCCCCGCGCTGTGATGCAGCAGGGCATTCTTATCGAGGAAGCCTCGAGCGCGGTTCTGCAGATCATTACGCTGCGATCGACGGACGGCAGCCTTGACGAAGTCGGCCTCGGCGACTTCATGATGCGCAACATTCTGGGCGAACTGCGACGCATCCCGGGAGTCGGGCGTGTCACGCTCTATTCGACCGAGCGATCCCTCCGCATCTGGATCGATCCCGTCAAACTGGTCGGGTATAACCTTAGCGCCGACGATGTGATCAAGGCAATTACTGCGCAGAATGCGCAGGTCGCATCCGGCGCTGTCGGCGCCGAGCCCGCACCGTCGGACCAGCCGATCTCCGCGCTGGTGCTGGTCAAGGGACAGCTCAGCACGCCGGATGAATTCGGAGCAATCTTGCTCCGTGCAAACACGGACGGCTCGACCGTTCGGTTGCGCGATGTTGCGCGTATCGAGATCGGCGGCCTCAGCTACCAGTTTAACACCCGTCAGAATGGAGAGGCGGTGGCCGGCCTGTCGGTGCTGCTTTCTCCCACGGGGAACGCGCTTGCGACCGCAAACGCTGTCAAAGCCAAGATGGAAGAACTGTCCAATTTCTTCCCGGCCAACATCAAGTACGAGATTCCCTATAACATTACGCCGGTGGTGGAGGCCTCGATCAAGAAGGTCCTGATGACGCTTGCGGAAGCGGTCGTCCTGGTCTTCCTGGTGATGCTGCTGTTTCTCCAGAACATCCGCTACACCATCATTCCCACGATCGTCGTTCCGGTCGCTCTGCTCGGGGCCTGCGGCGTGTTGCTGCTCATGGGCCTTTCGATCAATCTGCTGACCATGTTTGCCATGGTCCTGGCCATTGGCATCCTCGTCGACGATGCGATCGTTGTCGTTGAGAACGTCGAACGGATCATGTCGGAAGAAGGCCTGTCGCCGAAAGAGGCGACTCGCAAGGCCATGGGACAGATTACCGGCGCCATCGTCGGCATCACCCTCGTGCTGATGTCCGTGTTCGTACCGATGGCCTTCTTTCCTGGTTCGGTCGGGATCATTTACCAGCAATTTTCGGTTACGATGGTTGCTGCAATCGGCTTCTCGGGCCTTTTGGCTTTGTCACTGACGCCCGCGTTATGCGCGACGATTCTGAAACCCGTAGAGGCCGGGCATCACCATGCCAAGCGAGGCCTCTTCGGCTGGTTCAATCGCCGGATGGATGCAGCACGCGACGGTTATCGCAACGTGGTCGAACGGCTGCTTCGACGCACAGGCCGCGTGATGTTGATTTACGTTGCGATCCTGGTCGCGGTTGGCTGGGCGCTGCTCCGCCTGCCGGGCGGCTTCCTCCCCGTTGACGATCAAGGCTTCATCACCGTCGACGTGCAGACGCCGCCGGAAGCCTCCTACAGCCGCACGTTGTCCGCAGTGAAGCAGACCGAAGACTATCTTCTCAAACGCGACGGCGTCGACAAGGTCACCTTCCTGACCGGATTCAGTTTTCTCGGGCAGGGCGTGAATACGGCCCAGGCTTTCATCACGCTCAAACATTGGTCGGAACGGGATTCAAGCAGTTCCTCAGCGCAGATCGTGGCGGACGCGAACGAGCATCTGACGAAGACCGTACGGGATGCAAAGGTTACGGCACTGCAGCCGCCGCCGATCGACAATCTTGGCAACTCGTCAGGGTTCAGTTTCAGACTGCAGGATCGCGGCCAGAGAGGCTATGCCGAACTGATGCGAGCCAAGGATCAACTGCTCGAGGCGGCCGCGCGCAGCCCGATCCTGCAGGACGTCTTCGTCGAGGGCTTGTCGCCGGCGCCGCAGATCCAGCTGAATATCGACCGCGAGAAAGCCTCCGCACTGGGCGTTTCGTTCGAGGAGATCAACAATACCATTTCGACAAATCTGGGCTCCAACTACGTCAACGACTTTCCCAATCGTGGCCGCATGCAACGCGTCGTCGTCCAGGCAGATCGTCCGGCGCGCATGCAGGCGGAAGAGATCCTCGGCTATTATGTTAGAAACGCCCAGGGACAACTCGTCCCACTGTCGTCCTTCGCAACCGTAAACTGGGCGGTAGGCCCGGCCCAGATCGTGGGGTTCAATTACTATCCGTCGGTGCGCATCAGCGGGTCGGCGAAGCCCGGCTTCACTTCAGGTGATGCAATCAGGGAAATGGAGCGGCTCGCAGGTCAGCTTCCACGTGGCTTTGGCTACGAATGGACGGGTCAATCTCTTCAGGAAAAGCAATCCGGTGCTCAGGCGCCATTGCTGCTCGCCCTTTCGGCCCTGCTGGTATTCCTGGTGCTGGCAGCGCTCTACGAAAGCTGGACAATACCGCTCGCGGTTCTGCTAACGGTACCTCTTGGTATCCTAGGCGCAGTGGTTGCTGCGATGGTGCGAGGCCTGCCGAACGATGTCTATTTCACCGTCGCGCTGGTCACGATCATAGGACTCGCTGCCAAGGACGGCATCCTTATCATCGAGTTCGCAAAGTCGTTGCGCGAACAGGGCAAAAGCCTGATCGATGCCACCTTGCAAGCATGCCACCTGCGGTTCCGCCCGATCCTGATGACGGGCCTCGCGTTCTGCTTTGGCGTTGCTCCGATGGTGATCGCGTCCGGCGCAAGCGCAAAAAGTCAGCACGCGCTTGGGTCCGTGGTCATGGGCGGCATGATTTCGGTGGTGATCCTGGCGCTGTTGCTCGTTCCGGTTTTCTTCGTGGTCGTGCAGCGCGCATTCGGCGACAAAACCTCGCGGAAAGCGTCCACGCTTGCGCGTTCGGAAACCGAGGCGACTGCGCCGTCGCATCCCGTTTAGGTATGATGGGCGCTATGGCTAAATGAAACGCGCCAGTCAAATCGAGCGCCCAGGTCACCTGGCTCGTTAGACCCATAAGTTTCTTGGGTAGGCGGGGCGGCCACTCGGAAGGTCGGCAGCAGCGATCGTCGGCTAGTCCGGCGCAAGTCGGTGCGAAAGCGCTTTTTTGGTACAGCTGGGGGGACTTGAACCTCCGACCTCCTGATCCACAGTCAGGCGCTCTAACCAACTGAGCTACAGCTGCATTCGCAAATACGGGGCTGGCAACGCGGCGCGGCCCGGCGAAGACGGCCGGAAACTAGGGGCTCGGACCCGGTTTGGCAAGCAATCCGAACCCGCCGGCCCGGACCTTTGGGCGCGGCGCCATCGCGGTTCCCGACTGGCACGCTGGCCGGCCTGCAGGCGAATGCCGGGCAAGAAAAAGCCCGGGCGAACGGCCCGGGCTGATCACTTCAAGCCTGCGATCGACGCGCGATCAGGCGGCCTTCTTGAAAGCGGTGGTCATACCGGACTTGATCGGCTCCAGGCTTTCGGTCGCGACCTTCTGGGCCAGAGCGGTCAGATCCTTGGACTGCGCAGTGGCGGTCTCGAACTGCTTGCGCGCATGCGCGGTGGACAGCTCGATCATTTCCGACATCGACTTCGCGGTCATGATCTGGCTGTAGAAATCGAAGGCCGCATTGGTGTTGGCGCGGGCGGCGTCGATCAGGGCGAGGCCGTAATCGGAGGCGCCCTTGGAGGCGGTCGAGTAGCTCGACTCGATCATGTCGGTGGCGTCCTCGGTGACGGCCTTCATCTTTTCCCAATTGTCCTTGGCCTGCGACACGCTCTTTTCCGCGAGTTCGCGGAACGCGGCCGGGACTTCCATCTTCGGCATTTCAAAATTCGGCATTTCAAACGTCGGCATTTCGAAGGCGGACTTCTTCGTCTTTACGCTAGCTTCGGTCATGACTGATCCTTCCAGGGGGGCTGGGCTTAGCTGGCTGCGAACCACTCCATAGCATTGGTTATGGTGCATTGCAATAAAATTGTGCAACGCACCATTTTGCCAGTATATTCCGCCACTTAGCCCGATCGGGGGCCGTATTCGGGCAATTTCAGAGCGCCTTTATTCGGGTGCAGTCCGGTGCGGAAGCCGCCTTATTCACAGCGGCTTCGAGGACGTATCCTTGGCGACCCGGGCCGCAGTGTCCGCCAGCTCCTTGGTTTGCTCGTTCAGGGCCTGGACCTGCGCTTTCACATATTCCGTTTGCAGGCGGATAACCTCCTGCACATCCTTGGCCTTGACCAGTTGCTGGGCGAATTCGAACGACGCCGCCATGTTGCGTTCGGCGAAGTTCATGGCGCGGCCGCCGACATCCATGGCACCGCTGCGCGCGGTTTGCGCCCGCCCTTCGAAATCGGCCACCGCCTCATGCGCGGCAGTAATGAACCGGTCGAATGCCTGGCGCGCCTGTTCCACACTCTGCTCGGCGAATTTGCGCATGTCTGCCGGCACTTCGAAGGGCTTCATGTGATCCATGGCTGTCCCCGTCCTTTGGTGAAGTTTGAGTTTTGCACAGTAACACGAGATCGAGGGCCGGGTTTCTCCGGCCGGGAAATTCGCCGCAGGGCCAAGGCGCGCGGAATTAAGGTTATCCGCGACGGGTCCGGCCCCCGCATGGACGCAGGGCGGCACGCGGCCTATGAAGAATCTCTTAAAATGCAACGCCTTGGAGCAGGACAGCGCCTTTATCCGGCGTCACACGGACATGGACCGGCCACCCCCCGATATCCTGCGCGATCCCGCGGTCGCGGCGCATGCAAGCAGCGCCCGCCCGGCATGGCTGTTTGCGAGCGACGGCGCCCGCCTGATCTTTGCGAATGCCGCGGGCGCCGCCCTGCTCGGCCTGGCCCACCGCCGGGATGCCGGGCGATTCCAGGTGCCGCAGGAGCTTGCCGCCCGAATCGCGCGCAGTGCCGAGACGCTGCGGCCCGACGGCACGCCACGGCTGGAACGCCTGCGCGGGCTCGGCACCTCTCTCGGCCAGCCGCTGACCTGCACCTGCGCCTATCTGCAACGGGAGGCGGGTCCCGCTATCCTTGTCGCCGCAACAGAAACCGCCGGCCCGATGCCGACGCTCGCCGAACGCGCCCGCTATCTGATCGATGACGGAATCGAGGGACACAAGGCGGTTGCGGCCTTCGGCCCGGACGGGCCGCTCCTGCATGCGACGGCTGACGCCTTGTGCCGCATCGACAGGACCGCGTCACTCCGCGACCTCGACGATCCGGGCCACGGTATCGAGACACTGAACATCGGCAGCGGCGCGGACGCCATCGTGCTCGCCTTGTTTCCGGCGAATTCCCAGCCGATCACAAACGAACCGCCCGGCGCGAGTGTCAACGCGCAGCAGGATCTCCTCGATCTGTCACCCATTGCGGAGGCGATCACCGCGATGACCAGGGTGCCGCCGCGCAACGGCCAGTCAGAAGATCGCAGACCATCGGTAGAGCGTCGGCATCCATTGCGCTTCGTCTGGGAGACGGACGCCGAGAACCGGTTCACGATCACGGGCGATGAGTTTCTGGCGCTGGCCGGACCGCGCACATCCAAGCTGCTCGGCCGCTTCTGGGGCGAAATATCGGCCAAACTCGCACTCGATCAGGACGGCCGGATCGCCAATGCATTGGTCTCGCGTTCTACCTGGTCTTCGATTAACGTGAACTGGCCGACCGCAAACGACGCCACCGTTCCCGTTACGCTGTCCGCAATTCCGGTGTTCGATCGCGCGCACGTCTTCCGCGGATATCGCGGACTTGGCGTGTGGCAGGGTACGACGCCAGCGGAAGATATCGATCGCGTCGACTCGACGATATCGGAACCGCAGCAATCCGAACCCGAGTTGCCGGCGCCTTCCGGGCCTTTCGTGGAAGCGGCGCCCGCACCAGCGACCGACACTCCGTCAGCGATTGAAGCGGCACAGCCGAGGCACGACAATCCGCCGGGCTCGAACGATGATACTTTCGACCTCAACGCCGCCCTCGATCGCGACACGACCGTGCCGCACGAGGCTGCCAACGTCTCGTTGCCAGAACCTCAAGCGACCGACCACGTCCACCCGGACGCAAACGAAGACGACGTTGTACCGGCGGCCGATCTGTCGCCGACTCCGGAAAACGTGGTCCCATTTCCCGCCGCCTTTTCCGATCAGAAAACCAGCGGCCTGAATTCCGCCGAGCGAAGCGCGTTCCGCGATCTCGCCAGCCGGCTGAGCATGCGGCTGAAGGGCGCCGATGAACTCGCCCGCGGCCTTGTCGAGAAAGGCGATCCGCGCGACGAGGCACCCTATGTGCCGCCGTTACCGGCCGCCACATTGCATGCGCCCGCGCAAGTGCAGACCGAGGCTTTTCCGGAGTTGCTTCCCGAAGACGACGACCTCGCGCTTCCACGCCCTGTCCTCGAACAACTTCCGCTTGGCGTGTTGATCTATCGCGGATCAAATCTCCTCTACGCCAACCCCGCTTTCTTGAAACTGGCCGGGCATGATTCGCTTGCCGGTTTCGCGGACGCGGGCGGCCTCGATTCCCTGCTGGTGGAACTGAACGGAGCCGACGACGACGGCGGGCAGCGGTTGCGCATTGCTGCCGCGAGCGACAGACCGGCGATGGAAGGCCGCCTGGTCACGGCACCGGTCGCGGGCGAAGCCGCGATGGTGTTGATGCTGCAGCCAGCCTTGGCTTCGGCTCGCGCAGCCACCGATGCGACGGAGTCCGCGGAGCTTGCCGCATTACTGGACCTCGCGAGCGATGGCGCCGTCACCCTCGACGCCGACTCACGGATCGTGGCCGCGACTGGACGCGCCGAAAGGCTGTTCGGCTACGATGCGGGTGCGCTGGCCGGCAGGCCATTCGGAGACCTGTTTGCCCCCGAAAGCGAGCGTATTGCGAGATCTCGCCTTGATCGCCTCGTCCGTGGAGCGGCAAGCTCGGACGACGACAGCGGCGAGATCATTGGCCGGCGTCGCCAGGGCGGCCTGATTTCGCTGCAGCTCGCGCTCGGCCGCGCCAATTTTTCAGGCGCGCGTTTCCACGCGCTGTTCCGCGACATGACGCGATGGAAGGAGGCACAGACCGACATGACGCTCGCACGCCAGCAGGCGGAAAAGGCGTCGGCGGCGAAATCCGAATTCCTCGCAAAGATCAGCCATGAGATGCGCACGCCGCTGAATGCCATCATCGGCTTTTCCGAGATCATGATGGAGGAGCGCTTCGGCCCGCTCGGCAACGAGCGCTACCGCGACTACCTGAAAGACATCAACGCCTCCGGCGCGCACGTAGTCTCACTGCTCAACGACCTGCTTGATCTGTCGAAGATCGAGGCCGGCAAGATGGAGCTCAGCTTCGAACGGGTCGATCTCAACGAGGTGACCCAGCAATCGGTTGCTATCATGCAGACGCAGGCGAGTCGCGCCCGCGTTATCGTGCGCACCGCGCTCTCGATGAACATTCCCGGAATCGTTGCCGATACCCGCTCGATCCGGCAGATCGTGCTCAATCTCCTGTCGAACTCGATCAAGTTCACGGGCGCCGGCGGTCAGGTGATTGTTTCGACGGCCGCGAACGATGACGGCCACGTCACGTTGCGGGTCCGCGACACCGGCATCGGCATGAGCGAGAAGGATATCGAAACCGCGTTGCAGCCGTTCCGGCAGCTCGCGACCTCGTCGCGCACCGACGCAAGCGGAACCGGTCTCGGCCTCCCCCTGACCAAGGCGCTGGTCGAAGCCAACCGGGCGCGCTTTGAAATCAAGAGCGCGGTCAATGCCGGCACACTGGTCGAGATCGCATTTCCTGCCGCACGCGCCCTCGCCCAGTGACCGCCGCGCGCTTACCGGATTTTGACCGCGAACAGCCTTATGCGGTCGCATGATTGCGCTTTCGGCATGCATGGCGCCTCGCGGCCGGTGAGGTTGTGATCACCGGCACATTGACCCGCGCGTATCCGGTCAGACCAGGCAAGACCTGGTTCACCAGCCTGTCCGGCATTCAGCTGCCCGGGCTTTCCCTTCGCTTCGGCTGACTTTCGCCATAGACGTTGCTAGACTTTGCGTGGGCGCGGCAAGACCGTTGGCCGCGCCGGAGCATGCGTCATGACCTTGCTGCGCATCCTTCTGGCCGTTCTTGCTCTGGTCGCTGCACCGCTTTCCGCACGCGCTGCCGAGGCCGTCGACCTGCTGCTGGTGCTGGCCGCCGATGTGTCCCGCAGCGTCGACCATGCGAAATTCCAGTTGCAGCGCGATGGCTATGCCGCCGCCATCAACGATCCTCGGGTCATGAATGCGATCATGTCCGGTGCAAACCGCCGCATCGCGCTCTGCTACATCGAATGGTCCGGTGCCGGCGCACAGAAGGTCGTGATCGAATGGACCGTTATCGACGGTCCCGACGCGGCGCGCAAATTCGCCGACACGCTGGTGGAGGCGCCGCGCGCATTCGCCGATCGCACCTCGATCTCGGGAGCCATCGATTTCTCGATGGAGACGCTGGCACGCGCGCCGTTCGAGGCTCCCCGGCGTACCATCGACATCTCTGGCGACGGGACGCATAATTCAGGACGCGGCCTGCTCGCGGCCCGCGAAGATGCGCTCGCAACCGGCGTCACCATCAATGGCCTCGTGATCCTGAGCGAGAGCCCATTGCCCTGGAATCCGGAGCATACCAATCCGCCCGGCGGGCTGGCGAAATATTTCCAGGACAATGTCATCGGCGGACCCGGCGCCTTTGTCACGGTGGCCGAGAACTTTCAGTCGTTCGGTCAGGCGCTGATCTCGAAGCTGGTGGCGGAAATCGCCGAGGCGCCCGCTGACGGCACGACGGGTATTGCGGCGCATCCGTGAGACAATTCGTTGCAGGGAGCGTGCTGAGCCCGCCTGCGCAAGCCGCCTCCGGCAAAGCACCAGACTCTTCAATGGGCAACACCACAGTCTCGATTGATTCCAGACTACCTACAGTCTAGAAGCATTCTAACATATTGATCCGACAACGGAAATTGGCTTGACGCCCCGCGCTTTCCAGCCATTAGCTGGCTGAAATCGAACCGGGAGCGCACCGATGTCAAAGACCCGCATGTTGGCCATCGCGGCCGCAAGCGTAATTTCCGTTTGTTTGCCAGCGATCGCTTCGGCGCAGGGCGAGGTGAACCTCTACACCTATCGCGAACAGAAATTGATCCAGCCGCTCCTCGATGCCTTCACCAAGGATACCGGCATCAAGGTGAATGTGGTCTCGGCGTCGTCGGGTCTCGAACAGCGCATCAAGACCGAGGGCGCCAACAGCCCGGCCGACGTGCTGCTCACCGTCGATATCGGCCGTCTTGAAGACGCGGTACAGGCTGGCATCACCCAGCCGATCAAGTCCGACGTCATCGACAAGACCGTGCCGGCAGAATATCGCGACCCGGAAGGCCACTGGGCCGGCGTCTCAATGCGGGCGCGCGTCGTCTACGCATCCAAGGACCGCGTGAAGCAGGACGCGATCACCTACGAGGAACTCGCCGATCCGAAATGGAAAGGCAGGATCTGCATCCGCTCCGGGCAACACATCTATAACAACGCCCTCATCGCGGCGATGATCGCCAAGCACGGCGAAGCCAAGGCCGAGGAATGGCTGAAGGGCCTGAAGGCCAATCTCGCGCAGAAGCCGTCCGGCGGCGACCGCGAGCAGGCGCGCGACGTCGCGGCCGGCAAGTGCGACATCGGCATCGGCAACACCTATTACTGGGCATTGATGCTGAAAAACCCGAGCCAGAAGGCCTGGGCGGACGCGACCAAGGTGATCCTGCCGACCTTCGCGGGCGGCGGCACGCATGTGAACGTGTCCGGCGTGGTGCTGGCCAAGAATGCGCCGAACAAGGCGAACGCGATGAAGCTGATCGAGTGGCTGGCCGGCGATACGGCGCAGCACATGTATGCCGACACCAACAACGAATATCCGGTGAAGGCCGGCATCAACGCCAACGAAGTCGTCGCAGGCTACGGCAAGCTCAATCCGGACCCGATGCCGCTGTCGAAGATTGCCCAGAACAAGAAGGCCGCGGCCAACCTCGTCGACAAGACGGGCTTCGATAACTGACGGTTACAGGCCCTCGCGAAAGCGGGGGCCGCCGACCGCCTCTAGCTGACCGTCTCTGGCTGACCGCCTCTAACGGTAAGAACAGTCCCAGGCGCGGGACGGCGCAGAGAGAACCCGAGATCCCCGTGGCGAACGTCTCATTATCGCTCCCGAGCCGGATACGACGTTCGCATCTTCTCGGCACATCCTTCCTCGTCATTCTCGCCGTCGCCGTCCTCCTGCCGCTCGCCAGCCTTGCGGTCTTCGCCTTTCGCGGCGATGCCGAGATATGGCCGCACCTCGTCAATTACGTGCTGCCGCGCGCCACGCGCGACACTGCGGTGCTTTTGGCCGGGGTTGCCGTTCTGACCGCAATCGCGGGCATCGGCGCCGCCTGGACTGTAACGGCGTTCGACTTTCGCGGCCGCAATTCGCTGTGCTGGCTGTTGCCGCTGCCGCTCGCGTTCCCGACCTATATCGTCGCTTACGTCTATGTCGACATCTTCGACGCGATCGGACCGGTTCAATCGGCATTCCGGGCGCTGTTCGGGTATCGCACCGCGGGCGAATACTGGTTTCCCTCGGTGCGTTCGCTGCCTGGCGCGATCTTCGTCTTCAGCCTCGTGCTCTATCCTTACGTCTATCTCGCAGCGCGCGCGATGTTCCTGACGCAGAGCGCCTCGCTGATCGAGGTCGCCCGCACGCTGGGCGCGACGCGCTTCATGCTGGCGCGCCATGTCGCCTTGCCGCTGGCGCGGCCGGCACTTGCGGTCGGCCTCTCCCTGGTGCTGCTCGAAACACTGAACGACATCGGCGCCAGCGAGTATCTCGGCGTACAGACGCTGACGCTGTCGATCTTCACCACATGGATCAACCGGTCGAGCCTGCCGGGCGCGGCGCAGATCGCATGTGCGATGCTGGTGATCGTGGTCGCATTGATGGCGCTGGAGCGCTATGGACGCCGCCATCGCCGCTTCGTCACCTCGCCCCGGCGCCAACGTACGGTGCCGCGGATTCGCCTCGAAGGCAGGGGCGCGGTGTATGCCTTTCTCGGCTGCGCGCTACCGGTCGTGTTCGGGTTTGTCCTGCCGTTCGCCTATCTCGCCTGGCAGGTCGCCCTGCGGGGCTTGCTGACAGGCTTCGATCCGGACCTGCTGCGCTACACCGCAACCACCGTCACGCTTGCTGCAACCGCGACCGCGATCGCGATCGGGCTCGGCCTCAGCGCCGCGATCGCCGTGCGCATGGTGCGCAGCCGATTCGCCGCCTCCTGCCTGGTGATCGCCGGCCTCGGTTATGCCATCCCCGGCACCGTTCTCGCGCTCGGACTGCTGTCGCCGCTGGTCGGCATCGACACCATCCTGAACGCGCTCTCGCGGGCGGCCGGCGGTCCAAATCTCGGATTGATCGTTGCCGGCTCGAGCGCGGCGCTGATCATCGCCTATGTGATCCGCTTTCTCGCAATCGCCACCGGCTCCGCGCAAGCCGGGCTGGCGCGGATTTCGCCGGCGATCGACGACGTCGCCCGTACGCTCGGCACGCGGCCGTCCGGCATCGCCTGGCTCATTCACATGCCGCTGGCACGGCCGGCGCTGGGCGGCGCGGCGCTGCTTGTGTTCGTCGACTGCCTCAAGGAATTGCCGGCAACGCTGTTGCTGCGCCCGCTCAATGTCGAGACGCTGTCGACCTACATCTACCAGTTTGCGACGCGCGGAAATTTCGAAGAAGGATCGCTCGCCGCGCTGCTGATCGTCGCGGTCGGCATCCTGCCGGTGATCCATCTCACGCGATTTTCGGAGATCGCACCGGCCCCGGTGACGTCAAGTTCGCCGCGCTGAGTTGCCTCAGCGCGGGGCAGCCTCAGTTATTGAACAGCTTCAGCTGGAACAGATACGTCAGACCAAGCTTCGCCGTGATCTGATTCTCGCTGCCCACCTGCGTGATCGGCGAATCCGCGGCATCCCCAATCAGCTTGTCGTAGATGAACTCGCCGCGGACCGCCCATTTCGGCGCGAATTCGTAGCGAAAGTTGAACTCGGCGCCGACGCTCTTGAAGCCGCCGCCGGGCGAATAAGCGGCGAGCGTGCCCGAGAGCGCCGATTCCGCCGGCGTCACGCCGAAATAGGTTTCCATGTAATCGCGGTTGGCGAAGGTGGCGCGCGGACCGACCGACCACAGCAGCACCGGGGATGCCCGGAAAATGAAGTCGAGGCCGGTTTCGCCGACAATGCCGCTGTGGCCGCCGAGGCCATAGCGGGCCGCGACCCAGGGGCGAATCCAGTCGAAGGTGTAGCCGACCTTGGCGCCCAGCTCGAAGGTCATGTCGACATCGTTCAGCCCGAACAATTCCGGATAATCAGAGGCCTTGCGCTCCGACTGCAGATTGAACGACGGCCCAAAGGACCAGCCACGGAGATCGGCACGACCGTCCTTCACGACGCCGTAGCCGGGCAGCTGCAGGTAATGCAGGGTGACAAACCCGGTCGGCCAGGCCTCGTAATTCTTGGACCCCGGATAATCGGGCCGCACCTGCACGCCGGCGCCCAGTTCGATCATCAGGTCATAGGGCTGCTCAACCACGACCGGTGCCTTCGCCGGCATCGGCGGAATATCGGCGGCAAAGGCACTCGAGCTGCCAAATGCCAGAGCGACGGCCAACAGAGGGCGTTTCATGTATCCGCGATCCTAACCCGGTCGAATTTCCCCACCGGCCTGTGTAGCAGCGACTGGTAAAAGAATTCGGTAAAATCTTACGCGCCCCGAATTTTGCGACTGGGTGTGCCTCATCGGTGTCACAGTAGGTTTTCAGGTGCGACCAAATTGCCGCCGATCCAGCGTAGACCGACCGGCGGCGAGGCGAATCGGTCGGATACCGGGCGCAACGGTGCCTTGGGACGCCGCAGCCCGGATACCTGCCGGCACTTGTCCCGGCCCCCAGCCGATATCCAGGGCCTTTCAGATCGTCACGCCTGTCAGTTGTCCGGGTGGCGACGCCGGTCCGGCAAGCCAAGCGGCCGATGAACAATGGGGTTGTGAGCCAGCGGCTGATGGATCAGTACGGACGTGCGACGATACCGTCGATAGGCTAGGCTTTGATTCAGCTATTCGGCCCTGCCCCCCGGAGCGACAATGTCCGAAGAGAAGACCGTCCGCCGCATCCTGCATTTCAAGTTTACAATGCCCTCCGCAGAAGGCGCCCAGCTCCTGAAGATGCTGAAGACCTCGGCGCCCTATGCCACGATCTTCGGGGAGGTGAGTGTCCGGTTCCTGCAGAATGCCGACGACCGCGCGAAAATCCTCCAGATCGTGGAATACAACGCGCCGGAAACGATCGAAGCCAACCGGCAATCGCTCGCGTCCGACCCGCGGGTGCAAGCCTATCTGCAGGTCTGGCGCTCAATGGCGCCGAACGTGGAAATGGACGTCTATCAGGAACTCGAGGGGTAGCGGGGCGCTGCCCGCGGGTCTCGCGCCTTACGCGCAGATTTTTTCTCGGTTTCCCTAAAAGAACGACCTGTCTACGTCCGCAACTCCTGCAGCCCCTCATACAGTTTCAGCGCTTCGGGGTTGGCCAATGCCTCGGTGTTCTTCACCGGGCGGCCATGGACCACGTCGCGCACCGCAAGCTCGGTGATCTTTCCCGACTTGGTGCGCGGAATATCGGCGATCTGGATGATCTTCGCCGGCACGTGCCGCGGAGTCGCGCCGGTCCGGATTTTCTTCTTGATGGTGTCGCGCAGCGCATCGTCGAGCGTGACGCCGTCCTTGCACCGCACGAACAGGACCACGCGCACGTCGCCGTCGAAATCCTGGCCGATCGCGATCGCCTCCATCACGTCCGGAATCTGTTCGACCTGCGCATAGATCTCGGCGGTGCCGATGCGCACGCCGCCCGGATTGAGCGTCGCGTCGGAACGGCCATGGATGATCAGCCCGCCATGCCTGGTCCATTCAGCGAAATCGCCATGGCACCACACGTTTGGAAAACGCTCGAAATAGGCGGCGCGATACTTCTTGCCGTCCGGGTCGTTCCAGAACATCACCGGCATCGACGTGAACGGCTTCACGCAGACCAGTTCGCCTTTCTCCTCGACGATATGTTTGCCGTCATCCGACCAGACGTCGACCGCCATGCCGAGGCCGGCCGCCTGGATCTCGCCGCGATAGACGGGCGCCGTCGGATCGCCGAGCACAAAGCAGGAGACGATGTCGGTCCCGCCCGAGATCGACGCCAGGTGAAGGTCTGCCTTGATGTCCGAATAGACGTAATCGAAGCTCTCGGCCGCCAACGGCGATCCGGTCGATGTCATCACGCGCACCGACGAGAGGTCATGCGTCTTCGCCGGATGCACGCCGGCCTTCTTCAACGCATCGATATATTTCGCCGAGGTGCCGAACAGCGTGATCTTCTCGTCCTGCGCATAGTCGAACAGCACGTCGGGTTTCGGCGCGAATGGCGAACCATCCCACAGGATCAGGGTCGCTCCGGCACCGATGCCGGACACCAGCCAGTTCCACATCATCCAGCCGAGCGTTGTGAAATAGAAAACGCGATCGCCATCGCGCACATCGCTCTGCAGGCGATGCTCCTTCAGGTGCTGCAACAGCGTGCCGCCGCCACCATGCACGATGCATTTCGGCACGCCGGTGGTTCCCGACGAATACAGAATGTAGACGGGGTGATTGAACGGGACGCGGGTGAACGTCACCGGCTTTGCGGAGAAACCCTTGAGAAAACCGTCAAGGGTGACGGCGCGCGGCACCGCGGCTGCGACCGCCTCCGCCGTCCCGAGATAGGGGACGATCACCACCTTTTTCGCCGTAGGCAGCTGGCCGGCGATGGCGGCCAAGCGGCCGGTCAGGTCGATCGACTTACCATTGTACCAATACCCATCCACAGAGATGAAAATGCTCGCCTCGATCTGTCCGAAGCGGTCGAGTACGCCCCGTTCGCCGAAATCCGGCGAGCAACTCGACCAGATCGCGCCGAGGGACGTCACCGCCAGCATCAGCCCGACGGATTCCGGCAGATTGGGCAGCATCGCCGCGACCCGGTCGCCCTTCCCGATTCCCGCCGCAGCGAGCGCCTGCTGCGCGCGCGACACGAAGGCATGCAGCTCATCCCAGGACCAGCGATAGGACACCTTGTCCTCGCCCCGGAACACCAGCGCATCGCCCGGACCCGTCTTGCGCAGCAGATTCTCGGCGAAGTTGATCTGGGCGTCGGGAAAGAATTGTGCGCCCGGCATCCTGTCGCCGTCGGTCAGAAGACGGCCGCCCTTCTCGCCGATCACGCCGCAATAATCCCAGATCTGGTCCCAGAACAGGTCGGGATGCGCCACCGACCAGGCATGCAACTCCTTGTAATTCTTACATGCGAGGCCGTGCCGGGCGTTGATCTGCCGCATGAAATCCATGACCTGGGTCGCGGCCGCGCGCTCCGGGCTGGGCGTCCATAGCGGTGTATCGTTCATCGAAGTCCCCCTCCGGCCGAATGAGTGTAACCGGGCCTCCGCATACACCAAAATTGGCCGGGTCAACGGGTGGTATAGGCCACGAAAGCGTCACAGAGGGATGGTGTTTTCGATCAAGGCGCATGGTTGCGCCCTCCGTCTCATGGCCCGTATAGTTTGGCCGCCTCGAAACCGGAAAACATGACGTTGTCAGCAGTCCTTGGCTTCAAACGCCTGGCTTTCGCGGTCGGCGCCCTTGTTCTGGGCGTGTTCGGGGCACTGGCGGTGGTCTCGTTCCTGATCCCCAAGGATCACGTCCGTGAGGCCGTGAAGTCCGAGATTCGCGCGGCCACCGGCCTCGATCCGTCGCTGCGCGGGGATGTTTCGGTTTCGCTCTTCCCTTACGGCCAGGTGACGCTGACCGATGTGGCGCTGGGCGAGGGGGCGAGCGAGCCGCCCTTGCAGGCCGCGCGTCTGGTGGCGCGTCTCAGTTTCCTGCCGCTTCTTCTGGGCCGCATCGACGTTGCCGATATCACGCTCGCCGAGCCGCGGATCGTGGTGACGGTAGATGACGGTGGCAACTCCAACTGGGGCAAGCTGCTGTCCTCACTCGGCCGCTCTGTCAGGCCGGAAGCGCCGTCTTTCTCGGAAATCCGCATCGACCGCGGCACCGTGATCGTGCGTGACGATTACCGCAAGATCTACGAATACATTACCAATGCCGATCTGTCGCTGGCCTGGCCTGCCATCTCGCGGAGCTTCGCGGTTACCGGGAGCGCTCACTATCGCGGCGAGAATCTCGAAATCGGCGTCACGCTGGCCAATTTCGCGGCCGCGCTTCAGGGCGAACGTTCGACATTGAAAGTGCGGGTGGCCGGCGCGCCATTGAAGTTCACATTCGATGGCGCGATAGCGACGCGGCCGACCCTGAAAATCGAGGGCGCCACATCTGCCGACTCTCCGTCGCTCCGGCGCGCGCTGGTCTGGCTCGGCAAAAAGCCGTTGCCAGGCGGCGGCTTTGAACGGCTCTCGCTCAAGGCACAGACCAATGTTGTCGGCGGCACCATAGCGTTGTCACAGGTCAATCTTGAGCTCGACGGCAATATCGCCGAGGGGGTGCTGACCTTCGCGGCCGACGGCCGCCAGACGCTCCAGGGAACGCTCGCAGTCGATCATCTCGATCTGACGCCGTATCTGTCGACCGTGCGGTTGCTGACCGCGGCCGAACGCGAATGGAGCCGCTCACGGCTTGATCTCGACGGGCTTTCGACCGCCGACCTTGACCTGCGACTGTCTGCTGGAAAGGTCACGATCGGCGCGACGAGCCTTGGACGCACCGCCATTGCAACCAACCTGCGTGCAGGCAAGCTCGGAATCACCATCGGCGAATCGCGCGGCTTCGGTGGCGTGATCCGCGGCAGCATCGGACTCGCCAAGTCCGAACAGGGCGCTACCTTTGCCTCGCAGCTTCAGTTCGATGGCGTCAACCTGGAGCGCTGCATCGGCGAATTGTTCGGCCTCAAGCGGATCGAGGGCAAGGGCAGCATGACGGTGTCGCTCGAAGGCACCGGCGCGAGCGTCTATGCACTGACGCGCACACTGGATGGCGAAGCGACTCTGACCGGTACCAAGGGGGCTTTGACCGGGCTCAATGTCGAGCAATTGCTGCGACGGCTGGAACGCCGGCCATTGTCGGGAGGCAGCGAGTTCCGCAGCGGACGTACACCGTTCGACACGCTCGCGGTTCGTATGAAAATCACCCAGGGCAACGTGACCGTCGAGGATGTGAATTTGGGTGGCCCCGCTGTTCGGCTCGCGCTCACCGGCGAGGCTTCAATTCCGGCTCGGGATCTGGACCTCAAGGGCGTGGCGACGCTGGTCTCCACTACTGCAAGCGCCAAACCGTTCGAGTTGCCTTTTGCGGTTCAGGGCGCGTGGGACGATCCGCTTCTGGTTCCGGATGCGCAGATCCTGATCCAGCGGTCGGGCGCCGCGGCTCCTCTGCTCGAGGCATTGCGCGCGCGCCGCAGCCCATCGGCCCAGCCTTCCAATTCGCCCGCGGCGGATGAGGAGACCCCGACGCCCGCAGTGATCCCGCTGAGCAAGGACGCGTCCACGCCGCCCGCCAAAGCGTCCGAGAACAAGCGAGACCGCTCCCCCGCGCAGGAACGGGAAGCGGCCGCCCCCGTCGGCGCCGGTGCGTCACCGGAACCGGAATCCATTCCAGCGGCGACGGGCGGCGCAAAGCCAGCCGTCGCCCCGTCCGGAAAAGTCCAATAAACCCATCGTCAGCGAGACCGTCCGTGGCAGCGGCGGCGCATTGGACTATGATTCGCGTTACGCGAATCAGAGATTGCGGATGCTATTTTCCACGCTGCGAACCTTGGTGAAGGTCGCCGTCGCTTCGCTTATCGTCGGCACCATCCTCTCGCATTTCGGCATCACCGCCGAGGCGCTGCTGCGTGAAGCTGGCGTCACGCCCGAGCGCGTGACCGAATATGGGCAGCGCGCCTGGGATTGGGCCGCGCCGAACCTGATGCTCGGCGCGATGGTAATCATCCCGGTCTGGTTCCTGGTCTTTTTGTTCCGGCCGCCGGGCGCGAAGAGCGAGTGAGCATTTCGGCTCGCCGCAAACTGGACGTGCCCGAGTCGATCAGGCCGCCTCCTCGCTCCCATCCTTGACCACCGAAAGCGCGTCGCTTCGCGCGCCGGTCGCGGCCGGCGCATCGGCACCGTTCCGCGTAACTTCACTTCCCATCCGCCGCTTCATGACGACACGGTCGCCCGGCGTCTTGTCGAGAACGAGGCGCGTCACATCCGGCCGTGCGTAATGCCCGGCCGGGTCGGCCGCCGCCTTCGCAAGCGCGATCATGCCGAGATCGATATCGGCGTAGACGAGCCCCTCCTCGGTCTCCGGCATCGGCGCATGCATCAACTGCCCGTCCGGCGCGTAGATGGTTGCGAAGCCACCGCCCTGCAGAAGCAACTGCTTCTTCATGTCGTCGCCGCACAGCATCTCGATCATCTCCTTCGAGACCACCGCGCAGGGCGCGATGACGAAGCAGCCACCCTCGACCGCGTAGATACGGCTGGCAGCGTTATTGACTTCCGGCCCGAGCGCATAGGCGCCGCCGCGATACAGCGAGAAGCTCGGCCATGCCGCGATATGCACCTGCTCGTTCTGCGCATACATCGCGTATTTCGAGAGCGGCTGCAGATGCTCCCAACAGCACAGCGCGCCGACCCGGCCGAGCGGCGTGTCGAAAACGGTGAGATCGGAGCCGTCACCTTCGCCATAAACGGTGCGTTCGACATGCGTCGGCTTCAGCTTGCGCCGCATCGCAATGGTTTCGCCGTCCGGCCCGATGATCCATTGCCCCATATAGAGCGAGCCGCCCTGCTTCTCGCTGTGGCCCATGACGACCATGATGTTGTTGTCCTTGGCGGCCTTAGCGATACGGTCGGCCTGCGGCGAGCCGTAGACCAGCGAATTGTCATGATAGCGCTGGACGAACTGCATGCCCCAGGCGGGTGAATCCAACCAGATGAACCACGGATAGCCGGGGATGAAGGTTTCCGGGAACGCGATCAGCGACGCGCCGTTTGCGGCCGCCTCCTCGATCAGCGCGACGCATTTGTCGACGGTCTTGTCGAGATCGAGAAAGACCGGCGCAGCCTGCACGGCGGCAGCCTTGAACTTCGGATGACTGACGGACATCGGCAACTCTCCCTGTGCAGCGGCGTTTCCGCCGCATCTCGGCGGACAGGATAGAGCCGCCCCATGTCTCCTGCTTGTTTCCGCCTCCCGCCGGACTTGACTGAGCGTCGCAACGCCGGGCGTCGATTTGCCTCATTTTTCGCGTGGACAGGTCGACGCGCGTTGCTACGCTTGGGCCCCATGCACAGGATGTGGTCCACAGACATTGTGGAAGCGCGCGACCGGCTCTCCTACTGGATCGAGGCGGTCTGCAACACCTATGTGCAGCTTGAATGCGATACACCGCAGCGCGATAGGGTCTTCAACGGTACCATCGAGGCTAACCGGCTTGCGACACTCGGGCTGTCGCGCGTGACATCGTCGCCGCAATGGGTGCGGCGCACGCCGCAGAAGATCGCACGCGCCACCGAGGACTATTTCCTCGTCAGCATCCAGACCAAAGGCCGCGGCAAGATCGTACAGGACGGTCGCATTGCCGATCTCGCGCCCGGCGACTTCGCGCTCTACGACTCGACACGGCCTTACGAACTGATTTTCGACGAACCGTTCCAGCAGCACGTGCTGCAGTTGCCCGGTGCCGTTCTGCGCGGCCGACTGCGCAACACCGAGACGCTGACCGCGCGCAAGGTTTGCGGCGACCGCGGCGCCGGGCATTTGATGATCGGCATGATCGAGACCCTCGCTGCCGATATCGACACGCTGGAAGCCGGGTCGGTTGCCGCCATCGCCGAGAGCGTCGAGAATATCCTGGTCGCCGGCTTGTGTTCGCTGCCCGGCACCGCCGATCCTGCTGTGTCGCAACTCACCGCCTACCATCGTGATCAGATCAAGACTTACGTCCTGCGCCACTTGCGCGATCCGCAATTGTCGGTGCAGGCGATCGCCGCGCATCTGCGATTGTCGTCGAGCACGATCTACCGGGCCTTCGCGGGCGAGCCGAATTCACTTAACAGCTGGATCTGGAACCAGCGTCTCGACGGCGCCAAGCGCGACGTCTGCGATCCCGCCCTTGCCGGCCGGACCATCACCGAGATCGCGTTCGGCTGGGGCTTCAACGATGCGGCGCATTTCAGCCGCATCTTCCGCGCGCGTTTCGGATGCTCGGCGAGGGAGCTGAGGGCGGAATGCATGTGGAAGGCCTGAGCCTTATCGCAACGGCGCGACGCGCGTCTCTTCTGTCTCGCCCGAATTGTAGCGCTTGGAGAGCAACGAGGCGGCGACCACCACGATCGCGACAAAGGCGATCATGATGGTGGAGATCGCGTTGATCTCCGGTTTTACGCCGAGCCGCACCTCGGAATAGATGCGGATCGGCAGGGTGGTGGCGCCGGGACCGGTGGTGAAGCTCGCGATCACCAGATCGTCCAGCGACAGCGTGAAGGCCAGCATGAAGCCCGCGAGCACGGCCGGCATGATCAGAGGCAGCGTGATCGTCAGGAAGGTGCGGAACGGCGTGCACCCCAAATCCATCGCCGCTTCCTCCAGGCTCCAGTCAAACGACAACAGCCGCGATTGCACGATCACGGCGACGAAACACATCGTCAGCGTGGTATGCGCCAGCGTGGTGGTGAACATGCCGCGCTCGATATCGACCGCAACGAACAGCAGCAGCAGCGACAGACCGATAATCACCTCCGGCATCACCATCGGGGCATAGACCATCGCCGAGAACGGCAGCCGGCCGCGGAACCGGCCCATCCGCACCAGCGCAAGCGCGGCAAGGGTACCGAGGATCGTCGCCAGCGACGCGCTCATGAAGGCGATCCGGATGCTCACCCAGGCCGCCTGCAGGATCGCGGAATCGTCAAGCAGCGCGCGATACCAGCGCAGCGACCAGCCGCCCCAGACCGCGACCATCTTGGAGTCATTGAAGGAATAGATGATCAGGATCGCGATCGGCAGATAGAGAAACACAAGTCCGAATGCGACCGATACGACGTTGAACGGAGACGTGCGGCGCTGCATCCTCACCTCCGCTCCAGCGCGCGCAACTGCACCGCCTGATAGAACAGGATCGGCACCAGCAGGATCGCCAGAAGCGCGGTCGCCAGCGCCGACGCCGCCGGCCAGTCCTTGTTGGAGAAGAATTCGGTCCACAATGTCTGGCCGATGAACAAGGCGTCCGACCCGCCGAGCAGATCGGGAATCACGAACTCGCCGGTGATCGGGATGAAGCAGAGCAGCGAGCCAGCGATCACGCCGGGCAAGGCTAGCGGCAGCGTCACCAGCCAGAACGCCTTCCAGCGCGGGCAGCCGAGATCGGCGGCCGCCTCCAGCAGAGTCTCGTCCATCTTCTCGAACGAGGCATAGAGCGGCAGCACCATGAACGGCAGATAGGAATAGACGATACCGATGAAGATCGCGGTGTCGGTGGCAAGCCAGGTCACCGGCTGTGCGATGATGCCGAGCGCGAGCAGCGCATCGTTGAACAGACCGTCGCGCTGCAAAATGTTGATCCAGGCATAGATGCGGATCAGAAACGCGGTCCAGAATGGCAGGATCACAGCGACGACAAGGATGGGCTGCAGCCGGCGCGGACTGCGCGCCATGCCATAGGCGATCGGGATTCCGATCGCGAGCAGGATCAGGGTCGATATCAACGCAAAGGTCAGGCTGCGCAGATAGGACGACAGATAGAGCCAGTCGCCGAACAGCAAACGGAAATTTTCAAAAGACAGCGCGCCGAAAAAGTCCTTGAGCCCCTGCCATCCCGTCGAGAGGTCGAAGACCGGGCTGTAGGGTGGCTGCGCCAATACGGTTTGCGACAGCGCAATGCGAAGCACAATCACAAACGGCACCAACAGGAAGACGATCAGCCAGGCGTAGGGAATGCCGATCACGGCGCGGCGGTACCAGCGATCGAATGTTGCAGGCGCGGCCATTCGTCAGTCCTTCAACAACACGGCGGCGTCCGGCGCAAAGGTAACCCAAGCCTCGTCGCCACGATGCAGCAGGCTCGATGCGCGGCGGTCCCGGTTCGCGACCGAGGCCTTCACGATTTGGCCGTGCTGATCGCGGATCTTGTAGACTGACAGATCGCCGAGATAGGCGATGTCGACGACGTGACCGTGCAGCATGTTCGTTGCGCCCGCGGCGGGCTCGCGCGACAACTCGATCTTCTCCGGCCGGATGGCGACCGAGGCAGTCGTGCCGTCGTCGAAATCGTCCTTCCGCGTCACAATGAGCCGGCCGGCCTTGGTATCGACCGCGACAAGGTCGCCATGATGGCTCGAGATCGGACCCTCGAACAGGTTCACCTCGCCGATGAACTCGGCAACCCAACGGGTCTTCGGGTCCTCATAGATTTCGGCCGGGGTTCCGACCTGGACCAGCCTGCCCTCATGCATGACGCCGAGACGGCCGGCCATGGTCATCGCCTCTTCCTGGTCATGGGTGACGATGATGAAGGTGAGGCCGAGGCGCTGCTGCAGCGCCATCAATTCGAACTGGGTCTCGTCGCGCAACTTCTTGTCCAGCGCACCGAGCGGCTCGTCGAGCAGGAACACCTTGGGCGATTTCGCGAGCGCTCGCGCGAGCGCTACCCGCTGGCGCTGGCCGCCGGACAATTGATGCGGCTTGCGATGGCCGAACTGCTCGAGCTTCACCAGCGCCAGCATCTCGGCGACGCGCTTGTCGATCGCGGACTTCGTCCAGCCTTCCTGTCGCAGCCCGAAGGCGACATTGCCGGCAACGCTGAGATGCGGGAACAGTGCATAGCTCTGGAACATCATGTTCACCGGCCGCTCATAAGGCGGCACGCCGACGATGTCCTGGCCGTCGAGACGCACCTCGCCCGCGTCCGGCGTCTCGAACCCGGCCAGCATGCGCAGCAGCGTTGTCTTGCCGCAGCCCGACGGTCCCAGCAGCGCGAAGAATTCCCCCTTAGCGATATCGAGTGAGACGTCGTTCACGGCCGTAAAGGAGCCGAAACGCTTGGTCACGCCGGAAAAGCGGACCATTGGCGTTGTCAATTGTGGCCGGTCCGGAGCAATGGCCGGGTGATCGGGCATGATGAATTCCGAGAGAAGAAAGGACGATTCCGCTCCGCCTCGGAAGCTAGTCGGCTTGAGCGCGACGCTCAAGCCGCTGCGGCGAGAAGGTCGCCGCGCGCCGCTCCAGACCGATCACCGCGCAGGCTTAGCCCAGCCAGGCCGGCTCCGGCGCGGCCTCGACCGTCTCGATGTTGCCGGCAATCTTGCGCGGCGCCGGACCGTAATAGTCGCCGATCCGCACCATCTCGCGCGGCTTGACCCGGATCGCAACGATGCGTTCGAAAATCGTCTTGGCCGAAACCGGCTTGCAGAGGAACTCGTTGACGCCCAGCCGCACCGCCTCGATGACCTTTTCCCGCTCGACCTGGCCGGTCAGCATGATGACGGGAATCGCGGGCACCGGGAATGTCAGCGGCGAACGGACGATGCGCATGAATTCCGCGCCGTTGATGTCGGGCATGTCCCAATCGAGAATGACGACGTCGGGATTGAGCGTGATGATCGCTTCGAGCCCGCTCACCCCATCCTGCGCATCGTAATAGGTTCTGATCCCGTTCGCCTGCAGAAGGCTGCGGATCACCTTGCGCATATAATAATCGTCGTCGACGACCAGGACGCGCGTCGACCGTACGAGTTCCTGGATGCCTTTCGCAGAATAAGACTTCACGCGCTCACCGTGTCTCTATCGATTTTGATTTTTTTGAATTGAGCATTGTCGGGTTTCGGCGCCCTGAAACATGCGCCGACAATTTGAATCGATTAACCGACAAGCGGAACCGTCCGTCACCGCCGCGTCAGTGTTCGATCAACGGCTTCGCGCCAGCCCTGCCATTTTCGCTCGCGGACGGAACGCCCCATCTGCGGTTCAAACCGCCGGTCCCGGCGCCAGGCGGCCGCGAAGCCATCAAAATCGGGACAGATTCCGGTCGCCAGGCCGGCGAGATAGGCGGCGCCCAGCGCGGTTGTCTCCATGATCTGCGGGCGGTCGACCGGCGCGTTCAGGATGTCGGCGAGAAATTGCATGGCTGTGTTGCTGGCGCTCATGCCGCCATCGACGCGCAGCACCGTGCCGGCGGCGGCCGGCCAGTCGGCATGCATGGCCTCGATCAGGTCGCGGGTCTGGTAGCCGACCGCCTCGAGCGCCGCGCGCGCGAACTCGGCCGCACCGGAATTGCGGGTCAGACCGAACATGGCACCGCGCGCCTGGGCGTCCCAATAGGGCGCGCCGAGCCCGACAAAGGCCGGCACCAGATAGACTTGCTCCGCCGGATCGCTGCGCGCCGCCAGCGCATCGGTGTCCGACGACGCCGCAATCAGTTTCAGCCCGTCGCGCAGCCATTGCACGGCAGCGCCTGCGACGAAGATGGCGCCCTCCAGCGCATAGGTGCGCTTTCCGCCGATCTGATAGGCGATCGTGGTCAGCAGCCGGTTGTGCGAGGCGACTGCGCGGCCGCCGGTATTGAGCAGCGCGAAACAGCCGGTCCCGTAAGTCGATTTCATCATGCCGGGCGTGAAACAGGCCTGTCCGATGGTCGCGGCCTGCTGGTCGCCGGCAACGCCGCAGATCGGGATCGCACCGCCCAGGATCTCGGTCGTGCCGTAATGTCCGGTGCAGTCCATCACATCCGGCAGCAGCGCCAGCGGAATGCGAAACAGGTCCGCGATTTCCGCATCCCACTGGCCGGTATGGATGTCGAACAGTAGCGTGCGCGCGGCGTTCGTCGCGTCGGTTGCGTGCACGCGCCCGCTGGTCAGCCGGTAGACCAGATAGCTGTCGACGGTGCCAAAGGCGAGTTGGCCCGCTTCCGCCGCCTCGCGTGCACCGGAAACGCTATCGAGCAGCCACGCGATCTTGGTCGCGGAAAAATACGGGTCGAGCACAAGCCCGGTCCTGGCCGCAATCGCCGCTTCATGTCCTGCTGCGCGCAGCGCCGCGCAGATGTTCTCGGTGCGGCGGTCCTGCCAGACGATGGCATTGTGGATCGGCTTGCCGGTGGCGCGATCCCAGATCAGCGTAGTCTCGCGCTGGTTGGTGATCCCGATTGCGGCGATGTCGCTTTCGGCGAGTCCGGCTTGGGCGACTGCATCCGTCACCGTGGCGGTGACGCTCGCCCATATCTCCTCCGGATCATGCTCGACCTGACCCGGCGCGGGGTAGATCTGGCGGAATTCCTGCTGCGCCATCGCCAGCGGCCGTAGCGTATCGTCGAAGACAATGGCCCGCGTCGAGGTGGTGCCCTGATCGATTGCGAGAACGGCCATGTCAGGTCACCATGTCAGGTCACGAGTCGCAGCGCCGGCAATGGCGACATGAAACGCTGCAAGGCTGCTCGCTCGATATCCGAAACCCGCAATCCAAGTTTGCTCCGGCGCCACAAGACGTCATCGGCGTCGACCGCAAATTCCTTCGTCATCAGATAGCGGACTTCGGCTTCGGTGAGATCGGCACCGAAGCTCATGCCAAGATCGGCATAGCTTCCGGCCGTGCCCAGAATATCTCCGATCCGGGTGCCGTAAGCGCGCACCAGACGCAGGGCATGCTGCTCCTGCAAAAACGGCCAGATGCGGAGCGCCTGCGCAACCTGCGTCTCCACGCCGTTATACGGAAAGTCGCCGCCGGGCAGCGGTGCGCCTGCCGTCCATGGCCGGCTGGGCGCGAACACATCGGCCATCTTTTTCAGCGCGGCTTCCGCAAGCCTGCGATAGGTCGTGATCTTGCCGCCATAGACGGTGAGCAGCGGCGCATTCCCGAAGCTTTTGTCGAAGGCGAGATGATAGTCGCGCGTGACCTCTTCCGGCTTTTTCGATCCGTCATCGTAGAGCGAGCGCACGCCGGCGAAAGCCCAGACGATATCGTCCGGGGTGACGGGCTGCCGGAAATAGCGCGACGCGGTCTCGCAGAGATAGGCGATCTCCGCACCTGACGGAGCAACCCCGGCTGGATCGCCCTGGAAATTCTCGTCGGTTGTGCCGATCAGCGTGTAGTCGCGCTCATACGGTAGCGCGAACACGACGCGACGATCCGGATTCTGGAAGATGTAGCCGGTATCGTGATCGAACAGCTTCGGCACCACGATATGGCTGCCCTTGACCAGACGGACGCGCGCAGGCCCGGCTACACGGATGACGGTTTCCGCCACCAGTCCGGCCCAGGGGCCAGCGGCGTTCACCAACGCCCGTGCCGTCACCACGTCACGGCGCCCTCGGGCATTCAGGATCAGCCGCCATTCCTCGCCCCGTTCGGCACGCACGCATTTTGTGCGGGTGCGGATGCTGGCGCCGCGTTCGGCGGCATCAAGCGCGTTAAGAACCACGAGACGGGAATCGTCGACCCAGCAATCGGAATACAGAAAGCCATATTGGTAGGCCCGCTTCAGCGGAGTGCCGAGCACATTGTGGATGAGATCGACGGTGCGGGTCGGCGGCAGGATTTTGCGGCCGCCGAGATGGTCGTAGAGGAAGAGGCCAAGCCGCAGCAGCAGCGGCGAGCGCATCTCCGACTGCGGCGGCAGGAGAAACCGCAGCGGCCGGATGATATGCGGCGCGTTGCGGAGCAGGACCTCGCGCTCCTTCAGCGCCTCGCGCACCAGCAAAAACTTGCCGTGTTCGAGATAGCGCAGTCCGCCATGGACCAGCTTGGTCGAGGCCGACGAGGTTCCGGAGGCCAGGTCGGCCTGCTCGACCAGCAGCACCCGCAAGCCCCGGCCTGCGGCATCGCGGGCGATCCCCGCCCCGTTGACGCCGCCCCCAATGATGGCGAGGTCGAAATCGGCCATCGCTCGTCGTTCCCTCCGGCAGCACCAGTCCATTGCGGCGGCCAGCCACCGACTCTAGCGGAGTTCGGATGCCGCGCACTAGCGGCGGGCTCGCAAAATGGCCTCAAATCCCTATATAAATGAACAGCCTGCTTCCCCCGGCAGGCGTCGTGACGGATTTTCAATGCCTGCCCCGCGCCTGCTTGTCATCGAGGGAAATACCGCCGACGGACGTAGCCTTCTGAAGGCCGCCGGCGGCGCCGCGCCGAGCGAGGGCTATGCGGAACTGCTGCGCGAGTTCCTGCCGCGGGCGACGGTGGATATCTGCTATCCGGCCGATCCGGGCGCCAATCTCCCCGACAGCGGGGGTCTTGAGTCTTATGACGGCGTAGTGATTACGGGCTCCGCTCTGCACGTCTATGACCGCGGCCCCCATATCGATCCGCAGATCGAACTGGCGCGGGCGGTGTTCGATTCCTCAACGCCATTATTCGGAAGCTGCTGGGGCCTTCAGATCATTACGACGGCGGCGGGCGGCAGCGTGCGTCGCAACCCGAAGGGCCGCGAGATCGGCTTCGGCCGCCGCATCCGCCTCACCGCCTCCGGGCGCGGTCATCCGGTCTTTGCCGGCAAGGATGAGGTGTTCGACGCGGTGACGATCCATCTCGACGAGGTGGAGACCCTCGCCCCAAACATGCAGGTTCTGGCGCTGAACGCCTTCTCCGCCGTGCAGGCGGCCGAGGTGAAGGTCAATGGCTGCACCGCCTGGGGCGTGCAATATCATCCGGAATATTCGCTGGCCGACATCGCCGCGAGCTTCCGGCGTCACGGCAAGCGGCTGATCGAGGAACGTTTCTTCAACAACGATGACGAACTGCACGATTATGCGGAGACGGTAGCGGTGCTGCACGACAAGCCGAACGACAAGCCGCGCGCCTGGCGACTCGGCCTCGACTCGACCGTGCTCGACAAGAATTTCCGGACCCGCGAAGTGCGCAACTGGATCCACCATCAGGTGCTGCCGACCCGCAGCCAGCGCGGCCGGGAGTAGCGCTTGGACTTTCGGGACCGTCATGTGGTTGTCACCGGCGGGACCGGCGCACTCGGAACTGCGGTGACCGCCGCCCTGCTCGATCGCGGCGCGATCTGCCACATCCCGATCCACGGCAGCGACGACGCGCACGGTTTTGCCCATGCCACCCATGAGCGCGTGCGGCTCTATCCATCAGTCGACCTGTCCGACCAGGACCAGGCCGATTTGTTTTATTCCAAAGTCGGCACCCTGTGGGCATCGATCCATCTCGCCGGCGGCTTCGCCGCGAAGCGGCTCAAGGACAGCGGCAAAGCCGATCTGATGGCCCAGCTCGATACCAATATCGTGAGCTGCTTCCTGTGTTGCCGCGCCGCCCTGACGGCGTTTGGCGCGGACGGCGGCCGGATCGTGAATGTCGCCGCGCGTCCGGCGCTGGAGCCGCGGACCGGCGCCGGCATGACTGCCTATACAATCGCCAAATCCGGTGTGGCAGCGCTCACCATGGCGCTGGCGGAAGAAGTCGCCAAGGACGGGGTTCTCGTAAATGCGGTCGCCCCCTCGATCATGGATACTCCCGCTAATCGCAAAGCGATGCCGAAAGCCGATCATGCCCTTTGGCCCAAAGTCGAACAGGTGGCAGCGACGATCCTGTTTCTTGCGTCCCCTGAAAATACTGTCACGCGAGGCGGCATCGTTCCGGTCTATGGACGCTCGTAACCGCCGTGCGGAGGAGTATGATCCGCCGCGCAATTCACGGCCTGATACCGCGGAATGGCCGCGGCCCTGAGTAAAATCCCTGGAGAAGAGTGTATGAACGTGTCGGCCCTGGTTTCGCGCACCGCAATGGTGTCTTGCTTGTCCGCGGTGGTTGCGATGAATGTCGCGCTCGCACAACCGGCGCAGAAGCCGTTCGAGCCGACGGTCGGCCAGGACGGCAAGGACGTGATTTGGGTGCCGACGCCACAGGCGCTGGTCGACAAGATGCTCGACATGGCCAAGGTGACGGCGGCCGACAATCTCGTCGATCTCGGCTCCGGCGACGGCCGCACCGTGATCACCGCGGCAAAGCGCGGGGCCACCGCCCGCGGCATCGAGTTCAACCCGAAGATGGTCGAGCTGTCGAAATACAATGCCGAGCAGGAAGGCGTGGCCGGCAAGGCGACATTCGAGAATGCGGACATCTTCAAGTCCGATTTTTCCAAGGCCGACGTGGTCACGATGTTCCTGCTCACCAGCCTGAACGCCAAGCTGCGGCCGACCATCCTCGACATGAAGCCGGGCACGCGCGTCGTCTCGAACACCTTCGACATGGGCGACTGGAAGGCCGATGAAGAGGCGGTCGTGACCGAGGGCTGTACATCCTATTGTAAGGCCTATTTCTGGATCGTGCCGGCCAAGGTCGATGGCGCATGGGCGACGGAAAAGGGCGAACTGACGCTGAAGCAGACCTACCAGAATTTCACCGGCACGCTGAAGAACGGCAATGTCATCACCCCGATCACGGAAGGAAAGCTGAAGGGCAACGACATCACCTTCACCGCGGGCGGCACCGAATATACCGGCAAGGTCAACGGCTCGACGATCGAGGGCACCACCAAGTCCGGCGACAAATGGCAAGCCAAGCGCGGCGCCTGATCGCCACGGAGAATAGACACATGACGTTCATGACTTACGCGGCGCGGATTGCGGCGCTTTCATCATTTTCGGTCGCACTGACGCTGCAGATTGCGATCGCGCAGCCGGCCGAGGCGGACAAGCCGTTCGAGCCGACCGTCGGGCAACAGGGCAAGGATGTCGTGTGGGTCCCCACCCCGCAAGCCCTGGTCGACAAGATGCTCGACATGGCCAAGCTCACGCCCAACGACATCCATTACGATCTCGGTTCGGGTGACGGTCGCACCGTGATCACTGCGGCGAAGCGCGGCGCCACTGCGTTCGGCGTGGAATACAATCCGAAGATGGTCGAACTGTCGCGCGCCAATGCCGAGAAGGAGGGCGTGACCGGCAAGGCCACGTTCGTCCAGGGCGACATCTTCCAGACCGACTTTTCAAAGGCGACCGTCATCACGCTGTTCCTGCTGCCGGACCTGAACGAGCGGCTGCGCCCAACTATCCTCGACATGAAGCCGGGCACGCGCGTGGTCTCGAATTCGTTTTCGATGGGCAATTGGCAGCCGGACGAACGCGCCGAAGTCACCGAAGACTGCAGGGGCTATTGCCGTGCATTGCTATGGATCGTGCCGGCCAAGGTCGACGGCGACTGGACGATTGAACGCGGCACCAGTTCGAGCGCGCTTGCGCTCAAGCAGGAATTTCAGAAAGTCAGCGGCACGATTTCGAACGGCAATGTCATCACGCCGGTTACCGACGGCAAGCTGAACGGCGACCAGATCGCCTTCACAGCCGCCGGCGTCGAATATACCGGCAAGGTCGACGGCGACACCATCGCCGGCACGACCAAGTCCGGCGAGACTTGGCAGGCGAAACGCGGCGCTCCGGCCGTCACCGCACAGGCTCCGCAGCCAGCAGCCCCGCGAGCCGCCGCTCCCGAAGCTCCAGCTCCTCAGGCAGCGCCGGACACGCCGGCTGCGAAAGCCGCCCAGGCCCCCGCGGCCAAAGGCGAGCAGCCGCCCTTCGTTCCGGAGGTCAGCCAGGACGGCAAGGACGTCGTCTGGTGGCCGACCGCCAATACGCTCGTCAACAAGATGCTGGACCTGGCCGAGCTAACGCTCAAGGACAAGCTGATCGATCTCGGCTCGGGCGATGGCCGCACCGTGATCACGGCGGCGCAGCGTGGGTCCACCGCGCTCGGGATTGAGTACAATCCGAAGATGGTTGAGCTGTCGCGCTTCAATGCCAAGAAGGCCGGCGTCAGCGAAAAGGCCACCTTCCGCCGCGGCGATATCTTCAAGACCAACTTCCAGAATGCCGACGTCCTGACGCTGTTCCTGCTGCCGGAGCTGAATGAAAGGCTGCGCCCCACCATCCTGCGGATGAGGCCGGGAACACGGGTCGTCTCGAACTCCTTCGAGATGGGCGACTGGGAGCCGGACCAGGTTGCGGAAGTCGAAAACGACTGCCAGACCTATTGCAAGGCGCTGCTGTGGATCGTGCCGGCTCGGATCGAGGGTCGTTGGCGCATGGGGCGCAACACCATCACGATCAAGCAGAAATACCAGACCTTCACCGGCACCATGCGGCGCGGCAGAACGGCTACGCCGATCACCGACGGCAAACTGAATGGCAATGAGATCACGTTCACGGCAGGCGGAACCGAATATCGCGGCAAGGTGGACGGCCGCAGGATCGAAGGCGTGACCGCAACCGGTCAAAAATGGAACGCGAGACGCGCGTGAGCGCGCTTCGACAATCCATGGCGCGAAGCATGCGGCTGGCGACGGCCGCATGCCTTGCGATCTGCCTTTCGCAACCGGTCGCACTTGCGCAAACGGCACAGCGGCCGGCCAAACCTCTGGTCGGGCAGCCGGGCAAGGATGCGATCTGGGTGCCGACACCGAGCGCCTTGATCGAGATGATGCTCGATCTCGCCAAGGTCACCGCAGCAGACCACGTGGTCGATCTCGGTTCCGGCGACGGGCGGGCGGTGATTGCCGCCGCCAAACGCGGCGCCAACGCGCGCGGCATCGAATTCGACGCAAACCTCGTTGCGGTCGCAACCGCGAATGCGGCCAAGGAGGGCGTCGGCGACAAGGCGACATTCGAACGCGCCGACATGTTCGCCACCGATTTTTCGAATGCCACCGTGGTGGTGCTGTTCCTCCTCCCCGATCTCAATATCAAACTGCGTCCGTCCATCCTCAACATGAAGCCCGGAACCCGCGTGGTCTCCAACACGTTCGAGATGGGCGGATGGATGCCTGACCAGGTCGAGTCGCTGCGTGAGGAATGCGATTTCTTCTTCTGCAAGGCGCTGTTGTGGATCGTACCGGCGAAGGTCGATGGCGACTGGACCATCGAGACAAACGGCAATGCCGGCAAACTATCGCTCAAGCAGCAGTTCCAGACCTTCTCCGGCACGATCACGAACGGGGACGCGATCGTGCCGTTCACCGACGGACGGCTGCTGGCGGACGAACTGACATTCACTGCGGGCGGCGTCTCCTATTCCGGCAAGGTCCGCGGCGATCTCATTGAAGGCACCACCAAGTCCGGTACAACATGGCAAGCGAAGCGCGGCAGCTGACCGCAGCGAAGGAGAATATAATGCAGGCGTTCAGATATTCCGTGCGGGTGATGACGGGCTCCTGCGTTTCGGCTGTAGTGGCGCTCAATTGCGCAATCGCGCAGCCCGCCCCCGCGTTCGAGCCGAAGGTCGGGCAGCGCGGCAAGGACGTAGTCTGGGTGCCGACCAATCAGAACCTCGTCGACAAGATGCTCGACATGGCCAAGGTCACTGCGGACGATTACGTGATCGATCTCGGCTCCGGCGACGGCCGCACCGTGATCACCGCGGCCAAGCGCGGCGCCACCGCAAAGGGCATCGAATACAATCCGGACATGGTCGCCTTGTCGAAGCAGAATGCCGAGAAGGAAGGCGTGAGCGCCAAGGCCACTTTCGAGAAGGCCGACATTTTCGAAAGCGATTTCTCCAAGGCGACCGTCATCACGATGTTTCTGTTGCCGTCGCTCAACGTCAAGCTGCGTCCCAAATTGCTGGACATGAAGCCCGGTACCCGGCTGGTCTCAAACTCCTTCGACATGGGCGACTGGCGAGCGGACCAGACGGTCTCGCTAAACGGCGGCGAGGTCTGCACCTCGCACTGCACCGCCTATTTCTGGCTGGTGCCGGCCAAGGTTCAGGGCAGCTGGAAGACGCCGGAGGGTGAGCTGACGCTCGAGCAGACCTATCAGGACGTCAAGGGCACGCTGAAGAACGGCAACGTCATCACGCCGGTGACGGAAGGCAAGCTGACCGGCGACCAGATCGCATTCACCGCCGGCGGCACGCGCTATACCGGCGCAGTTACCGAAAAGGCGATCACCGGCAAGGCCAATAGCGGCGGCAAGGAGACAGACTGGACGGCGACGCGGTAGACGCGGCGCGCGTTCAGGCCTTCAGCCGATAGCCGGTGCGGAAAATCCACCATACCGCAACGAGGCAGCCGACCAAAAATGCCAGCGTCATGCCGAGGCTGACGCTGACATTGACATCGGAGACTTCGAAGAAGCTCCAGCGGAAGCCCGAAATCAGATACACAACCGGGTTGAAAAGGCTCACGGTCTGCCAGAATGGCGGCAGCACATCGATCGAGTAGAAGCTGCCGCCCAGAAAGGTGAGCGGCGTGATGATCAAGAGCGGCACCACCTGGAGCTTCTCAAAGCCATCAGCCCAGATGCCGATGATGAAGCCGAGCAAACTGAAGGTCACGGCCGTCAATACCAGGAACGACACCATCCAGACCGGATGGGCGATCTTCAGCGGCACAAAGAAACCCGCAGTTACCAGCACGATGGCGCCGAGGATGATCGACTTGGTCGCCGCCGCACCGACATAGCCGATCACGATCTCGATGAACGACACCGGCGCCGACAGGATTTCATAGATCGTGCCGACAAAGCGCGGAAAGTAGATGCCGAACGACGCATTCATCACGCTCTGCGTGAGCAGCATCATCATCACGAGGCCGGGCACGATGAAGGCGCCGTAGTCGACGCCATTGACCTCCTGGATGCGCGAGCCGATGGCGGCACCGAACACCACGAAATAGAGCGAGGTCGAGATCACCGGCGAGAGGATGCTCCCCATCGGCGTACGCCACGTGCGCGCCATCTCGAATCTGTAGATCGCAAGAATCGCCCGCCAGTTCATTTGCGCTCCACCAGTCCGACGAAAATATCCTCCAGCGAGGATTGCTCGGTCTGCAGATCCCGAAAACGGATATTCGCGGCGTTGAGGTCGGACAAAAGCGCGGTGATGCCGGTGCGTTCGCCCTTGGTGTCGTAAGCATAGACCAGCTCGGTGCCGTCGTTCACCAGGGCAAGCCCATATTTCGCAAGCGGCTCCGGCACCGCATCGAGCGGCTTGTGCAACTGAACGGTGAGTTTCTTCTTGCCGAGCTTGCGCATCAGTTCGGCCTTGTCCTCGACCAGCACGATCTCGCCTTTCGAGATCACGCCGACGCGGTCGGCCATGTCTTCGGCTTCCTCGATATAGTGGGTGGTGAGAATGATAGTGACGCCGGAAGCCCGCAACTCGCGCACCACCTGCCACATGTCCTTGCGCAGCGCGACATCGACGCCGGCGGTCGGCTCGTCGAGGAACAGGATGCGCGGCTCGTGCGACAGCGCCTTTGCGATCATGACACGGCGCTTCATGCCGCCAGACAGGGTCAGGATCTTGGAATCCTTCTTGTCCCACAGCGACAGCGACTTGAGGATTTTTTCGATATAGGCCGGGTCCTTCGGCTTGCCGAACAGGCCGCGGCTGAAGCTGACGGTGGCCCATACCGTCTCGAACGAGTCGGTGTGCAATTCCTGCGGCACCAGCCCGATCATCGCGCGCGCGGGTCGGAAATCCTCGACAATGTCATGGCCGCCGACGGTCACCTTGCCAGTGCTGGCATTAATCAGGCCACAGACGATGCCGATCAGCGTGGTCTTGCCAGCGCCGTTGGGACCGAGCAGCGCAAAAATCTCGCCGGCGCGGATATCCAGCGAAACGCTCTTCAGCGCCTGAAAGCCGGTTGCGTAGGTCTTGGACAGATTCTGGATCGAGATGACAGAAGACATGTATGTGGGCCTTGCAGCGGCGATGTAGTGGTTTCTCGCCAGAACGGAAGAGCAATCCCGGTTCGGCCAAGAATTGAACGAAAAACCCACGATGCGGGACACTTTCTTCGCCTGCGACATAGTCTTGGCAGGCCCGGGCGGTCAATCCGTGGTAATTCGATTCCAACGAAACGTCACAACGAGACCACAGAAGGAGGAACCCCGTGCATCAACGTGCCTTATCTTTGGCATTCGCCGCAGTAATTGCTTGTGCGGTAGCGCCATATGCCGTCGCGCAGACTTATCCGTCGCAACCGATCAGGATTATCGTGCCGACGCCGCCAGGTGGCGTCGCCGATATCGTCGGCCGTGCTTTCGCGCAGAAACTGAATGAGGCCGGCAAGACCGCCGTGGTCGAGAACAAGACCGGGGCCGGCGGCGCCATCGCAGCCGACTTCGTCGCCAAGTCGCCGCCGGACGGATACACGGTCTATGTCGGCTTCCACGCCACGAACGCGATCCTCCCACACCTGCAGAAGCTGAACTACGACCCGGAAACGGACCTGATGCCGGTCACGATCGCGGCAAAGACTGCGAACGTGCTGGTCGTCAATCCTTCGGTGCCGGCCAAGACGCTGAAGGAATTGATCGCCTATGCCAAGGCCAATCCCGGCAAGCTGACCTTCGCCTCGCAGGGCAATGGCAGCACCGGGCACATCGTTGGAGAGCAGTTCAAGTCGGCGGCCGGTATCGACATCAACCATGTGCCCTATCGTGGCGGTGCACCGGCCCAGCAGGACCTGATCGCCGGTCATGTCACCATGCTGTTCGACGTGCTGACGATCGCGGTGCCGCAGATCCAGGGCGAGAAGGTTCGCGCACTCGCGATCGCCGATTCAAGCCGCGCGAAGTCGCTGCCCGACGTGCCGACGGTCGCCGAGGCGGGCTTGCCCGAGCTGGAGAGCGGTCCGTGGTTCGGCTTCTTCGTGCCGGCCAAGACGCCGCAGCCGATCATCGACTGGCTTTACGCGGAGGCCAAGAAAGCCTTCAACGCGCCGGACGTGCAGGCGCAATTCGACAAGCAGAACCTGACCGCGGTGCTGGCCACACCGGAACAGACCCGCGCCTTCGTCGCCGGCGAGTACAAGCGCTGGGGCGACGTGATCAAGAAGGCCAATATTACGCTGAACTGATCCGGCCGAATGACAGAACGGCCCGCATCGCTGCGGGCCGTTTTTCTTTTTGGGAGCGCCTTCCGCGGATCACTCCAACAGCCGCGCCAGATCCTTCGCGCCGTCGGCCTGGCTTCTGTTGTCCATCACCGCATTGGTTTCGGCGATCAGCTTTTCGACCACCTTGGTCCGGATGGCGATCGGATTGCGCTCATAGCCGAGCCGCTGAAAGAAGTTCGAGGTCGGCACCTGTGCACGCATCTCCGGTGTCAGCGACAGCATGTCGAAACCGTTACCGTCGCCGGTGAGATTCATCATCTCGAGTTCAGCCGCCGTCAGCGTCCGGTCGATCCCCTTGATCTTCGCAAAGCGAACCGAATCGAGCAGCTTCTGCGTCTGCAGCAGCGGCCCGATATCGATGTCCAGGTTGAGCGCGTGGAGCGCCAAGCCCTTCTGGGTGCGGGCCAGTTTGACGTGATCGCTCCACCGCTCCGGCACGGTCTTGCTGAACGCCACCTTCCGCTTCAGGATTTCGATCTTGCGCTCCAGCGTCTTGCGCCGCTCCCCGGATAATTCGGCGGCGCGCGCCTGCAGCACCTTTACGAACCGGTCCCCCTTTCCGGCTAGCAGGCTGGTGGTGTTGGCGGTCAGTAGCTGGTTATAGCCAAGTGCGGTCGAGATCGCCCGCGCGTCCGGCTTGTTGAAAATAAGCCCGGCCTGAGCGTCGTAGCGGCCGTTGCCGCCGGTCTCGAAGCTATAAATACGAACAATCTGCTCGCGGGTAATGCCGGCCTCGGAGGCGATTTTCACGTAAGCGCGCTTGAAGTCGATCTCCTTGGCCTGCTCGGGCGCGAAATCGAAATGCTCCTTGGCGCTGCGCAGGAAGTCCGCCACCACCGGAAGCTCGGGCTTGTCGTCGGGCTGATCCTCCTGCCGTACGGACGGATCGCGCGGACAGGCCGGGCCGGAATAAAGCGGCGGCTGTTCGAGTACATAATCGGAGAGCGTCACCGGCTGGCCGGCACGCCGCTTGGCCATGCGCGCCTGACGCAATTCGCCGACGCGCGACCAGTACGGCACGGCAACGGCTTCATGCTTCGCACGCGCCGCCAAGCATTCCTTGTTCTTCCTATGATACTCCGCCATCGCCGCGTCGGGCGATGGCTTGGCGGAAGACGGCTGGGCAGAAGATGGCTTGGCAGACTTGTCCTGCGCCATCGCGCCGTGGACCGAGAATACTGCGATTGCGAATCCGATAGCCAGATGGCGCATGCAGGCCCTTGTCTCTCGTCAGGAATAGAGTTTGGCGTTCTGCTCCCGCAACACGTTCTTCTGCACCTTGCCCATGGTGTTGCGCGGCAGGTCATCGACGAAAATCACGCGCTTCGGCAGCTTGAACTTGGCCAGCCGCCCCTCGAGATTCGCAATGACCGCCTTCTCGTCCGCGATTGAGTCCTTTTTCAGGACCACGATCGCGGTCACTCCCTCGCCGAAATCCGGATGCGGGCAGCCGATCACGGCCGATTCGACCACACCAGGCAATGCGTCGATCTCGCTCTCGACCTCTTTCGGATAGACGTTGAAACCGCCAGTGATGATCAGGTCCTTGGCGCGTCCGACGATATGCACATAGCCGCGCTCGTCGATCTTGCCGACGTCGCCGGTGATGAAGAAGCCGTCTGCACGGAACTCCGCCTTGGTCTTGTCGGGCATCCGCCAATAGCCCGGAAATACGTTCGGCCCCTTCACCTCGATCACGCCGATCTCGCCCTGCGGCAGAACCTTGCCGGAATCGGCCTCGGCGATACGCACCTCGACCCCCGGCAGCGGGAAACCCACGGTACCGGCGATGCGGTCGCCGTCATAGGGATTCGAGGTATTCATGTTGGTCTCGGTCATGCCGTAGCGCTCGAGAATGGCGTGACCGGTCTTTGCGCGGAATTCGTCATGGGTCTCGGCAAGCAGCGGCGCCGAACCGGACGTGAACAACCGAATATGCGCGCAGGCCGCCTTTGTCAGGCCGGGATGCTTGAGCAGCCGCGTGTAGAATGTCGGCACGCCCATCATCGATGTCGCCTTCGGCAGATAGCGCATGACCTCGTCCACGTCGAATTTCGACAGGAAGATCATCGCGCCGCCGGCGAACATCAACGTATTGCTCGCCACGAACAGACCGTGCGTGTGGTAGATGGGCAGCGCATGCAGCAACACGTCCTTGTCGGTGAAGCGCCAGTAATCCCTCAAGGTTTCGGCATTCGACGCGAGATTGCGGTGCGTCAGCATCGCGCCCTTTGACCGGCCGGTGGTGCCGGAGGTGTAAAGGATCGCGGCAAGGTCTTCGTCCTCGCGCGGCACATCGGCAAAATCCGTCGGTGCCCTGGCGGCGGCGTCGATCAGGCTGCCCTGCCCCTTCGCATCCAGCGTTTCAACCGACGCCACACTGCGCTTGCTGGCAATCTCCGCAAGTCCCTCGCGCTTTGAAGGATCGCAGACGACGAGCTTCGGCTCGGCGTCGCCGATGAAATAATCCAGCTCGGTCAGCGTATAGGCTGTATTGAGCGGCAAATAGACCGCACCGGCACGCAGCGTTGCGAGATAAAGCAGCAGATTTTCAACCGTCTTCTCGACCTGGACCGCGACGCGATCACCCGGCTCGACACCGGCAAGCACCAGCGCATTTGCCATCTGAGCGGTGCGTTCAAGCATGTCGCCATAGGACAAGGTCGTGCCGTCGGCTTTGACGATGAACAAACGCGCGGGTGACGCGACACGCGAACGGATCGTTTCGAACAGATTCATGATCTAGAACTTCAAGCTTTGTTGGACACAGGAATGAGATCGCCGGTCGGACCGGGGCGCGCCATTTTCTTGACGGCGCTGGACGTGACCACGGTGCGCGTCTCGGCAAAGGCCTCGTGATTCTTTTCGATGTCATCGAGATCGTAGAGGTAGTTGACCATGACACCATAGGACTGGCGCATGCCGTTCTCGGAGGAATCGGCGAGAAAATGAATTTTCTCAAGTCGCGCGCCGTTGCCCAGGTGGAAACGTGCGACGGGATCGGCCGGCAGACCGCGGGCGTTGCGTGCATGCAGGAAATACCACGCCGCCGCGCGCTTCAGCGGCTCCTCGACCGGCTCGCGGGTCTCGGCGATTTGCCACCAGCCTTCGATATCGAGATTGGCCAGCGCATCGAGGTCGTCCTGCGTCAGCGCGCGCGAGGAATCGGACTGCCGTTCGCGCTTCAGCCAGCTTGCAAAGCCCGGGACCGGCGACAGCGTCACGAAGGTCTTGAGACGCGGATTGATCTTCGAAATTTCCTCGACCACCTGCTTGATCAGGAAATTGCCGAACGACACGCCCGCAAGACCACGCTGACAATTTGAGATCGAATAAAAAGTCGCGGTATCGACCTGATTGGCATCGAGTATGGTGCGGCTGGCCGACAGGATCGGCGCAATCGAACCTGGCATGTCATCGGTGAGCGCGACCTCTACGAAGATGAGCGGCTCGTCGACCAGCGCGGGATGGAAGAACGCGAAACAGCAGCGGTCGTCCGGATCGATCCGGCGGCGCAGATCGTCCCAGCTCCGGATCTTGTGCACCGCCTCGTGCTTGATGATCTTCTCGAGGATGTTGGCAGGCGTCGACCAGTCGATGTCGCGCAGCACCAGAAACCCGCGATTGAACCATGACGAGAACAGATGCACGAAATCGGCGTCCACCACCGCGAGATCGCTGCGGTGCGCCATTGCGTCGAGCAGTTGCTCACGCATCCGCACAAGGGCCGCGGTTCCACCCGGCGCAAGGTTGAGCCTGCGGAACAGTTCCTGACGGCGCGGCTCGGCGGCCTGATGGACTTCGCCTGCGGTCTTGTCGCTCGGACTTGCCTGCCAGGCGGCAATCGCCTTTTCCATCCGCGCCTGATCGGGACCGAATTGCTGGGCAAGGGCTTCGAAGAACGCGGTACGGGGGCCGATGGTCAGCGCCGCGTAGCGATTGAGGATTTCGCGGGCCAGCGCTACCCCGGAGGCTTCACCCCGCCCGGACAGCAGATCCTCGCAGAGTACGACAAAATCTGCAGAGCGGGTGACCGCGTTTGTGCGCCGCGTCAGAAGCTTTCTTCCGCGATCCGAGATCGTCTGCAGCAAGTCGCCAAAAAAAGCGCCATTCATCGCAACGTTAACCTTCTCCTGCGGCGTTTTCCCGCAGCACGCTCATAACAGATTCCGTCGGGCCGACGGGATGGTTTTCGAGGTGGTTCTCTGCCAGCCGATCCGGTATAGGCTGTTATTGGGATAATAAAAAATAATCGGTGGGTACCATCGAACAGCGGGTGGAGACGCAGGAACGGGCGGGCGTAGCGGCCGCCCCATCCTTGCTAGAGGTCGACGACCTCCATGTGCAGTTCCAGACCTCCCGCGGCATCGTCCGCGCGGTGGAGGGGCTGTCGTTTCATGTCGACCCCGGCGAGGTGGTCGCGATCGTAGGTGAATCCGGGTCCGGCAAGTCGGTCTCGGCGCTGTCGATCATGCGGCTCTTGCCCAGATTGACCGGCCGCATCCCCAAAGGCCGGGTGATGTTCAATGGCCGCAATCTTTTAATGCTCTCAGAAGAGGAGATGCGCGAGCTCAGAGGCCGCGAGATCTCGATGATCTTCCAGGAGCCGATGACCTCGCTCAATCCGATCCTTACCATCGGACTGCAGATCACCGAGCCGCTCACCATCCATCTCGGCATGACCGCGGAGGAGGCGCGCGCCCGCGCCATCGAACTGCTTGGCCTGGTCGGCATCCCAGATCCGGCACGCCGGCTCGAACAATATCCGCATCAATTCTCCGGTGGCATGCGGCAACGCGTCATGATCGCGATCGGATTGGCCTGCAATCCCAAGCTGATCATTGCTGACGAGCCCACCACCGCCCTCGACGTGACCATCCAGGCGCAGATCCTGGAACTGATGAAGGAGCTGTCGCGCAAGCTGAATATTGCGCTGATCGTCATCACCCATAATCTCGGCGTGGTCGCGCGCTACGCCGACCGCGTCATCGTGATGTACGCCTCCCGTCTGGTCGAGGAGGGCGATGCCGACGACGTATTCCATCGTCCGCGCCACCCCTATTCGATGGGCCTCCTGCGCTCGGTTCCGAGGCTCGACCGGCCGCGGGGCGACAAGCTGGAGACCATTGAGGGCCTGCCGCCCAACGCGGCCTCGCCGCCGCCCGGCTGCCGTTTTGCACCCCGGTGCCCGTACAAGATCGCGATCTGCGACACCGAACCCGGACTGATCCGCACCGATACCGGCGGGCTCTCGCGCTGTCACCGCATTGCGGAAATCGCGGAAGGCAAGCTCACCTGGGCCGCCGCCGGCGCCGGTTCGACCGTGACCGAAGCCAAGACCGGCGAGCCGCTGCTCACGGTGCGCAATCTCACCAAGCATTTCGAGGTGCGCGGCGGCCTGCGCGGCTCAAGCGGCACGGTGCGGGCGGTGCAGGATGTCTCGTTCGACATCTTCCCCGGCGAAACGCTTGGCCTCGTTGGCGAATCCGGTTGCGGCAAGACCACCGTCGGCCGGCTGATCCTGCGGCTGGAAGACAAGACCAGCGGCGAATTGCGGTTCGAGGGGATGGACCTGTCGGCGGCCAGCGCCTCCGACATGAAGGCGGTCCGCCGCAAGATCCAGGTCATCTTCCAGGACCCCTATTCGTCGCTCAATCCGCGCATGACGGTCGGCCAGATCATCGGCGAACCTCTGCATGTTTACCGCCTCGTGCCCGGCCGCAAGGAGGAGTACGCCCGGGTTGCGCAACTGCTCGAACAGGTCGGCCTGCGTCCGGAAATGGCGGCACGCTATCCGCATCAATTGTCGGGCGGTCAGCGCCAGCGCGTCGGGATTGCGCGCGCGCTGGCAATGGAACCGTCCTTCATCGTCTGCGACGAAGCGGTGTCGGCACTCGACGTGTCGATTCAGGGACAGATCATCAATCTGCTCGAAGACCTGCAGCGCCGGCTCGGCCTCGCCTATCTGTTCATCGCCCACGACCTCGCCGTGGTGCGGCACATCTCGATGCGCGTCGTGGTGATGTATTTCGGCCGCGTCATGGAAGTCGCCGATCGCGATGCGATCTACCGCGAGCCGCTGCATCCCTACACCAAGGTGCTGCTCGACGCGGCACCGATCCCCGATCCGACCATCGAGAAGGGCCGCGAACCGCGGCTGATCAAGGGCGAATTGCCCTCACACTTGTCGCCGCCCTCGGGTTGCGTGTTCAATACGCGCTGCCCGATGGCAAGCGAGGAATGCCGGCAGGTCGTGCCGGTGCTGGAAGAGAAGCGGCCGGGTCATTTTGCGGCATGCATCAAGGTGTGAGGTAACGTCGACGATAAAGTGGGACGACACTGGCAATGACGGACGGCAAAAATGCCGACGAAAGGGAGGATAACAATGAAAATTTCGAGACGCACTGCATTGAAGGGGACCGCTGGAGCACTCGCTCTCGGCATGGGCAGCCTGAACTTCGACTTCACCAAGGCCTATGCCCAGGCCGAGAAAGCCAAGCGCGGCGGCAATCTCAATTTCGCAATCAGCGCCGAAGCGCCGCATTACGATCCGCATGCCAGCGACACCTACGCCACGCTGCATCTCGTTGCCCCGTTCTACTCCACCCTGCTGCGCTACAACCTCGGCAAATTCCCCGAGATCGAGGGCGACCTTGCGGAATCCTGGCAGGTCGCGCCCGACCAGATGAGCTACACCTTCAAGCTGAAGCCAAACGTCAAGTTCCACGACGGCACGGCGCTGACCTCCGCCGACATCAAGGCGACTTATGACCGCCTGCGCAATCCGCCGCAGGGCGTGGTGTCGAATCGCAGGGCGACCTTCGCCGACATCGACGCGATTGAGACACCCGACCCGCTGACGGTCGTCTTCAAGATGAAGGCGTCTAACTCCTCGATGCTCGATCATTTCGCGAGCCCATGGAACGTGATCTATGCCGCCAAGGATCTGGCGGAAAATCCGGCGCTGCCCCGCACCAAGGTCAACGGCACCGGGCCGTTCACCTTCGTCGAGCACGTCAAGGGCAGCCACGTCTCCGGCAAACGCAACGAGAATTACTTCAAGAAGGACCTGCCCTATCTCGACACCTTCCGCGGCATCTTCACCCTTCAGGCAGCGGCGATGCTGAACGCGTTGCAGGGCGGGCAGGTGCTGGGCGAATTCCGCGGCGTCTCGCCGGCGGAACGCGACCGCCTGGTGGCGGCGATGGGTGACAAGCTGCGCGTCGAGGAATCCAGCTGGACCCTCAACCTGCTGGTCCTGTTCAACGTCGAGAAGCCGCCTTTCGACGATGTCCGCGTCCGCCGCGCTTTGCTGATGGCGATCGACCGCTGGGGTGGCAGCCAGGGCCTGTCACGCATCTCGACGTTGCGCTCGGTCGGCGGCGTGGTGCGGCCCGGTTCTCCGCTGGCGACACCGGAGGCGGAACTGGTCAAGCTTCCGGGCTTCTCCAAGGACATCAAGAAATCCCGTGAAGAGGCGCGCAAGCTGCTCAAGGAAGCGGGCCACGAGAACCTGAAATTCACACTGTGGAATCGTAACCTTGCGATGCCCTACACCCCGGCCGGCATCTTCCTGGTCGATCAGTGGCGGCAGATCGGCGTCACCGCCGAGCACAAGCAATCGGACACCGCGCCCTATATCGCCGCCATGAACAGCGGCAATTACGAAGTCGCGATCGACTTCTCCAACCTTTTCAACGACGATCCGACGCTCTCCCTGACCAAATATCTGTCGCACAAGAACAACCCGCTCAACCTGTCACGCTCCAACGACGAGGAGATCGACCGGCTGTTCGAACTTCAATTGCGCGAACGCGATCCGGAAAAGCGCAAGGGTCACATTCAGGCGCTGGAGAAGCGGCTGTTCGATCAGGCCTATCAGCAGCCGCTGCTCTGGTGGCACCGGATCGTGCTGACGCACAAGAACCTGATGGGATGGCAGATGTCGCCCAGCCACAATCTCGGCCAGCAACTCGAAGGCGTCTGGCTCAACTCCTGATCCGGCGCACGCCCCACTCCCCGCTATGGCGGGGAGTGGGATTTTTCCTCTTCGAAAGACGTCCTGATGCTGCGCTACACCGTCAACCGCGTCCTGCTGATGATCCCGACCTTGCTCGGCGTCGCAGTGCTCGTGTTCTTCATGCTGCGTGTGGTTCCTGGCGACATCGTGGAGGTGAAGCTCCGCGGCGACGGCGGCAACGTCACCCAGGCAGTGGTGGAAGCCGAACGCAAGCGCCTTGGTCTCGACCGGCCATTACTCACCCAGTTCGGTGAGTGGATGGTCAATATGGCGAGGGGCGACCTCGGCATATCGATGTGGACCGAACGGCCGGTGATGGAGGAAATCTCGCTGCGCCTCGAACTGTCGATGCAGGTCGCGCTGATGGCGACCATCATCGCAGTATTGCTGGCGATACCGATGGGCACCCTGGCGGCGCTATACCGGGACACCTGGATCGACTACCTCATCCGCATTCTGACAATCGGCGGGCTGTCGATCCCGTCCTTCTGGTTCGGCATGCTGATCATGCTGAGCCTGCTGGCCTTCTTCAACTGGCTCCCGCCGATCACATTCACACCGTTCTATGTCGATCCCTGGGCCAATTTTACGCAGCTGATCTGGCCAGCGATGGCGGTTGGCTATCGCTATTGCGCGGTGGTGGCGCGCATGATCCGGTCCTCGCTGCTGGAGGTCCTCAACGAGGACTACATCCGCACCGCCCGCGCCAAGGGCGTCTACGAGAAGCTGGTGATCTCGCGGCATGCTTTGCGGAATGCTCTGCTGCCCGCCATCACCGTCATTGGTCTCGAATTCACGTTCCTGATCGGCGGCCTCGTGGTCACCGAGCAGGTGTTCAACCTCAACGGCATCGGCCAGCTGTTCGTGCAGAGCGTAGCGCGCAACGACTTCATGCTGATCCAGGGCATGGTGATGCTGATTGCCGCCTTCTACGTGTTCGTCAACCTGATCGTCGATCTGCTCTATGCGGTGTTCGATCCCCGGATCCGGTATAATTCATGACCATCGCAGCTCCGGCCATCAACGAAGTCGCGAAGCGCGGGCCGAACCCGTATATCGAGTTCTGCAAGCAGCAGCCGCTCGGTGCGATCAGTTTCGTCATTATCGTCGCGATGATGTTCGCAGGCATTTTCTCGGAATGGGTCGCCCCCTACGACCCGCTGGCGATCGACTTCGCCTCGATCCTGGCGCCGCCGTCCTGGGAGCATTGGTGCGGCACCGACGCCTATGGCCGCGACATCTGCTCGCGGCTGATCTACGGCTCGCGCACCGCGCTGGTGATCGGCTTTACCTCGTCTTTCGTCGGCTCGACCATCGGCGCCATCCTTGGCATCGCGTCGGCCTATTTCGGTGGACGCATCGACAACATCATCCAGCGCTTCATGGATATCCTGCTGGCCTTTCCGCTGATCGTGCTGGCGCTGGTGGTGGTCGCGGCACTCCGCCGCTTCGTCATCGGCGGCGTCGACGTCAACCTGATCTTCGCGATCGCGATCCCGATCATCCCGCGGGTGGCGCGCGTGGTGCGCGCCGCCGCGTTTTCGGTGCGGGTGATGCCCTATGTCGACGCCGCGCGTGCGGCCGGCTATTCCAACAGCCGCATCATCTTCCGGCACATGGCGCCGAACGTGGTCGCGCCCTACCTGATCATGCTGACGGCCTTCATCGCGCAAGCGATCCTCGCTGAAGCCTCGCTGTCCTTCCTCGGCCTCGGTGTCGCCGAGCCGACCGCCGCCTGGGGCCTGATGTTGTCCGGCAACGCGGCCGACTTCTACCGCGAGGCGCCGTGGATGATCCTGTTCCCCGGCGCCGCGATTTCGCTCGCGGTGTTTTCCTTCAACCTGTTCGGGGACTCGCTGCGCGACTACCTCGATCCGCGGTTCAAGGTGTAGCGGCCGGACGCGACATCACCGTCACCAGGTCAGAGTCTTCGCATTCTCCGCGAAGATGAAGCTCTGCGTGTAGCCCGGCTTGCCGAGTTCGACGCCCGGGACGAGATCGTCGAGCTTCAATCCGAATTCCGACAGGCACGGCCCGCAGATCAGCACCTTGCCGCCGTCCTTGATGAAGTCCGCCACGATGTCGCGCGGGATGCGCTGCATCGAGGGCCGTTTCTCCTGCTCGCCCGATTCGGCCGCTAGCTTCACCGCATCGAGATTGAGGAAGATCGTAACCTGATGCCCCATCTTCATGGTGTTGTGGGCGAAATGCAGGCCCATCCAGCCGCGCCATGAATCGCCGGTGGTCATGTTGACGAACAAAGCCGGCTTTGACGCCTGTGCCTGCGCCGTACCAGGCAGCGGGCCCAGCGGGAGATGGGCAACAGCAAAACCCAGAACGATTCCAAACATGGCACCCGCAACAAGACGTCGCATGGCAAAGAGCTCCTGCTGAAACCCGGTCAATGCCGAAAGAGCAAATCCCGCGTCAGGTCGTCAAGGTGACGAACAGCCTGCAGAGCCGTTTGCAACCGCTCCCGCTCCTGCCCCGACAGGCGCCTCACCGCGACGGCATTGGTCGCAGGCTTGCCCTGCTGGATGTCCTCGATCTGTTGCGACAGGATCAGCCCCAGAAATGTCGCATGCGCTTCGACCAGCGCGTCCATGTCGGAATCGCCGCCGACATCGAGTGCCCGCACGCCGAGCAATCGCGCCGGCGTCGCACGTTCCAGCACATGATGCTGGATCGCGAGCACCCGCGCCGTCGACACGATCCCGAACAACCCGGCCCGCTTCAAATCGATGCGTCCCTTGTGCGTCAGGATGCGTCCGAACAATCCCAGGCCACGTTCGGACCGGCCCGACGCTTCGGCGAGCAGCTTGGCAAAACTGGTCTGACCCTTCGCGACGTCGAAAGCATCGCGCCACAGCGCATCGGCCAGTTCGAGCTTGCCGTAGACGCCCCGCATGTCGAAGAAGATGTCGACAGACAGAAGGTCCTGTGGCCGCGACCGGGTGATCCATTCGGCGATTCGGGCGCGCCAGGTCGCGACCGAGCCGCGCCACTGCGCGTTGCTCGCCATCACCCCGCCCTTGCAATAGGGAACGCCGACCTCGTTCAGGATATCGGCCATGTGCTGGCCGAGCCGCGCGAACCACCGGTCTTCCGGACCGTCAGGGTCACCGCGTTCGAACGCGATCGCGTTGTCCTGGTCCATCGCCAGCAGGCTTTCGCCGCGACCCGCGGAGCCGAGGACGGTCATGACATAGGGACATGGCGGATCGCCGTCGCCGGCTTCCAGCATGCGCCGCTCGGCGATCACCGCGGCCTGCCGGGTCAGCGCGCCAAGTTCACGGGAAATGATCGCGGCCACCTCTCGCGCCGACAGGCCCTCGGCCAGCAGCGAGCCCGAGACTTGCGGCAGCTTCGCCCAGGCGGCGCCGAGCGCGGGCACCGTATCGGCCTCGTCGATCTCGTCGCCGAGCGAGACGGCGTCGCCCGCGCGCAGCCGCAGGAGGTCGCGGGCGGATAATGCGCCGGTGACGAAGCCGGCCTCGTCGGTCACGCCGAGATGACGGATTTTCAGTCGGCTCATGCGGCCGATCGCGCGATAAACGAAGGCATCCGACGGGATGGTGGCAAGCGGCCGGCTCATGAATTGCTCGACGCAAAGCTTCAGCGCGCCCTCGCCTTCGATCGCCATGGCTCGCAGAATATCGCGTTCGGTGATGATGCCGGCGGCGAAAGCCGGGAGCCGATCGTGCGCAATATCGGGCGGCGCTACATAAAGCGACGACACACGCTCGCGGATCAGTTCGCTCAGCGCATCGCCAAGCGTGCGGTCGGAGCCGATGGTCTTGGGCGGGCTCGACATCACATCGCGGATGCGGTGGCGATACGGATAACTGTCGATCCGGTCGAGCATCCGCGCGGTGCCGTCGCGGTCGATCGCGGTATCGGGTGTGACCCATCCCGCGCGATACTGGCGATCAAGCGCATCGGTCAGCGCGCGGCAGGCCTGTGTCGCCTCCGCGAAAGTGCGGATGCCATTGTCCCGCAGTTTCGGCAGCAGCGCCAGGAACACGCCGGCGGTCGTGGTGGCGTCGCCCAACGCGGAATGCCGTCCGCCGACCGTCACACCGAGCCACTCCGCAAGCTCCTCGAGCGAATTGCCGGCGCGACGCGGATCGACGAGTTGTACCAGGTGCTGCGTGTCGAGCGCCGCGCGCGGCGACACCCACGCGACGCCGGCCCGCCGGCATTCCTGTTGCAGGATCGCAAGGTCGAAGCCGATGCTGTGGCCGACCACAACGGACTGTCCGAGATAGTCGAGGAATTGCGGCCACATCGACCCAAAGACCGGCGCCTCAGCGACCTTGGCGTCATTGATGCCATGGATCGCGGTCGAGAAAGCCGGGATCGGCTCGCGCGGATTGACGTAACTCTGAAACGCGCCCTCGCTTTGGATCCGCCCGGCCACGATTCGCACCGCCGCCGCCTCGAGCAGGCGCGCCTTGCGCGGATCGAGACCGGTGGTTTCGGTATCGATCACAATGGCGTCGAGCGAAATCAGCGGCGTGGCATTGGTGACCGCAGCCATATCGGCGCTCCGTGCGAGACGTCAGATCTCGCTGCTCAACTGCCTCACCATGTCGCCCGCATCCATGCGATTCATCAATTCCTCCTGAACCTTGACGAGATGAAGCTGCATGAAACTGCGCGCGGTCGGCGCATCGGGCGTGAGAAACTGCTTGTCGAACGGCATCATCGCGAAATAGCGCTCGGCGAAGGGGACCGGAATGTCGATGACGCGCTTCGGCGGATGAGTCGACAGCCGTTCGAGATGCAGCGCGAGATCGGCCCGTCCGGCCGCCCATTCCTCGTCGGTGAGTTCAGCCGGACGCGGATAGCGATCGTAGATCGACAGCACCAGCGCGATCAGCGGATCGAGTTCGCGCCGGCGGTCGCCGCCGGCCTGTGGCGCCAGCACGCCATCGACGGTCTCGCCGACCATTGCAAGGCCAAGCGGAAAGGCCCGCCACCGCGCGCGATTGAGCGCGCTCTGGAAGCCCGCATCCGCCAGCATCACCTTCGAAAAATGACCGGATCGGGCACGCGAATAGTCATAGATGCCCTTCTGCACCAGGAACGCAGCGTTTTCATCGACGAAGTCGGCCAGTGCCTGTGGCGTCTGAACCGGAGGTTTGCGGCGCAACAAAAAATCGAGGAGCCCCATCACGTCACCTTGCATGAGTTTTTCTTGTGCTGCACCGCAGCCGCATCTCGCAAGTGCGAAACGCACCTTCGACGAAAGACTAGCAAGTTCAGAGGGTAAAAGCCCAACTTTGGCCGAAAGTCTTATAAGGCCCGCCCGCCAGTCGATGTTAATTTTTCGTTACGTTCTGCAAGCGCGGCAACAAGATCGCGTCGCAGACAGCGGCAATTCGGGGAGGTGCCGCACACCGCCGGGTCGACCGGCTCTCCCCGCATATTCATCGCCGGATGCGCGCGCGTCCGGTCACTCAAGAGGGAGGGCATTTAATCCATGGCACAACAAACACCACCCCCTGGAACGTCTGCCAATGACGAAGCTCATTGGAAAAAGACGACCAACCTGATGTGGATCCATCTCGGCATCTGGTTCTTCTTCGGCTTCATCATTCACATGTTTGCGCCGCAGCTGAACAAGATCGTCATCGCGGGTTTCCCGCTCGGCTTTTACATGGCCGCCCAAGGCTCGCTGATCGTGTTCGTGGTTCAGCTCTTCGTCTTCGCGAAGCAGCAGGACAACATCGACCGCGAATTCGGCGTCGCTGAAGACGACTGAGGGAGACAACGACAATGACCACTCAGACTTCAGGCGCCGACAACTTCATCAAGAATCTCGGCAAGATTTACGGTCTCTACGCAGGCGGCTTCTTCGCCTTCGTGATCTTCCTGGCGATCCTCGAACAGGTTGGCGTGCCGAACAGGATCCTCGGCTATCTGTTCGTGTTCTTCACCATCGCGGTTTACGCCATCATCGGCGTGCTCTCGCGAACGGCACAGGTTTCCGAATATTACGTCGCGGGCCGGCGCGTTCCGGCTTTCTATAACGGCATGGCGACCGGCGCGGACTGGATGTCTGCGGCGTCGTTCGTGGGCATGGCCGGCACACTGTTCCTGCTCGGCTATGACGGCCTGGCCTGGGTGCTCGGCTGGACTGGCGGCTACGTGCTGGTCTCGGTTCTGGTCGGCCCGTATCTGCGCAAGTTCGGCGCCTACACCGTTCCGGACTTCATGTCGTTCCGGTTCGGCGGCAACTTCGCACGCTTCCTGGCCGTGATCGTGCTGGTGGCCTGTTCCTTCACCTATGTGACGGCGCAGATCTTCGGCACCGGCATCATCGCTTCGCGCTTCCTTGGGATGCAATTCGAAGTGGCGGTGTTCGTCGGCCTCGTCGGCATTCTGCTCTGCTCGATGCTGGGCGGCATGCGCGCCGTGACCTGGACGCAGATCGCCCAGTACATCGTGCTGATCGTGGCCTACCTGACCCCGATCATCATCCTGTCCACCAAGCAATACGGCATTCCGATTCCGCAGCTGACTTATGGACAAGCGATTGCGGACATCACAGCCCGCGAAGGACAACTGCTGAAGGACGGGCTCGCCACCGCGGCCAATCTGAAACCACACATCCAACCGTGGCTGAACTACACGCCGCTCAACTTCTTCGCCATCATTCTGTGCATGATGGTCGGCACCGCTTCGCTGCCGCACATCCTGATGCGTTATTTCACCACCCCGTCGGTGCGTGAAGCTCGTCAGTCCGTGGCGTGGTCTCTGTTCTTCATCTTCCTCCTGTACTTCTCGGCGCCGGCCTATGCGGCGTTCTCGAAGCTCGAGGTCTACAACAACATCATCGGACGCAACGTGGCGGACATCCGGCCCTGGATGTTCACCTGGGGCGAACTGGGACTGATCCAGGTTTGCGGCAAGAATGCTGCCAGCCTCCAGGCCGTGATCGATGCGTGTAAGGCAGCAGGTACCGGCGTCGTCCGCCTGCAGGACTTCACCATCAACACCGACGTGATCGTGCTGTCGACACCGGAAATTGCCGGTCTGCCGTACGTGATCTCCGGTCTGGTCGCCGCCGGCGGTCTCGCCGCCGCGCTCTCGACCGCGGACGGACTTCTGCTCGCCATCGCCAACGCGCTGTCGCACGACATCTACTACAAGATGATCGATCCGAACGCGCCGACGGTGAAGCGGCTGATGGTCGCCCGTATCCTGCTGCTGATCGTGGCGGTCGCCGCGGCGGCAACCGCCTCGACAAGACCCGCGGACATCCTGGCAATGGTGGGCTGGGCGTTCTCGCTCGCCATGGCTGGTAACTTCCCCGCCTTGGTCATGGGCATCTGGTGGAAGCGGGCCACGACGGCAGGCGCGATCGCCGGTATCATCGGCGGCTTCGGCATTGCCATCTTCTACCTCGTCGTGACCCGTTACTTCCCGGGCTATGGCGTGGCGTATTTCGGCATGTCGTCCTTGACCAACCCGGCCGGTGCTCCGCTGATTGCGGATATGGCCAAGGCCATGGCGGCTCCGAATGCGATGGATACCTGGGTCGCCGCGAGCCACCCGCTGGCCAGCAAGGTCGGCTGGTTCGGCATCACCAACATTGCAGCGGGTCTGATCGGCATGCCGGTCGGCTTTGCGCTGATCTATGTGGTGAGCCTCGTGACCAAGGCGCCGTCGCTGGAACTGCAGGGTTTCATCGACGAAATCCGCAAGCCGCGCGGCCGCACGGTCATGCAAGAGAAGGACTAAGCCTCTTCAAGAAGGCGTCAAACAAGCGGGGCCCGGTTTTCCGGGCCCCGTTCTTTTTTGGAAGACCCTTCTGGCGGCTTGCGCTAAACCTTGTTCGCCTTCCGAGGTGGCCAGTCCAAAAGCGCCGCCTCTCCGCCGAGAGACCGAAAGCGTGCAATCGTCCTTCTGGAGCATCTGGTACATCAGCCTGCCGAACTTCGTTCTGGCCGTGATGATGTACACCATGCTGGGGCGCGCCGTGCTCGGGCTGTTCGTCGAGCCCGACTCCAAGAACTACATCTGGCGCGGCTTCTGCGCGATTACCGATCCGTTCCTCAAGATCATCGCCCCCCTGACCCCGAAAGCGGCGGCACCGGTGGTGTTGTGGCTGTTCGGTTTCGTCTGGCTGTTCTGGCTCAGGCTGTTGCTGTTCGTTTTCGTCTTCGCCAGCGGCCTGCTGAAGGCGGGTGGCCAATGAACGAACGCAGTTTCTATTATATCGGCATCGCCTTCTTCGGCATGATCAACGGCATTTTCAATCCGTTCTTCGTGATCGTGTTTCAGGTTTCGATTTATCTGATGGCAGAGCCCCTGTTCGGCTCGACCGCGGCGATCGCGTATTTCGCTTCGCTCATGCTGTCGACCGCGACCGTGATCCTCGGCGGCATCCCGGCGGCCCTCTACGAACGCTATATCGGGGCGAAGGACGATTCGACCGTGACCTCGCTCTGGATCTGGCTGGCGGGCACGGCTGTCCTCACCATTCCAGCCATCGGCAATTTTCTACGAATCGGCCTCTGACCGGCTAGAAAATCCAGCAATTTTTAGCAGGCTGCGCCGCCGGACCGGCGCTATGACGTTTTCCTGCCGCTTTGCGGAACCAGCCTGATATTGGTCGCGTTGCGGCGAGGATACCGGATTTTGCGGCACAGCGTTTGCTTGGTCGAGACGGAGTATTGGAGGGAGAGTTCAAGGGGGCAGGTGTCAGTCTCTACAGGGAGAGACCCGCATGGATACATTTGCGCGCTTTGCGTTCTTCACGATTGCCCGCGACGCCGGCGTTGCGGCTTTTGCGGCCGGCATTCTGATGCTGGCCTACAGTTTCAATCCTCCCCTGGCCTTGGTGCTCGGGGGATCGGTGGCGATGTTTTACGCCGCAGTGATGCTGGTCCGGGCGCTGCTTCTGACCGAAGACAGGGTTGTGGCGACAGAACCATGGCTGGTGATGGAGCCCGATGATCGCCCGACAGGCGACGATGGACGCGCCGGCGCATGCGATCGGCTGGAGACCATGCTGTTTCGTGCCGCCAAGACCGCATCCGGAATTGCGTCGGTGATGCTCGGCCTCGGGCTGCTGCTGTCCTGGGCGTGAGGATCAAGGGCGTGATCGAGGTCTGATCGCGCGAGCTGCCCGCACACCGGTTCGTGAGCGGTATCGGAATCTCCCTTTTGCTAGGGTGATCGGGCCAAGGTCTTTCAGGGGCGACAATGGAGCATATGCGCCGCATTGCCTACGAGACGGTTTTGCGAGCCTGCGGGTTCGCGTCTCTCGGCATTTTCTGCGTCATGACCGGGATGTCGTTCGATCCGAAGATGGCGTTCCAGACCGGCGGATTTCTGACCACCCTGATGGCCTTCGTCCTGGTGCTGAAGGCGCGCGAGGCGCTGACCAAGGATTATCGCCGGACCGAGATGTGGCTTTACATCGACAAGGATTTCCGGCCGCCGGAATCCTATGCGCAATGGGCCAGCGCCACGGTGCTGCGTGACACCTATCTCACCTTCGCCATGTGGACGTCGATGATCTCGATCGCGATGTGGGTGATGGCGCTGATCTTTTCCCTGCTCGGCACCACCTCGACACTGGCGCTGGAGAACCAGCCGCGGCCGGCCTCGGCGGCGACGCAGGCCCAGAAGGCAGCAGCACCTCAGGCGATTGACACCATCACCCTGGCGCCGGACCAGCGGCGTCCGCCAGCTTCGATCCGGTATCAGAACTTCGAGTAGCGGCCGTACGCCGACGTCCCGTCGTGCGCCGGCTCATGCGCGGTATGCACGCTGCGCACCACGCGGTTTCTGCACTGGCTCACGGGTCGGCGCTGCCGGGCGAACAGCCTCGACGCCGGCGCACGCAGCGCATCTGACACAAGGCATGCGCCTAGTTGCAAATCGCTCGCAACTAGCTTGACGACCTCGCAACGCCCGCCTATATTGCGAATAATTCGCAGTTGCAGCTCCTTCGCTCGGCCAAGGCCTGAACCATGATGTCCGTCAGACGTTCCGCTCTTGCCCTCGCGCTGGCGATCGCCGCGCTTGTGTCGCCGGCTGGAGCCCAGGCGCCCGACAAGCCGTTCCGGGTCGTCACCACCTTCACCGTCATCCAGGACATCGCCCAGAACATCGCGGGCGACAAAGCGATCGTCGAATCGATCACCAAGCCCGGCGCCGAGATCCACGACTACCAGCCGACACCGCTTGACATCGTCAAGGCGCAGGCCGCCGATCTCGTTCTGTGGAACGGCTTCAACCTCGAGCGCTGGTTCGAACGATTCTTCGACAATGTGCGCGGCGTGCCGCTAGCGGTCGTTACCGAGAATATCGCGCCGATCAGCATTACCGAGGGCCCCTATGACGGACGGCCCAATCCGCATGCATGGATGTCGCCCTCGAATGCGCTGATCTATGTCGAAAACATCCGCAAGGCTTTGGTCAAATTCGACCCCAAGAACGCCGACACCTACAACAAGAACGCCGCCGATTATGCGGCGAAGATCAAGGCGCTGGACGAGCCTTTGCGCAAGCGGCTCACAGGCATTCCGGAAAACCAGCGCTGGCTGGTGACGAGCGAGGGCGCCTTCAGCTATCTCACGCGCGACTACGGCATGAAGGAAGCCTATCTCTGGCCGATCAATGCCGACGAGCAGGGTACGCCCAAACAGGTGCGCCGGGTGATCGACCTCGTGCGCAAGAACAAGATCCCCGTGGTGTTCAGCGAGAGCACGATTTCCGACCGCGCGGCAAAGCAGGTCGCGCGCGAGACCGGCGCGAAATATGGTGGCCAGCTTTATGTCGACTCGCTGAGTGCCGCGAACGGGCCTGTCCCCTCCTATCTCGATCTGCTCAAGGTGACGGTGGAAACCATCGCCAAGGGGTTCGGGAAGTGACGGTATTGGCAAGCGATGGGCCTCGGGACATGATCGGCTTCGACACGTGACCGCACCCGTTCAGACGCTCGTTCGGCCCGCCGACACCTCGCTCGGCGCCAGCATCGCCGTGCGCAATCTGAACGTCACCTATCCCAACGGCTTCACCGCGGTCCGCGACGCAAGCTTCAGTCTCGATCCCGGCAGCATCTGCGCGCTGGTCGGCATCAATGGCAGCGGCAAGTCCACCATCTTCAAGGCGATCATGGGCTTCGTGCGCCCTTCGGCCGGCGAGGTGCGACTGTGCGGCCTGCCGGTCGATGAAGCCATCAAGAAGAACATCGTCGCCTATGTCCCGCAGAGCGAGGATGTCGACTGGAACTTCCCGGTGCTGGTCGAGACCGTGGTGATGATGGGCCGCTACGGCCACATGAATTTCCTGCGCATGCCCTCGCGTGCCGACCGCTACAAGGTCGACGAGGCGCTGGAGCGCGTGGGCATGACCGCGTATCGCCACCGCCAGATCGGCGAACTCTCCGGCGGCCAGAAAAAGCGGGTGTTTCTTGCCCGCTCGCTGGCGCAGGAAGGCCGGATCATCCTGCTCGACGAGCCGTTCACCGGAATCGATGTCAAAACCGAGAGCGCCATAATCGGTCTGCTGCGAGAATTGCGCGATGCCGGGCATCTGATCCTTGTGTCCACGCACAATCTCGGCAGCGTTCCGGATTTCTGCGACCAGGTGGTGCTGATCAACCGCACGGTGCTGGCGGCCGGGCCGACGTCGGAGGTCTTCACGCAGCAGAATCTCGAGCGCGCCTTCGGCGGCGTGCTCCGCAACTTCCAGCTCGGCGGCCGCGATCTGCATGACGACGACGACGCGCGCAGCGTCACGGTACTGACCGACGACGAGCGCCCGCTGGTGTTCTACGGCGACAAGCCCGAAAGCACCAAACAGCCCGGCGCGAAGGATCAGGGCGGAACATGACCGCGCTGTTCGCCGAGTTGCTGGTCCCGTTCAGCTACAATTACATGCTGAAGGCCATGTGGGTGAGTGCGCTGGTCGGCGGCGTCTGCGCCTTCCTGTCCGCCTATCTGATGCTGAAGGGCTGGTCGCTGATGGGCGACGCGCTGGCCCATTCGATCGTGCCGGGCGTTGCCGGGGCTTACATCATCGGCGCGCCATTCGCGGTCGGCGCCTTCTTTGCCGGCATCGTTGCGTCGCTCGCGATGCAATTCGTGAAGCAGAAGTCGCGGCTGCGCGAGGATGCGGTGATCGGGCTGGTGTTCACGGCCCTGTTCGCGCTCGGCCTGTTGATGGCCTCGATCTGGCCGACATCGGTGAGCATCCAGACCATCGTGCTCGGCAATATCCTCGCCATTTCCGACGAGGATGTGCTGCAGGTCGCCGTGATTGCCGCCGTGTCGCTCACGATTCTGGCTTTCATCTGGAAGGACCTGATGGTCACCTTCTTCGACGAAAGCCACGCACGCTCGATCGGCATCAATGCCGGTCTGCTGAAGATCGTATTCTTTATCCTGCTCTCGGCCTGCACGGTTGCCGCCCTGCAGACGGTCGGCGCCTGTCTGGTGATTGCGATGGTGGTGACGCCCGGCGCCACCGCCTATCTGCTCACCGACCGTTTCGGTCGCCTGATCCTGATCTCGATCGCGATCGGTACCGTCACCAGCTTCGCCGGCGCCTATATCAGTTATTTCCTCGACGGCGCCACCGGCGGTGTGATCGTTACCCTGCAAACCCTGGTGTTCCTCGCCGCCTTTATCTTCGCACCGAAGCACGGGATGCTGGCCGCGCGGCGTCGCCGGATCGCCGGGGCGGAGATCGCGGCATGACCGCGCTCTACGAGCTGATTGCCTTGCCCCTGTCCTACCCCTTCATGCAGCGCGCATTGGTGGTGTCGCTTCTGGTCGCCGCCGTCTGCGCGGTGTTGTCCTGCTATCTGGTGCTGAAAGGCTGGTCGCTGATGGGCGACGCGATTTCGCATGCGGTGCTGCCGGGCATCGTGATCGCGCACGTGCTCTCCATACCGCTCGCGATCGGCGCCTTCGCCGCCGGCCTCGGCTGCGCGCTCCTCACCGGCTACCTGAAGGAAAACAGCCGGATCAAGGAAGACACGGTGATGGGCATCGTGTTTTCCGGCATGTTCGGCTTCGGACTGGTGCTGTTCACCAAGGTCGAGACCGAACAGCATCTCAATCATATCCTGTTCGGCAATGTGCTCGGCGTGACCACGCGCGACCTGATCGAAACCGCGATCGTGGCCGGCGGCACGCTGGCGATCGTGCTGTTGAAGCGGCGCGACCTGCTGCTCTATTGCTTCGACCCGAACCATGCCCGCTCCATCGGCCTGCCGGTGCGGGTGCTGCATTACGGGCTACTGGTGCTGCTCGCGCTCACCATCGTCGCCTCGCTGAAGGCGGTCGGCATCATCCTGGTGATCGCGATGCTGATCGGGCCGGGCGCCACTGCCTATCTACTGACCGACTCGTTCGAGCGGATGTTGATGATCGCAACCGCCGTGGCGCTGACGTCGGCCTTTGTCGGCACCATCGTCAGCTTCCATATCGACGGGGCGACCGGAGCCTGTATCGTGCTGATCCAGGCTCTGTTCTTTGTGCTGGCGTTCCTGTTTGCACCGAAAGGCGGGGTGCTTCGGCAACGGTGCGCCTCGGCCGGCACCCAAAGCTGACCCGTTTGGGGTCAGAACTCCTCCCAATCCTCCTTCGCCAGGGCTGCTGACGATTGCGCATGGACGCGGCGTCCGGATCCGCGGGCCGGCTGCGGTTTCGCTTGCGGACGCCCGCCGCCAGCGGGGCCCGGGCGGCCGGACGCGTGTCCAACCACCTTCGCGGACGCCGGCGGCTGCGCCGCAACTGCGGTTTTGAACACCGAAACGCGGACGTCCGTGTTCGAGGCCAATTCCTCGAGTGTACGGACGCTCGCGGCATTCTCCTCAACAAGTGCTGAATTCTGCTGGGTCATTTCATCCATCTGCACGAGGGCCTTGTTGATCTGATCGATCCCGCCCGCCTGCTCGTCGCTTGCCTTCGATATGTCGGCAACGATCTCGACCACATCCTTCACCGAGGCCACGATATCCTGCAACGAGGCACCGGCGAGATTGACGAGTTGCACGCCTTCCTGCACCTGATTTGAGGAATTGGTGATCAGATCCTTGATGTCCTTCGCAGCCTGCGACGACCGCTGTGCCAGGCTTCGGACCTCGGATGCCACCACCGCGAAGCCGCGCCCCGCTTCGCCTGCGCGCGCCGCCTCTACGGCGGCATTCAGTGCCAGCAGGTTGGTCTGACGCGCGATCTCATCAATCACAGAAATAATGTCGGAAATCCTGCGCGACGATTCCTCAATCCGAGACATGGCGGTCACTGCGTCCGACACGATCTGCCCACCCCGGTCGGCCGTGCTGCGCGTTGCACCGATCAGTTCGTTCGCATGCCGCGCGTTGTCCGCGTTCTTTTTTACGGTGGTGGAAATCTCCTCCATCGAGGCCGAGGTTTGCTCGAGGCTCGCTGCCTGCTCTTCAGTTCGTTGCGAAAGGTCCATCGTGCTGGATGAGATTTCAGCCGACGCACTCGACACCTCGCGTGCTGCGGCCTTGATATCCGCGATAACTTCGCCGATCGACGCGACGAGTTCGTTGAACCCCTCACTCAGAAGCCGATTTGCCCCCGCCTTGCCATCGAGCGGAATCTGCTGGGTCAGATCCTTGTCGCGCGCCACGCCCACGATCTGCTCAGCGATCATGCGCAACTCGGTGATATTGGATGCGTATTTGACCACCTTCGTCGGCTTGCCACTCAGATCAAGAATCGGATTGTAGCTCGCCTGAATCCAGATCTCGGCTCCGTCCTTGGCCAAGCGCTTGTACTGCCCGGCGTCGTATTGGCCGCGGGACAGCCGATCCCAAAACAACCTGTACTCTTCGGTTTCGCGATAAGACGGATCCACGAAGATGCGATGGTGTTTCCCACGGATTTCGTCGAGCGTATATCCGAGAGTCTTCAGGAAGTTGTCGTTCGCCGTCAGAATGGTGCCGTCCGGCGTGAACTCGATCACCGCCTGCGACTTGTGAATCGCCGCAATCTGACCTTCGAAATCCGCATTGCGGCGCTTCTGCTCGGTGATGTCTGTGGCAAACTTCACAACCTTGATGGGTTTCCCGCTCTTGTCGAAGATCGGATTGTAGCTGGCCTGGATCCAGATCTCCTTGCCACCCTTACCTAGGCGACGGTACTGGCCGGTGTCGAATTCTCCGCGTCCGAGCTTTTCCCAAAAGCGTCGGTACTCGGCCGTGTCCCGGTCGGCGGGACCGACAAACATCGAGTGGTGCCGGCCCTTGATCTCATCGAGCGAATAACCGACCGCATTGAGAAAATTTTTGTTGGCGTGAAGGATCTTGCCATCGATCGCGAACTGGATCACGGCCTGCGATCTATCGATCGCGGCGATCTGGCCCGCCATGTCAGCCTTGCTCAGGCCGGGATCGCTGGTCTTCGACATGAAGGCAAACATGCAAGGGGCTCCTTGAGGGGCACTCTTACGGGACTTGTTAGCGCGGCTCTCTCGCAGTTGACGCAAGTTCGGGCGCAAGTGATTTTGGTTTCACCGCTTCAACCTTGAGACGGTATGCAAATCCGAAGACACGGCACAACGCATTCGAGCCGTGCACGCACGGACCGACCTGAGGACTTACGAACGGCCTTGAAGGAATCTACGAAGCCATCATACCGCGCGCCGCTTAAACACTCGTAAAGCGAGCAGCGGGCTTTTTTTTATGCAACTAAAATTATAATGACGGTAGCGCCGACCAAACTGCACTGAGCTTTTCAGATTCCGACGCTATGCTTCGCTTTCGTCCCGCCCATAAAATTTGGTGCCAAGCTCGATAGGGTCACGGCCCTGGCTGCGGCGATGCGCATTGGTGTCTCGCAGTGAATAGACGCAGCCGCAATATTCCTGCTGATAGAATTCCTCGCGCTTGGAAATCTCGATCATGCGGGCGGCGCCACCGCCCTTGCGCCAGTTGAAATCCCAGTAGCTCAATCCGTCGTAACGGGCGGCCGCACGCTGGCCGCAATCGTTGATCTGCGCCATGTTCTTCCAGCGCGAAATTCCGAGCGACGATGTCATCACCGGGAAGCCGTGCTCATGTGCGTAGAGCGCGGTGCGCTCGAAGCGCATGTCGAAGCACATGGTGCAGCGGATACCGCGCTCCGGCTCCCATTCCATGCCCTTGGCGCGCGCGAACCAATTGTCCTTGTCGTAATCCGCATCCACGAACGGCACGCCGTGCTTTTCGGCAAAGCGCACATTCTCGTCCTTGCGCAACAGATATTCGCGCTCGGGGTGGATGTTCGGATTGTAGAAAAAGATCGTGTAGTCGATGCCGGAGGCCAGCATCGCTTCCATCACCTCTCCGGAACAGGGCGCGCAGCAGGAATGCAGCAGCACCTTTTTGTGCCCGCCAGGAGGGGTCAGTGGTTTGCGCTCGAAGGTCGTCATGGGCGGGCTTTTAGCCGATGCGGCCGGCCAGCGCCACCGGCCGTCGCAGATTCGTGAAGGGTTGCGGGTTCCCGGCGGCCGGCGGTTTCACTACACTTTCCGGATTGCAACATGCCGGGACGCCGCCATGTCACGTATTTCCAGTCTGTGTCTTTGCGTTTCGCTGCTGCTTCTGCTCTCCGCACCGGCCTCCGCAGGCAAACGGCTCGCCCTGGTGATTGGAAACGGCAATTACAGCACCGTCGACCCGCTGAAGAACCCCGCCAACGATGCCAAAGCGGTGGGGCAATCGTTGCGTGACCTGGGTTTCGGCGTCACGCTTGCAATCGATGCCGGCAAGGCCGATTTCGAAAGGGCGATCCGCGACTTCGCCGACTCCCTCGCCGGCGCGGATGCGGCGGTGTTCTACTATGCGGGGCACGGTCTGCAGGTCGACGGCCGCAACTATATGGTCCCGGTGGACGCCAGACTGTCCGACGAAGCCGACCTCCCCTTCCAGCTGGTGGCGCTCGACATCGTGCTGCAAAGGCTCGCGCATCATCGCATCACCAATATCGTGATCATGGACGCCTGCCGCGACAATCCGCTCGGCGACAAACTCTCCAGGGCGCTCAGCCAGCGAAGCGACGCGGTGGGATCCGGGCTGGCCAATGTCTATGCCAGCGCCGGCACGCTGATCTCGTATTCGACCCAGCCCCATCACGTCGCGCTCGATGGCGACGGCGATAACAGCCTGTATTCCGGCGCGCTGGCACGGCACATGAGTACGCCCGACATCGACGTGCTCGACATGCTCAAGCGGGTGCGCAGGGACGTGTATGAGCGCACGAACAAGGCCCAGCTGCCTTGGGACAATCATGCGCTGATCGACGACTTCTTCTTCAAGGACACGGCCGGATCGAAGGACAGGTCCGGGACCGACCGGGACCGCGTTCAACCGCCCGGAGACCGGCAGGCGATCGTCGTGCCACCGGACCATGACGCCGTGCTCACCGGCAAGCCGCCGGTTCATCCTTGCGACATCATCGCAGGCAGCGCCAGCGATCCGGAGCGCGTCACGCGCGGAGTGACCATGGGCGAACTGAACGGTCCGGATGGCGTCAAGGCCTGTCGGGCCGCACTGGCGCGTTACCCGAACACACCGCGTTTCGAATTTCAGCTGGCTCGGGCGCTGCAGAAGAGCGGCGCCAACGTTGAGGCGGCCGCGCTGTATCGCAGCCTGGTCGAGCGCGGCTATTTCGCGGCGTTGACCAATTACGGCTGGATGCTCAACGGCGGTCTCGGCGTCGCGAAAGACCAGAAGGCCGCTGTCCGCCTCTATCTGCTCGCCGCGCAACAGGGCGATAATTTTGGGATGTTCAACACCGCGATGGCCTATGACAGTGGCGAAGGGCTTCCCTACGATCCACGGCAGGCGGCGCGCTGGATCTATGCCGCGATCCGGCTCGGGCACGACTATTCGGTTCGCATGATGGTGCAGCGACCGGACGGCTGGACCCGCGACTTCCGGATCGAACTGCAGCGCCTGCTGCAACGCGCCGGCGCTTACGATGGACCGCTCGACGGCAATCTCGGTCCGGGCGTTGAATCGGCGCTGCGCCGCGTGAAGGATCTGCCTTTCGCGCCGACTCCCGGCGGCAATGTCCCGAAGGAGCGCTTCGACGCAACGACGATTCCGGTCAATGCTCCGCTGCCGCCGCGTTGATCGGAAACGATCAGCGCGCGCCGGGTTTCGACAGATTCAGTCCGTTGTTCGGCTCGTCGACCGGATCGAACCGCGTCGGAGGAGGCGCATTCAACGGCAAAGAACCCGGATCGAATTTCGGAGCTGGCGCATTGACCGACACGTCCTTCGGATCGAACCGCGGCTTGGGCGCGTTGACTGGCGGTGAATCGCGGTCGAAGCGCCGCGCCTCGTTGTCACGGTCGCGACCGCGTCTGCGGTCGCGATCGTCCGCTTCCGGATTGCCGCCGCGGCCGTCGGCGCACAGCGCGTAACGCACCTGACATTGGCCGCCGCCCTTTTCCCGTTCGCAATACTCGAACGCGTTCTGCCCGGCGGTCTCAAACGAATCGCCTGCGCTCGTGAAGGCCTGGGTAAAATTGGTGCGAGACCGTCGCCCGCGCTCGGCGTAGCGCGTCAGCGCAAAGCCGAGACAATTCGGCGCCGCGACCGACGTGACTTTCGGATCGCGGCCCGACCGCCGCTGCAGCCGTTCCAGCGCGACAATCTCGGTTTCGCGACGCGTGCGGCCCACCTCGGCGGCAAAGTTACCCAGCCCGTCAAAGGCGATCGCGACCCACGGCGAGGGCGCAGGCATCGTCATCATCTTGGTGATCGTGGCGCGCGTCAATTGTCCGTCGGCATTCAGGTTGGCGAATTGCTGGAACTGCGCGAGGCCGCGCACGGTCTCCTGGTTGAGCTGGCCGTCGAGATTCTCGATCCGCAGGCCGAAATCGTACAATCGCTGCTGGATACGCAGGACGACGTCCTGAGACGGTGTGAATGCGTCCTCACCGTCGCGTACCGCGGGCGCGGACGCATCGCGCTCCTCGATCCGAATTTGCCGCGTACCGCGTTCCAGACGCTCATTGGCGCACCACCGCGTATTAGCCTCCTGCGCCGCGGCACCGCTTGCGTCCTCGACCCGCAGATCGGTCCAGCCATAAAAGGGCTGCTCGCCTTTGGCAGCTTCCTGCTGGATCAGCGCACTCATCTTCACCAACGCCAGCGCCTTACCCCCTGCATCGAACTGGGCAAGCTTGCAGCGCAGGATCACGACGTCGTCGGCTGCCGCCTTGCGGCAGACCTCGCCCTGCAAACGCTCCGCAATCTCGGTCAGGCGTCTGGACTTGTCCGAGTCGCTTGCCGTGCGCGCGTCGGCCGCGCGCGCCAGAACGGGTGTGACAAGGTTGAGACTGTCGCGATCCGCACACAGAAGCGGACGTTGCGGGGCAGCGATCGATTCGTGCAATCGCAACGCGGTCTGCGCCTGAGCAGCACCCGCAGTGATCGTGGTCAGAACAGCCACAAGAGCGAGCTTGGCTACGCACGCCATCGGGAAAGCCCTCGAAGGAAATGGTATTTTGATCCTACGGTCAAAGCCGCATGGTCACAAGGTTTGGGGTTGCGAAACGCCAGGCAGAGCGCCGTCACATTGCCTTGATCCGAACCGCCAATACTGCAGGCATTTACACACCCTCTGCCGCCGGCAGGGGCGCGCGGCCACGGATCATGTCGGCTGCTTTCTCCGCAATCATGATCACGGGCGCATTGGTATTGCCGCCGATCATGCGAGGGATGATCGAGGCGTCGACCACGCGCAAACCGTCTACGCCGCGCAGCCTCAATTCGGCATCGACGACATCCTCGGCATTCTTTCCCATGGCGCAGGTGCCGACCGGGTGGAAACAGGTCTGCGCCGATGAACGGATGTAATCCTTCAACGCTTCGTCGCTTTGCGCCGTCGGACCGGGACAGGTTTCCGCGCCGCGCACGCGCTCCCACCCCGGCGCTTCGAGCACGCGGCGAGCAAAGCGCAAGCCCCGCAGGAGATCGTCGAGATCGTCCGGCTCGCTGAAAAAGGCCGGATCGATCAGCGGCGCAAGCGCGGGATCGGCTCCCGCAAGCTTGACGGTGCCACTGCTCTTCGGCCGCAGCAGCACGGTGATCAGGCCGTAGCCATGGCCGATCCCCATGCGGCCATCGGCGCTGCGCTCCGCCGGCATCAGGATGAACTGGATATCCGGCCGGTCGAGGCCCGGTTTCGATCGCACGAAGCCGCCGGCCTGCAGCCCGGTATTGGCGAGAAGCCCGCGCCGGAACAGCGCGTATTTGACGATGGTCGCGGTCATCCAAGGCAGGGTGCGCCATGACATGCCGTAGGGAATGGTGGTCGGCGTCGAATATTGCACCGGCGATGTGATGTGATCCTGCAACTTGCGCCCGACCTGCGGCGCGTGATGCAGCACCTCGATGCCATGCGCCCGCAATTCCGCGCCGTCGCCGATCCCGGAGCGCATCAGGATCGCGGGCGATGCGAACACGCCGGCGGACAGGATGACCTCGCGCCGCGCAGCGATCCGGCGCCGCTCTCCCGCCTTTATGACATCGACTCCCGCTGCGCGCCGCCCTTCGAATGCAATGCGTGACACCAGCGTATCGCAGAGGATGGTGAGGTTCTTGCGTGTCTGCGCATCCTTCAGGAAAGCGGTGGCGGCGGATTCGCGACGCCCGTTACGGATCGTGACCTGCCTGTGGCCGAAGCCTTCCTGCTCGCGTCCGTTAAAGTCCTCGGTGCGCGGAAGCTGCAGCGAGTCGGCCGCGTCGAGCATCATCTCGGTCAGCGGATTGTAGCTCTCGCAATCACTGACATTCAGTGGACCGCCAACGCCGTGATAGGGCGAGGCGCGGAACTGCTCGTTGTTTTCGGATTTGCGGAAATAGGGCAGCACCTCCGCATACGACCAGCCCGGATTTCCCCACGCCGCCCAGTCGTCGTAATCGGCTCGGTGCCCGCGGATATAGATCGAGCCGTTGATCGAGCTCGAGCCGCCGAGCACACGGCCGCGCGGCAGGAATACCTTGCGGCCGGCGACATACGGTTGCGGCTCCGACCAGTAGCGCCAGTTCAGCGTCGGATGCTTGATCAGCCAGGTCACGCCGAGCGGCATATGGATCAGCGGATGGCGGTCGCGGGGACCTGCCTCGATCAGGCACACTCGAACATTCGGGTCTTCGCTCAGCCGGCTTGCGAGCACGCAGCCGGCTGAGCCGCCGCCCACGATCACATAGTCGAAGTCGGAGTCGCCCGGCGTTGCATGCGCGGCGGACATGCGTCCTCCCATTTCCGGCGTCATTGACAGCGCCATTTCGTTCAGCAGAATGGCATTCCAAAATCGGACTGGCAACACGTCCCCAACCGGGGCAGGTTGCGAAGTCGCATAACGAATAAATCAGCGGAGGACGCATGGCACCGGCGACGCCCAGGCTCGAATTCGTTTTCAGGATCAAGATGCTGCTCGGCATCCGTCAGAAGTTCGGCCCGTTGCCGCAGGGCAGCATCCGCGGCTTCGTGTCGGCTGCCGGCGGTACCGTCGAAGGCCCACGGCTGAATGGCCGCGTGGTGCCAAACAGCGGTGCGGACTGGGCGCTGTATCGTGACGATCACACCGTCGGCTTCGACGCGCGCTACATGCTGGAAGCCGATGACGGCACGCCGATCTACATGATGAACCGCGGCTATCGGCACGCACCGCCCGACGTCGCGGCGCGCCAGGAGGCGCTCGAACCGGTCGAGCCGACTGAATATTACATGCGGATCGCGCCTACGTTCGAGACGCCGATCGGCAAGCATGACTGGCTGACGCGCACGATCATCGTCGGCTCGGCCGAACGCCGCAGCGATCATTCGATTTTCGATTACTACGCGGTGCTTTGAAGCTCATCCGCCGGTCATCGCATCCCGCGTCAACTGTTATCGCCCGCGTAGGCGGGCGATCCGGTGCTGATCGGATCTGACGCTGTTTGCTGGATGCCCCGCCTTCGCGGGGCATGACAACAATGTGCGACAAGGCGGAAATCCTCAGCTAAACACCTGCCGCATCTCCGTCACCTGCTCGAGCTCCTCAAGCCGCCCGACCAACTGCCGCACCGCCGTGCCATTCATCGGCTCGCGCGCAACGGCGAGGCAATCTTCAACCTTCCGCCGCAACGCGCTTTCATCCATCGGGTTGAGTGGATGGCCGAGCGGATCGATCACCTCGCTTGTCACGCTCCGACCATCCGCAAGCGACAATGTCAGCGCGCCGCGCGTCGATTGTTCAAGCGTCCAAGACGGCTCAACCATGTGATGCACCTTGTCCGCAAGCGCATGCAGCCTCGGATCGGAGAGCCGCTCCGCGAAGAAGTCGCGCAACGTCACGTCGCCCTGCCCCAGCGCGACCGCGACCGTGAACGGGACGGAGAATTTCGCGTCGATCGCGGTCTTCGGCCGGCGCTTCTGCGCGGGCGGGTCGCACAGCACCGCAAAGAACGGGCTGACCGTGATATCGATCCGTTCGATACGATCGGCATCGATCGCTTGCTCGCGCACCATCGACAGCGCGCCCTCGACGAACGCGTGGGTGCCGCGGCACGACGGCCAGGGCTTGAAGCTGACCTTGGCGCCCTCATAATCCAGCCCCAACCCGTTCAGCATGCGCGCAGCATCGAACCTGCCGCGCGCGAAATTCGCATACAGCCCGCCCGGTCCTTCGATTGGCCGGTCAAAGGCCTGCAGACCGCGGCGCGCCAGTAGCGCCGCCGTCACGCCCGCGCGGGCGCTGAAGCCATCGCGGACCGCACGCAGATGCGACGCCGGATAGCTCACCAGCGCATCGCTGAACACCGCCTGACAGGAGGCGAGCGCCAGGCTCTGCACGATCTCCGCTTCGGACAGTTTCAGCACCCGGGCGACGGCAGCGGCGGCGCCGTAGGCGCTCAGCATCGGGATGAAATAGAAGCCACGCTTCTCCACGCTTTCGGTCAGGCCCAGCGCCAGCCGGCACGACAGGTCGGCGCCGATCGCAACCGCATCCAGGAATTCGCGTCCGCTCACGCCGCCAGCAAACTCCGCAGCCGCGAGCGCGGCTGGCACGACCGCAGCATGCGGATGCACCAGCGTCGCGTCGTGCGTATCTTCGAAATCGAGTGCGTGTGCCATCGCCCCGTTGGCGAACGCAGCCATGATCGGCGAGGTGCGAAAGTCGAAGCCAAGCACGGTGCAAGCTCCGCTTTCCCCGCTTTCTTTCGCAAGCGCAGCAAAAGCATCGCAACCCTCGCCGAGGCCGCTCGCAGCCGTCATCACTCCGATGGCATCGATCGCCGCGCGCCGCGTTATCGCGCGGACCTCCGCCGGTACCGTCGCCGATGCAACATGGCGGGCCAGCGTCGCCGAAATTTCAGGCGCGGCATTCATGACGTTCCCCCGGCTCGGGCTTTGTGCGGATGTCTTCCGCGTTTCTTGCGCGCAAACTAGCAAGCCGATATTGTGCCATCCAGTGATATGGCATTCCGATAAACGAAACGCGACATGATGGGAGGACGGCTCACTCAGGGACTGCGCCGCGCAGCGCAGGTCAAGCCTGCCGGCGTGGCAGCGATCGATGGCGCACATCGCTATTCCTGGAGCGAGGTCATGTCGCGTGTCGCGCGCGCAGCAGGAATTCTCCGCGACGGCAAGCTGTCGGACGGCGGACGCGTGGCGATCCTCGCGCTCAACAGCCACCGCTATTTCGAGATCTACTACGCGATCCCCTGGGCGGGCGGCGCCATCGTGCCGCTGAATACCCGCCTGGCGCTGCCAGAACTGCAATATATCCTCGAGGATTCAGGCGCCGAAATCCTGATCGTGGACGAGAATTTCGTCTCGGTGGCGCAGGCTATCCGCGAGCGCGTACCGGCTCTCCGCATGCTGCTGCACATTGCCGACACGCCCGCGCCCGACGGCTTCGCGGACTATGAGACACTGATCGCAACGACTGAGCCTGCGGCGGATGCCGGCCGTCACGGCAGCGACCTTGCTGGAATTTTCTATACCGGCGGCAGCACCGGCAAGGCCAAGGGCGTCATGCTCACCCACGACAACATGGTCACCAATGCGGTGAACGGCTGCTACATGATCGGCTACGATCCGAGCAGCGTGTATCTGCATGCCGCACCGATGTGCTACCTCACCGACGGCATGTCGACGCTATCGATCACCATGGCCGCGGGCACGCATGTCTTCATCCCGCGCTTCGAAGTCGAGACCTGTCTCGACGCCATGGCCCAGCACCGCGTTACCAACATCGCGCTGGTGCCGACCATGATCAGCATGATCGTGAATTCACCCGGCATCGAGAAGCGCGACCTGTCGAACCTGCGGCAATTCATGTTCGGGTCGTCGCCGATCACCGAAGGCACGCTGAAGCGCGCGGTCGAACTCTGGCCCAATATGAAATTCCTTCATGGCTGGGGCATGACCGAACTGTCGCCGATCGGCAGCATGATTCCGCATCATCTGCGGGATCCCAAGGTCTCAGGCGACAAGCTGAAGTCCTGCGGCGTGGCACCGCCCAATGTCGAGGTCATCATCGCCGACGAGGATGGCAAGGAAGTCCCGCGCGGCACCATCGGGGAAATCCTGGTGCGCGGCCCGATCGTGATGCAGGGCTACTGGAACAAGCCGGAAGAAACCGCGGCGGCCTTGCGCGGCGGCTGGCTGCATACCGGCGACGCCGCAATCATGGATGAGGAGGGCCTGATCTTTATCGTCGACCGGCTCAAGGACATGATCATCTCAGGTGGCGAGAACGTGTATTCCACCGAGGTCGAGAACGCGATCTCGGTGATGCCGGAGATTGCCGAAGTTTCGGTGATCGGCATTCCCGATCCGAAATGGGGCGAAGCGGTCCATGCCATCGTGGTGCCGCGCAACGGCGCATCCGTGACGGCCGAGGCGGTGCAGGCGCATTGCCGCAATCTGATCGCCGGCTACAAATGCCCGCGCAGCGTGGAATTGCGGACCGAGCCGCTCCCGGTATCCGCCGCCGGCAAGATCCAGAAAAACGTGCTGCGCGAGCCATATTGGCGCGGTCAGGAGAAGCGAGTGAATTAAAGCGCGCGACCTGACCGGCAACAAGCATCGCGCCACAAAGCAAACAACGGCGCGGCAAGGGAGGACGACAATGTCGAGCAACGATAGCACGATCGCTCCGCCGGCCCGGGTCGGTTTCTTCGGCCTCGGCGCGATGGGATGCGGCATGGCGGTCAATCTGGTGAAGGCCGGCTTCGCGGTCTCGGCCTACGATCCGTCCGCTGACGCGCGCAAGTCTTTCGAAAGCCGCAGCGGCGCCAAGGCGGTCGCGACACCGCGCGAGGCATGTGCGAACCAGGACGCGATCGTCACCATGCTCGGCGACGGCAAGATCGTGCGTGCGGCGCTGTTCGGCGGCGACGCTCCGATCACGGCTGCGAAGACAGGAACGCTGGTGATCGACTGCTCGTCCTCCTCGCCGCCGGACACGCTCAGCCTTGGCCAGGATCTGGCGCAACGCGGCCTCACCCTGATCGATGCTCCGGTGTCGGGCGCGCAAAAGGGTGCCGACGACGGGACACTGACACTGATGGTCGGCGGCGATGCCGCCCTCGTGAAACGCGCCGACACGATCCTTCACGCGATGGGCAAGTCGATCTTCCATACCGGCCGGCTTGGCGCCGGTCATGCAATGAAGACCATCAACAATTACATCGCCGCGCTGAACCTCGTCTCGGCGCTGCAGGGCCTGCTGGTGGGGAAGAAATACGGACTCGATCCGGAGCAGATGGTCGACATCATCAATGCATCCTACGGCCGCAATGCCGCCACCGAATTCGTGGTGAAGCAGCAGGTCACGTCCGGCAAATTCGCGGCCAACTTCAAGATGTGGTTGATGGCGAAGGATGCCAATGTGATGGCCGAGACCGCGCGGCACGTCGGCTATAACGCGCCGCTGCCGCAGGATCTGACGGCCTGGCTCGCCGACGCGGAAAAGATGCTCGGCCGCGATGTCGACTTCACCAACATGTACAAATATTTCGACACGTTCTGGGAGAAGGAGAAGGCGGCGGGGTAGTCTCGTCTTCACCTCCCCCCGAAAGGGGGAGGTCGATTGCCGGCGCGAAGCGCGGGCAATCGGGTGGGGGTCGGTTGCGAATTCGAATGGACCCCCTCCCCAACCCTCCCCCTTGCAGGGGGAGGGAGCGCACCGGAGTCCGCGGCAGCCCTGCCAGGCGACAACTCACACTCCCCTGAACACCGGGGCCCTGCGCTCGCGGAACGCGGCAAGTCCCTCCTGGCCGTCGGGACCGCGCGTCACTTGTTTCTGGTAGCGCGCCTCCAGCTCCAGCACCGCGTCGAGAGAGCGGTCTTCGGCCAGAATGTCCTTCGTCGCCCGGAAAGCGGCGGTGGGACCGCTGGCGATCAGCGCTGCAAGCTCGGACGTGCGCTCGGCCAGCGCATCGGCCGGCACCGCCTCGTTGATCAGGCCGAGATGCGCGGCCTCGCTCCCGCTCAGCAGGCGGCCGGTGAACACCAGTTCGGCGGCGCGATGCCGGCCCAGCCGGCGCTGAAAGAAATAATGGCCGCCTGAATCGAGCACGGCACCGATGCGGCGGAACGGGCTGCCGAAGATCGCATCGTCCGATGCAATCGTCATGTCGCAGGCCAGGGCCAGCCCCAGTCCGAAACCGAGCGCGGGGCCACGCACCGAGGAGATGGTCGGCACCGGCAGCGTATACAGCCGCTGCAGGATCGGACCGATCCGGTTTTGCAGAATATCCTCCGCATCCTCACCGTCGGGATCGATCTCGCGCACATCGCGCCCCGAGCAGAAGCTCGTGCCGGCGCCGCGGATCACCAGACAGCGCGCGGCGAGAACGCGCGCGCTTGCGAACAGCTCGCCAAGCGCATCCATCTCGGTAAGCTTGAGGCTGTTCTTCGTCTGCGTGCGGTCGATCTCGAGCACCAGCACCGCGCCCTCATCGATCAGCCTGAACGGATCGCTCATGACCGCGCCCTCCGTAATGCAGCCCCGGCTGGCGGCGCTTCCGTGGCCGGCTCGGAATAACCAAGGGCCTTGCTCAAGTCCCGCGCCTTGCCGATCACCAGTTCCGCGAGTTGCTTATGCATGGCGGGCTTGTAGCGCATCATCGGCATGGTGATGCCGAGCGAACCCATCACGTTGCCGTCGGCATCGAAGACCACGCGCGCGAAACCGATCGCTTCCGGAAAAATCTCGCCCTCCGCCGACGCATAGCCGCGCTCGCGGATATCTTGCAGCGCGGCTTTCATCTCGGCGAGCTTCGGTGGCGGATTGCCGGCGGGTGACGGCCCCGCCTCAGCCACCGCCTTGGCCACCACATCGTCCGGCAGATAGGCCAGCATGCAGCGGCCGACCGCGCCCCAGGCCACCTTCTGCTCCATAAGTGGCTCGAAGTGATAGCCGAGCGGATGCGGCGAACGCGCGACCACGGTTCCGACGAAGCGGCGCGACGCCGGCAGATACATCGCGAAATAGCATGTCTCGTGGCAAGCATCGCGCAGCGCATCAAGGATCGGCCGCGCGATCTCATCGACATCGATCTGCCGGGTGATCAGCGAAGCGACACGGAACAATTCGCGACCGGCGCGATAGCGCTGCGTCGTGGCCCGCTGTTCGATCAGCCCTTGCGTCATCAGCAGCTTGAGCAGCCGATGTACTGTGCTCGGCGGCAGCGACAATCTTTGCGCGAATTCCTTGACCGAGATTTCCCCGCCCATTTCCGCGACGCATTGCAGCAGGCGCACGACGCGAACCACAGTGCTGGTTGCTTCTTCCGACACCTTGCATGCCCCTTTAATGTGCTCGCAGAAATCCGATCGCGACTTGTCAGGTCGCCCAGTGCGCTCTATCCTACTGAGTGGAAGAGCATTCCGCTAGAAGGAATGACACCGGGTGGGAGGAAATGACCGAGCGTCGGCAATTGACGGCCGCCGCGGCCGCACCGGATTTGCTTGACGCGCGCCTGTCCGGCGCCGCGATGCAACCCGGGGACGGAACAACTGTGCCTGTCCCGGCCGCGCCGCTGCTCAGCGTTGAAGACCTGCATGTCAGCTTCGCCACCGATGTCGCCACCGTGCGCGCGGTGGAAGGCTTCAGCCTGCAGGTCCGGCCCGGCGAAATCGTAGCATTGGTGGGTGAATCCGGCTCCGGCAAATCGGTCTCCGCGCATTCGATCATGCGGCTTTTGCCGCGGACCGGCCGCGTCCCGCAGGGCCGCATCATGTTCGAGGGGCGCAATCTTCTCGACCTGCCCGAAGAGCAGATGCGCGATGTACGCGGTCGCGAAATCGCGATGATCTTCCAGGAGCCGATGACTTCGCTCAATCCGGTGCTTCCGATCGGATTGCAGATCATCGAGCCGCTGCAATTCCATCTCAAGATGAGCACGCAGGAAGCGAATAAGCGTGCTGCGGAATTGCTGCGCCTCGTCGGCATCACCGATCCTGAACAGCGGCTCAAGCAATATCCGCATCAATTCTCAGGCGGCATGCGCCAGCGCGTGATGATCGCGATCGGGCTGGCCTGCAATCCGAAGCTGATCATCGCAGACGAGCCGACCACCGCGCTCGACGTCACCATCCAGGCGCAGATCCTTGAGTTGATGAAGTCGCTGTCGCGCGACCTCGGCATCGCGCTGATCATCATCACGCATAATCTCGGCATCGTCGCGCGTTACGCGCATCGCGTGGTCGTCATGTATTCCGGCCGCGTGGTCGAGCAGGGTGAGGCAGATCCGGTGTTTCACCGGCCGCGTCATCCCTACACCATGGGGCTCCTGCGCTCGGTGCCGCGGCTCGACCGCCCGCGCACCGGCCTGCTTGCGACCATCGAAGGACTGCCGCCTTCGGCCGCCGATGCATTGCCGGGTTGCCGCTTTGCGCCGCGCTGCCCGTTTCACCTGCCAGTCTGCGACACACCGCCGCCGCTCGCCCCGACCGATACCGGCGGCCTCTCGGCCTGCGTGCGCGCACCGGAGATCGCCGCCGGGAAGCTGGCCTGGAGCAAGGCTGGCATTGCGGCCGCCGATGGTGCGCGGCAGGATTCGCCGGTGCCCGTCATTTCGGTGCGCAACCTCACCAAACACTTCGCGGTCAAGACCGGCATGATGGCACGGACGCATCAGGTGCGTGCGGTCCAGGATGTGAGCTTCGAGGTGCGGCCAGGCGAAACGGTCGGGCTAGTCGGCGAATCCGGGTGCGGCAAGAGCACCGTCGGGCGTCTGATCCTGCGATTGGAGACGCCGACTGCGGGATCGATCACATTCGAAGGCCGCGACTTCGCCGATGCGAGCCGCGCCGAATTCAAGGCGATGCGCCGCAAGATCCAGGCTGTGTTCCAGGACCCCTATTCATCGCTCAATCCGCGGATGACCACCGGTCAGATCATCGCCGAGCCGCTGACGGTTTATGGCATCAGTGCCGATGGCGGCGCCGCGCGCGAACGGGTTGCCACGCTGCTCAACGAAGTAGGCCTGCGGCCGGAAATGGCCGATCGCTATCCGCACCAATTATCCGGCGGCCAGCGCCAGCGCGTCGGCATTGCCCGCGCGCTTGCAATCGAGCCGCAATTCATCGTCTGCGACGAGGCGGTCTCGGCGCTCGACGTGTCGATCCAGGGACAGATCGTCAATCTGCTGGAATCGCTCCAGCGCAAGCGCGGCCTTTCTTACCTCTTCATTGCGCATGACCTCGCCGTCGTTCGCCACATCTCGTCGCGCATCGTGGTGATGTATCTCGGCCGGGTGATGGAAACCGCCGATCGCGACGAATTGTGCGACCGCCCGCTCCACCCCTATACCAAGCTGCTGCTCGACGCGGCACCGATCCCGGATCCGACGATCGAGAAGGAGCGCGCGCCGCGGCTGATCCAGGGCGAATTGCCGAGCCCGTTGTCGCCGCCGACAGGCTGCGTGTTCCACACCCGCTGCCCGATCGCCACCGCCGAATGCCGGAAGGACATCCCCGCGCTCCGCGAGATCCGTCCCGGCCATTCCGTAGCCTGCATCAAGGTCTGAGAAGGGAGACGCGCGCATGTTCCGCTATGTCGCCAACCGCCTCCTGCTCGCGATCCCGACCTTGATCGGCGTCGCCATCATCACCTTCTTCGTGCTGCGGGTGGTGCCGGGCGATATCGTCGAGGCCAAGCTGCGCGGCGACGGCGCGCAGGTCACCGTCGATGTGATCGAACGCGAGCGTGCGCGGCTGGGCCTCGACAAGCCCCTGTCCGAGCAATTCGTCGACTGGATGAAGGGACTGGCGCGGTTCGACCTCGGCAATTCGATGTGGACCGGCCGGCCGGTGATCGACGAAGTGGCGGCGCGCTTCCAGATCACCTTCCAGATCGCGCTGATGGCGACCCTAATAGGCTGTTTCATCGCAATCCCGCTCGGAACGATGGCGGCGCTCTACCGCGGCACATGGATCGACACCGCGATCCGGATGTTCGCGGTGGCCGGCCTCGCGGTGCCGAGCTTCTGGCTTGGGATGCTGATCATCCTCGGCATGCTGTGGAGTATCGGCACCCTGCCGCCTCTCACGTTCACGCCGATCTACAAGAATCCCGGAGCCAATCTCTGGCAGCTGATCTGGCCGGCGCTCGCGGTCGGATACCGTTTCGCGGCGGTGCTGACCCGCATCGTGCGCTCGTCGCTATTGGAGGTGCTGGGCGAGGACTATATCCGCACCGCCCGCGCCAAGGGCGTGATCGAATCTGTGATCGTGCGGCGGCATGCCTTGCGCAATGCGCTGCTCCCGGCGGTCACCGTGATCGGGCTGGAATTTGCGTTTCTGCTCGGCGGCCTGGTGGTTACCGAGCAGGTGTTCAGCCTCAACGGGCTCGGCAAGCTGTTTATCCAGAGCGTCACGCGGCACGACTTCACGCTGATCCAGGGCATGGTGATGCTGTTCGCCACCTTCTACATCGTCACCAATCTGGTGATCGACCTCGTCTATGCCGCGCTCGACCCGCGCGTCCGCTACAGTTGAGGCCGCCATGACCGACACCACCATCCGCCCCGCAAAGCGTTCGTCCTGGCTGCGCAATCCGCTGGTCGATTTCTGCATCAGGCAGCCGGCCGGCATGGTTGCGATGCTGGTGCTGCTGATCATGCTGTTCGCCGGTGTGTTTGCCGAATACATCGCCCCCTACGATCCGATCCGCAACAACATGGCCAGCATGCTGCAGCCGCCGAGCTGGAAGCATTGGCTCGGCACCGATCCGTTCGGCCGCGATATTTTCTCCCGCATCATCTACGGCGCACGCACCGCGCTGATCATCGGCTTGTCCTCTGCATTTCTCGGCTGCACAATCGGCGCGGTCATCGGCGCAGGGTCCGCCTATTTCGGCGGCAAGATCGACAACGCGATCCAGCGCGGCATCGACCTGATGCTCTCCTTCCCGCTGATCGTTCTGGCGCTGGTGGTCGTGGCCGTGCTCGGCCGCAATCTCGTGTTCGGGATCGACATCAACCTCATTATCGCGATCGCGATCCCGATCGTGCCGCAGGTTGCGCGCGTGATCCGCTCGTCGGCACTGGTCGTCCGCAACCTGCCCTATATCGATGCAGCGCGGATCGCCGGCTATTCCAACACCCGCATCGTGCTGCGCCACATGATCCCGAACCTGATGGCGCCGTTCCTGATCATGCTGACGGCCTACATCGCTCAGGCGATCCTGCTCGAAGCGGTGCTGTCGTTCCTCGGTTTGGGCGTGTCAGAGCCGGTGCCGGCCTGGGGGCTGATGCTGTCGGGCAGCGCCTCGGATTTCTTCGAAGAGGCGCCGTGGATCGTGATCTTCCCGGGACTGGCGATCAGCCTTGCGGTGTTCGCGTTCAATCTTCTGGGCGACGCGCTGCGCGACTGGCTCGATCCGAAATTCAAGACGTGAGGGGCATCACCCCCGCGCATCCTCGCGGATCATCGCCGCACCTTTCTCGCCGATCATGATAGTCGGCGCATTGGTGTTGCCGGTTGTGATCTTCGGCATGATCGACGCATCGACTACGCGCAGACCTTCGATCCCATGCACGCGCAGGCGTGGATCGACCACCGCACCCGGATCGATCCCCATCCGGCAGGTGCCGACCGGATGAAACACTGTGGACGTATGCATGCGCGCGAAGTCGGTGAGCGCCGCGTCGTCCTGCGCATCGGACCCAGGGACGGTTTCGTGCGCAACCGCATCGGCGATCGCGGGCTGTGCGAAGATGCGGCGCGCCAGCCGGATGCCCGCCAGCGTCACCTCCATGTCCCGCGGTGCGGAGAAATAGTTCGGCTGGATCTTCGGCGGCTTCTTCGGATCGGGCGAAGCCGCCATGATGGTGCCCCGGCTTTCCGGATTCACCGCGCAGACCGCCGCGGTCATGCCGGGTTCGCGCTCCAGCGCGCCGAAGCGGCTGCGATCGTAGCTGCCCGGCGTGAACAGAATCTGCAGGTCCGGACTGATGCGGCCCTCGGTCATGCGGGCGAACAGGCTCGCGGTGGTGACGCCGAAGGTGAGCGCCCCGGTCCCGAACAGGCACCAGCGCGCGACCTCGCGCAGCAGACGCGGCCCGCGCCGCAGTTCATTGACCGAAATCTCGCCGCGCACGCGATAGGCGAGCAGCGCCGCCAGATGGTCGATCAGGTTCGAGCCGACGCCGGACAGGTCGTGCACCACCGGTACGCCGATCGATTGCAGATGCGCGCCGGGTCCGATGCCGGAGAGCTGCAGCAATTGCGGCGAATTCACCGCGCCGCCACACACGATCACCTCGCGCAATGCCCGCGCCGTCATCGTGGCGCCGCCGCGCTCGTATTCGACGCCGGTGGCGCGCCGCCCTTCGAACAGGATGCGCCGTGCGTATGCTTCGGTTTCGACCCGCAAGTTGGCGCGCCGCCTTGCCGGCCGCAGGAAGGCGCGGGCGGTCGACTGGCGGATGCGCACGCGCCGGCTCATCTGTGAATAGCCGACGCCTTCCGGCTGCGAGCCGTTTAGATCGGGCGTGAACGGCACGCCGGCCTCCACCGCCGCTTTCACAAAGCGATGGGTCAGCGGCAGGACGGTCCGATAATCCTCCACCGCCATTTCGCCGTCGCGCCCGCGGTGCTCGTCGTCTCCACCGAGGCGTCGCTCCGACTTCCGGAAATACGGCAGCACGTCCGACGAACTCCAGCCGGTGCAACCCATCTGCGCCCAGCCGTCATAGTCGGCAGGGTGTCCGCGTAGATACAGCATGCCGTTGATCGCGCTCGATCCGCCCAAAACCTTGCCGCGCGGCCAGCCGAGCGCGCGATTGCCGATGCCGGGCTCGGGCTCTGCGGTGTAATTCCAGTTCACCACGGGGTGGCGCAAGAGCGTCACCATGCCGGCCGGGATGTGGATCATCGGCCGCCAGTCGCTCGGGCCGGCTTCGAGCAGCAGCACGCGATAACCATCTTCGGACAGCCGCGCGGCCACCACGCAGCCTGCCGAACCCGCGCCTACGACGATGAAATCAGCTTCGGCGGATTGCATGGCTCGTTCCAGAAACAGCAAAAGGCGGGGCCAGCGGCCCCGCCCTTTTATCGTGAGACCGTTACCGGTCGAACCAGACTTCCGACATGTCGAGATTGAGCACGGTGGTGGGAGCGAGCTTCCAGCCCTTGAACTCCTTCACCGCAGCGGTCGCGCGATTGTTGCCGAACAGCGGGATGTTGTAGCCCTGCTCCATCAGCCGCTCGAGGAACTGTCGCACAACCTTCTTGCGTTCGGCCGGGTCCTGGATATCCGCCTGCTTGTCGAACAGTTCCACCAGCACCTTGTCGTCTGCGCCGGAGTAATTGTTCGGACTGCCGGGGATGAACTTCACCAGCACTTCGTTCGGATCGACACTGACCGTATTGTTGAAGTCGATCGCGACGTCATAATTGCCGCTGGTGAGCGCCGCGAAATAGGGTGGCGTCTCGGCCGGGATCTGGTCGACCTCGATGCCGATCTGCCGCCACTGGTCCATGATGAAGATACCGAGCGGCTGCCACGGCAGGCGGACGTTGCGATTGAGCAGCGTGAGTTTCAGATTCGGCACGCCTGCTTCCTTGAGCAGCCTCTTGGCCTCCTCCTGCCGCTGCTTGATATCGTTCGAGCCGAAGCCCGGCAGCTTTTCCATCTCCTCCTTGGAATAGGCGACCGGGCTTGCCGGCGGCACGAACACGGTCGGGAATTCCAGCGTCGCGAGCTTGGACAGGCTCGGGATGCCGCCCTGCCGGTCGATGGCGAGGCTCAGCGCCTTGCGCACCCGCGGATCGTTGAACGGCGGCTTCTTCACATTCACGGTCAGGAAGTTCGTGATGTTGAAAGAGTTCTCATGAATCACCACGGCATCGCCGCGCAGATTCCTCAGGCGCGTGCGATCCGGCGGCGCGACCATGAACAGCAGCGCATCGACCTGATCGCCGGCCAGCGCATTGATGACGCCCGGACCGTTGATGAAGAAACCGCGGATGCCGTCGAGATAGGGTTTGCCCTTCTGGAAATAATTATCGAAGCGCTTCGCCGACCAGTGCGAGCCCTTCGCATATTCCTCGAATACGAACGGGCCGGTCCCCATCACATTGGTCTCGTAGAATTTCTGGTCCGCTTCCAGCTTCTTCGCCGAATAGACGCAGTTCCACGGATTCGCGAACATGTAGAGCGCGGCCGGGTTGACGTGCTTGAGCTTGAACACGACGGTGTCGGCCGACGGCGTCTCGATCGATTCAATGCTCGAGAATTGCCCACGGCGGGCCGAGGTGATGCCTTGCGGCGGATTGCGCAGGCGATCGAAGGTCGCCTTGATGTCGGCCGACGACAAGTCGCTGCCGTCATGGAATTTGACGCCCGGCTTGATCTTGAACGTATAGGTGAGACGGTCGGGCGCGACCGTCCAGGAATCGGCGAGGTCGCCGACGATCTTGGAATAGTCGTTGGTGTCGTATTTCAGGAGCGTCGAGTAATGCGGCGCCAGGACTTGAAGCGCGAATGACGTTGCCGCGGCATGGCAATCAAAATTCGTTGGCTCGCCCTCGATGACATGTCTCAGGACACCGCCGCGCTTGGGCGTTTCAGCCATGGCTGCGGTTGAAATGCTGCCTGCGATCGTGAGGCAAACAAGACCTTGCGCAATCCGAGCGATAGCTCGCATCAGAACCTCCCTTTGTCGTGCGATCGCCGCTTTGCGCACGCGATCACCGTTCCGTTTATCGGAACCTCTTTCCTTACAGTGGAGTCTAACCGCCACACATCCAGCGTCAATGCAAACCGCAGCCGGTCAGAGATCGCGGTCGATCGTGTCCAGGAATTGCGGTCTGCGCCGCTCAAGAAATGAGCGCACGCCTTCGGCAAGATCGGCCGACGTCGACAGCCGCGCGGCATGCTCGCGCGCCTGCGAAAGCGCAGTCTGCTCGTCAAGGTCTTGCGCCGCGGCGATCATCCGCTTGGCATATTGCATTGCACGCGCTGGCGCCGCCGCAAGACGTTGCGCAAAGGCTTCGCTTTCCGTTGCAAGATTGGCCTGCGGCACCACGCGCGCGATCAGGCCCCAATGCAGCGCGGTCGGCGCGTCAATCGGTTCGCCGAGCAGCATCAATTGCCGTGCGCGCACGGGCCCGATCTGCCGGGTGACGCGAATAGTGCCGCCGGCGGCCGGGATCGCGCCGAGCTTGATTTCAGGCAGCCCGAACCGAGCGTGCTCCCCCGCGATGATGAAATCGCAGCAGACCGCAAGCTCGAGCCCGCCGCCCAGCGCCACGCCCTCGACCACCGCCAGTGTCGGCTTCGCGCAGCGGACCAGCCGGTCGAACAGCACGGCGTCGGTCTCGAATTGCGCCAGCGTGCGCTCTGCCGAGCCTAGGCTTGCCGTGATTTCGTTGATATCGAAGCCGGCACAGAATGCCTTCGGCCCGTCGCCCCGCAACACGATGGCACGAACGCTATCATCGGTTTCGAACGCTTGCAGCCGCGCCGCAAGTTCGGCGCGCATCGCGGTGTCGAGCGCATTCATCGGCGGCGCGGATATCGTAGCGGTCGCGACCCCGTCCGTTATGCCAGTAAGGATGCGACCCATGAGCGATCTCTCGTGTGTCTAGCGGTCTGGCGGAAGCATCGTCAAAACAGACGATGCCGTGGCCAGGATCGCATCGCCCTCCTCCGCGCGCAGGCTCGCGCGCGCAAATCCGTTACGGCGGCCGATGCGGTCGATTTCCCCTTCTGCCAGCAAAGCGCCCGGCTTGACGACGGCAAGGAACGAAACGGTCAGGCTCGCGGTGGCGAAATGAACATTGTCGTCGAGCGTGGTCATGATTGCGGCGGCCATCGCGAAATCCAGCATCGCCGATACCGCGCCGCCCTGCACCACGCTGGCGCCTTGCATGAACAATGGCGCAGGCTCGAACCGCAACAGCACCCGGCCGTTGCCCGCGGAGACGATGGTGGTGCCGAGCGCCAGCAACAGCGGCGACGAGTCGAACGCAAGCGGCACGTCCGGACTGGCGAGAAATTCGCGGATGCGCGCCCGATCCGGGTTCATGACAGTGATGAAGCTCGCTTCGTTCAATCGATCTCGATGCACACCTTGCCAACGTGATTGCCACCCTGCAACCAGGTCAGCGCCTCGGGAAGTTGCTGCAGCGGAAACACCTTGTCCACCACCGGCTTGATGTCGTGCTGCCCGATCGCACGCAGCATGTCGGCGAATTGCCGGCGATTGCCGAGCGCGACACCGATCACATTGAGCATATTCATGGTGATGAGTGGCAGCGGGAAGTCCAGCGAAGGGCCGGCGACCACGCCGATCACGGCAATCGTCCCGCCAAGCCTGGAGGCCCGGATCGACTGCTTGATGGTGCCGGCGCCGCCGACTTCGACCACCAGATCGACCCCGCGCCCGCCATTGAGCTTGCGCGCGGTCTTGCCCCATTCAGCGTCTTCGCGGTAGTTGATCACGTGATCGGCGCCCAGCGCCTTCAGCCGCTGGAGCTTGGCGTCGCTCGACGATGTCGCGATCACGGTGGCGCCGGCCGCCTTTGCGAATTGCAGCGCGAACAGCGATACGCCGCCGGTGCCTTGCGTCAGTACGACATGTTCGGGGCCGGTCTTCAGCGCGACGCGGACCGCACTCCAGGCGGTGATTGCCGCACATGGCAATGTCGCCGCTTCGACGAAACTCAGATTTGCCGGAATCGGCAGGATCGCGTCGGCGTTGAACACCCGGTATTGCGAGGCGACGCCATCCGCCAGTCCGCCGGGTGCGTCGCGTAGCAGAAACTCCTGCGGCTCGCCATCCTGCCAGAACGGAAAGAAGCAGCCGACCACGCGGTCGCCAACCTTCCATTCCCGCACGCCAGCACCAACCTCGGCGACCTCGCCGGCGCCATCGGACAAAAGGATCAGGTCCTCGCGCTTCTGCATCCCGCCGTATTTACCGTCGAGCGTCAGCAGGTCGCGAAAATTCAGCGAGGCCGCTTTCATGCGCACCAGCACCTGGCCGGGGCCGGGCTTCGGATCGGGAACATCGCGCAACGCGAGATTGGACAACCCCAACCCCCCCATCACCATAGCCTTCATCGGCGCTTCTCCCTTGCCGTCACTCGCAGCGCGTCACGGCGCCGCTTACAATTCGTGGAACCTGCGATTGTCCTTCGCCATCTCGAGCAGCATGGCGGGCGGTTCGAAACGTCCGCCGAAGCGGCCGGCATAGTCCTTGGCGCGGCGCGCGAATTCCGCAGCACCGACCCGGTCGACATAGGAGAATACGCCACCAAGATGCGCCGGATAGCCCCAGCCGAGCACGGCGGCGAGATCGCCGTCGATCGGGCGGCTGACCACATCCTCCTCCAGCGTACGAATGGCCTCCAGCGATTGAACGTAAAGTAGCCGCTCGCGAACGGTCTCCTCGTCCAGCGACGACGGCGTGGAACCGAGACAGGCGGCCAGCCCGTCCCACGGATCGCGAGTGTCGCCATCATAGGTATAGACGCCGTTGCCCTCGATCTTGCCAACGCGGCCAGCATCCGCAAGCTTGCCGACGGTCTCGCGCGCGACGCTGCCACGGTCGGCGATGCGATGGCCGTCGCCGCGCATCGACGCGAAGATATCCTTCAGGAGCGGCATCGTGACCATGTCGCAGAGTTGCACCGGGCCGAGTGAGAAGCCGGCATTGACGGCGGCGTTGTCGATCAGTTGCGGCGCAACGCCTTCGGCCAGCAGGTTCATGGTTTCGCTGGAATAGGTGGTGACGATCCGGCTGGTGAAGAAGCCGAGCCCGTCACGCACCACCACCGGCGTCTTGTCGATGGCTTTCAGGAAGTCCAGAGCGCGCGCCAGCGTTTCGTCCGAGGTGGCGGCGGTCCGGATCACCTCGACCAGCGGCATGCGATCGACCGGCGAGAAGAAATGCAGGCCGATCATGCAGGATGGATCGGAGACGGCGCGCGCCAGTTCGGTGATCGGAATGCTGGAGGTATTGCTCGCAATCGGCGTGCCCGGCCGGGCGGCGGCAGCGACCTTCGCCAGAACCTCCCGTTTGAGATCGGCGCGTTCGAACACCGCCTCCACAACGATATCGCTGGTGGCGATCCCCTCATAGGAAGACCTTGCGCTGATCCGCCCGATCACGTCGGCATACGAGCCGCCGCGCAGGCGCCCGCGCTCGGCATCGCGTTCCGCATTCTTGGCGATGGACTGCCGGCTCTTGAGAGCGACGTCGTCCGACACATCGATCAGGTCGACCTGCATCCCGGCCTGTGCGGCGACGTAAGCGATGCCGCGTCCCATCACGCCGCCGCCGATCACGGTGACTTTCGCCGGCTTTGACGACGGCACGTCCTTCGGCCGCATCTTCATCGCCTTGGCGTCGGTGGTGCCGACGAACAGCGTGCGGATCTTGGCCTTGGCATCGGTCGAGGCCGCAAGCCGCGCGAAGTAGCGCGTCTCGATTGCGATGCCGGCATCGAGGCCACGCTCCAGCCCGTGATGCAGCACCTGCAGGATCGCTTCGCTGGCGAGATCGCAACCGGCGCTGCGCTTGTGCAGCCGGGTCCAGCTGCCCATGAAGAACATGCGCCCTTCCGCCGATTGCGGCGCGAACCCCGGCAGCTTGTAGCCTTTCACGTCCCACGGCTGTGCCGCATTCGGGTTGGCGAGCGCCCAGGCTTTGGCCTCGGCACGCAGTTGCTCGGCTGGCACCACCGCATCGATGATGCCGGCAGCGAGCGCATCGGCCGGCTTCAACCGCTTGCCTTCCAGCAACAAGGGCGTCGCCGCCGCGATCCCGATCAGTCGCGGCAGCCGCTGCGTACCCCCGCCGCCCGGCATCAGCCCGAGCGTGACCTCCGGCAGCCCGAAACGCGCCGACGCAACGTCGGCCGCGATGCGCCGGTGACAAGCAAGCGCCAGTTCAAAGCCGCCACCGAGCGCAGTGCCGTTGAGCGCGGCGACCACCGGCTTGCCGCCGGTTTCGAGTTTGCGCAGCGCCTTCAAAAACGGCGTCACGATCGCGATCGCGTCCGCCGGCGCCGCGACGCGGCGCAACTGGTCGAGGTCGCCGCCGGCGAGGAAATCGCGCTTCGCCGAGGTGAGCACGATGCCCTTCACGGATTCATCGGCGAGCAGCCGGTCGATCAGTGCGGCGAATTCGACGTTGTCCTGCGCGCCGAGCGTATTCACCGGCCCGGGGCTGTCGAACACAAGGAGGGCGATTCCGTCGCCCAACTCTTCCTGACGGATCATCCTAAGTCTTCCTGCCGGATCATGTTGTTGTTCTCTCAGACCCGTTCGATCAGCGTTGCGACGCCCATGCCGAGCCCGACGCACAGCGTGGCGACGCCGCGCTTCGCGCCGGTGCGCTCCAGTTCGTCGACCAGCGTGCCGATCATGATGTTGCCGGTTGCACCGATCGGATGACCCATGGCGATAGCGCCGCCATTGACGTTGACGCGATCGTGCGCAACGCCGGTCTCTTCCATGAAATGCAGGACCACCGACGCGAAGGCCTCGTTCACTTCGAAGATGTCGACATCGTCGAGAGTCAGTCCCGCTCTTGCGACCGCCTTGCGCGCGGCCTCGCCGGGAGCGGTCAGCATGAGGCAAGGCTCGCAGCCGACGGTCGCAAAGCTGACGAATCGCGCCCGCGGCTTAAGGCCAAGCTCCTTGCCGAGCGCGGGCGAGCCGATCAGCATCGCGGCTGCGCCGTCGACCACGCCGGACGAATTGCCAGCGGTGTGAACGTGATTGAGCCGGTTCACCTGCGGATAGCGGTGGCGCACGATGTCACCGAAGCCACCTTTCACCGCCATGGCCTCGAATGCAGGCTTGAGCTTGCCGAGCGCCGCCATATCGGTGCCGGGGCGCATATGCTCATCGCGCGACAGGCACGGCGTGCCGTTGAAATCGCTTACCGTGACAACGGAGCGCGCGAAGCGCCCCTCGTCCCAGGCGCGCGCCGCGCGCTTTTGCGATTCCACCGCATAGGCGTCGACATCCTCGCGCGAATGGCCGTCCAAAGTTGCGACGAGATCCGCCGCGACACCGAGCGGGGTGAAATTGGTGATGGTGTTGAATTCGGCATCGCTGCCCCAGGGGCCGCCGGTGCCGCCCATGGAGATCAGCGACATCATCTCGACGCCGCCCGCGATCATGCAATCCGCCTGCCCGGCCATCACCCGCGCAGCAGCGGAATTGGCAGCGTCCAGTCCTGACGAACAGAAACGGCTGACAACCGAACCGGAGATGCGATCGTCGAAGCCCGCGCGCAGCAGCGACGAGCGCGCGATGTCGGCGCCCTGGTCGTCGACGGCGTCGCCGCAGCCGAAGACGACGTCATCGATGGTCGCACGGGTGCATCCGGTGCGCTGATCCAGCGCCTTGAGGACCGTAGCCCCGAGATCGATCGGGGAAAGCGTATGCAGACTGCCGGTGGCACGGCCCGAACCCCGTGGCGTGCGCAGCGAATCGTAGATCAAAGCCTCGGCCATGATGCGTCCTGCCCTCGGCCGCGACGCGCCACTCAAGGCGTCTCCGTGCGGCTCTGCGTTCCGTTATCCGGAATGACATTTCATCTATTGATATCGGAGCGGCGAAGCGAGTTCAAGCGGCGGCCCCGATGACTGGCTTATGCTAGGACAATATCACTATGTTGAATGACCGGTGCAGATGATCGAAGCATCAGCTCTCTCCATCGATGTGCCCGGCCGCGGCGCGGTTTCCGCAAAGCTGACGAAGCCCGACGCGCCGCTAGCGGCCTTCGTCTTCGCCCACGGCGCCGGCGCCGGCATGACGCACCCTTTCATGCAGGCCGTCGCGACCGGACTCGCCGCGCGCCGCATTGCGACCCTGCGCTACCAGTTTCCGTATATGGAGCATGGCAGCAAGCGACCGGATTCACCTGCGGTCGCACAAGCGACCGTCCGCGCCGCGGTCGCGGCAACCGCAGCGGCGTTGCCCGGCGTGGCGCTGATCGCGGGCGGAAAATCCTTTGGCGGACGCATGACGTCGCAGGCGCACGCCGCTGAACCGCTGCCGCATGTCCGCGGGCTGTGCTTCTTCGGCTTTCCGCTACATCCGGCCGGCAAACCCGCGACCGATCGCGGCGCGCATCTCGCGACGATCAATGTACCGATGCTGTTCCTTCAAGGTGCCAGGGACGCGCTCGCGGACGTCGACCTGATCGAACCGTTGATCGCATCGCTCGCGCCACGCGCGACCCTGCATATCATCCCTGATGCGGATCACTCGTTTCACGTTCCGGTGCGATCCGGGCGCAAGAATGCACAGGTGATGGAGGAAATCCTGGATGCGATGGCGGATTGGACCGCGCGCATCCTCGACGAACATTGATTGCCGCGCGTGAAAGTGTCGCAATGTTCGATTTTGATCCATCAGCCGCATTATCGCACCGCAATCAGTAATCGGGTGCCCCTGCGCGTCATAGGACTGCCCCATTGCCTGATCCAAATAGGGACAGGGATTCGAGTGGGGGCTCGCATCATGAAGACTTCATCATCCGCGGCTCGCCGTTCCGTTTGTGCGTCCGCGATCGTCGCTTTGGCATCCACGTACCGCGTTGACGTTTTTGTACCGCGACTGGGCAGCGCTTGCTGTCCCGCCGAGCTGGCATTGCCGGAGGATATTCAATGATCAACATGCTGATCGGCGCCGTCCTTGGCGTCGGAGGATTCATTGCGCTCGAATGGTGGCTCGTCGGCCGCAAACCGGCAGGCAACAGGGGGACTCATGGTATTCGATGAATCCGACTGCGACCGCATGGAGCGCGCGCTGGTGCGGGCCTATCAGTTCTTCATGAGGAGCGGCCGCCTCTCCACCGAAAATCTTTCGATCACCAAGGCGACCTTGAGCCGCGCCATCATGCACGCGATGGAACGCGGCGAAAGGGATGAGTCGCGGCTGGCGATGTATGCGGTGAATACCTTCGCCACCTATGCAAGCGACATCCTGGCCAGGGACTTGACCTATATCGGCGCACAGCAGCACGCGATCATGGCGCGTGGCGCCTCGGCCGACAGGGATCGCGGTTCGATCAGGGTGTCTTGACGGGCCGTCCGGACACCGTCCGGCTGACGGAATCCGGCCATCAATTCTCCACCCCGAGTTCGACACGATCCGCCGCGACACGCGCGTTGGCCTAGGGGCCGGAGCGCTTCAAGTTTCCACGATCAAGACTCTCGATCGTGTCGAACAACGACCGGACATCGCTTTCGGCGATCCCCCGCGTGATGAAAACGAGACGGCTTGTGCGATCGCCGTCGGGCCAGGCTTGCAATTCCGCCGGCGGGTGCGCGAGATGCTGCACGAATTGCACCACCACCGGCCCATGACATCCTTTGATGTTCAGCAGCCCCTTGGCCCTCAGAATATCGGCACCGCGAAGCGCCAGCAGCGTATCCATCGCCCGCGCCACCACGTCCCAGGCGAGCGGCTGGTCCCATGTCAGGGTGAAGCTGCCGATGCCGTCGCTATGGAGGAATTCAGCCAGAGCTTCGGCCCTGAACGGCGATGATGACTGCGCGGCCGCGAAGATCGAGGGATCGGCCCGTCCCGCGTCCGCCCTCGCAATAGGCGCGTGCGGATTGAGCGAGCGCAACCGCGCGGCCAGTGCCTCGCCGTCATCCGCCGTAGCGATATCGACCTTGGACATCACGATCCGGTCGGCCAGTATCACCTGCTGCCGCGCCTCGGCAAACTGCGTGAGCGTCGTCAGGCCATTGACGGCATCGGCGACCGCGACCACCGCGTCGACGTGACATTCACCGCCAAGCGCACGATCGGTGGCGAAGGTGCTCAGAATCGGACCCGGGTCTGCCAGACCTGACGTCTCGATCACGATGCGCCGGAAATGCGGCACGAGCCCGCGCTCGCGTTCCGACATCAATCTGTGCAGCGCCAACTGAAGGTCGGAGCGGACATTGCAACACAGGCAACCGTTGCCCAGGAGAACGGTCTCGTCGGCGCTCGAGCGAAGCAAGGCATCGTCGATTCCTGCGGAGCCAAATTCGTTGACCACGATGGCGGTCCCGTGCCCCTCGGCGCTGTCGAGAAAGGCCTTCACCAGCGTGGTTTTTCCGGCACCAAGAAATCCGGTGACGACAACCACCGGGATCCGTGCGCCGCGTTCGTGGCGCAGGCGGCGGCCGAACGGACCGGCATCCGGAGAGCGGAAGAGAGGATTCATGCTCGCGCAAATCCTTGCCCGTCATCCTGAGGTGCGAGGTTGCGCAGCAACCGAGCCTCGAAGGATGACAGCCCGGGCCGTCGCCCTTCGAGGCTCGCGCTATCGCGCGAGCACCTCAGGGTGACGGAACCGCAGCTCAAAACTCCATCTCGAGAATATACAGCCCGCCGACATGGCGATCGACCGTGTAGACGATGCCGCGTTCGTCCACGAACACATCGTTGAGCTGGATGGTGCCGAGCGGGGCGAGCGGCGGCGCTTCCGGCACGAAGGTCGCAATTTCCTTCGGCTGATACGGGTTCGAGATATCGTAGGCGCGGATGCCGCCATTGAAGAAGGTGCCGACCACGACCTGATCGGAGTACCAGGCGTGCGGCGACGGCACATTCTCGTGGATGTTATGAGCGCCAAAGCGCCCGCCACGTCCCTTGAATGCGTCATATGGCAACGGGCAGGTCGAGATCGGAACCGGGTTGGTCTCGTCACGTCCATCGAGAATCCAGATCAGTTTCGGCCAGTCTGCGGCATTGTCGATGACCGACTCGTCCGTGACCACCAGAAGCCCGCGGTCGAACAGCGGCATGATCGTATGCGTGAAGCCGTGATAGGGCGGCGAGTTATCCCAGCGGCAGATCGGCTTCGGCCGCGACATGTCGGAAATGTCCATGATGAACATCCCGCCGTCGATGTAACCGAGATAGCAGCGGTCCGGCCGCTGCGGGTAGACATTGGTGTTGTGTGCGCGGAAGCCCATGTCACACAGCGGCTTCGGATGGCGTGCCGGCGGCGGAACATCGTCGCCCACCCGTGTGCCCGGCATCCACCAGCGGCCGGCTTCTACCGGTTTGGACGGATTGCGGACATCGAAAATCTGGTAGCATTGGTCGTCAAGCGGATGCGTCGCCTGGAAGTCCGGCGCACCGGACGCCATGTGGACATAATTGCCGTCACAGAACCACAACTGGTGGACGCCACGCGAGTGAGGGCCGGAACGGTCGACGAAGGCGATGCTCTTCGGATTTTCCGGCACCGAAATATCGAACAGTTCGAACCCCGCCGGCTTCTGGCCGACCTTCTGGCATTGATAGGCGACCGCCATGATGTCGCCGCTGATTTCCAGCGAGTTAGACCGCATGTAGCTTTCGGGCAGCTCGGTCTGAACCACGATCTTCGGGTCGCGCGGGTTGCTCACGTCGACGGCGGTGAAATTTTTCGGCGCGCTCTCGTGCGCCAGCCAGATGATGCGGCGGCCGTCCTTCGCGACCTGAACCGCCATGCCCTCCCCCATTCCGCCGAAGCCTCCGAGTTCGTGATGGCCAAGCAGCTTGAAATTCCACGCCACCGAATCGGACGCTCGAGACTTGAGGGCATTTTCAGACATTGCATTCTCCAGACACACAATCAGTCATGCCCGGGATTTGCCCGGGCACCAACCTGCTCGACTAGCACAGAACGCCGATGGCCGGGGCGGACCCGGCCATGACGCAGGATGATCGACCTTAGGACGCCGCGCGCGCCTTCTCCATGAAGTCGGGCCGCAGCGCCTTTTTCCAGTCGGGGATCGCGGAAATCCGCTTGGCCTTCAGCAGAATCTCCGCCTCCCCCTGCATATAGGGTGCCAGATCGGCTGGAAAGCCGGGATTGACCTCGACCCGCGCCAGCGCCTTCTCGAAGGTCTCCGGCGCCATCTTGTAGCCCTTCTCGGTGTAGAATTTGTAGATCGAGTCAGCGACCTTCTTCGGCTGTTCCTTGAAATCGCGCGCGACATCCAGCCATGCCTGCAGATAGGCGACGACGGCCTTCGGGTTCTGCTCGATGAAATCCGGCGTCGCTGCCATGAACACCGGCATTTTGTCGTAAGGCGAGAAATCGGTGAGGATATTGGCGATCCCGTCGGCTTCCGCGATCGCATTGTACGGCTCGACCGTCACCGCCGCGTCGATGGTCTTGGCGGCAAGCGCGGCAACCATGTCGTTGACGTTCATACGCACCTCCTGCCAATCGCTCTTCTGCAGGCCGGCCTTGGGCGCGATGGTGTTGGTGAAGATGTTGGCGGTCGAGGCTCCGACCTGGTTGCCGATTTTCATGCCCTTCAGGTCGGACACACTCTTCAGGTTGAGGTCCTTGCGGGCGATGACCGCAGCGGTCTTGCCGACCTGCTCGATCACGGCAATGCCGACGAGGCCGCCCTTGTCGTGTCCCAGGATCATGGACTGGCCGGCATAGGTGCCGAGATCGACCTGACGCGCCACCATCTGCTGCATGGTGAGATTGCCGGACGGCACGGCGAATTCCTCGAACTTCAGGCCGCGCTTTTCGAGCGCTCCGGAGCGCAGCAGATAATAGGTCGGCATGCCCCACATATTGGTTTGATAACCCTGACGGACCGTCGCCATCTGCGCATCCGCGAAGCGCATCCCGCCAATTCCGGCGGCAAGCGCGGCACCGCTCGCAACGATGTAATCTCGGCGGGTCAGCCCATTCCTGCGTGTCGTCATGGCTAAGTCCTCCCTGTGCCGGCCGTAACCGGATTTGTTCTCAGTTCTGTATCTGGCCCAGTTCTCGCAGCAGTTTCTTCTGATAGTCGAGAAATTCCACACTCAGCGGATCGCGCGGACGCGGCAGATCGATCTGCACCTCCGCCTTCACGGTGCCGGGATGCGGTGTCATGACGATCACCCGGTCGGCGAGATACACCGCCTCCGAGACATTGTGGGTGACGTAAATCACGGTCTTCTTGGTCTCGCGCCAGACATCCGCCAGCAGGCGCTGCATGTCGTCGCGCGTGAGTGCGTCGAGCGCCGCGAACGGTTCGTCCATCAGCAGAACCGCCGGGTTATAGGCGAGCGCGCGAGCAATCGCGACGCGCTGCTGCATGCCGCCAGAGAGATGGTGCGGATAGGATTTGACGAATTTCTCCAGTTTCACCAGGCGCAACTGCTCGAGCGCGATGGCTTCGCGCTCGTCCTTCGGCACGCCCTTCATTTCGAGACCGAAGGCGACATTGCCGAGCGCCGTGCGCCACGGAAATAACTGGGCAAAATCCTGGAACACCACGCCGCGGTCCATGCCGTGGCCGTTGACTTTCTTGCCGCCGATCCTGATCTCGCCGCCGCTTGGCGAAATGAATCCCGCAATGATGTTAAGCAGCGTGGACTTGCCGCAACCGCTCGGACCGACGAGGCACAGGAACTCCGAGCGGTCGATATCGAGACTCACATCCTGCACGCCGGTCACGCGTCCGGCGGGAGTATCATAATTGAGACAAACGTCCCGGATTTCGATTTCAGCCATTCCGACCGCTGCACCTTTCCTTATGTACGCGCCGCACGGACCATCCCCCAGCGCATGACGGTGGCCTTCTCGATCGATCCGAAGAACAGCCGCTCGAATGCAAAGCCGATGAATCCGATCACCGCGAGCGAGGCCAGCATCATGTCGGCTGCGAGGAACTCCTTCGAATCGAAGATCACCCAGCCGAGCCCCCAATCGGAAGCGGCCAGGAATTCTGCGCCGATCACCGCGATCCAGGCGCGCAGGAACGCCTGCCGCACGCCGGTGATGATGAAGGGCGACGCGGCCGGAATCATGACCTTCCAGAACATCGATTGCCCGTTTGCACCCATGGCGCCGGCCGCACGCAGCCACAACGGGTTGACCGACCGGACACCCGACCAGGTATTGATCAGAATCGGGAACGTCGCGGCGTAGAACACAATCAGGATCGCGACCGTATTGCCGAGCCCGAACCACAGGATAAAGACAGGAACCCAGGCGAGCGAAGGAATCGGCATCAGCGCGCTCGCAAGCGGCAGGCAGAAATTCTCCACGCGCTTGAAGCGCGCCATCAGCACCCCGAGCGGCACCGCGACGATAATGGCGAGCGTCATCCCGACCAGCACCCGATAGAGGGTGGCGGACGCGTGGTGCAGCATTGTGCCGTCAGTCAGCGCGGTCCATAGCGTGGCGCCGACCTTCGACAAGGGCGGAAGCAGAACGGCCGGGAAATAGCCGCTGCGCGCGGCAACCTCATAAATGACGAGCAGCGCGATGACAGAGGTTGCGGCGCGCCGCCACGAGCGGATGCGTTCTGCGGTCAACGTCATCGCATCATGCCCCAGCGAACAAGCGTATAGTCCTCGAGTTTCTGGAACACGAGTTTCTCAAGCGTCAGCCCGATGATGCCGATCACGGCCACGCCCGCCAGCATCACATCGGTATTGAGAAACTCGCGCGCACCGAAGATGAGCCAGCCAAGCCCCCAGGACACCGCCGCGAGCATCTCGACGCCGACCAGCACCCGCCAGGCCTGCGCAAGCCCAAGCCGCCAACCCGTGAGGATATACGGCAAGGCGCCCGGCAAAATGACATGGCGGAAAACCTTTTGATCGCTCGCGCCCATGGCCTGCGCCGAACGCAGCCAGATCTCCTTCACCGCCTTGACGCCCGTCCATGTGTTGAACACGATCGGGAAAGTCGACACGAACGCGACCAGGAGTATCGTCGGCAGATTGCCGAGCCCGAACCACAAAAGGAATAGCGGCGCATAGGCAATACCGGGAATCGGCGCAAGCATGGCGACGATCGGCAGCGTGTAGTCTTCGGCGCGCTTCGACCGGCCCATGGCAATGCCGATCAGCACGCCGATCGCCGCGGCAATCGCAAAGCCCGCGAGCAGCCGCAGGATCGTCTCGAACGCGTGATGGGGCAGGATGCCTGCAACGGTGAGTTGCCAGAAAGCGGTGGCAATGTCGCCGAGCGTCGGAAACAGCTTGCTCGGGAACGACCCGCTGCGCGCCACGATCTCCCAGATGATGCCGACCACGACAAACGGCAACGCGTTGCGCGCAAGGCTGCGCAAAGCCTGCCCGGCGGATGTGGCAGACGTGACTGGAGCCGCGGACGCTGCCTGAACGGCATCGGTCATGGCAATCCGAACGTTTCCTACCCGATCCGGCGCGTTGCTTTGAACTTCTGTCGTGCGCCGGATGAAGAGAGGATATTCGTCTGCGCGCGATCAAACAACCGCCGGGATGACTTGCCGCATCCTTTCATTCGGCGGTCGCACCGCCGGGTATCACATGGTGAAAGAAACCTGGCGAGAAACCCGCGATGTTGCTTTCGCGTTAGCGGCTCAATGTTGGCGGCGCGTTGGCAGCGGCGCACCACCGAACCGGCTGTGCATGATCGTCGTCGCACCATCTTCGCAGGTGCAACATCCCGCACCAGTAGCGTGAACGCGTGCCATGCACATTCTTGCCCACTCCGCAGCGTTCAAAAACAAGGCAGGCAGGATCATAAGATCGCTGGACGCGAGACCGGGAAGGCGCGCTATAATCTTCGTGACGGCACAACAAACAAGACGCTGAAGCGTCGCCGCCTTGAGGAAATGCCAATCAGACGCATCGACCGCAAATCATGCGGCAAATGCGCATCATAGGGAGGGTTGCATGAAGGTCTCTCGCCGCACTGCCATCAAGGGCGCGCTCGCCGCCGGCGTCAGCACGCAGGTCGTCAAAATTCCTGCAGCGGTCGCGCAGGCCGCGCCGATCCAGGTCGGCTTCCTCACCGTCAAGACCGGTCCGCTCGCCTCCGGCGGCATACAGATGGAGCAGGGTCTCACCGCCTTCTTCAGGGAAAAAAACTACACACTCGCCGGCCGCAAGGTTGAGGTGCATACCGGCGACACCGGCGGCAATCCGGCGCAGACGCGCACCAAGACGCAGGAGCTGGTGGAGCGCCTGAAGGTCAACGTGCTGATCGGTCCGCTGGCCGCATTCGAAGCGCTCGCGATCGACGATTACATCCGCTCGACGCAAACGCCGATCCTCACGGTTGCTGGCGCCGAAGACATGACACAGCGCAAGGCCAATCCCTGGCTGGTGCGGCCGAGTTCGACCTCGGCGCAACCGAGCCATCCGGTCGGCGATTACGCGGCCAAGGACATGAAGCTGAAGCGCGTCGCGGCAATCGCCGACGACTTCGCCTTCGGTCACGAGAATGTCGGCGGCTTCCTGCGCGCCTTCGAGGACGCCGGCGGCAAGGTTGTGCAGAAGCTGTTCACGCCGCTGAATGCACCGGATTACGGCACCTATATCTCGCAGCTCAAGCCGGATCTCGACGGCGTCTATACCGGGCATGCCGGCTCGAACGGCTTCAAGTTCATCAAGCAGCTGCGCGAATACGGCAACAAGTCGCAAATCCTTGGTGGCTTCACGCCGGTGGACGAGTCGCTGCTGCAGCAGATGGGGGACGACGCGCTCGGCGCCATCACCGGAAACTGGTATTCGGCGCAACTGGACAATCCGATCAACAAGCGCTTCGTCGCCGCGATCCAGAAGGACTACAAGGTCGATCCGGGCGTCTATGCGGCCGAAACCTATCTCTGCGGCGAGGTGCTGGAAGAAGCACTGAAGCAGGTGAACGGCAATATCGAGGACAAGAACAACTTCATGAAGGCGCTGAAGGGCGTCAACCTCAAGGAATCGCTGCGCGGCCCGATGCATTTCGACGAATACGGCAACGTGGTCGGTAACCTCTATATTCGCAAGGTCGAGCGCAAGGACGGCAAGCTCGTCAATGCTGTGGTCAAGACCTATCCGGATGTCAGCCAGTTCTGGACCTACAAGCCAGAGGAGTTCCTGAAGCAGCCAGTCTATTCGCGCGACTTCCCGCCGGCGAAGAATCTGGAGAACTGATTTCTGCTCTTCACCTCCCCCTGAACGGGGGAGGTCGATTGCCTCGCGATAGCGAGACAATCGGGTGGGGGTCTATTCTGCAATGACCCCCTCCCCCTCCTTCCCCCGTTCAGGGGAAGGGAGTCAAAGGGCGGGGCAAGCTTCACACAATGCAATTCTGGATCATTCAAACGCTGAACTCGGTCGCGTTCGGCGGCCTTTTGTTCCTGCTATCGTCCGGCTTCTCGCTGATCTTCGGGCTGATGCGCATTCCGAATCTGGCGCATGGCGCGTTCTTCATGCTGGGGGCTTATTTCGGCTACACGCTGCTTTCGCTGAAATTCAATTTCTGGCTCGCAGCGATCGGCGCCGGCCTCGGGGTCGGCCTGGTCGGCATTATCCTCGAACGCTTCATCCTGCGGCAATTGCCCGGCAACGCGCAGGGCCAGGTGCTGGTGACGCTCGGGCTGTCATTCATCATCGCCGATCTGTGCCTTCTGATCTGGACCGGCGATCCGATGCCTTTGCCGGCGCCGGCGGAGTTGCGTCCGCCACTGCGTTACTTCGGGCTCGCCTTCCCGACCTACCGGCTGGTCGTGCTGGGCCTCGCACTTGTTGCTGCGGTTGGGCTCTACATCCTGATGGAGCGGACCCGCATCGGCGCGATGATCCGCGCCGGCGTCGACGACATGGAGATGGCGCGCGGCGTCGGTATTCCGGTCGGCCGGCTGTTCACCATGGTGTTCCTGCTCGGTGCGGCGCTGGCGGGGACCGGTGGCGTGCTCGGCGGACCGATCCTCAATGCCTATCCCGGACTTGATGCGGACATGCTGCCGCTGGCGCTGATCGTGGTGATCCTCGGCGGCGCCGGCTCGCTGCTCGGCGCCTTCGTCGGCAGCTTCGTGGTCGGCTTCCTCTACAATTTCGGGATCGCGCTCGTTCCCGACCTCGCCTATTTCGTGCTGTTCCTGCCGATGGTGCTGGTGCTCGTCTTCCTGCCGCAAGGCCTGTTCGGACGGGTGCAGATGTGAGCCGCGGCAATCTCATCGCACTTGTGGTCGCAACCATTCTGCTGATCGCACTGCCGCGCATCATCACGCATGAATTCTACATCAACATGGCGACTCAGTGTCTGATCTTCGCGGTCCTCGCTCTGAGCCTGAACCTGATGCTCGGCTTCGGTGGCATGGTGTCGCTCGGTCATGCCGCCTATATCGGCGTGGCCGGCTATACCTGCATCCTGCTCACGGTCGCCGGGTGGGATCCGCTGCTCGCCGCGATCGCCGCACTGGCCTTGTCCACGGTATGCGCGGGTATATTCGGAATGCTGTCGCTGCGTGCGCCGGGGCTTGGCTTCCTGATGATCACCCTGGCGCTCGGCCAGATCGTCTGGGGCATCGCCTATCGCGCGAATACGCTGACCGGCGGCGACAACGGCATCAGCCTGCCGGCGCGGCCGAAGCCCTTCGGCTTCGACATCACGAGCGCACCGGCTTTTTATTATTTCACGCTGATCGTATTTGCATTCGCGCTGTTCGGCATGTGGCGCTTCGCCCGCTCGCCGTTCGGCGCAAGCTTGATGGGCACGCGCGACCAGCCGCGCCGCATGCGCATGCTGGGTCACAACGTGTGGATGGTGCAGTGGCTGACCTTCGTGATCGCCGGCTTCTGGGGATCGGTGGGCGGACTGATGTTCGTCTACTACAACGTGTTCCTGTCACCACATGCATTGACCCTGCAGCAATCCGCCGAAATCCTGCTGATGTCGATCCTCGGCGGCGCATCGTCGCTGACCGGTCCGATCGTCGGCGCAATCATCATCACGCTCATCAAGAACGTCGCCTCGACCTATGTCGAGCGCTGGAACACCCTGCTCGGCGCGATCTTCATTGCGGTGATCATCTTCATGCCGCTTGGACTGGTACCCGGATTCCGCGCGCTATGGCTGCGCTTCTCCAACCGCAACAAGCCGAAGACGCCTTCGCCCGCTGCGGAGCCCGCGGAATGACTCCCGCGCTCGCCATCGATGGGCTGAGCAAGCGGTTCGGCGGCCTGCCCGCGACCCGGAATGTGTCGCTGAAGGTCATGCCCGGCGAGCGCCGGCTGATCATCGGCCCGAACGGAGCCGGCAAGACCACGCTTTTCAATCTGATCACCGGCGATCTCACCGCCGATTCCGGATCGGTGAAGCTGTTCGGGCATGAACTGCTGGGCATACCGACGGAAAAGCGCGTGCATCTCGGTCTCGCCCGCACCTATCAGATTCTGACGCTGTTCCCGAAGGAGACGCTCCTCCACAACGTCAAGCTCGCACTGCTGGGTCTCGATCCGGTGCGCTGGAATCCGTGGACGGTGCTGTCGGCGCGCACGGCGATGACGGAGGCGGCTCACGCGGCGCTGGCCCAGGTCGGACTTCGCGGCAGCGCCGAGCGGATCGTTTCGGAAACCTCGTATGGCGAATTGCGGCGGCTCGAATTCGCGATGGCGCTGGCACAAAAGCCGAAGGTGCTGCTGCTCGACGAGCCGCTGGCGGGATTGTCGCAGGAAGAACGCAAGACGCTGAGCGCGTTGCTGAAGACCATTCCGCGCGACGTCACCATCGTCATGATCGAACACGACATGGACACGGCCCTGGAATTCGCCGAGCGCATCACGCTCCTGCATTATGGCGAGGTGATCGTGGAAGGCAGCCGCGCCGAGGTGGTGGCCGATCCGCGTACGCGGGAGGTCTATCTTGGCGACTGATCCGGCCGCGCAGGCGCTCACGATCTCGGGGATCGACGCCTATTACGGCAACAGTCACGTGCTGCACGGCGTCAGCTTTGCGCTGAAAGAGGGTCATTTGCTTGGCCTGCTTGGCCGCAATGGCGCCGGCAAGACCACCTGCATGTCATCGATCATGGGCTTCCTGAAGCCGCGGCGCGGTTCGATCACGCTGTTCGGCGAAGAGATTGCGGGACTGGCCTCCGAAACGATCGCGCACCGGGGTATCGGCCTCGTGCCGCAGGGCCGGCGGGTCTTCAAGTCGCTGACCGTTCGCGAAAATCTGAGCGTCGCCGAACAGCGCCGCAAGCGCACCGACGGCCGCCCGGCCTGGACCTTCGAGCGCGTCTACGACCTGTTCCCGCGGCTGCGGGAACGCCAGCAGCAGATTGCCGGTTCGCTCTCCGGCGGCGAGCAGCAGATGCTGGCGATTGCACGCGCGCTGATGGGCAATCCGCGCGTCCTGCTGATGGACGAGCCATCGGAGGGACTGGCCCCGCAGATCGTCGCCGAGGTCGGACGCACCATTGCGCTGCTGAAGTCCGAGGGGCTGTCGATTATCCTGGTCGAGCAGAATATCAAGCTGACGCTCGAACTCGCGGACGAGGTCGTGATCATCAATACCGGGCGCATCGCCTTCGACGGATCCGCGGAAGCGGTGAAGCGTGACCACGATCTGGTTGCGCAGCAGCTCGGCGTGTTCTGACCGCTGTGGCTTGCGGGCGTGCGAGCGCTGTCCGGGCAGAATCCCGCATCTCGGGACTGCCGCTAAAACGAAGAAAATTTTCGATTTCAACAGCTTAGGGAAATGGTGCCCAGGGGCGGGATCGAACCACCGACACTGCGATTTTCAGTCGCATGCTCTACCAACTGAGCTACCTGGGCGCCGGGTCCCCGAACGGGGGGCCTTGGTCAGAGCGCCGCGTTATAGAGGCCGGGTCCGGCCCTGTCCAGCATCGCGAGCGGGTGAAGCCGTCCGCTCCGGGCAGAAGGAACGCCGGCGCTCAATCCTCCGCCTCGCCGTCGCGATCGCGCGGCCGGTCCGGATCGTCGTCGGTCTCGCGAACCGGGATCGCGTAGACGCCGCTCAGCCACCGGTTCAGGTCGACGTCGCCGCAGCGTCGCGAGCAGAACGGCCGGAAAGCGTCGAGCGAGGGCTTGCCGCAGATCGGGCAGGGCTTGTCGGGGGCGAGCGGCGGACTGGTCATCGGTCTACATCTAGGGGGCGGGCGGAAACGATGGAAGAGACGGATCGGTGTCCGCTCAGTCGCGCGGAACCCCCTCCCCGGTTTCGTCCGCGGCTGCGGCGGGGTCCGTGAGCGAGCCATGCCCGACGCCGACCCGCTGGCCCGGACCTGCAGCGGTGGCGATGCCGGCGTGTCCGCTCGCGGCATCCCAGCCGCGCAGCTCCGTCTTCAGCACCTTGCCGTAATTGTTCTTCGGCAACGCATCCACGAACACGTAATCGCGCGGGCGCTTGAAACGCGCAATCGCATTCAGGCAAAGCGTGTCGAGGTCGGCGCGGTCGGCCTCGCCCACCACATAGGCCACGACCACCTCGCCCCATTCGCGATCGGAGCGGCCGATCACCGAAACCTCGCGCACACCCGGATGGCGCAACAACACCTCTTCCACCTCGCGCGGATAGATGTTGGAGCCGCCGGAAATGATGAGATCCTTGGAGCGATCCTTCAGGAACAGATAGCCGTCGGCATCGACCGTGCCGACATCGCCGGTATGCAGGAAGCCCTCGCGCAGCGCCGCCGCGCTCGCCTCCTCGTTTTGCCAATAGCCGGCCATCACGGTCTCGCCGCGGCACAGGATTTCACCGGGCACGCCCTCCGGGAAAGCCAGGCCCTTTTCGTTCAGGATGGCCAGTTCGATACAGGCAAACGGCCGGCCGGCGGATTCGAGCCGCTCGCGCCAGTGCGGACGCCAGTGCTCGGCGATGTCGGCCTTCGACAGCACGGTGATCGTCATCGGGCTTTCGCCCTGCCCGTAGATTTGCGCAAAGCGCGGGCCGAAGCGGTCGAGCGCGCGCAGCGTGTCCTCGACATACATCGGTGCACCGCCCCAGACGATGGTGCGGATATGGTCGGCGCGGCAGTCGCCCGGATGGTCGACCAGCCGCTTCACCATGGTGGGTGCGGCGAACATCGATGTCCGCGGCCATGCCTCGATCAGCGCGAAGATCTCACCGGCATCGAAGCCGCCGGATTCCGGCACCACATTGATGCCCGCGCGCATGACATAAGGGATCATGTAGAGACCGGAGCCATGGCTCATCGGCGCGGCATGCAGCAGCGGATCGCCGGGCGAGGTGCGGTCAACCTCGTCGACATAGGCTTCCGCCATCGCCGCAAGATTGCGATGCGTGAGCATCGCGCCTTTCGGCCGGCCGGTGGTCCCCGACGTATAGAACAGCCAGGCAAGGTCGTGCGGTTCGCGTGGTGTCAGGGGCGAAGGATCGGCAGCAAGCAGCGACTCGAACGAGCGACCGCCGAACACCACGATGTGTTCGAGCGACGGCGGGGCATGCGCCTCGACCACGGTCGCAAGGTCGGGCGACACGAATGCGGCCCGCGCGCCCGAATGTTCGAGAATGTAGTTCAGTTCGGCGCCGTGCAGCCTGGCATTGGCCGGCACACCGACCAGGCCGGCATGCCAGATGGCATAGAGCGCCGTGACGTAGTCCGGTGTGTTGCCGGCGACGATGGCGACGCGGTCGCCTTCTGCGAGCCCGAAATCGCCGCGCAACGACGACGCCAGCCGCGCAACCCGCGCGGCCAGTCCGGCGTAATTGTGCAGAACGCCGGCGCCAATGCCGATCGCCGGACGGTTAGGGTAGCTGTCCGCGGATATTTCGAGATGCTGCGCGAGATTCATCGCTCTCTGTCAGTCCGTGGCGTGAACCCTGGACATCCATACTCACACTGGATCGTGGCTGGATTCCGGGCGCGCAATCTGTGAACGGCGGCGCTGGCGCAGCAACGTTTACGCTGCGCCGGGTCGGAAGATTAGGTGTTGAGCCAACCGAAATGGATCGGGAAGCCCTCGCCCTGCAACAAGGCCAGGGTCTCGTAGAGCGGCAGCCCCACCACATTGGTATAGGAGCCGACAAGCTTCACCACGAAGGCGCCGGCCAGTCCCTGGATGGCGTAACCGCCGGCCTTGCCGCGCCATTCCCCCGAAGCGAGATAGGCCTCGATATCCTCGCCGGTCAGCCGCTTGAACCGCACCCGCGTCTCGACCATGCGCTGGCGGAAACTTTCATTCGGCGTGACCATGCAGACAGAGGTATGGACGCGGTGGTTGCGTCCCGAGAGAAGCCGCAGGCATTGCCCGGCCTCGTCGAGAAGTTCCGCCTTTGGCAGGATACGGCGCCCAACGGCCACCACCGTATCGGCGGCAATGATATAGGCGCCGCGCAATTCCTCGTTCAGCCGCACCGCTTCCAGCGCCGCTTCCGCCTTGGCCCGGGCAAGCCGGGTGGCGCAGGCGCGGGGCAGTTCGCCCTTGAAGGGGATTTCATCGACATCGGCAGGCTGCAGGGCGTCCGGCTCGATGCCGGCCTGATTGATCAGGGTGAGCCTGCGGGGCGAACCGGAAGCGAGGACGAGTTTGGGCCGGCCGATCATGTGTGGTGCGCGGTTCGTGACTGCCGGGCGGACGCGCGCGGCGCGCCTGAAATGGGGCGCAAGACCTAACGGAATCGCGGGCGTTTCACAACCATACAGGGGTCTTGGCGCGGCGCTGGCCACACTCTCTTTTTTACCTCCCCCTGGAGGGGGAGGTCGACTGCCGTCGCCATAAGCGCGTTCACGCGCGCCTTCGACGCGCTATGGCGAGGGCAGTCGGGTGGAGGTCATTACTACAAGCCGACCCCTCCCTGTCCTTCTTCACTCTCGCTCAGTCGGACGACCCTCCCCTTTCAGGGGAGGGATAGGAAGTGACAAATCCCTCTATGACGGCAATCAGCTCAATCCCCCACCCGCGCCGGGCCGCCAAACCTGGCCCTGATCTTGTCCATGAGCTGGTCGCGCACCGTCCGGTAGGCGTCGAGCTTCTGCTCCCGGGTATCGCCGATATCGCTCGGATCGGACGTCGGCCAGTATTCCACGTCCGCGGCGATCGTCCGGGTCAGCTCCAGCGCCTTGTGATGGGCCTCCGGAGACAGCGTAACGATCAGGTCGAAATTCAGCCCCTCCCAGTCCTCGAGCTGTTCGAAGGTCTGCGGCTTGTGTTTGGATATATCGAGACCGATCTCGTCCATCACCGCAATGGCGAACGGATCGGGCTCGCCGGGTTTCACTCCGGCGGAACCGGTATACATGTTCTTGCCGAACAGATGCCGGAACAGCCCCATCGCCATCGGCGAACGAATCGAATTCAGGCCGCAGGCGAACAAGACCGACTGCGGTCGCTTCCCGGGCTGCATCGCGCAATCAGCCCTTCCAGTGCAGGACGCAGATCAGCGTGAACAGGCGGCGCGCGGTGGCGAAATCCATCGCTACCTTGCCGTCAAGCCGCTCCTGCAGAATTTTCGAGCCTTCGTCATGCAGGCCGCGGCGGCCCATGTCGATTGCCTCGATCCGGTCCGGCGTCGCGGTCCGGATCGCCGCATAATAGCTGTCGCAGACCATGAAATAGTCGCGCACGATTTTGCGCAGCGGGGACAGCGACAGCAGATGGGCGACCACCGGCGTGCCATCCGGCCTGCGGATATCGAAGACCAGCCGGTTCTCGGCCATGCTGAGATGCAGGGCGAAGGCGCCCGGCTCCTGATCGACCGGCTGGAACACGTTTTCCTCGACCAGGTCGTAGATCGCGACCGCACGCTCGTGCTCGATATCGGGTCCCGACCGCCCGATCGATTCCTCGTCGAGCGTCACGGCCACGAGCTTCGATGCGGAGGGCGCGTCGGTCATCGCCGGTTCAACCGTATCGCGACCGAGCGCGCATGCGCGCCGAGTCCTTCCGCCTCACCGAGCGCGATTGCGGCAGGGCCGAGTGCGGCAAGCTGATCCGGCCCGCATTTCAGGATCGAGGTGCGCTTGACGAAATCGAGCACGCTCAGACCCGACGAGAACCGCGCCGACCGCGCCGTCGGCAGCACGTGGTTGGAGCCGCCGACATAATCGCCGATCGCTTCCGGCGTATAGCCGCCGACAAAGATCGCACCGGCATTGCGGATTTTTCCGATCAGGCTTTCGGGATCGGCGGCGATCAGTTCGAGATGCTCCGGCGCCAGCGCGTCGACCAGCGGGACTGCTTCCTCGAGATCGCGGGTGATGATGGTGGCGCCGTAATCGCGCCAGGAGGCGCCGGCAATCTGCGCACGCGGCAGCGTCTTGAGCTGCGAAGCGACAGCGGCTTCCACATCGTCGGCGAGCCGCGCATCGCTGGTGATCAGGATCGACTGCGCCGCCTCGTCATGCTCGGCCTGGGCCAGGAGGTCGGCCGCGATCCAGTCCGGATTGGCGGTCCCGTCGGCGAGCACCAGCACCTCGGACGGGCCCGCGATCATGTCGATGCCGACCTTGCCGAAGACCTGGCGCTTCGCCGCCGCCACATAGGCATTGCCCGGGCCGACGATCTTCGACACCGGCTTCATCGTCTGCGTGCCATAGGCCAGTGCCGCCACCGCCTGCGCACCGCCGACGCGATAGATTTCGTCGACGCCGCCGAGTTTCGCGGCCGCCAGCACCAACGGATTGATGACGCCATCCGGCGCCGGCACCACCATCACGATCCGCGGCACGCCGGCGACCTTGGCCGGCACCGCATTCATCAGCACCGACGACGGATAGGCCGCAGTCCCACCCGGCACGTACAGCCCGACCGCCTCGATCGCAGTCCAGCGATGCCCGAGTTCGACACCCAGCGCATCGGTGAAGCGATCGTCCTTCGGCTTCTGGCGCAGGTGAAATGCCTCGATACGCTCACGCGCGAGCTTCAGCGCATCCAGCGCCCGCGGATCGCAGGCCTGTTCGGCTTCGTCGATTTCGGCCGCGCTGACCCGCAGCCCGATTTTGCCCAGATCGACCCGGTCGAACTTCAGCGACAGATCAATCAGCGCCGCGTCGCCCCGCGCCGCCACGTCCGCCACGATCTCGCGGACGGCGACATCCACGTCGACGGAGGCCTCCCGCTTGGTAGCGAGAAAGTCCTCAAAACGCTTGGCAAAGTCGGGGCTGCGGCTGTCGAGGCGGATTGGCATGAAATCGTGATGGCGCGCGGAACCGGGCACGTCAACACCCGGAATTGCCCCTGGCCGATGAAAGCCGGATAATGCGGCATGCCCCCTGCCGGTACCCTGCGTCCGGTCCTCGGCGACCAGATTTCCGACGGCCGGCTCTCCTCCCTGATCGATCTGGACCCAGCCCGGGATGTGGTGCTGTTCGCGGAGGTCCGCGAGGAGGCGACCTATGTCCCGCACCATCGCCAGAAGATCGCGCTGGTCTTTGCTGGCATGCGCGGCTTTGCGGAGCGGCTTCGGGCAAGCGGTGTCCGGGTGCGCTATGTCCGGCTCGACGATCCGGACAACACGCATACGCTGGCAGGCGAAATCGCCCGCGCCTCGGACGCCGAGGGCTTGTGGCAGGTGGTGATGACCGAGCCCGGCGAGTGGCGGCTGAAGGAGGCATTCGACGCGCTGGCCAAGGATTCCGCGCTTCGACTGGAGGTCCGGGAGGACGACCGCTTCCTGTGTTCGCACGGCGCTTTTCGCGACTGGGCGCGGGGCAAACAGACGCTGCGGATGGAGCATTTCTACCGCCACATGCGGCAACGCACCGGCCTCCTGATGGACGGGAGCGAACCCTGCGGCGGGCGCTGGAATTTCGACACCGAGAACCGCAAGCGGCTGCCGAAATCGGTTGATGCGCCGGCGCGGCGCTTCATCGTTCCGAATACGGTCGCACGCGAGGCACTCGATGATGTCGCGCGCTGGTTTCCCGACGGCTTCGGTTCGATCGACAGCTTCGCCTATCCCACCGAACCGCAGGACGCGGAACGGCTGTTGGCCTTCTTCCTGGAGAATATTCTGCCCGGATTCGGCGATTACCAGGACGCGATGGCGAGGGGCGAGCCATGGCTCTGGCATTCGGTGCTGTCGACCAGCATCAATCTCGGCCTGCTCGATCCGATGGATGTCTGCCGCCGCGCGGAAGCGCGATATCGCGAGGGATCAGCCCCGCTGAATGCCGTCGAAGGCTTCGTACGGCAGATCCTCGGCTGGCGCGAATTCGTCCGCGGCATCTACTGGCTGCGGATGCCGGAATACAAGAAGCGCAATGCGCTGAATGCCGACCGCCGCCTGCCGTGGTTCTACTGGTCCGGCGAAATCGACATGGCCTGCATCCGCGACGTGGTGGCGACCACGCGCGACAACGCCTATGCGCATCACATCCAGCGCCTGATGGTGACCGGTAACTTCGCGATGCTGCTTGGCGTCCATCCCGACCCGATCAACGAATGGTACATGGCGGTCTATGCCGATGCGTATGAATGGGTCGAGTTGCCGAACACCCATGGCATGGCGACATTCGCCGATGGCGGCATCGTCGGCTCCAAGCCCTATGCCGCATCGGGCGCCTACATCAACCGGATGAGCGACTATTGCGGCACCTGCCGCTACGACGTGAAGAAACGGATCGGCGATGACGCCTGCCCGTTCAACGCGCTCTATTGGGATTTTCTCGATAGCAACCGCAAGGTGCTGTCAGGCAACATCCGCATGGCGATGCCCTACAAGTCGCTCGAGCGTATGAACGCCTCCGACCGCGAGGACATCCGCGTCCAGGCCGAGACATGGCGCGAGCGCTTCGGCGCGACGCCGCTCTGACGCGGCGCCGCCGGGGCGATCAGGCAACCGCCTGATCGCGGATCGCGACCGCGGCTTCCAGATCCACCGATACCAGCTGCGACACGCCGCGCTCGGCCATGGTCACGCCGTAGAGCCGGTTCATCCGCGCCATGGTGATCGGGTTATGCGTGATGATGACGAAGCGCGTCTCGGTCGAACGCGTCATCTCATCGAGCAGATCGCAGAACCGCTCCACATTGTGGTCGTCGAGCGGCGCGTCCACTTCGTCCAGCACGCAGATCGGCGCCGGATTGGTAAGGAACACCGCGAAGATCAGCGCCATCGCGGTCAGCGCCTGCTCGCCGCCGGACAGAAGCGACAGCGACTGCGGCTTCTTGCCGGGCGGCTTCGCCATCACTTCGAGCCCGGCCTCCAGCGGATCGTCGCTTTCGATCAATTGCAGTTCGGCCTCGCCACCGCCGAACAGCTGGGTGAACAGATGCTTGAAGTGTCCGTTCACCACTTCGAACGAGGCGATCAGCCGTTCACGCGCTTCCTTGTTGAGATTCTGAATGCCCTGCCGCAGCCGCTTGATGGCCTCGACCAGATCGTCGCGCTCGGTGACGAGCGAGGTGTGCTGGGTCTCGACCTCGGTCAGTTCCTCTTCGGCGCGCAGGTTGACGGCGCCGAGCCGCTCGCGCTCCCGCCGCAGTTTTTCGAGATCGCTCTCGACCTCGGCGACATCGGGCAGCGTCGCGCCTTCCGCGATTTCGGCCATGGCTGCGACGCCCTGCGGCTCGACTTCGAGCATCTCGCGGATTTCGTGCTCGACATCGGTGAGCCTGCGGCGCGCGCCCTCGCCGCGCTCCTCGGAACGGCCAAGTTGCTCGCGCGCGGTGCTGAGCGCTTCGAGCGCAGCACGCGCGGCGCTGTTCGCAGCCGATGCGGCGCTCTCGCCCTCAGCCAGCCGGTCGCTGGCCTCGCGCTTCGCTTCCTCGGCGATCTGCACCTCTTCAAGCAACGCGACCCGCTTCTCCTCGAACAGCCGCGGCGCGTCGACCAGGCTGTCGCGTTCGGTCGTGGCCTCCCCGAGCCTCGTCTCGAGCGCTGCGATCTGCTTGGCGGTACGCTCCTGCGTATCGATCCAGGATTGCTGCTCGCCGGCAATCGCCTCCAGCCGCTTTTTCGCGATCTCGGCTTCGCGGGTCAGCGCTTGCGCTTCCGCGCGCAATTCCGCGGCACCGACCCGGCGGGCTGAGATCTGGTTGCGGATCTCTTCCAGCCGGGCCTCCAGTTCCGCGGTCGGCTGCAATTCGGACAGCGCCTGCTGCGCCTGCGCCTGAGCGGCGGCGGCCTCGTCGCGATTGGCACCAAGACGTGTCTGCGCCTCGGTCAATGCCGCCCGGCGGGTGGTGATGTGGGTGAGATCGCGTTCGGCGGCGGCATGGCGCTCGCGCGCTTCATTGGCGGCACGTTGCAACTCGCGCCAGCGGTTGCGCGCTTCGGTCTCGGCGGCATTGGCGGAGGCCACTTCCTGCTCGGCCTTGGCCACGATCTCGCGCTTGGCTTCGGCATGCGCACGCGCGGAATCGAGCTCGGCCTCGATTTCTGCCAGGCGATTGCGTTCGGCGAGGCGGCGCGCCGCGCCGGTGGGGGCATTGGCTGCGACTGCAAATCCGTCCCAGCGCCACAGATCGCCCTCGCGCGACACCAGCCGCTGGCCGGGCTTCAGCAGCGGCACGAAGCGATCGGCCTCGGCCCGTTCCACGAGCCCGATCTGGCGCAGGCGGCGATCCAGTTCGGCCGGCGCGGTCACGTGACTGGTGAGCGGCTCAACTCCCTCGGGGAGAACAGGATCGGTCGGATCGACGATGGCGCCGGCCCAGCGCATCGGCGAGCGCGGATCGGCCGGCGCTTCCAGATCGTCACCCAGCGCCGCGCCGAGCGCGGTCTCGTACCCCTTCTCGACATTGAGATTGTCGATCACCGATGGCCACAGGCTGCCCGAGTCGACGTGAAGCACCTTGCGCAGCGTGCGGGCTTCGGTTTCGAGCCGTCCGGCGCGGCGTTCGGCCTCGGCGAGTGGCTTGCGTTCGACATCGAGCGCCTGACGCGCAGCGGAATGCGCGGCCTCGGCGCGCAAGGCCGCGGCTTCGCCCTCACCCACCGCTTCCTGCGCGGCTTCGACCGCATACAACAGCGCATCAAGATCGGGACCGCCTTCGTTCGCGGCGTCGATCCGCGCAAATTCGGCGACCACATCGGCGATGTCGCGCTCAAGCCGCGTCAGCCGTTCGGTCTGCTCGCGGGCCGCCCGCTCAAGCGTATTGCGGCGCGCGGTCAGGTCGGCGAGCGCACCGGTCGCCTCGCTGAAATTCTTCTCCGACTCGGCGAGCTGCGCATCGGCTTCCGCCACGCGCTCGTCGGCATTGAGACGCTTGCTTTCGCCAGCCTCCAGATCGCGCCGCAGCGTTGCGGCCTCTTCGGTCAGCCGAGCCAGTGCAGTTTCCGAATCCACCGCAAGCTGGCGCTCGCGGGCGATGTCGTCGTTGAATTGCAGCAGCCGCTGCGCCAGTTCGGCGAGGCGCTCCTTGGCGCGCACTTCCTCGCGGTCGAGGGTTTCGCGCGCGGCCACCAGCCGCTGCAAGGCGGCGCTGGAGCGAGCTTCGGCTTCGCGCAACGGCGGCAAGGCCGCGGCAGCCTCTTCCTGCGCCTTGCTGGCTTGCGTCTGTGCCAGCGTGGCAGCCGCCACCACGCGGACGCCTTCGTCGCGCGCCTGATCGGCTGCGGCCAGTTCGGTATTGGCATTCAGCCAGCGCAGATGGAACAGCGTGGCTTCCTGCTTGCGCACCTGCGCCGACACATTGCGATAGCGAATCGCCTGCCGGGCCTGGCGCTTCAGCGCTTCCATCTGCGAGGCAAGCTGCCCGATCACGTCTTCCAGGCGCTGTAAATTCTGCTCGGCGGCCCGCAGCCGCAATTCGGCTTCGTGCCGGCGCGCATGCAGACCGGAAATGCCGGCGGCCTCTTCCAGCACGCGGCGGCGCTGCTCGGGCTTGGCCTGGATGATCTCGCCGATCCGGCCCTGATGCACCAAGGCCGGCGACCGCGCGCCGGTGGAGGCATCGGCAAACAGGATCTGCACGTCGCGGGCGCGCACCTCGCGGCCATTGATGCGATAGGTCGAGCCCTGGTCGCGCTCGATCCGCCGCGCCACCTCGATCATGTCGACGTCCATATAGGCCTGCGGCGCCAGCCGCGACGAATTGTCGATCGCCATCGACACTTCGGCATTGTTGCGCGCGGGCCGGTTGCCGGAACCGGCGAAGATCACCTGGTCCATGTCGGTGGCGCGCATGGATTTGTAGGAATTCTCGCCCATCACCCAGCGCAGCGCCTCGACAAGGTTCGACTTGCCGCAACCGTTCGGCCCGACCACGCCGGTGAGGCCGGGTTCGATCAGGAAATCGGTGGGCTCGACGAAGGACTTGAAACCGGTCAACCGCAGTCGCGTCAGCTTCATTGCTGGACTTCTTCTTTCCGTGCCAGCGCCCCATAGGACGCTTCATTCAGAACCGGGGGCGAATCGCTAGAGGTGCGCCCCTTAAGGAGGCCGGAGAATGGGGACGCCTTGTGCCAAGGGCAAGGCGAAAACCGCGTTTCCCCCAAGTGGCTGGAATCGCGGAAAAATCAGTATTGACAGGGAAATTTGGGAGTGTGCCGGTCGAATTTCGGACCCCGGACGCAGCTCGCGACCGCGCGGGATAGCCCGGACCCTGCTTGGCCTCAGGCAGGCGACCCGGCGGCACCCCGTACCGGTCGGCTAACCCGGACGGGCGGGGGCGGCCAAGCGGGAACTCATCCCTCGGCTGACCGTTGACCGAGCGCCTCGTACAGCGGCCCCTTTCCTGATGCACGTCCTATTGCGCAAGCTTTCCGCGCTTCACACCATCTCCGACGAAGAAGCCGCGGCGCTGCTCGCGGCGATTTCCCATACCCGCGACATCAAGCGGGGCGACGATATCGCAGAGGATGGAAGCGAACCCAAACACTCGACCGTGGTCATCGAAGGGATCGCCTGCCGATACAAACAGTTTCACGACGGGCGCCGGCAGATCCTGAGTTTCCAATATCCCGGCGATATCACCGACCTTTACAGCTACGTGCTGAAGAAGCTCGACCATGCTGTCGGTGCCCTGACGCATTGCAGGGTGTCGCACATCCCGCATACGGCCATTCAGACACTGTGCGAACAATACCCGAACCTCGCTTACGCATTATGGCGTGACACGCTGGTCGACACGTCCAAGCTGCATGCGTCCATTGCCAGCCTTGGCGTGCGGAGTTCGAAGGAACGGCTAGCCCACTTCCTGGCGGAACAGCATGTGCGGATGGCCGCGATCGGCCTTGTCGAACTCGGGCAAAGTGCGAGCTTCGGCATTACCCAATCCGACCTTGCGGATGCAACTGGCCTGTCGCTGGTGCACGTCAACAAAACGCTCAAGAAGCTGAAAGACGAAGGGCTTGTGAGCTGGAACCGCCACCGCCTCACAATATTGAACTGGGACGGGCTCAAGGAAGCGGCCTTATTCGACGAGACGTATCTGCATTTCAAACATGCCAGCATCGGACAACATAACCTTCCAGACCGTTAGAGTGCATGTCGAAGGGCAGACGGAGGGGAGGCTTGTGTTCTTCAACGGCGCGCTGGTCGCGGTACTGGTCAAACTCGACGCGACGCACGACGACCTGGAGGGACGGTGGTACGCCGAAGCTGCGTTCAACAGCCTGGAGCGGATGGAGGAACGTACATTTCAGACACTGGACGAGGTGGCGGAGTGGATTGGCCGATGGATCCGGGAATGATTTGCGCCGGCTTGTCAGCAGAAACGGCTGCCTGTCTTGTGCGTCATCCGGCAAACGTGCGCGGTTGTCGCATTCACTGCTTCCAAATGAAAATCGCCCGCTTTCGCGGGCGATGATACAAAAACGATGATGCCGCAAGCCTGTCATAACGACAGGCTCTGCAACCGCTCTCGCGGACTAGCTCTTCAGGAACGGCTCGAGCTGCTTGTCGAGTTCGGCGATCGTCAGGGTGCCGCGGAACAGCTTGCCGTTGATGAAGAAGGTCGGCGTCGATTGCACGCCGAGCTTGTCGGCGGCATGCGTGCGCACGCTCTCGATGGCCTCCAGCACCTTCTGGTCCTTCAGGCAGGATTCGAAGCTCTCCTGCGTGAAGCCGGCCTGCTTGGCCAGCGCCAGCAGCGGCGGGATCGGGTTCTGCACCACCCAGTCCTTCTGCTTCTGGAACAGCATCTCGACCATGGCGTGATATTTGTCGTTGCCGGCGCAGCGCGCCAGCATGAAGCCCGCAGCGGCCAGCGGATCGAGCGGGAATTCGCGCAGGATGTATTTCACCTTGCCGGTGTCGATATATTTCTTCTTCAGCTCCGGATAGGTGGTGTTGTGGAAGGTGGCGCAATGACCGCAGGTCATCGAGGCATATTCGATGATGGTCACTGGCGCGTCGTCCTTGCCGACGACCACGTCGCCGAGCGGGCCGGCCTGCATCAGTTCGACCGAACTCGGGGTCTGCGCCTGCGCGGTGCCGATAAAATCGCCGACCAACGCAGATCCCCTGCCGAACGGAAGTGCGAGCACAGCCGACAACGCGGCAGACGTGGCGAGAAACTGGCGGCGGGTGATGAGCACGGAAAACTCCTGCGGCTGAACCGGCAAATTCGAAATCTGGCTATCCTGTCACGGGTCATGTGGCAATGCCGCGGCGGCGCCGCCACCGCCCGGGCGGCCGTCACTTTCCCTTGATGGCAGCGCCGAGCCGGGCCAACGCGTCTTTCAGGGCCGGATCGGCGGAGTCCGGCAAAGTTCCGGCAATGCGCTCAACCGCTTGCGGGTCGAGCGAGCGGTCCGGCCGGACCGGCGGAGGGCGCAGCGGTGCCTGCCGGATGGCGATCTTGGCAATTGCGGCAAAGCCGAAATAGCGGTTCACCCGCTCCAGGATCACGCCCGACAGATGCTGGATCTCGATCGCGGCGGGGCCCGCGACCCGGAGCACCAGCGTACCGGGTTCGGGCTGCCGCCCCTCCGGGCCGCGCGGCCACTGGATTTTCAGCGGCTCGGCATATTGCGCCACATCGTCGCCGACAATCGCCGACCACCGCACCACCAGCTCCGACGAGGCGAAGCCCTGCTTGCGGAAGGACTCAGCCAGCAGCGATCCGGCAATGTCCGGGAGCGAGCGGGCGAAGCGTCTGGGCTTGTTCAAGAATCTGGCCTTGTTCGGGCTTGTTCGGAGCCGGGGCCTCTGCCACACGGGACGGATGACGCTAGCAAACCGCAAGCCGCGGACAAAGCCCGGCCGACCAGGCGAATCCGCCGATACGGCTGCGGCGTCGCACCGGATTTCGGCGGCGGCCTTGCTCGCCTGGTATGACAGGCACCGCCGCAGATTGCCGTGGCGCGCGGAAAACGGTGAGCCGTCAGACCCTTACCGCGTCTGGCTGTCGGAAATCATGCTGCAGCAGACCACCGTGAAGGCGGTCGCGCCGTATTTCCTGCGGTTCATTCATCGCTGGCCGCAAGTCACCGATCTGGCCGCGGAAAGGCTCGAAGAAGTGCTGAAGCTCTGGGCCGGATTGGGTTACTACGCCCGTGCTCGCAATCTTCACGCCTGTGCTCGCGCAATCCTCGAAAAGCATGGCGGCCGCTTCCCGCAGACCGAGGCGGAACTGCTCACCCTCCCCGGCATCGGCGCCTATACCGCCGCGGCCATTGCCGCCATCGCCTTCGACCGCAAGGCATCGCCGGTCGACGGCAATATCGAGCGGGTCGTCACCCGCCTGTTCGCGATCGAAGAGGCCCTGCCCGCCGCCAAGCCGATCATCCGCGCACGCGCCGCCGCCCTGACGCCGGACGCGCGGCCCGGCGATTTCGCGCAGGCGATGATGGACCTCGGCGCAATGGTCTGCACGCCGAAAAACCCCGCCTGCGCGTTGTGTCCGTGGAGCGAGCCCTGTCTTGCTCGCGAGCGCGGCGATCAGGAGACCTTTCCGCGCAAGACGCCGAAAGCCGAAGGCCGGCTCCGTCGCGGCGCCGCTTTCGTTGTGATGCGCAAGGATGGCGCGCTGCTGGTTCGCACGCGGCCGGACAAGGGCCTGCTCGCGAAGATGACCGAAGTGCCGACCACGCAATGGACGCACGACTTCGACGACGCGAATGCGCTTGACGACGCCCCGTTGAACGCGACGTGGCAGCGCATAGCGGGGGTCGTGAAACACGTCTTCACGCATTTCCCGCTGGAGCTTGTCGTGTATCGCGCACACGTCGCGCAAGCGACCCGTGCACCCAGGGGCATGCGCTGGATCGCTGCCGATGAGATCGAGGGCGAAGCCTTTCCGAACGTCATGCGCAAGGTGATCGCGCATTCGCGCGCCGACACCGGCACGGTCCGGCCGCACCGAAAGTCACGCTGAGCAAGGCAGGGCGACGCGATGCCCGTTGCGTGTTCGAATGGAACCGGGATGGAACCCGGCAGGCGGTTCGGTCGTTGAAGGACAACACCAGCCGAGGTCTCCGTCGTTTGAATGGCTGGACGGGCCCACAATCGATGCCGCTATGTCAAACAACACATCGGAATCTTCGGCATTGCTGTAGCTTTCCAAGTGCCTATCTCCGGCTGCAGGCGTCATCATTCGCGCGCAGGATCACACGGTTTATGGACCCTAGGCGGAACTGCCGCGCGCATCTCCGATCCGCGCGGAGCTGGAATGCTGTCGTTGCCTCGCTCAACCAAGCGCCCGCCCAACAGGGCGCCGGTCTGAGCTGAAGCGCGCGGCAGTCTCGAATAGTATCTCCCGGGAGCAACGGATGCATCCGAATGCGCGCAGCACAACTGCGCCCGACCAGGTCGACCTTACCAACTGCGACCGCGAGCCGATCCACATTCCAGGGCGCATCCAGCCGCACGGCGTGCTGCTCGCATGCGACAGCGATCTCTCGCTGGTGCGCCGGCATTCGCTGAATGCCGTCGAGGTCTTGGCCTTGCCGTTCGAGGATATCAACGGGCGTCGACTCGAGGACGTGGTCGGCGAGGATTGCGCTCACGATCTGCGCAACGCTTTGCTGCGCTCGGCCGATCCCTCGCGCCCCGGCCTCATCCTCGGCCTGCGGTTGCCGGGGCGAGACGCCATCTTCAATGTGGCGGTGCATCAATACAAGGGTAATGCCATCGTCGAATTCGAACCTGTCGACAGCGGCAAGGCCGACGCCCCGCTGGAGATTGCGCGTGCGCTGATTGCGCGGCTCAATCAGGTGACCAAGGTCGACGATCTGTGTAACCGGACGTCACGCTATCTTCGCGGCGCGCTCGGCTACGATCGGGTCATGATCTATCGCTTCGCGCATGACGGCTCCGGTGAGGTCATCAGCGAGGCCAAGGCGCCAGCGCTCGAAACCTTCATGGGCCGTCACTTTCCGGCGAGCGACATTCCGCGGCAGGCGCGTGAATTGTATCTCCGCAATACCATTCGCGTGATTTGCGATGCCAGCGGTGCATTCGTCGACATCGAGCCGGCGATCGACGCCTCCGGCAACCCGCTCGACCTGTCCTTTGCCAATCTGCGCAGCGTCTCGCCGATCCATTGCGAATATCTGCGCAACATGGGGGTCGCGGCCTCAATGTCGGTGTCGGTGATCGTCGCCGGCCGTCTCTGGGGGCTGATCGCCTGCCACCATTATTCGCCGCGGCCGTTGCCGATGCCGTTGCGGGTTGCCGCCGAAATGTTCGGCGATTTCTTCTCGCTTCACTTGCAGGCGATGCTGCGCAAGCAGAGCCTCGACACAGCGATTCAGGCGCGCAAAGCGCTCGATAGCTTGTTGCGCAATGTCGCCCACCATACCGACCTACCGCGCTTTCTGCGCGACAGCATCTGCGACTTCCGCGAACTGATGCCGTGCGACGGCGTCGGGATCTGGATGAACGGACGATGGAGCGCCGACGGCTCTGTGCCGCCGGACGAGGCAATCCCGGCACTGGCGCGGTTCGTGAACTCGGTGGCGGACGGACAGATCTGGGCCACGCATGCGCTGGCAGACAACCTGCCTCAGGCCGCAGACTACCAGGCTGCCGCATCGGGCGTGCTCGCCATTCCGCTGTCGCACACACCGCGCGACTACCTGTTCCTGTTCCGCAAGGAAGTCATTCAGACCATCGCCTGGGCCGGCAGGCCGGAAAAGGACTACACAAGCGGGCCGCACGGCGACCGGCTGACGCCGCGCAAGAGCTTCGCGATCTGGAAACAGACGGTGGAGCGTCAATCGCATCCCTGGACCCAGGCCGACCTCGATATTGCGGAGGCGACGCGAACCGCACTGCTCGAGGTCCTGATGCGGCACAGCGAATTGCTGAACGAAGAGCGACGCAAGGCGGATATCCGGCAGCGGATGCTGAACGAGGAGCTCAATCACCGCGTCAAGAACATCCTGTCGCTGATCAAGTCGCTGGTCTCGCATCCGGTGGACGAAGGACGAGACCTGCATGACTACGTCACGTCGCTGCAGGGGCGTATTCAAGCTCTCTCGCATGCACACGATCAGATCATTCGCGGCGACGGCGGCGGTGCCCTGCGCGATCTGCTGGAGGCGGAACTGTCGCCCTATCTGCATCACGGCACCGCCATCACGCTCGACGGGCCGCCCATCGGGCTCGACTCGCGCGCGTTCTCGGTAATGGCACTGGTTCTGCACGAACTGGCGACCAATGCCGCCAAGTACGGCGCCTTGTCGGGCAATCGCGGCAAGCTGAGCGTGCGCTGGCACCGGACCGAGGAAGGCGGCTGCGAACTCGTGTGGCACGAGAGCGGCGGTCCTGCCGTTAAGCCGCCGCGCTCGCAGGGCTTCGGCTCGGTGCTTATCAATCGCAGCGTCCCCTACGATCTCGGCGGCGAAAGCGAGATATCCTTCGAAGCCGGTGGCGTCAGGGCCCGCTTTCTTATTCCAGGCAATTATATCTCGAAGTCAGCGTCAGCGGAGCGGCGCAAGGATATCCGAACGGCTGACGACACCACGAACGAAACGCTGGACGGCCTCAGCATTCTGCTGGTCGAGGACCAGCTCGTCATCGCGATGGATGCGGAAATCATGCTCGCAAGCAAAGGTGCCGGCGCGATCGAAACAGCCGCTTCTCCGGCGGAAGCCCTGCGCAAACTCGCGAACTTCAATCCCGATGCCGCCGTACTCGACGTCAATCTCGGCACCGAAACCTCGCTGAGCGTTGCGGAGGAGCTGGTGCGTCGAAACATCCCGTTCGTCTTCGCTACCGGCTATGGCGACAACATCATGGTGCCGCAGTCGTTCTCGGCGCCGACCATCCGCAAACCCTATGATGAGCAAACGCTGTCGCGGGCCTTGAACTCGGCGCTGCGGTCGTCGTCCAGATGATTTAGCGACGCAGTCATGGCCGCATCACGCAAGCCATTCGCACTTTGACGGTGCATGATCGCGGATTGCTTTCTTCGTCGGCAATGCCGGGAGTGAACAGGCGGGCACCCGCCGGCCAGTCGATATCCGGATGCGGCGCGAATACCGCGCCGACGTTCGGCTCGCCGGCGTTCATCGTCCAGTGAATCGCCCAGAGGCGGCCATCAACAGGCGAGCGCGCGTAAGCGAAATTGCTCCGGCCGTCGGTATGGTTGTCCCCATACTTGCCAAGCGCAATGAGCCGATGAATCGCAGACAGCGGAAGCGCGATCCTGTCTGCGCCGCCGATCATCGCGATCAAGGTCGCATCGTCCGCAGAGCGGCCGAGTGTCCAAGGATCAATCGGCGCGGCGACTGTGACTGTCTCGACAAGCGGATAAAAGTATTTCTCGAAATTGTACCCCACCGCAGTGATGGCGTGGCCGCCGATGCGACCGCCCACCGCGAAGGCCTCAGCCGCGACGAAACGGCCCGAAGGAACCTCAGGCGCCGTCTCCTCCATGGTCCAGGCGGCATGATCCGACGCAACACCGTAACCGCCGCCGAGCGCGAGGAACGCTGTCACGACGGCAATGAAATATCGGAAGCGATGGAGCATCCCGCGTCTCCCATTGCCAAGCTTTCTATGGCTGCGAGGCTAGACGGGATCTATCCTGCGGACTGTGAGCGGGATCACATTCGGCGGAAAATGTGAGCGAATCGGACCGACGAGACGATACGCCGCGCGCGCAACGATTTTCGCCAGTTAGCAATCAATAGCTGCGCAACATCGCGTCCAGTCGCAGGGTGTGGGCCACCCCCCGATTGCAGCGTTGAATTTCGGGGGCGCCTCGCACCAATATCCGGCAGACAAAAGACAAGCGCGGATCGGTTCGGCGTCTAACCTGGCGCGTCGTTACCGTTTGAAGCGCGGATTGCGCCGACACGAACCGCCGGTGCCGTGCGCGGCTTTGCGGCATTGATCGAATGTATTGTAGAGGCAGGCCATGCCGCCGGTCGGGCCGCGCAGGCACCATTCGGTCTGCGGCCGGGTCCGCCTCTGCGCGTCAGCCGCCTCAGGCAGCGCCACGATCGCAGCGGAGGCGAACGCGAGAGCGAGCAATCCGGCTTTCCGCAACCTGGGCATAAGGGTGTCTCTCCGCTAACCGTTGATGTGCCGGATTGCCTGCTGCGCAGGCGCCTGCAATGACAAGCTTACCCGATCACCGGGATGCCGATCATCGCCTCTTCCAGCTTTTCCTCGACGGTCAGCGGCTTCGGCTGGCTCGCCAGCGCCTTCTTGTTGATCTTGCGCTTGGCAATGTCGTTCAGCTTCTTGTCCGTGTCCTTCTCTTCCTTGAGGCTCATGAACAGAAGCTTCGCAACCTCGGTATGACCGAGCAGCTTCGCCCATGACGTCAGCGTGCCGTAGCGCGTGATCTCGTAATGCTCGACCGCCTGCGCCGCCGCAATCAGCGCCGCATTCAGAACCAGCTTGTCGCCGACATCGGCGGCGATCTCGCTCGCCTCGTCGAGAATGCCGTCGATCGCCGGACATTTGGTGCCCTGCGGCGTGCGCTTGATCTTCTTAAAGACGCGGTCGAGCCTTTTGATCTGCGCCTTGGTTTGCCGCAGATGCATCTGGAACGCGCGCTTCAGTTCGGCATCGGACGCCTTCTCGATCATGTCGGGCAGCGATTTTTCGATCCGATGCTCGGCATAATAGATGTCCTGCAGCGAATGGACGAACAGATGATCCATGGTCTCGATGTCGTCGGAAAACCAGCCCATTGCCGAAGGTCCCTTTCAAGGTCCGCGGATTCGGAATCACTGTGAATTCGGAATCAATAAGGTGTGTTAGCAGAAGTTCCCCGGCACGACCGGTCGCCGCGCCGGGGCTTTCGTTGTGATCGTGGTCAGGCCTTCGCGGCCGCGCTGGGCTCCGGCGGCGTGTTGGCGCTTTCGCAATGGATCGCAGCCGTGATCAGGGCGACGCCGGTGAACAGCAGGTTGATCCCGACCAGCAGGCCCAGCACCCAGATCGCGCTGCCGGGCAGGCCGGCAAAGATGATCACGCCCAGCGCAATATCGACCAGCGCGGAGAACAGCATGAAGCCCCAGGCCTTCGGGATGGACGTGCGGAAGTGGAAGGCCATGAAGGCTTTGGCAATGCCGGTGGCCAGCAGATAGGCCGCGAGGATGATAGTGAGGGTGAGCACGCCCTGGATCGGGTTGAACAGGATCACGCCGCCAGCGGCCACGCACAGGATCGCGGTCAGGAGATTCCACCAGAAGCCCGGCGATCCGGTGCCGGACTGAAACACCGAGATCAGCCCGAAAATGCCGCCCGCGATCAGCAGCCACCCGACCGTGATGGTGGTGGCGAGCGTCGCGATCCCGGGAAGGATGATCGCGACAGCGCCCAGCAGAATCAGGATTCCACCGTAGATTTTGAACCAGAGCTTGAATTTGCGCAGGGTCTCAGGGTCTACTGAAAAAGCTACAGGCATCGCGGCCTCCTCGCCAATGAATCACGCAGCAATCTATCAGCATTCGGCTCCGGCAGACACATGCCGCCTGAGCAGAGCTGAAAAGCGCTTTAACAAAGCGTCACCAGCGGCGGTTTGATCTGCTGCAATTCCAAGCTGTTGGCAATCCAACGCTCTTGGCGATCCGAGCCTGTTGACGATCCAACGCCCTCGAGGATCCAAGGCTGTTGCAATTCGGGGTCCGCTGCCGCAGGAAGGCTGCCGCAAATGCGACAGCAACCACGGGGAATGCCATGAAAGTCGAACGTCACGAAGTTGGGCCGCGGATGAGCCAGGTCGTCATCCATGGCGATACGGTCTATCTGGCTGGCGTTGTCGCGGAGAAAAGCGGCGGCAAGAGCGTCACCGACCAGACCAAGGAAATTCTCGCCACCATCGACAGCCATCTGGCCAAGGCCGGCACCGATAAATCGAAGCTGCTAACCGCCAATATCTGGCTCGCCAATATGGATACCTTCGCCGAGATGAATGCGGTGTGGGATGCCTGGGTGTCGCCGGGCAACACCCCAGCCCGCGCCACCGTGCAGGCGCGGCTCGCTGCGCCGCAATACACCGTCGAGATCATGGTGACGGCGGCGAAGTGAGAATGGTTCCACAGGCGGCTTCTGGTTTACCGATCAACGAACGGTGAACGGCGCGCCTCCGTTTGGTCGCAAAGTTTTCCGTTCTGGCGGCGCGCGCGAAGCGATTTCGCGCGCGTTTTCTTTTTTTGGGGACGACCAATGCCGACTTTATTTGCACGCCTGCTCGATCAGACCTGGTTCGCGGTGCTCGCCCGCATCGTGCTCACCTTTGCGTTCTGGGGCAGCGGGCTTGCGAAGCTGATCGACTTTCAGGGCGGCGTCGCCGAAATGGCGATGTTCAACCTGCCGAACCCGGTGCTGATGAGTATCCTGACCATCGTCACCCAGCTGGGCGGATCGCTATTGATCATCCTCAATCGCTGGACCTGGCTCGGCGCCGGCGCGCTTGCGGTCTTCACACTCCTGACGATTCCGCTGGTGCACCACTTCTGGTCGATGCCGGAGCCGAAAGCGACGCAGGCTTTTCACACCGCAGGTGAGCATATCACGGTGGTGGGCGCGCTGATGATCGTCGCCATCCTGTCGCGCTATACCGGCGGCGCCGGCAACGGTCCGAAGCGGAGCTGAGCCACCGCGCAAGCTTGCGGCCGGTCGATCCGCCTTCTACCGTCGCGGTCTTGCCGCCGGGAGAATGAAACGAGATGGCCGCTTTCGACTTCACGCCGCTGCTGCCACCGGGCGTGCCGCCGCCCGCTGCGAGATGGACCGGGTCGCCGCGATACAATTTCACCGGCGGCAACAACGATCCCGAACAACTGCCGCTCGACGGGCTGGTCACCGCGACCGATGCGGTGCTGCGGCGTGAGGGCCGCAGCCTCGCCTATTACGGCGTCGCCAACGGCCCGCAGGGCTACCGGCCGCTGCGTGACTTTCTCGCCGCAAAACTCAACAGCGATGCCGGGATCGCCTGCAGCGCAGACGATATTCTGCTGGTCTCCGGCTCGCTGCAGGCTTTCGATTTGATCAACGGCGCGCTGCTGGCGCCGGGCGATACCGTGATCGTCGAGCGCGATACCTATCAGGGCATGCTGACCCGCTACCAGCGCGCCGGCATCAACGTAGTGGGCGTCCCCCTCGATGACGGCGGCATCCGCATGGACGCGCTCGCCGATGCCCTGGCGGCGCTGAAGGCCAAGACCATTCGACCGAAATACATCTACACCATCCCGACGGTGCAGAACCCGACCGGCACCATCATGCCGATGGAGCGCCGCGAACAATTGCTGGCGCTGGCGGAAGAATACGGCGTCCCGATTTTCGAAGACGATTGCTATGCCGACCTGATCTGGAACGGCGAACGCCCGCCCGCGCTCTATGCCATGAGCACGACCGGGAACGTCATCCATATCGGCTCATTCTCGAAATCGATCGCGCCGGCGTTGCGGGTCGGCTTCATTGTCGCGCCATGGCAAATCCTCTCGCGCATGATCGCACTGAAGGTCGATGCCGGCTCTGGTGCGCTGGAGCAGATGGTGCTGGCCGAATATTGCAGCGACCATTTTGCGTCGCATGTGCCGGCGTTGCGGCGCGGATTGCGCAAGAAGCTCGACGCGCTAATGAGCGCGCTCGACGAGCAATTCGGCACCGCGGCCGAGTTCGACGATCCGCGCGGCGGCATTTTCCTCTGGGTCAAATTGCCGGACCGGGTCGATACGATGAAGCTGTATCAATCCGCATTGGCCGCCGGCGTCGCGATCAATCCGGGTCCGGAATGGTCGACCGATCCGGCGCATGCGAGGAGCCGCATGCGGCTGTGTTTCGCAAGTCCGACGGAAAGCGACATCCGCGAGGGGATCGCGATCCTCGCCGATATCTGCCGCAAAGAGTTCGGCGTGCCCGAGCGCAGCGGCAATGTGGAGCGGCGGGCCGGCAGAGCCTGACGCTGTCGGCGATCGGGATTACGGCGCAGACCCTTCGGCTGCGTCCGCGCCCGATGCAGGCGCCCGGCGAATGGCGACCAGTACGTTCAACTCATCGTTCACCGGCGGCAGGACCTCCGGGGGCGCTGCCGGGTCGGGCTGCACGCCCTCTCCCGGATTCAGCCGAAGCTGCAACCCGGGCCAGCCGAGCAGAATTGGTTCTTCGCCGAAATTGACCAGCGCCCAGGCGTCAGCGGTCGCCACCTTGCCGCCGGCGTCCTGAACGAGCAGCTCGTATACGGCATCCGCCGGTGGTGGCAGGGCTTTGAACGCCAGGAACTGCGCCAGATCGTCGGAAAAATACTCAAAGTCGCCGCTGCCCGCCTTGGCTTCGTCGTCGAGCATGGCCCAGAACCGGTGGCGCATGTGGTTCGGCACCGAGAACAGGCAGGAGCAAACGGTGCCGCCGGCCGGCGGAGTGTTCACCGTGAGGCTGGCCAGCTCGTTATCGTCCGGGGCGCGCCACGCGTCCCCGGCGCCGACCAGCAGCCGCTCCGCCCATGATCCCTTGCACTGGAAATTCGGTGCAACCCTAAACGACGCCGTCACGTCATCGCCTTGAGGCGTTCAAACTTGTCGAGGGCAATGTCGAAAGTCGCCTTCTTGTGCAGGCGGCAGGACATCGTCTCGGTGGTGGCGAAGTTGCCATTCTCGAAATACTTGTTGCCGGGCGGTCCGCCGCCGCAGAACGGATAGTAGCGGCAGCTGTCCTTGCACAGATCCACGCCACGGCGGATCTCGTCGTCGAGCGCAACGAACCGTGGCATGGCCAGGACCGAGTCCAGCGTATCCGTCGCCACGTTGCCAAGCGCGAAACTGCCGAGGCGGGGCGAACTGAGACCGAGCAGTTCGGGCGAATAGGTCGAGAAATTGCCCGCGCAGTCGACGTTCAGGATGCCAAACGGCCTATTCTCCTGCGTTCGCATCGAGAACTGCTCGCGGTGCGCGATCGAACTGCGCGATGTCTCGAATTCGCGCACCCGCATGGGCGGGTCGCAGGAGAGCGCAAGGTCCATGAACCGCGAATAGAATCGGCGGAAGCGCGGCTCGGTCGAGCTACCGGCCAGCGACGACGTCACGTGCGGCCCCTCGATCTCCTCCACATTGAAGGCGACATCCATGATGCCGTTCTCGACGTAGAAATCGAAGAGCTCGTCCGGGTAATCCAGCGACGCCGACGTCAGCACCGTGATCACATCGAAGAAGATGTCGTGGTCGCGCAGCATTTGCACGCCGCGCATGACGCGTTCCAGCGTGCCGCTGCCATTCCGGGTCTTGCGGTTGCGGTCGTTCAGAAAATCGGGGCCGTCGACGCTGACGCCAATCTGCACGTTGCGGCGGCGGATAAAGTCACACCAGGCCTCGTTGACGAGAGTGGCGTTGGTCTGAAGCGACTGGGTGACCTCGAACCCCGAGGTGTTGCAACGCTCGAGCAGGAGCGTCGCCTGCTCATAGAACGATGCCGGCAGAACCATGGGTTCGCCGGCATGCCACAACAGGGTGAAATTCTGGCGGATCAGACCGGAGGAAAAGGCCCAGTGAAAGGTCTTTTCCAGGGTCTCAAGTGTGATCTTCCGTTTGTCCAGCCGGTCCGGAAGATAGCAATACGAGCAGTCGAGATTGCAGAACGGGGTCGGCTGGACAACGAGAAGCTCCAGAGGACCGACCTGATCAGCAGAGATCATGCTCTAGCGATTGCGGAACGCGTTGCGGAAACCGCCGCCTCCGTTGCGGAACCCACCACCGTTGCGGAACCCACCGCCGTTGCGGAAGCCACCACCGTTACCGAAGCCGCCGTTACGGAAGCCATTCCGGAAACCGCCATTTCCGAACGGGGCGTTGAAGAAGCCGCCGCCATTGCGGAAACCGCCGCGATTGCCAAAGCCGCCCACGCCGGGGAGGTTGATGAATTGAGCATGCGCCTCGCCGGCAGGGCCGACAGCCGACTCGAGCTCCGCGGCGCGTGCCTGCACGTCGAGATCGGTCGGGTTAAGGTCTAGAGGCGCTTCGGGAACGCTGGCCAGTGAGGTACGGGCGAGAGTGACGACACCCGCCGTTGTAACTGCTCCGCCGACAAGGGTCCGCAGCAGGGACCGGCGTGTCAATTTTTCGTCCATGGCTCTACCGCCTTCGTTCGCCGCCCTTCTCGCTGAAGGGCGGGGCATAGTAGCGATTCACGCTCTACAGACAAGTGCTTATGACTTCGGGACGGAGGTTCGGAACGATTTATTGCGGCTCACAAGGCTGTGACCCGCGGCGCATCGGTCGGGCTGATGAATGTTCGTTTGGAATCGACCTCACGGCCCGATGCAATGCGCATTTCTCTATGATAACGGGAGCATCGCAATTCAACGTCCGGAGTAGACCCAGGTGACAGACAAGCAGTTCCAGCCCGGCGACGTCGTCATCCTTAGGTCCGGCGGACCGCGCATGACCATTGCCACGATCAATGGACCCAACGCGTTCTGCGAATGGTTTACGGATGATCAACAATTGCAAAGCCGATCATTCGTCGTCACCAGCCTGACATTCGAAGAGCAACGTCCAGAGCCGGCGTGATATTGCACGTTCCGCTTCCTGCGGGTTCCGGAAGCAGCCGGATGCCCTGCGACAATGCGGTGCACCGGCTCCATCCACAGACCGGTCAATCCTGACGCCAGTTGTCGTCCAACTGTCATGTGCGGGTCGTAGGGGTGCATTGCAGCAACCCCACGGCCTGAGATGATCCGAACCGACGATCTCGAAGTCACATATCCCGGCGGCGCGCGCGCCCTTCACCCTAGCTCGCTCCGCTTCGAGACCGGCGCCTTCACGGTGCTGCTCGGCGCGTCCGGGGCCGGCAAATCGACGCTTCTGAGATCGCTCAACGGGCTGGTGTCACCGACCGGCGGCGGCGTCACCGCCGACGGCATCGGCGACATCGGCGTCCGCCGCAACCTGCAGGCACATCGGCGCCGCACCGGCATGATCTTCCAGCAGCATCAGCTGATCGGCCGCTGCAGCGTCCTCACCAATGTGCTGATGGGACGTCTCGGCTATCATTCCGGCCTGCGCACCCTGCTGCCGCCATCGCGATCCGAGAAGACGATGGCGCTGGAAGCGATCGATCGCGTCGGCCTGATCGATCATGCGCTACGGCGCGCCGATCAATTATCCGGCGGACAGCAGCAGCGCGTCGGCATCGCCCGCGCCATGGTGCAGAAGCCGGCACTGGTTCTCGCCGACGAACCGGTCGCAAGCCTCGATCCCGCGACCGCTGACCGCGTGCTCTCGCTGCTGCACGGCATCTGCAAATCCGACGGCATCACCGCCATCGTCAGCCTGCATCAGCTCGAATTCGCGCGACGCTATGCCGACCGCATCGTCGCGCTGGCGCAGGGCGCGGTGGTGTTCGACGGCCCGCCCAGCCGGCTCGGCAGGACGGAGGTGAGCCGCATCTATGGCAGCACGTCCGCCGACACAGACTCCGATTTTGAAACCGCCCCCCTCAGGACAGGAACCTACGCATGATCAACCGCCGCCTCTTTCTGCATGGAACCGCCGCCGCCCTCGCGCTCATCCCCGCTTCCGCTTTCGCCCAGACCAAGGACCCCGCCAAGCTGCGTGTCGCGCTGCTGCCCGACGAAAATGCCGCAACCCTGATCCAGCAGGCGCAGCCGCTCAAAACGCATCTCGAAAAGGCGCTCGGCAAGCAGATCGAACTGGTCGTCACCACCGATTATTCCTCGATGATCGAGGCGATGCGCTTCGGCCGCATCGAGATCGGCTATTTCGGTCCGTTCTCCTATGTGCTGGCGAAGTCCAAGGCGCCTGGCATCGAGCCGTTCGCTGTCGGCATCGAGAAGGGCTCGCCGACCTACAATTCGATCATCATCGCCCAGGCCGAAGGACCGGTGAAAACGCTCGCCGACATCAAGGGCAAGCCGTTCGGCTACGGTGACCAGGCCTCGACCTCAAGCCATCTGATCCCGCGCGCGCATCTGCTGAAGAGCGGGCTGGACGGCAGCAAGGACTACAAGCCGGTGCATCTGGGCACCCATGACGGCGTGGCGCGCGCGGTGCAGAACGGCCAGGTGCCGGCCGGCGCGTTGTCGAAGGCGATCTACGAGGCGCTGATCGCGCGCAAGTCGATCGACGGCAGCAAGCTCACGGTGCTCGCGGTCACCGATCCGATCCCGAACTATCCGATGACCATGCAGGCCGACCTCACGCCGGAGCTGAAGGACAAGATTCGCAAGGCCTTCATAGAACTGAAGGATCCGGTAATCCTGAAATCGTTCCGGGTGGAAGGCTTCGCACCGACCGACGACAAGGCCTACGACATCCTGCGCGACACCGCGAAAATCCTCGACCTCGACCTCGGCAAGATGAGCTGATGTCGGACGTCGTTTCCCGTCACGACACGATCCTCGCCGAAGACCGGCATGCCAGTTTGCGGCATGCCGGTCTCGTCGCGGTCATTGTCATCGCCTGCATCGGCTCGCTCTGGATTACCGGATTTTTCGACGCGCAGCGGTTGATGGAAGGCCTGCCCGCGCTCGGGCAATTGTTCAGCGAAATGGTGCCGCCGGACTTTTCGCGCTGGCAGCACTGGGTCAAGCCGCTGATCGATACGCTGGCGATGTCGGTGGCCGGAACCGCGCTGGCCGTCCTTATATCGTTGCCGCTCGCGCTGTTCGCGGCGCCGAATACCTCGCCCAACTCGCTGGTGTATCAGGCCACGCGCATCGTGCTGGCCGCATTGCGGTCGGTGCCTGAAATCATCATGGGCATCATCTTCGTCGCCGCGGTCGGCTTCGGCGCATTGCCGGGCGTGCTGGCGCTGGCGCTGCATTCGGTCGGCATGGTCGGCAAGTTCTATGCGGAGGCGATCGAGCATGTCGATCCGCGCCCGCTGGAAGCCGCGCGCGCGGCCGGCGCGAACGGTTTCCAGGTGATCACCCACGCGGTGCTGCCGCAGGTGCTGCCGCAGCTCGCCGACATCACGATCTATCGCTGGGAGTATCATTTCCGCGCCTCGGCGGTCCTCGGCATCGTCGGCGCCGGCGGCATCGGCTTCGAGCTGATCGCCGCGCTGCGCATCATCCGCTACGATCAGGTGTCGGCGATCCTGATCACCATCCTGCTCTGCGTGATCGTGGTGGACGGCATCGGCGCGCGCCTGCGCAAGGCGCTGAAATGAATATGCGGCCACGGATCCTGGTCACCAATTGGGTGCATGAGGCGACGCTGCAGCGGCTTTCGCTGCTGGGCGACGTCGACGCCAACGACTCCCGCACACCGTGGCCGCGCGACGAGGTTCTGCGACGCGCGGAGAAAGCGGACGCGATCCTCGCCTTCATGACCGATTGTATCGATGCACCGTTTGTCGCCCGCTGCAAGCGGCTTCGCGTCGTCGCCTGCGCGCTCAAGGGCTACGACAATTTCGACATGGATGCCTGCAGCGCAGCCGGCATATGGGTCAGCATCGTTCCCGACCTGCTAACCGAACCGACCGCGGAACTTGCGGTGGGACTGGCGATCGGGCTTGCCCGCAATATCCGTGACGGCGATACGCTGGTGCGCGCCGGACAGTTCGATGGCTGGCGCCCGGTTCTGTACGGCACCGGACTGGACGGCTCGACCGTGTCGATCGTCGGCATGGGCCGGGTCGGACGCGCGGTGGCGCAACGGCTCTCCGGTTTCGGCTGCCGGATTCTCGGGATCGATCCGGCGGCGGACATGCCGGCCGGCGTTACCGGCGCGAGCCTCGATACCGCGCTCGCAACGTCCGATTTCATTATTCTATGCGCGCCGCTCACACCGGGATCGCGCCACCAGCTCGAAGCCGACGCGCTGGCGCGCATGAAACCGGGCGCCCTCCTCGTCAATGTCGGGCGCGGCTCGGTGGTGGATGAGCGCGCGGTCGCCGACGCGCTTGAGACCGGTGCGCTCGGCGGTTATGCGGCCGACGTGTTCGAGATGGAAGACTGGGCGCTACCGGACCGGCCGAAGGCGATCGACGCGCGGCTGCGAGCTCATCCGCGCACGCTGTTCACGCCGCATCTCGGCTCGGCCGTCGTCCGGGTCCGGCAGGCCATCGAAATGCGCGCTGTGGACAATATCGCCGATGTGCTGGCGGGGCGCCCGCCGCGCGACGCGATCAATGCGCCGGACGGTGTTATGGCGAAGGCGGGTTAGATATCCATCTCGGCGCGCACCTGGGCGCGCAGATCGTCGATCGGCATCAGCCCCTTTCGGGTCTCCAAATGCCAGAAGGTCCAGCCGTTGCAGGCCTCAAGACCTTGCGCCACTGCTCCCATGCGATGGATCGAGCCGACCTTCTCGCCGAGCATGACCGCGCCATCGGCACGCACCAGCACCTTGTGGCGCTTTTTCGAGTCGACCAGATTGGCGCCCGGGGTGATCAGGCCGCGTTCGATCAGCGCGGTAAACGGCACCCGTGGCGCCTCGCGGGCCGTCATGAACGGTGCGATCGACGGCGCCTGCAGCGGTTCGATCGCCGCGATTCGCTTCATCGCGGCTTTGGCATAATCCGGATCGCGCTCGATACCGACATACCGGCGGCCGAGCTTCTTGGCGACCGCCCCGGTCGTACCGGTACCATTGAACGGATCCAGCACCAGATCGTCGGGGCGGGACGCCGAGAGAATGACTCGCGCGAGCAGAGCTTCCGGCTTCTGGGTCGGATGCAGCTTCTTGCCGTTATCGCCCTTCAGCCGCTCTTCGCCGGTGCAAAGCGGAAACGTCCAGTCCGAACGCACCTGCACGTCGTCGTTGCCGGCCTTCAGCGCTTCATAATTGAAGGTGTAGCCCTTGCCGCCGGGATCGCGCGCGGCCCAGATCATGGTCTCGTGCGCGTTAGTGAACCTCCGGCCGCGGAAATTCGGCATCGGATTGGATTTGCGCCACACCACGTCGTTCAGAATCCAGAAGTCCAGATCCTGCAGGATGGCGCCGACGCGGAAGATATTGTGATAGGAGCCGATCACCCACAGCGTGGCGGACGGCTTCATGACCCGCTTGCAGGCTTTCAGCCAGGCATGGGTGAACTCGTCGTATTCCCTGAAAGAACCGAACTTATCCCAGTCGTCGGTGACGCCGTCGACCTTTGAATCGTCGGGGCGCTTTAGATCGCTCTGCAGTTGCAGATTGTAGGGAGGATCGGCAAAGACGAGATCGACGCATTCGGCCGGCAGCGTCGCCATTTGCGCAACGCAGTCGCCCACGAGGATGCGGGAGCCTTCACTCTTCTCAGGAGTCAAACGGGGCGTCCGCCTGGACGCCCCGCGACGCGACTCTACCATGACTCAGAACTCAAGACCTGGCGACGCGGTCGGTGACGCGGGACCTACAACCGACAATCCGGATACTGACCGGCCAAGGTAAAAATCCCCTTAAATTGCAATGGCTTTGTGAGACTGGCGTTTACCCCGAACAACAACCATTTGGTAACGAACCGTATTGGCGCTTTCTGCGTTTTGGGGCGTGGACGGACGCGATTCGATCGGCGACACTTGCCGCCGGCTTCAGGAGGGACGGATGCGTTGGGATGATTTCCGCCGCAGCGACAACATCGAAGATGTGCGCGGCCAGGGCGGCGGATATGGCGGCGGCGGCGGCTTTCCAATCCCGGGGGGCGGCGGCGGGCTTGGCATCGGCACCATCATCGTGCTCGGCCTGATCGGCTGGTTTCTCGGCATCGACCCGCGCATCCTGATCGGCGGCGCTGAAATCATTCAGGGGCCGGCCCAGCAACAGACTCAGCGTCAGGCGCCGCCGGCAAAGAAGGGCGCGCCAGCCGATTACCAGGGCGATTTCGTCGCCGCCGTGGTCGGCTCTACCGAGGACGTGTGGGGCGACATCTTCCGTGCCAACGGCCAGACCTATCGCGCACCGCGGCTGCGGCTGTTTTCAGGTGCGACCAGCGGCGGTGCCTGCGGCATGGCGCAGTCCGCCATGGGGCCGTTCTATTGCCCGCCGGACAAGCGCATCTTCCTCGACACCTCATTCTTCCGCGAGATGGAGCAGAAATTCCGCGCCTGCAAAGGCAAGCAATGCGAGTTCGCGCAGGCTTACGTGATCGCGCACGAGGTCGGGCATCACGTGCAGAATTTGCTCGGCATTCTGCCGCGCGCCCAGCAGATGCAGCAGGCTGCCGGCAGCAAGGCGCGCGCCAACAACATCCAGGTCCGCGTTGAATTGCAGGCCGATTGCCTGGGCGGCGTCTGGGCCAATCATGCGCGGCGAAAGAAGGACTTCATCGATCCGGGCGACATCGAGGGCGCGATCGGGATCGCGTCGGCGATCGGCGACGATCGGCTGCAGAAGCAGTCGACCGGGCGCGTGGTGCCGGATTCGTTCACCCACGGCTCGGCCGAGCAGCGCGTGCGCTGGTTCAAGCGCGGGCTTGAGTCGGGTCGTGTCGCGGATTGCGATACGTTCCGCGCTGCGCAGCTGTAATCATAATGCCCGGCATCGACGAATCGCGAAATTTCATCGCGCTCAACATTGCGGTCCTGACGGTCTCCGACACCCGCGAGATGGCCGACGACAAGTCCGGTACGACTCTTGTCGAGCGGCTTGAAGCCGCCGGGCACAAGCTCGCCGCGCGCGCGATCGTCACCGACGATGTCGAGAAGATCCGTGCCCAGGTCAAAGCCTGGATTGCCGATCCGGGCGTCGATGTCGTGATCACCACCGGCGGCACCGGCTTCACTGGCCGCGACGTCACCCCCGAAGCGCTCGAGCCGTTGTTCGAGAAGCGGATGGACGGCTTTGCGACCCTGTTCCTGATGGTCAGCCACGCCAAGATCGGCACCTCTGCGATCCAGACCCGCGCGACCGCAGGCGTTGCCGGTGCGACTTACATCTTCTGCCTGCCGGGCTCGCCCGGCGCCTGCAAGGATGGCTGGGACGGCATCCTCGTGCACCAGCTCGATTACCGCTACCGGCCGTGCAACTTCGTCGAGATCATGCCGCGGCTGGATGAGCACCTGCGCCGCGCGAAGGCGCAGGGCGCGACGGTCTAACCGATCCCGCGCAACAATCCGCCCTCGACCCGCAACGCCGCACCGGTTGTCGCCGACGCTTCCTTCGAGCACGCATAGACAACCATATTGGCGACCTCATCCACTGTCGCGAGCCTGCGGATGATCGAGGTCGGGCGATGCTGCGCGATGAAGTCCTGTTCCATCTGCGCGTGAGACACACCCTGCTCCTTCGCCATCTTGCCGAAGAAATCGACCACACCTTCGGATCGCGTCGGGCCGGGCAGCACCGAATTGACGGTGACGCCTGTGCCGGCAAGCGATTCCGCAAGGCCGCGTGCGACCGCGATCTGTGCTGTCTTGGTCATGCCGTAATGGATCATCTCGAGCGGGATGTTGAGGCCGGATTCCGAAGAGATGAAGACGATGCGGCCCCAGTCCTTGGCCTTCATGCCGGGGATATAGGCGCGCGACATGCGGATGCCGCTCATCACATTGGTTTCGAAGAAGCGCAACCAGTCCGCGTCCGGGATGTCTTCGAACGGCTTCGGCTCGAAAATCCCGAGATTGTTGACCAGGATATCCGCCGCCGGCACGCGCTTGACGAAGGCTGCAACGCCCTCCGCGTTGGCGAGATCCGCCGCAACGCCCTCGACCTTCGCGGATGGCAGCTCTTTCCTAAGCAACGCAACCGCCTGCTGCACCCTGTCTTCCGTCCGGCCGTTGATCACGACCGATGCACCGGATGCCGCTAATCCCTTCGCAATGGCAAAGCCGATGCCCCCGGTCGAGCCGGTGACGACCGCATGCTTTCCACTCAGATCGATATTCATGATGTCCGTCCGATTGCTGAAACCGGCAACATGGCGTGCCCGCGGCCAAGATGAAGTGCCGACGAAAGTCTAAAGCGTCAGTTCCCAGGTCTCGCTCGGCTCGGGCTTGCCGAAATCGTCGTGCACCCATTGCTCGACCAGCCGGAAGCCCTGCTTCTGGTAGATCGCGCGCGCGGCAGTAAGCACCGTGTGCGTCCACAACGTGATCTTGCGATATCCGGCATGGCGGGCGAAAGCGATGCTGGCCTCCACCAGCATGCGGCCGATGCCGAGCCCGCGTCCCTTCGGATCGACGATCAGGAGCCGGATGCGCGCGACCTCGTCGTTGTCGCGGACCAGGAAGATCGAACCGACCGGCTCGCCGTCCATCTCCGCGATCCAGCATCGCTCGCGCGCGGGATCGCTGGTCTTCAGAAAGCCACTGACGATCTCCGCGGTGATCGCCTCGATATGGCTGCTCCAGCCGTATTCGGCTGCATAGAGCGCGCCGTGACGCGCCACCACCCAGCCCATGTCGCCGGGCTGGTGCGACCGCAACGTAACCCGCCGCTCCGGCGCTGCGTCGCGTCCGATCAGCCGCTCGATCGTCTCCATCGCAGTTACAACGCGCACCTGTTCGGCGTCGTCGAGGTGCTTGAGCAGGCTGCCGGTCTCGCGCTGCGAGCGATGATCGAGCGATGCGAAGGCCTTGTGCCCCTTGGTGGTGAGCGAAATGAGGACCTGCCGGCCATCGCTCTTGTCGCGTCGGCGGACGATCAGGTCGCGCTCTTCAAAGCCGCGCAGGATGCGGCTGAGATAGCCGTGATCGATATGCAGCGCCGAGGCCAGCGCGGTCGCGGTGGCTTCACGCTGCTGGGCCAGTTCGTACAGCACCCGCGCCTGCGACAGCGAGAACGGACTGTCCAGCAGCCCCTCGTCCAGCAGCCCGATCCGCCGGGTGTAAAAGCGCGCGAAGCGGCGGACCGCGCCGACGCGCTGTTCGAAGCCGGATTCGGGCATGAGGGACATCGATCCTCCGATCGTTGACACCGTCAAACAATTGATTGACTGAGTCAAGTATCGGTCAGGGCTCGCTCTGGATCAGGCCGGTGCGCAATACCGCAAGGCGGCGCTTGCCGATCCTGCGCAACAGGTCCGCCTCGGTGTCCGACACATCCCGGTAGCCTCCGACCTCCCGATAGAATGTTTTGCTGATGATCAACCCGCGGCCCGGCGTGAGGCTCGTCCGGCGGGCGCGCCAAAGCGCAAGCATGCCGGTCAGCAACGAATCCTGCCCATGCGGGCGTGCGGCCAAGCCAAAGGTCGCGGCAATATCCGTCGGCGCGCGCTCGATGAATTGCTGCACATCCGCAACCCAGCCGGATTCAAGGACAGCCCCGGCCGGCACGAACATCATCCATTCGCTGCGGGCCTGGTCCGCCGCCTTGCCGAGTCGCGGCCCGAGCGGGCCGGGCAGAGAGAGGAACCGGCAGCCAGCGACATCGCCGACCTTGGCCGTTTCATCGCTGGAACCGGCATCGGCAAGGATCACGTCCCGAATCAGACCCGCGGTGGCGCCGGGCACCAGACAGGCCAGTGTCCGTACCAGGATACGTTCCGATTCGTCGGTGGGGATGATCACGCTCAGCATGGAACGGAACGCTGGAACTCCGGTTGGCCCGCAAGTGTTTCAAAGAACCCATATCGTGGGGCACCAAAAACCCAATGCCACAATATTCAGCGACCCCGATCAACTTCCACAATGTTCTTGCTTTGTTCGCGCAGCAGGACTAGATATCGGTTATGGCAAGACCATCCGCAGCCCTGAGACACCCGCCGGCGCCCGTGCCCTCCGCGCCTGCGGGTGACTTTGCGAGGAAATCCCAGGACGGTTCTTCCGACCAGTCCGGGCTCCTCGGCGTCGGCGTCGACAGACAACGCCGCCGCGGCCGCGGTACTCTTTCCAACGCCTCCGGCCGCTACGAGACACTTGCCCGCATCGCCTTCGACGACGGCTGGCAGAGCCTTGACGAATTGCCGCCGTTCAAGACCAGCGTGCAGGTCGATGCCACCCGCAAGGTCATCACCCGCAACGACTCGCCGGACATCTCGTTCGACCGTTCGATCAATCCCTATCGCGGCTGCGAGCATGGCTGCGTCTATTGCTTCGCGCGGCCGACGCATGCCTATCTCGGGCTGTCGCCCGGGCTGGATTTCGAATCCAAGCTGTTCATGAAGCCGGACGCTCCGGTGCTGCTAGAGCGCGAACTGGCAGCGCCGGGCTATACGCCGCGCACCATCGCGATCGGCACCAATACCGACCCATATCAGCCGATCGAAAAGCAATACGAAATCATGCGCCGCATCCTCGAGGTGCTGGAACGCGCCGGTCATCCGGTCGGTATCGTGACCAAATCGGCGTTGGTGACGCGCGACATCGACATCCTGTCGCGGATGGCGAAGCGCAATCTGGCCAAGGTGGCGATCTCGGTGACCACGCTCGACGGCAAGCTTGCGCGGACGATGGAGCCGCGCGCGTCGACGCCGGCGAAGCGGCTGGAAGCGTTGCGGCAATTGTCGGACGCCGGCATTCCGACGGCGGCGATGATTGCGCCGGTGATCCCGGCCATCAACGATGCGGACATCGAACGCATCCTCGACGCGGTCGCGCTCGCCGGCGTGAAGAGCGCGGGCTATGTGATGCTGCGATTGCCCTTGGAAGTCCGCGACCTGTTCAAGGAATGGCTGCTCGCCAATTATCCCGACCGCTTCCGTCACGTCATGAAGCTCGTGCGCGAGATGCGTGGAGGCAAGGATTACGACTCGACCTGGGGCAAGCGTCAGACCGGCGAGGGACCTTATGCCTGGCTGATCGGCCGGCGCTTCGAGTCGGCCTGCGAACGGCTGGGACTTAACCGGGAACGCGCGAAGCTGACCACCGAGCATTTCCAGAAGCCGGTGAAGGGCAGCGAGCAGCTGAGTTTGTTTTAGCGTCGTCGTCGCCGCGAAAGCGGGAACGACAGCGAGTAAAGTCCATGCCCCACGCCCATATCAGCCTCGTTACGCTCGGCGTCAGCGACGTGCCGCGCGCGGCGCGCTTCTATGAAAAGTTAGGATTCAAACGGAAAGTCCGCGCCGCGCCGGAGCACGAAGTCGCGTTTTTCGATGCCGGCACGCTGGCGTTATCGCTTTATGCAGCCAGCGGACTTGCGAGCGACGCAGGTTTCCCGCCGGACACTGCGCCTTCCGCTTTCCGTGGAACGTCGCTCGCCTGGAACTGCGCCAGCGAGGCCGAGGTCGATGCCGTGATGGCGCTGGCGCTCGAGGTCGGCGCAACCGAACTGGTGCCGGCAAAGAAGGCCGCCTGGGGCGGCTATCACGGCCATTTCGCCGACCCGGACGGCCATATCTGGGAAGTCGCGCATAATCCCCAGTTTCCACTGTCGCCCGAGGGGCGCGGGATCCTGCCGGATTAGCCGTTGCACCGGGACGCCGGTCCCGCGCAATGTCTGCCGCATGAGTCGGAAAGTGGCCCCTGCGCGCCTGCCCCTGAAGGACGATATCGTCCGGCCGTCGTTCCGGCGCGAGCGGCGTGCCTACAAGAGCGGAGTATGGCCGGTCGCCGGCTGCGACGAGGCCGGGCGCGGGCCATTGGCCGGGCCGGTGGTGGCCGCCGCCGTGGTGCTCGATCCGGATCGCGTCCCGCGCGGTCTCAACGATTCGAAGAAGCTCACCCGCGAGGAGCGTGAGAAGCTTTACGCTCGCATTTGCGCGACCGCTGAGGTCGGCGTTGCCTTCGCTTCGCCCGCGCGCATCGACCGCGACAATATCCTGCAGGCCTCGCTGTGGGCGCTGGCGCAGGCGGTCGCCGCCCTGCCCTGCCGGCCCAAGCTCGTCTATGTCGACGGCCGCGACCGCATCAAGGTACCCTGCGACTGCGAGGCCGTGATTTCGGGCGACGCCCTGGTGCTGTCGATCGCGGCCGCTTCGATCGTCGCCAAGGTCACCCGCGACCGGCTGATGATGCAGATCGGCGCAGCGTATCCCGGCTACGGCTTCGAGCGCCATATGGGCTATTCGGTGCCGGAGCATTTCGCGGCGCTGCAGCGGCTCGGGCCCACCATCCATCACCGTCGCAGCTTTTCCCCGGTCGCGATTGCCGACGGCCTGAGGCCCGCACCCGTGGCCGAGATTTCCATTCCCGGGTTGCCACTCTGACGCAGGCGGGTTTATCTCTGGCGCCCCCGGCTCCGCGGAGAGCCGGACTCATGCCTGCGGCACCCATGCTCACCGTCTCCCTGCCTATCGAAATCCTGCGGACCAGACCGCGGCTTGTGTTCTGGCTGGCGACGTTGGCGCAGGCGCTGCTCTGGGTCGCGGTGCCGACATTGTTCTACTCGGCACCACCCGGCGAGCTCGCCGAGGTGCTGGCGGTCGGCCATTCCTTCCGATTTGGATCGGAACTGGGGCCGCCGCTGGCCTATTGGCTGGCCGAGATCGCGTTGCGCGCCGCCGGCGGCCACATGATCGGCGTGTACCTGCTTTCGCAGATCTGCATCGTTGCGACCTATTGGGCGGTGTTCCAGCTCGGGCGGGCAACCATCGGCGAGCGGCATGCGGTGCTGGCGGTACTGCTGATGGCCGGGATTTCGTTTTTCACCATCGGCTCGCCGGATTTCGGTCCCGACATCCTGATGATGCCGCTCTGGGCCTCTGCCATCCTGTGCCTGTGGCGCGCAATCGGCGAGGACAAACAGCTCTACTGGTTCGCGCTGGCCGCCATGTTCTGGCTTATGCTGCTGACCTCGCACCTCGCTCTGCTGCTGTTCGCGGTCGTGGTCGCCTTTATTCTGATCAATCCGCAGGCGCGCAAATCCGCCGCCAATCCCGCAGTTGGCATGGCGGCGATCACCGTGGTCTGCATGATGCTGCCCGGCGCCGTGCTGATCCGCGACCATGGCTTCGCCTTCACTCCGGACCTCTCGAAATTGCGCAACGTCGAGTCCGTCGACCGCAACATCGTCGCCTGGATGCGGCTGCTTGTGCTGGTCGCGGTGGCCCATGCGGGAGCCGGCATCCTGGTGGTGCTGGCGAGCAATCTCGCACGCACCAAGAAGGATGAATCGGCCATCGTTCCGGGGCATCCGGCGAACCCGTTCGCGCGAAGCTTCATCTATTGCTTCGCGCTGGCGCCGGTGATCGTGGTCACCACGTTTGCGGTGGTGTCCGGCAAGGCAGACCTGTCGGGGATTCCACCGCTGCTGGTTCTGTCGGGGCTCGCGATTGTTGCCGCGGCCGGCGACATGATCATGCTGCATCATCAGCGCATCCTGACCATCGCCTGGATCAGCCTGCTGATCGTGCCGGCCGTATTGATGGCGATGGGCGTCCTGCTATTGCCGGCGCTGTTTGCGGTCGACCTGCGGACCGCGCAGCCGGCCGACGAGATCGCACAATTCGTCACCGAGAACTTCGAGCGGCGCACGCAACGCAAGCTTGAAGTGGTGGCCGGCGATCCACGGCTGGCGTCGCTCGTATCCTTTGCATCGGCCAGCCGCCCGCAGGTTTTTCATGCGCCGGGCTCGGGACGGCCTCAACTCGCGACCCGTGAAGACGCTTTGGAAAAGGGGGCGGTCGTGCTGTGGCGCGCAACCGACAATGCCGGCACCCCGCCGCCCGAGGTCACGGCGCAATTTCCGGGGCTGGTGCCGGAAGTGCCGCGGGCTTTCGATCGCGCGCTGCCGGGACGCGCGCCGGTGCTGCGCATCGGCTGGGGTGTGGTGCGGCCGAAAGCACAAACGACCGCGCCACAATAATGCGCCGTCAGTGATAGGCCTCGCCTTCCTTCACCTTGCCGCGGAACAGCCAGTAGACGAAAATCACGTAGCCGAGAATGATCGGCAACATGAACACCGTGCCGATCAGCATGAAGATCTGGCTCGCGGGCGCGGCGGCCGTATCCCAGACCGTGAGCGAGGGCGGCACGATATACGGATAGCTCGATATGACGAGCCCGAGATAGCCGAGCAGGAAAAGCCCGATACAGGCGATGAAGGGGAGCGAGTCGCGCTCCTTGCCGATCCAGCGCCACAACAGCAGCGCCACCAGCGCGGTCACCAGCGGCACCGGCCACAGGTAATAGAAGTTCGGCAGCGAGAACCAGCGATCGGCGATGCGCTGGATCGCGTAGGGTGTGTACAGTGACACCGCGGCCATGAAGCCGAGCACGGCCAGCAACAGCACACGGGCCTGGCGGCGCGCGCGATCGGCAACCTCACCTTCGGTCTTCATGATCAGCCAGGTGGCGCCGAGCAGAGCATAGCCACAGACCAGCGCCAGGCCGCACAAGATCGCGAATGGCGTCGCCCAGTCGAAATGGCCGCCCGCGAATTGCCCGTCCTTGACGGTGATGCCCTGGATCAATCCGCCCAGGATGATGCCTTGCGAAAACGCCGCGAGCAGCGATCCGAAGGTGAAGGCAAAATTCCACAACGGCTTGCTATCGGAGACGATGCGGAATTCGAACGCCACCCCGCGAAACACCAGCGCCAGCAGCATGACGATCACCGGCAGATACATCGCGGGCATGATGATGGCATAGGCCATCGGAAACGCCACCCACAGCCCACCGCCGCCGAGCACCAGCCAGGTCTCGTTGCCGTCCCAGAACGGGGCGATCGACCGCATCATCTGATCGCGCTGGCGTTCGTTGCGGGCGAATGGAAACAGGATGCCGAGGCCGAGATCGAAGCCGTCGAGGATCACGTACATCGCGACCGCGGTGCCGATGATTCCGGCCCAGATGACGGGGAGATACCATTCCATGTGCTAGCTCCCCTTGGCGATGGCGTCGTTGGCGCCGGACAGCGGTCGCGTCGGCACGCCGTCCTCAGGCGCGATCACCCGATCTTCCGGTCCGATATTGATGAGCCGATTGATGTAATAGATGCCCATCGAGAACACGATGCCGTAACAGATCACGAACAGCGTCAGCGTGCCGAGCAGACTGGCCGCCGGCACCGGCGAAATCGCATCCGCGGTGCGCAGGATGCCGTGTACCAGCCAGGGCTGGCGCCCGCTTTCGGTCACCACCCAGCCTGCGATCACGGCGACGAAGCCGCACCACCATGTCATCGAGACGATGCGCAGATACCAGCGCGTTTCCCAGAGCTTGCCGCGCCACCACAGGAAACAGCCGAACAACGCGGCTGCGATCATGTAGAGGCCGATGCCAACCATGATGCGAAAGCCGAAAAAGACATTCGGCACCGGCGGCCGGTCCTGCGGCGGCACACTCTTCAGGCCGGGAAACAGACCGTCGTAACTGTGCGTCAGGATCAGCGACGAGCCGTGCGGAATGGAGATTTCGAAAAGGTTCTTCTCCGCCTTCTCATCTGGCCAGGCGAACAGCACCAGCGCGCCGGGCTTGCTGCCGTCCCAATGCGCCTCGATGGCGGCGATCTTGATCGGCTGATGCTTCAGGGTGTTGAGGCCATGCTGGTCGCCAATGAACAATTGCAGCGGAGCCAGGATCGCCATCAGCCACAGCCCCATCCGCATCATGGTGCGCGCATCTTCGACATGCTTGCCTTGCAGCAGGTAGCGCGCGCCGACCGCGATCACCACGAATCCGGTCGTGAGATAGGCCGCGTTCAGCATATGCGAGAAGCGGTAGGGGAAACTGGGATTGAAGATGATGGCAAGCCAGTCCACCGGATAGGCAATGCCGTCGCGCACCTCGTGCCCGGTTGGAGTCTGCATCCAGCTATTGGCGGACAAAATCCAGAACGCCGACATCGCCGTGCCGATGGCGACGATGGCCGCCGACAGCACATAGATGCCGGGCGGCACGCGATTGAAACCGAACAGAAGGATTCCGAGGAAGGTCGCCTCGAGGAAAAAGGCGGTCAGCACCTCATAGCCGATCAGCGGACCGACCACGTTGCCCGCGACCAGCGAAAACCGGCTCCAGTTGGTGCCGAACTGGTAGCTCAGCACGACCCCCGACACGACGCCCATCGCGAACGAGACCGCGAAAATCTTGGTCCAGAACCGCATCAAGCGGTGATAGCGCTCGTTGTCCGTCCGCAGCCACATCAGCCCCAGCGTGGCGATATAGGCCGACAGGCCGATGGTGAAGCTCGGGAAAATGATGTGGAAGGTCACCGTGAAGGCGAACTGAATCCGGGCGAGAAGGACGGGGTCGAAGTCCATTAGGCAGCTCCTGGTCCGCTTTCGGTGTTCGCCTACTCGACCGCACCTCCCAGCCGCTTCAAGCGACCGAATCTGCCATTTTGCGAGGCAGTTGGCGGACACTTAATGCGCTTCGCCGCACAAATCCAAGCCTAACCGACTGCGGCATCGCGACCATACCGGTCTGGCATGAGTTTGGCTTTTCTTGCGGTGGACAACGTCACAAATCGGTCAAGACGCGCGCCGGGCCGCGCTAGTCTTGCGGGTTGAGACGGGGCATGCAGGGGGAGACACATGGCCACGAACACCAAGCCCGCTGGGACACCGGCGGCTCCAGACGGTTTTTTGGATCGCTACTTTGGACTGACCGCGAACGGCACGAACGTGAGGACCGAGGCGCTGGCCGGTCTGACCACGTTCCTGACGATGGCCTACATCATCTTCGTCAATCCGAGCATTCTCGCGAAAGCCGGAATGGACCAGGGCGCCGTGTTCGTCGCCACCTGCATCGCCGCAGCGGTCTGCAGCATCGTGATGGGGCTGTACGCAAACTATCCGATCGCGCTCGCGCCCGGCATGGGACTGAACGCCTTCTTCGCCTTCACTGTGGTGCTGACCTACAAATACACGTGGCAGCAGGCGCTGGGCGCGGTGTTTCTGTCAGGCGTCCTGTTCTTCATTCTGTCTGTGACAGGACTGCGCGAATACATCATCAACCAGATCCCAAGAAACCTGAAATACGCGATCGGCGCCGGCGTCGGCCTGTTCCTGGGGATCATCGCGCTCGAAAATGCCGGCATCATCGTCGATCATCCCGCGACACTGGTGACGCTGGGCAGTCTCAACAAGGCGGCTCCGCTGCTTTGCCTGTTCGGGTTCATCCTGATCGTGGCGCTGCACGCGCGGAAGATTCACGGCGCGACGCTGATCGGCATTCTGGTCGTGGGTCTCATCGGCCTTCCGCTCGGCCTGTCCGAATTCAGGGGTATCGTCTCGACGCCGCCGTCGATCGCGCCGACATTCCTCGCTCTCGATTTCTCGCGGACATTCGAACTGTCGTTCCTGATCGTCGTGTTCTCGATCCTGATGATCGACGTATTCGATAATGCCGGCACTCTGATCGCGGTGACGGAGAAGGCGGGCTTCGTCGACAAGGACGGTAACGTGCCGCGGATGAAGCAGGCGCTGATCTCGGACAGCTTTGCGGCCATGTTCGGCGCCTCGATCGGCACGTCGACCACGACCAGCTATATCGAGAGCGCGGCGGGCGTCGAAGCCGGCGGCCGGACCGGGCTCACGGCGGTGTTTGTCGGCATCCTGTTCCTGTTCGCCCTGTTCTTCTCGCCGCTCGCGGGATTGATTCCGGCCTACGCGTCGGCTGCGGCGCTTCTGTTCGTTGCCTGCGTGATGGCGAGCCTGATGGCGAACATGGACTGGGAGGACATCACCGAGTCCGCTCCAGCGGTGATCGCCGCGATAACGATGCCGCTGACCTATTCGATCGCCACCGGCATTGGACTGGGATTCATCACCTATGCGCTCATCAAGCTGATCGCTGGCAAATACCAGGACGTCTCGATCGCAGTCGGCGCGCTGGCGCTGATTTTCGCGATCAAGCTGATCCTGGTGCCGGGGGGCTGATCATCGCCGTGTCATCGCCCGCGAAAGCGGGCGATCCAGCGGCCATAATGTTTGAACTGGATGCCCCGCTTGCGCGGGGCATGACACCCTGAGGGCTCAACCGCCCAGCGCCTTCCGGATCGCCAGGAAATCGCGCCAGGCCATGCGCTTTTCGATCGGCGTTCGTAACAGATAGGCGGGATGGAAGGTCGGCATCGCGCGGACCTCGCGGGTGTCGGTCTTGTAGACGAGCCAGCGCCCGCGGGCCCGGCGGATTCCCTCGGTGACGCCGAGCAGCGTCGCCGTCGCCGGCTTACCGAGGCAAACCAGCACCTGGGGGCCCACCAACTCGATCTGCCGCTGGATGAAAGGCAGGCAAATCTGGGTTTCGTGGATCGAGGGGTCGCGATTGCCCGGCGGCCGCCACGGTACGACATTGGCAATATAGACGTCGGCGCGGGCAATCCCGATCGCGCCCAGCATCTTGTCGAGAAGCTGGCCTGACTTTCCGACGAACGGAATGCCGGTCTGGTCTTCCTCCGATCCGGGCGCCTCGCCGACGAACATCAGACGCGCCTGCGGATTGCCATCGCCGAACACGAGTTGCTTCGCCGTGGTGCGGAGTGCGCAGCCCTCGAAATCCCGCATGATCGCGCGCAGCGCATCGAGCGAGGACGCCGATTTCGCCGCCGCGCGCGCGGCCAGGACCGCTTCCTCGGGGAGCGGGGGCGGCACGGCTGGAGCAACCGACGGCGCGGCTGGGCGCAACTCCCGCGGCCGCACGGCCGGTGCGGCAACGGCCTCCGGATCCGGAAGCGGAGCCGCCGCGACGGTCTGGTCGGCGAAACGGTTCGCGGGCGCCTCGTCCAGCGCGATATCGACGCCGGCTTCGACATAGTAGGTCAGCAGATCGCGGACGGCCTTGGCCTCGGCAGGGGTCATGGCGTCAGTTTAGCACGGAGATGGCAGCAGACTGATTGTCCGAATGGTCCAAACGTGGAAAAACCAGACCTCGATGAGAGGAACTCTAAGTCTCGTGTTCCCGGATTCTCACGCCCAACATGGAACAAGCGATGTCCGAACTGCCGCCCCGCGAAAGCATGGAATTTGACGTGGTGATCGTGGGCGCCGGCCCTGCGGGGCTGGCCGCCGCGATCCGGCTGAAGCAGATCGCGCCGGATACCAGCGTCGTGGTGGTCGAAAAGGGATCGGAAGTCGGCGCCCACATCCTCTCCGGCGCGGTGATCGACCCCTCGGGTCTCGACAGCCTGCTGCCGGACTGGCGCGAGGATCCCGATCGCCCGCTCAAGTCCGAGGTCACGGACGACCGCTTCTACTGGATGACGCAATCCGGCGCGATCAAGGTGCCGCTGTTCATGGCGCCGCCGCTGATGAGCAACCATGGCTGCTTCATCGGTTCGCTCGGACTGGTCACGAAATTCCTGGCCGCCAAAGCCGAGGCGCTGGGGGTAGAAATCTATCCCGGCTTCGCCGCCGCCGAACTGATCACCGGCGAGAATGGCGAAGTGCGAGGCATCGCCACCGGCGACATGGGCATCGGCAAGGAGGGCGAGCCGACCGACGCCTTCACCCGCGGCATGGAATTGCTCGGCAAATACACCTTGTTCGCCGAAGGCGCGCGCGGGTCGCTCAGCAAGATCCTGATCGCCAAATACGGTCTTGCGAATGATCGCGAGCCGCCGAAATTTGGCATCGGGCTGAAGGAAATCTGGCAGGTCGATCCGAAGAAGCACAAGCCGGGCCTTGCCCAGCATTCGTTCGGATGGCCGCTCGATAACAAGACCGGCGGCGGTTCGTTTCTCTATCATTATGACGACAACATGATCGCGGTCGGTTTCGTCGTGCATCTGAACTACGAGAACCCGTATCTGTCGCCGTTCGAGGAATTCCAGCGCTTCAAGACCCATCCTTCGGTGCGTGATGTGTTCGAGGGCGCCAAGCGCCTCGCCTATGGCTCGCGCGCGATTACCGAAGGCGGTTACCAGTCGGTGCCGAAGCTCGTCTTCCCCGGCGGTGCGCTGATCGGCTGCGCCGCGGGCTTCGTCAACGTGCCGCGCATCAAGGGCTCGCATAACGCGGTCACCTCGGGAATGCTGGCGGCCGAACATGTCGCGCAGGCTTTGGCGGCGGGACGCGCCAACGACGAACTGACCGGCTACGAAGACGCGTGGCGGACGTCGCCGGTCGGCAAGGACCTCTGGCCGGTGCGCAATGTGAAGCCGCTCTGGTCGAAATTCGGCACCATCGTCGGCGTGGCGCTGGGCGGGCTCGACATGTGGACCAACACGCTGGGATTTTCCCTGTTCGGCACGCAAAAACACGGCAAGCCCGACTGGCAGACGCTCAAGCCCGCCCATGAATGCACGCCGATCGCGTATCCGAAGCCGGACGGCAAGATCACCTTCGACCGGCTGTCCTCGGTGTTTTTGTCCAACACCAATCACGAGGAGAATCAGCCGCCGCATCTCAAGGTGGCGGACATGGCGCTGCAAAAATCATCGGAGCACGATATTTATGCAGGCCCCTCGACCCGCTACTGCCCGGCGGGTGTTTACGAATGGGTCGGCGAAGGTGCCGACCTTCGTTTCGTGATCAACGCGCAGAATTGCGTCCACTGCAAAACCTGCGACATCAAGGACCCTAACCATAATATCACCTGGGTTCCTCCGGAGGGGGCCGGCGGGCCCAACTACCCGAATATGTGACGCTGACAGCGGCGGAATGTCACGATAAAGCCCCCATTACGGCCGAAAGGCCTAAGTAGAGGCGCGAGCGGCTGTCCTTGCGGCAAAAGCGCAAAAAGGTCATCCTCGATCCTAACCGGCGGGACCGCTTCGCGGTGCCCACGATGGAGATTTTCGACGTGAACCTGTCGACCCTGATCAAGCCCGTGGCCGTCGCGACCACTGCGTTCGGTATCCTCATGTTGCCTGGCCTGCTGGCCGCGCAGGCACCGACCAAGCCCGATCCCTCGCGCACATCGGCATCCGGGAATTATCTGGCCGCCCGCCATGCGATCCAGCAGCGCGACTCGGCCGCGGCATCGACTTATCTGCGGGCCGCGCTGCGCGCCGATCCGAAGAACCCCGACCTGCTGCAACGCGCGTTCGGCGCCGCCCTCACCCAGGGCGACATGGAGGAGGCGTTCCGGCTCGCAGAACGCATCATCCAGGTCAACAAGAACGACCGTGACGCCCGGCTGGTGCTCGGCATACGCGCCATCAAGAACAAGCAATGGCAGACCGCGCGCACCAATATCGCGCAATCGGTTCGCGGCCCGGTCACCGACCTCACCGCCGCGCTGCTGACGGCCTGGGCGCAATATGGCGCCAATGACCCGAAGGCGGCGATCGCGACCATCGACCGCCTGCAGGGTCCGGACTGGTACAATATCTTCAAGGACGAGCATGCCGGTCTGATCCTCGACATTGCCAGCAACAAGAAGGAAGCGGCGCGCCGCTTCGAGAAGGTGCACAAGCTCGACGGCACCAATCTGCGCGTCGTCGAATCCTACGGCAGCTTCCTGTCGCGGCATGGCAGCAAGGAAAAGGCGCTCGAGGTTTACGAGACCTTCGACAAGGCGCTGCCGCGCCATCCGCTGGTCACCCAGGCCATGAAGGAGGTCGAAGCCGGCACGAAATTGCCGCCGATGGTTCCGAACGCGCAGGCTGGCGCCGCCGAGGTGCTGTACGGCATCGGCGCCGTTGTCGGACGCCGGGGCGGCGAAGAGCTCGGGCTCGCCTATCTGCAACTCGCGCTTTATCTCGATCCGCGCCACCCGCTCGCGCTGCTGTCGCTCGCCGATCTCTACGAGACGATGAAGAAGCCTCAGCTTGCGATCGACATGTACCGGCGCGTGCCGGCGGATTCGCCGCTTCACCGCAATGCCGAGATTCAGCTCGCTGCCAATCTCGATTCGCTCGAAAAGACCGAGGAAGCCAAGGATCACCTGCGCAAGTTGATCGAGGAAAATCCGGCCGACGTGGAAGCGATCATGATGCTTGGGCACATCGAACGCTCGCGCAAGCAATACACCGATTGCGCCACCACCTATTCGCGGGTGATCGACCAGCTCAAGAATCCGACACGCGCGAACTGGAACGTGTTTTATTCCCGCGGCATCTGCAACGAGCGCAACAAGAACTGGCAGGCCGCCGAAGCCGACTTCAAGAAGGCTCTGGAGCTGTTCCCGGACCGCGCCGACGTGCTGAACTATCTCGGCTATTCCTGGGTCGACCAGGGCGTCAATCTCGACGAAGGCATGAAGATGATCCGCCGCGCCGTCGAGCAGAAGCCCGACGACGGCTACATCGTCGACTCCCTCGGCTGGGCGTATTACCGGCTCGGCAATTACGAGGAAGCCGTCAAGCATCTGGAGCGCGCGGTCGAGATCAGGCCCGAAGACCCGACCATCAACGATCACCTCGGCGATGCCTATTGGAAGGTCGGACGCCAGCTCGAGGCGGAATTCCAGTGGTCGCATGCGGCCGCGCTCAAGCCCGAGCCGGAAGAACTGGTGAAAATCCAGGAGAAGCTCAAGAACGGGCTGCCGGACGACACCCCGAGCGCCACCGCCGAGCAGAAGAGCAAGTCGGATAACGGCGGCTGACCCAAGCGTGACGACCGGTTCGACGGAGCTGTCCGACTTAGCTCCGGCCAAGATCAACCTGACGCTCCGCATCGGGCGGAAGCGTCCGGACGGTTACCACGACCTCGCAAGCCTTGTGGTGTTTGCCGGCGTCGGCGACGACTTGCGTCTCCTTCCAGGCGATGCATCTGCGCTTTCCGTAACTGGCGAGAGCGCAGAGCAAGCCGGCCCGCTCGGCGACAATCTGGTGCTGAAGGCCGTGCGCGCGCTGCAGGCGCTGATCCCCGATTTTCGTTCGGGCCACTTCCATCTGAACAAGCGGCTTCCGGTTGCGGCAGGCATCGGCGGCGGATCTTCGGACGCGGCGGCAGCCTTGCGGCTGATCGCACAGCTCAACGATCTGCCCCTGGATGACGACCGGCTGATCGCCGCCGCGCGTGCAACCGGCGCCGACGTTCCGGTCTGTCTCGATCCGCAGCCCCGGATCATGCGCGGCATCGGCGAGATATTGTCCGAACCGCTGCGCCTACCTGCGCTCCCTGCGGTGCTGGTCAATCCCGGCGTACCTGTGCCGACGGGCGCGGTGTTCGGCGCGCTCGCCCGGAGCCGCGAGGGCGTTGCGCCACCGGCGATCGACACCGATCCCGCAGCGCGGCTGGCCGAAGCGGGAGCGCCACCTGAATTCGCCGCGCTGCTGGACGCTCTGCGTGCTTCCGGCAACGACCTCGAACCGCCGGCGCTGGCCCTGTTCCCCGCCGTCGGCGAAACGCTGGCAGCATTGCGCCGTATCGCGACCTGCCGACTCGCACGCATGAGCGGATCCGGCGGGACCTGCTTCGGCTTGTTTGCGTCGACCGATCACGCACGGGACGCGGCAGCAGAGCTGCGGCGAGATCATCGGGGCTGGTGGGTGCAAGCGACGACTCTTGGCGCCGGCAGCGCGCCGGCTCAATAAGCCCGCGCCAGACAAAAGGCGACGGTTTCCTCCAGCGCCGCCTTCATCGGCGAGGGCGGAAACAGCGCCAAGGCATCGATGGCCATGGCGCCGTAATGCTGGGCCCGGCCGATGGTATCCTCCAGCGCCCGATGCCTCGTCATCAGCGTGATCGCGCGGTCGAGGTCATCGTCGGTGGCAGCACCCTGCTCGAGACAGCGCGTCCAGAATTCCCGCTCCTCCGCGGTGCCGCGTCGGAACGACAGCACCACCGGCAAGGTGATCTTGCCCTCGCGGAAATCGTCGCCAACATTCTTGCCGAGCTTGGCGGACTTGCCGCCATAATCGAGCGCGTCGTCCACGAGCTGGAACGCGATCCCGAGATTCATCCCATAGGAGCGGCAGGCGGCGAGATCGGCCTTGCCGAGACCGGCCAGCACCGGTCCGACCTCGCAGGCGGCGGCGAACAATTCCGCGGTCTTGCCGCGAATGACAAAGAGATACTCGTCTTCGGTGGTCTGCGTATTCTTGGCGGCGGCGAGTTGCATGACCTCGCCTTCGGCGATCACGGTGGCGGCCTGCGACAGGATATCGAGCGCCCGCAGGTTGCCGACATCCACCATCATCCGGAATGCCTGCCCGAGCAGGAAATCGCCGACCAGAACGCTGGCCTCGTTGCCCCAGAGCATGCGGGCCGCGAGCTTGCCCCGCCGCATCTCGCTTTCGTCGACCACATCGTCGTGGAGCAAGGTCGCGGTGTGCATGAACTCGACCGCCGCCGCGAGCTTGATATGGCCCTCGCCGTCGTAGCCTGAGAGCTGCGCCATCGCCAGCGTCAGCATCGGCCGCAGCCGCTTGCCGCCCGAGTTGATCAGGTGGTTCGCAACCTCCGGTATCATGGTCACTTGCGAGCCGGTGCGGGCCAGAATGGCGGTATTGACCCGCTCCATATCGGGCGCGACCAGCTCGACCAGCCGGTTGATCGAAGCCGAAGGCTGCGATTCGAAGGGGATGACGACAGCCAAACAAGGCACTCCCGGGACAGACAGGGCCAGAATAGAAACGCTATGCTAGGCGGACAAGTGCGCCGCTTTGCCGCGATACGCTATTTGGCTCCTTCGCGGAAGCAACACAATTCATTTGCGGCCTTGGCTATGCGACCCGGGATCGTGGCATGATCGGGCTGCCAGACCGGGCCCGGACCAACAGGATAACACCCTTTGCGCGAAATCGTCCGTACCAACGATGCCGTCCTGATCAGCGCGATCGAGGCGCTGTTCACCGGAGCGCACATTCCCTACATGGTGCTCGACCAGAATATGAGCGTGCTGGAGGGGTCGATCGGGATGCTGCCGCGCCGGATCCTGGTCGGAGACGATTCCGAACGGGAGGCTCGCACACTGCTGACCGAGGCCGGGCTCGGCAATGAGTTGCGGCCGCAAGCCCGATGACGGGCCGGCCAAGGCTGCCGGGCTGGAGACTTGCATGCCCGGGCAGACCGGAACCCCGATGGACGTCACCGACGATGCGATCCTGAACGGCCGGCTCCGCCTGTTTCAGCCTCGGCGCGGGCATCGCTTCGGCCACGATGCCATTCTGCTCGCCGCGGCAGTGCCCGCACAGCCGGGCGAGCGGGTGGCCGAATTCGGCGCCGGAGTCGGCGCAGCCAGCCTCGCCTTGCTTGCGCGGGTGTCCGACATCGACGCGACGCTGTTCGAGATCGACCCGGCGCTCTGCGCGCTCGCCGAGCAGAACATCGCCCGCAACGGCCTCAGCGATCGCGCCCAGGTCGTAGCGCGCGATGTGACCGCGCCGCCCACCGGCGAACTTTTCGATCACATCTTCATGAACCCGCCCTTCAACGACGACCGCCTTCAGGCGTCACCCGACGCCGGCCGCCGGCTGGCGCATGCGGCCGGTTCCGAATTGCTGCCACGATGGCTCGAAAGCGCACGCATCTCGCTGCGCGACCGGGGAAGCCTCACGCTGATCTGGCGTGCCGACGACATCGCATCGGTATTGCAGGCGCTCGAAGCGGGCTACGGGACGATATCGGTGCTGCCGGTCCATCCCGCCCCGGAACGCCCAGCCATCCGGGTGATCGCGACGGCCGTAAAAGGCGGAGACGCGCCGATGCGCATGCTGCCGCCCCTGTTCCTGAATGACGCCACCCTGCGACCGAGCGCGGACGCCGAAGCGATTTTGCGGCAGGGCGCGGCCTTGCGTATCGCCGCGCGATAGCGATCTAGCCGAGACGTTCGGGCTTTGACGGTGTCCCAAGCGTCGACATGTGAGCAAATGCCGCGATCGCGCCGAGCAGAAGGATCAGCATATAGACTTTCATCGCCATGTGTCCCGCATCCACGATCTGGGCCGATCCTGCGACAACCGGCCCGTTTTCCCCGGCCGCATACACACCGCGTTTGCGTTAATGTCCGGTAACCACAGAAGCCGTTCAAGGAAAGTTGAGCACAGATGCCAGAGTTTTCGGGCGAACAGGTCCGCAAGTTTTTTGAATCGCTGATCCCCGCGCGGATGCGGCGCGGCACCCCCGTCGTGCCGGTGGTCCGGCTGACCGGCGTGATCGGATTTTCCTCGCCATTGCGGCCGGGCGTCACGCTCGCGAGCGTTGCGCGCCTGTTCGATCGCGCGTTCTCTACGAAACGCGCCAAGGCGGTCGCGCTGCTGATCAACTCGCCCGGCGGATCGCCGGTGCAATCGCATCTGATCTATCGCCGCATCCGGCAATTGGCCGAGGAAAAGAAGATTCCGGTCATCGTCTTCATCGAGGATGCCGGTGCGTCCGGCGGCTACATGGTCGCGTGCGCGGGCGACGAGATCTATTGCGATCCGTTTTCGATCGTCGGCTCGATCGGCGTGATCGGCGCAACCTTCGGCCTCGACAAGGCGATCCAGAAGCTCGGGATCGAGCGCCGGGTCTATACGTCGGGCGATCGGAAAATGACTCTCGACCCGTTCCTGCCGGAAAACCCTGAAGACGTCGCCCATATCAAGGCGATCCAGGAGGATATTCACGAAGGCTTTATTGCGCTGGTGAAGGAGCGCCGCGCCAGCAAGCTCACCGGCCCAGAATCGGCCTTGTTCTCCGGCGAATATTGGGCCGGTGAGCAGGCGCATCAACTCGGTCTGGTCGACGGCTTTGGCGAAGTCCGCTCGTTCATGCGGGCCCGGTTCGGCGAGAATGTCTACCTCCCGCTGATCGCCGAGCGTGGATGGTTCGGCCGCCGAATTCCGGGCGTCGGTTCGCGGATCGCCGTAGGCTTTGCAGATGGCGCTCAGGGTCTCGCCGGAGACATTCTGTCTGCGGCGGAACAGCGGGCTATCTGGGCGCGCTACGGTTTGTGATACTCGTTGCGGCTATTGGGGGCACAACAATGATCCCGATCATTCCTCGACTGGTGCTGTGGGCTGCGGGTCTGGTCGCGGGGCTTGCGATCGCACGTCTCGCCAAACAGGAATATGGCCGCGTCAACGAAGAACTGGACGCGGCACGGCTCGCGCCGGCCACAAGCCAGGCGGATCGATCGCAGCATCCGACCTTGCGGCGCGATCCCCGCACCGGCGTATACGGCCTGTAGGCCGGCGGCTAACGCAAACAGCACTAACCGCGCACCGGACCCCACGGCCCATCCCGTTGCGCGGATTGCGGCGCAGGCTGCGGCTCGCTCCACGGTCCCTGCGGCTGCGGTTCCTGCAGGGTCGTACCATTCGCGGCGTCCTGCGTCGCCGCCTCGACGCGATCGGGTTCTGGCAACGCCACACGCGCCCCGGGATCGTGTCCGCCCGCCATCCTAACCAGCGCATCGACCCGGCTGTCGATCGAGGGGTGGGTCGCAAACATGTCGGCGAATCCCGCGCGCGGATTGTCGACGCACATTTCCATCACCGCCGAAGTGACTCCGTCGAGTTCGCCGCGGTTCTCGATCTTGCGCAACGCCATGATCATGGCGTCGGGGTCCTTCGTCAGCTCGACCGCTCCGGCATCGGCCAGGAATTCGCGCGAGCGTGACAACGCGAAGCGGATCACCAGCGAGAGAAACCAGGCGACCGCGATCAGCACCACTGCAAGCAGGATCGCGGCGCCCGCACCGCCCTTCCGGTCGCCGCCGCCCGATGAAGAACCGCCGCCCATGCGCATTCCGCCGCGGAACATCATGCGGAAAAAGATTTCGGCGGCGAACGAAATCACCCCCGCCATGATGACGGCGACCACCATCATGCGCACGTCGCCGTTGCGGATATGGGTCAATTCGTGCGCGAGCACGGCTTCGAGCTCGGCATCGGTCAGGCGATCCACGAGACCGCTGGTGACCGTGATCGAATATTGCTTCTGGTTGAGGCCGGTGGCGAAGGCGTTGAGCGCGGCGCTGTCCATGATCTTCAGCTTCGGCATCGGAACGCCGCGCGAAATGCAGAGATTTTCAAGCAGGTTATAGAGCCGCGGCTGCTCGCGGCGCGTGACTTCATGGCCACCAGTCAGCGCATCGATCATCCGCTGGTGAAAGCGGTACGCGATCAGCAGCCATATCGCGGTCCCGATTGTCACCAAAGGCGCGGAGCCGATCAGGTCACGAAAGGCGCGCGCGACGATCTCGTCGAACGAGGCGCGCCCGTCGAGAAAGGCCTCGGCGATCAGGGCGCCGGCGAAGGTCATCAGATAGACGAGAAGAAACAGGCCGATCAGCAGCGCGACCGAACGGCGGCGATTGCTTCGGATATGCGTATAGAGGCCGTAGGCCGCCATGCTTCAACGCCCCGCCGCGGCGGCAACTAGTGTCCCAGTTTCGACGCTTGTACCCTTCATAGGAAGCACTTTTACAAGCGTCGGAACTACAGGGACACTAGCAAATCTTGATTCCAGTGCGGCTTTGGATTTGACGTTCCTACGATGGACTCGCCGCGAGCACTGGTAGGAACGTCAAATCCGCCGCACTGATGGCCGCCGCATGTCAGAGACCGAGCTCAGAACTTGACCTGCGGAGCCTGTTCGAGCTGCGGCCGCGTCTCGCCGAGATCGAAGAACTCGCGCTTGTGAAATCCCAGCGATCCGGCCACCAGCACCGCCGGGAAGCTCTCGATCCCGGTATTGTATTCCTGCACGGCATTGTTGAAGAAGCGGCGGGCGGACGCGATCTTGTTCTCGATATCGGCGATTTCGGTCTGCAATTGCTGGAAGTTGGTGTTGGCCTTCAGGTCCGGATAGGCCTCCGACAAGGCAAACAGCTGGCGCAGCGCACCGGTCAGCATATTCTCGGCCGCAGCCTGGGCGGCCGGACCTTGTGCGGCGATTGCCGCGTTGCGCGCCTTGACGACCGCATCGAGCGTCTCGCGCTCATGCGTCGCATAGCCCTTCACCGTCTCGACCAGGTTGGGGATCAGATCGTGGCGCTGCTTGAGCTGCACATCGACATCGGCGAAGGCCTGGCTCACGCGCTGACGCATCGCGACCAGTCCGTTGTAGATCGTGATTCCCCAGAAGACGAGGCCGGCAATCACTACAAGAATGATCAGGGACGAGCTCATGCAATCTCCTTTGGGCTCAACCGGACGGCGGCGGCAGCGAACCTAACATAGCGGTTCCGTTCGGCAATGGGCGGTATCGGCGCCGGAACCGTCCGGCGGCGCAAACGTTGAGGTCCAGCATGCCCACGCGGGCGAGCAAAAGGAGATGGACCTTCATGATTTGGCGGCGCTGGCGAGACCGAGGTGACAGAGAAGTATTGACGCCAGTCGAGGCCCGTGCGGGCTTCCTTGACCGTCCCGTGTTGATTGTCCTGATCGTCAGTGTCGCGATGGTGAGCGTGCTGTTCGCGCTGATGTTGCTCTGGGTTTAAGCACCGCTCAATCCGAGTCTGGCTCAGGCCCCAGCCTCGTCCGACACCCGTTCGGCACGCTGTTCGGCAGGCTTTTCCACCGAAGACAGATTGAAGGCCGTATTCAGCAGACCGATATGGGAAAAGGCCTGGGGAAAGTTGCCCAGCTGCTGCCGTCCCACCGGATCGTATTGTTCGCTGAGCAGTCCGACATCGTTGCACAGCGACGTCAGCCGGCCGAACAGGGCGTCGGCGTCCGACCGCCGTCCCATCAGTACATAGGCGTCGGCCAGCCAGAAGCTGCAGGCAAGAAACGCACCCTCGCCCGGCGGTAGTCCGTCATGCGACGCGAGCGTGTCGTAACGGTAGACAAGTCCCTCCCGCATCAGGCGCTCCTCGACCTGCCGCACCGTCCCGACGAAACGCGGATCGTTCGCCGCAACGAAGCCGACCTCGGCCAGCAGCAGCAGGCTCGCATCGAGTTCTCGCGTCCCATAGGAACGCACGAAAGAATTCATTTCCGTGTCGAAGCCGTTCGCCAGCACGTCGGCGCGGATTTCATCGCAGACATCGCGCCAGTGCGCGACCGGACCCGGCAGACCGTGACGCTCGGCGTCCTGCACGGCGCGGTCGAACGCGACCCATGCCATGACTTTGGAATGGGTAAAGTGCTGGCGCTGGCTACGCACTTCCCAGATCCCCTCGTCAGGCTCGCGCCACACGCGCTCGAGATGTTCGAGTAACGCAAGCTGCAGGCTCCAGCCCGTTTCCGGCTGCGGCAGCCCGCCTTCCCGCGCCTGATGCAGCGAATCGAACAACTCGCCGTAGACGTCGATCTGCAGCTGATCGTGGGCGCCGTTGCCGATCCTGACCGGCCGTGACTTTCGGTAGCCCGGCAGCCAGGGCAATTCCGTTTCCGACAGCCTGCGCTCGCCCGCGAGTCCGTACATGATCTGGATCTGGTCCGGAGACCCGGCCACGGCGCGCAGCAACCAGTCCCGCCACGCCTCCGCCTCCTCGAAATATCCCGCATTCATCAGTGCGAGCAGCGACAGCGTCGCATCGCGCAGCCAGCAAAAGCGGTAGTCCCAGTTGCGTTCGCCACCGATCAATTCCGGAAGCGAGGTCGTGGGCGCAGCGACGATGCCGCCGGTCGGGCTGTAGGTCAGCGCCTTGAGCGTGATCAGCGAACGGTTGACCAGGCCGGCATGACGCCCTGCGCCCTGCGCACGCGCAATCCAGTTCCGCCAGAAGCGCTCGGTCGCGGCCAGCGACTGTTCCGGATCGGCCACCTCCGGGAGCGGCAGATGCGAGAGCGAGTGCACCAGCGTGAACGCGACGCTGTCGCCGGCGGAAATCGTAAACTCGCCCACGGTTTTGAAGCCTTCGCCATGCAGCCTCACCGGCGATCGCAACAGGACCATGTCCGGGCCCGCAATGGCGCGCAAGGTCACGTCATCGATCCGCGCCATCCAGGGGATGGTCCTGCCGTATCCAAAGCGCAGCCTCAGATCCGCACACATTTTTACGCTGCCGCGATCGCCGCGAACGATGCGCACGAGATCGGATGCGTCGACCAACCCGGTCTTGACCGGCATGAAGTCGATCACGGTTACCGCGCCGCCTGACGTCTCGAATGTCGTTTCGAGGATCAGCGTATTGTCCCGGTAACGCCGCGTCACCCGGGCGTCGTCGAGCGGTGCGATCTTGAAGCGACCGTTTTCGGGTGTGCCGAGCAAGGCTGCAAAACAGGCGTCGGAATCGAAGCGCGGCCAGCACAGCCAGTCGATCGATCCATCCAGCCCGACGAGAGCCGCCGTTTCGCAATCGCCGATCATTGCATAGTCTTCGATCCGCGATGCCATTTACGAGAATTCCAGCACAACCTTGATGTCGTCGGGGCGCGGCGTGAATGCCTCGCGCCAGCGCGACAGCGGCACCCGCCGCGTAATGATGCGGTCGAGCCACGAGCGGTCGGCGGCGGCCAGCGCAGACGAAGCCTGATCATAGTGGGAACGATTGGCATTGACCGCGCCGAACACAACCTCGTTGCCGAGGACAAGCTTGCGATTGAAACCGCCGATATCGAACTCGGTCTTGACGCCCGAAGGGGACACCCCGAGCAGGCAAACGATCCCGGATGGCGCGCAGCGCGAAATCGACTCGACGATCATTGCGGGTGCGGCCGTGCATTCCATCACGATATCGAAGCGCAAATCACGCAGGGATTGCGGCCCCGCGTGATGCGTGCCGCCGAGATCGCGGATCAGCCCGGGCTTCGGACCATCCCTGTTGCGGTCGAGCACATGAACGTCGAGGTCGCGCTGCCGGCCCATCAGCGCCGCCAGCAAGCCGATCGGCCCCGCCCCGGTGACGAGCAGCGTGCCGGCGGACCATGCCTGCGACCGGCGGCCCACCCGCTCGACATGGTCCCAGGCCTTGGCGACGATGCTGGCGGGCTCCATCAGCACGCCGGCCAGGCCGAGATCGCGGTCGACCGCGACGGCGAAATCGGGCTCGATGCGAAATCGCTCCGAGCCGAAGCCGTGCCGCTCCTTGATGCCGCGTTCGGTAAAGCCACCATTGCGGCACATGTCCCATTCGCCTGCCGCGCAGGACGGACATGGCAGCGGATCGGGGCGGCGCACAATCCCCACGATCGGATCGCCGACGGAGAACCCGCTACCGGGGCGCGCCTCCTGCACGATACCGAATGACTCATGACCGAGAACAAGCCGCTCTGCGCCTTCGGGCGCCGATCCATAAAGGCCGTCCAGAATTTCATGATCGGTGCCGCATATTCCGAGCGCGCGTGAGCGAACTAGAATCGCGCCGTCCGAAAGCGGCGGCTCGGCAATGTCGTCCAGCCGGATAGACCCTTTGACTCCAGGCAGCACAGTTACCGCGCGCATGGACCATCGTTACTGGCTCGGGGTGATCTCTGACGTCGGTGAAGCACTCGCGAATATCCTGCAGAGTTTTTTGGCGGATCGTCGCAATACGTTTTCGCATCGCCAGTGGGAATGAACGTATCCCGGCAAATCCGGTTCCATCATAGCGATGCGATGTGCCGCTTCGCGCGCGGGAACCGACTGGAACCTGCGGCGTTTGATCGCTGATGTCTTACGCGCCTCGACAGCACCCCCGAGGCCGGCGCATCGACCGACGCGTGTTCGCGCGCACGCATGATATCAACAGCGGAGTCTGGCTATGACGCTTGGCACTATCCTCGTTATTATCCTCATCCTCATTCTGATCGGTGCGATTCCCAATTGGGGGTATAGCCGCGGCTGGGGTTACGGTCCGTCCGGCATCGTTGGCGTGGTGCTTGTCGTGGTGCTGGTGCTGCTTTTGATGGGCCGGATTTAAGGCCGGCAAATCATCAATACGAAAAAGGGGCCGGTTTAGAACCGGCCCCTTTGTTTATGTCTGACGTGTCGAAATGTTTCGATTGCTGCGTTCAGCCCGCCGCGATCAAGAATCGCAGCGCACGCCGATATGCGCGAAATCCGGATTGGTAACGGGACTGAAGGCCGGCTCGCAGCCCGTCGGAAGCCTTTCTTTCTTTACCTCGGGGCCGTTCGGCACTTCACGCACCGGGTGCATCGGGATAGTGCGAACCGAGGTCGGCCGGGGCGCCTGAACAGCGCTCTCGACCGTCCGATCGGCAGGCACGCGCGTGACGATGGTCATGCTTTGCGACGACAGGTCAAACGACATCACCGTACTCTTGTCCGCGGGAGCCGCGACACTGAGACGGTCCGCCTTCTTGGACATATCGAGCCAGCGGAGATCGAGATTCGTGAGCGCCTCGGATTGGGCGGCCACCGATAGAGATAAAGCTGTCGCACAGGCGAGAGCGACACCAGCGACAGCGCAAGTTGTCTTGCGCAGCATGATCCATATTCTCCGATATGGGCTGAAGCCGCGTAAGGCTGCCTCGCCCCGGCTTACAACGTCTTACGGCCTGCCCCGTTCCGTTATCGGGCCGATGCCACGAGCTGATTTTGTGGAACCGCGACCCTGCAGGTCACGCCCTCCGTGGCAAAATCGAGGTCGACATCGGCATCGAGCGCCCGCGCGAGATTATGCTCGATGACCATGCTGCCAAACCCGCGTTGCTTGGGGGCGCTCACCTTTGGCCCCTGGGTCTCCCGCCAGACCAGCAGGATCCCCGCATCCCCGAGCGGCTGCCAGCTGATTTCGACGCGCCCTCCCTTTTGCGACAGGGCGCCGAATTTTGCAGCGTTGGAGGCGAGTTCATGCAGCGCGAGGCCAAGACTTTGCGCGGCTTCCGGTTTCAGGCGGATATTGGGGCCTTCGATCGAGACCTGATCGGGTTCGCGCTCGAGATAATATGCGAGTTGCGAACGCGCGAGTTCCTTCAGCGATGCGCCATGCCAGCTCTCCTGGACGAGGATATCGTGCGAGCGCGCCAAAGCCTGCACCCGAGCGCTGAAACGCTCCAGAAACGTCTGCACGCTGCCGGTATGCTTGGCAGTCTGCCGCGCCATGGCCTGGATGACAGCGAGCAGGTTCTTGGAGCGATGCGTGAGCTCCCGCATCAGCAGCCGCAGATGCGCCTCGCCCTCCTTCCGCTCGGTAATATCGACGGCGGCGCCGGTGATGCCCATCACATTGCCGGATTCATCGCGGATCGGCTCGACATGGAAATCGTACCAGCGAGCGCCGGCAGCGCTTTCCATTCGCAACTCGGCATCGCACGGCGCGCCGGTTTGCAGAACCTCGCTCTTGAGCGCTGCAATCTCCGCGGCGCGTCCTCCGTCGAGCAACTCGATATCGGTCTTGTCCAGCATCGCATCCGGGTCGACGCCGAACAACGACTTGCTGACCGCCCTGTAACGCAGGTCGAGGTCCTGGGTGAAGACCGCCACGTTGGAGCCGCGCAAGGCAAATTCATAACGCTGCGCAGCGGCAGCCAGGTCTTCCATCAAGCGGCGCTGTTCGCTTTCCAGAGAGCGCATGCGGCTGATGTCGACAGCCGTGCATAAAATCCCCTCCACCTTTCCGTCAGCTGCCGACAGCGGATCGATATGGAGGGCATATTGCGCCCGGCGATCAGGCGCGATGCTGGAGACTTCGCAATCCTGGGGCTTTCCAGTTTCGATCACCTGCCGCTTGCGAGCGATAACGGATTGCTGTTCGGACGACATCCAGATTTCGTCGTCAGTTCGGCCAAGCATTCGGTCTGTAACGTCGTCGGCGCGCGGGCCGGCGATCCATGTGTATCTAAGCTCGCGATCCTGGATGAAGGCATGAATATTGGCGCCGCGGAAAGCCATCTCGAAGCGCGCGTTGATTTCGTCACATTCGTCCGACTTGCGCCGCGATTCTGTGCGGACCAGCTCCAGCTCCGCCCGGGTCTCCGCATGGCGCTGGATTTCCTGCTGCAGCCGCACCTCTGCATCTGCACTGTCGGCAGGGGTGCCTTGCTTGCGCTCAGGGGCGCCGGGTGGTGTGATTTCTGAGAGCGCGTCCGGCGCCCCGCCCTCGCTCCCGCTCCCCCTTGTTTTTTTCACCACATTCTCACTCGCATTCGCGGTTTTCGACGGCCGCAACTTCAAATGGTTCCTTCCGGACCGGGGGGCCGTTGTGTGAGCATCCACCGATGAGCTTGCTTGTTGGCTCTAACGCGCTGGAAGCGTTGCGTTTCCAATAGTTAGGGTCACGTCATCGTTTTTTTACATACAAAACGTCAACGGTGCCCATCCGGTATTTTCTGCGGAACGATTTGCTTTCCGGCGCATTTACGGAGGTGCCGGCTGTCATCCCCTCCCCCTCGTGCTCGGTCGGCTCTGTTAAGGCGTGGCTTGCATTAGCGGCCACGCCTTTTTTCTTTTCGGGCCTCGGTTAGGAAAGCACGCGGAGATACGTTGGCTCCAAAAAACTACGGCCGGGACAGGTCCCGGCCGTTTGGTATTTGATTAGCCGGCCGACGGATCAGCTGGCCCGGCGCTCGCGTCGCCGCGCGTTACGCTCAAAGAACAGAGCCTGGCTGATAACGGCCGAAACCGTCGCCGGCTGGAACGGCTTGGCAATCAGGAATGCCGGCTCCGGCCGTTCGCCGGTCAGGAAGCGCTCCGGATAGGCGGTGATGAAAATCACCGGCACTTCAAACGTGCGCAGCAATTCATTGACTGCATCGAGGCCGGACGAGCCATCGGCGAGCTGGATGTCGGCGAGGATCAGCCCCGGCCGCTTCGCCTTGGCCAGCGTGACAGCCTCCGCATGGGTGCGCGCCACGCCGAGGACGCGGTGACCCAGACTTTCGACCAGCCCCTCGAGGTCCATGGCGATGAACGGCTCGTCCTCGATGATCATGACATCGGTGGCGATCTCCGCTGCCAGCTCGCGGCCCGATTCCTCCACCAGCTGGCGCAGCGTCGGGATATCCACGTCAAGGATGGACGCTGCATCGGCTTCGGAAAATCCTTCCAGGGCCACCAGCAGGAACGCTTGGCGGGGGCGCGGCGTAATCTGGCTCAGACGCTGCTCGGCTGGCAGGGCACCCCCCTCAGGGGCCGCCTTGGAATTCACCACCACCGAATTCCAGATCTTGCTGAACAGCTGATACAGCGCAACGCGAGGAGATGAGGAATTGTCCAGAACCGAGGTGTCCTCGATCAGGGCCTCCAGAGCGGCGGCCACATAGGCGTCGCCGGAGGATTGGCTGCCGGTCAGCGCGCGCGCATAGCGGCGCAAAAACGGCAGATAAGGTGCAATAGCTTGCGAAGCGGACACGTAAATCCCTCCCGTTGGGCCTGAAGACGTCGCGGCCCAACGTCTCTTACCAAAAAAAGTTCCCGGCCGCGGAACCTTCTTGCCAATAAAGCATTCTGGTTGGACTGGGGCCGGCGGTCAGGCCGGTACGAGATCGTCGGCTCGATCCACGTTGCCAGAAAGCGAAATGGCGAACGCGCGCAGGCTCGGGATGGCCGCAAGGATCTGATCTCGGAGAGCCGGATCGACACTCATTCGGATTTCCCTTCCGTCGGGGTCTTGTCGAGTTGCTGGCGGAAACCCTCAAATCGCATCCCGACCAGCTCGGACGGGTCGAGTTCAACGAGTTCCGTGTGGCGCTTGCCCAATTGCCGGCAGAACAGCGCGAGGCCCTGATCCTGGTGGGCGCGTCGGGCTTTTCCTACGAGGAGGCTGCCGATATCTGCGAATGCGCCGTAGGCACGATCAAGAGCCGCGTGAACCGCGCCCGCAGCCGGCTCGCCAAGCTGCTCGAGGTGGAGAGCATCGATGAATTCGGTCCGGACCACGCGACCCGGGCGGTCCTGATGCGCCACGAAAACTGATCGGATCGATGGCGACCAAGATAAAAACGCCGCGCCAACGCGCGGCGTTTTTGCTTTTACGCATATGGCTGTGACCTCAAGGTCCGGCCGGGCGGCCCGGCCTCGGAACGAGTTCGTGTATCCGGCGGTTGAACATTCCCGTGCCGGTCTTTCAGGGAGTGGGATAATGCCGATACAAGCATCACACCCCGTGGCATCCAGCACCCCACGCAAAGTCGAAGCTCGAGCCGACGATCACCAAGGAGTTTTCGCGCGAGCGGCGGTCACGATCGCCCATCTCGCCGGCAAGCCGGTCACGTTTCTGACGGCCGCTGGGCTTGTCGTGGTCTGGGCCGTCAGCGGTCCTTTGTTCGGATTCAGCGACACCTGGCAATTGGTGATCAACACCTCGACCACCATTATCACCTTCCTGATGGTTTTCCTGATCCAGAACACGCAGAACCGAGACACCTCGGCGATCCAGATCAAACTGGCCGAACTGATCCTGCGGCTGGATGGCACCGACAGCAAGCTCGCGACGGCGGAAGACCTGTCGGACGAAGAACTTGAACGGCTGCATCGTCAATACAAGGAACGGGCCGAGACGATGCATGAATCGCTCCAACGTCGCCGCGGAGGCAATCCGAAGGCCGCCTGACCGGGGATTCAGCCTCCCGTTTCACTTCTGGCAAAGCGGACAATAGAAGGTCGAGCGGCCGCTCTGAACGATGCGCCGTATCGTGCCCGGGCAGCCGCGCGTCGGACACGGCTCGCCTTCGCGGTCGTAAACCCTGAATGAATGCTGGAAATAGCCAAGCTCGCCGGAGGTCTGCCGGTGATCGCGCAACGACGAGCCCCCGGCCGCAATCGCGTCACCCAGCACCGCACGAATGGCGTCGACCAGATCGACCGCGCGCCCGTTAGGCTCGCCTTTGCGGCTGGCGATGGTGGAGGCCTTGCGTTTCGGAGAGAGATGCGACCGGTGCAGAGCCTCGCAGACATAAATGTTGCCGAGACCGGCCACCACGCGCTGGTCGAGCAGCGCGGCCTTGAGGCTGGTTTTCTTGCCGGCGCAGGCCTGGGCCAGCACGGAGGCATCGAAGACATTGCCGAGCGGCTCCGGCCCGAGCGCGCGCAGGAGCGGCTCCTGCTCCAGCGCCTCGCGCGCAACGAGCTTCATGCAACCGAAGCGCCGTGGGTCGTTGAAGGTGGCGACGCCGCCATTCGACATGTGGAACACGATGTGATCGTGCGCGGCCGCCTTCGAGCGCTCATGGTGGAAATCGCCCGGAGTTTTTTCCGCGCCAGCCAGCGCCACCCGGAACGAGCCGGACATGCCGAGATGCATGAGCAGCACGTCGCCCGACGACAGATCTGCCAGAATGTATTTCGCGCGCCGGCCGAGCCCGGTGACGGTCTGCCCTTCCAGCCGCTTGACGAAATCCACCGGCAGCGGCCAGCGCAGATCGCCCCGCCGGGCCTCGACCCGCTCGAACCGGGCGCCCTCCATCACCGGCTGCAAGCCGCGGCGGACGGTCTCGACCTCGGGAAGTTCCGGCATTGGGCTCAGTCTTTCGGGCTCAGTCTTTCGCGGCGGGCATCTCGCCGAACCGGATACGGTTGCCGAACGGGTCGGTCACGGTCATCTCGGCCTCGGTCCAGTCTCGGCTCTCGACCCCCGGGCGCAGGTAGCCATAATTCCTTGCGCTGATCTCTGCATGATAGTCCCGCACCCCACGCATGCGCACATAGGCCGTCGACCCCGGACAGGCATCGCCGTGATGCTCGCTCAGATGCAAAACCACCGGCCCGCGCGACACCTGCATGTAAAGCGGCATGTCCGGTTCGAACCGGTGCTCCCAATCCAGCCCGAACCCGAGGAAGTCGAGGTAGAACTCGCGGGCCTTCTCGACCGAAAAGATGCGGAAAACCGGTATTGGGGGGGTGAATGTCAGGGTCACGGGGGCTACCGCAGGTCTCGTTAACGAGGGCTGAGCCGTTATGTAGCGCGCCCCGGCAGGCTGGGCTATCGTCCCGCCGCCTCAAGACAGCACGGTAATAATGACCGCGAATTCCACGAAAGAGACCGATTTCGGCTACCGGCGCGTCCCGCTTGAGGAGAAGCAGGGCCTGGTGGACGACGTATTCCACTCGGTGGCCCGCCGCTACGACCTGATGAACGACCTGATGTCGGCCGGGCTGCATCGAGCCTGGAAGAGCGCGCTGGTCACCGCCGTGAACCCGCCCCGGACCGACCGCGACTTCCGCCTGCTCGACGTCGCCGGCGGTACCGGCGATATCGCCTTCCGGGTGATCGAGGCCGGCGGCGCCGGCACCCATGCCACCATCCTCGACATCAACGGCGAGATGCTGGCAGTCGGGCGCGAACGCGCGGAGAAGCGCGGTCTCGACCATTCCGTGACCTTCATCGAGGCGAATGCGGAGGCATTGCCGCTGCCGGATGGCACCTTCGACGCGTACACGATCGCGTTCGGAATCCGCAACGTCCCGCGTATCGACGCGGCCTTGCGCGAAGCCCATCGGGTGTTGCGGCCGGGCGGACACTTCCTGTGTCTGGAATTTTCGTCGGTCGATGTGCCGGCGCTGGAAACGCTCTACGACTTTTACTCCTTCAACGTGATCCCTGCGCTCGGCCGGGCGGTCGCAGGCGACGCGGAATCCTATCGCTACCTCGTGGAATCGATCCGCAAATTCCCGAAGCCGCAGGCTTTCGCTGCAATGATGCGTGACGCGGGCTTCGCGCGGGTGTCGTTCACGCCGATGACCGGCGGCGTTGTCGCTCTGCATTCGGGCTGGCGGCTGTGACACGGGCCTGGCGCGCGCGAACGCAAGCATGATTTCCGCTCTCACCAATTCGCTGCGGCTCATGCGCGCCGGCTATGTGTTCGCGCGCGAGGGTGCGTTCCGCGATCTGGATCCGGCGCTGGTGCCGGTGCCGGCGCGGCTCGGACTGCGCTTAGCCAAGCTGATCGAGCGCCGCGGCAAGGATGGTCAGACCGGCCGCCTCGCCGCCGCACTGACGCAACTCGGCCCGACCTACGTGAAGCTAGGGCAATTCCTTGCGACCCGGCCGGATGTCGTCGGCCCTGCCATCGCGCTTGAACTCGAAAGCCTGCAGGACCGCATGCCACCTTTTCTGCATGCGGAAGCGGTTGCGATCGTCGAACATGCGTTCGGGAAACCGATCGACAAAGCCTATGCGACATTCGGGCCGCCGGTCGCGGCTGCCTCGATCGCGCAGGTGCATCGCGCCAGGATTGACAGTGCTGACGGCCCGCGCGAGGTCGCGGTCAAGGTGTTGCGGCCGGGCATTGAAAGGCGCTTTGCCATCGATCAGGATGCATTCGCTTTCGCCGCGCGCAATGCAGAAGAATACTCCGCCGAAGCACGCAGGCTCCGGCTGGTCGAGACGGTGGCGACCCTGCGCCGCTCGATCGCATTGGAAATGGATCTTCGGCTTGAGGCGGCCGCCCTCTCCGAAATGGCGGAGAACACCAAAAACGATCCAGGATTTCGTGTGCCGGCGATCGACTGGGATCGCACTACCAAGGATGTCCTGACGCTCGAATGGATCGACGGCACGCATCTGTCGAACCATGCTGTGCTCGAGGCGAAGGGCATCGATCTGAAAAACCTGGCGCGCGTCGTAACCCAGAGCTTTCTGCGTCACGCCCTGCGCGACGGCTTCTTTCATGCCGACATGCATCAGGGCAATCTGTTCGTGGACGATACAGGCTGCCTGGTTGCGGTCGATTTCGGCATCATGGGCCGGCTGGGCCCGAAGGAACGCCGCTTCCTGGCCGAGATTCTTTACGGCTTCATCACGCGCAATTATCGCCGCACCGCGCAGGTGCATTTCGAAGCGGGCTATGTCCCCTCTCATCACTCGGTGGAGGATTTTGCCCAGGCGATCCGCGCCATCGGCGAACCGATCCATAATCGCGCCGCCGACGAAATCTCGATGGCGAAGCTGCTGACGCTGCTGTTCGAGGTCACCAGCCTGTTCGACATGCGGACTCGCCCGGAATTGCTGCTGCTGCAGAAGACCATGGTGGTGGTCGAAGGCGTTTCGCGATCGCTCGATCCGAAGCTCGACATGTGGTCGACCGCAGAGCCTGTGGTGCGCGAATGGATCGAGCGCAATCTCGGGCCGGCAGGCCGCATCGACGATGCCGGAAAAAGTCTGGCCGAGATTGGCCGTTTCGCTGGCCAGGTTCCGGAATTGCTGTCGCGCGGCACGGCGCTGATCCAGCAGCTCGACGCCGCCACCCGCAACGGCATCGTGCTGGCGCCGGAAACGGTCGCCGATATCGGCCGCGCCGAGGCCAGGCGCGGCCGCGCCACCGCAATCGCTTTGTGGGTGATCGCGGCATTGCTCGCCTATGTCGTCTTCCTGCTGAAATGACGGCTGCTGTCGTTAACCACGGAGCGGGCAGGCATCCGCTGCATCTGGGCGGACTGCGCCGATCTGTGTTAACGATCATGCTGGATTCATGAGCATGACCGGCAAGCGCATTCTCCTCGTGATCGGCGGCGGCATCGCCGCCTACAAGTCGCTCGACCTGATCCGGCGGCTGCGCGAACGCGGCGCCATTGTCCGCTGCATCCTGACAAAAGCCGGACACGAATTCATCACGCCGTTATCGGTCGGCGCGCTTGCGGGAGAGCGAGCCTTCACCGACCTTTTCGATGCGCAGAGTGAGTTCGACGTCGGACATATCCGGCTCGCGCGCGACACCGATCTCGTGATCGTCGCGCCCGCCACTGCCGATCTGATCGCAAGGATGGCTGGCGGGCATGCCGGCGACCTTGCCTCGGCGGTGCTGCTCGCTACCGACAAGCCGGTGCTGATTGCGCCCGCGATGAACCCGATGATGTGGCAACATCCGGCAACCCGCCGCAATGTCGCGCAACTCGTCGCCGATGGCGTGAGCCTCATCGGACCGAATGCCGGTGAGATGGCCGAAAGCGGCGAGGCCGGCACCGGACGGATGGCGGAGCCGCTGGAGATCGCCGACGCCGCAGCCCGCGTGCTGAGCGGGTCATCGGACCGGCCGCTTGCCGGCAAACGTATCCTCATCACCTCGGGGCCTACCCACGAGCCGATCGATCCGATCCGCTACATCGCAAACCGGTCGTCGGGAAAACAGGGCCACGCGATAGCAGCGGCCGCGGCAGCCGCAGGCGCGGAGGTCATGCTGATTTCCGGCCCGGTGCATGTGCCGGACCCACACGGCGTCACGCCGATCCGGGTCACCACCGCCCGCGAGATGCTCGAAGCGGTGACCGCAAGCCTCCCGGCCGATGTTGCGATTTTCGCCGCAGCCGTCGCCGACTGGGGTGTCGCCGCTCCCGAACAGCAGAAGATCAAGAAGACCGCATCCGGCGCGCCCTCTTTCGCCCTGACCGAAAATCCGGACATCCTGGCGACGGTGGCAAAACTGAAGGCAGGCCGGCCACCGCTTGTGGTCGGCTTCGCGGCCGAGACCGAAAAGGTCATCGACCACGCCAAGGCCAAGCTGAAGCGCAAGGGCTGCGACTGGATCGTCGCCAACGACGTATCTCCGGCATCCGGGGTCATGGGCGGCGACCGCAACACCGTCCATCTCGTCAGCGCGCAGGGTGTCGAATCCTGGCCGTCGCAATCCAAGGATGAGGTCGCACGCCAGTTAGTCGCGCGCATCGCCACAACACTCGACAAACCTCACAAGTGACGCACGTGGACATACAGATCCTGCAGCTCCCGCACGGGGCTGGACTGCCTTTGCCCGCCTATCAGTCGGCGGCGGCCGCCGGGCTCGACCTGATCGCAGCCGTCCCGGATGGACAACCCGTGACGATCGCGCCGGGCGCCTACGCGATGATCCCCACCGGGATTGCGCTTGCCCTGCCGCCGGGCACGGAGGGACAGGTTCGCCCGCGATCGGGGCTCGCCGCCAAACATGGCGTGACCGTGCTCAATTCACCCGGAACCATCGATGCCGATTATCGGGGCGAAGTGAATGTTCTGCTCGTGAATCACGGCAAGGCGCCGTTCCTGGTTGAACGTGGAATGCGAATCGCCCAGCTTGTTATCGCTTCGGTTGCATTAGCGTCTGTGCATATAGTCGAAAAGCTGTCTGAAACGGACCGTGGAAGCGGCGGTTTCGGTTCGACGGGAACAAAAAGTGTCGATTAGCGATACAGAGGGCTAGACACATTCCCTTAATTTACTACCGTTATGTTTCATAACCACACAAACGGTGAGTATTTTGGAATGCCGTTGATGTCCCGAAAAGGCATCTTGGCCATAGCAGCGGTCATTGATGTTGCGATTAATTCGCAAATGCGTCCGGTCTCGGCCAAGGCTCTCGCATCGCGGCATGGACTGCCGCCACGCCACCTCGAACCAGTGCTTCAGGCTCTGGTCCACGAGGGAATCCTGCGTGGCGTGCGGGGCCCGCGCGGCGGATACGAACTGGGCCGCGATACCGAGCACATCACCGCGAACGAGATTTTGCGGGCCGCGCGGACGGTCGAAGATCCGGTGACGTCCCAACTCCCTGGATCCGACCTGGTCGGTGACGTGGTGCTGCCCGCTCTTGCCCAGGCCGAGCGTGCATTTGCGTCGGCGCTGTCGACCATTCAGCTGGATGAATTGGTCAAGCGGGCGGAAAAGTCCGTTTCATAACCGCCCGCCCTCCCGTTCACGGTCTGGACTCTTACCGCACGACTCACCTTGAGGGTAAAGTCGAATGATTCGGTTCGCAGCCGCGGACCGCTCGTTAGCGTCCATGGCAATACGGTTTCGCACCGGGCATGTGCCCGGGGCGCATCCGTATTGGGGGCAATGGGTATGCGCGAATGATTCGGTCGACTGGCGGCGGCCGCAGCGTCGATCCGCTGCGATGCGGATGCCTTACCGCGCTGGGCGCGCTGTGGCCGGCTTCTGCAAAGGCAGTTTCTCCGCTTCAGACCGGAACGCCCGTCGACGCCTATCTCAGCGCGTTTGCCAGTCTCGAGCGCCACGAACTCGCGGCGCTCGCGCTCACGCTCGGCGTTGTCTTGTTTGCGGTGGTCACCGCGATCATGCTCGTCAGGACGCGCCAGCGCGCTGCGGCGAACGAAACCGAGGCCCGGCGCGAGATCAATGCGCTGACCGCCGAGGTCGACCGGGTCAATGCGCTTCTGCTGTCGGAGCCGCAGATCGTGGTGGCCTGGGCCGCCGGCTGCGACAACCCGGACATCGTCGGCGACGTGACCATCGTCACGCAGGCCACCATGCCGCAGCGGGTTCTGGCCTTCGGCGCGTGGCTTCCCGCGGATCAGGCGCAAATGATCCAGGCATCGGTCGATACGCTGCGCGCCAATGGCGAAGCTTTCGCCATGACGCTGGCGACACTGGGCGGCAAGTCCATCGAAGCGGAAGGCCGCGCCATCGGCGGACGCGCCGTCATGCGGCTTCGCGACGTCAGCGGCATCAAGGGCGAACTGGTCGCCCTCGCCACGCGCCATGACCGGCTGGTCGGGGACATGATGGCGTTGCGCACGCTGATCGATGCGCTGCCATTCCCGGTCTGGGCCCGCGACCTGGAGGGGCGGCTGGATTTCGTGAACGCCGCTTATGCGAGCGCGGTCGAAGCCCGGGACCCGACGGAAGCGGTCGAACGCAATCTCGAATTGCTCGACAAGTCCGCCCGCGACGATGCCGCGCGCATGCGCGGGGACGGCACACCCTATCGCGGGCGGGTCCCGGCGGTGATCGCAGGTGCGCGGCGCATGTTCGACGTCATCGAGGTGCCGACGCCCGCCGGCAGCGCTGCAGCCGGCGTCGACGCGACCGAAGCCGAGAACATTCGCGCCGAGATGACGCGCATGGTCGACGCGCATCGCCGAACGCTGGACCAGCTTGCCACTGGCGTCGCGATCTTCGGTGCCGACCACACCCTTCGCTTCTACAACGAGGCCTATCGCGCGCTCTGGGACCTGGACGCGTCCTATCTGGATCACGGGCCGACCGATTCAGCGATCCTCGACCGGTTGCGGGCGGGCCGCAAACTGCCGGAGCAGCAGGATTTCCGTACCTGGAAGAACCAGTTGCACGAGGCCTACCGCAATCTTGAATCGCGCGAAGACCTCTGGCACCTGCCGGCCGGGCGCACGCTGCGCGTGGTGACGACGCCAAATACCGAAGGCGGCGTGACCTATCTGTTCGACGACGTGACCGAACGGCTGGACCTCGAACGCCGCTACGACGCTCTGATCCGGGTGCAGGGCGAAACGCTCGACAATCTCGCAGAGGCGGTCGCCGTGTTTGCCAGCGACGGAAGACTGCGGCTGCACAATCCGGCGTTCCAGCAATTGTGGAAACTGCCGGAAGAAGCGCTCGCCGAACGGCCGCATATCGAAGCGGTCATCGCCTGGTGCGCGCCGCTTCAGCCTGAGGATCAGACCCTGCGCGCGCTGCGCAGCGCCGTCACCGCAATCGGCCAGCGCGATCCGGTAAAGGGACGGCTCGAACGCCGCGACGGAAGCGTGGTCGACCTTGCGACCTTGCCGCTGCCGGACGGCGCAACGCTGGTCACCTTCCAGGACGTGACCGACACGGTGAATGTCGAGCGCGCACTGCGCGAGCGCAATGAGGCGCTGGAGACCGCAGACCAAATCAAGATCGATTTCCTGCACCACGTGTCCTACGAATTGCGCTCCCCGCTCACCAACATCATCGGCTTTGCGCATTTCCTCGGCGATCCGTCGACCGGGCCGCTCTCCGACCGCCAGTCGGAATATCTCGGCTACATCACGGTCTCGACCAACGCGCTGCTTGCTTTGATCAACGATATCCTGGACTTGGCGACCATCGATGCCGGCGCCATGACGCTGAATCTCGGGCCGGTGGATATCCGCAAGACCATGGAGGCCGCGGCCGAAGGCATCCGCGACCGCCTGGTCAAGGACAATATCGCGCTCAATATCGAAACCGAGCCCGCGACGATCGGCCTGTTTCCGGCCGACGAACGCCGCGTTCGGCAGGTGCTCTTCAATCTTCTGTCCAATGCTGTGGGCTTCTCACCCAAGGGAAGCACCGTCACCCTGCGGGCCGAACGCCACGACGACTCGATCGCCTTCTCGGTCACCGACCAGGGCCCCGGCATTCCGCCCGAAATGGCCCCGCGCGTGTTCGAGCGGTTCGAGAGCCATTCGCTCGGGTCGCAGCATCGCGGCGCCGGCCTCGGCCTGTCGATCGTCCGCTCCTTCGTGCATCTGCATGGCGGCAGTGTGGACATCGCCTCCACCGTCGGGCAAGGAACCACCGTGACCTGCACCTTCCCGACCAAACCCGTGGCTCAGCCGCAGATCACGGCAGCCTGAGCCCACGCGCCTTAGCCCATGGCCTCCGGTCAGATGAGTTTCACGATCGCGCTGGAAGACGAGCAGGCGACCCGGCGCTTCGCCGTCGATATCGCGAACGCTCTGGAACCCGGCGATGTCATCACGCTCTCGGGCGATCTCGGGGCAGGCAAGACCGCATTCGCGCGCGCACTGATCCGCCATCTTGCCAACGATCCCGGGATCGCCGTGCCGAGCCCGACCTTCACCCTGATGCAGGTCTATGAGCTGCCGCGCTTCGCGCTGGCGCATGCCGATCTCTACCGCCTGACCAGCCCGGACGAATTGTCCGAGCTCGGCCTCGACGACATCGCGGCCACCGGCATCGTGCTGATGGAATGGCCCGATCGTGCCGGCGGCCGGCTGCCGCCCGACCGCATCGATGTCGCACTCAGCCTCGCACCGGCGAAAGGCAACGACTACCGCGATGTCCACGTCACCGGTCACGGCAAGCTTGCGCAGCGGGTCGCCCGCATGGCGGCGTTGCGCAGCTTTCTGCACAAAAGCGGGTATGCGCTGGCCGAGCGGCAACGCATGCAGGGCGACGCCTCCAGCCGGGTCTACGAGCGCGTCATCCGCGACAGCACGCCCGCGATCCTGATGAATGCACCGCGCCGGCCGGATGGGCCGCCGGTGCGTGACGGCAAGCCTTACAGCGCGATCGCCCATCTCGCTGAGGACGTGCGTCCGTTCGTTGCGATGGCGGATGGGCTACGCGCGCTCGGCTTCTCCGCGCCGGAGATTTACGCCGCCGATCTCGACCATGGCTTTCTGTTGCTGGAGGATTTCGGCACCGAGCCATTCGTCGCCGGTTCACCGCCTGCGCCGATCGGGCCACGCTACGGCGAGGCTGTCGATCTGCTGGCGGCACTTCATGCGCGGCAGGTCGACGCCATGCTGCCGCTGCCGGACGGCACGACTTACGCTATTCCGGCCTATGACAAGGCCGCCTTCCTGATCGAGGCCGAACTCCTGCTCGACTGGTACATTCCGCATCGCGGACTTGCGGTCGATGAAGCCGGGCGAGAGCAGTTCCGCCAATTGTGGCTGGCCGCACTCAAGCCGGCGCTGGCCGGGCAACAGACATGGGTGTTGCGCGATTTCCATTCGCCGAACCTGATCTGGCTTCCGGACCGGGACGGATACCACCGCGTCGGCCTGCTCGATTTCCAGGATACCGTGATCGGACCGACCGGATACGACGTCGCCTCGCTGCTGCAGGATGCCCGCGTCGATGTCCCGGACCCGCTGGAGCGCGACCTGTTTGACCGCTATGTCCGCAGGCGGGCCGAAACCGATACCAGTTTCGATCGTGAGGAATTCGCGGCGCTCTATGCCGTCATGGCGGCTCAGCGCGCGACCAAGATCCTGGGTATCTTCGCCAGGCTGGATCGCCGGGACGGCAAGCCGCAATATCTCCGTCATATGCCCCGCGTATGGCGCAGCCTGCAGCGGTCGCTCGCCCACCCGGCGCTCGCCGAACTCTCTGCATGGTACAAGGACAACGTGCCCGCGTTCGATGGGCTGTGATAGACGAGCCGCCTCGACAGCGGCGCAAGAGGATTGATTCGCATGGCGCAAGGCGTTCCGCAGACGGCGATGGTGCTCGCGGCCGGATTCGGGGAGCGGATGCGCCCGCTGACCAATACGCTGCCGAAGCCGCTGGTGCAGGTGTCGGGCCGGGCGCTACTGGACCATGTGCTGGACAAGCTGGCGCAGGCTGGCGTCGGCAAGGCCGTGATCAACGTCCATTACCTCGCCGACAAGATCGAGAGCCATGTGGCCGGCCGCAAGTCGCCCCATATCGTGATTTCGGACGAGCGCGAGAAGCTGCTCGATACCGGCGGCGGAGTGGTCAAGGCCTTGCCGCTGCTCGGCAGCGGGCCGTTCCTGCTGATCAATTCCGACAGCATCTGGCTGGACGGTACGCGCGGCAACCTGCAGCGGCTCGCCGCCGCTTTCGATCCGGCGAAGATGGACGCGCTGCTGCTGCTCGCGCCCTCGGCCACCAGCATCGGTTATGCAGGGCGTGGCGATTTCTCGATGGCCCCGGATGGACGGCTGCAGCCGCGCGCGGAGCGCGAGGTGACGCCGTTCGTCTATGCCGGCGCCGCGATCTTCTCGCCTGCCCTGTTCGATGACGCGCCGCAGGGTCCGTTTTCGCTAAACCGGCTGTTCGTCAAGGCGGCGGAAGCGGAGCGGCTGTTCGGGCTGCGCCTCGACGGCATCTGGATGCATGTCGGTACGCCGGACGCGATCAAAGAGGCCGAGCGCGCGATCCTGCAAAGCGCGGCGTAGCCGCAGCAATTTGGCGCCGCGCATACCGGCCCATTTTGCGCTATGACTTTGCCGGCATGTCGACCCGCACGCCCCGCCTGTTCACGATTCCCGCATCGGTACCGTTCCTGCCGGCGCTGATTGACGCCCTGCTCGCCGGACGGCTGGTGCACGGCTTTCCCGCGTCGCGCGATCCGATGGAACTGGCGCAGGCCACGCTCTATCTGCCGACGCGGCGCGCCTGCCGGCTGGCGCAGTCGGTGTTCCTGGCCGCACTCGGCGGCGATGCGGCGATCCTGCCGCGGCTGGTCCCGGTCGGAGATATCGACGAAGACGAGATCGTCTTCGCGGAATTCGCGGGCGGTCCGCTGGCGGCGGAACGCCTGTCGCTGAAGCGCGCGATGGAGCCGTTCGAGCGCAAGGCGGCGCTGACGCAATTGATCCTGGCCTGGGCCGCGCAACAAAAGCGGACCGGCGAGGTCTCGCTGATCGCCAATTCTCCGGCATCCGCCTTCGCCATGGCCGGCGAACTGGCGCGGCTGCAGGACGACATGGTCACGCGCGGCATCGACTGGTCGGCGCTCGATACGCTGGTACCGGAAGACATGGATCAGCATTTCCGGGCCACGCTCGAATTCCTCAAGATCGTGCGCGACCATTGGCCGGCGCTGCTCGACGAACAGCGATTGATGGATGCCGCGACGCGGCGTGATGCGCTGATCGAAGCCGAGACCGCGCGGCTCAAGCGCAACGGCACCGGCCCGGTGATCGCCGCGGGTTCGACCGCGTCAATGCCCTCCACCGCAAAACTGCTCGCGGCCATCGCCAGCCTGCCGAACGGCGCCGTGGTGCTCCCGGGCCTCGACACCGACCTCGACGACGAGGCCTGGGAGTCGATCGGCGGCGTTGCGGGCACCAACCCCTCGCCCGGACATCCGCAATTCGCGATGCAAGGCTTCCTGCGCGGACTTGGCGCCAAGCGCGATCAGGTCGAGATCCTCCAATCCCCAGCCGGCCATGGCCGCGAGCGGTTCGCGTCGGAGGCGATGCGGCCGGCCGAGGCGACCGACCGCTGGCGCGACACCCTGAAGGACGAGGCGTTCGCATCCCTGAAGGAAGCCAGCCTTGCCAATCTGTCGCTGATCGAAGCTGCCACCACCGAAGACGAGGCGGTTGCGGTGGCGCTGGTTCTCCGGGAAGCCGTGACAGATGACGCAGACGGCACCGCCGCGCTGATCACGCCTGATCGCGCATTGGCGCGCCGCGTGGTCGCGGCACTGGAACGCTGGACAGTCCCGGTCGACGATTCCGGCGGCGATCCGTTGTCCGAGACGGCGGCCGGAGTCTTCGCGCGGCTGGCAGCAGAGACCGCACTTGATGGCTGCGAGCCGGTGACCCTGCTTGCGCTGCTCAAGCATCCGCTCTGCCGCCTCGGCGGATCCGAATCCGCCCATCGCCAGGCGATCGCGCTGCTCGAACGCGCGATCCTGCGCGGGCCACGCCCTCGCGCCGGCACCGAAGGACTCGAACACGCGTTGCAGAGCCTGCGCGCGGAACGCGAGAGCTTGCACGGCAGCGATCCACGGCGCTGGCTCACCGACGGCGAGCTCGACCGCGCGGCCGAGTTGGTCGCGAAACTCAAGCCGGCGCTCGCGCCGCTGGCCGGAGCAAAGACAGCTCCGTTGCGCGACTTGGCGATCTGCCATCATCGCGTGATCGCGATGCTGTCGCTCGACCCCCAGAACGAGTCGGCGGCGTTCGCGGGCCGCGAGGGTGCAGCCCTGCGCGATAGCTTCCAGGCCATCGCCGACAGCGGACAGGCCGCCGCTTTTGCCGTGGCACCGCACGACTATGCCGACCTGTTTCATGCCATCGCCTCCGAGCGGGTGGTGCGCAGGCCCGGCGCGCCCGGCGCGCGCGTACGCATCTATGGTCCGCTGGAAGCCCGATTGCAGCAGGCGGATCGCGTTGTGCTGGCGGGACTGGTCGAAGGCGTGTGGCCGCCGGAGCCGCGCAACGATCCATGGCTCAACCGGCCGATGCGCCAGCAGCTCGGGCTCGACCTGCCGGAGCGGCGAATAGGCCTGTCGGCGCATGACTTCGTGCAGGCTTTCGGCGCGCCCGACGTGATCCTGTCGCATGCGTCAAAGCGCGAAGGCTCGCCGACCGTGGTGTCCCGCTTCGTGCAGCGGCTGGCCGCGGTTGCCGGCGTCGAGGCGTGGGCCGAGGTGAAGGAGCGCGGCCGCCATTATCTCGATTGGGCGCGCGCACTCGACCGGCCGGCCGAGGTGAAGGCGGCGCAACGGCCGGAGCCGAGACCGCCGGTCGCGATGCGGCCGAAGCGATTGCCGGTCACCGATATCGAGCATTGGCTGCGCGATCCCTACACGATCTACGCCAAGCATATCCTGAAGCTGCGGGCGCTCGATCCGGTCGACACCCCGCCCGGCGCGCGCGACCGGGGCACCGTCATTCACGAGGCGATCGGCGACTTCACCGCGAAATTCGCCGATGGTTTGCCCGCCGACCCGCTGGGCGAATTAATGGCGCTGGGTCGCGAAGCGTTCGAGCCGCTCAATGATTATCCGGAGGCGAAAGCGTTCTGGTGGCCGCGCTTCGACCGGATTGCCCGCTGGTTCATCGACTGGGAGCGCGAACGGCGGCTCAATGTGAAGGCGGTTTACGCCGAGGTGCAGGGTAAATTGCAGGTGACGGCGGATTTCATGCTCACCGCGCGCGCCGACCGGATCGAACAGCGCAGCGACGGCAGCTTTGCCGTGCTGGACTACAAGACCGGCCGGCCGCCGTCGAAAAAGGAAGTGCAGGTGGGATTCGCGCCGCAGCTGACGCTGCAGGCGACCATTCTGCGTCATGGCGAATTTGAAAACGTGCCTAAAGGCGGCTCGGTGTCCGAGCTGATGTATCTGCGTCTCAATGGCGGCGATCCCGGCGGCGAGAAAGCGCCGCGTGATTTCGAGAGTCTCAGCATCGACGGCGCCGCCGATCGCGCTCGGGAAAAGCTTCACGAACTGGTGGTGAAATTTGCGTCCGAGAGCGAGCCCTATGTCTCGTTCTGGCGGCCGATGTGGGTCGGGCGCACCTATGGCGATTACGATCATCTCGCACGCGTACGCGAATGGTCGGCGACCGGCGGCGAAGTCGATCCGGATATTCCGGCATGAGTCCGCGCACCACCAGCAGACGCGAGCTCCCCGAGCGCGTGCTGAAGCCGCAATACCAGGCCTCCGACCCGATGGTGTCGGCCTGGGCGTCGGCCAATGCCGGCTCCGGCAAGACCCATGTGCTGACCCAGCGCGTGATCAAGCTGCTGCTGCGCGGCGAGGATCCGGCGAAGATTCTCTGCATCACCTTCACCAAGGCCGCCGCTGCGACCATGGCGACGCGCGTGTTCAATACGCTGTCGGCATGGACCGCGCTCGACGATGCCGATCTCGATCAGGCGATCCGCGACATCGGCATTGCGCCTGACGACAAGTTGCGGACGCGCGCCCGGCGGCTGTTCGCGCTGGCGCTGGAAACGCCGGGCGGGCTGAAGGTTCAGACCATCCACGCCTTCTGCACCAGCCTGCTGCATCAGTTTCCGTTCGAGGCCGATGCCGGTGCGGGCTTCGAGGTACTGGACGACGCCACGCAATCGCAGATGCTGGAGACGCTCACGCTCGACGTGATGCTCGAAGGCGCGGCGCAGCCCGGTTCGGCGATCGGGCGCGCTCTGGCCGACGCGATCAAGGCGGCGGCCGACCAGACCTTTCGTGAACTGATCACCGAGGCGGTCGGCCGGCGAGATACCATCGAGGCATGGATCGCGCGCACCGAGACGGTGGATGCAGCGATTGCAGAATTGTCGGCGGCGCTGGGTGTTGGCGCCGAGGAGAGTGCGGAGGCGATCGAACGCGAGATCCTGGAAGGCGGGATCGATCCCGCCACATGGCCCGATCTCGAGGCGGTGTTTCTGACCGGGTCGTCGAACGACAGGAAGCAGGCCGCACGCATCAGGCAGGCGCTGCAGGCAAACGGGGTTAACCGCCTCGACAATTACGTTTCGATGTTCTGCACCGGCTCGAACATCAGCCTTTCAAGGCGCGGGCTGCGCGACAGCATCATCACGACTGCTACGCGCCGTGTTTACCCGGACTGGGCCGAGCGGCTGGACAACGAGCAAGCGCGCATCGGCGCGCTGCTCAACACACTTCGCGCGGTCGAATGCCGCGACCGCACCCGCGCGCTGGTCACCGTCGCGCATGAGGTGATCGTGCGTTACCGGCGCGAGAAGGCGCGGCGCGGCCTGCTCGACTATGATGACCTGATCGACCGCACGCTGGCGCTGTTCGAGCGCACGTCCGCGGCCTGGGTGCTGTACAAGCTCGACCTCGGCATCAACCATCTGCTGCTCGACGAGGCGCAGGACACCAGCCCGAAGCAATGGGCGATCGTCCGCAAGCTGGTATCGGAATTCACCGCCGGTGCCGGCGCGCGCAGCACCAGGCGCACGATGTTTGCGGTCGGCGACGACAAGCAATCGATCTTTTCGTTTCAGGGCGCCGCGCCAGAAAAATTCGGCGAGATGCGCAAGGCCTTCCAGCAGGATTTCGAGGCCGCACAACTCGAATGGCGTAACGTCAAGCTTTTGACCTCGTTCCGCTCCGGCGAGATCGTGCTGCAGGCGGTGGATATCGTGTTCTCCCGACAGGAGGCCCATAAGGGCCTTTCCTCGGACAATGCCGGCACCGCCCACGAATCTTTGCCGAGCAAGCTGCCCGGCCATGTCGACATCTGGCCGCTGGTCCTGCCCAATGAAAAGGCCGACATCGAAGGCTGGGATGCGCCCTTCGACCAGACCAGCGAGCAGAGCCAGCAAGTCCGGCTGGCGAAGAAAATCGCCGCGCATGTTGCGCTCTGGCAGGGCAAGGGCACCAGGCCGGGCGATGTGCTCATCCTGGTGCGGCAGCGCGGGCCGCTATTCGAGGCGATCATCCGTCAGCTCAAGGCCGCGGGCATCCAGGTCGCCGGCGCCGACCGCATGGTGCTGCTCGACCATATCGCGGTGATGGATTTGATCGCGCTCGCCGATGCGCTGCTGCTACCCGAGGACGACCTCGCGCTTGCCTCGGTGCTGAAGAGCCCGCTGTTCGGACTGAGCGAGGACGACCTGTTCACGATCGCGCATGATCGCGGCCGGAAATCGCTGCGCGCTGCCTTGCTCCGCAAGGCGAATGATTTTCCCGACGCCGCCGCGCGGCTGACTCACCTTACCGATGCAGCCTTGGGCGACAGCCCGTTCACCTTCTACGCGCGCCTGCTCGGCGCGGGTGGCGCACGAAAGCGCATTCTCGCTCGGCTCGGACCGGAAGCGAATGACGCGCTCGACGAATTTCTCAATCTCGCGCTCGCCTATGAGCGCCGCGAGACGCCATCGCTGCAGGGCTTCGTTGCCTGGTTGCGTGCGGCCAATGCCGAAGTGAAGCGCGACATGGAAATCTCCCGCAATGAGGTGCGGGTGATGACCGTGCACGGCGCGAAGGGACTGGAAGCGCATACCGTGATCCTCGCCGACACGACGACGCGGCCGGAGGGTTACCGGCCGCCCAGGCTCCTCGACGTCACGCTCGCAAACGGCAAGGGTCTGGTCTGGGCGAAGTCCCAGGACACCGATCCGCCGATCGTTGCGAGCGCGCGAGAGGCGGCAAAGGAAGCAAGCATCGCGGAATACAAGCGCGTTCTCTACGTCGCCATGACGCGTGCCGAACAGCGGCTGGTGATCTGTGGAACCGCATCGACTGTGAAGAAGGACGGGGCGCCGGGTGTTCCCGACCAATGCTGGTACCGGCTCATCGAAGGCGCACTGGTACAGGCCGAGGATGCGCGCACGATCGAAATGCCATCGGAAGACGGCGACGGACCGATCTGGCGATTGCGCAAGGACGTGTTCGACTTCCCGGCACCTGCCGAGGCGTCGGCCCCGCCGCGGGCGGAACATCCCCTGCCCGGCTGGATCGACAAGCCGGTTCCGGCAGAAGCTCCGCGCGCCATCGCACGGGCCCCCTCCGACGCGGACGAGGCCGAATGGACGCGCGGGACGAGCGAGCTCGATCGCGCCCAGGCGCTGGAGCGCGGATCGCTGCTGCATAGGCTGATCCAGTCGCTGCCCGACCTGCCGCCTGCGCAGCGCGCAGCGGCGGCGGGCGACTATCTTCGCCGCAACAGAGTCCGGCTGTCCGAGGACGATTGCGCACTGATCGCGCAACAGGCGCTGGCCATTCTTGACGACCCGCGCTTCGCCGCCCTGTTCGCTCCCGGCAGCCGCGCCGAGGTTCCTGTCGTTGGCATGCTGCCGCGGGATGGACGTCCGCCCTATTCCGTCACCGGGCAGATCGACCGGCTCGTGGTGACGGACGGCGAAGTGCTGATCGCCGATTACAAGACCAACCGGCCGGCGCCGATTGCACTCGCCGACGTCCCGCCCGCCTATCGCCAGCAGCTCGCGCTCTACCGGGCTCTGCTGCAGCGGATTTATCCGGGCCGGGCGGTGCGCGCGGCACTGCTCTGGACCGACAACGCCACCCTGATGGAGCTGTCCGGGGAGGCGCTGGACGCGGAAATGGTGGCGCTGACGGGGGCCTGACCAACGCTGGACGATGCCGACTGCAAGGCTTCCGCGCGCGACGCCGGCCAGACCTGGCAACCTCCGCTGGCGCAATACCGGGTCCCGTTTTTGCCGGATCACGCTCGCCTGAGGCGGGGTTGACCCCGGCTGGGGCGGTTCTTAGGTTCGAAGGCGAAGTTCAAGCCATCCCACGATTCGAAAGGTTATGACATGGCCGTTGGAAAGGTATCGGACGCGGATTTCGAGACCGAAGTCTTGAAGGCCAGCGGCCCTGTGGTGGTCGATTTCTGGGCCGAATGGTGCGGCCCCTGCCGCATGATCGCGCCCGCGCTCGACGAGATCCAGAACGCGCTCGGCGAGAAGGTCAAGATCGTGAAGCTCAATGTCGACGAGAATCCGGGCGTGGCGTCGAAATACGGCATCATGTCGATCCCGACCCTGATGATTTTCAAGAACGGCGAACTCGCCTCGCGCCAGGTCGGCGCGGCACCCAAGGCGAAGCTCGAACAGTGGATCAACGCCGCGGTCTGATCGCGGAAATCGTTTGTCTCTTTCGAACGGCCGGCCGCGAGGCCGGCCGTTCGCGTTTCATGATCGCCAATCCGCCGGTTCACTGCGGCTTGATGCCGAGCGTCTTGATGATGTCGCCCCAGCGCTTGGTTTCGGCGTCCGTGAACGCTGCAAGTTCCTGCGGCGTCGATGTCTTCACGACAAAGCCCAGCGCCTCGAACTTGTCTTTGAACGCCGGTGAGTTGACGATCTTGACCAGTTCGCTGCTGAGCCGGTCGATCACCGGCTGTGGCGTTCCGGCCTTGGTGTAAAGCGCGCTCCAGATCGAGCTGTTGAGCCCCGGATAGCCGAGCTCCGCCGCGGTCGGCACGTCCGGAATCTGCTTCAAACGCGTCTCGTTGAGCACGGCCACTGCACGCAATTTCCCGGCCTGCAGAAAGCTCAGCACGTCGGAGATCGACGGAAACATCACGTCAAGCAGCATGTCGTTGAGCGCCGGCCCCTGCCCGCGATAGGGCACATGCACCATCTGCGTACCGGTGGCGTTCTTGAACAATTCGCCGCCCAGATGCGTCGGCGAGCCGGTGCCGGACGATCCGAAATTGGCCTTGTCCCCCGCCGCCTTGAGCTGCGCGACGACGTCCTTGAACGACGCATCCTTCATCTTCAGGCCGGGCACCACGACCTGCGGATAGATCGTGACCAGGGTCAGTGGCGCGAAGTCCTTCACAGGGTCGTACGGCAACTTGTCGTAAAGCGAGACGTTGCTGGCATGCGTGCCCGTCGTTGCCATGAACAGGGTATAGCCGTCCGGCTGCGAGCGCGCAGCTTCCGAAGCACCGATATTGCCGCCGGCACCCGGCTTGTTCTCGATCACGACCGGCTGTCCGAGGGCCTTCGACAATTCGTCGGCAATCACACGCGTCTGCGTATCGGCGCTCCCGCCGGCCGGGAACGGCACGACGACGCGAAGCGGCCGTGTCGGCCAGTCCTGTGCCAGTGCAATGGTGGAGGACGCGGCCAGGAGCACGGCGGCAAGACAGGTCTGGACAACTCTCATGATTTTGCGACTCCGGTGAAAAACTCGATGGCGATGGCGTTGAACTGATCCGGCTCAGTGCGCGAGAAAGCGTGCCCGCCGCGCTTCACGAACAGCGTCCGCGCGTGCGGCATATGCCGCGCAAATTCCTCGGAAAAATACCGCGGCGTCAGAATGTCGTCGTCCGCACACAGGATCATGGTTGGAATGGTGATGCGTCCGAGCTCCGCGCGCCGGTCGAAGGCCAGGATCGCGTTGAGCCGGCTCGTCTGTATCGCGGGCTCGCCGAGCTGGGCCGCGGCCTGGGCTTCCGCCTGTCGCAACGCCTCGTCATTGGCGTTGATCCAGTAAGGCGGATACAGCAGCAGCGAGGTGTATTTGCCGTACGCTTCCGCACCCAGCCCGGCATGGATGACGCTGCGCAAGCCCAGAATGCGATGGCGGTACGGATCGCCATGCGTGGTGCTGGCATAGATCATCAACGACCGGAGCCGCCCCGGATAATCGAGCGCGGTGGCGACCCCGATCGCACCGCCGGTCGAGTGACCGAGAAAATGCGCGGATGGAAGCCCGGCCGCATCCATCACCGCGATCACGTCGGCCGACAATTGCTCGATCGACGCGACCTCAATCCGGGACGACTTCCCGGTGCCGCGCTGGTCGAACAGATAAACGGTGAAATGACGCTCAAGCGCGGCGCGATTGACCTGCCAATAGCCGAGCACGCCCCCAAGTCCCGAGGCGAGGATCAGCGGCGGACCGTCGCCGGATTTTTCCCAGTACAGATCTGCGCCGTCACGCTGCGCGAACGGCATTCTCAGCGTCCGACATGCGCGATCGACGAAATCTCGACCAGAAAGTCCGGCCGGACCAGATCGGCGCGGATGCAATAGCGCGCCGGCGGCTCGCTTGGAAAATACTCGCGGTAGACTTCGTTCATTGCCGCATAGTCGGCGAGATCCTTCAGGAAGATCGAATTGAACGTGATATCCGACATCGCGCCGCCGGCGGTCTCGACCACGGACTTGATCGCGTCCAGGACAGCCCGGGTCTGCGCCTTCACGTCGCCGATGCCAACGGTCTTGCCGTCCTTGTCCATGGCCAGCATGCCGGACACATAGACGATGCCGTCAGCCTTGGTGCCAGGCGAATACGGCGCCAGAGGCGGTGGGGAGCCCGCCGGCACGATGGTTTCTTTGGGCATTGCAATCTCCTGGATACGCACGTCGCATTCATTGCGGACGAGTTAGCAAAATCGATGCCGCGACAAGACCCTAGATCGGAGGGGTGCCATTCCGTCGAAGCACGTCGCCCGCGAGATAGAGCGATCCGCCGATGAGAATGCGCGGCGGCGTATCGAAGGACAAAAGCGCGATCGCCGACAGCGCCGCTTCGACACCGTCTGCGCTCTCGGAGGGAATTCCGATCCTGTTCGCCGTTTCCGCGATCAGGTCCGGCGGCAGACTGCGTTGCGCATCCGGCACCGGCACCGCGTAGAGCCTCAGCGCCAGACCGGTGAAACAGCGCAGATAGCCTTCGAAATCCTTGGTGCCGAGCATGCCGACGATCATCACCAGCGGCTTCGGCGCGCGCTCCTCGATATCGGCAAGCGCGACCGCAACCGCACGGCCGCCGTCCGGATTGTGCCCGCCATCCAGCCAGACTTCGCTGCCCGGCGGCGCCAGCGTCACCAGATTGCCGTGGGTCAGGCGCTGCATGCGCGCCGGCCAGTCCGCCTTCACGACGCCGGCCTCATAAGCCTCGCCCGGGATTTTCAGGCCCGACGCGCGCAGGACCGCGACCGCGACACCAGCATTCATGAATTGGTGGCGTCCAATCAGCTTCGGTCCCGGCAAATCGAGCAGCCCATCATCGTCCTGATAGACCAGCCGCCGGTGCTCCTCGCTCATATTCCAGTGCTCGCCCGCCACGCGAAGCGGCGCACGCACGCGCTCCGCCGCGCGCTCGATCACCGCAAGCGCCTCCGGCATTTGCGGCCCGATAACCGCGCGCACGTTGCGCTTGAGAATGCCGGCCTTCTCGGCGGCAACGCTCTGGATCGTGTCGCCGAGATAATCTGCATGATCGAGGGATACCGGTGTGATCACGCTCAGCAGCGGCGCCTCCACCACATTGGTGGCATCGAGCCGGCCGCCGAGACCGACTTCGAGCAGCAGCACGTCGGCCGGATGCCGTGAGAACAGCAGCAGGCCGGCCGCGGTGGTGATCTCGAACACCGTGATCGGTTCGCCGGCGTTGACGCGCTCGCATTCCTCGACCGTGGCGCGCAATTCGTCGTCGTCGACGAACCTGCCGCCGCCTTCCGATGCAAGCCGGAAGCGCTCGTTGAACCGCACCAGATGCGGCGAGGTGTAGACGTGAACGTGATGGCCGGCGCTTTCCAGGATCGCGCGCATGAACGCGATGGTCGAGCCCTTGCCGTTGGTGCCGGCGACATGGATGACCGGCGGCAGCCGGCGTTCGGGATGATCGAGCCGTTCCAGCAGCCGCCACATCCGATCGAGCGACAGGTCGATCAGCTTCGGATGCAGGGCCAAGAGGCGCGTCAGCGTATCGTCGAGTGCGGACATGGAACAATGGCTAGCATATTCCGTCCGCCCCGGCGAAACCATGGCGCGCGAGGACGGGAGCGGGGATAGAACGCCAGGACAGATCAGGCTGGCGCGGTTGCCTCAACGGCAGCCGCCTGCGCCGTACTGCGCGGCGCGTTCGGCGATGCCTTGGTCAGCAGCCGGCAGATCCGCCCGAGCGTGGCGCGCATCTCGTGCCGGTGCACCACCATGTCGACCATGCCGTGTTCCTTGAGATATTCGGAGCGCTGGAAACCGGGCGGCAATTTCTCGCGGATGGTCTGCTCGATCACGCGCGGCCCGGCAAAGCCGATCAGTGCGCCAGGCTCGGCGATCTGCACGTCGCCCAGCATGGCGTAGGATGCAGTGACGCCCCCGGTGGTCGGGTTGGTCAGCACCACGATATAGGGCTTCTTCGCCTCGCGCAGCATCTCGACCGCGACCGTGGTCCGCGGCATCTGCATCAGCGACAGGATGCCCTCCTGCATGCGCGCGCCGCCCGAGGCGGCGAACATGATAAAGGGCGTGCCGCGATCGATCGCGGTTTCGAGACCCTTGACGATCGCCTCGCCCGCGGCCATGCCGAGCGAACCGCCCATGAAGTCGAAGTCCTGCACGCCGATCACCACCGGAATGCCTTCGAGCCGGCCGAAGCCGAGCTTGATGGCGTCATTCATGCCGGTCTTGGTGCGCGCATCCTTCAGGCGCTCGGCATAGCGGCGCTGGTCACGGAATTTCAGCGGGTCGGTCGGCACTTCCGGCACACCGACATCGAGCCAGGTCTCGCCGTCGAACATCGATTTCAGGCGCGCGTTTGCGCCCATCCGCATGTGATAGTTCGAGCCGGGAATGACGAACTGGTTCGCCTCCACATCCTTGAAGAAGACGAGTTGCCCGGTTTCCGGACATTTGATCCAGAGATTCTCGGGAGTCTCGCGCCGGTTGAGCAGCCCGCGGATTTTCGGCCGGACGACGTTGGAAATCCAGTTCATGCTGCGTCGCTACCCATGTCCAGTTGACTGAGGTCCAGTGGCCGTCAATCCGCGACGAAGCCGGAGGCTTTCACCACCGGTCCCCAGCGCGCGATATCCGCTTGCACGATTGCGGCAAATTCGGCCGGTGTCTTGTAGTCGGGTTCGTTGCCGATCGCCTCGAGCTTCTGCTTCACATCGGAAGCGGCAAAGGCATCCCTGATCGCAAGATTGAGCTTGGAGACGACATCGGCGGGCGTCTTCGATGGCACCAGCGTTCCGAGCCAGGCTTCGATCACCACATCGTAGCCGGCTTCTTTCATGGTCGGCACATCCGGCAGGAAGGTCGAGCGCTTGTCGCTGGTCACCGCCAGCGTGCGGACCTTGCCGGACTTGACGAACGGCAGCGCCTCGCTGACCGGATTGACGCTCGACGAGACATGGCCGCCGATCAGGTCCTGCAGGGCCGGCGCACCGCCCTTGTAATGGACCGGCGTCATGTCGACCTTCGAAGCCTGCGACAACATCAAACCGGCGAAGTGCGGGGTTCCGCCCGCAGCGGTCGTCGCGTAGGTCGCGGTCTTCGGATTCGCCTTGCACCATTGCACGAAGTCGCCAAGCGTCTTGATGTCCGCCGGAACAGCGGGCCCGACATTGATGCACAGCGCCGATTTTGCGACGGTGGCGACCGGCGTGAAATCGCGGACGGGATCGTAGTTCAGCGACCGGAAACTGTGCGGATAGACCGTCATCAGGAAGTCCGGCGTGAACAGCATGACGCTGCCGTCGGTCTCGGCATTCTTGACGTATTCGACTGCGAGACGTCCGGCAGCACCGACCCGGTTCTCGACGATGGTGGCCGGCGCATACCCGCCTTTCAGCTTGTCAGCCATGATGCGCGCGAGCGCATCGGTGCTGCCACCGGCCGGGAACGGGACGACAACCTTCGCGGTCTGGGAAATAACTTGCGCGTCAGCGGAAGAGACAAACGACGACCGGCTCGCGACCAGGCCGGCTGCGGCCCCGCACATCAATGTTCGGCGTGTGATCATGCGAGCGTCTCTTCCCTGAAATTACGGCTTTTTTGATAAAGCTATTCAGCGGCCACCCGGCGAACCGAGCGCACGCCATCGGCGAGTTCCGACACCAGCGACGTCACCGCCTCGACCGTGCCGCTAGTCGCGCGCCCTTCGGCATCGAGGCTGTCGCGCAAGCGGTCGATCAGCGCCGACCCGACCACCACCGCATCCGCACCTTGTGCGATCTCGCGCGCGTTCTCCGCCGTTCTGACGCCGAAGCCGACGGCAACCGGCAGCCTAGTATGACGCTTGATGCGGGCGACGGCGTCGGCGACCCGCGACGCATTCGGGGTCGCCGATCCGGTGATGCCGGTGATCGAAACGTAATAGACGAAGCCCGATGTGTTCGTGAGCACGGCCGGCAGTCGCTTGTCGTCGGTCGTCGGCGTCGCCAGCCGGATGAAATTAAGACCAGCCTTCAACGCCGGGATGCAGAGCTCGGCATCTTCCTCGGGAGGCAGATCGACCACGATCAGCCCGTCGACACCCGCCGCAATCGCGTCGGCGAGGAAGCCTTCGACGCCATAGATATAGATCGGGTTGTAATAGCCCATGAGGACGATGGGTGTGTCGCCGTCGGTCTTGCGGAAGTCGCGCACAAGCTGCAGCGTTTTCTTCATCGTCTGTCCGGCCTTGAGCGCGCGCAGGCCCGCGGCCTGGATCGCCGGACCATCGGCCATCGGATCGGTGAACGGCATGCCGATCTCGATCACATCGGCGCCCGCCTTCGGCAGCGCGGAGACGATGGCGAGCGCGGTGTCGTAATCGGGGTCGCCCGCCATCACGAAAGTGACGAGGCCGGCGCGGCCCTCGCGTGCGAGGTCGGCAAATCTGCGGTCGATGCGCGTGGTCATCCGATCGACGTCCCCAGATATCGCGCCACGCTGTCGAGATCCTTGTCGCCGCGGCCGGACATGTTGACCACCATCAGGTGGTCCTTGGGCAAGGTCGGCGCGAGGTCGAACACGCGGGCCAGCGCATGCGCCGGTTCGAGCGCCGGAATGATGCCCTCCAGCTGGCTGCACAATTGAAACGCCGCCACGGCCTCCTCGTCGGTCGCGGACAGGAATTTCACCCGGCCCATGTCGTTGAGCCAGGCGTGCTCGGGACCGATACCGGGATAATCGAGACCGGCGGAAATCGAATGCGCTTCGGTGATCTGGCCGTCGGCATCCATCAGCAGATACGTGCGATTGCCGTGCAACACGCCGGGACGGCCGCCGCTGACAGAGGCTGCATGCTGACCCGACGGAATGCCGTGGCCCGCTGCTTCGACGCCGTAGATTTCGACCGAGCGGTCGTCGAGGAATGGATGAAAGAGCCCCATCGCGTTTGAGCCGCCGCCGATGCAGGCGACCAGCGAATCCGGCAGGCGGCCTTCCGCCTGCTGCATCTGTTCACGCGTCTCGTTGCCGATGATGCACTGGAAGTCGCGCACCATGGCCGGGTACGGATGCGGTCCGGCGACGGTGCCGATGCAATAGAAGGTGTCGGCGACATTGGTGACCCAGTCGCGCAACGCTTCGTTCATGGCATCCTTCAGCGTCGACGAACCCGACGTCACCGGACGAACTTCGGCGCCGAGCATCCTCATGCGCAACACGTTGGGCTGCTGACGTTCGATGTCGACCGCGCCCATGTAAACAATGCAAGGCAGGCCGAACTTGGCGCACAACGTCGCCGTGGCGACGCCATGCATGCCGGCGCCGGTTTCGGCGATGATGCGTTTCTTTCCCATGCGCATGGCCAGCATGATCTGGCCGGTGACGTTGTTCACCTTGTGCGCACCGGTGTGGTTGAGGTCCTCGCGCTTGAAATAGATCTTCGCGCCGCCGAATTTTTCGGTGAGGCGCTCGGCAAAATACAAAGGCGATGGCCGGCCGACGAAATGCGCGAGATGATGGTCCATCTCTTTCTGATAGGCCGGGTCCGCCTTGGCGGCATTATAGGCGGCCTCCAGTTCGAGAATGTTCGGCATCAGGGTCTCGGCGACGAAGCGTCCGCCATAGATGCCGAAATGGCCACGCTCGTCGGGACCGGTGCGGAAAGAATTCGGCTGCTGAATCGTCATCTGCTGCTCGCAACTGTCGTCCGTGCCGCATCCGCCGCGCGCACCGCGCGGATGAAAGCCATGACTTTCGTGGGATCTTTGACGCCCGGCGTCAACTCGACCCCGGACGACACATCGACCGCGGGCGCACTGGTTACCTCCAGCGCCTGGCCGACATTGCCCGGATCGAGCCCTCCGGAAAGCATGAAGGGGAGCCCCTGATCAAGGCCTTTCAGCAGGGTCCAGTCGAAGGGCCGTCCCAGGCCTCCGGGACGGGTGGCATCCTTGGGTGGGCGGGCATCGAACAGGAGCCAGTCCGCGGCGGCGGCATAGGCCGGAATGGCATCGAGATCGGCCGCCGTCTCGACCGGCAAGGCCTTCATAACCGGTAGCCCGAACCGCGATTTCAGCGCCCTAATCCGATCCGGGCTTTCGTGGCCATGGAGCTGGAGCATGTCCGGCGTCAGTGCCTCCACAATCGCGGCATGGAGGGCATCGTCGGCGTCAACGGTAAGCGCCACCTTGCGCGCGCGGTCCCGCACCTGCGCGCTTAGGTCGCGCGCGAGGTCGAGCGGCACATTGCGCGGCGACGGCGGAAAAAATACGAAGCCCAGCAAGTCCGCGCGCTCGGCGAGCGCGGCATCGACAGCATCGGCGGTGGTCAGGCCGCAGATTTTGATGAGGGTGGTCATGGCCGGCGCGGTTCTACCGCGGCAAGCGGCCTTTGTCTGCCCTCAGGCCGACAGGCTACGCCAAACCAGTGTCGCCGCGGCGATATCCTCGATCGCGGTTCCGACCGACTTGAACAGCGTGATCTGCGAGGCCGAGGTGCGGCCCTTGACCTTGCCGCGGCACAGCTCGAACAGATCGCCCTTGATGGCCTTCGCGTCGATGATTTTTTTCTTCATCGGCACGACGATATCGCCGGCTTCCTTGGCGGCGCCGGCGCGGGTATCGACGAAGATGCGCGCTCGCTTGACCGCTTGATCGTCGGCCTCACGCATTTTCGGCGTGAAGCCGCCGACCAGATCGAGATGCGCGCCCTTCTTCAGCCAGGCGCCTTGGATCAGGGGCTGCGCCGACAGCGTGGCACACGAGACGATATCGGCCTCGCTCACCGCCTCCTCCAGCGTCTCGGCGATGTCGACCTCGATGCCTGCAACCGCGATGCCGAACCCCAGCGACACCGCCCGCGCGCGGGTGCGATTCCAGAGCGTCACACGCTTGATCGGACGCACGCTGATATGCGCGCGAATGAGATGCGGCGCCAGCGCGCCCGCGCCCACCATGACCAGATGCGAGGCGTCCTCTCTCGCAAGATAGCGAGCGGCCAGCGCGGAGGCGCAGGCCGTGCGCCACGCGGTCAGCGCGCGGCCCTCCAGCAGCGCCAGCGGCTCTCCGGTCTCGCCCGAGAGCAGGAGATATTGTCCATAAACCGATGGGCGCTGCGCCTTGGCATTGTCCGGGAACACGGTGACGATCTTGCAGCCGATATAGCGCTCGGCATCCTCTTTCCAGGCAGGCATCAGGAGCAGCGTCGCATCGGCGCCCACGGTCGGAATGGTGTGATGATGGCGCACCGGCACCACGATGTCGGAGCGGAAGGCGTCATCGAGAGCGTCGATCAGCGCCCGGTAGGTCAGCGCGTTCTGAATATCGTCGGCAGAAACAATGCGCATGGCAGAAGCGGGTTACCCGTTTGCCGAAGAACGATAGACGAGCCGCGCGGACTTGTTCGGAACCGGAGTGTCAAACCTGTCGTCGAGCCGCTCACTCAGCGTCGAGTTCAGCGTCTCGATCTCGCGGCGAAGCGCCGACACCTCGGCATCGCGCTGCCGCGCCGCACGGCGATAGCCTGACTGCCGAAGCCACGCCGCAACGCCCCCAACGATGACACCGAGGATCACAAGAACGAAGATCAGCACAAAAAGCGGAACGCTGACCGACGCCGCCGGCGCGGTTGCATTGAAGGGATCGAAGGACACCGTCACGATCTCGCGGTTGGCGACCGCGAACATCAAAATGATGATCGCGAGCGGCACGAGTACGAGCCAGAAGACGAGCTTGCTGAGCATTGGACCTTCCGTTGGCCGCCATTTGCGAAACCCACCGGGAGCGTGGACCCGCAATTCATAACATCCGGTGAGTTTAGGAAATCCGGGCGCGGCCGCCTACATCTTGCTTCAAAGGACGAGCGGCCTGGCGAGGCGCAACCGACCGGCAAACCGGCTCAGGCGATCTCGCCGCGGTTCAGCCGCTCGCGCATTTCCTTGCCGGTCTTGAAGAACGGAACCGATTTCTTGTCGACCGAAACATGTTCGCCGGTTCGCGGATTGCGCCCGGTGCGTGCGGGCCGGTGCTTCACCGAAAACGCCCCGAAACCGCGCAATTCGACCCGATCGCCGCGCGCGAGCGCCGCGGTGATCTCGTTCAGGATCGCGTTGACGATATTCTCCACGTCCCGCTGGTAAAGATGCGGGTTCTGTCCCGCGATCTTCGTAACCAAATCCGACTTGATCATCCGCGCCGCCCGGTATGTACGTCGGTGAATCCAGCCATGCCTCAGGCCGTCCGCCGCTTAATTGACGGGTGAAGGGTGCCAAAGCGCCAGCAGACCGTCAAGATTAAGCCGCTCCGCCGCCGCAAATGCGCCGGACTGCTCGAGGCTGCGGGCAAAGCCATCGAGGCCGGCCGCATTGAGCAGCGAAACCGCCGTCAGGTGGATGAACGAGAACTCCGAGAACCGCGGCCGCAGGCTATAGTTCCGGACCGGCGTCTTGGGGTCGATCCCCTTCTCCTTGGCGAGCCACGCGATCGCGGCCTGCTCGTCGCCCAGTTCGTCGATCAGCTTGAGTTTGAGCGCCTGCCGGCCGGTGAACACGCGGCCGTCCACCACGGTGGCAAGCGCCTCGCCTTCGAGGCTGCGGCGCTTGGCGACGAGGTCCTTGAACCAGTCATAGGAGTCCATGACGATCGACGCCAGCGCGGCGCGCGCCTCCGGAGAGGTCGGCTCGAAGCCGTTCGGTGCGGCCTTGAGCGGTGAGGACTTCACGTCCTCGACCTTGATGCCAACCGTCTTCAGCAGGTCGACGAAGTTCGGATACTGGATCAGCACGCCGATCGAGCCGACCAGAGAAGCGCTCTGCGCAATGATATGATCGGATGCCAGCGCCGCGATATAGCCGCCCGAGGCGCATAGGCCGTCGACCACGACCACCATCGGCTTCTTGGCCTTCAGGCGCACCAGCGAGTCATAGAGCTGCTCAGAGCCCGCCGTGGTGCCGCCGGGGCTGTCGATGTGGACGATCACGGCCTTGGCGCTGGAATTGGCCAGTTTCTCGATCGCCTCGACCCGCGCCTGATTGCCGCGGATCAGTCCGGAAATCGTAACCCGCGCGATCGAGCCCGACGTCGACCCGCTCAAACCGTCTTGCCGCGACATTGCGGCAACCGCGCCGATGGCTGCGATGACGACGAGCACCGCCAGCACCCGCCAGAAGGTCAGTTTGCGCCGCAGCCGGCGGCGATCCACGATCTGGTCCGCATCGAGCGGCCGAGAATCGAGCGACATGGCTTCGCTCCCATTTGATTCGAATGACGCGAGAGTCTAGCGCCGCGATGCGCGTTTGACCCGACAATCCTTTGCGATTGGCAAAGCAGAGGTAATCACAGGCTTTGGCGAAAAGGAGGCTCAAGCGAAAAGAAGGTTTAAGCGAAAGGACGGCTTGAGCGGACAGAAGGCCTGGCAGTGGAACCGCAAGGCTGCATCAAAAAATGAAAAACCCCCGGCGCGTCCGGCACCGGGGGTTTACGTCTCAAATCGAGAGCGCGGAATTTACTCCGCCTTCTCCTTGTCACCGCGCTGCTTGAGCGCCGTGCCGAGAATGTCGCCAAGAGTCGCACCGGAATCGGACGAGCCGTAGGCCGCGATGGCCTCCTTCTCTTCCTGCACCTCGAGCGCCTTGATCGACACCTGGACCTTGCGGGTCTTGCGGTCGAACTGCGTCACCCGGGCATCGACCTTCTGGCCGGCCTGGAACCGCTCCGAACGCTGGTCGCCGCGGTCGCGGGCCAGGTCGGCACGGCGGATGAAGGTCTCCAGATCGGTCCCGATGATCTTCACATCGAGGCCGCCCTCCTTCACGTCGATGACCTCGCAGGTCACGACATCGCCCTTCTTGAGGTCGCCGGCCGCGCCCTCTTCCATCGGATCGCTGGCCAGCTGCTTGACGCCGAGCGAGATGCGCTCCTTCTCGACATCGACGTCGAGAACGGTCGCCTTGACCATGTCGCCCTTCTTGTAGTCGTCGATGACCTGTTCGCCGGGGCGCTTCCAGTCGAGGTCGGACAGATGCACCATGCCGTCGACATCGCCGTCGAGACCCAGGAACAGCCCGAACTCGGTCTTGTTCTTGACTTCGCCTTCGACGATCGATCCGGGCGGATGCTTCTCGACGAAGACCTCCCACGGATTGCGCATGGTCTGCTTGAGACCGAGCGAAATGCGGCGCTTGACCGGGTCGACTTCGAGGATCTGCACTTCGACCTCCTGCGAGGTCGAGACGATCTTGCCGGGATGGACGTTCTTCTTCGTCCAGGACATTTCGGACACGTGGATCAGGCCTTCGATGCCCGGCTCCAGTTCCACGAACGCACCGTAATCGGTGATGTTGGTGACGCGTCCGGAGAAGCGGCCGTTGAGCGGGTACTTGGCCTCGATGCCCTGCCACGGATCGTCCAGCAGTTGCTTCATGCCGAGCGAGATGCGGTGGGTGTCGTGATTGATCTTGATGATCTTCACCTTCACCGACTGGCCGATATTGAGCACTTCGGTCGGATGATTGACACGCCGCCACGCAATGTCGGTGACATGCAGCAGGCCGTCGATGCCGCCCAGATCGACGAAGGCGCCGTAATCGGTGATGTTCTTCACCACGCCGTCGATGACCTGACCTTCTTCGAGATTCTGCACCAGTTCCTGACGCTGTTCCGCGCGGGTCTCTTCCAGCACGGTACGGCGCGACACGACGATGTTGCCGCGGCGGCGATCCATCTTCAGGATCTGGAATTGCTGCGGGTTGTTCATCAGCGGGGTGACGTCGCGGATCGGACGGATATCGACCTGCGAACGCGGCAGGAAGGCCACCGCGCCGTCGAGATCGACGGTGAAGCCACCCTTGACCTGATTGAAGATGACGCCCTGAACCTTCTCCTGGTTCTTGAACGCGCCTTCGAGCTTGCCCCAGCTCTCTTCGCGGCGTGCCTTGTCTCGGGAGAGGACAGCTTCACCGAGCGCGTTCTCGACGCGCTCCAGGTAGACCTCGACTTCGTCGCCGACCTTGATCTCGTTGCCGCGGCCGGGTCCGGTGAGTTCGCGCAGCTGCACGCGGCCTTCGGTCTTCAGTCCGACGTCGATGATGGCGACGTCCTTTTCGATGCCGACGACGATTCCCTTGATCACCGAGCCTTCATGCAGGTTTCCTGACGTGAAGGACTCTTCAAGCATCGCGGCGAAATCTTCGCGCGACGGTGTGGCGGTGGCTGTTTGGGCCATGAACTCTCCTGTTAGCGAGCGCCGATTGGAATTAGGATGTTCCGAACGCACGGGCCAAAGGCCCCGCAAGACCAGTGGCTCCGCCGCATGAGCGACGGGTCGGCGCGTTAAGCCGTTCGACCGGAACGATGATTGCTTGTCCTAAAAGGACTTGTCCAAGGCCTCCGGACGAGGCGGCGAAGCGGGCGTTCCTCCAACGACGAAGGGCGGTTAAGCCGGCCTCCGGCCCGCTCGGACGGCCTCGACAATGTCGATGGCGGCCCGGACGGCTGGGGATATAGCCAAAAGTGTCGTATCCAGCAAGACCGCATCCTCGGCCTGCCTGAGCGGGGCCACCGTTCGGTTCATGTCGCGCTCGTCCCGGGCCTTGATATCGGCGAGGACGGCGGCGTCATCGACCGCCTCGCCGCGGCCCCTCAGTTCCATGACCCGACGCCGCGCGCGCTCCTCGGGTGTCGCGGTTACGAAAATCTTAACCTCCGCCTGGGGCGCGATGACGGTCCCGATGTCGCGCCCGTCGATGACCGCGCCTGGCTTCGAGCGCGCAAACTCATGCTGCAGTGCGATCAAGGCCGTCCTGACCTCCGGGATGGCTGCGACGATGGATGCAGCTTTCGCCACCTCGTCGGATTTCAGGTCGTCCTCCGGAAATCGCGCGGGATCGTAGCTGCGTGCGGCCGCCACCGCAGCAGCCGGGTCATCGAGCTTGCCTGCCTGCAGCACGGCGAGGCCGACACCGCGGTACAACAGGCCGCTGTCCAGATGCGGGTAGCCGTAGTGAATCGCGAGGCGCTTGGCGATGGTGCCCTTGCCGGAGGCGGCCGGCCCGTCGATGGCGATGATCACGACAAATCCGCGCCCAAACCGCGCATCAATTCGACAAAGCCGGGGAAACTGGTCGCGATAAATGCCGCGTCGTCGACGCCGACCGGCTTGTCGCTCGCGAGCCCCATGACCAGCGCCGACATCGCTAGACGATGATCCATATGCGTCGCCACCACGCCGCCGCCAAGGGCGCGACCTTGCGCCCCGCCATGTCCATGCACGATCAGGTCGTCGCCCTCGATCTCGACCACCACGCCATTGACGCGCAGCATGTCGGCGGTCGCCGCCAGCCGGTCGGATTCCTTCACCCGCAATTCGCTCAAGCCCCGCATCCGCGTGGTGCCCTCGGCAAAGGACGCGAGCACGGCAAGGATCGGATATTCGTCGATCATCGATGGCGCACGCGGCGCCGGCACGTCGACGCCACGCAGGCTCGAGGCCCGTACGCGCAAATCGGCGACCTCTTCGCCGCCATCGTTCTGCGTCGACAGCGTTTCGATATCGGCGCCCATCTCACGCAGCGTGAGAAACAGCCCGGTTCGCAGCGGATTCATCATCACGCCGTCCAGCACGATGTCCGAGCCCGGAACGATCAGCGCCGCCGCCAGCGGAAAGGCCGCCGATGACGGATCGGCCGGCACCTGCAACGGCGCCGGCGAAAGCTCCGGCCGCCCGGTCAGCGTGATCCGGCGGCCGTGCTCGCCGATGGTCTCGACGCGGATGTCGGCGCCGAAATGCGTCAGCATTTTCTCGGTGTGATCGCGGGTCGCTTCCTTCTCGATCACGATCGTCTCGCCCGGCGCCGCGAGACCGGCCAGCAGCACCGCGGACTTCAATTGCGCGGACGCGACCGGCGGTGCGTATTCGATCGGGAGCGGGTCGCGCGCGCCCTGCAGGGTCAGCGGCAGTCGCCCGCCTTCGGCGGCATCAACCACGCGCGCGCCGATCCGGCTGAGCGGGTCCAGCACGCGTTGCATCGGGCGCTTGCGCAACGAGGCATCGCCGTCGAACAACGCCGTGACCGGGCAACCGGCGACTGCACCCATGACGAGGCGGCAGCCGGTGCCGGAATTTCCGAAATCGAGCGGTCCCGACGGCTGCGCGAAACCGCCGACGCCGACGCCGCGCACCGACCATGCGCCATCCCCGGTTCGCTCCACCGTGGCGCCGAGGGCGCGCATCACCTTGGCGGTGTTGATCACGTCCTCGCCTTCGAGCAGACCGGAAATGCGGGTCTCACCCACCGTCATCGCCGCCAGGATCAGGGCACGATGAGAAATCGACTTGTCGCCGGGCACGCGCAGACGCCCCTTCAGCGCAGGCGAGCGGCGCGCGGTCAACGGCATGGCGGGCAGCGAATGGCTCAAGACGGCTTTTCCGGCGGGAAAGTGGGCGCCGTCCTAGCACCGAGCGTTTCCCACGTCATCCGATCCCGGGCCGAAAGCCGCAAAATCGCCCATAAACGGTATTGACACCGGTCGCTCAAGCCGCCAATTCAGCCGCTCATTTCTAAAAGCCCTTCAAGGAACCTCCGAACGTGGCAAAGCCAGAGCTCGGTACCAAGCGCGTCTGTCCCGTGACGGGCCGCAAGTTTTACGACCTGAACAAGAATCCGGTGATCTCGCCCTATACTGGCGAGGTCGTGCCGATCGCTCCGATCGCCTCCCGCGGCCGTCCGGAAGCGAAAGCTTCGCCCGCGGCCGAGCCCGAACTCGAGACGGCCGAGGCCGAAGGCGCCGTCTTCGTATCGCTGGAGGACGCCGACGCCGAAGCGACCGGCAAGAAGGCTGACCTGCCGGATGCGGTCGATGACGATATCGAGGTCGAGGACGACGGTGGCGACGACGATTCCACCTTCATCGAGGAAGATGAAGAAGGCGACGACGACGTGACCGATATCATCGGTGACGGCCTCGAAAAGGACGAGGAGACTTGATCGTCCGGTCGAGTTAAGCTATCCGCCCGCAACACCCGTGAGGGCGGAAGTCTGGTGACGGGGCCATAGCTCAGCTGGGAGAGCGCTTGCATGGCATGCAAGAGGTCGGCGGTTCGATCCCGCCTGGCTCCACCAACCCGAAGCCACGACCGGCTTTGATCATAGCCCAGCCCTGATCTTGCGGCCGCCTCCGGGCGGCCTTTGATTTTTTCCGGTGCGGTGAGCCGCGCCGTGAGCCGTCGAACAGCGGGGAGTCATTGGGCGAAAGGACGCGATGCGTGCCCGCCCCTGAGGCTCTCGCACCGGTTCCAGCCCCGCTTGCAGCGCCCGGATTCCTGCCCATATAAAGGTCAACTCCCGGCGGGTCCGCCGGGAAAATCAGGGGGTGCCTCTTTGGGCCCCGTGTCAAAGTCGCTGGAAAGGACTTTGAGATGTCCCGAATGCCTTCGTTGTCCAGCCCGTTCCTGTTGGGTTTCGACGAGATCGAGCGCGTGCTCGACCGTGTGACCAAGGCGGCGGACGGATATCCCCCCTACAATATCGAGCGGCTATCGCGCGACGACCGAGACCCGGAGCGTTTGCGCATCACGCTTGCAGTTGCCGGCTTTACCCTCGATCAGCTCGAAGTGAGCGTCGAGGAGAACCAGCTCGTCATCCGCGGTCGCCAGACCGACGACAAGACGCGCAAGTTCATCCACCGCGGCATCGCCGCCCGCCAGTTCCAGCGCACCTTCGTGCTGGCCGACGGGATGGAGGTTCTGCGTGCGGATCTGAAGAACGGTCTGCTGTCGATCGATCTGGCGCGACCGGAACCGGCACGAATCGTGCGGGCCATCTCGATTAAAGCGCACGAATAACCATATCGAGGGACGAGAGACCCAAGGCGGCGAACACAGGGAACCGACCGACCACAGGAATAGTTGAGTTGACGAAGGAGAGCAGCTGACATGACCCACGAACAAACTGAAAAGCCGATCATGTCGCCTCAAGCTTTCGCCGTTCTGGGCGGAGGCAAGATCGCGTATGTGAAACAGATCAGATCCGAGAATGTGCACGAGCTTTACCCGCAGGCGCCGGAAATGCAGCCCGGGATGCAGCTCTTCGCACTTCACGCAGCGGACGGCACGCCGATCCTGGTAACCGACACGCGCGAAGCCGCGGTCGCCAATGCCTGGAATAACGAGCTCGAGGCCGTCAGCGTCCACTGACGCGGACGAAGTCCAAATCGATGCGGGCCACGGCCGGGACACACCCGGCCGTGGCCTTTTTCATGTGCCGGCTTGAACCCCGGGCGTGCTCGGTTCGTCAAAAGAACAAAGGAGCCGCGTCATGTCCGCATCGTCCAGCCGTTCGCCAGCCGTCGTTTCCATGTCCGCGCGCGACCTTGCGACGCTCGCCTGGCGCCAGCTTGCCTATATCCGCGTGGCGCGCTCGGAGGATGTCGGGTTCTTTTGCCCCGAGGCCCCGCTGCTCGCACCCGGCCGCGACGTGTTCGTGCTTTACGCCGCCGATGGCACGCCGATCCTCGTCACCGATACGCACGAAGCCGCCGTCGCCAATGCGTCGGAGGAAAAACTCGAGGCCCTGAGCCTGCACTAGAATTTTGGGTATGCACGAGCCGTTGCCGGGAGCGTCACGGCACGGCGAACGTCACTCCGATCCGAAAGGACTCACGCGGCCTGCGACGGCGTCATCGTCAGAACCGCATAAAGCGCGTCGGCGTCGTTCGATTCCCGCAACTTGTTGGCGGTGTCGGGATCGCGCAGCAAACGCGCAACACGCGCCAGCGCCTTCAAGTGATCCGCGCCGGCGCCCTCCGGCGCCAGCAGAAGAAAAATCAGATCCACCGGCTGGCCATCGAGCGATTCGAAATCGATTGGACGATCGAGTCGTGCGAACAATCCAAACAGCCGGTCGAGTTTCGGCAATTTGCCATGCGGGATCGCGATGCCGTGTCCGATGCCGGTGGAACCGAGCTTCTCGCGCTGCAGCAAGGTTTCAAAAATCGTGCGCTCGCCGAGACCGCTGAGTTCGGCCGCGCGCGCAGCGATTTCCTGAATCGCCTGTTTCTTGCCATTGACCTTGAGCGCCGGGATCACGGCATTCACGGCCACAATATCGCTAAGCGCCATTGGAAACGGTCCGCGTATCCGCCGGTAAAATGGGTCGAACTGGGGCTGTTGGGGATGAAGAGCGGCGGACCATAAGGATGCCCCCCGCCAACGTCAATGGCTTACGGCCGGGCATGTCGGATACTGCATTCACGCCAGTTCCAGTCTGAAAGACGCGGTGTTTCAAAGCCATGGCCCTCAAACCCGGCGCGATCCGTCGCGTTCGTATCGCCGACCGGCCGTGCCTCACGCTCGCGCGATTCTATAACACTGAAATCACAGCGCTAGCGGCCGATCGACGCCCCTTGCTTCTCGCGACGCCGTTGCACCGAGGACGCGATGCGCATGCCCTCGCGATATTTCGCGACCGTGCGGCGCGCAATGTCGATGCCGGACTCGCGCAGCTTGTCGACGATCGTGTCGTCGGAGAGAATGTCATTGGCCGTCTCCGTATCGATCAAATGCTTGATGCGATGACGCACCGCCTCGGCCGAATGCGCCTCCCCGCCATTGGAGGCGGCGATTGCGGAGGTGAAGAAATATTTCAGTTCGAAGATGCCGCGCGCGGTCGCCATGTATTTGTTGGCGGTGACTCTCGACACGGTGGATTCGTGCATCGAAATCGCGTCCGCGATCGTCTTCAGATTGAGCGGACGCAGATGCTGGACGCCGTGCGCAAAGAAGGCATCCTGCTGCTTCACGATTTCCGCCGAGACTTTCAAGATCGTGCGTGCGCGCTGGTCGAGCGCGCGAATGAGCCAGGTCGCCGATTGCAGCTTCTCGGCAAGATAAGTCTTGTCTGTCGCCGCGGCGGCCGTCTTGGAGACCCGCGCATGATAGGTCTGGTTCAGCAGGATTTTCGGCAACGTCTCTGAATTCAGCTCGACCGTGAACGAACCGTCCGGCGCGGCGCGCACGAACACGTCAGGCACGATCGGCTGGACATTCGTCGAACCGAAGGCGAGCCCGGGCTTGGGATTGAGGCGCTTGATCTCCGCGATCATGTCCATGAGATCGTCGTCGCCAACGCCGCACAGCTTGCGCAAGCTCGCAAAATCACGTTTCGCCAGAAGATCGAGACGCCCGAGCAACGCCGCGATGGCGGGGTCGTAGCGGTTCTGCTCCTTGAGCTGGATGGCCAGGCACTCGGTGAGATTTCGCGCACAAACGCCCGCGGGATCGAAGGTCTGCAGGACAGCGAGTACCGCCTCGACATCGGCCATGTCGGCACCGAGCTTTTCGGCAACCGCCTCCAGATCGCCGGACAGGTAGCCGGCCTCGTCGACCATATCGACCAGGTGCTGACCGATCATGCGCTTGACCGGATCGGTTACCGACAAGGAGAGCTGTTCGGACAGATGATCCGCGAGCGTCCGCTCGGCCGAGACGAAGGCTTCGAGATTGTATTCGCCGTCCTCGCGGCCGCCCGATCCGACACTCGCCCATTCGGAATGTGCCGCAGTGGCGTCCTCGGCGCGGGCCGAAGCAACGGCCGATCCGCCGTCTTCCGGGAACACGTTATCCAGACGGGTACCGAGATCCTCCTCGATAGCGTTGCGGCTGGTGGCGAGGTCGCCCCCCATCCATTCCTGAGCCCCCTCGCCCTCGAAGCCGCCGTCCGCGGGCTCGGCCAGTTCGGCCGCCGCTGGCGGCCCGTCGTCGTCGCCAGCCCGTTCGAGCAGAGGATTTTTTTCAAGCTCCTCCTCGACATAGGCCATGAGATCGAGGTTCGAGAGTTGCAGCAGCTTGATGGCTTGCATCAGCTGCGGCGTCATCACGAGCGCCTGGCTCTGGCGGAATTCGAGGCGGGTGGTCAGTGCCATGGGGGATTCCTATCCCAGCGGCACAGTTCGTGCATGTGGAAAAAAGGCGCACGCCCTTTAGGCGGATTCGGGCGGATACGCGCGCGCCTTGGGAAAAGCGCCTCAAAATCAGGCAGAAAACGAGGCGAACTGCCCGATTACAGGCGGAACTCTTCACCTAGATAGAGCCGCCGGACATCCGCGTTATTCACAATATCCTCGGCCCGGCCCTCCATCAGGACCTCGCCGGAATAGATGATGTAGGCGCGGTCGGTGAGGCCGAGCGTCTCGCGGACATTGTGGTCGGTGATCAGTACCCCGATGCCGCGATAGGTCAGGTGCTTCACCAGTTGCTGGATGTCGCCGACCGCAATCGGGTCGATGCCGGCAAACGGCTCGTCGAGGAGCATGTAGCTGGGGCGGCTGGCCAGTGCGCGAGCGATTTCCACGCGCCGCCGCTCGCCGCCGGAGAGGGCGATCGATGGCGACTTGCGGAGGCGGGTGATGTTGAATTCCTCCAGCAGCGCGTCCAGGTCGCGCTGCCGCCGCTTGGCGTCCGGCTCGACAACCTCGAGCACCGAACGGATGTTCTCCTCGACATTCAGGCCGCGGAAGATCGAGGCTTCCTGCGGCAGGTAGCCGATGCCGAGGCGCGCACGCTGATACATCGGCAGCGGCGTAACGTCGTTGCCGTCCAGCTCGATCTTGCCGGCATCGGCTTTGATCAGCCCGGTGATCATGTAGAAAATCGTGGTCTTGCCGGCGCCGTTCGGTCCCAGCAGACCGACCGCCTCGCCTCGCCGCACGAACAGGCTGGCGCCCCGCACCACCTTGCGAGGCCCGAAGCTCTTTTCCACGCTGTGCGCGGCCAGATAACCTTGGGTGACCTGCTGACGCGGTTCGACCGGCTCTTGGCGTCTTGGCCGCGGCGGCACGAAACGCGGCTCTGCGGCGCGCGGCGGGGCCTCGGCGCGCGCCATCGTCGGCGCAGGCGCGGCATGGCCGGCATTCCGGCCCGGCCTGGGCGGTTCGGGCCGGAAGTGATCCGGCTGAAACGTCTCGGGATGGAGCGGATGCTCCCACTGCAGGTTCCGGCGCGCCGAATCGCCGACCAGAAACTCGTCCTGCAACGGCTCGATCCGCAGGGCGCCGGGGACGGGCGGCGGCGCCGCTTGTGACGCGAGGGCGGTGCGCTGCGACGCAGGCTTGCCGACGAGCCCGCCAATCTTTTCGAGCTCGACGCGCCACGTGCCGGACGACTTGCCCGACGATTTGCGCTTTCGCGGTTTCCCCGGCTTTTTGCGGCGGAATATCGAGAGGAAATCGAACACGCTAGTGTTCCGAATCCGACATCCGCTGCAACGTGCGGCTTGCTCGCGGGCTGGTTTCGGACTCCAAGGACACTGGCAAACCTTCGATTTCAGGGCAGTTCCGGTTCAAAAATCCGCGCGGGCAAGGGGTACGGGCAAGGGTGCCCGGCAAAGAGCAGATCCCGAAACCAGCACACCAACGTCCTGCAGTCTCTGCGGCCGCCTGCTACCGACATAATCTGACGGAATCCCGGTTGCAACGGAGGACCGGAGCCACAGTCAGTTGGTAACGGCGGGCAAAGCCGTCGGCTTCTTCCGGACCGACGGCTTCTGATCCTGTCCCGACTTGTCGTCCTTTCCGGTCGACTTGTCGTCCTTGCCGGCCGGCTTGTCGTCCTTGCTGGTCGAAAACAGGCCCTGCACCCGGCCGCCCTCGACCTTGGCGAAATTCGTGGTCAAATCCACGACCAGCCGATCGCCCTTGAGCACATTGGCCCCCTGGGTGATGACCACCCCGCCTGAAAGAGTGACGGTATTGGTCTTCATCTCGAAGATGCCGGTTGCACCGGTCGCGGTCTGGTCCTTGGTGGTCACGACTACGCCGCCGCGTGCTTCCAGACGGCGGATCGACTGCCGGCCCCCAGGGCCCGGCTTCGCCGCTTTCATGGTGCTGGCTTTGGCGCCGCCCTTCGGATCGTCCTGATCGTAGAAGACGCGCAGCTCCTTGCATTTCATGACCGTGTCGCCCTGCGTGACCACGACATTGCCAATGAATACGGCCATCTTTTCCTTGTCGCGCACTTCAAGCGAGGCAGCCTCGATCTGGATCGGCTGATCCTTGTTGGTGCCGAAGCCCTGCAACGCATTCGGGACGCCGGTTCCCTGCGGCTGCGACTGCGTCTTTGATTGAGATTGCGCGGGCGCAACGCCGGCCAGCAAAACGGCAAAGGCAGCTGCCAGAAGCAGTGCTCTCGAAACGCGAGATTGCATCATTCCGCGTTCGCCTGACTTGCCGCTTGCGATTGCACGCCGCGATTCACCGCTTCCGGCGTCAACACCAGGACGACGCCACCGTCGAACCGGATCACCCCGCCGGTTTCGGTCACTTCCAGGCTATTGGCGTCGAGCGTGCCCTGCGGCATCTTCATCTGTACCGGCTTTTCGGAAACGATGCGGCCTTTCTTGATCTCGACCTGCGCTTCGGTCAGGCGACCCTGATAGCCCGCGGTCGATGTGATCAGGATCTCCTGATTGAGTTTCAACAGATCCGCCTTGGTATCGTAGACGCCCTCGACAGCGGTGAGAGTCACCCGGCTCTTGTCCTCCATGTCGATGCGGCCGCTGATTTCCTTCATCTCCACGATGGTCGGGTTTTTCGTATCCTGCGAGGCGGAGGTGGCGCTCACCGCGTATTCGCGCTGATCCTTGGTGAAGCCCGCAAGACGCGGCGCCTCCATGGTGATCTTCGATCCTGAAATCACAAGCGTGCCGAATTCGGTCGGCACCCTGAGCCAGCGCGCCGGATTGAGATAATTCGCAAGCACGAGACCGGTCAGGGTCAACACCAGCACGGCAGGAACCGCGATGCGCAGCGCCCGCACGCGACGGCTGTGCCGGCGAGCGCCCACAATGACGGTCTGCGGCCGGCCCGCGGTCGGCTGGCCCGGCTGGCCCCAGTCCTCCGGTCCGGCAAGCATGCGGTTCATGAAGAGGTTCGTCCTGCCCGGAATCGATGGTCACCCGTTGCCATCCTAGCCCCGGACGGGTGGAAAATCGCGCCCGAATATGGCCCAGGCACGGCGGCAGGCTCAGGAATGGGAGAAAATATCCTCCTCGGGCCACCCCTGCAGGTCGAGAGCCGCCCGGTGCGGCAGAAACCGGAAGCAGGCCTCTGCCAGGTCGGTGCGGCCCTCCCGTGCCAGCATGACGTCGAGTTTCTCCTTCGCCGCGTGCAGGTACAGCACGTCTGAGGCCGCGTAGGCGACCTGGGGCTCGCTCAGGACCTCGGCGCCCCAATCCGACGATTGCTGCTGTTTCGACAGATCGACGCCCACAAGCTCGCGCACGAGGTCCTTCAGGCCGTGCCGGTCGGTATAGGTGCGAGCCAGCCGCGATGCGATCTTGGTGCAATAAAGCGGCATCGGCCACACGCCGAAGGCGTTCGACAGCGCCGCGATATCGAAGCGCGCATAATGGAAGATCTTGAGAATGTCCGGGTCCGCCAGCAGCCGCTTCAGGTTCGGCGCATCCGCGCCGCCGGCCGGAATCTGCACGACATCGGCCGACCCGTCGCCTGGCGACAATTGCACGACGCACAGCCGGTCGCGATGCGGGTTGAGACCGAGCGTCTCGGTGTCGATCGCGACCGATCCGGTGTAACGGGACAGGTCCGGCAGATCGCCGCGGTGCAGGCGGATGGTCATTGCGGTCTCGCGGTCAGGTTTCGCAGCGGTGGGCTTCAGGCCGATTACTAGGTCGATCCAGTGAAGCGTGCAACAATGGGCCATGCAGGGAGGCCGAACAGGAGAGCCAGGATCAAGCGAAGCGCAGGCAGCGCTCGATTTCGATCATTCGGAACGGGAGCGACTGATCGCCGCCCTCCGGGCTTCTCGCGCCGGCACCTGGCGCTGGAACATCGCTGACGACATTGTCGAGTGGGACGACGCGCTCTGCGCCGTCTACGGCATCGCGCCCGAACAGGCGCCGAAAACGTCTGGCGAATTCATCGCACTGATCCACCGCGACGACCGCGAGATGGCTTGGCGTAGTGTCAGCGACTGTATCGAGACCGGTGTGGACGCCGACTATCAGTTCCGGGCCGTGGTCGGCGACACCATCCGCTGGATTTACGACCGTAGCGCCGTCGTCAGGACTCCGGACGGACGCCCCGCCTATATGCTGGGAGCGTGTCTCGACGTGACGGCGCAGCGGCGCGTCCAGGAGGAGCGGGACGAGGCACTTAGACGGCAGACGCTGCTGCTGAACGAACTCAGTCACCGGGTGAAAAATCACCTCGCGATGATTGTCGGTCTGCTTCGTCTGAAAGGTGCTCGACAGCAGGACCCGCAGGCGAAAGACGACTTCGCGCGGGCGATCGACCGGGTCTCGACAATCGCCCATCTTCACGAGCAGCTTTACCGGGCTGAGGATGTCACACTGGTCGATGTGCCGTCCTATCTGGGAGAAATCTGCGAGAGTCTTCGGCAATCGATGCTTTCCGACACGACAGTCGTGCTCGAACGCAAGCTCGAATCCGCGTTCTCGCATGTCGATCAGGCGGTCCCGGTCGGCCTGATCGTCAACGAACTGGTGACGAACGCGATCAAATACGCTTTCAGACCGAACGACCCGGGCCGTATCGCCGTGCGCTTCCGCGTTGTTGGCAAGACTGCGATACTCACCATCAGCGATAACGGACGCGGGTTGGATCAACACGCGCGTCCGGGTGTCGGATCGCGGCTGGTGCGCGACCTTGCAACCCAGATCGGCGCCACCTTTCGCATGGTCGCGCAGCGGGGGTTGACCTGCTCATTCCGTTTCAAGCTGCCGGCTGCCTCTCACGAGACGATATAACGGACCCAGGCAGCGGAAGACGGAGCGCGCTGATTTCGCAACTCGCCGGGCCTTGCACGCCTCAACTCAGGTCGAAATGATACGCCGTCAGGTTGATGTCGGTCGTGAATTGGGCAACGACCACCGCCGCTTTCCTGCCCGCGCCGTCCTGGTCCCAGAGCAACTGATCGGTCGCGGTGTTGAAAACGAACTGACCGTGGCCGACCGCGTTCGCAGTCCCTGTGGTGTTGCTGACAAAATACTCGCTTGCGAAATCGAAGACGCCGCCTGCGCCGAGATCGACACGCGCGTCGATCTTGAAGCCTTTCCTGACGATCCCGATCAGGTCCTCACCGGTCGTGAAATCGGTGATGATGTCGCCGGCTTCCTTGATACTGGCAAACCGGAACGTATCGCGTCCCGCGCCGCCGGTCAGGGTGTCGATCCTGGCGCCACCATCGATGATGTCGTCTCCGCCACCGCCCATGACCGCCTCGACGCCCTTGCCGCCGGTCAGGACATCCTCGAATTGCGAGCCAAACAGCCTCTCGATCGACTTGTAGGTATCGCCCAACGCATCGCCTGCGTTAAGCTTCGCGTTCGTCAGATTGGCGGTCACGCCGGTCATGGCATTGAGATAGCTCGCGGTATCGAAGCCCGCGCCGCCATCGAGCGTGTCCGCACCCCGGCCGCCGTCGAGGATATTGTCGCCCGCGTTGCCGGTCAGGCGATCGTTCCGTGACGTGCCGATCAGGTTCTCGATCGAATCGTAGGTGTCGCCCGCGGCAAAGCCGGTATTGGACTTCGGCTTGAGCAGACTGACGGTCACGCCGAGCGAGCCCGTCTGGTCGGCATAGCTCACCGTATCGGCGCCGCCGAACCCTCTGAAGGTTTCCCGCGCTGCGGTGGCGATGAAGATATTGTCGCTGCCGTCGCCGTTCAGGATCGGATCGGTCATTCCGACAGAGAGACGATAGGTTCCGCTGGCGGCGTCGTTATAGGTCGCGGCGCCGAGATAGAACGTACCGGATGTGGTTGCGGAATAGACGATCCGCGATTCGTGAGACGATCCGCCGTCGTCGTCGAAGGTGATGAGATTTCCGGCGCTGTTGTAAAGATAGAGATAGGGGTCCGCCAGTGTGCCGTTGTTGCTTGGGGCGCCTCTGAGGTCGAACACGTACGTGACCCCCGCCGTCAGCGTGACCCGGAACCAGTCGCGGTCGCCGGCGCTTTCGAGATGTCCGGTCGACGAGCCGCCGACTGCGACCTGGCCATACGGCGCGGTCGTGTCGTTGAACTGATCCGCATAATCGTCGCTCGGAACCGGCGCTCCCGACGCTGCACCATAGATGGCGCGCGCGCCTGCAATATCGTCGGCCGTAGGCGCCGTGATCGACGGATTGTAATAAGGCGCCATGAGGGCGCTGCTGATGCTGGAGTGACCGAGCCCGATCGCATGACCGATCTCATGGGTCGCGACTGCAAGCAGACTGCTCGCCGTCCAGAAGCTGGATTCGCCGCTGTCGAACACCATGTCGCCGGAATAGGCGTAGTTTTGCGGATTGCCGGCCGTCGCCGGATAGAAGGCGCGCGCCAGCACGTTGTAATTGCCGTCGATATGGCCTGTGCCGATGCGGATATAGGCGCTGTTGCCGACGCCGAAATTTCCGCCGCCATCGGCCACCTGGACGAAGTCGATATTCGCCACCGAGGACCAGGCTTCGAACGCCTGGGTGAACACCGACACATAATCGAAATTGAACACGTTCGAGAGCGAGACGGTGGAGCCGCTGAAGAAACCGACGCCGGTCTGGTTCGTGAAACCTGCGCCCACGAAGCTCCAGGTGACGGTGCCGCCCCATGAGCCGGACGCGCCGGACGATCCCCACTTGGTGCCGGACAGATTGTAGTCGTCGGTCTGCGGACCTGACGGACCGCTCCCATAGGTGAAGGCGCAGCAGGAGCAAGCCGCCGGCGCAGCCGCGGCATCGACGGCCGCCGCTTCGAAGCCGTTGTCCTCACTGCCACCACCGCCAGCGGCGCAATCGAGCGCATGGATGCCGGACGCCACCGGCTCGACCTGAATCGCGAACGCGGCGCCATAGTGCAGCGGCAGATCGTCAAGCGGTTGCGACGGCGCGGTCCCCGCCGACCATCCGGCAAACGAAAAATAATCGTCGGACCTTGATGCGCTGCCGGCATCGGGAATTTGCGTGCGCAGATCGACGGTCGCCGCGCCGAACTCATCGGTCAGGGACGGAGCGCCGGTATCGATCGCATCACGGTCGAGCATTCCGGCGCCAGAATTGTCGGAGTCGCCCGCAAGGATCTGTGCCGGCGCATATGCCGTCACGGTCTCTTCGAAGAATACGAAGGCGCCGGCGAAACCGTCGAATTCCGCGATCGGATGGCCCCCGTCCGTGGCCGGCTCGGCGGTTTCGAAAACCGCGACCGCTCCGGCGGCGTCACCCGGATCCGCCGAATCGCTGGTGACGACCCACCCGAGCGGATGGATGTCCTGTGTCGGCGCAGAGCGGAAAGGTCGTAACCGAGGCATGGTCCCACCGGCAATGCTGGCCTGACGCATCGCCTGCGTCCGGCTCACGATCCGCAGATACGCGGCACAAGCAGCGCTACCGGATGGATTTTAGGGAAGCTTCAATGCGCGGGCGCAGCCTCGACCAAATCCGGCTACGCAACCTTTACCATTCGTCGTTCGAGAGTGGTGCCCAGGAAAGGACTCGAACCTTCACAGCCGTTAAGCTACTGGCACCTGAAGCCAGCGCGTCTACCAATTCCGCCACCTGGGCAAGGGGCAGACACATAGTTTGCCAGGTCGGCCATTGTCAACGACGGGACACCTGTACAGGCGGAAATCCTTGCGGTATCCCGCACGGATCGCGCAGGCGCGCATTTCGAGGCAGCTTCCGAGGCGGCTTTCATGGCCCTCCAGACCAATTCCGACACCCTGATCACTGTCTTCGGCGGCTCCGGCTTTCTCGGCCGCCATGTGGTGCGGGCGCTCGCGAAACGTCGCTATCGCATCCGCGTCGCGGTGCGGCGGCCGGAACTGGCCGGGTTCCTGCAGCCGCTCGGCACCGTCGGCCAGATCCATGCGGTCCAAGCCAATCTGCGCTACCCGGCCTCGGTCGAAGCGGCGGTGCGCGAGGCCTCGGTGGCGATCAATCTGGTCGGGATTCTGTTCGAGCGCGGACGCCAGGGCTTCGAGGCCGTCCAGCATTTCGGCGCCGAACAGGTCGCGCTCGCGGCCAACGCGCATGGCGCGCGTGTGATCCATGTCTCGGCGATCGGCGCCGACGAGAATTCGCCGTCGCTTTATGCGCAGGCCAAGGCGCGCGGCGAGCAGGCGGTGCGCGCGGCTTCGCCCGACGCCGTAATCGTACGGCCGTCGGTAGTGTTCGGGCCGGAGGACGATTTCTTCAACCGCTTCGCCGCTTTGGCGCGCGTTCTGCCTGCGCTGCCGCTGGTCGGCGGCGGGCATACCCGCCTGCAGCCGGTCTATGCGGCCGATGTCGGCGAAGCGATCGCTACTCTCGTCGAAACCGGCATTGGCGCCGGCAAGACTTACGAATTCGGCGGGCCGGAAGTGCGCACCATGCGCGAGATCATGGAATACGTGCTCAAGGTGACGGAGCGTTCGCGGATGCTGGTCCCGCTGCCGTTCGGGCTGGCCAGGATGAAGGCCTCGGTCCTGCAATTCCTGCCAAAGCCGCCGCTGACTCCCGATCAGGTCGAATTGCTGCGTGCCGACAATGTGGTGTCGGAGGCGGCGATCCGCGATCATCGCACCCTGCAGGGCCTTGGCATCACACCCGCCGCCTACGAGGCGATCGTGCCCGATTATCTCTGGAGCTTCCGCAAGACCGGACAGTTCCGCGCCGGCCGCTTCGCCTGATCCCGCCGGTCAGAAGCCGATCGCCAGCAGCAGAAGGCCGATCGAGCCGACGGCCACGCGCCACCAAGCGAACAGCCCGAAGCCGTGCCGCGAGACGTAGTCAAGGAACGTCTTGACCACGATGTAGCCCGCCACGAACGAACACGCGAAGCCGATCCCCACCAGGATCACATTGTTCGACGTCATCTGATCGTGATTCTTGATCAGATCGAGCGTGAACGCGCCGGCCATGGTCGGCATCGCGAGAAAGAACGAGAATTCCGCCGCCGACCGCTTGTCGGCGCCGAGCAGCATCGCCGACACGATGGTGGCGCCGGATCGCGACACGCCCGGGATCATTGCGAAGCACTGGCAAAAGCCGATGATCAGGCACATCGGCAGCGAGAACTGCATGACGTCGCGATATCGAGGCTTGAACTCAAGCTGATCCACCCACAGCAGCACCGCGCCGCCGGCGATCAGCGTGAAACAGACCACCCACGCATTGAAGAGATAGTCCTTGATGATCGAATGCAAGGCGGCGCCGATCAGCGCGGCAGGCAGGAAGGCGACAAGCACCCCGATCACGAAGCGACGCGCCGCCGGATCGGAGAACATCCCCGTGGCCAGGCCCCACAGCTTGTGGAAATAGATCGACAGGATCGCGAGGATGGCGCCGAGCTGGATCAGGACCACGAATGTCTTGCCGAAATCCTCGTCGCCGAATCCAAGAAAGCGCTGCAGCAGCAGCAGATGGCCGGTCGACGACACGGGCAGGAATTCGGTTAGCCCCTCGACAACTCCGAGGAGGGCCGCCTTGATCAGGTCACTCATGCTGAAAAGCCCCAACGCACGGCCCGACTGTCTGGAATCGAGCCGGAACCTTTGTCGCGCGAAATCCGCTCGCCGGGCAACGAAATTTCCGATAGCCCAACACTTTGCCGCTTTTTACATCATGATCCGCGGCATCACCCCCTGATTCGCAAGGCTAGTGGAGCGGATTTGACATTCGCTACCCACCCAGCCGCAGGCCCGCGAAGCGAATGTCAAATCCAAGCTCCACTAGAATCAAATATTTTCTAGTGGTCCTATGATTCTAACATTCGCAAAAGAGCCTGCCGAGCAGGGATGCGAATGTTAGAATTGGACCACTAGATGCTGACCCTGTTCCATCACCCCTTCTGCCCCCATTCACGCTTCGCGCGGCTGACGCTGGCGGAATTCGACCTCGACGCGGAGCTAGTGGAGGAACGGGTCTGGGAGCGGCGTGAGGACTTCCTCATCCTCAACCCTGCCGGGCAGACTCCGGTGCTGATTGCCGAAGGCCTTCCGGCGGTCCCGGGGGCGAACGTGATCGCCGAATTCCTGTCCGAGATGCACGCCTCGCTCGGCGACGGCGTCGCCGACCGCAATCTCATCGGCGTCAATCCGCAGCAGCGGGTGGAAGTCCGGCGCCTGATGTCCTGGTTCGCCGAAAAGTTCTCCGCCGAGGTCTCCGCCCCGCTTGTCAATGAGCGCTTGCACAAGCGCTTCATGACGCCGGAACAGGGCGGCGGGTCGCCCGATACCGACGTGATGCGCGCCGCGCGCCGCAACATCCGCTATCACCTGGCGTATATCGACTGGCTGGCCGGCCAACGCGACTGGCTGGCGGGCGACCGTCTCACCTTCGCCGACCTCGCCGCGGCCGCGCATCTTTCGGTCGTGGATTATCTGGGCGACGTGCCCTGGGGTGAGAGCCAGCATGCCAAGCACTGGTATGCGCGCATGAAGTCGCGACCGTCCTTTCGTCCGATCCTGGCCGATGTCTCCGGCGCGCTGCCGCCGGCTTCCCATTACGCCGACCTCGACTTTTGAGGCTGCCTACCGGTCGCGGACGCGGAGCGATGCGACGATCTCGATTGCGGCGGCCTGAAGGTCGCCGAGGTGACCGCGCACCATGTCCTCGACCGAGCGCGCGGCTTTGACCCAGATGATGTTGATGACGCCGTGCACGCGGTTGCGGCCGAGCAGCGGCACGGCAATGCCGGCCAGGCCGTCCGGGAACGGGCGCCCGTAATAGCCGCCATCGAAGGAGGGGTCGCGGGTCGCGTATCCGTTGCTCCGCGTCTCGGCGAGGATTGCCTCGAACTGCCTCGCATCGCGTGCCAGCCGGTTCTCGGGCAATTCGGACCGGCGCAAGCGTGCGAGGATGTGCTCGCGCTCCTTGTCGGGACAGAACGCGAGATAGGCCCGGCCGACGGCGGTCAGCACCCAGTTCACTGGTGTGCCCATGCGATGGTTCAGGAAGTAGATCGAGAACGGCGTGCGTACACGGCTCGATTCGCGCACCTCCATGTGGTCGCCCGCGGGCACCATGAGATCGGAAGGCCACGATACCTTCTGGCACAGCCGGTCCAGCACCGGTGCCGCGGCCTCCGCGACCGCTTCATGCCGGTCGCGCTTGCGGGTGAGAGTGCTGAGGTTCGAACTGATCCGGTAATGCCCGTCGGCGAGGCGACGGGCCACGAAGCCTGAGGCTTCGAGCGTCTGCAAAATCCGCAGCAAGGCCGGTTTCGAAATGCCGGTCGCTTCGTAAAGCCCGTGCAGCGACAAGATCGGACTATCGTGCAGGACCTGCAGCACCTTCAGGCCCCGTTCAAGGCTGCGGATCGTGCCCGACGCGCTCACAATAGCGGTCCCCGTCCCAATTCATGCGCCGCAGGTAGCATTACGTCGTCGGTATAACATTCCGCGCTGCGGAACGCAGTGCGTTTTTGATGTCGGTCGCGACCGGGCACACGGACAATGCGCCGACAAGAAAACAATGTTGAAAACAGGGAGAAAAGCGATGCCGATGCGATTGCGCATGCCTGCGCTCATGCAGGCAGGACTGGTGGTCGGCGCCCTTGCGGGATGCTCCATCTCGCAAGCTGCCGCGCAGCCCTACCCGTCCCAGGTCATCCGGATTGTGGTGCCGAGTGCGCCGAGCACGCCGCCCGACATCATCAGCCGCGTGATTGCGAACGAACTCCAGGCTGCCAATGGATGGCGCGTCATCGTCGAGAACAAGCCGGGCGCGGTGCAGACCATCGCCGGTGCTGACGTGGTCAAGCAGCCGGCGGACGGTTATTCGATCTTCGCGATGAGCGTCCCGATCGCGGCGGCGCCGGCTTTCCTCGCCAGGATGCCATTCGACGTCGCCAAGGACCTGATGCCGGTGGCAAAAGTGTCGACGTCCTACAACGTGCTCGTGGTGCATCCGGATGTCGCCGCGAAATCGGTGTCCGAACTGGTGGCGCTGCTCAAGGCCAATCCCGACAAGATGAATTTCTCGTCCGGCGGGTTCGGCACGCCGGCGCATCTGGTCGGCGAAATGTTCAAGGTCGAAACCGGCGTCAGGGCGACGCATGTGCCCTATCAGCAGTTCCCGCAGGCCATCGCCGATCTCCTGAACGGCACCAACCAATACATGTTCATCACCACGCTGCCGGTGACCGGCCTCGTCGCCACCGGCAAGCTCCGTGCGCTGGCCGTGACCGGGCCGAAGCGCCTCGATGCGATGAAAGACGTACCGACCATCGTTGAAGCCGGCTTCCCCAATCTCGTCGTCGAGGACTGGGTTGGCTTCGCGGTCAAGGCCGGCACACCGAAGGAGATCGTCGACACACTGAACCAGGCGATCAACAAGGCGCTGGCGAAGCCCGAGGTTCGCGCGGCGCTTGCCAAAGTCGGCGCCGAGCCTGCCGGCGGCTCTCCGGCGGATTACGGTGCGTTGCTCACGGCGCAGCTCGCGCATTGGGGCAAGGTGGTCAAGGACGCCGGGATCAAGCTGCAACAATGAACGCGGAACATTCCGATCGCGCGGATTTTCGCGTCACGCTGCTTGGCACCGGCAATCCCTACCCGTCGCCGGAGCGCTTCGGACCGAGCGCGCTGGTGGAGGCCGGCGGACAGCGGCTGCTGGTCGATGCCGGCCGCGGCGCCACCATCCGGTTGTGGCAGCTCAAGATCCCGGTCAGCGCCATCGACCGGCTGCTGCTCACCCACTACCACTCCGACCATACCAGCGGCGTGCCCGATCTCTGGCTCACCGGTTGGCTGCCGCCGGTCTGGGCGGGCGCACGCAAGACCGCCTTCCGCGTGACCGGGCCGACCGGCGCGAAGCGGCTGATGGCCGGATTGGAACAGGCCTATGCGGCCGATATCGACATCCGCGTGGTCGACGAAAAAGTCCCGCGCTCAGGCATCGCCGTCGAGGTCGAGGAATTCGACCGCGACGGCGTGATCTACGAACGCGACGGGCTGAAGGTCACCGCTTTCGAGGTCGACCACGGCGACGCGATCAAGCCGTGCTTCGGCTACCGGTTCGATTATCGCGGCCGTTCGGCGGTGCTTTCGAGCGACACCCGCTACAACGAGAATGTCATCCGCTACGGCAAGGGTGCCGACCTGCTGGTGCATGAGGTGATGGCGGTCCGTCCGGAATTGCTCAAGGAACCCGGCATCGCCCACATCATGGCGCACCATACCAGCCCGCAGGATGCCGGCCGCGTCTTTGCGCAGACCCGGCCCAGGCTCGCCGCCTATACTCATTTCGTTTTGTTGGGCAGCCCGCGCGTGCCGGCGATGACAGTTACCGACGTGCTGACGGCGACGCGGGAAACCTATGATGGCCCGCTGGTTGCGGGCGAGGACCTGATGTCGTTCGACATCGGGGAGACAGTCACGATCCGCCGCTTCGGCGCGGCCGAGATCGCGGTGTAAGGGTCGGTCAGCCGTGCTGTTGGCTGCTCGCCATGGCGCGCGCCTTCGGGCCGGGCCCGCGCATGTAATGGCGCTCGGGACGATAGCGGTTCTGGGGGCTCAGGCGCTTCAGAAGCGCTTGCAGCAAGGCGGTGAGTTTGTAGACCATTCTGTTCTTCGTATCGTTGGCGCGGGCCGGCCCCCCGCATGCCTTACGGCCGGTTCACGCAATTGGACGCTGCGACAAAGGATAGCGTTCAATTGCAAACGTCTCGTTAAACACTTTCGGAGTGACGGCATGATGGCGCGATTCGTGCGGGACGCCCTGCGCTCGCCTCTTTTCCTTCCCGATCCTGCCCTTTAGGTTGAGACGCATGTCAGAATCCCGTACGCCGAACTTCATTCTCTTCATCACCGATCAGCATCGCGCCGATTATCTCGGCTGTTACGGGCATCCGATCCTGCGCACACCGCATATCGATTCGATTGCGGCACGCGGGACACAGTTCCGGAAATTCTACGTGGCGAGTCCGGTCTGCATGCCGAACCGGGCCTCGCTGATGACCGGCCGCATGCCGGCGGTTCATGGGGTCCGGTCCAACGGCATCCCGCTGTCGCAGGACTCCGTGACTTTCGTCGACCTCTTGCGCGATGCCGGCTACGACACCGCGCTGATCGGCAAGAGCCATCTGCAGAACTTCACCAAGACGCCGGCGCTGTCCTATCCGGCTGCGCCGCGCGAGGGCTATCGCCAGCCCTCCCCCGGCTTGCGGCAAGCGATGCGCATCGACCTGACCGGCGAGAGCTATCGTCAGGAACTGCCGGCCTATTGGGCCGAGCCCGGCGCGCATATCGCGACCCCGTTCTACGGCTATGGTCATGTCGAGGTCGTCACCGGCCATGGCGATAACGTTGACGGCGACTACCGCGCCTGGCTGCGCGACAAGGATCCGGCGGCGCTCAACCTGCTCGGACCGGAGAACAGCGCGCCGCATGATTACATCGTGCCGCAGGCCTATCGCACGCGCATTCCGGAAGAGCTTTATTCGACCAGCTATCTGGCCGAACGCGCGGAGGCGTTCCTGAACGCGCGCAATGCCAATGCCGATCCGTTCTTTCTCACGGTGTCGTTCCCGGATCCGCACCATCCGTTCAATCCGCCCGGCAAGTACTGGGACATGTACAAGCCGGAGCAATTCCCGGTGCCCGAATCCTTCAAGCGCAATGACTGGACGCCTCCCCCGCATGTGCAGCAGGCGATCGAGGAGCGGGCCAGCGGCAAGGCGCAGCTTCACGGCATGCGCAGCATCGCCACCACCGCGCGCGAAGCGCAGGAGGCGCAGGCGCTGACCTGCGGGATGATCGCGTGTATCGATGATGGCATCGGCCGCGTGCTGCGCGCGCTCGATGCGTCCGGCAAGCGCGACAACACGGTGCTGATCTTCACCACCGATCACGGCGACCATCTCGGCGACCATCGGCTGCTGCTGAAAGGCTGCGAGCAATATCAGAGCATCCTGCACGTGCCGTTCATCTGGTCCGACCCGCAGGCGCCGGCTGCCGCTGCGACCGATGCCATCGGTTCGACCATCGACATTCCGGCGACCATTCTCGATCGCGCGCGGATCCAGCCTTATGTCGGCATGCAGGGCAAGAGCCTGCTGCCGTCCATGGGTGCGGATGGCAAGGCCGTGCGCGACTGCGCCTTCGTGCAATACGAACACCAGATGGCCGACAAGGACGTCGACCACATGCCGCGCTGGCACACCATCGTCGATCAGCGCTATCGCATGACGGTGATGTCGGATTCAGGCCTGGGCGAATTGTACGATCTCGAAACCGATCCCGGCGAGTTCGACAATCTGTGGGGCGATCCTGCGCATGCGGGCATTCAGGCACGGCTCATGGAACGGCTGGTCCAGCTCGAAATCGAGCATACCGACACGGTGCCGTACCCGATCGGCCGGGCGTAGACGGTCCCGCGTCCCGGACGCAGCGCATCACGAAGTGGTGCGCTGCAGAGCCGGGACCCAGAATGAAGTGGGCCCGGCGATGGTCCCGGGTCTGCAGCGCACCGCATATCGCGTTGAAGACGCGCGTAACCGCGCTTATGCCGCTGCGCCGCGCCCGGGACACGAGACTGGGACCGCTCAATTCGCCTGGAAGCCGGTCTCGTCGACGATCTTCCGCCAGCGTTCGATCTGGGTCTTGATGTCGGCGGTGAGCTTGTCGGGCCCGGTGATGCCGGTGGCTTCCATGCCCTGGTTCTCGAACTTGCTCTGCACCTCGGGATCGCTGTGCGCCTTCTCGGCCGCGGCGATATAGGCCTTCACGATCGGCTCCGGCGTTCCTTTCTTGGTGAGCAGGCCGAACCACACCATCGCGGTGAAATCGTCATAGCCGAGTTCGGCGAAGGTCGGGACGTCCGGCAGGAAGCGCGTACGCTTGGCACTGGTGACGGCGATCGGGACAAGCTTGCCGGCCTTGATATGCGGCATGGCGTTGCCGAGCTGCATGAAGCCCATCAGCGAATGGCCTGCGATCATGTCCTGCGTCTGCGGTCCCGATCCCTTGTAGACGATATGTGCGAGATCGAGCCCGAAGCGCTTGTTCAACTGATGTCCGAGAAAAGCCGACGGCGTGCCCGGACTGAACGAGGCATAGCCGAGCTTGCCGGGATTGGCCTTCACCCAGGCAATCATCTCGTTGAGATTTTTCGCCGGCACGCTCGGATGCACCGCGAGCACCAGTGGCGCCTCGACGCCCTTCACGATCGGAATGAAATCGTCGATGCTCCAGCGCAGATTTTTATACGCGCTCGGATTGATCTCGGTCATCGCTTGCGTGCCGACCCACAGCCACGTGCCGTCTGCCGGCTGGTCGACCACATATTGCGCGGCGATGGTGCCGTTCGCGCCCGGCTTGTTCTCGACGATGACAGTGCGGCCCAGCGTCTTGCCCATATGCTCGCCGACGATGCGGGCATAGGGATCGAGAATGCCGCCCGCGACCGAGCCGACCATAATCTTGACGACGGGGGGCGGTTCCTGCGCCGGGGCCTGCCCCGGCATGGCAATGACGGCGATCGCGGCCGCGGCAACAGCGCAGCCAAGGTGGCGCATGGTCAGCATGGAAACGTCCTCCCGGAGCCTGACGGCTTCTCGTTGATGCGCGTCGCCGCGCAGCGTCAGTGTCAGTGTGCGGGAGAGTGTCCGAAAGACAGCACCGAAAGGCAAGCGAGCGGGCAGTCCGCCGCACGCACGATCAGGCGCAGTGGATCAGGCCCGTGCGACTTCGCCGTCGATGGTCTTGTGATCGGGACAGGCCGCAGCCTCCCAGATCGGGCCAAGATCGACCACCTCAGCTTCGAGACATTCGACCTCGAGGCGCAACGCGCCACCGCCGGAGAATGACAGCGTGATCACGCCGCCGGGCGAGTCGCTTTCGCTAAACTCGACGGCCAGGAGATTGAGCACCTGCTCCTTGGCGGAACAGTCGAGGCTCTTGCACTTGCATGAGGAGACGCGGTCGAACCGCAATGCGGCACGTCGGCGCCGCCAGGATGGAGGCTCGCCAACCGCGGCCTCCCAGTCGAACCGATTCAGCGCGATCACGACCCGATTTTCATTCGGGCGCCAGATCACCTCGCCGACCTTTACGATGGCATCCTGCAGATGCGCGGATACGATTTCGAGATCCTCGCGGTCAAGCGCGATGAGCTTCAACATGTCCATGACGCGGCCTTTTGGGTCGGTCTTACAAATTTCAAAATTCGCCCTGACCGCTAGTTAGGCAAACGGTCATGATGTCGCAAGGGGTCGGCAGGCACTAAAAAACGGCCGGTGCGACAGGGTTAAGCGCTGATCCGCTCCACCTCCGCACCGCACGCGCCGAGCTTTTCCTCGAGACGCTCGAAACCGCGATCGAGGTGATAGACGCGGTTGACGATCGTCTCGCCTTCGGCCGCCAGCGCCGCGATGACCAGCGACACCGAGGCACGCAGGTCGGTCGCCATCACCGGCGCCCCGTGCAGGCGATCCACGCCTTCGATCGTCGCCTCCTGGCCATCCAGCGAGATGCGCGCGCCGAGCCGCGCCAGTTCCTGCACGTGCATGAACCGGTTCTCGAAAATGGTTTCGGTGATGCGCGAGGTGCCTTTGGCCTTGGTCATCAGCGCCATCAGTTGCGCCTGCATGTCGGTCGGGAAACCGGGGAACGGCTCGGTCGTGACCTCGACCGGGGCGAGACCCGAGCCGTTGCGGGCAATGCGGATGCCTTCATTGGTGCAGGCAACGGTCGCGCCGACCTGCTGCAGCACATCGAGCGAGGATTGCAGCAATTCCGGCCGCGCGCCCTGCAGCAGCACGTCGCCGCCGGTCATCGCCACGGCCATCGCATAGGTGCCGGTCTCGATGCGGTCGGGCACGACGCTGTGCCGGGCTGGCCCGAGCCGTGCCACGCCCTGGATTTCGATCCGCGACGTGCCGGCGCCGGAAATTTTCGCCCCCATCTTGATCAGGCAATCGGCGACGTCCTTGACCTCCGGCTCCTGCGCCGCATTCTCGATCACGGTCGTGCCGTTGGCGAGCGACGCCGCCATGACCGCGACATGGGTGCCGCCGACGGTCACTTTCGGAAACACGATCTCGCCGCCGCGCAAGCCGCCGGTCGGCGCGCGCGCAACCGCATATCCGGCCTCGGTCTCGACGGTGGCACCGAGTTGCTCGAGCGCCATCAGCAGCAGATCGACCGGACGCGTACCGATCGCGCAGCCGCCGGGCAGCGAGACCCGGGCCTCGCCCATGCGCGCCAGCAACGGCGCGATCACCCAGAAGCTCGCCCGCATCTTGGAAACCAGATCGTAGGGCGCCGTGGTGTCGACGATATTGGCGGCGGAAATCTTCACCGTCTGGCCGGCATTGTCGCCGTCACCGGCGCGCTTGCCGGACAGCATCACGTCGACGCCGTGATTGTTGAGGATCCGCTGCAACTGCACCACGTCCGCGAGATGCGGAACGTTTTCCAGGATCAGCATGTCCTCGGTCAGCAGGCTCGCGATCATCAGCGGCAGAGCTGCGTTCTTGGCTCCGGAAATCGGGATGGTGCCGTAGAGCGGCTTTCCGCCGGCGATGCGAATGCGATCCATCGAACCCCCATAGATCGAACGTGAATTTCAAACCTTAGCGCAATCGATGCCCCGGATGGGGCGGAATATCGCTTCGGGCTCAGCCCTCGTGTCCCGAAACCCCAGCGGCCGGATCACCGGCCTCCTCCCGCGAATCCGACCCTGCCGCACGTTCCCGTGCCTGCGCTTTGCGGCGCCTCAAATTATCGCGCAGGGCCTTGGCGAGGCGCTCCTCGCGCGGGCTTTTTTGCGCCGCCCCGGTGTTCTCGTCCATGAGGCCGAGAAAGCCGAAATCCGGACCGGACGCAAGAGCGTGGCCGCGCAAGGACGCGGCCGCCCGAGCCGGCCTGTTCAAAGGGTCAAGGAAGGAGATATCCATGTTTCAAATGCTGCGCATTGCCGTCGCCGGGCTGCTCGCCGCCACGGTGGTGACCGGCGCACTGGCCCAGACCAGAGGAACCGCGAAGAAGCGGCCCCAGGCCGCGCCTCCGGCCACGTCGGCGCCCGCAAATCCCTACGGCCTGTCGAATTGCGCCGAGCGCCCGTTCGCCCGCGATTGCGACCGGCGCGGCACCTGGTAGGAGCCCGGACGCCAGCCGGTTTCCGGTCCGGCATGGCGCGCATGCGTCCGGCGACGGCAAAACCTCCACAAACACCGCAACCTGCAAAAGGCAGCCCGCTCAGGGCATCCCTACATGTCGGCGAACGCCGCACTGGAGAAGAGATATGCGCAGCATTTCAAGTCTGGCCGTCGCCGCCCTTCTGGTTGTCGCGACGGCAACCGCAGCGTCCGCGCAGGCCAAGAGCCGCAGCGGCGCCGCCAACGCACCGCGGGCTCAGAGCGCCCCCAACCTGACGTCGGACCCCTATGGCGAGAGGCCCCGCAGCCCGGGCGCGACGCCGTGCAGCGAGCGGCCCTTCGCGATCGGATGCGACAAGCGCGGCTTCTGGTGACGGCCGGACGAGCGAACGGCCGACGGCGGCGGAAAATCGCGCCGTGATGCTTGCCGCGCCACCCGTCGGCGGGTATGAACGCCGCCGCAGCCGGCCGCATGTGCATCAAGCCGCGGCCGGTTGCGACGATCGGTGAAGTCCCGGATCGCCGGGGCCTGTCAGCACGCTGCCGTAGCTCAGTGGTAGAGCACTCCCTTGGTAAGGGAGAGGTCGACAGTTCAATCCTGTCCGGCAGCACCAGCGCCCCTCATTGCTGCCGCCCAAATCGCAGGCAGCCCTGTCCCGCATCGCGGGCCGCTTAACCCGGCCTTAACCCTATTCACCCAATCTGCGGTATCTCCGCACGGCAGGGGCAACCGATGAGTGAGGCCGCTTTGCGCCGGGTCGAACCGGCCGACGACCGTCCACGGAATGCATTGTCCGACATCGGCGACCGCAGCGGACATCTCGGGGTCGAGATTGCCGATATGGCCGGCCTTGTCGGCGACCTCACCGCGCTTGGCGAACTGCAGACCCGCCAGGCACGCGCGGCGGTCGCCGCGGCGCGCGAAATGAATGCCACCAATGCCGATCTCGCCGCAGCGATGGAGAGCGCGCGCCAATCCGCCGATACGACGCGCACCACACTCGGCGAAAGCGCCGGCAATGTCTCCGTCACCATCGCCGGCACGATCGAGAAAATCGAGATCCTCGGCTCCGGCGCGATCGCGCTGAAGGAATCGATCCAGTCGGTCTCCGCCACCATCAAGGGCGTGGAGCAGGCCAGCGCCGCCATCCAGTCGATCGCGCAGGAAACGCAATTGCTGGCGCTCAATGCCAGCGTCGAAGCCGCGCGCGCCGGCGATGCCGGCCGTGGCTTTGCCATCATCGCCGCCACCGTGAAGCGGCTTGCCGACCAGATCAGGCCACTGTCGATCGACAATCAGCGCAACCTGAAGGAATTGATGCAGACGCTCGCCACCGTTCTCGGTGAAGCCGACGCCAATGCAACGACGGCGCAGGCGGCGATCGCGGAATCCAGGAAGGCGCGCGAAACCGGCGCCGTGCTGCAGACGCTGGTCGAGACCACCAACCGGCTGGCCGAGGACATCGACGCGATGGCGCGTTCGGTCGACAAGAACAGCGCCTGCTACGCGTCGCTGCGCAACGAAATGAAGGGGCTGGTCACCGCGGTCAAGGACGGCGATGCAAAGCTGTCGCAGGCGAAAGCGCGTGTCGAATCGATCCTCGGCATCAGCGAAGACTTCATACTGTTCATCGCCGAAAGCGGAATCGAAACGCCGGATACGCCGATCATCGAATTGTGCCGCGCGACCGCGGACCGCATCGGCCGGATGTTCGAACAGGCCGTGACCCGCAACGAAATCGGCATGGCCGATCTGTTCGACGAGACTTACCGCCCGGTCGCGGGCAGCAATCCGTTGCAGCACATGACCCGCTTCGTGGCGCTGACGGACCGGCTGCTGCCGGAGGTGCAGGAGCCGATCCTGACATTCGATCCGCGGATCGCCTTCTGCGCGGCGCTGGACCGCAACGGCTATCTGCCGACCCACAACCTGATCTATTCGAAGCCGCAGGGCGACGATCCGGTCTGGAATTCGGCCAATTGCCGCAACCGTCGCATCTTCAACGACCGCACCGGCCTCTCCGCCGGCCGCAGCACGCGCTCGTTCCTGCTGCAGACCTACCGGCGCGACATGGGCGGCGGCAATTTCGTGCTGATGAAAGACGTATCCGCCCCGATTTCCGTCAGGGGACGGCACTGGGGCGGCTTCCGGATCGGATTCCGGGTGTAGCGCTCGAAGCCGGACTGGACGTCCGCGGCGATCCTACGCGCAAAGCACATGTGGCGCGGCGCTGCGCAAGCAGCGCCGGGCGCGCCTCAGAGCCCGCGCTTCTTCTTCTTTTTCGAAGCGGCCTTGCGTGCGGCGTAACGCGCGTCGCGCGCAGCCTTCTGCTCGGCGAGCAGCGCAATCATGATATCGGCCTCTTCCTTGGCCTTGCGGGCGGCCTCTTCCTCGGCGAGGCGCTTTGCTTCGGCTTCGGCGGCTGCGCGGAGGGCGGCCTCTTCAGCCCGCCTGGCCTCTTCGATCTTGCGGGCCTCCTCGCGCTCCGCCTGGCGGATTTTGCGCGCCTCCTCGATCGCGGCGCGCTCTACGCGGCGCTGCTCGAGAACCGGGTCTTCCGCCTTTGCGAGGAATTTCTCCAACATCGCCTTCCGTGCTTCGGAGGCATTTTTTTGACGGTCCTTGAGGTCCGTGTCCTTAAAGCTAGCCATTCCAACTCCAGTTCGATCCAGCGCCGGCATATATGCTATTCGGGGCCCCTGCTTCAACCTCGGACTGGTTAAAAACCGCCGAAAACAACATCTTCTTCAACTATCAGACTGCTTTCGCCCGATGACGAAGGCGTGACCGAACGAGAACAAGTGCATGCATCCGGTGTCCGTCCGCCCTGAAATCATTGCCCGCGTGCTGGCGCGCCGCGGCCGCGCCGACTGGTTCGACCGCCTCGATCCGGCACGCACGGCGCTGCTTGTCATCGACATGCAGACCGCTTTTTGCGAACCCGGAGCACCGGCAGAAGTGCCGCTTTCGCGCGCGATCGTGCCTGCGATCAATGCCCTGACCGGTGAATTGCGCAAACGCGGCTGCCCGGTGATCTGGGTGGTGCATGCGAATACAAGCCGCGGCGGCAACAGCGACTGGAGCCTGTTTTTCAACCATGTGGTCGGCGAAGCGGTGCGCGATCGCACCATGGCGGCACTCGCGCCCGGTCAGCAGACGATCTGGGAGGAACTCGAGGTGTCGCCCGAAGACCACACCGTGATCAAAAACCGCTACAGCGCCCTGATCGCAGGATCGTCGCAGCTCGAAAGGTTGCTGCGCAGCCTCGGCATCGACACCGTTCTGATCGCAGGCACCAAGACCAATGTCTGCTGCGAGTCGACAGCCCGCGACGCTATGATGCTCGACTTCAAGACCGTGTTGCTGTCCGATTGCTGCGCGGCCCTGTCCGACGACGAGCATCGCGCGGCAATGGAAAACATCTTCCAGCAATTCGGCGATGTGCTCACCGCGAACGAGGCCCTGCGCAAGCTTGACACCACCGGGAACACATGACCGATCTCTCCCAGCTTATCGACGTCGTCCGCCAGCACGGCGAAGTCGCCTATGCCTTCATCTTCGCCTATGCGGCGTCGCATGCGATGCTGATGGCGCTGTTCGCGGGCTATGCGGCCCAGCTTGGCGTGCTCGATCTCAAGCTGACGATCATCCATTGCTTCGCCGGCAGCTTCGTTGGTGACGTGGTCCGCTTCTGGCTCGCCCGCCGCTACGGCGACGGCATCCTGGCGCGCTGGCCGCGCGTGTCGGCGCATGCCGTCACCGTTAAACGGCTGGTCGACCGGCATGCGCTCTGGCTGCCGCTGATCCATCGCTTCCCCTATGGCATTCGCGGCCTGGGCGCATTCGCATACGGCCTTTCGAAAATGTCGTGGGGATTGTTCCTGGTGCTGAACCTGATCGGCTCGGCGATCTGGGCGGTGTCGATGGTGCTGGCCGGATATGCCTTCGGCACGGTATCCGACAAGGTGCTGGGTGACGCCGTGTCGGGGCTCAGCGTCGCGTCGCTGATCGTGTTCCTCGCGATTTCCTGGATGCTCAGCCGGAAGCTCGAACAGGCGATCGAGGCCGACGCGAAGCGCAATCCGTGAAGGCTCCGCCGTAACGCAAAGACCGCCCCGAATGGGGCGGTCGATCGCAAACGGTGTTCCGGATCAGCTCAGGCCGCCAAACAGCCAGATCACCAGAATGATCGGCAGCGGAATGCCGATCAGCCACAAAAGAAGTCCACGTCCCACGTCCAGCCTCCACGCTTCGTTTGATTTGTCGCGTTGTGAACGCCCTGCCCCGCGGCTGGTTCCGGGGGCCAACTCAGGATCGCTGGGACAGGCGGAAAGCCGCCATCCGCGCCGGAAAACGCGGCAATCTTGATCGATATCAAGGCTGATCTGCATGGAAATGAGGTCACCATGCCTCGACAAACAAGGTCGAACGCTTCTAAAACTATTTTCGTGTGAACTGGCATTGAGGCCCGCGCGACGAACTCTGGATGGTCCCCGGCAGGATTCTCTAAAGTCATGAATTATCAGACCTTTTTCGATACCGCCCTGAAGCGCCTGCATGACGAAAGGCGCTATCGGGTGTTCGCCGATCTGGAACGGATCGCAGGGCGGTTCCCGGAAACCATCTGGCATTCGCCCGAAGGCCCCCGCGAAATCGTCGTCTGGTGTTCCAACGACTATCTCGGCATGGGCCAGCATCCGAAGGTCATCGGCGCCATGGTCGAGACCGCGACCCGCATGGGCGCCGGCGCCGGCGGCACCCGCAACATCTCCGGCACCAATCACCCGCTGGTCGAGCTTGAGGCCGAACTCGCCGACCTGCATGGCAAGGAAGCCGCGCTGATCTTCACCTCGGGCTATGTATCGAACCAGACCGGCATCGCCACGCTCGCCAGGCTGATCCCGAATGTCCTGATCCTGTCGGATTCCTACAACCACAATTCGATGATCGAGGGCATCCGCCACTCCGGCTGCGAGAAGAAGATTTTCCGCCACAACGATCTCGCGCATCTCGAACAGTTGCTGATCGAAGCCGGGCCCGACCGGCCGAAGCTGATCCTGTTCGAGAGCATCTATTCGATGGACGCCGACATCGCGCCGATCAGTGCCATCTGCGATCTCGCCGAGAAATACGGCGCCATGACCTATATCGACGAGGTTCATGCGGTCGGCATGTATGGCGCCCGCGGCGCCGGTGTCTGCGAACGCGACGGCGTGATGCATCGTCTCGACGTGATCGAGGGCACGCTGGGCAAGGCGTTCGGCTGCTTCGGCGGCTATATCGCCGCGAGCCACGCGGTCTGCGACGCGGTGCGGTCCTACGCGCCGGGCTTCATTTTCACCACCGCGCTGCCGCCGGCGGTCTGCGCCGCTGCGGCCGCCTCGATCCGGCATCTGAAGCAGTCGCAGTGGGAGCGGGATCGCCACCAGGACCGGGTGGCGCGGGTGAAGGCCGTACTCACCGCGTCCGGCCTGCCGGTGATGCCGAGCGACACGCATATCGTGCCGATCGCGGTTGGCGATCCGGAAAAGTGCAAGGCCGCGAGCGACATGCTGCTCGCCGATCACGGCATCTACATCCAGCCGATCAATTACCCGACCGTGCCGATGGGCACCGAGCGCCTGCGCGTGACGCCCTCGCCCTACCACGACGACAAGATGATCGACGCGCTGGCGGCGGCGCTGGTCGATGTCTGGGAACGGCTCGGCATGAAGCTCAACCGCGCGCTCGCGGCCGAATAGACCGCCGTTAAAAGCCTGCTCAATCCTCCTGCACCGGCCGCTTGTCCGGCGGTTTCGACGGCGGAGGCGGAGGCGTCTGTCCGTAGATTTTCACGAATAGCGGCAGCGCCGCCGAAATCAGCATGAACCGCGCGACGTGATGGGCGCCGACGAAGATCGGGTCGAGATGCAGCGCGAGCGCGAGAATCATCATCGCGTCGAGCGCGCCCGGTGCGTATGAGACCACAACGTCCGAGAGGTTCAGGTTCACGATAAAGGCCGCGGCAGCGGCAAACATCGCCACGATCGCCACCGCAACCGTGAATGAGCCGAGCGCCGCGGCGACATGCTTCCACAGCATGCGCAGATCGGTATTGGCGAAGCGCGAGCCTGTGAGCGCGCCCAGCGCCACCATCACCGCGCTCACGATCCACCATGGCATCGACGCATGGATCAGCCCCGAGCCATGCAGGATCGCCGAGGCCAGCATCGCCCCGAAGATCAGTCCCCCCGGAAAGCGCACAAAATGCGCGACGACCGCCGCCGCGGTCGAAATGCCGACCAGAAGTGCGATCTCCAGGATTGAATCCGTGACCGCAAAGCTGCGCGCGGCGTCGGGCGCGGGAATCAGCCCAAACAGCGCCAGCACCACCGGCAGCAAGGCGGTCAGGATCACCACCCGGATAGTCTGGACGATGGCGATGCCGGCCAGATCGGATTGGTACTGCGTGGCGTAGGCCATCACCTGGGACAGCGCCCCAGGCGCCGATCCGAACAGGCCGGACAGCATGGTCCAGCCATGCACCTTTTTCAGGTAGGCGGCGCTGCCGAACATCGCGCAGATCATGCCGATACACAGCAGCACGACACTGAGCGGCCAGGTGGCAACGCCCTTCAGCGTCTCCGGCGTCACCGCGCCGCCGAGCGAAATCCCGATCAGCACGAACACCACCCGCGCCAGCGGCGCCGGCATCGTCATCGGCCGCCCGGCAAGGGCGGCGATCGCGACCGCGATCATCGCGCCGGACAGCCATCCGGCGGGGATACCGGCGAGGGTCAGGAGGCCGCCGCCGATGGTCCCGATCAGCAGGGTTTCGCCAAGTTTCAGCAGGGTCTGACGGGAGGGAAGCGGCATGGACCCGTTATGTCGATTCCGCTGCGCCTATCAAGCCGCGGCCCGCAACCCATATATGCCCGCAGCGCGCGGCCCATATCTGCGCGCAGCGCGTGGCAAGACCCGCTTTTTGCCGGCCGCGGACAGATTGCCCTTTCCTCGGACCCGCGTGTATGGTCGCGGCCCTTTCGCCGGATTCTCTATGGCCCGTGACCAGATCGACATGACGCCGGTCGAGCGCCGCGACGAACTCGTCGCGTGGCTCGAATCGGGCTGCAAGCCAAAAGCCGAATGGCGGATTGGCACCGAGCACGAAAAATTCCCGTTCACGGTCCACGGTCATGAGCCGGTGCCCTATGACGGCGATCGCGGCATCCGCGCGCTGCTCGAAGGCATGCAGCTGCTCCTCGGCTGGGAGCCGATCATGGAGCGCGAGAACATCATCGGGCTCTATGACGTCACCGGCGGCGGTGCGATTTCGCTCGAGCCCGGCGGCCAGTTCGAATTGTCCGGTGCGCCGCTGGAAACCGTGCACCAGACCTGCACCGAATTGATGGCGCATCTCGCCCAGGTGCGGGAAGTCGCCCGGCCGCTCGGGATTGGCTTTCTCGGCCTCGGGATGAACCCGAAATGGACGCGGAGCGAGATCCCGGTGATGCCGAAAGGCCGCTACCGGATCATGACGCAATACATGCCGAAGGTCGGCAATCTCGGCCTCGACATGATGTACCGGACCTGCACGGTGCAGACCAATCTCGACTTTTCGTCGGAAGCCGACATGGTCAAGAAGCTGCGGGTGTCGCTGGCGCTGCAGCCGGTCGCGACCGCCTTGTTCGCGAACTCGCCCTTCACCGAGGGCAAGGCGAACGGCTTCCTCTCCTTCCGCTCCGAAGTCTGGCGCGACACCGATCCCGACCGCTCCGGCATGCTGCCCTGGGCGTTCGAGGACGGCATGGGTTTCGAGCGCTGGGTCGATTACGCGCTCGACGTGCCGATGTATTTCGTCAAGCGCGGCGACGAGTATATCGACGTGTCCGGCCTGTCGTTCCGCGACCTGTTCGCCGGCAAGCTGAAGCAATTGCCGGGCGAGCGCGCCACCATTTCGGACTGGGCGAACCATATCTCCACGATTTTCCCCGAGGTGCGGCTGAAGCGTTATCTCGAAATGCGCGGCGCCGATGGCGGCCCATGGCGGCGGCTGCCGGCGCTTGCCGCGTTCTGGGCCGGCATTCTTTACGACGATGCGTCGCTCGATGCGGCGTGGGATCTCGTCAAGGGCTGGAACGCGGTTGAACGGCAGAAGCTGCGCGACGATGTGCCGGTGCAGGGCTTCGCCGCGACAATCCGCAATCGCAACATGCTCTCGCTTGCGGACGAGACGCTGAAACTCGCGCGCGCGGGGCTTGCCCGCCGCCGCCGTCTCAATCCCGGCGGCGAGGACGAGACGAAATATCTCGTCCCGCTGGAAGATCTCGTCGCACGCGGCGAAACGCCGGCGGAAGAATTGCTCGCCAAGTATCACGGGCCGTGGGGAGGCTCGGTCGAACCGGTATTCGACGAGTATGCCTATTGATGGCCAAGGCCACGCCTGCCACCACCGCGCTCGAGAAAGCCGGGATCGCCTTCACGCTGCACGAATACGATTACGATCCGAATGCCGCGCGCATCGGCCTGCAGGCGGCTGAAGCGCTCGGCATCGCACCGGAGCGCCTCCTCAAGACACTGATGGCGAAAGCCGGATCTGCGATCCTGTGCGTGCTTGCGCCCTCCGACCGGGAGGTCAGCCTGAAGCGGCTCGCGGCGGCGGCCGGCGCGAAGGAGGCCGCCATGCTTCCCCCGGCGGAAGCCGAACGCATCACCGGCTATCACGTCGGCGGGATCTCGCCGCTCGGCCAGAAGAAGCGCGCCGCGGCCTTCATCGAGCGCGCGGCGCTTTCGCATCCGACGATCCTCGTCAATGGCGGGCGTCGCGGGCTGCAGATCGAAATTGCGCCGGCCGATCTCGTGCGTGCGATCGACGCGAAAGCGGCCGACTTGTGCTGACCCGCGTCAGGCTGACTCCATTCGACTTCGTCCTCTACGCAACGGTCGTTCTGACCTGGGGGCTGGCCTGGATCGTGATTCATTTCCAGGTCGGCGTGGTCGCGCCCGAAGTGTCGGTCTTCTGGCGCTTCCTTTTTGCCGGCATCATCATGCTGCTGATTGCTGCGATCCGCGGCGACCGGCTGAGTTATAGCTTGCACAGTCACGTGCTGTTCGCGTTGCTCGGCCTCTTGATGTTCTCGCTGAATTTTCTGCTGTTCTATCATGCAGCCGCGACTCTGCCGTCCGGATTGCTGTCGATCGTGTTCTCGCTGGCATCCTTCATCAATGTCTGGCTGGGCGCCTTGTTCTTGAAGACACCGGTCGACCGGCGGGTGGTTGGCGGCGGCCTGCTCGGCACGGCCGGGATGGCTGCGCTGTTTTATCCGCAATTTGGCGGAAACGCCGTCCCCCAAGGTGCGCTGATCGCGCTCGGCCTCAGTCTCGCCGGCACGTTGGCCTTCTGCTTCGCCAACATCGTCTCCGCGCGCATCTCGGCTCGCAAATACCCGGTCTTCGCGTCGACCGGCTACGGCATGCTGTATGGCAGCATCGGACTTGCAATCTACGCGCTCGCTCGCGGCCATACCTTCACCGTGGAATGGACGCCGATCTATCTCGGCGGCCTGGTGTACCTCGCGCTGATTTCGTCGGTCATCGCCTTCGCCTGCTATCTCACGCTGCTCGGGCGCATCGGCGCCGATCGCGCGGCTTATGTCACGGTGCTCGGACCGGTGGTGGCGCTTGTGGTCTCGACATTTGTCGAGAATTTCCAGTGGAGCCTCGTTGCCGCGCTCGGACTTGTCGCCGTGCTGATCGGCAATGTGCTGGTGCTGCGTCCGGCGCGGAAGGCGTAAGTCCCGCGCCTATTCCGCCGCCTGCGCGTTCTCCGACAGGTTATCCAGCGACGAGATGATGTGTTCGGCCAGCGCATCGGCGAGTGCCGAGCTTTCGTGCGGGTTGCGAACCAGCCCGATGCGGCAATACGGCAAGTCCGGAAAGCCGTCGGCCGGCGTCAGCACGCGCATGCCCGGCCGCAGGGTCGATTCCGGCACCACCGAGACCGCAAGCCCCGACAGCACGGCCGCGACATACGCCCCGGCATTCGAACTTGTGTAGATCACGCGATGCGGCCGTGCGAGCCCTTCAAGACGCTCCAGCGCAATCCGTCGCCAGGCGCAGCTCTGTTTGCCCAGCGCCAGCGGCAGCGGATTTTCGGTATGGGTGGCGTGACGCACGGACGTGACCCACAACAACCGCTCCTGACGGAACGGCTCGGCGCTGCGCTGGGTCTCCGTCGTCGTGATGATGGCAAGGTCGAGGTCGTTGGCATCGATCCGCCGCAGCAGATCGACCGATGGCTCGCATAGCACGGTCAGTTCGACGCCGGGATAGGAGCGTGAAAACCGCGCCATGATCTCCGGCAGATAACGGTCGGCATAATCGTCAGGGACGCCGAGCCGCACGCGGCCGGACAATTCGGGACCGGAAAACGCCGCGAGCGCATCGAGATTCAGCTTCACGATCTTGCGGGCGTAATCGAGCAGACGCTCGCCATCGTCGGTCAGCTTCGAGGCGCGGCCGTCGCGGGCGAAAATCGGCTTGTTGAGGCGCTCCTCCAGCCGCTTCATCTGCATCGAGACGGCGGACTGGGTCTTGTGCACGACATCCGCCGCCTTGGTGAAGCTGCCGGTCTCGGCGATGGCGATGAAGGTGCGGAGCTGGTCGATATCGATCAGTGCGGTCATCGGTGAACTCCTCCGGGACGGCCACCCGCCACGGCCAGCCTGACATCATTGATTGTGATGTTTCAGATTATAAACATTCGTTTCACTTATCAATGGGCGGGTGCCATATCCGAAGCCGTTCAACGCTTCCGTGCCGGAAATCGGGTCGCGCAGTGAGGGCTGCGGCGAGAGGATTTCGGCACGGCGCGACAGGAGGTTCCGATGTCCGCGATATCCAGTTCCGAGCCGATCCAGAGACGCCGCAGCGAGCCGGCCGTGGTCCGCGTCGCCGTCGCCATCGCGTTGAACGGCATGCGGAAATTGGCCCGCCTGCTGAAGCACCGGCGCGACGCGCGTATGCTCGCCGGGATGGACGACCGGATGCTTGGCGATATCGGTCTGTCCCGGAGCGATCTCCGGGATGCCTATGCCCAGCCGCTGTGGCGCGATCCGACCGACGTGCTGGCCGGCCGCGCCCGCGACAAGCGCCTCAATCGCCGCGGTCGCGTCGATGTCCTGCCGGTCGAGGCGCCACCGATCGCGCCCGCCGAACCGATCGGGACGGCGGCCAAACCGTCGCCCTGGCCCTATCTCTGAACGTCTTTGGCCGGCCCTGCCCAGCCGGCCGAGGATCCGCAAAGGCGTGTGTCCCCTCGCACGTGCGGATCAAGCGCCCGCCCGGCCCTCCCCGGCGGGCGCTTCACTGTTGTACGGCGCCGAATGGCTGGTTCAGCGCTTTCTGGGTGAGACCGCGCCGGTCCTTCACCACACCGATCGGTACGCCGAACCGCTTGATGATCGCGATCACCCGGCCATCGACCAGCCGGTCACAATTCATCTGGGTCGGCGCGATGAAGAAATCCGCCTCGAGCCAGCCCGGCTGTGCCTGCAACCGCTTGTCGGCATAATTGTCGAACGCGAATTTCTCGCCGCAAACGCCGACCGTGTAGACCTTCTGCGATTTTTCCTTCGCGAGACCGAGATAGTCCTGCAGCGCGCTGACGGCCTCGGGCATCATGTTGACCCAGTAATCCATCTCGTAGCGGCCCGCCGCGCCCTCCAGCCCGCCGACCAACTGGTTGTAGTACATGTATTCATAAGGATGCAGCCGAACCAGCACGCTGGCGTTCCATAGCAGAGAGAGCGTGAGCGTAGCAGCGGCGCCGGCCGCAACCCAGCGGCGCGGCGAAAGCGCAGTCAGCACCGAGTCGAAGCCGATCCCGGCCAGCACCGCGAGCGGCGGCACCACAAACAGGAAGTGCCGCATGCCGGTAAAGGCCGGTCCTTCGGCGAGCGCTTCACACAGCACCGGAAAGGTTGCGACGAAGGCGATGAAGGCAATCTCGACCGGCCGTCTCGCCAGCCGCGAGATGCCATCCCGCGCCAGCGCCCAGATCGATAGCGCGAGCGCGCATAGCGCTCCCGCATAGATCACCAGCGGCACCTTGATCAGCAGATAGAACGGGACGTACCACCACGGCACCTCGGCCATGCGATAGATCTCGCCGGCGACCACGGTGCGGATCTCGTAATGAAAATGCGCGAATGAGAAGATCGCGCGTAGCGGATTGAGCGGCGAGAGCCAGGCCCAGGGCCAGGCCGCGATCATGATCAGGTATCCGATCGCTACCGCCGGCGCGAACCGCAGGGCCGACCGGACGACGAAGGCGGCCGCTTCGCGGAAGCGAAGCGGACGCGGCACCGACATCAGCACCAGCACGCCCGCATAGCCGATCAGCAGCAGGCCCATCGCCCGCAGGCCGGTTGCGGCGCCGAGCATCAGGCCGAATCCGATCACATCGATCCAGCGCGGCGCTGGCAGGTCGCGGCCGGCACGCAGCAGAAAGAACACCGCCCAGATCACGGCAGCGGCGAACGGAACGTCCTTGGTGTGATTGAACATGCCGCCGAAATACGGCCCGCACACCGCGATCGCGCAGAGTGCGATCAGTCCGGCGCGCGCGCCCCCCACCAGGCGGGCCGTGGCCCAGACGCCCGCCATTCCCGCGACGCCGATCATCGCGGACAGCAAATGGCGGATCAGGAACGGATCGAACGGCAGCAATCTGGCGAGGCCGACCGCGACGATGTCGAACAGACCGCCATACAGGTACAGATTCTTGTAGTTGAACAATGCGGTGTCGCGGAAACCGCTCTCATAATAGTCGATGATCAGTTCGCCGTAGCGATGCTGGACTTCCTCGTCATTCGATATGCCGTAGTCGCGGAACAGCAGAACGGCGAGGACGGCCAGCGCGATCAAAATCGCGAGCGACACGCGGTCGGTCCCGCGAAACCGGCTCCCGGCATCGACAACGGCAGAGTCCATGGCGGGAACTTTGCTCAAAGCGGCCAGTTTGTCATGCTGCTTCGCACAAGCTCGTTAATCACGGCCGGGCATTCACGACTTCGCGGGCGCAGCATTCGGTCCTCGCAACCCGGGCAGCGGCATCCTAGACTGCGGACGAATGGCTTCCTGGATTTCGGGCAGGGGAATGAACCGGCGCCTCCTGACGGTCGCGATCTGCATGTTGGCGCTGGTGGCTGGGGCGATGGCCGCTCGCGCCCAGGTTGGCTTCGACCGGCCGGGCGGCGACTATAATAGCGCACCAGTGCGCAACGGGGATCCGGCCGTCTGCGCCGCGCGCTGCGACCGCGACAACCGGTGCCGGGCCTGGAGCTTCTCCTTTCCGGGGACCGCATCGCGCGACGCCATGTGCTGGTTGAAGAGCACGGTCACTCCGCTCAAGGACGACAAGTGCTGCGTGTCCGGCATCCGCGGCGCCGCGCTGCTGGAGCCGAAGGCTGGTCCGATTGAGTTTTCCACCGATCGCGCCGGCGGCGACTTCCGGTCGTTCGATATCGCGGCGCATCCGTCGGGGGCGTCCTGCGCGACGGCGTGTCAGGCCGACCGCCGATGCCGCGCCTTCACCTATGTCCGCCCAGGCTATGGCAACGCGTCGGCCCGCTGTTATCTCAAGGACCGCATCACCAAGCCGCGCCGCAAACCCTGCTGTATTTCGGGCGTTGTGCGTTAAATCACCACGAACAAGCAGACCTGATGAGGTGAGGACATGAAGACCTATCTTCTCGCCGCTGTTGCTGTCGCCGTCCTGTGCGGAAGTGCCGCCGCGCATCACGGATGGGGCAGCTATGAAGCAGCGAAGCCGATCACGGTGCAGGGCACGATCGTGACCTCAACGTACGAGAACCCGCACGCCACCATCACGGTGAAGGCTGCCGACAAGGTGTGGACCGTGACCCTCGCGCCCACCTTCCGCATGATCAATCGCGGCGCCGGCAAGGACATGGTCGCGGTCGGAAAGACCGTCTCGGCCTATGGCTACGCGTCCACCGTCGAGAAAGATGAAATGCGCGCGGAACGCATCACCGTCGACGGCAAGACCGTCGAGATGCGCTGATGACCGATGCCGCGCCGGCGATGTTCGTCGCCATCGAGGGGTCGGCCTTCGCCGCCGCCGTGCGGCAATCGCCCTATCTCTACATGGTCGCGAATGTCGCGCACATCCTGTCGCTGATGGTGTTCTTTGGCGCGGTCGCGGTGATGGACCTGAGGCTGGCCGGATTTTTCCAGGCCACCTGGCCGGGCAGCATGCTGCGGCGCGCGCGGCTGGTGGCGATGCTGGGCTTTCTCGGGCTCCTTGCGTCCGGCTCGCTGCTGTTCGTGGCGGAAGCGAGCCACGTCGTTATGAACGCGATGTTTCAGATCAAGCTGGCGCTCATCGCGCTCGGCCTGATCAACATCGTCTGGTTCGAATATTTCATCGCCGACCGGGTGCGCGACCTGCAGCCGCATACGCCGCTGCCGGGCCGCGCGCGCTTCGTCGGCGTCACGTCGCTCGCCATCTGGTTTGCGGTCGCGGCCTGCGGACGGCTGATCGCGTATTTCTGATCAGCCCGTGCCGCCGATGGTGATCCGGTCCATGCGCAGCGTCGGCTGACCGACGCCGACCGGAACGCCCTGGCCGTTCTTGCCGCAGGTGCCGATGCCGTGGTCGAGCGCAAGATCGTTGCCGATCATCGAGATGCGGTGCAGGTCGGTCGGGCCGTTGCCGATCATCATCGCGCCTTTCACCGGCGCGCCGATCTTGCCGTTCTCGATCTTGTAGGCCTCGGTGCACTGGAACACGTATTTGCCCGAGGTGATGTCGACCTGGCCGCCGCCGAAATTCACCGCATAGAGGCCGTTCTTGACCGACGCGATGATCTCGCCGGGCTCACGATCGCCGGCCAGCATGTAGGTGTTGGTCATGCGCGGCATCGGCACATGCGCATAGGACTCGCGTCGTCCATTGCCGGTCGGCTTCATGTTCATCAGCCGCGCATTCTGCCGGTCCTGCATGTAGCCGACGAGAATGCCGTCCTCGATCAGCACGGTCTTGTTCGTCGGCGTACCCTCGTCGTCGATCGACAGCGAGCCGCGCCGCGACTGGATGGTGCCATCGTCCAGCACCGTCACGCCCTTGGCGGCGACCTGCTGACCCATCAGGCCGGCAAAAGCCGAGGTGCCCTTGCGGTTGAAATCGCCTTCCAGGCCATGCCCGACGGCTTCATGCAGCATCACGCCCGGCCAGCCGGCGGCCAGCACCACGTCCATTTCGCCGGCCGGAGCCGGCACCGATTCCAGATTGACCAGCGCCTGCCGCACCGCCTCGTCGACCGCGCCGCGCCAGGCCGCCGTCTCGATGAAGCGCGCGTAGCCCTCGCGGCCGCCGTAACCGTGCCCGCCGGTTTCCTGCCGGTCGCCCTCGCCGGCGACGATCGACACGTTGACCCGGACCATCGGACGGATATCGCGATAGACCTCGCCATCGGCGCGCAGGATCTCGACCACCTGCCAGGACGCGCCGAGGCTGGCCGAGACCTGCCGCACCCGCGGATCCTTGGCGCGGGCATAGGCGTCGATCTCCTGCAGGAGTTTCACCTTGGCCTCGAAGCCGGGCGCATCGAGCGGGTTGTCGTCGCTGTAGAGCCGGACATTGGTGCGGCCGGGCGCTTCAGAATATTGCCCCGTATAGCCACCCTTCACCGCCCGCACCGCATCGGCGGCGCGCTGGATCGCGCCTTCGGACAAGTCGGAGGCATGCGCATAGCCGACGGCCTCGTCCTTCACGGCGCGCAGGCCGAAGCCCTGTGCGGTGTCGTAGGTCGCCTGTTTCAGGCGCCCGTTGTCGAAGCCGAGCGCCTCGGACTGGCGGTATTCCAGGAACAATTCGCCGTCGTCGGCGCCGTCCAGGCCGGTCGAGACAATGGAACGAACGCGCGCCCGGTCGAGCCCGGCGCGGTCGATGAGGGAGGAGGTTTGGGTTTTGTCGGTCATAGGGGGAAAGATAGGGGTTAAACCGGTCGGGCGCGAGCCCGTAGGATCGGTTGAGCGAAGCGAAACCCATCACCCTTCATTTGCTAGTGGTGGGTTTCGCTGCGCTCAACCCACCCTACAAATCCCTACCGCTCCCTCTCTCGCATGCGCGCGTGCTCCTGCCAGCGCCGCGACCGGCGGCTGCCGCGCGGCGGCAGATCCTGTTCGGGCGGCCGCGCGCGGTGGGCCAGATAATCCTCGACCGCCTCGCGCGGCGCGCGGGAGAGGTCAACGCCGCCCATGCACAGCTCCATGATCGGGCGCAGCGGCCCCTCCGGCGGCATCTCGTCCGGCCGCCGCTTCGGCCGGCGCCTGGGCTGGGCGGCGAGCCGGGCCATGTTGAGAAGCTCCAGCGCCTCGCCGAGCTTGACCGGGTCGACGGGCTCGCTGCCCGCGCTGTCTTCCAGTTCGCGGAGATGGCGCTCGGCCAGCGCCTGGAGGCGCGCGCCCAACATGCGGCGCTTGAGCTTCAAGGTGGCGCGCGGGGCCGGAATGGTGTCGCAGGCGCGCGGCGCGAATGGCGGCCGCTTCCAGCCGCCGTCGCGCTTCCAGTTGGAAATGCTGCCGGTGCTGACGCCGGTGCGAGCGGAAATCTGGCGGTAATTCAGCGTGGTCTGCTCGATCAGCCGGCGCACCGCCGCCACCGCGGCGTCGGTTTGCGGCTGCCGCGGACCGTACCGCCCGACGATGGCGGGCGGGTCGTCTTCATGCTGGGGCCGCGGGCTGAGCCGCAGGACCGGAGAGGGAGGGTGAAACGGGTAAAGGCGCATGAAAGGAATATAAACCTAGACGCACCGGATTGCAAGGGGGCGGCAGGGGATCGCTTCAGGCTGCGCAGCACCTCGCAATTCACGCCCTCCGGCTGCCACGGTCCGATTGCCATAATAGACCTCATGCCCAACGACTCGCGCTCGCCCTCTCCCCGCCTGTCGCGCCGCGGCCTGCTGCGCGGGCTCGCCGCTGCGAGCGTTCTGGCCGCTCCGGCCACCGCGCTCGGCTCCGGCGGTCCGCCGCCGATGGAGCGCTACCGGATCGTGCGCCCGGCGCGCGATGTCGGCGATTTTCCGATGACAAGCCTCGATGGCGCGGCCAGCCGCTTCTCCCGCTTCCGCGGCAAGATCGTGCTGATGAACTTCTGGGCCACCTGGTGCCCGGCCTGCCGCGAGGAATTGCCAGCGCTCGACCGCCTGCAGAATGCCATGGGTCGCGAGGGGTTACAGGTCGTCGCGGTGTCGGTCGATCGCGGCGACCGTCTCGGCGCCGAGCGCTACGTGCGCGACCGCCGCATCCGGCATCTGCCCATCTTCATCGATCCCGATGCGCGCATTGCCCATTCCGAGGGGAGCGCCGACCGCCGCGCACCGTTTGCGCTGTACGGCATGCCGATCACCTATGTGATCGGTCGGACGGGCAGCATCCAGGGTTACGTGCTGGGCGAAGCCGACTGGTCGTCGGAAGCGGCCAAAAATCTTCTGACCTATTACCTGCAGCACGCATAGCGTGACACGAAGGCTACGGCAGCTTGTCGAAGCCCTCGCCAAAGCCCTTCAGCGCCATTGGGAAGCCGATCCCCTCTTCCGGGGTCTGGAAGATGATGAAGGTTGCGGTCTTGCCCGTGCGCAACTGATTGGTCAGGTTATCGTCCATCACCACTTCCGCCACGCAGCCATTGGGCAGGCAGCGGACGAAACCGGCGCGGCCGATATCGGTCTCATCGACCTTGAGACCGAGACCGGACGGCAGCAGTACGCCAAGCGGGGCGATTACCCGCATCAGGCGGCTCTTGTTGTCAGCCGTCTTCAACACGATCACCGTCAAGCCGATATTGGCGCGGTCCTCGGCGGTGACGCTCTGGATCAGCGCACATTGCTCGGCCTGCGCGCCGGGCGGAGTGTCGCAGCGGATCTGCCAGTCGGCATGCACCGACTTCACCGCACCCTGGGCGACGGCATAGCCGGTCTGCGAAACCAGGAGGGCGAGGGCTACGTACAAGTGGACGAGTCCGGCAGGTCGTGAAATCAGCATGTCACCGTCCGGGCTGATGAAGCCTCGTTTGCTGGCGCCGCCATTCGGCGAATCGCCGTCTGCGGCAGCTCGTGGAGGGTGGCACCACGCGCGCCGGGCGCTGTCAAGCACCGACAGGAGGGATGAAAAGACGCTAATTTCGGGCCGAAATAGGACAATCTCCGGCCGCTTGCGGCATAGTCAGAATGTCTCATTAGTTCAATGTGGACGCGCATTGCGAGGCGGGCGGAATTATGGTTTGAGAAGCCGGGATTTTCCCTGAAATCCTGGCGCGCATCGCCGCTTCCGCAGGCCCGTTGGCCCCTGGCGATTCGCGCGCCATCGGGCTGCCGGCCGTCGGCAGACGCAAAATCGGCGGACAGGATTTGTCGAAGGAGCGAAGTCGGGTGCAGAAATTCTTGATCGCAGCAGCAGCAGCAATCGCAGCAGCGCTGGTTCCGGCAGCGGCCATGGCCGGTCTCGGGCAGCCCTCACCCTGGCAGATCGGCTTCCAGCAATCCGCCACACCGATCATGGAGCAGATCACCTGGTTTCATGACTTCCTTCTGGTGATCATCACCCTGATCACGGTTTTCGTGCTGGCCCTGCTGCTGATCGTCATCTTCAAGTTCAACGCGCGCGCCAACCCGGTCCCCTCCAAGACCACGCATAATGCGCTGATCGAGGTGGTCTGGACCGTGGTCCCGGTGATCATCCTGGTGGCGATCGCCATTCCATCCTTCCGGCTGCTGTTCGCCCAGCTCACCATTCCGCCGGCCGAGGTCACCATCAAGGCCACCGGGAAGCAGTGGTTCTGGACCTACGACTATCCGGACAACGGCTTTTCCTTCGATTCGCTGATGGTCCAGGAGAAGGATCTGAAGCCCGGCCAGCCGCGCCTGCTGGCGGTCGACAACGAGGTCGTGGTTCCGGTCAACAAGGTGATCCGGGTCCAAGTGATCGGCGCCGACGTGATCCACGCCTTCGCGGTGCCGTCCTTCGGCATCAAGATCGACGCCGTTCCCGGCCGCCTGAACGAGACCTGGTTCCGCGCCACCCGCGAGGGCGTCTATTACGGCCAATGCTCCGAATTGTGCGGCAAGGATCACGCCTACATGCCGATCACGGTCCGGGTCGTGAACGACACCGACTACGCCGCATGGCTCGACAAGGCGAAGAAGCAGTTCGCGTACCGGACATCGCCGGAAGACGGCGTCGCCGTCGCCGCCAAGGACGCACCGAGCGCACAATAAGCGCGGTTGCTCGCACATATATATCAGAACATGAATGTGTGTGTTAGCCTGAACCGCCTGACGAAAAACGACTGAAGGGTAAGACCATGGCAGCAACGCCGCACACCGACGCCCATAGCGATCACCATGCGCATGACGCGCATGACCATCCGACCGGATGGCGGCGCTACGTCTATTCGACCAACCACAAGGACATCGGCACGATGTATCTGTGGTTCGCGATCTTTGCGGGCGTGGTCGGCGGCATCCTGTCGATCGCGATGCGGCTGGAACTGCAAAATCCCGGCATGCAAATATTCGCCGACGCGCATATGTTCAATGTCTTCACGACCGCGCACGGCCTGATCATGATCTTCTTCATGGTGATGCCGGCGATGATCGGCGGTTTCGGCAACTGGATTGTGCCGTTGATGATCGGGGCGCCGGACATGGCGTTTCCGCGCATGAACAACATCTCGTTCTGGCTGCTGCCGGCCTCATTCGCGCTGCTGATCATCTCGCTGTTTGTCGAAGGCGAGCCGGGCGCTGCCGGCGTCGGCGGCGGCTGGACCCTGTACGCGCCGCTGTCGACCAGCGGCCATCCCGGACCTGCAGTGGACTTCGCGATCCTGTCGCTGCATCTCGCGGGCGCCTCGTCGATCCTCGGCGCCATCAACTTCATCACCACGATCCTGAACATGCGCGCGCCGGGCATGACCCTGCACAAGATGCCGCTGTTCGTGTGGTCGATCCTGGTGACCGTGTTCCTGTTGCTGCTGGCGCTGCCTGTGCTCGCAGGCGCGATCACCATGCTGCTGACCGACCGCAATTTCGGCACCACCTTCTTCTCGCCCGACGGCGGCGGCGATCCGATCCTGTATCAGCATCTGTTCTGGTTCTTCGGCCATCCGGAAGTCTACATCCTCATCCTTCCGGGGTTCGGCATCGCCAGCCAGATCATCGCCACCTTCGCGCGCAAGCCCGTATTCGGCTATCTCGGCATGGCCTACGCCATGGTCGCGATCGGCGGTATCGGCTTCATCGTGTGGGCGCACCACATGTATACTGTCGGCATGAACACCGCGACGCAGGCCTATTTCGTCGCGGCAACCATGGTCATCGCGGTGCCCACCGGCGTGAAGATCTTCTCCTGGATCGCCACCATGTGGGGCGGGTCGATCGAATTCCGCACCCCGATGCTGTGGGCCGTCGGAATGATATTCCTGTTTACGCTCGGCGGCGTCACCGGCGTCGTGCTCGCGAATGCCGGCGTCGACCGCTCCATGCACGACACCTATTACGTGGTGGCGCACTTCCACTACGTGCTGTCGATGGGCGCGGTGTTCACGATCTTTGCCGGCTGGTACTACTGGTTCCCGAAATTCTTCGGCTACATGTACAGCGAAACCATCGGCAAGCTGCATTTCTGGGTGACCTTCATCGGCGTCAACATCCTGTTCTTCCCGCAGCACTTCCTCGGTCTCGCCGGCATGCCGCGCCGCATCGCCGATTATCCGGACGCCTATGCTGGCTGGAACTATGTGTCGTCGATCGGCTCCTACATCTCGGCGCTCGGCCTGCTGATTTTCTTCTACGGTCTGGTCACCGCGTTCATGCGCAAGGAGAAGGCGGCAGACAATCCGTGGGGTCCCGGTGCCACCACGCTGGAATGGACGCTGTCGTCGCCGCCGCCGTTCCATCAGTTCGAAGTCCTGCCGAAGATCAAGTGATCTTCGGCAGCTCCTGACCGAGTAAACACTGACAATGTCGATGAAAGCCGATACCGCGCCCCTGCCCTCGCCGCTTCCTGCGGCAGAGGCGGGTGCGCATCCCGGACCGAGCCTGGCAACGCCGCGCGACTATTTCGAGCTTCTGAAGCCGCGCGTCATGTCCCTGGTCGTGTTCACGGCGCTCGTCGGCATGGTGGCCGCGCCCGGCCATATGAATCCGGTGATGGGCTTCACCGCGCTGCTGTTCATTGCCATCGGCGCGGGTGCCTCCGGCGCGCTGAATATGTGGTACGAGGCCGATCTCGACGCGAAGATGTCGCGAACCTCGAAGCGTCCGATCCCGCAGGGTATTATCCAGCGCGGCGAGGTGCTCGGCTTTGCGATGTTCCTGGCGGTCTTTTCCGTGCTGGCGATGGGATTGCTGATCAATATCCTGTCGGCCGCGCTGCTCGCTTTCACCATCGTCTTCTATGCCGCGATCTACTCGATGTGGCTGAAGCCCTCGACCCCGCAGAACATCGTGATCGGTGGCGCGGCCGGCGCCTTTCCGCCGGTGATCGGCTGGGCCGCGGCGACCGGCAGTATCGCGCTCGAACCGGTCGTGATGTTCCTCATCATCTTCGTCTGGACGCCGCCGCATTTCTGGGCTCTGGCGCTGCTGCGCGCCGACGAATATGCGCGTGCAGGCGTTCCGATGCTCCCGGTGGTGGCCGGCGACGCCGAGACCCGCCGCCAGATCGTTCTTTATTCCTGGCTGCTGGCCCCGGTCGGCGTGCTGCCATGGTTGCTCGGCTATTCCGGATTGCTCTATGGCGCAGTCGCGCTGGTAGGCGGCGCTCTGTTCGTCGCCGCTGCCGTGCGGCTGCGTAACGCCGCCGCAGGCGAAGCCACCGAACAGGCCGCGAAGGCCCTTTTCGGCTACTCGATCCTGTATCTCGTTCTGCTGTTTGCCGTGCTGCTTGTCGAGAAGAGCGCTGGCTGGTCGTTCGGGCAACTCGTATGGTGAGCGCCGTGACCGATCAGAATGACCAGGACGGCATCGTCCTCACGCCGGAGCAGAAGCGGGCTCGCCGCCAGCGTTCGGTCGCGCTCGCGGTGCTGCTTGGTGTCCTTGTTGTCCTCTTCTATGTCGTGACGCTGACCAAGGGTCCCGGCATCCTGAACAGGCCGTTGTGACATGAACGCGCAGCCCCGCAGCCGTACGCCAGTTCGCGACGTCGTCGTTGCAGGAGCGTGCGGCGCGTTTGTTGCCTTGATGGTCGGCGCGGCCTATGCCGCGGTTCCGCTCTATGACTGGTTCTGCCGCGTGACCGGCTTCAACGGCACCACCCAGGTCGCGACCGGTGCGCCGGGACAGATGTTGGATCGCACGGTGACGGTGCGCTTCGATGCCAATATCGCTCCCGGCCTGCCGTGGAAATTCACCCCAGAGCGCAATGAAATCCAGGCGCGGCTCGGCGAAGTCGTAACCGTCGATTACACCGTCACCAATATGGTGGCGCGCGAGACCCACGGGGTCGCGGGCTACAACGTGACGCCGCTGAGTTGGGGCGCGTATTTCCACAAGATCAATTGCTTCTGCTTCACCGAGCAGACGATGAAGCCGGGCGAGACCCGTGACATGACGGTCGTGTTTTATGTCGACCCGGCGCTTGCGACTGACCCGGACGCGCAGGGCAACCTGAGCATGACACTGTCGTACACCTTTTACCCGCAGCGCACGCCGCAGCGGCCGGTTGCACAATCCGGCCCGGCGCCCGCGGGGCGCATCTAGAAGCTGATTTCCGATAGCGGGACACCGCCTCGGAGATCACGCTCAACGTTAAACGCTCGGCGCCCATCGCGCCGAACAGGACTGAGACGGAGACTGAAGAGATGGCTGGGGGTCATACCAAGCATCACGATTATCATCTCGTGAATCCGAGCCCGTGGCCGGTGATCGGCTCGATCTCCGCGTTCGTCATGGCGGTCGGCGCGATTTTCTGGATGCACAAGACGTTCGCGCTGGCGCCGCTGGTGTTCGCGGCCGGCCTGCTCGGCGTGCTCTACACCATGATCGGCTGGTGGCGCGACGTCATCAATGAAGCCGAGCACGGCGATCACACCCGCGTGGTTCAGCTTCACCACCGCTACGGCATGATCCTGTTCATCGCCTCCGAGGTGATGTTCTTCGTCGCCTGGTTCTGGGCTTATTTCAACGTCGCGCTGTTTCCGGGCGATGTGCAGCAATTTCTTCGCGCCGAATCGATCGGTGGGGTGTGGCCGCCGAAAAATATCGAGACCTTCGATCCCTGGCATTTGCCTCTGCTCAACACACTGATCCTGCTCACCTCCGGCACCACCGTGACCTGGGCGCACCACGCACTGCTGGAAGGCGACCGGGAAGGCGTCAAGAAGGGACTCTGGCTGACGGTCATCCTGGGCGCCCTGTTCACCTGCGTACAGGCCTACGAATATGGCCACGCCGCCTTCTCATTCTCGGGCAACATCTACGGCGCCACCTTCTACATGGCGACCGGCTTCCACGGCTTCCATGTGCTGATCGGCACGATCTTCCTGATCGTGTGCCTGGCACGCGTCTATGCCGGGCAGTTCACGCCCAAGCAGCATCTCGGCTTCGAATTCGCCGCCTGGTACTGGCATTTCGTCGACGTGGTGTGGATTTTCCTGTTCGCCTGCATCTATGTCTGGGGCGCCGGCCATCACTTCGCGGGAGTAGCCCCTTAAGCGGGGGCACCAGGAAAAGGCGGCTTCGGCCGCCTTTTTCTTTGCCTCGGCCATGGTCGGGCTTGTTCCTGCCTTCCGCGTCTTACATTAGGGCATGAGACCAGACGTGGATCCCGGCGGGCTCACAGCCGGGCTAGCCGGCAGCCTTTCCCGTGCCGGGACAGGAACAGCAATGACCGAACCCTCTGTCGTTACCGTTGCCCTCAGCTGCCGCTGTCCACGATGCGGCAAGGGCAAGCTGTTTCAGGGCTTCCTGGCACTGCGCCCGCGCTGCGACTCCTGCGGCCTCGATTACGGCACCTTCGATTCCGGTGACGGTCCGGCGGTCTTCATCATTCTGGCGGCAGGCTTCGTCGTCGTTTTTGCTGCTCTCGCGGTTGAAGTCCTCTACCAGCCGCCATTCTGGCTGCACGCTGCTTTGTGGCTGCCGCTCATTCTCGCCACCACGCTGCTGCCTCTGCGCCCAATCAAGGCGCTGATGATCGCGCTTCAATATCGCCACAAGGCCGCCGAAGGCCGGCTGGAAATGCGAGAGCCCGGGGCTCGCGGACCAAAGCCGTGACCGCCGCGCTGCGTCCCTACTGGCAACGATTGATCGTTCCGGGCATCTTCACAGCGATCAGCCTCGCCATCCTGATCTCGCTCGGGATGTGGCAGCTTCAGCGCAAGGCGTGGAAGGAAGGCCTGATCGCGACGCTCGACGCGCAGTTGGCGGCCGCGCCCGCCCCGCTGGCGCCGGCGTCGCAATGGGCCGGGATGACGCGGGACAATTCGGAGTTTCGCCGGGTGACCCTGCACGCGGATTTCTCCGCCGGTGCGACGCCTGTCTATCTCTATACCGGCGCATCCGCCCTGCGCGCCGACGTGAAGCAGCCGGGATATTTCGTTTTCGTGCCCGCGAAGCTGCCGGATGGCGGCACGGTGGTCGTCAATCGCGGCTATGTACCGGTCGACCGCAAGACCGAGCCGGAAGCCGGTGCGATCGAGATCACCGGCTACGTCCGCTGGCCGGAAACACCAGGCTTGTTTGTGGCTGAGCATGACGCTGCCGGTGACATCTGGTTCGTTCGCGATCCGGCGGCGATGGCGAAACTTCGGGGCTGGGGCGCAGTTGCGCCGTTTTACATCGATCAGGAAGCACCAGTTCCGCCGGGCGGTTACCCGAAGCCCGGACCGCTGACCGTCAGACTGAAGAACGACCACCTCGGCTATGCCATCACCTGGTTCGGTCTCGCCGCGTCACTTGTTGCGGTCTTCCTCGGCTGGGCAATCCGAGAACGGTATAATAAGGCCGCATGAATTATCAGATATCGGTATTATAAAACCGTAATTGACGGCCAGCCTTCCTTGTAGAAGCGCCGCCGAAGCACTAGTCTAATGGCCGGCCCGGCGTTTCCAGAGTTCTGGAAATCTCCAGCAAATCAATATCTTAAGTACCGATCGCCTGTGGATAAGACCGCGCGCGGCGGGCTCGAGGACCGGCATTGCAATACGTTTCGACACGCGGCGAAGCCCCGGTGCTTGGCTTCATCGATGTGACGCTCGCGGGCCTTGCCCGCGACGGCGGGCTCTATGTGCCGCAATCCTGGCCGACGCTTTCGGACGACACAATCGCCGGCTTCGCCGGCAAGCCCTATGCCGAGGTTGCGGTCGAGGTGATCCGGCCGTTCGTCGGCGATCAGATCACGTCCCATCAGCTCTCGCGCATCGCCCGCGAGGCCTATGGCACCTTCCGGCACCCGGCCGTGGCGCCGCTGTCGCAGATCGATGCCAATACCTTCCTGCTCGAGCTGTTTCACGGGCCGACCCTCGCCTTCAAGGATCTGGCGATGCAGTTCCTGGCGCGGCTGATGGATCACGCGCTGGAACAGCGCGGCGAACGTGTCACCATCGCCGTCGCCACCTCCGGCGACACCGGCGGCGCCGCTGTCGAGGCGTTTCGCGGGCGCAACCGGATCGACCTTGTGGTGCTGTTCCCCGAAGGCCGCGTGTCCGACGTACAGCGCCGTATGATGACGACCGCCGACGACGCCAATATCCATGCGGTTTCGGTCCAGGGCAATTTCGACGATTGTCAGGCACTGGTGAAGGGCATGTTCAATCACCACGCCTTCGCCGATCGTGTGCGGCTGGCCGGCGTCAACTCGATCAACTGGGCGCGGATCGTGGCGCAGGCGGTGTATTACTTCACCGCCGCGGTCGCGCTCGGCGCCCCGCGTCGCAAGGTCGCCTTCACTGTGCCGACCGGCAATTTCGGCGATATTTTCGCAGGCCACGTCGCCCGCAGCATGGGCCTGCCGATCGACCGGCTGGTGATCGCGACCAACGTCAACGACATCCTGGTGCGTACCCTGACAACCGGCGCCTACGAGCCGCGCGGGGTGGTCGCGACCTCTTCGCCCTCGATGGACATCCAGGTCTCCTCCAATTTCGAGCGGCTGCTGTTCGAAGCTTACCGGCGCGACGGCGCGGCGATCCGCGCGCTGATGAACAGCTTCGCGCAATCAAAGCGCTTCGAGATCGCGGACGGACCTCTGGCCGAGATCCGTGCAGGCTTCGCCGCCGGGCGCGCCGACGAGGAAGAGGTCGCCGCCACCATGCGCTCGGCCTTGCGGGAGACCGGCCATTTCGTCGATCCACACACCGCCGTCGGCATCGCAGTCGCCGAGAAAGAGCCGCACGATCCGGCATTGCCGATGGTGGTGCTGTCCACGGCGCATGCGGCAAAATTCCCGGATGCGGTTGAGGCCGCTTGCGGCGCGCGTCCGCCCTTGCCGGAGTGGCTGTCCGGCCTGAACGAGCGGCGTGAGCACATGACGGTGCTGCCGAACGACCAGAAGGAAATCGAAACGTTTGTTCTTGCGGCCTCACGGGCCGCGCGTGAAGGAGCTGCCGCATGAGCGTCGAAGTCACCCGTTTGCCATCCGGACTGACCGTCGTGACGGATGCGATGCCGCATCTCGAAACCGCTTCGCTCGGCGTGTGGGTCGGCGCCGGCAGCCGTGACGAACTGGGCGACGAGCACGGCATCTCGCATCTGCTTGAGCATATGGCCTTCAAGGGCACCAAGCTGCGCACCGCGCGCCAGATCGCCGAGCAGATCGAAGCCGTCGGCGGCGATCTCAACGCTGCAACCTCGATCGAAACCACGACCTATTATGCCCGCGTGCTGAAGGCCGACGTGCCGCTCGCGCTCGACGTGCTGTCCGACATCCTGTCGAGCCCGGCCTTCGATCCGGAGGAATTATCGCGCGAGCAGAATGTCATCATTCAGGAAATCGGCGCGGCAGAGGATACTCCGGACGATATCGTGTTCGACCATCTGCAGCGCTGCGCGTTTCCGGATCAAGCGATCGGACGCCCTATTCTCGGCACCCGCGAGAGCGTCCGCTCCATCAACGCCAACCGGCTGCGCCATTATCTCGCGCGCAACTACAGCGGACCCGACATGGTCGTCGCCGCCTCCGGCTCGGTCGATCACGGCATGATCGTTGACGAGGCGCAGCGGCTGTTCGGCGGCTTCGGCGGCGCGGACCGACACACCCGAGAACCCGCGCGCTTTGTCGGCGGCACCTATATCGAACGCCAGGATCTCGAACAGGCCCATCTCGCGCTGGCGATGGAAGGATTGCCGCAGCGTCATCCGCAATTGTTCGCGCTGCAGGTGTTCGCCAACATCCTGGGCGGCGGCATGTCCTCGCGGCTGTTCCAGGAGGTGCGGGAAATCCGCGGCCTTTGCTATTCGATTTCCAGCTTCCACATGGCCTATTCCGACACCGGTTTCTTCGGAATCTATGCCGGCACCGACGACAATGATGCGCCGGAACTGGTGCAGGTGGTGATCGATCAGCTCGAACGCGCCGTGACCTCGATCACCGAGGAAGAACTTCATCGCGCCAAGGCCCAGATGAAGGCGAGCCTGTTGATGGCGCTGGAAAGTTCGGGCGCCCGGGCCGAGCAGATTGCGCGCCAGATGATGGTCTATGGCCGCCCGTTACCGTTGCCCGAAATCGTCGCCAAGATCGAGGCGGTGACGGTCGAGAGCACGCAGGCCGCCGGACTTGCGCTCCTCGCTCGCAGCCGGCTCGCCATTGCCGGACTCGGGCCGGGCCGCGGCGTTGAGCGTGCCGCGGAGATCGTGGAGAATTTCGCCCGCGCTGCGGCATAGCGCGGGGTTGGAGGACACAGACCGTTTCGCCGTTCATCCCGGGGACAGCGGCAATCGAGCATAATCATTCCTGGGACCCTGCCTCCGCGGGGACGAGCGGTGCAAGAGGCGCCGCGGAAACCATGGCCTTCTTCCGATCCATTCAGCTGAGCGAAACCCATCCGATCGTACAGGGCGACGGGGTCTATCTGCGCGCACCGCAGATGGCCGATTTCAATGCCTGGGCATCGCTTCGGGAGAGAAGCCGCGACTTCCTGGTCCCGTGGGAGCCGACGTGGCCGGATGACGATCTCACCCGATCCTCTTTCCGGCGCAGACTGCGGCGCTACGCCGAAGACACGCGCTGTGATCAGGCCTATGCGTTTCTGCTCTTCCGCAGGGACGACAACGCGCTGCTTGGCGGCATCACCCTGACCAATGTCAGGCGGGGCGTGGCCCAGTCCGGCAGCATGGGCTACTGGGTCGGTGCTCCCTTCGCGGCTCAGGGCTACATGCGGCGCGGCGTTTCGGCCCTGGTTCCGTTTGCCTTCGACGTACTTCGCCTGCACCGGGTCGAAGCCGCCTGCATTCCGACCAACCAGCCCTCGATCCGGCTGCTGGAGGGCTCCGGTTTCACGCGCGAAGGCTATGCCCGCGAGTATCTCTGCATCAACGGATTGTGGCAGGACCACCTGCTCTATGCGCGGCTGCGCAGCGATTAACCAACGCGGCCGATGGCGGCCGGATCATGCCTTGGGCTGGCCATCGTTCCCGGGCTATAACGTCCCGGGGATTTTGGGTTCCGTCCGCCTGCGGACAGGCCAGAACAGCCGGGCTACAGATTTATGCGTCGGGGACCAGGCAGCAACGACCGCCAGATTATCAGCCTCGTGTCACTTGCCACGTTGACGCTAGCGCTCGCCGCTTGCTCGTCATCGGGCGGCGGCGACGGGACGTCCTTTGGGGAGCGCTTCAGCCAAGCCCTGACGAGCGGCACCCCTACCGCACCTGCTCCCGCCGCGACCACGGGAGCCACCACCAATCTCGATACTTGCCCGAACGTGGATATCCGTCGGGGCGCCGGCACCATCGCGATCAACACGAATTCGCGCGATCCATCGGCGATGCAGCTGCGCTATCAGATCTCGGTCGGACAGACGGCGCGCGAATGCGCCAATGTCGCCGGCAACCTCCAGATCAAGGTCGGTATGCAGGGGCGGGTCGTGCTCGGTCCCGCGGGGACGCCGGGGGCGATCGAGGTCCCCATCCGCTACGCGCTGGTGGAAGAGGGTCCACAGGCAAAGACCGTGTATTCCAAGCTCTACCGCGTGCCGGTGAGCGTCGGCGAAGGTCAGAACAGCGTGGCCTTCACCCATATCGAGGAAGCGATGTCGGTGCCGATGCCGTCACCGGCTGTCTTCGACCGCTATGTCATCTATGTCGGCTTCGATCCGCTCGGCTCGGCGCAGGAGCGGCAACCCGCGAAGAAGAAACGACCGGCGAAGACGGGCTCGTAGTGGAGCGGGTCCGCCGAAAATGCGACTCGGACGTTAGAAGCGGGACACCGGACCTCTGCCCGCGAAAGCGACGACAGCATCAAAACCCACGCAACTGAGTGACGGTTGCCTTGAGCGCGCGCATATCGGCAATCACCGCTTTTGCGCCGGCCTGCTCGAGCTTGCCCGGCAGATCCTCGCCGACATGGCTTCCGCCGACGAAACCGATCGCCGTCATCCCGGCCGCGACGGCCGCGCTCACACCGGCCGGAGAATCCTCCACCACGATGCAGTCCTTCGGCTGAATGCCCGTCTGGCTCGCCACATGCAAAAACAAATCCGGCGCTGGCTTGCCGTTGGCAACATCGTTGGCCGAAAACAGGTTTCCGCCGAAAAACCGCGTCAGCTCGGTCGCATCGAGGCTGATCTTTACCCGGTCGAGGCCGGATGAGGACGCGACGCATTTCGGACCACGCAACCAGCTCAACGCATGGGCGACATGGGGGATCGTGCGGACCTCCTGGCTCAGCCGGACCAGCGTCGCGGCCGAAAGAACAGATGCGAATTTGGGCGGCAGCTGCACGCCGGCGGCCTTCTCGACTTCGACAATCATGTCCGCCGGGCGCCGTCCGGTGAAATATCGCGCCACCATCTCCTGCGTCATATTGATGCCGGCGCGCTGAAATGCCTCCGCCGCGACAGTGGTCGCGATCGCCTCGGAATCCACCAGGACACCATTGCAGTCGAAGATGATCATGAAAGGATGACCAGCGGAGACAGGGATCGTACTCCCTTCGGAGCGAATCGGGCACCCAGATTACGGAAGCATTGCAAGGCTCGGGCCCACCTGCCCATCGCCGAACACATTGTTGCGCACAGGAATCGCGTTATTCCCACGCGCCCATGGCTATTCTGAGACTCGTATTTCCGGAACGCTGAACAGGCGACCGAAGCGGCCGTCAATTCAGCTTCTTTTTGACGTCGTCGATGCCACGCGCGACCAATTGATCGGCCAGCGCCCCTTTGGCAGCCAGCGTCATCACCTTTTCAGCGGCCGTGGCCGCCACATCGGCGGCGATGCTGCGCACATCGGCCAGTGCCTGAGACTCGGCCTGGGCGATCTTGGATTCCGCCATCTTGGTGCGGCGCGCGACGAATTCCTCGAGCTTGGCGTGCGCCTCGGCGGCGAGCCGCTCGGCATCGGCCTTGGCCCCCTCGATGATCGCAGCCGCCTCTTGCTCGGCATTGGCGGTCTTCCGCTTGTACTCGGCAAGCAGCGCCGCAGCCTCCTGCTTCAGACGGGAGGCATCTTCGAGTTCTGCCTTGATGCGCGCTGCGCGCCCATCCAGAGTCGACAGGATCGTCTTGTGGGCGCCGGCATAGACGACGACCAGGCCAAACATCACGAAAGCCGCGGCGACCCAAAACTCCGCTGTCATCAGCATCGGCGTGCTCTCTTCCTAGCGCTTCAGCGTTTGATCGACCGCATCGGATACCGACTTGCTGTCCGGTTTGCTGCCGAGCAAGCGCTCGACGATCGCGCCCGCGGCGTCGGTAGCGATCGCACGAACATTGCCCATCGCCGCCGTTTTGGTCTGGGCGATGGTCGCCTCGGCCGATTGCAGCCGGGCATTCAGATCGGCCTCGACCGTTTTGCGGCGCTGATCGGCTTCGGCCATCAGCTTGTCGCGGGTCTGACCGGCCAATGACTGCGCATTGGCGCGGGCATCGGCCAGCGTCTTTTCATAGCCCGAGATCGCCGCGTCGGTCTCGTCCTTGAGCCTCTGCGCGGCAGCCAGATCGCCAGCGATCCGGTCGGCCCGCGCAGCCACGATCTCGCCGACGCGCGGCAGCGCGACACGCGACATCAGCACATAGAGAAGCACAAAGGCGAGCGCGAACCAGAGCAACTGGGACGCGAATGTCTCCGAATTGAACGGCGGAAACGGAGGTTTCGCGCCGCCCGGAGCCTGTGTGGTCGCTAGCGTGATCATCTGATTATCCGGACGGCCCGCGCCATGGCGCGGGCCTGCTTAAGCCATATCAGACTGCGAACAGCAGCAGCAGCGCGATCAGCAGCGAGAAGATGCCGAGCGCTTCGGTCACGGCGAAGCCGAAAATCAGGTTGCCGAACTGGCCCTGAGCGGCCGACGGATTGCGCAGCGCCGAACCCAGAAAGTTCGCGAAGATGTTGCCGACGCCGACGCCGGCGAGGCCCATGCCCAGACAGGCAATGCCGGCGCCAATATATTTCGCTGCAACGGGATCCATGAACTTTCTCCTTTGGATGGATGACTGTTTTTCGGGATGGGTGATTGGCTGGCAGGCCTAGTGGCCCGGATGAATGGCGTCGTTGATATAGATGCAGGTCAGGATGGTGAAGACGTAGGCCTGCAGGAACGCGACCAGGAATTCGAGTGCGGTGAGCGCGACCGTCATGCCGAGCGGCAGAACCGCGCCAAGCCAGCCGAGAATGCCGAGACCGGCCAGCATCGGGACGAAGCTGGCAAAGACCTTCAGCGTGATGTGGCCGGCGAACACGTTCGCGAACAGACGCACCGAGTGTGACAGCGGCCGCGACAGGAACGAGATCACCTCGATCAGGACGATCAGCGGCATGATGTAGATCGGGATGCCGCTTGGCACAAATAGCTTCAGGAATTTCGCGCCGTTCTTGTAGAAGCCATAGACCAGCACCGTCAGGAACACGATCATCGCCAGCGCCACCGTGACGATGATGTGGCTGGTGACCGTGAAGGTGCCGGGAATCATGCCGAGCATGTTCGCGAACAGGATGAAGGTGAAGAGCGTGAAGACCAGCGGGAAGAACTTCATGCCCTCCTTGCCGGCCGAACTCCGCAACATGTCCGCGACGAATTCATAGGTCAGTTCGGCAACCGACTGCATCCGTCCCGGAACCACGGCGCGGCTGGCGGTCGCCCCGATCATCAGCGCGGAAACGCCGGCGACCGCAAGCAGCATGAACAGCGCGGAATTGGTGAAAGCGATTTCCTGCCCGCCGATCTGACCAAGGGTGGCGAACTTCTTGATTTCAAACTGTGAGATCGGGTCGGCCATGGCATCCAGTCATCAGTTCAAGCGAAACCGGTCAGGCTTCACGGTTTGTCGGCATTGCCACCGGGGAGCTTGCTCGGAGCAACCACCCCGGCTGCGCGCATCACATTGAGCACGCCCGCCACGAAGCCGAGCAGCAGAAACACGATCAGTCCTAGGGGCGAAAGCCCGGTCAGCCAATCGAATCCCCAGCCGATAATCGCTCCCACGATTACACCCGCGACCAATTCCGTGGAGAGGCGAAACCCCTTCGCCATCGCCTGCGGATCGGACACGTATTTTCCGGAGTCGTTTTCGGCCGGCTTCGGTTGCCCGGCTTTGCCGAGCTTCGCGCCAAGTCCTTCAAGCCTCGCGGAGAGAGCGGATTCTTCGGAGTTTCGGTCCGCCGATCCCTTGTCCTTGTCGCGCGCGCCGCCAGCCATGCTTTCGACACTCGCGTCGGGAAGACAATCGAACGCCCTAATACCCCTCAAAATCGCGCGGACCATACTGAGACGACCCTGTCGAGTCAAGAAACGCTGTGCACTGCGCAATGGATCAAAATCCGAGCGATTCCATTGGCTTATATGGCTGAGGCAACGGCCCCCGCGGGCGTCTGCCCGCGACTTTCGACGGAGCCATCCGCAATGCTAGAACAAAACGATCCGCGACCGGAGAATCCCGCCATGTTCCGCCTCCTTGCCGTGCCGTTGGCCCTTCTCCTGTCCAGCCTGCCGTTGACCGCATCGGCGCAGACTGGCGCGCCCGACACCGAGAATGGCCGCTATTCCTTCAGCCGCGTGGATGACGGGCATCTGCGGCTCGACCAGCGCACCGGCCAGGTTTCGATCTGCACCCGCCGCGATATCGGCTGGTCCTGTCACCCGGTCCCGGACGAGCGGGCGGCGCTGGAGGAGGAGATTGCGCGTCTGCAGCGCGACAATGCGACGCTGAAGAAGGAAATGCTGGCACGGGGCATCACGCCACCCGGTGGCTCGACGGCGCCGGCACCCTCCCCGACCGATAAGCCGGCCCTGAAGCTGCCAAGCGATGCGGAGCTCGACCGCGCCATGGCCGCGATGGAACGGATTTGGAAGCGGCTGGTCGATATGGTCCAGCGCTGGCAGCGCGAGATGACCCCGATTTGAGGGGCCGCTGCCGGACGATTTTGCCGTCAAAACGGGACCGAGCGCGTGGGCCTGTCCGCCATCACAACCGTCACCCCTGACGTCATTGCCACCGCCGAACTCAGCGTCGGCACCCCGGGCGAAGGCTTTCTCGATATCACAGCCGATATTCGGCACTTCATCGCCAATGCCCGCGCGCGGGACGGCACGGCGATGCTGTTCCTGCGCCACACCTCGGCCTCTCTGACGATCCAGGAAAATGCCGACCCGGACGTGCTGCGCGATCTGGTGTCGGCCCTGCGCCATCTGGCGCCGCGCGATTTCGGCTGGATTCACGACAGCGAGGGCCCCGATGACATGCCAGCTCATGTCCGCACCATGCTGACCGGCGTTTCGCTGCAGATTCCGGTGCTCGGCGGAGAGCTGCAGCTTGGAACCTGGCAGGGCGTCTATCTGGTGGAGCACCGTGCGAGACCTCATCGCCGCCAAGTCGTGCTGCAGTTTGCCGGCAGCGCGTTGACTAATCCCAAGGCAAATCTCTCGACTCGGGCGAAAATGTTGTAAACTCGTCACATGCCGCGCCGTGGGGTGCGGTAGAGCGCGGCCTTTGGGCGCGAGAGGATAGACTCGAGAGTGACCGACACCACGCTCTACCGGCTGGTCATTGCCGATGACCATCCGCTGTTCCGCGGGGCCTTGCGCGAGGCCGTGAGCGGCATGTTTGCGCGTGTCGAATTCTCCGAAGCCGGATCCTTTGACGAGGTGTCGAAGCTTCTGGATGCCGGCGCCGATGTCGACCTGATCCTGCTCGACCTGTCGATGCCGGGCGTGCGCGGATTTTCCGGGCTGATGTATCTGCGCGCGCAATATCCCGGCGTTCCGGTCGTGGTGGTCTCCGGTAATGACGACCCTGCGGTGATTCGACGCTGCATGGATTTCGGCGCGTCCGGCTTCATTCCGAAGACCCTCGACACCGACGGCATGCGCGCTGCGATTTCGACGGTGCTCAAGGGCGGGATATGGACCCCGCCGGATGTCGATCTCGAGGCTGGCAACGACGCCGAAACCGCGGCCTTGCTGTCACGGCTGGCGACGCTGACGCCGCAACAGGTTCGCGTGCTGATGATGCTGTCGGAGGGCCTGCTCAACAAGCAGATCGCCTACGAGCTATCGGTCTCGGAGGCGACCGTGAAGGCGCATGTCTCCGCGATTCTGCAGAAGCTCGGGGTCGAAAGCCGGACCCAGGCCGTGATCGCCGCCTCCCGCATCGAGCTAGGCCAATGGCCGCCGGCGCTGGTGGAGCAATAAACCTTATTCCCGCGGCAAGTCCGGGCAGGGCCGGCGGGCGATTTCCCAGGCTTCGGCTCGCGACACGCCAACCATTCCAAGCAGGTTGACCACCGCCTCGTCGATCTTTCCGGCGGCGAGTTTCCCGTCGCAGACCGCGAGACTGAATCCCACGATCGCATGGGTCGCCTGACGCCACGCCATTTCCGGATCTTCAACCTGATAACGCCCTGCCGCTACCGCGTTGCGGAGATCGCGGATCGCATACGGGCCCATCACGCGATACATCGCGTCGGCGATCACTTCGGAACGGCGGAGCAGCCAGCTCCAGCGACGGTCGGTTGTCGCGGCCTTCATGACGTTGCGGATACCGAAGGCATAGACCTGTCCGGGATCGTCGAAGGTGTCGGTGACGGCTTCGATGCGTCGGGCGAGACGATCCATCACCTCCTCCATGACCCGCATGGCCAGGTCATCCTTGGAGGCGAAGTAATTATAGACGGTCCCGGCGCCGACATCGGCCAGATCCGCGATCTCCGACATGGTGGCGGCGTCGATGCCCTTCTCCGCCATCACCGAATGCGCGGCCTCGACCAGCGCCTGCAGGTTGCGACGCTTGCGACGCGCATTTCGCGTTTCCGATTCCTGAGCCTGCGCCATGGTGCGGTTCATCTGTGAGCGCTGTTCATATCAGAGCCGGCGTGAAGCGTCGCCACGGCGCTGGCAGAAATATGATTGACATTCATTTATGGCTATAGTTCATTTTTGTGGCTGCCCCGGTCAACAGGGGCACCGAGGAACGCACCAACGACCGCAAGACGGTCGAGCCATGAAGGAGGGCGCCGTGGCGCAACACTTTCCCAGACAGCCGGAAGCCAAGCGCGCGATGCTGCTCGATGCCGTGGCGGACATCGGTCCGATCCTCAGCGCGTCGGGCGCACGCAGCGAAGAACAGAACTCGCTTGCACCGGAAGCGGTGTCCGCGTTGCGCGACGCCGGAATGTTCAAACTCAAGCTCGCATCCGACATGGGCGGCGCAGAAGCCGATCCGCTGACGGAAATGCTGGTGCTGGAAGAACTCGCCTATCACGACCTGACAAGCGGCTGGTGCACCATGGTCGGCGCGACTGCGATTGCGTCACTCGGAACGTTCCTGCCGCAATCGGGCCTCGACAAGGTTTTCAAGAACGGCGACGTGCCGACCGCGTCGATCTCGTTCTTTCCTGCAGGCCAGGCCACCCGCAAGGATAGCGGCGGTTATCGCGTCAGCGGACGCTGGCGCTTCAACAGCGGCATCCGTCATGCCGAATGGGTGCTGGGCGGCACGGTGGTGACGAACAGCGACAACGGCAATGGCGGACCCATCGTCATGTTTTCCGCCTTTCCGGCGGCCGACGTGACGCTCCACGACAATTGGGGCGGGGTGACCGGATTGCGCGGCACCGGCTCGGTCGATTTTTCCGTGCAGGATTATGATCTCCCGGAGGATCAGACCTTCGTGTGGGACCTGATGCATCCGCAGCCGCTGCGCGGCGGACCGTCCTATCGCTTGCCACCCTTCAGCTACGTCGCCAAGGAGCACGGCAGCGTGGCGCTGGGCGGCGCGCGGCGTGCGCTCGATGAACTGGTGAAGATCGCCACCACGACACGGGGGACATTCCGGTCGTCCAAACTCGACGAACGGCAAGTCGTGCATCGCTTCATTGGCGAAGCCGATCTGAAATTACGGGCCGCACGCGCGCTCATGCACGAACGATACGATCAGCTGTGGCGGAAGGTGAATGCCGGAGGCGAGCCCGACGGTCCTGACATCGCCGACGTACGGGCAATCTGCGTTTACGCCACCGACGTCGCAATCGAGGTTGCGACCATGGCCTATCACTTCGCGGGCAATACCGGTCTGCATCATCCGCATGTGATCGGACGGCTGCTGCGCGACATCAACACCGCCGGCATCCATCAGGTGATGAGCGATACTGCGTATGAAAATCACGGCAAGTATCGGCTTGGCCTGCCGGCCGATCCGCTGGCCTGAGGGTCAGCCTACTCCGCAGCAGTCGCGTGCTGGATCCGCCATTGCGCGAGCAGCGCGCGCAATGCCGCCGGTTTCACCGGCTTGTTGACGATCGGCACATCGCGTGCCCTCGCCTCGTCGCGCACCGGCGGCGTGCGGTCGGCGGTAATCAAAATCGCCGGCAAGTCCGCACCGAAGCGCTTGCGCAGTTCGACGATCGCGTCGATCCCGTTGCCGTTATCGAGGTGGTAGTCGACCAGGAGACCGCTCAGGATCGGCTTCACCGCCTCGATGGCCGCGATCGCGGACGGCAAATCCGATGCCTTCAGCACCTGACAACCCCATCCGCCCAGCAGCGCTTCCATGCCGTCGAGGATCTGCGGATCGTTATCGATGCATAAAACCGCCATGCCCGCCAGTTGTGCGGGATCGGCCCGCACCGGGCTGCGACGCGGGCTGCCCGCGCTGACCGCTGCGGCCACCGGGACCTCCACCGAAAACACCGAACCGCGATCGGGCTCCGATTTCACACGCACCGGGTGCTCCAGCACGCGGCTGATGCGCTCCACGATCGAGAGCCCAAGCCCGAGCCCGCGCGCAACCTTCGCGCCCTCCTGCAGGCGATGGAATTCACGAAAGATCGCACGCATCTGCGACGCGGGAATCCCGAGGCCGGAATCGTGCACTTCAACCCGCAACGCCCCGTTCTGCCTCCGGCATCCGACCAGGACGCGGCCCCTGGGCGTGTATTTGATCGCATTCGAGATCAGGTTCTGCAGCAGCCGGCGCAACAGGCGGCGATCGGAGCGCACCGTCGCGCCGGCGAGCACGAAAGTGAGGTCGAGGCCGCGCTCGCGCGCCATCGGTGCGAATTCGACTTCGAGCTGACGCATCACCTCGTCGATCCGAAACGAGCTGTGTTCCGGCTTCATCGCGCCGGTATCGAGACGCGAAATATCCAGCAAGGCGCCGAAGATTTCCTCCACCGCGTCCAGCGACGCGTCGATATTGCCGACCAGCTTGCCGTCTTCGCCAAGACCTTGCCCTTGGCCCTGCCGCTCCACCAGCGACGTGACATAGAGCCTCGCCGCATTGAGCGGCTGCAGGATGTCGTGGCTTGCGGCGGCGAGGAAGCGCGTCTTCGAGATATTCGCCTCTTCGGCATCGGCCTTGGCGCGCACCAGTTCCGCGTTCAGCCGCGTCAGCTCGGTGGTGCGCTCGCGCACCCGCTGCTCAAGGGCCTCGGCCGCCTCGACGCTTGGCGTCACATCGGTGAAGGTCGTGACGATGCCGCCGCCGGGCATCTGGTTGGCGCGCACCTCCAGCACCAGCCCGCGCGCGGCGAAGCGCTCGATAAACGGCTCCGATCCCGCCGCATAGCGCTGCATCCGCTCGGCGACCTGCGCCTCGATGTCGCCTGTTCCGAACACACCGCGCTCGGCATGCAATCGCAGGATTTCGTCCAGCCGCGTGCCGATCCCGATCATGTCGCGCGGCAGATCGAGGATTTCGCCGAAGGTCCGGTTCCAGCAGATGAGTTGCAGGTCGTTGTCGAACACGGCGATGCCTTCGCTGACGTGCTCGAGCGCGGTCTGCAGGATTTCCCGGTTATAGTGAATCGCAGCATTGGCATCGTCGAGCAGCTTCAGCGCAGCGCGTGTCGACACCGTGCGCTTGCGCAGCAGCAGCGACAGCACCAGCCGCGACGATGCCGCACCGATCGCAGATGAAAGCAGATGCTCGGCATGCTGCAGCAGTTGGAAATCGGCCGAACTTCCGGGCGACAGATCGATGCGCTTGGCGGCGGCAAAACTCTCGAACGACGAGCGGGTGCGCTCCTGGCCGATATAGCGGGCGACCGCGGTGGTGAGTTCGTCCACCGTAACCGCCGAGCGCCACAGCCGGAAGCTCGGCGCGGGCGCCGCATCCGGCACGAACAGATCGGCCTGCACGCGCTCGATCGCCTCGGGCGCACGGCTGAGTGAAAAACCGATATAGGCAATGATGTTGAGCGCCAGGCTCCAGAACACGCCATGCGCCAGTTGCGGCAGATCGAGTCCGAAAAGGGCGGTCGGCCGCAGGAACCAGATGCCGAACGGCCCATCGGCGAGAACCGAGGCACTGACCAGCCCGCTGCCTGCGGCGCTCGGCAACAGCAAGGTGTAAATCCACGCGAGGATACCGACCGTAAGGCCGGCAATCGCACCGCGCGCTGTCCCCTGCCGCCAGAACAGGCCGCCGAAGAAAGCCGGCGCAAGCTGCGCCACGGCGGCGAAAGACAGAAGCCCGATCGCCGCGAGCTGGGCGTCACCGACGGCGCGATAATAAAGATAGGCGAGCACCAGGATCAGGAAGATCGCAATCCTGCGGATCCGCAGCAGCAATTCGCCGACATCGCCACGACCGGTGATGAGCTGCGAGCGCCGCTTCAGGAAGAAGGGCACCACCAGATCGTTCGACACCATGATCGCGAGTGCGACCGATTCAACGATCACCATCGCGGTCGCTGCCGACAGGCCGCCGATGAAAGCCGCGATCGTAAAGAACGATGCGTTGGCGGAGAGCGGCAGCGCCAGCACGAACATGTCGCTATCGACCTGGCCCGGCTGGAAGGTGAGCAGGCCGGCGAGTGCAATCGGCACCACGAACAGATTGATCAGCACGAGATAGAGCGGGAACAGCCAGCGTGCGCGCTTGATCTCGGCTTCCGAATGGTTCTCCACCACCGTCACATGGAATTGCCGCGGCAGCAGGATGATCGCCACCGTCGACAGCAGCGTCATCGCGATCACGGTCGAGAAACTCGGCGCCGTGGTCAGCACCGCGGCGGTGTCGGGCCGCGACAGCGCGCGCGAGAACAGGTCGCCCGGGCCGTCGAACATCCAGTAGGTGACGAACAACCCGACCGCGAGAAACGCCGCCAGCTTGACGATGGATTCGGTCGCGATCGCCAGCATCAGGCCGTCCTGATGTTCGGTCGCATCGATATGCCGGGTGCCGAACAGGATCGCGAAAGCCGCCATCGCCAGCGCCACCAGAAGCGCGGTGTCGCCAAGCGCGCTCGGCGTGAAGCCCGGCGCCACATGTACGAACACGGTCCCGAACATCGCCGACACGGCTTTGAGCTGCAGCGCGATATACGGGATCGTTCCGACGATCGCGATCAGCGCCACAAGCGCAGCGACCGACTGGCGCTTGCCGTAGCGCGCGGCGATGAAGTCGGCGATCGACGTGATGTTCTGGCTCTTGGCGAGCCGCACGATCCGCAGCACCAGCGGCGTGCACAATCCGATCATCAGGATCGGACCGACATAGATGGTCAGGAAGTCGAAACCCGATTTCGAGGCAAGTCCGACCGACCCGAAGAAGGTCCATGAAGTGCAATAGATCGCCAGACAGAGCGGATAGATCAGCAGCCGCGACCGATCCCCGCGCGCGAGCGTCCGCAACCGGTCGCCATAGCTCGCAACAACGAACAGGAGGCCGATATAGGCGAGCGCAATCGCGATAACGACCCAGCCTTGCAGCATCATGGTCTTCGCCCGTTTTCGGGCCGCTCCAGCATCTCCGGCCGACAAAACATCACAATTTCCGGTTCATGGCTACCGCCGGCCCGCCCTCCCCGCTTTGCCTGGCCCCGCGCGAGGCCCTATCGTTAACGGGTCGATGGAGAGGAGCCACGCATGAAGAAAATGCTGACCGAGTTTCGCGAGTTCGCCGTCAAGGGAAATGTGGTCGATCTCGCGATCGGCGTGATCATCGGCGCGGCATTCGGCCGGATCGTCGAGTCGCTGGTCGGGGACATGATCATGCCCATTTTCGGCGCCCTCGGCGGACTCGATTTTTCGAACTATTTCCTCGCGCTGTCGAAGGACGTGACAGCCACCAATCTGGCCGACGCCAAAAAGCAGGGCGCGGTGATTGCCTGGGGACATTTCCTCACCGTCGCAATCAATTTCGCGATCGTCGCGGGGGCGCTTTTCCTGGTGGTGAAAGGGATCAACATTCTGCGTCGCCAGCAAGCCGCGGCACCGGAGAAGGTCGAACCGCCAAAGCAGGAGAAGCTTTTGGAAGAAATCCGCGACCTGTTGGCCAAAAAAACCTGACTCAAGCAGGGTGCCGCTGACGGGCGAGTTGATACCCGCGCGCAACACCCGTGGACAGCGGTGCCGGCACGGCCCTCGACAGCGGATTTACGCTGTTTCCGAGCGGTAAAATTCTCTAGCCTCCCTCGGGAACTTCTGGGGGAATGGCTATGGTCCGTATTGTATTTGCGGCCGCACTTCTTGCGGCATCGATGATGTCCTTCACGCCGTCGGCGCATGCAACGCTCTCGCTCGACGATGTCCTGGCACGGCTCGATACGCTGGAAAAAGAGAATGCCACCCTGCGCAAGCGGGTGCAGAAGCTCGAGGCCACCGGACGCGAGCGGCCGGTTGTCGCCTCACTCCCGGCATCTGCGCCCCGTGCATCGTCGGCCGCGCCCCGCGTCGCGTCCCCCGCGGGCGCAGCGCTTTCGCCGGCGGCCAGTCAGGCCTATGCCTCAGCCCCGGTCTTCGAGCAGCCGCGCAGTTGGACCGGGTTTTATCTCGGTGCCTCGGGCGGCATGCGACGCGAGGATCACACCTGGACGACAAACTCCTTCGGGGGCATCTTCTCGGCCATCCCGAACAGTCAGGACTTTAACGATACCACGGCGAGGTTCGGTGGATTTGTCGGATACAATTTCCAGATCGGTCCAAAACTCGTGGCAGGCATTGAAGGTGACTTCGCCTGGGGCAAGACATCGACCGGGACCAGCCATGGGATCCCCGGCACCGGTGGCTTGCCGATCCCGATCATGTTGAATGACACGAGTTCCTTCGAGACCAGTTGGGATGCAAGCCTCCGCGCGCGCATTGGAGCGCTCATCACCCCGGATTCGCTCGTGTATCTCACCGGCGGCGCGGCCTGGCAGCGGGTCAAGGCGCAAGCGACCTGCGACGCGAGCTTCTCGCCCGTGTGCTTCACCAGGAGCCTTGCCGAGACAACGAGCGATACCCTGACCGGCTGGACATTTGGCGGCGGCATCGAATCCGTGCTGGCGGGCGCATGGACTGGCCGCATCGAATACCGCTACGCGCAATACGGAGATTTCAATCACCTGTTCATGCCGCAGCCCGGCTGCCTGTGCGACGGCAATCTCGACACCAGCATCAGCCTCGCGACCCATACTTTCATCGCGGGTCTGGCCTATAGGTTCGGGGGATATTGACGCGGAAGGCGGAAAGGCGTCACCACGATGCGGTGACAACCGCGCCCGACCATTCCGCCGACCCGGCTGCCCTGATCGCAGCCTTGCGCGCCCCCGCGCGCGAGGCGCCGGTCAGCGGTATCGTCGAGATCATGAAATACGGCCGGGCGCGCGGCGGCGTCATGGGCCTGTGGGCTGGCGAAGGCGATACGCCCACGCCGGCCTTCATTGTCGAGGCGGCGAACCGCGCGCTGGCCGCCGGCGAGACCTTCTATACATGGCAGCGCGGCCTCCCCGATCTGCGCGAGGCGCTGGCGCGCTACCACACGCGGCTTTATGGCCGCACGTTCTCGGCCGAGGAATTCTTCATCACCGGCTCCGGCATGCAGGCGATCCAGATCACGCTGGCCATGACCGCGACCGCCGGCAGCGAAGTCATCATCCCGACGCCGGCCTGGCCGAACGCAGCCGGCGCCACCGGTCTTGTCGGCGCGCATCCCGTCGAACTGCCGATGACTTTCGGCAATGCCGGCTGGACTCTGGATATGGAGCGGATGTCAGCCGCAGTCACCGACCGCACGCGCGTGATCGTGATGGTCACGCCATCCAATCCGACCGGCTGGACCGCATCACATGACGATCTGCGCGCCGTGCTCGCGCTGGCACGGCAGCGCGGCCTCTGGATCGTCGCCGACGAAACCTATCCGCGCTTCTGGTACGGCGAGGGCAATCGCGCACCGTCCTTTCTCGACATCATGGCGCCAGACGATCGCATCCTGTTCGTCAACACATTTTCGAAGAACTGGTGCATGACCGGCTGGCGGATGGGCTGGATCATGGCGCATCCGTCGCTCGGCCAGGTGGTCGAGAACATGATCCAGTATTCGACCTCGGGCGTCGCTCAATTCATGCAGCGCGCCGGCGTGGTGGCACTGGACCGCGGCGAGGAATTCGTCGCGCAACAGGTCGCACGCGCCCGTGCCAGCCGCGACATTGCCTGCGACATTCTGGGCAAGACCGGCCGCTGCCGGTTCACGCCGCCGCAAGGCGCTTTTTATCTGTTCTTCGCGGTGGATGGCGAGCCCGACAGCGAAAAGCTGGCGCGCCGGCTGGTCGACGAAGCGCAGGTCGGCCTGGCACCCGGCACCGCCTTCGGCGATGGCGGCAAACATTTCCTGCGGCTTTGCTTTGCGCGCGAACCGAAGCAAATCCGGGACGCGTGCGAGCGGATCGCGCGGGTGTTGTAGGTCTCGCGCCCCGGACGAGGAGCAGCACAAGCGAAGCGCAGTGATGCTCCGCAGAGCCGGGGCCCATTCTTTACCTTGCAACGTGGGTCCCGGTTCTGCAGCGCACCGTTTTACGCTGCGCTGCGCCCGGGACACGAGACTGTCCTACGCCGCCGCCTTCTCGGCGCCGCTTGCAAACCGTCCGTAAAACGTCTCGCCCTTCGCCGCGAGATCGCGCAGCAGCGCGTTCGGTGCAAAGCGCGCACCGCACTTCTTCTCCAGCGCCTCACATAATGAAACGAAGTTTTTCACGCCCATGAAATCGATATAGGACAGCGTGCCACCGGTGAACGGCGCGAAGCCGAATCCGAGAATGGAGCCGACATCCGCTTCGCGCACGTCGGTCAGCACACCCTCCTCGAAGCAGCGCGCGGTTTCCAGCGCCTGGATGACCAGCATCCTCTGCTTCAGTTCCTCGACATCGATGGAGTCGGGATCGAGCGTGGTCTGCTGCAAATCGGCAAGGCCCGGCCACAAAGTCTTCTGGCCCTTCTCGGGATAGTCGTAGAAGCCCTTGCCGTTCTTGCGGCCGAGGCGGCCATGCTTCTCGACCATCGCTTGCAGCAAGGCCTTCTGGCGCGGGTCGATAGCATCGCTGCCGAGATCGATTTCGGTCGCCTTCAGGATCTTCCAGGCCAGATCGACCGCGACTTCATCGTTCAATGACAAAGGCCCGACCGGCATGCCGGCAATGCGCCCGAGATTCTCGATCATCGCCGCGGGCACGCCTTCCATCAGCATCAGATGGCCTTCGCGGATATAGGTGCCGACCACCCGCGAGGTGTAGAAGCCGCGCGAATCGTTGACCACGATCGGCGTCTTCCTGATCGCGCGCACGAAATCCAGCGCCATCGCCAGCGCCTCGTCCCCGGTCTGCTTGCCCATGATGATCTCGACCAGCATCATGCGCTCCACCGGCGAGAAGAAATGAATGCCGATGAATTTCGTGGGATCCTTCGCACTCCCCGCCAACGAGGAAATCGGCAATGTCGAGGTGTTGGAGCCTAACACCACGTCCGGCACGACGGCCTGGGCTTTCGCAATCGCCTCGGTCTTCACCTTGCGATCCTCGAACACCGCCTCGATCACCAGGTCGCAGCCCTTCAGCATGGCGTAATCGGGTGTCGCGGTGATCCGCTCCAGCAGGGCATCGCGTGCGGCGGCATTGCCGCGCCCGCGATTGATCTGCTCGGTCATCAGCTTGTGCGACAGCGCCTTGCCCTTGTCGGCGGATTCCTGGTCGCGGTCGATCAGCACCACCTCGAGCCCCGCCTGCGCGCTGACATAGGCAATGCCGGCGCCCATGAAGCCCGCACCGATGATGCCGACCTTCTTCAGCTTCGTTGCCGGAACATTGGCCGGACGCCGTGCGCCCTTGTTCAGCTCGCCCATCGACACGAAAAGCGTGCGGATCATCGCTGCGGCTTCCTTCGAGCGCAGGATATGCGCGAAGTAGCGCGACTCGACGGTCAGCGCCTGATCGAACGGCAATTGCAGGCCGTCGAACACCACCTGCATGATCGCGCGCGCCGCCGGATAATTATCGTAGGTCTGTTTGCGATAGAGCGCGCTGGCTGGAGAGAACACCATCATTCCCGCCTTCGACCAAACCAGACCGCCGGGATTTTTGAAGCCCTTCACGTCCCAGGGTGCGACCGGCTTGCCGCCAGCCTTGATCCAATCCTTGGCCGCGGTCATCAGATCGGCCGCGGGCACCACATTGTCGATCAGCTTCATGCCCTTGGCACGCGCGACCTTGAGCTGCTCGCCCTTGGCCAAAAATTGTAGCGCATCGGCCGGCAGCATCATGCGCGAGATACGGGTGGTGCCGCCCGCACCGGGAAACAGGCCGATCTTGATTTCGGGCAAGCCAACGCGAGCCTTGTCGTTGTCGGCCGCCACGCGATGGTGACAAGCGAGGCACAATTCGAGCCCGCCGCCCAGGGCCGTGCCGTTGATCGCTGCGACCCACGGCTTGCCGCAGGTCTCGATCCGCCGGTAGAGCTGCGACAATTTGCGGCTTTGTTCGAACAGCATCCTGGCCGCCGCTTCCTCGCCCTGCGACCTGACCATCTGTTCGAACGTCGCCGACATGGTCTTCAGCAGCGCCAGATCGGCGCCGGCGCAGAAGGTGTCCTTGCCCGAGGTGATGACGACACCCTTCACCGTGTCGTCGGCGGTCGTTTTTTCCACGATGGCGGACAGTTCCTCGATCACCGCCCTGTCGATGACATTCATCGCGCGGCCGGGCGCATCCCACATGACAGTCGCGATGCCGTCGGCATCGGTATCGAGCTTGAAAGTTCCATCACTCATGGCCGGGTTCCATCTTGTTCCGGTGCAGTGGATTAACAGGTTTGCAATCGGCTCCGCATAGCGTCGACGCGAAGTCGAAATCTCCAGGTGATTCATGAAGCATCGTCAGACCTGCAGCGGATGCCGCGACGATCTGCCGCTCGGGTTTTCGTTCGAGATGGCATTTCAGCCGATCGTCGATGTCGCATCCCAACGGATCTGGGGTCACGAAGCGCTCGTGCGCGGGCTGAACGGAGAGTCCGCGGCCAGCGTGCTTGCCAACGTCACCGAAGAAACCCGCTACCGCTTCGACCAGGCCTGCCGCGTCAAGGCGATCGAGGCGGCGGGCCGCCTGTTCGAAGACGGGGAACTGCGGTTGTCGATCAACTTCATGCCCAACGCCGTCTACGAGCCGGCCGCGTGCATCCGCACCTCGCTCGAGGCCGCGCGCCGCGTCGGCTTTCCGACCGAGCGCATCATGTTCGAATTCACCGAGGACGAGCGCGTGCACGATGCCGGACATATCGAGCGCATCATCGCCGAATACCGGCGGCTTGGCTTCATCACCGCACTTGACGATTTCGGTGCGGGTTACGCCGGCCTCAAGCTTCTCGCCGAATATCAGCCGAACCTGATCAAGATCGACATGGCGCTGCTGCGCGGCGTCGATGACAGCCCGGCGAAACAGGCCATCGTCGCGGGAATAGCCGGCATCGCGCGCGCCCTCGACATCACGGTGATCGCCGAAGGCGTGGAGACCGAACAAGAGCTCGCCGTCCTGCGGGCCACAGGCATCCGTTTGTTTCAGGGCTACCTGTTCGCGCGTCCCTCGTTTCAGGCGCTGTCTCCCGTTCCGATGCTCACAACCGCCAACACACGCGTTGCCGGCGTCGCCTGACCGCGGCTGCGGTCCCACTCGCTTTCACCCGATCGCCTCAACCTGCACCGCCTGCAAGCAGACGGACGCTCACCCGATCGCATCGCCATTCTTGCGCATGAAGCGCACCCCGCTCTCGCTCTTGTCGCCCATCATGTCGACATCGGAGTAATGAAACGTATCGGTCGGCGCGCGGGTGCCGATTTCGAGATAGACCACATCGCCCTTCGACTTGTTGACCAGGCAGTGACCGTTCGGCACGCCGGCCTTGAAGCCCGCGCAATCGCCCGCCCGCAGGATGGTTTCTTCGCCCTCCTCGCACAGCGTCACCTCGCCTTCGACGATATAGACGAACTCGTCCTCGGTCTCGTGCCAGTGCCGGAGCGCCGACGCCGCGCCGGGCTTTAGCCGCGTCAGGTTCACACCGAATTGGGTGAGGCCAGCTTCATTGCCGAGTACGGTCTTGATCCGGCCTTCGGTAAAGCCAGCGTATTCCGCAGGATAAATCGTGGTGGACCGCACCGCGCATTTCGACAGATCGATCTTCGGCATTGGCGCCGCCTCACACGCGCTCGATGATGGTCGCGGTGCCCATGCCGGCGCCGATGCAGAGCGTGATCAGCGCCGTGGACTTGCCGCGCCGCTCCAGTTCGTCGAGCACCGTGCCGAGGATCATCGCGCCGGTGGCACCGAGCGGATGCCCCATCGCAATGGCGCCGCCATTCACGTTGATCTTGTCGTGCGGGATGTCGAGCGCCTGCATGTAGCGCAGCACCACCGAGGCGAAGGCTTCGTTCAACTCCCACAGATCGATATCGGCGGTCGACATGCCGGCCTTCTTCAAGACTTTCTGTGTCACCGGAATCGGGCCGGTCAGCATGATGCCGGGCTCGGAACCGATATTGGCGAAGGCCTTGATGCGCGCCCGCGGTTTCAGCCCCGCCGCCTTGCCGGCCTCCTTGTTGCCGATCAGCACCGCCGCGGCGCCGTCGACGATGCCGGACGAATTGCCGGCATGGTGCACGTGGTTGACCTCTTCGACTTCGGGATAGCGTTGCGTCGCTACCGCATCGAAGCCGCCGAGCTGGCCGATTTCGACGAAGGCCGGCTTCAGCGAGGCCAGCGACTGCATAGTCGTGCCCGGCCGCATATGCTCGTCGCGATCGAGAAGCGTGATCCCGTTGACGTCCTTGATCGGAAGGATCGAGTTTTTGAACCGACCGTCGGCCCAGGCTTCCGCCGCGCGCTTCTGGCTCTCCACCGCATAGGCATCGACATCGTCGCGCGAGAAACCGTATTTGGTTGCGATCAGATCGGCGGAAACGCCCTGCGGCATGAAATAGGTCGGGATCGCCGCCATCGGGTCCATGAACCAGGCGCCGCCGGATGCACCGATGCCGACCCGGCTCATCGATTCGACGCCGCCGCCGATCGTCATGTTGTGCTGGCCGCTCATCACTTCGGCGGCCGCGAAATTCACCGCGTCCAGCCCCGACGCGCAGAACCGGTTGATCTGGATGCCGGGCACCTTGTCGCCGTAACCCGCGAGCAAGGCCGAAATGCGCGCGACGTCGCCGCCGGCTTCCCCGATCGGATCGACGCAGCCCATCACCACATCGTCGACCAGTTCCGGATCGAGATTGTTGCGCTCGCGCATGCCTTTGAGCACCTGCGAGGCGAGGTTGACCGTCTGCACCTCATGCAGCGAGCCGTCGACCTTGCCGCGTCCGCGCGGCGAGCGCAGGTGATCGTAGATAAAGGCGTCGGTCATTCTGTCTCTCTCCGTTTCTTCCTCTCCCCGGTTGCGGGGAGAGGGTGGCGAGCATCGAAGATGCGAGCCGGGTGAGGGGGAGTCCATTGCAAGAAACCCCTCACCCGGATCGCTTCGCGATCCGACCTCTCCCCGCTGAAGCGGGGAGAGGTAAGGCCGCGGCTACAAACTCCTCGCAATCAGCAGCTTCATGATCTCATTGGTGCCGGCATAGATGCGGAGCACCCGCGCGTCCCGGTACATCCGCGAGATCGGATATTCGTCCATATAGCCATAGCCGCCGAACAATTGCAGGCAGCGATCAATCACTTTTGCCTGCACATCCGTCGACCAGTATTTGATCATCGACGCGGTGACGGTGTCGAGTTCGCCCTTGATGTGGCGCTCGATGCAATGGTCGAGGAACACCCTGGCCGCTGTCGCCTCGGTCTTGCATTCAGCAAGCGTGAACTGCGTATTCTGGAAATTGATGATTGGCTTGCCGAAGGCCTGCCGGTCCTTGACGTAATCGATCGTCAGCCGCAGCGCCCGTTCCATCATCGACACCGCGTGGATACCGACGATCAGCCGCTCCTGCGGCAATTGCTGCATGAGTTGCACGAAGCCCTGCCCGTCTTGGGCACCCAGCAGATTCTCGGCCGGCAGCTTTACGTCCTCGAAGAACAGCTCCGAGGTGTCGGATGAATCGAGGCCGAGCTTCTTGAGCTTGCGTCCGCGGCGAAAGCCCGGCGCATCCGCGGTCTCGACCATCATCAGCGAGACGCCCTTGGCGCCCGCCGACGGATCGGTCTTCGCCACCACCAGGATAAGATCGGCATGCTGGCCATTGGTGATGAAGATCTTCGAGCCGTTCAGCACATAGCCGTTGCCAGACTTTTTCGCGGTGGTCCGCACGCCCTGCAGGTCGGACCCAGTGCCGGGCTCGGTCATGGCGATGGCGCCGACCAGCTCACCGGTCGCCATCTTCGGCAGCCAGCGCTGCTTCTGCTCCTCGGTGCCGTAGTGCAGGATGTAGGGCGCGACAATGCCGGAATGCAGCGGCGCCCCGAAAGAGTCGAAACCGCACAGCGCGAATTCGCGGTTGATCACCGCCTCATGCGCGAAGGTCCCGCCCGCGCCGCCATAGGCCTCCGGCATCGCCGCGCAGAGCAATCCGGCCTCGCCGGTCGCGTTCCAGACCTCGCGGTCGTAGATCCCGGCGTCATTCCAGCGCTCGATATTGGGGGCATATTCGGCCGCCATGAAACGGCGGGCCTGCTCCTCCAGCAGCACAAGATCTTCCGTCATCCATGACGGCCGCGGCAGGTTCAGGACGTCCATCTGGCGATTCTCTCCCGGATACCAGCTTATTCCGGGCAGGTGACGGGCGCGAGGCCGCGTCCGGTGTTTTTCGATGGTGCAAGGCAACAGGCGCGCTATACACCCATCCCTCACAACGCAAAGAACCCATGGCCCCCCTGATCCAGCTGCGCGAAATCGCGCTCACCTTCGGCGGCACGCCGCTCCTGACCTCGGCCGACCTGTCGGTCTCGGAGGGCGAGCGGGTCTGCGTGGTCGGCCGCAACGGGTCCGGCAAGTCGACGCTGCTCAAGATCGCCGCCGGCATGGTCGAGCCGGATCGCGGCAGCGTGTTCGTGCAGCCCGGCGCCACCATCCGCTATCTGCCGCAGGAACCGGATTTCTCCGGCCATGCCACCACCCTGTCTTATGTCGAAGCCGGCCTCGCCCCCGGTGACGACCCGTACCAGGCCCGCTACCTGATCGAACAGCTGGGCCTGACCGGCAATGAAGACCCGGCACACCTCTCCGGCGGCGAGGCGCGCCGTGCGGCCCTGGCCCGCGTGCTGGCGCCCAATCCAGACATTCTTCTGCTCGACGAGCCGACCAACCATCTCGATCTCGTCACCATCGAATGGCTGGAAAGCGAACTGAAAAGCCGCCGCTGTGCGCTGGTCCTGATCAGCCATGACCGGCGCTTTCTGGAGACTTTGTCGCGCGTCACGGTGTGGCTCGACCGCGGCCAGACCCGAAGGCTGGAAATCGGGTTCCGGGACTTCGAGACCCGCCGCGACGAAATCCTGGCGGAAGAAGAGCGCGAGCAGCACAAGCTCGACCGCAAGATCGTCGCCGAGGAGCATTGGGTGCGCTACGGCGTCACCGCGCGGCGCAAGCGCAACATGCGCCGCATGGGCGAGTTGCAGGCGCTGCGGCAGCAGCGCAACGATTATCGCGGCTCCGTCGGCAAGGCCAATATCAGTGTCGCCGAAGCCGATAAGTCCGGCGCCTTGGTGATCGAGGCAAAGAATATCTCGAAGTCCTATGACGGCCGACCGATCGTCACGGACTTCTCCACCCGCATCAATCGCGCCGACCGGATCGGCATTGTCGGACCGAATGGCAGCGGCAAGACCACGCTGCTCTCGCTGCTCACCGGCACGCTTCAACCCGACGAGGGCACGGTACGCCTGGGCGCCAATATCGAGATGGCCGCGCTGGAACAGGACCGCGACAGCCTCGATCCGAACTGGACGCTGGCCGAAGCCCTCACCGGCGGACGCGGCGATACCGTGACCGTCGGCGGACAGACCAAGCATGTTGTCGGCTACATGAAGGACTTCCTGTTCTCGCCCGAGCAGATCCGCACGCCGTTGCGCGCATTGTCCGGCGGCGAACGCGGGCGGCTGATGCTGGCGCGCGCGCTGGCCAAGCCGTCGAACGTTCTGGTGCTCGACGAGCCGACCAACGATCTCGATCTGGAAACGCTCGACGTGCTGGAGGAAACGCTGGCCGATTATACCGGCACCGTGATCCTGATCAGCCATGACCGCGACTTTCTCGACCGCGTCGTCAGTGCGGTGATCGTGCCCGAAGGCGACGGCGTCTGGAACGAGTATGCCGGCGGCTATTCCGACATGCTGATCCAGCGCGGCGCCGATATCGCATCGACCAAGCCGGTGCGCGCGGCGACGGCGCGGGAGGTCAAGGCCGCAGCCGCGTCGGCCGCAAAGAAAAAGAAGCTGTCCTTCAACGAGAAATTCGCGCTCGACAATCTGCCGAAGCAGATCGCCAAGCTGGAAGAGGAGATCCGCGCGCAGCAGAAAAAGCTGGACGATCCCGGCCTCTACACGCGCGACCGCAAGGCGTTCGACGCCGCCAGTGCAGCCATCGCCAAGGCGCAGGCCGAACTGGCCGCGGCAGAAGAGAAATGGCTGGAGCTCGAGCTGCTGCGCGAGCAGATCGAGGGTTGATCGCTTCGCGTCGACGCTGGCCGCGCCTCCACCACCAGTAGCGCCTCAGAGTATCACGCCGCCTTCCCAACCGGGACCGGTCTCGGCCTGAACTGCGACCAGACCACATACACCAGCAGCAGAAACGTAATCGCCATCAGCGTTCCACTGATCGGCCGCGTGAAGAAATGAGTGACGTCGCCGCGCGCAATCAACATAGAGCGGCGGAAATTCTCTTCCATCAGCGGCCCGAGCACGAAGCCCAAGATCAGCGGCGCCGGCTGCAGATCGAGCAGCCGCATGCCGTATCCCGCAGCGCCGAGGATCATCACCATCATCACATCGAACGGACTGTTGTTGACGCTGTACACGCCGATGGCCACGAACATCAGGATGGCCGGATAGAGATAATGATACGGCACCGCGAGGATGCGGATCCACACGCCGATCAGCGGAATGTTGAGAATCAGCAGCAGCAGGTTGCCGATCCAGAAGCTCATCAGCACGCCCCAGAACAATTCCGGCTCGTTCACCATCAGTTGCGGACCGGGGACGATACCGTGGATGGTCAGCGCACCGATCATCAGCGCCATCACCACGTTGCCGGGAATGCCGAGCGTGAGCGTCGGGATGAAGGCGGTCTGATCGGCTGAATTATTGGCCGCTTCCGGGCCCATGACGCCCTCGATCGCCCCCTTGCCGAAGCGTTCCGGTTCGCGCGACACTTTCTTCTCGACCGCATAAGACATGAATGCAGCAATCACACCGCCGGTGCCCGGCAGCGCACCGAAGAACGAGCCGATACCCGAGCCGCGCGTCAGCGGCCCCCAGGATCTGCGCACGTCATCGCGCGTGGGGATCATCGAGCGGAAAGTCACGGCCTTGCGGTCAATCTGGCCGGGCTTGATGACCCGCACGCTGTAGATCACCTCGGCGACGCCGAACAATCCCATGGCGACCGCCACCAACGGCAGACCGTCGTAAAGTCCGATGAAGCCAAAGGTGTAACGTTCGCCGCCAGTCTCGAGGTCGGAGCCAATGAGTCCGAGCAGCACTCCGAGTACCACCATGGCGATGCCTTTTGCAGGCGCGCCGCTCGCCACCGATGACGCCGCAACGAGACCCAGCACCATCATCGCGAAATATTCGGCCGGCCCGAACTTCAGCGCCATGCCGACGATCATCGGCGAGAACAGCGTCATAACGAAGATTCCCACCGTCGCGCCGAAGAACGAAGCGACCGTGGTCATCAGCAGCGCCACCCCGGCGCGGCCCTGTTTCGCCATCGGATATCCGTCGAGACAGGTCACGGCCGTGGACGGCGTCCCGGGCAAATTCAGCAGGATCGATGCCGTGGAGCCGCCATAGGTCGAGCCGTAATAAACACCCGCGAGCATGACGATCGCCGACGTCGCGGGCAGGTGGAAGGTGATCGGCAGCAGCAGCGACAGCGCCACCAGCGAGCCGATGCCGGGCAGCACACCGACAAAGGTGCCAAGCAGCACTCCAAGAAAGCAATAATAGAGATTGGAGAGCGACAGCGCGGTGGTCAGGCCCAGCGCCAGATTATCGACGAGACCGGAGACCATGACTTACGACCGCGGCCAGACAAACGACTGCAGCGGTATGCCCAGTGCATAGATGAAGACAAACCACGCGACCGCCGACAAGACCGCCGCCAGCGCGATCATCTTGAGCAGCCCAAGCTTGTTGTCGGCCAGCGCCGCTGTGATCACGAGCAGTATGACAGCCGGGACCAGGCCCAGCCATCGCACGGTCATTGCAAAGGCAAACAGCGCCAGTCCGACGAAGAAAAATGAGCGAAAATCCGGCTGCAGAAATTGCGGCCCGGGCCTGAACAGCGCCGGCAACGCAATCAGAACACCGAGCAGGGCCAGCAAGATGCCAAGACCGAACGGGAACCCGCCGGGACCCAGCTGCATGACGGTGCCGAGGCGGTAGAACGCCCACGCATAGCCGGAAGCACCGAGGCCGATGAAGATCATCAGCAGTCCCGCGATCACGTCGCGGTAGTCTCGAGTCAACTGCAAACGCCCGTTCCTCCGGTGCAGATTTCCGCGCGCGCGAAATGACTCGGATGCACATTGGACATGCATGCAACCGGGTCCTGTCGACAAGGCGCATTGACAACGGCGAGAACGCGCCCGGCTTAGTCCGGTTTCTTGCTTTGGAGCCGCAAATTGTCGCGACGAGGCATATAGCCGCGTGACATCGGGACAGATGACTGGTTTCTCGGCACGGCAGATCGATGCTGATTACATCACACCCATCGCACCGAGCGCCAGCAACACGTAGCGTGCGATCTTCGCAATCGCGACCAGAATGACAAACGACCAGAACGGCTCGCGCATCAGACCCGCCGCGATGGTCAGCGGATCGCCGATTACCGGCGCCCAGCTCAACAACAGCGACCAGCGGCCATAGCGTTGATACCAGCCCTGCGCCTTGTCGAGCGCTTGCGGCGATACCGGAAACCATTTGCGGTCGCGGAAATGCTCGGCGAAACGGCCAAGCAGCCAGTTCACGCAGGAGCCAAGAATATTGCCGGCACTGGCCACCGCGACCAGAAGCATCGGCGAAAACTTCCCGGTCATCAGTAGTCCGACCAGCGCCACTTCGGAATGAGCGGGCAGGATCGTGGCCGCGACGAATGCCACCGCGAACAATCCGGCATAGGCCGCGAGATCGGTCATCCCCGCTGCGCCGCCTTCGACGATGCCAGATAACGCAGCGCACCCTCGCCGGCCGCAACGCCGGTGGCAAAACACGTCTGCAGCAAATAGCCGCCGGTCGGCGCCTCCCAGTCCAGCATCTCGCCCGCAATGAACATTCCGGGCTTTCGCCTGAGCATGAAACTGTCATCGATCGCATCGAACGGCACGCCACCTGCCGTCGAGATCGCGCGCGCGATCGGCGCGACGCCCGTAAACGCCACCGGCACCGCTTTCAGGAACGCCGCCATCGCGTCCGGCGCCAGCGCGGCGAGCTTGCCGCTGGTCACCTCCTGCGCCAGCGCAATCGCGGCAGGCGATAACGATAGCGTCTTGCGCAGCACGTTCGACAACGATTGCTTGCCGCGCGGCGCGCTCAGCTTCCGCGTCGCCGTCTCGATATCCATCTCGGGCAGAAGATCGACGATCAGTTCTGCACCGCCGGATGAATCGATCGCCTCACGCAACTGCGGCGACAGCGCATAGATCGCGCCGCCTTCCAGTCCGTCGCGGGTAATAACGGCTTCGCCGCGCACCCGCTGCCCGCCGAACGACAGCGCCACCGGCTTCAGCGGCCGGCCTTCGACGTGCCCACGCATACGTTCGGACCACGCGACGCGAAATCCGCAATTCGATGGCCGCAGCGGCGCGATCGCGATGCCTTCATGCGCCAGAATCCCGGACCAACCGCCATCCGAACCGAGCCGCGGCCAGCTGGCGCCGCCGAGCGCCAGCACCGTCACATCCGCGGTGGCACGAACAATGCCGTCCGGCGTGTCGAACATCAGCGCCCCATCGTCGGCCCATCCGGTCCAGCAATGCCGCAGCGCGACCCTAACCCCCATCGACTCCAGCCGCCGCAGCCAGGCCCGCAGCAGCGGCGAGGCCTTCATCGCCTGTGGAAACACGCGGCCGCTGGTCCCGATAAAGGTCGGCTGTCCGAGGTCCGCGCTCCAGGCGCGCAGGCGTTCCGGCGGGAAGGCCCCGATTGCGAGCCGAAGATGCGGTTCGGCCGCGCCGTATCGGGACGCGAACCGGGTCAGATCTTCCGAATGCGTCAGGTTCAGTCCGCCGCGGCCGGCCATCAGAAACTTGCGGCCGAGCGAAGGCATCCGTTCATAGATGGTAACCGCAATATTTGCGCGGGCCAGCGTCTCGGCCGCGATCAGCCCGGCCGGTCCGCCGCCCACGATCGCGGCGGTGCCTTTATGCGCATCAGTCATCACCTTCATGTGACAGATGCGGCCCGTGCGAGGCAAGCCGTCGCGCGCTCATCTCAAATCGGGCAGAATGCAGGAACATTGCCGAAGGACTTTTAGACGCGCACGCGGTCGCCTGAAAGACGTGAACCTTTGAACGGTTTGGCTCGACCAAACGACAGGCCCGCGAGACCGGTCGCCCGAGCCGCTTCCGTGGCGCGGAGCGCAGGGAGGTTAGGAATGCTGAGACACCTGTCATTGACCTGCGCAACTTTGGCCGCGCTCGCCTGTAGCGCCGTCTCCGCATCCGCGCAGGAGCGGTTCGCGCTGGTGATCGGCAATTCCAATTACAAGAGCGTGACCGCGCTCCCCAATCCCGCGCGCGATGCCGAAGCCGTTGGCACGCTCTTGAAGGATGCCGGCTTCAAGGTCACCTCGGCGCTCGATCTCGACAAATCGAGCATGAGCAAGGTCATCCGCTTCTTCACCACCAGCATCGCGGAGAAGCCTGAAAACACCGTGGCGCTGATCTATTTCGCCGGCCACGGCGTGCAGGTGGATGGCGAGAATTTTCTGGTCCCGATCGATGCGACGATCGCGCGCGAAGCCGACGTGCCGCTCGAAGCGATGCGGATGGGCGACCTGATGTCGATGCTGGAAACCGTACGCGCGAAAACCCGCATCGTGATCCTCGACGCGTGCCGCGACAATCCGTTCGAGGATATCGCGAAAATCGCCCCGCGCGGCCTTGCCATGGTGAATGCCCCGGCGGGCACCCTGCTCGCCTATTCCACCTCGCCCGGGCGCACTGCTGAGGACGGTTCGGCGGGCAACTCACCGTTTGCGCGGGCCTTGCTCAAATCGGCACGTCAGCCCGGCCTCCCGATCGAGACCGCGCTGAAGAATGTGCGGCTGGCGGTTCACGGCGCGACCGGCGGGAGGCAGACGCCATGGGAAGTGTCGGCGCTGACCGAGCCGTTCGCGTTCTTCCCCGGCAGCGCGCCGCTTCAGCCCGACACCGGCGCGGAGAAAACAGCCGACCAATGGCGGAAGGAGCTTCAGTCGCGATCCGCGCGAGATGCGTTCGCGATCACCATCAAGGAAGACAATATCGTCGTATACGAGCAGTTCATTGCCCTTTATGGCAACGACCCGCTCGCCATCAATCTGCGCTCAATTCTCGATCGTCGGCTGATGATGCTGGCGTGGCAGGAAGCGGTGGCGCTCAACAGCGAGGCCGCGTTTGCCGCCTTTCTTGCGCGCTATCCGAACTCCGATCTGAGCGCGACCGCGCGCAAGTTGCAGCAGCGCGCGCAGAACCGGTTGGCATCGGCATCGGTGCTCAGTGGCGCACGCGACGCAAACCTGATCCGTGCCGTCAGCACACCGGGCGGCACGTGTCCGTGCTCGCAGCCCGGTGCGCCGAGCCAGCCCGGCACTCCCGGCGCGCCGCCTCCGGGCACGCGCGCCTCGATCCCCCTCGCCCCGATCGCGCCCGGCGGACCCGTCACCGGGCCGGGCGGACCGGTATTCGTGCCGGACGGTCCGGTCTATGTTCCGACAAGCCCGATCATCGTCCCCGTCATCCCGCCCCGCATCAAGGATCCGATCCGCATCCGCGATCCGCGGAACCCAGACCGCTATCCCGATCCGGACCGGCGCGGCACCGACAAGGACGATCACAGGAAACCCGACAAGACCAAGTCCGGAGATCGCGACACCCAAAAGTCCGGCAACAGGGGCAACGCCGGAGAAGAGGGCCGCCGCAACCGCGATGGGCGCGGCAACCGCGAGGGCCGCGGCAATCGCGACCCATCGCGCTCCATCGATCAGGGACGCGGCCGCAATGCGGGCCGCAACAACGATCGCCCGCAGTTTGAACGTCGTGGCGGCGGTGGCAATGTCGGGCGCGGCCAGAGACAACAATCTGCCCCGCGATTTGCCGCGCCGCGAAACGCGGGCCCCCGCTTCCAGCCACAGCAGCGTGGTGGCGGCCCGAGGTTTGGCGGTGGCGGGCGCGGCGGTGGCGGTGGCGGCCGCGGCTTCCAGATTCGCTGAGCGAGCCGCAGCGCCGGCAGCGCGGCCGACGAGGACGTTCGCGGCGCGCTAGCCGGCCGGTCGGTCAGTTCTTCGGGCCGAAGCCGCCGATGTCCTCCATTTCGGGCTCGGCCGGCTTCACGCCGGTCGCGCGATTGACGAGGACCGTGACCACCCAGAGCACCACCCCGATCGCAAGCAGAACGCCCGCGATCCGGTATTGCTGCGGATCGCGGCCGGTCCACGGACCGACCAGGAATGCACAGGTGAGCGCGCCCAGCACCGGGACGATGGTTGGTGTGCGGAAATGCGCGTGGCCCACCTTGTCCTTGCGCAGCACCAGCACCGCGACATTCACCACCGTGAACACGCCGAGCAGCAGCAATGCAGTGGTGCCGCCAAGCGCCGGGATTTCGCCGACGAACGTGATCAGCATGAAAGCGAGCAGCGTGGTGAAGCCGATCGCGACATAGGGCGTAAGCCGGGTCCGGTGCACCCTGCCGAGCGCAGCCGGCAGGACGTGCTCGCGACTCATGCCATAGACCAGCCGGCTCGCCATCAGCATGTTGATCAGCGCGGAATTGGCGACCGCGAACATGGTGATGAAGCCGAAAATCCAGACCGGGAAATTCGGCGCTCCGGCCTGCACGACTTTCAGCAGCGGGGTCTCGCCCTGCCCAAGGTCTTCAGGCGACACCAGCGTGATCGCAGAGATCGACACCAGCACATAAACCGTGCCGGTGATGAACAGCCCCGCCAGCAGGATTTTCGGAAAGATACGGGTCGGATCCTGGGTTTCTTCCGCCATGTTGACGGAATCCTCGAACCCGACCATCGCGAAGAAAGCCAGCGTGGTCGCCGCGATCACCGGCCAGATGAAACTGGTATCCGGGCTGGTCTTGAATTCGAACGCGCGCGAGACGTCGCCCTGGCCGAGCCCGATTGCCCACAAGCCGATGACGATGATGATGAGCAGTCCCGTGAGCTCGACGCAGGTCAGGACCACATTGGCCTTCACGCTCTCACCGACGCCGCGGAAATTGACGATTGCAACCAGCGCCATGAAGGCAAGACCGAGCAGCGTGATGCCGATGCCGCCCGCGAGATCGAGATTGAATGAATGCGCGAAATTGGCGGCGAAGGCGCGCGACGCGGTCGAGGCCGAGGTGATGCCCGAGCACATCACCGCGAAGGCGACGATGAACGTGAAAAAGTGAATGCCGAAAGCGCGGTGGGTGTAAAGCGCGGCGCCGGCGGCGCGCGGATATTTGGTGACAAGTTCGAGATAGGAGAACGCCGTCATCAACGCCACCACGAAAGCGACGACGAACGGCAGCCAGACCATGCCGCCGACCTGTTTCGCCACCTGTCCGGTGAGCGCGTAGATGCCGGTGCCGAGAATGTCGCCGACGATGAACAAAAGCAGCAGCCACGGGCCCATGACCCGCTTCAGTTCGGGCTGCTGTTCGCCGGCCGGTACCGCCGCCCCGCCTTCGGCAATCGCAGTCATGGTTCGCCCTTTCCTCGCCGCTGTACCGGCCGTGGCAAGACTACGCACAGGCCCGTGTTCCCGCAAAGACAGGCTTGCGCTATCCAGAGATTCGAAAGGCCTTTGGCCCGCACTGGATCGGACATGGCGAAAACAACACGCAAGCCGGAGACGGCGAAGCCGCGGCGCAGCGGGCCGGTGGCGAAGCCGCGGCGAAGCCATAGCGAGCGACGGCAGGACGCGCAGGACAAGCTGATGCGCGCGGCGATCGCGCTCCTGGTCGAGCGCGGCTATGCCGGCTTCTCGACCATCGCCGTTGCCGCCCGCGCCGGGGTCTCGCGGGGCGCGCGGGAGAATTACTACAAGACCAAATACGACCTGCTCGAAGCGGCGTGGCAGGCTGCCTTAACGCGCGCCGAAACCGACGCGCAGTTGCTCGCCGACAAGATCCTCGTCTCGTCGGATCCGGTTGAGGATTTCCTGTCGAGTTCCGCGTCGTTCTTCCTCGGCGACGATTATCTCGCGATGCTGGAACTCGCCATGGCGGCACGCACCGACGCCAGGATCGAGCGCATCTTTCACGCGCTGTTCCGCGACAATCGCAGGCGTCACGACCGGGTCTGGATCGACGCGTTCGTGCGAGCGGGCTACACGAAGGCCGATGTCACGCGCTTCATCGCGGTCGCGAACTGCATGTTCCGTGGCGCCGCGCTGATGGCCGCGTTCGGCTTGCCGAAGAAGGCATATCGCAGCGTGGTCGGAGAATTGCGCGGGATAGCAGGGGTGTATCTGGGCGTGCAGCGAAAGAAGGTATCAATGTCCCGGGCGCAGCGCGGCGTGTAACGCTGCGCTGCAGAACCGGGACCCACGTTTCTTATTCGATGGGCCCCGGATCAGCCGTGGGCCCCGGATCAGCGGTGCATCATTTCATGCTGCACCGCGTCCGGGGCACGATATCGAACTACTTCATCCGCGCCAGCACCGGATCCTTCACGTCCTTCACCGTGTCGATGATGACATTCAGCGGCTGGCCGTCGACCTTCTCGACCCGGCGGATGTAGATGTCCTGCACCACGTCGCGGGTCTGCGGGTCGATCGCGATCGGCCCGCGCGGACTTTCCCACTTCATCCCCTTCGCCGCATTGATCAGCGCTTCCCCGTCGGTCTTGCCGCCGGTCTTCTTCAGCGCCTCATAGATCAGGTGCATGCCGTCATAGCCGCCGGCCGCCATGAAGTCCGGCGTCCGTCCGTAGGCGGCCACGTAATCCTTCACGAAGGACTCATTGCTGCCGGTCTTGTGCTCGGGTGCATAATTCCACGCAGAAATGATGCCGAGCGACGCATCGCCCATGCTCTTCAGGGCGGTCTCGGCGGTGACTTCGCCGGTGCCCAGTACCTTGATCTTGCTGGCATCGAGCCCGCGTTCGGCCAGCGCCTTGGCGAACGCGGCCGGCTGCGCACCCGCCGGCACGAACAGGAAGATCGCTTCGGGGTTCAGATCCTTGGCGCGCTGCACGAACGCGGAGAAATCCGGATTGGCGACCGGGAAACGAACCGAGCCGAGGATTTCGCCGCCGGCCTCCTTGAAGGCACGCTGGAAGCCGCCTTCGGCGTCGTGGCCCGGACCGAAATCCGACACCATGGTGTAGACCTTCTTCACGCCGTTCTTCGCGGCCCATGCGCCGAGCGTTTCGGCGGCCTGCGGCAGCGTGATCGAGGTGCGCGCCATGTAGGGCGACTTGGTGGTGATGATCGAGGTGCCGGCATTCATCACCACCATGAATTTCTTCGCCGAGGCCGACACGTCCGCCGCTGCGAGTGCATTCGGCGTCAGCACGAAGCCGGCGAGAATGTCGACGCCGTCGCGCACCACCATTTCCTGCGCCAAGCGCTTCGCCACATCGGGCGCAACGCCGCCGGTATCCTTGCGGATGAATTCGACCTTCTTGCCGGCCACCATGTCGCCGTGCCGTTTCACGAACAGCTTGATGCCGTTGTCCATCTGCGCGGCGGTATCGGCGAACTGTCCAGAATAGGGCATGATCAGGCCGATCTTGATGGTGTCCTGCGCCTGCGCGGCGCCGGCGGTGATTGCAGCGGCAACTGCTAACCCAAGCACGCTTGTCAGTTTTCGCATGTCTGTCCTCCCTCGACGCGATCCGTTCCGGTCGCGGTTTGCCTTTTGTTGACGTTTCTGGTTGACAGCTAAAAACAGGCTGGTCAGCTTGGATATTGCTCCCGCCGCAACCGCAAATCAACAGCGGCGTTGTGGCCAAAGGCCCAATGTCGCTCAGGTCCGGAAACGCCCATGCAACGCTCGGTTACGAAAATCCTCACCACACATGTCGGCAGCCTGCCCGGCCGCGGTGAAGCCGGACACGACATGCCGGACGTCGCTGCCATCCGCGAGATTGTTGCGGCGCAGCACGATGCCGGGCTCGATATCGTCAACGAGGGCGAATTCACCAAAGGCGGCGACTGGCTGAGCTTCATCGATGGCCGGCTTGGCGGCTTTACCGCAGCGGAGGCGACCGGCGCGCCGCTGCTGTTTCAGGGCAAGGACCGCGAGACCTTCGCCGATTTCTACAAATACGCCGCCGAGCGCGGCACGCTGTTCTACGTCACCAAGGACAAGCCCGCGGTGAAGCGCATCTATTGGGAATGCACCGGGCCGATCAGCTATACCGGCCATGACGCTATGCAGCGCGAGATCGAGTTGTTCAAGGCCGCCTTGCCGGCGGACCATAAGGCGGACACGTTCCTCACCACCACGGCGCCCGCAAGTCTCGAGCCCTATCACACCAACAAATATTACAAGACCACCGAAGACTTCCTGTTCGCCTTCGCCGATGCGATGCGCGTCGAGTACGAGATGATCGCCGATGCCGGCTTTCTGGTGCAGGTCGACGACGCCTGGCTCGCGGCGCTGTGGGAGCGCATCGGCATCGGCATGGGCCTCGAGGCCTTCCGCAAATATTGCATGCTGCGGGTGGAGGCGCTCAACCATGCGCTGCGCAACATACCCGAAGACCGCATCCGCTATCACCTGTGCTGGGGCAGCTGGCACGGCCCGCATGCCTTCGATATCCCGCTGCGCGACATCGTCGACATCCTGCTGCGGGTAAAGGCTCAAGGATATCTGATCGAGGGCGCCAACGCGCGCCACGAGCACGAGTACCATGTGTGGGAAGACGTGAAGCTGCCGGATGGCAAGATCCTGATCCCCGGCGTGGTCGCGCATGCAACCGACACCATCGAGCATCCCGAATTGGTCAGCGAGCGTATCCAGCGTTACGCGAAACTGGTCGGCAAGGAGAATGTGATCGCCGGGACCGATTGCGGCTTCGGCGAGCGCACCCATCCGCAGATCGCATGGGCGAAATTGCGCGCGCTGTCGCAAGGCGCGGCGCTGGCGACCAAGGCGCTGAAATTTGCGTAACACGAAGATTGTAGCCCGGGTGAGCGAAGCGACACCCGGGGCATGGTCCCGCATGTCGCTCCGCTCATGCGGGCTACTCGCTACTCGCGGCGTCGCCTGACCCACCCTACATAGCTGCGACTTCAACCGCGGAACACACCGATGTCGATTTCGATGTATCAGGCCTCCGTCCCCGTCTTCCTGCACGGGCTCGGCACCCTCACTCATCTTCTGCGCAAGGGCGAAGCGCATGCCGCCGAGACCGGCGCCGACCCCGCATCCTATATTGACGCCCGGCTTGCTCCGGACATGCTGACACTCGCCGGCCAGATCCAGCGCGCCAGCGACACCTCGAAGTTCGCACTCGAACGGATCAGCGGCGTTGGGTCGCCGAAACTGGAGGATAACGAGAAAACCTTCGCCGAGCTTCTGGCGCGGGTCGAACGTACCGCGGATTACATCGGCGCGATCCCGGAGGCGCAGATCGACGGTATCGAAACCAAACGCATCGAACTGAAGCTGCGCGATTTCAATCCGGTCTTCACCGGCGCGTCATATCTGCTCAGCTTTGCGGTGCCAAACTTCTATTTCCACGTCACGACGGCTTACGACATCCTGCGCCACAAGGGCGTGCCGCTGGCGAAGCTCGATTATCTGCGGCTGAAAGGCTAGCCATATCGCATGAGGCCGGCACGCGACGCGTGCCGGCCGTCATGTCAGCTTGCGCGCAGGATCAACTCCGCTTGCAGGTCGACAGGCCGACGATGGAATAGGCCGGACAATTGCCGATCAGGGCGGTCACGATCGGGATCACGCCGACCCATCCGACCCAGTTCCATCCCACATTCGGAAACCCGATCGGAATCGCAAAGCAGATCAGCGCGATGCCGACGATCAGCCGAAGCCCTCGGTCGAGCCCACCCATATTCACGGTCATCCGACACCCCTCATCACATGCAAATCACAGCATATGATGAGGCATCGCGGTGTCGGCCGGATTGAGCTGCATCAACCGAAGCAGCAATTACCAGCGATAGCCGTAACGCGCCGGGCGGTAATAGCCATAGCCATAGCGCGGAGCGTAGTACGGCGCGTAGGCGCGTTGCGCGTAATAGCCGTAATTTCCGTAATAGCGGGGGGCCGGCACGTAGTATTGCGGGTAGCCGTAGTAATAGGCCGGCTGATAGCCGCCATAATACACCGGCTGGTAGGGTCCATAGCCGCTGTAATAAGCCGGAGCGGCAGTCGAGATCGCCGCGCCCGCGACAACGCCGGCGGCGACGCCCGCGCCGATCCAGCAGCCGCTGCCACAGCCAGCATCGGCACGCGTCGGGGCGGCGATGGTCGCGGCCGCGATCGAGCCGGCGGCGACGAAGGTCAACAGAATCTTGCGCATGAAACTCTCCTCAACGCGCGGTGACGGCCCGTCCGAAGACAGGCTCCCGCACGTAGCGGTAACATGCGCGGAGTCGACGAGTTCTGAACGCCGCTCGCACTTTCATGAATGAGGGTGAATAAACTCCCAGCACGCGCGCAACAAATCGCCGCCGCCGTCGCGGCGGCGATCCGTACGTGCCGTGCGATTAGCGCGCGAGGGCGCCGAGCGAGAAGGCGCTGAGCAGCACCGGACCGGGCTTCAGCTTTACCTGGTCGAACCACCGGCTGAAGACGGTGAAGATCAGGCCCGACCCATACACCTCGGCCAGCGCCGAATTCACCGCCAGCCGGAGCGCCCAGTCGCCGCGCGGCAGCGCGATGCCATAAGGCTCGAACGACAGATCGTCCGGCAGCATTGTCAGCGCCTTGGCATCCTGGAAGCGCGCGCCGACCAGCAGCAGCTTGTCGCTGGCATAGCCATCGACTTCGCCCTTTTCGAGCGCGGCGATGCCGGCGTCGCGATCCTTCACCGGAACCAGCGTCACCTTCAGCTTGCCCTGCTTGACCAGTTCGGCGAGAGCGGCCTCGTTGGTGGTGCCGGCGGCGACCGCGATCTTCTGTCCGTTCAGGTCGCCGGCTTTGGTAACGCCGGTAGCGGTGCGCATCACGATGCCGGTACTCTCGACAAAGGTGACCGACGAGAAGTCGACCTGCTTCATGCGCGACAGGGTCATGGTCGAGGAGCCGCATTCCATGTCGGCCTTGCCCTGCGCCACCATGTCGAAGCGGTTCTGCGTCGTCACCTCAACCCATTCGACCTTGAGCGGCGTGTTCAGGGACTTGCCGATCCATTCCGCTGCCAGCCGGCACAGGTCGATGGTGTAACCCGCCGGCTCCTTGGCCTGCTGGTTGAAGAACGAGAAAGGCGTTGCCGCGGCTCGGTAACCGATCTTGATGGTCTTGGAATCCGCGATCCGCTTCAGGCGGCTGTCGGCGGGTGTCTGCCCAGCCGCAATCGAGGCGGTAAGGATCAGGGCAACAGAGGCAATCGCGGCACGCAGCATCAGAATACTCCCCCCGGGACGTGTTGAGCCCGCAGGTTACCGGGTCGCGATGGAACCGGCAAATCGGGCCTTAACCAACGCCGGAACGATCCCTCGCTGCGCTGCGTTCACGGGCAGACACTGCACCCTATGGACGCGAGGACCTTATGAAGCGCACCCTCATTTCCGCCGCTGTCGCCTCGGCCGCGATGCTCACCGCTGCGCAGGCACAGACCATCGGCACCGCCACCACCGACCTTAATCTCCGCTCCGGCCCCGATCCACAATTCCCCGTGATCGGAATGATCCGGGAGAACCAGCGCGCGAGCGTGCTCGGCTGTATCGAAGGCAGCCGCTGGTGCCAGGTCGATGTGCGCGGACGGACCGGCTGGGCCTATTCGCAATATCTGACGATGTCCGGCGATATCGCCGCCGTCCTTCCGGCTCCCGTGCTGGAGGTGGATGTGGCCACCCGACCGGTCGCCGCACCGCCGCCGGTCGTCGCCTATCGCGCTCCGGCACCGGTCGCGCAATACCCGGCGCCGGTTTATCAGGCGCCCGGACCGGTCGTGGCCTATGGCGCACCGCCGGTTGTGACGTATCAATCGCCCGCGCCCGTCTATCAGGCGCCAGCCACTGTCTATCGAGCGCCGGGGCCCGTGGTGAGCTATCGCGCGCCTGCGACAAGTGTGGTGGAAACGACCGGCGTCGCCCCGCGCGAAATCTCCGGGGCGTTCATCGCGCCGCGTGAGACGATCTACGCGTCGACCACACCGCCGCCCGCTTATATGCCGCCGTCATCGGTGCGCAGTTATCTGACGGCCAATCCAATCGACCCAGTCTATCTCGCGGGCAACCTCGAGATCGACGCCGGACTGCCCGATGACATCGACCTGTGGGCGGTGCCGAACTCGCGCTATCGCTACACTTATGTGAACGACTATCCGGTGCTGGTCGACCCCGCGACCCGGCGCATCGTGTATGTGTCGCGCTAAAGCGTGACGCCAGGCAATCGGTCGGGGCGGGTGACCTGCCCACCTCGACCGTTACCCCCCTAATGCGGACGGCTTCTCGCCTCGAAATTCAGTGTGAGCGCGCGGTCGGGCGCGAGCACGTTAAACGACGATTGCTCGCTATAGGCCGTTCCGCAGTCGACACATTCGAACGACCTGCGGCCTGGGCGGGCGCTGGCGTTCGCGGGTACAACAGTCATCGGTCTGGCGCAACCGGGACAGGCGGGATGCTTGATCTGCGACATCTGTTTTTAATACCCGGATTCTGGACCTAACATATTGACGGAAATCAAACCGATCACGCTCCAAATATTTAACCGACGGTGCGCGAAAATTTGCGACAATTTTTATCACGCATTTGCGTGAGAAATTACACCCGCTAGCCCTTTATGCTCGCAGAAATTCCATTCGGAATTTTTCGCTCAAGAGGGGCTGTCATGAAACGCATCCTGTTATCCACGGCCATTGTCACACTGGCGCTGGCCGGCGCCGCGCAAGCACAAACCGTTGGCACTGCCACTACCGCGCTCAACATCCGTTCCGGCCCGGGGCCGGAGCAGCCGGTCATCGGCTTCATGAAGGCACGCCAGAAGGCGCAGATCCTGGGCTGCGTCGAAGGCAGCCTGTGGTGCCAGGTCCAGTTCAGGGGCCGTCAGGGCTGGGCCTATTCGCAATATATGTCACTTGCCGCCGGTAGCGGGCCCATCGTCATCCGCGAGCCCGTCGTGGTCACCTATGGCTACGCTCCGACCTATCGGCCGGATGTACCCTTGGCGCCGATCGCCGAAGCAATCACCAGCGGCGCCCGCGCCGTCGCTGCTGCGACCGAGCCTGTGGTCTACGCGTCGACCTACGCGCCGCCGCCACCTGCCGTCAGCAACTATGTCGCCAACAACGCGGTCAACTCCTTCGCTTATGAGGGCAACGTCATCGTCGGCGCCAGCCTGCCGCAGACCGTCGTGCTGACCAACGTGCCGGATTATCGCTATCAATATGTCTATGTGAACAACACGCCGGTGCTGGTCGATCCGGCGACACGGCGCATCGTCTACGTATTCCGCTGATAAAGACTTGTCGGCTAGAGGCTACACAGACCATCCGGCGGATCGACGTCCCGCCGCAGCGAATGGACCCGGAGGCGCCAGCCCCGGGTCCATTCCCGTTTCGAGTCCGGTCGTCAGCGCGCCTTGATACGTACCCGCTCGATGCTGCATCGGCGTTTTGACAGCGAACGCGCTTCTGTTTCAGTCTGTGTCGCCCCACAGGCAAACAGATGGACACGCCCATTCAGATGAATGCACCATCGCAGACGGACGCGCGCACCAACGGACTGATGATGCTGATCGAGTTCGAATCGATCGACGGCATTCGTCAGTGGGAAGGGCAGCTCGACCGCCGCGGACTGACCGCGCTGGTGCAGGCACAGCATAACGTGATTGCCGCGCATCCACAGGATTTCGTGCGGCTGGCGATGAAGGGCTATCCGATCGCCGGGCTCTATGCCGAACAGCCGTTCTGGGACATGCCCTATGACGAGCAGCTCGCGCGCATGCGCGAGGTGAAGGCCGTGATCGAACAGACGCTCGTGGTCGAGACCATGCGCGTGTTCGGCAGCAAGTATTTCGCCTATGACGAGAACACACTGAAGGCCGCGGACGCACTCGGTGTCGACTATGTTCTGGCGCGCGGCACCGCGGGCGAGCGCGCGATCGTCTACGCGCCGCGCGAATATAAGGCCAGGATCATCTCGGTGTCGAACGTGCCGTTCGGCGACATGGGGACGGGGTCGCTGTGCGATTACAGCCTGTGGGCGCGCGGCTCGACCGATGCGGATTTCTTCGACCTGGTGCAGAATGTGATCGAGCGGCGGCCCTCCGACATGATTTTGGTGTCGCACGCCTATCTCGGCGGCACCAGAGCCGGATGGTGGCGCGGCTACGAGGCCGCGCTCGACAGCGACGATGTGCAATGGCGAAAATTCGACGACTGGATCGGCGCGCTGGAGCTGATCGACCTGCCCTATGCCAGCATTCCGGTGAACCGCGAGGTCAAATACCAGGCGCCGAAACCGGCGATGCCGCTCGACCGGATGGAGCCTGTACCGGGCCTGAGCGCGCCCGGATCCGCGCAGGATGGATTGCTGTGTCAGTAGAGGCCGCGGCGCGCGTCCATTTGCTAAACGCGCCTTAACAAAGGATTCATCGGTTCTTGGCGAGCCATTAAACTCTTTTCCGTAGCATGCGCGCGCGTTTCGGATGGCTCTCGGTAACAGTATAGGCGTGCGACATGGTTCAATGGACTGACAAACCGGCGCGCGAGCCGAAACCGCAAGTCGTGCCGGAAGAGCCGAAGGCCGAAGAGCGCAGGCCTGAAACGGTGGCGCGCCCCATGGTGCGCAAGGCGCGCAGGAGCCGGATGGCCGGCACACTCCAGGTGCTGACGATCTGCGGCGTGTTCGGCCTGATCGTCACAGCCGTTTTGATGTTCAAGGACATGAAGGCGCCGTCGGCCACGGCCTCGCCCACCACAGCGTCGGCCGGCACAGCCTCGCCCGGCACGGCGTCTGCGGCCGCGCAGGAGCGCGATCCGGCCACCGGCCGTATCGTGGTCATGGACCGCGACCAATGCCGCGAACTCGGCTTCGACAACCAGAGCGGCAAGGTGGTCCACAAGGGCGCGGTGAACTGTCATGACGCCGCGCATGGCAGCACGACCGGTCAGTCGCTGTACCGGCATCCGACCAACCGGCTGGACCATATCCGGCGCTCGTTCGCGCAGTGACGGCGGCCTGAGCGCCGCCCCGCGCACCCGTCAGGCCTTCTTCAGGAATTCCGTCTTCAGGACGAGACCCTTCACCTGCTTGGTGTTGCATTCGATCTCGCCGGCATCGCCGGTGAGCCGGATGTTCTTGACCAGCGTGCCGCGTTTCAGCGTCTCCGACGTGCCCTTCACCTTCAGGTCCTTGATCAGCGTCACCGAGTCGCCGTCGTTCAGGATGGTGCCGTTGCTGTCGCGGGTGGTTTCGGTCATGGGCCATCGATCTCGCAGGTTGCATTCGCCATCGCGAATCGCGCGACCGTACAACACCGCGGACGGAACCGCACCGGCGCCGCGCAGTCCGCCCAATCGCTTCTGATCCCGACATCCGCTGCCGGAAAATTCGGCAACCGATGCAACCTTGCTGCGGTGTCAGAGTTTTCTGACGCAATCGCGGAGGAACCAGCATGCATTCGATCATCTACATCGTCGGCCTGATCGTCGTGGTCATGGCCATCCTCAGCTTCTTCGGCCTTCGATAAGGACACGATCCATGACTGACACCACCACCGTGGTCGCGATGCCGGGCGACCGCTCCACAAATTTTGACTGGGGCGCAATCATCGGCGGCGCTTTGATCGCCACCGCTTTGTCCTTCGTGCTGTTTGCCTTCGGCTCGGCGGCGGGCGTCGCCTCCGTCTCTCCCTATAGCTGGAATAATCCGTCGGGCATGACCCTGACCATCGTCGGCGCGGCCTATGTCTCGGTGGTGATGATCGGCTCGTTCCTGGTCGGCGGCTATTTTGCCGGCCGCTACCGGCGTCCGACCGGCACGTCGGCCTCGATCGAGGAGCGCCAGTCGCGCGATGGCGCGCACGGCCTGTTGATGTGGGCGCTGGCGCTGCTGATCGGCGTCGCCGTCGCGTATTGGTCGACGACCGCCGTGGTCTCCGGCGTCGCCACCACGGCCGGCACCGCCGTGGCCGGCGCCGCGCGCAGCGATGCGGTGTCGACGGCGATCGACCGGATGATGCGCGCCGGTCCCGCCGATCCCGCCGCCGCCCCCACGACTGCGGCGCCGCGCGATTCCCGCGCCGAGATCGCCCGCGTGATCACCACCAATGCACTGACCCGCGGCGAGATCAGCAACGAGGATCGCGATTACGTCGCGCGCCTGGTGGCGGCCGAAACGCGGCTCACGCCGGAAGAGGCGCGCAAGCGCGTCGACACCACCATCGAGCAGGCAAAGCAGGCGGCCAACACCGCGCGCAAGGCCGCGGCCGGCATCGCCTTCCTGATCGGCGCGCTGTCGATGTTTGCGGCCGGCGCAGCCTACTGGGCGGCGATGGCCGGCGGCCGCGAGCGCGACACGAACGTGTGGCGATAGCGGCGCTCTCTGCTCTCTCCAGGCGTAAGCACAAAAACCCGGCCGCGTTCATCGTGGCCGGGTTTTCTCTATGGCGGAGCGCCGCGTGACCGTATCGAGCCCATTTCGCGGCGTTTGAACTCAGGCTATGCTGCCATCGGTTGCAGGAGGATCGCATCCGCTCACACGGGGGCTTTGTCATGACACGCGTAGCCGTCTCCGCCGCTATCCTATCGCTCGCCCTGATCGCTTCAGCGCAGGCGCAAACCACCGCCACTGCCACCACCGATCTCAACATTCGCTCCGGGCCCGGGCCGGAGCAGCCGGTCATCGGCCTGATCAAGGCCAGGCAGCAAGCCCGCATCCTTGGTTGCATCGAAGGCAGCTTGTGGTGCCAGGTCGATTTCCGCGGCCAGATCGGATGGTCCTATTCGCAATACATGTCGCTCGCATCCGGCAGCGGCACCATCGTGGTACGCGAACCGGCGCATGTCGCGACCGTGCCGGTCATCGCCTACAATCCGCCGCCCGCCGTGGCGGTCGCTCCGACGTTCCAGCCGGAATACATCCCGCCTCCGCCCCCTCCAGGTCTCGCGCCCATTCCGACCGTGGTCGGCCCCGGCGGCGCCGGTGCAGGCGCCATCGGCACCGATCCGATGAACACGATCGTGCCGATCACGCCGCCGGCCTTGGTCGGCGCCTATGTGGCCGCAAACGTCCTGCCATCGGCGCCCTATCCGGGCGAAGTGGTGGTCGGCGCCACGGTGCCGCAGACCATCGTGCTGAACAACGTGCCCGATTATCGCTACCAGTATGTCTATGTGAACAACACGCCGGTGCTGGTCGATCCAGTCACGCGGCGGATTGTTTACGTGTTCAGGTGATCGGCACGTAACAGGGGCGAGCGGGCGACACGCCGTCCGCCCCGTCGTGTCGACCTGTTAGCTGCGCGATACCTTGCGCGCAGCGCGTCATGGCGCGCCGGGCTCCCTGCTATTGAAATCCTGATGATGACGCCGATGGCGTAACCCGTGTGTCGCAAAGCGAAATGCGGGAACGCCGCCGGGACGCCGCTGCGATCATACCGGGCTACGCTTGCTGCGCATATTTCAATCGCAATTTCTGCCGGTCGGCTTCGGATTCGACCCACTCTTCGACGTAGCCACACTGGGCGCACACGAACCGCGACACATTGACGGATGAGAAGATCGTTCGTCCGGCAGGGATATTGTTGCCGGAGCCGAATGCGCCCGTCTGTCCAGCCACTCTCAGGATATCGGAGGAGGCGCACTTTGCGCACGCGCTGCCATTTTTCATAGCTCTATCCTGACTGACGCTCGATAACGAGAGCGCAACACCCGATGGATCGGGCGGATCAGACAAGCGCAATCCGTCGACCAAGTCCAATCGGCGCGTTACGGCTTGCCTGCTCGCTCAGCTTTTCACAGCCCGCATGAGCGGAGCGACATGCGGGAACGGCGCTCCCAGATTTCGCTGCGCTTCATCCGGATCACGGTTGCTACCGTACTCATTCCCACGGCCACTGACGTGCGGCATGCCGCACGTTGAGGATCACCACTTCGTCCGAGGCGACCGTGTAGAAAATAATGAAGGGAAAGCGGACCACCGAAGCAATACGAACTCCGGGCTCATCGGCCTCACGCCCGGAGAATGGATAATCCGCAAGCAACGCCGCAACATCCCTTACGCGCTTGGCCACACCCGTGGACGCGCGTGGATTACGCTCCGACAGAAATCGAAGAATATCGTTAAGCTCGCTGAGCGCAGTGTCGGTAAACCTAAGTCTCATGCCCCATAGCGGCTGAATAGCGCCGCAACAGCCTCATCACTCGCGAGCCGCCCGGCCCGCATGTCGGACAACCCACGCTGCACAGCGGCACGCTCGTCGTCACTGAGCCGATAGACACCGGCATGCTTGCGCTCGATCGCAGCGACCGATTTAACGAACTCGTCCTGCGCCTCTTCCGGCCAGGAGGCCACGCGCTCTAGCAGGATTTCGATGCTGTGTTTGGTCATGGAGGCAATATATCAATCCGGCGCCTCGCGCGCCACCGCCACGTACCGCGCCACCGGACGACGCGTAGGATGAGCGACATGCGGGAATGCGTACCGTGATCTCACTGCGCTCATTTCGGGCTACTGTTGCTGAACTGCAATCTCCGGGCAATCAAATACACAATAGCAGGGCCGACAATGCCCAGCCCAACCATAGCATAACCTTGAATGAAGAAAGGCCAGCCGGCCTCGCTGAAAACCGCAGACCCAAGATCACCCCGGAGCAAATCAAGGATCAGCCAGGTCAAAAACAGCGACAGCGGATATGCGGCGAATGCAGCAAGTGGGTGGAACATAAGGCCCAGCAAAACAGCAACAATCAATGCGCCCGACGAGAATAACCAGAGCTCAATTGCTGAAGGCGCCTTGTCCATGACTTCGGCGCTCGCCCCGTGCGACCAAAACAAGAGCAGGCTACACACAACGAGCCTTTGAGCAATCATCACCCTTCACCTGTGCACTTCGCGCGAATCCGAAATGTGAAAGACGGGTTCCTCAAAACCCCTCCATCCCCATCTCCATCACACTGCCCGCGCCCGCTTCGATCCGCTTCAGTTGCGCCGCGGTTTCCGGCAGCATCTTCTCACCGAAAAATCGCGCCACGATCAGCTTGTTCCTCAGCGCCTGCGCATTAAGCGCGCCTCCCGCTTCACCCGCAGCAAGCTTTTCATTCACCGCCAGCACAATCCGTCCCCACATCAGGCCGAGCGCGACCAGTCCGAACATGTGCATGTAGTCGGCAGCTCCCGCTCCGGCATTGTCCGGCGCCTTCAGTGCGTTGTTCATGAACCACATCGTCGCCGCCTGAAGATGGCCGAGCGACGCGTCGAGCGGCTCGACGATCGGCTTCATCGCCTCGTCGGCGCGGTGCGCATTGATGAAGCCCTGGACCTCGGCGAAGAACGCCATCACCGCGCGGCCGGCATCCTTCGGCAGCTTGCGGCCGACCAGATCGAGCGCCTGGATGCCATTGGCGCCCTCGTAGATCATCGGAATGCGCGCATCGCGCACGAATTGCTCCATCCCCCATTCGGAAATGTAGCCGTGCCCGCCATACAGCTGCTGCGCGTTCACGGCATTGGCAAAGCCCAGGTCGGTCAGCACGCCCTTCACCACCGGCGTCAGCAGGCCCATCATGTCGTCGGCATGCTGGCGCTCTTTTGCGTCTTGAGAGCGATGGGAGAGATCGCCGTAAAGCGCGGTCTGGATCACCAGCGCGCGCGCCGCCTCGTTGAAGGCACGGATGGACAATAGCGTGCGCCGCACGTCCGGATGCACGATGATCGGATCGGCCGGCTTGTCGGGAAATTTCGGTCCGGTCAGCGAGCGGCCCTGCAGCCGCTCCTTCGCGTAGATCACCGCGTTCTGATACGCGACCTCCGAGAGCGCCAGCCCCTGCACGCCGACGCCGAGCCGTGCCTCGTTCATCATCACGAACATCGCTGCCAGGCCGCGGTTCTCCTGCCCGATCAGATAGCCGGTGGCGTTGTCGTAATTCATCACGCAGGTGGCGTTGCCGTGAATGCCCATCTTGTGCTCGATCGATCCGCAGGCGACGCCATTTCGTGCGCCCAGCGTGCCGTCGTCGTTGACCATCACCTTCGGCACGATGAACAGCGAGATGCCCTTGGTGCCTTCCGGCGCGCCTTCGATGCGCGCCAGCACCAGATGGATGATGTTCTCGGTGAGGTCCTGCTCGCCGCCCGAGATGAAGATCTTGGTGCCGGTGATCTTGTAAGAGCCGTCCGGCTGCTTCACCGCCTTGGTACGCAGCAAGCCTAGATCCGTGCCGCATTGCGGTTCGGTGAGATTCATGGTGCCGGCCCAGACACCCTCGATCATCTTCGGCAGGAATTTTCGTTTCAGTTCGTCATTGCCATGGGTAAGGATCGCCGCGACCGCGCCCTGCACCAGGCCGGAATACATCGAGAAGGCGAGATTGGCCGAGGCCAGGAACTCGTTGATGATCACGGTCAGCGTGCCGGGGAGTCCCTGTCCGCCATACTCGGCCGGGCACGACAACCCGACCCAGCCGCCGGCCACGAGCTGGCAGTACGCCTCCTTGAACCCTGTTGGCGTGGTGACGCGTCCATCCTCGTGGCGCGTACATCCCTCGATATCGCCTGTTCGATTGAGAGGAGTGAGCACCTCGGAGCAGAGCTTCCCTGCTTCTACGAGCATTGCCTCGACCACATCGGGCGTGGCATCGCCAAATCCCGCCACATTGTTGTGGCGCTCGATGTGGAACACATCGTTGAGCAGGAACATCACGTCGTCCGTGGGCGCGTTGTAGACCGGCATCGCTCGTCCCCAATGTCCGTGCCCCGAATCGCAGGGCAGCTTTCGGTTTGCGTACGCTATTTGGTTTCTCGGCCGCGTGCGACGGGCAGCATTTTTGTTAAGAGATTCCTGCAGTTAACGGCTTATTTACCCTGACATTGAAAAGTCGGCTCCGGGGACGAGCCGCTGTTCGTGAGACCCCAAATCTAAGGAATGGCGGCCGCTGAAGGCGCGAAAGCCGGTCAGGCGATGCGGGTCATGCAATGAACGAGCGCGTGCGAACGACGGAGAACGGTGCTCGGCCGGATGAGCCTGCGGCTACGCCGAATCCAAATTATTTCCCGCCCGCGAGCTATGGCGCCGCCGCGCAATACATTCCGCCGCCGCCTTATCAGCCACAGACCTATCCGGGACCGGGCTATCCGCCACAGGCCCAAGCGCCGCAACACTATGCCCCGCAGGGATACCCGCAAGGCTATCCGCCGCAGGCCTACGCGCCGCAGGGCTATGCACCTCCGGCTTATCCGCAGGGCTATCCGCCGCAAGGGCATTACCCACCTGCGCCGGTCCTGCCGCCCTATCATCAGGCCCCGCCGTCCTATCCGGCCGCGCCCGCTTACGGTCCGGCACCCTATGCAGCGCCGGAGCCGCAGCAGCGCGACCAGGCCTCCCATCCGGCCGCTCAAGCGCCTGCAAACGTTGACGATGCGGTCGCCCAGATCGCCGCCCGCATGCGTGCGCTCGACATCGACCCGGCCGCGACACGGCAGCATGAGGCGCCGCCGCTTGCGCCGGCCTATCCCGATCAGCCTGCTTATACCGAGCCCCTGCGTCATGCGCCCAGCCCGGACCTGTCGGGGCTTGAATCGCAAATCCGCAATCTGACCGCGCAGATCGAGACCCTGCGGCAGCCGGTTCCGGACTTTTCGGGCGCGTTGCGGGAGCTTCGCGCCGACCTGTCGGAGATTTCCAGTCGCCTGGTCGAGGCGATGCCGCGCCGCGCCATCGAGGCGCTGGAAGCGGAAGTGCGGCGGCTTGCCGAGCGCATCGATGTCAGCCGGGCGGCCGGCGTCGATCCGGACGCCATTGCCGGGATGGAACGGTCGCTGTCCGATGTGCGCGACGCGATCCGCAGCCTCAAGCCGGCGGAAAGCCTGGCCGGGTTCGAACAGGCGATCCGCACCTTGTCGGAGCGGCTCGACCAGTCGGCGGGCAGCTATCAGGATCCGGCCTCGCTGCAGCAGCTCGAAAGCTCGATCGTGGCGCTGCGCGGTATCGTCGCCAATGTGGCGTCGAACGACACGCTGGCCGGATTGTCGGAAGAAATCAGGGGATTGTCGGCCAAGGTCGAGCGGGTCGCGGCGACGTCGCGCGGCTTCGATTCCGACATGCTGCAGACGCTCGAACAGCGGATCGCGGCGCTGCCGGTTCTCGGCGCCATCGAGCGCGGTTTCGCCGATTTGAAGGCGCGATTTGACCAGATTCCGGTCACAGCCCACCAGCCGGTCATCGACCCCACCCCCGCCGTCGACCATCTGAAGCGGGATCTGGTCCGTACGCAGGATTCGCTTGAGGCCGTGCATTCGACGCTGGGCCACCTGGTCGATCGGCTTGCCACGATCGAGAGCGGCATTCGCGAGGCGCGCTTCGCAGCGGAAGAACCGGCACCGATGCCAATGCCGGCAACGCCGGCACAGGCGGCCGAACGCCGGATGCCGAGGGCCGAGTTCCCGCAAATCCCGGCTGACATGCCCCGCATGTCGGCGCCCGTCGCCGAGCCGCGTCCCGAACCGCGTTCCATGCCGAAACCCGCCGGCGATCTCCGGCCGTCCGCAGCCGACGCACCCAAAACCAGCACCTCACCCGCACCGACGCCACAGGCCGCGCAACCGAAACCCGCGCCGTCTTCAGTGCGCGAACGCCACGCCATCGATCCGAGCCTGCCGCCGGACTTCCCGCTCGAGCCCGGTTCGGGCACCCCGCGCGCACGTCCGCCGGCGACGGCGGCGGAACGGATCGCAGCCTCGGAGGCGGCGCTCGGTGCTGCCAAGCCGGGTGGAGCAAACCACCCCGGACAGACCAATTTCATCGCTGCAGCCCGCCGGGCCGCGCAGGCCGCGGCAACCGCGGCACCCGAGATCTCCGCCGAACGACCGGCAGAAGCGTCCGAGGATTCAGGCAAATCGATCAGCCGGAAAGTCCGCGCGCTATTCGTCGGCGCCAGCGCGCTCGTTCTGATTGCCGCATCCGCACGCGTCGCCATCGACCTGTTCGATATCGGCAACCCGTCGGTGAGCGAGGTCAGCGCCCCCGCAAACTTCGACGCTGCCGACGCCCCGGAACCGCAACAGCCCCGTCCGGTCGTCAGTGCGCCTGTCATGACGCCATCCAAGCCGGACCTCTTCGCTGCGCCTCCTTCAGGCGTCATCGAGCGTCCCAGGGCTGAGGTGCAACGTCCTGCCCCACCACCGGCCGCCGCCGATTCAACCGGCTCGATCGCACCAGCCGGCGCGCTCACCAATCCCCTCGTCCAACCGGCGCCGGCCATGGCGCGCGGCCCCATCCCGCCGCTTCCAGACAAGCTGCCCGCTGCATTGCGCAACGCCGCAATCAAGGGGCAGCCGGCGGCGGAATTCGAGATCGGCATTCGCCTGATCGAAGGCCGCGGCATCGCGCAGAATACCGAGGCCGGATTGCGGTGGCTGGAACGCGCCGCCGAAACCGGACTCGCTCCCGCACATTTCCGCATCGCCGGCCTTTACGAAAAAGGGATTGGCGTGAAGAAAAACCTGACCATCGCACGACGCCACTACATCGCTGCCGCCGAGAAGGGCAACGCCAAGGCGATGCACAACATGGCTGTGCTTTACGCCGAGGGCATCGACGGCAAGCCGGATTACAAGACCGCCGCCGAATGGTTCCGCCGCGCGGCCGATTACGGCGTCGCCGACAGCCAGTACAATCTCGCGATCCTTCATGCTCGCGGGATCGGCGTCGAACAGGACATCCTCGAATCCTACAAGTGGCTCGCGCTGGCCGCACTCCAGGGCGACAATGATGCGGCAAAGAAACGCGACGAGATCGGCTCGAAGCTCGACGCCGCTTCGCTGGCCGCCGCCCGCAATGCGGTTCAGTCCTTCACTGCGCAGCCGCAGCCCGAAGACGCGGTAACGGTCGCAGCACCTCCCGGCGGCTGGGATCGTCCCGCCGCCGACTCGGCGCCCGGCCGCAAGCCGCGGGCCGGCAGTGTCGCGAAGGTCACGGCATCCTGACGATCGGTAAAATCCGCGAATTTCACTCATAAAGCAGTCGACTCATCCGCACAGTCATGTACGGAAGGGACAAACGCGGCGTCATTCGGCGGCCGCGCGCCGGATTATTTGCCGCATCATTCACGCGGGGGCGCCTGACCCCGCCAAGGACGGCTGCCGCGACCGGTGCAAATCTATCTCCCCATTGCCGACCTTCCGGTCAACATGTTCCTTCTGCTGGGCATGGGGCTGGCGGTCGGCTTCATTTCGGGGATGTTCGGGATCGGCGGCGGATTTCTGATGACGCCGCTCCTGATCTTCATCGGCATCAATCCGGCCGTCTCGGTGGCCACCGTCGCGAGCCACATCGCCGCATCTTCCACCTCAAGCGCCCTCAGCTATTGGCGGCGAAACGCCATCGACATGCCGCTGGCGATGATGTTGCTCGCGGGCGGCATCGTCGGGACCGCGGGCGGCGTCTGGATTTTCACCGTCCTGCGATCCGCCGATCTGCTCGATCTGGTGATCGCGCTGTCCTACGTGGTGTTGCTGGTTGCTGTCGGCGGCATGATGGTGAACGAGGCCATTCGCGCCATCATGCGGTCTTACCAGGGCTATCCGGTGGTCCTGCGCCGTCCTGGCAGCCACACCTGGCTGCATGGATTGCCGTTCAAAGTCCGGTTCAAGCGTTCGAAAATCTATGTGTCCGCGATCCCCGTCCTCGGGATCGGCTTCATCATCGGATTCATTGGCGCCCTGATGGGCATCGGCGGCGGCTTTCTGCTGGTGCCGATGCTGATCTATTTCCTGCGCGTGCCGACCGCGACTGTGATCGGTACGTCCACGGTGCTGACATTGATCACCATGGCATCGGCGACGGTGATGCACGCCGCGACCAACCAGTTGGTCGATGCATTGCTCGCCCTTATTCTGATGGTCGGCGGCGTGGTCGGCGCCCAGTTCGGCGCCCGTGCCGGGCAGCGGATGCGGGCGGAACGGCTGCGGCTCCTGCTTGGCTTGCTGGTGCTCGGCGTCGGCGTCCGCTTCGCGCTCAACCTGGTGATCGAACCGTCCGAACTGTTCTCCATCCGCTTCACGGGGGACGGCGGATGATCAAACGCATCGCCATTTCCTGTGCCCTGCTGCTGCTTGCGGCCATCCCCGCTTCCGCGGAACGGCTGATCACGTCGCTGTCCAGCCACCAGGTATTGGTGACGTCCAGCTTCACGGGTACCGAACTGGTCCTGTTCGGCTCGATCGAGCGCGATGCCAAGACGGTGTCGCGCAAGGGCGAGTACGATATCGTCGTCACCGTCACCGGCCCGCGCGAGACCCTGGTGGTACGCCGCAAGGACCTGGTCGTCGGCATCTGGACCAATACGGAATCGCGCAGCTTCCTGAACACGCCGACCTATCTCGCGGTGCTGAGCGACCGCCCGGTGAACGAAATTGCATCGGCCGAATTGCTGCGCCGGCAGGAAATCGGCATGTCGCTGGTGCCCCGCGCGGCGCTGACATCCGCGATCCAGTCCGGCGAACACGACGTCTTCCGCGAAGCGCTGATCCGCCTGCGCAAGCAGCGCAACCTCTATATCGAGGATCCGACGGGCGTGACGTTCCTGACTCCCAATCTGTTCCGTGCCACCATCAGGCTTCCCGCCGAATCCCCGGTCGGTTCCTATGATGTCGATGTGAGACTGTTCGCAGACGGCACCGAGCTCGCGCGCGCCAACTCCGCGCTGGAAGTCGTAAAGGTCGGGGTCGAGCAATTCATCGTCAATGCCGCCGCCAATCACGGCATACTCTATGGTCTGTTCACGACCCTGATGGCGCTTGCGACCGGCTGGTTTGCGGCGCTGATTTTCAGGAAAGACTGATCAGCCCGGCAGGCAGCGCGACGCATCGACCGCGTAAAGCCGGGTGGCGCCCAGCATGTGGGCGCGGAACGACAGTGCACCGAACACGGTCATGAAGGCCGGTGCGCGGATGTTGAGGCCGCCGGTAAACGCGCCGAAGGCCGGCATCACCATGCGCTCGGCGTCGATCGCAAAACACTTGCGGCTGACCGAGCGGCCGCGCGCGCTGATCCGCGCCATCGGATGCAGATGCCCTGCGATCTCGCCCGCCTGACCGAGCGGCTCATGACGGAAAACCACAGATCCGATCGCCAATTCAGGCGTGAACACGCCGCCGATCCCGACCGCCGGATCCGGATCGTGATTGCCCGCCACCCAGATCCAGTCGCGGCCCTGCTGAAGCGCGCAAATCGCGTCCCGGTCCGCATCACCCAGCCGCTGCGGCCCGTCGCCATCGTGGAAACTGTCGCCCAGCGCGAGTACGGTGCGCGGCCGGTAGCGCATGATCGCTTCGCACAGCCGCGCCAGAGTCGCTGCGGTATCGAATGGCGGCAGCAGGGCGCCATAGCGCGCGAAGCTCGATGCCTTCTCGAAATGCAGGTCGGACACCGCCAGCAGCCGTTCCGCCGGCCACCACAGAATGCCCGCGGGATCGACCACAAGCCTGCTGCCGGCCAGTTCCACCTCGTCTGTCTGATAATCCGGCCAGCTAATTGCCGCTGTTGCGACCACCCGAAGCCCCTGTCATTGCCTCTTGTACCAATTCGTCCGCGGTTTCCGCCAGAAGCGCATCCGCAGCTTCGCCGTACACCGTCTCGCGGCCGATTTCGAGCATCACCGGAACCGCGAGCGGCGATACGTGCTCCAGCGGCTTATGGACGATTCGCCCCCTGATCCGGGAGAGCATTTCGCCGAGCCGCTTGATATCGAGCAGACCTGTTGCCGCATCGGCACGGGCCGCCTTCAGGAGCAGATGATCGGGCTGGTGCTTGCGCAAGACGTCATAAATCAGGTCGGTCGAGATCGTGACCTGCCTGCGCGTTTTCTCCCGGTCGGTCGAGCGGCGCTGGATCAGGCCGGCGATCACCGCATTGGTCCGGAACGTCCGTTTCATCATCATGGATTCGGCGAGCCAAGCCTCCAGGTCGTCGCCGAGCATGTCCTCGTCGAACAGTTCCGCGAGCGAAAGTTCCCCGCGGCGAACCTTCAGCCCGATATCTCCCAGTCCCCACACCGCCAGCGCATATTCATTGGCAACGAAGCCCAGCGGGCGGAGCCGGGTGCGCTCGAGCCTTCGTGTCAGCAGCATGCCGAGGGTCTGATGCGCCAGCCGGCCCTCGAACGGATAGCAGACGAGATAATGCTTGTCGGCGCGCGGAAACGTCTCGACCAATAGTTCGCGCGGACCCGGCAGCACCGAACGCCGCTGCTGGATTTCCAGCCATTCGCGGACCGGCGCCGGCAGCGCCTGCCACTCGGACGGGGTCGCGAGAATGTTGCGCACCCGTGACGCCAGATAGGTCGAGAGCGGGAACTTGCCGCCTTCATAGGACGGCACTTTCGGGTCGTCATCGGTCGCGCGCGAGACATAAAGCTCGTCCTCGACCATCCCCTCGTAGCGCAGCACTTCGCCCGCGAACACGAAGGTATCACCCTGCGCCAACGTTTCCGCGAAGTATTCCTCGACCTGACCGAGTATGCGACCACCGCGCCCGATCGGCCCGGTGCGTCCGCTTGCGCCGCCACGTGAGCGCACCAGCCTCACTTTCAGCATCACCGCCTCGACGATGGTGCCGACATTCATCCGATAGGCCTGCGCGAAACGCGGATGCGTGACGCGCCAGCGGCCGGCCTTGTCCTGTTTGATCTTGGCGAAGCGCTCATAGGCTTTCAGCGCATAGCCGCCGGTCGCGACGAAATCGATCGTGGCGTCAAAGTCTGCGCGGGCCAGGTCGCGATACGGCGCGGCGGATGTGACTTCGTCGAAGAGCACATCGGCATCGAACGGCTCGCCGCAGGCGGTGCCGAGCACATGTTGTGCGAGCACATCGAGCGCGCCGGTGCGGAGCGGTGGCGTATCCTGCGCATTGTCGCCGACCGCTTCGATCGCGGCGCGGCATTCCAGCACCTCGAAGCGATTGGCCGGCACGAGTATGCCGCGCGAAGGCTCGTCCAGCCTGTGGTTTGCGCGGCCGATCCGCTGCAGCAGGCGCGACGAGCCTTTCGGCGCACCGACATTGATGACGAGATCGATGTCGCCCCAGTCGATGCCGAGATCGAGCGAGGAGGTACACACCACCGCGCGCAGCTTCGCGGCGGCCATGGCGTCTTCGACCTTGCGCCGCTGCGCCACATCGAGGGAGCCGTGATGCAACGCGATCGCGAGTCCGTCGTCGTTGATCCGCCACAGCTCCTGGAAGATCAGTTCGGCCTGGCTACGGGTATTGACGAAGACCAGCGTGGTCTTGTGCTTCCTGATCAGATCGTAGATCTGCGGAAAGGCGTGACGCGCGGAATGTCCGGCCCAGGGAATGTAAGAGTCCGGATCGTGTGCATCCGGCTCCATCATGGTGACATGCGGCTCGGCGCCGGCTTTCGCGATCACCAGATCGGCGAGATGTTCGCCGGCGCGCGGCTGCGGCACCAGATAGCGGCGCAGGTCGTCGGGTTCGGCTACGGTTGCCGACAAACCGATGGTATGCAAACCGGGCGCGAGCCGGAACAGCCGCGCGAGCGCAAGCGACAGGAGGTCGCCGCGCTTGGAGGTAACCAGCGCGTGCAGTTCGTCGAGGATCACGCGCTTCAGCGTGCCGAACAGATATGGCGCATCGGCGGAGGCCAGCAGCAGAGCAAGCTGCTCCGGCGTCGTCAGCAATATGTCGGGCGGATCGCGGCGCTGGCGCGTGCGCTTTGAGACTGGCGTGTCCCCGGTTCGCGTCTCGATCCGGATCGGCAGCTTCATCTCCGCGACCGGCGTTTCGAGATTCCGCGCGATGTCTACCGCAAGTGCTTTCAGGGGAGAGATGTAGAGCGTGTGGAGGCCTTGCGCACGGCGGATCGACCGGCCGGTGGAAACGAGTCGGCGCTTTTGCTCCCCTCCCCCCACGAGCGCAGCGAGTGGTGGGGAGGGGTCGGGGGTGGGGGGTAATTTCCTGTCCTCAAATAGCCCCCCACCCCGATCTTCTTCGCTTCGCTCAGTCGATCGACCCTCCCCACCGCTTCGCGGGGGGAGGGATGAAGAGTAGATATCCACCAGTGTCGGCAGAAAGCCCGCGAGCGTCTTGCCGCCGCCGGTCGGCGCAATGAGGAGCACCGATTTGTCCTCGCGCGCGCGCTTGAGCAATTCGAGCTGATGCGCACGCGGCGCCCAGCCGCGCGCGGCGAACCAGCGCGCGAACGTGTCCGGCAGCCTGTCAGGTGGAGCGATCGGATCGAGGAGGGTCACGCCCCACTCTACCTTACGGACAATGGCGAAGCCGGGGCGCGCTCCGCGATCACCAGCAATCCCGGCACCGGCACATCGGCCTCCATGCGGGTCGAGACCGGCGCGAGCTCGTGGATGGTCAGCCCGGCCGCTTCCAGCGCGGATCGCACATGCGCCTCGCCATGGGCGTAGCGCAGCTTCGGACCGAGGATCACACCGCCCTCGTCATGGGTCTCGACCGTGAAGGCGAACAGCCCTTCCGCTGCCAACACGTCGTGAACGAGCGAGGAGATCAGCGTCAGGTCGGCACAATAGACAAACACATCCGCCGCCACGACCAGATTGAAACGGGCATCCGCTCGGATATGGCGGTCGAGACTTTCGGTCAGGTCGCCGGTGTCGAGCTTGTCGTAGAGGTTCTTGCGGCGGGCCTGCGCAATCATCCCGGGCGACAGGTCGACGCCCTCGATCCAGTCGCAGACCGGCCGGAACACGGCGCCTGACAGTCCGGTGCCGCAGCCGAGATCGAGCATGGCGGCGAAGTGGAACGGCCGTTTTTTTGAGCGACACGCCTCCGCCACGGCCTCAGCGAGCAAGTCCGGCGCGGTATAGGCCAACGCTTCAAGCGCATCGTCGAACTTCGCCGCGTATTGATCGAACACCGAGCGCACATAATCCGCCGACATTGCATGCCCGCCGATATTGAGGAGCCGCAGCCGCAGGCCAGCCCCGTGCCGGTCGGACGGGTCGGCAGCCAGCGCGTGCTCGAAGGCGGCCACAGCCCCTGCCCGGTCGCCTGCGATCTCGCGCAGATCGCCCAAGTCGAACCAGGCCGCGGCAAAGCCGGGCGTCCGTTCGACCGTCTGCTCCAGCAGGTCGATCGCGGCGGGCGCGTCACCCCGCTCGCGGAACTCGCGCGCCATGCCGTAGCGCCGGTCGGCGATCAGGTCGCCCGACGACTGAAACAGGGATTGGCCTTGCTGCGTTGCAGACATCCGCTCGCGATTTTCCGTCCAGAGCCTATCTAGGCACGATGCGTCCCGAAGACCTGCTTTTGCCGACGCCGTCCGGCGTCTGCTGCAAGACCGGCGGCTTTTACATCGACCCGACCCGTCCGGTCGACAGGGCGCTGATCACGCATGGCCATTCCGACCATGCCCGGGCCGGCCACGGCGCGGTTCTGGCGACGCAGGAAACCCTCGACATCATGCGGCTGCGCTACGGCGAGACTTTCGCCGGAACCACGCAGGCGATCCGCTACGGCGAGACCGTGACGCTGAACGGCGTGACCGCGACCTTCCACCCGGCCGGCCATGTGCTGGGCTCAGCGCAGATCGCGGTCGAACGGAACGGCTGCCGGATCGTGGCGTCGGGCGACTACAAGGACGTGCCCGACCCGACCTGCACGCCGTTCGAACTCGTCCAGGGCGATGTGTTCATCACCGAGGCAACCTTCGGCCTGCCAGTGTTCCGCCATCCCGATCCCGATGCCGAAATCGCCAAGCTGCTGCATTCGGTGACCCTGTTTCCCGAACGTGCGCATCTGGTGGGGGCCTATTCGCTCGGCAAGGCGCAGCGGGTGATCGCGCTCATCCGCAAGGCTGGCTATCGCGAGCCGATCTATCTGCACGGCGCGATGGAGACGCTGTCTCGCTATTACCTCGCCAAAGGCATCGATCTCGGCGAGTTGCGTCCCGTCCGCGATGTCAAGAAGCAGGACCTCGGCGGCACCATCACGCTCTGCCCGCCATCCGCGCTTAAAGAAGTCTGGTCGCGCCGCTTCCCCGATCCGGTGACGGCGTATGCGTCCGGCTGGATGCGGGTGCGGGCTCGCGCCCGGCAAAGCCTCGTGCAATTGCCGCTGGTGATATCCGATCACGCCGACTGGGACGGCCTGCGCGACACCATCGCCGCAACGGGCGCCGGCGAGATCTGGGTGACGCACGGACAGGAAGACGCGCTGGTCCACTGGTGCGGCCTGCAGGGGCTGAAGGCGCGCCCGCTCGACATCGTCGGCTATGGCGACGAGGACGAAACGGACGGCACGTCCGGCGAAGGCGAAGCGGGCCAACCCGCATGAACCGCTTCGCCGAATTGCTTGACCGCCTTGCCTATGAACCCGGCCGCAATAACAAGCTGCGGCTGATGACGGATTATTTCCGCAGCACTCCGGACCCGGAGCGCGGTTATGCCCTTGCCGCACTGACCGGCAGTCTCACTTTTCAATACGCCAAGCCCGGCATGATCCGCGGCCTGATCACGGAACGCGCCGATCCGTTGCTGTTTGCGCTGTCGCGCGACTTCGTTGGAGATACCTCGGAGACCATCGCGCTGATGTGGCCGGTGCCGGACGCGCGGCCGAACTTTATTCCGTCGATCAGCGACGTCGTCACGAGCCTCAACACACTGGGCAAGGCACAATTGCCGGCGCAGATCGCGCGCTGGCTCGACGCGCTGGACGAGACCGGCCGCTGGGCGCTGCTCAAGTTGGTGATGGGCGCGCTGCGTGTGGGCGTATCGGCACGCCTCGCGAAGACGGCTGCCGCCGCACTCGGCGACAAGGACGTCACCGAAATCGAACTGATGTGGTCGGGTCTCGAGGCCCCCTACGAAAACCTGTTCGCCTGGCTGGAAGACCGTGGCGAGAAACCGGAGCACTCCGACCCGGCTCCATTCCGGCCCGCGATGCTCGCGCAGGCCATCGAAACTTCTGACTTCGAGAAGCTGGATCCCGCCGACTTCATGGCCGAATGGAAATGGGACGGCATCCGCGTGCAGGCGTCGGCGGGCGTGAATGAACGCGGCGACCGGATCGTGCGGATGTATTCGCGCACCGGCGAAGACATCTCGAAAAGCTTTCCCGATCTCCTGGAGTCACTGAATTTCAACGGCTCGCTCGACGGCGAATTGCTGATCCTGCGCGACGGCCGGGTGCAGAGCTTCAACGTGCTGCAGCAGCGGCTGAACCGTAAGGCCGTGACGCCAAAGCTGACGACCGAATATCCCGCGCATCTGCGCGCCTATGATCTGCTGGTCGATGGCGAAGAGGACCTGCGCGAGCTTCCGTTTGAAGAAAGACGGAAGCGCCTGCAGGCCTTCATCGGTCGTCACGCGCATCCGCGGCTCGATCTGTCGCCACTTGTGCCGTTCGCGAGCTGGGACGACCTCGCCGCAGCACGCGCCGATCCCGCTTCGGCCGGCGCCGGCGACGATGCCAATGCGGTCGAGGGCATCATGATCAAGCGGCGCGACGCTCCTTATGTCCCCGGCCGGCCGAAAGGCCTGTGGTGGAAATGGAAGCGCGATCCGTTCACAGTTGACGCCGTGCTGATGTACGCGCAGCGGGGCAGCGGCAAGCGCTCGTCCTATTATTCCGATTACACCTTCGGCGTCTGGACGCTGGTCGACGGCGTCGACACGCTGGTGCCGGTCGGCAAGGCCTATTTCGGCTTCACCGACGAGGAGTTGATCAAGATCGACCGTTACGTCCGCAACAACACGTTCGAGCGGTTCGGGCCGGTGCGATCGGTCAAATATGGCCCCGACGAAGGGCTGGTGCTGGAGGTCGCCTTCGAGGGCCTGCAGCGCTCCACCCGTCACAAGTCCGGGCTCGCCATGCGCTTTCCCCGCATCGCCAGGCTGCGCTGGGACAAACCACCACGAGAGGCTGACCGGCTGGAAACACTGGAGAAAATGGCCGAGTCCCTGGAGCAATCGCGCAGTGCCATGCCGGACCGCTTGCAAGGCGCCGCGCGTTGATTACATGATCTCATTGTCTGGCACCGCTCCGGAATGGAGCGGTCCAACGGAGGGGTTCATGTCCACCAACGATCCGCGCGCCTCGATCGAGTCGTCACGGCCTGCGCCAGCGCAGAACGATTCCCTCACGCGCTTCCTTGGCGGCTCGCCGCTCGCGGTCGCAGGCCGGCTGATCCTGCTGTCGGTTCTGGTCGGCTTCGTGATGGTGACGTTCGGCCTCGATCCGTACAACATCATTCGCAGCATCCAGCGCCTGTTCGAGACCATCTGGAATCTCGGCTTCGATGCGGTCGAATGGCTGTGGCGCTACTTCCTGCTGGGCGCGGTGATCGTGATCCCGATCTGGCTGATCATGCGCTTCATCAATGCGCCGAAGGGGCGCTAACGCGCCTCAGCTTAGCTCCGTTCGTCCCCGCGAAAGCGGGGACCCAGAGTTGCTCGTTCTGGAGTCTCGCTTCCGGGCGAAGGAACGGTGTTTGTTGCAACCGTCGCCGTAAGCCCCTCACACCGGCCAGGGCCGCGCGGTGATATCCGCCGCATCGACGCCGACGAGCTCCGCCAACGGCCCCTTCTGCGCCTCCGCCAGCAGCGCGCGCTTGATCTCGTAGACCAGCGCCATCCCGTGAAACACCAACCCGCTGTAAAGCTGCACCAGCGACGCGCCGGCGCGCAGCTTCAAGATCGCGGCGGCCCCTGAATCGATCCCGCCGACACCGATGATCGGCATCGCGCCTTCCAGCCGAACATAGGTCTCCGCCAGCATCCGGGTCGACAGTGAAAACAGCGGCTTGCCGGACAAGCCGCCCTGCTCGATCGCCTTGTCACGCTCGCGCAGACTGGGCGGACGAGTCACAGTGGTATTTCCGACCACCATGCCGTCGACCCTGCGGTTGCGGGCAATCCCGACGATGTCGTCGAGATCGGCGAGCGTCAGGTCCGGTGCGATCTTGAGCAGAAGCGGGGTCGGGCCGGCGCGCGCCTGCACCCGGTCGCGCGCTTCGATCACACGCGCCAGCAGATCGTCCAGGCTTTTCGCCTCCTGCAGATTGCGCAGCCCGGGCGTATTCGGTGAGGACACGTTGATGGTGATGTAGGACACCACCGGTGCGAATCCCTCGACCAGCCGGACATAATCCTCGGTCCGGTCCTGGCTGTCTTTGTTGGCGCCGATATTGATGCCGACAATGCCACCCTGATTTGCGCGCGCGGCGAGACGACTGAGTACGATCGGCGCGCCATCGGAGTTCAGCCCAAGCCGGTTGATCACCGCCCCGTCGGCATCGAGCCGGAACAGCCGCGGTCGCGGATTGCCCGGCTGCGGGCGCGGCGTGACGCCGCCCACTTCGACGAAGCCGAAGCCGAGCCGCAAGAGCGCGTCGGGCACCTCACCGTTCTTGTCGAATCCGGCAGCGAGGCCGACCGGATTCGGGAAATTCAGTCCGAAGGCGCGGACCTGCAGCCGCGAATCGTCGGGCCGCGCGGCCGGTAGCGGTGCCCATTGCAGGGTCCGCAGGGCGATCCGGTGAGCTTCCTCGGGATCGAAACGATGAAGAAAAGGGCGCGCAAGGCGCTCCAGCAGGGCGATCACGCCGCGAGAACTCCAATTTTCCGGGCCGAACCTAGTGCGCGGCCGCGCGTCGCACAAGAAACCTGACAGGAGGGGCTGGACAGCGCCACCAAACGGGACTAATTCCTACCCCAAGGTAGGACAGAAGTCACACCTTTCGACCTGATCGCAGTGCATGGGGTTCGCCATGCTGACGCATGCCCAGATCTGGACTGCCATCGACCGGCTCGCGGCGCGCGCCGGGCTTTCCGCGTCCGGCCTCGCCAAGAAAGCCGGGCTCGACCCCACCACCTTCAACAAGTCGAAGCGGATCACGCCGGACGGCCGGGCGCGCTGGCCCTCTACCGAATCGGTCGCCAAGTCGCTGGCCGCGACCGGCACAAGCGTCGAAACCTTCATCGCGCTGATCTCCGAGACCGCGCGCCCAATCACCCAGGCCGTGCCGCTGATCGGCTTCGCCGAAGCCGGCTCGCGCGGCTATTTCGACGATGGCGGTTTTCCGGTCGGCAAGGGCTGGGACGAGATCGCTTTCCCCTCGGTCAACGACGAGCACGCCTACGCGCTTGAGATTTCCGGCAATTCGATGGAGCCAGCGTTCCGCAAAGGCGACGTGATCGTGGTGTCGCCCGCCGCTCCCACGCGGCGCGGCGACCGGGTTGTGGTCAAGACCAAGGACGGCGAGGTCATGGTCAAGCAACTCGCCCGCAAGACCGCGAAGACCATCGAGCTGCATTCGCTTAATCCCGAGCACCCCGCCCGCACGCTTGCGATGTCGGACGTGCTGTGGGTCGCCCGCATCATGTGGGCGAGCCAGTAGTAGATTAAAGCTCCGCAATATCTGATCCTTACCCTGAGGTGGCCGGCAAAGCCGGCCCTCGAAGGGCGACGGCCAAGGCGGTGGCCGTGCATCCTTCGAGGCTCGCTATCGCTCGCACCTCAGGATGACGGAGCTGAGATTTGTGACTGCGAACTAGGCGCTGCGCGCCAGCGCGCCGTCGATCATGTCGACGGTGTTCTTCAGCCCATACGCGGCGACGAACGAGCCAAAGCGCGGGCCCTTCTCCTGGCCAAGCAGCACCTGATAGAGCATGTTGAACCACTCGAGCGAGACACCCGGCTTGCCATCCTTGGCTTTCTTCTTCTCGTCGAGAAACGGCTCGCGGCGCCCGATCTCGTAGACCACGTCCTGGATTTTCTCCGCCGTCGAATCCGCCGGCATATTGGAGAGCGCATCGCGCAGATCGAACAGTGCCGTGCGCTCCTGCTCCGCAGGATCGCGGAACTTTTTCGTCGGCAGCACGAAGTCGCGATAATAGTTGATTGCGTAGCCGACCATCGCGTCGAGCTTCGGATGCGTCGCCGGCGTCACGCCCGGACGGTAGCGGCCGATGAAGCCCCACAACGTTTCGGGATTTTCCGCATTCGATGAGGAGACGAGCGTCAGCAGCAGCTGAAAGTTGATCGGCATGTCGGGCTGCGGCGGATTGCCGGCATGGATATGCCAGACCGGATTGCCGAGTCGCTGCTTGCCGTCCTGCCGCTGGTAGCCGTCGAGAAACTGGAAATACTCGTCGACATTGCGCGGGATCACGTCGAAATACAGCCGCTTCGCCGCCTTCGGTTCGCGATACATGAACAACGACAGCGATTCCGGCGAGGCGTAGCGCAGCCACTCGTCGATGGTGAGGCCATTGCCCTTGGACTTCGAAATCTTCTGCCCCTTCTCGTCGAGGAACAGTTCGTAATTGAAGCCTTCCGGCGGCGTTCCGCCGATCGCGCGATTGATCTCGCCCGACAATTTCACCGAATCGATCAGGTCCTTGCCGGCCATCTCGTAATCGACACCAAGCGCATACCAGCGCATCGCCCAGTCCGGCTTCCATTGCAGCTTGCAGCGGCCGCCGGTGACCGGCGTGGTGATGCTCTCTTTGGTGTCAGGGTCTTCGTAGGTGATGGTGCCGGCCGCGGCATCATGCGCGGTGACCGGCACCTGCAGCACGATGCCGGTGCGCTCGGAAATCGGCAGGAAAGGCGAATAGGTCTGCGCACGCTCCTCGCGCAGCGACGGCAGCATCACCGCCATCACCTTATCGAAATGCGACAGCACCTGCAGCAGCGCCTTGTCGAAGCGGCCGGAGGTGTAGCACTCGGTCGCCGACAGAAATTCGTAGTCGAAGCCGAAGTGGTCCAGGAATTTCTGTAGCCGCGCGTTGTTATGCGCGCCGAAACTCGGATGGGTGCCGAACGGATCGCGCACCTTGGTCAGCGGCTTGCCGAGATCCTGCGCCAGCATCTCGCCGTTCGGCACATTGTCCGGCACCTTGCGCAGGCCGTCCATGTCGTCGGAAAACGCCAGCAGCCGGGTCTTGATCTTGTCGTCAGTGAGAACGCGGAAGGCGTGACGCACCATGGTGGTGCGCGCCACTTCGCCGAAGGTGCCGATATGCGGCAGCCCGGACGGGCCGTAACCGGTCGAGAAGATGACCTCGTCCTTCGGCTTCTTCTTCAGTCGCGCCACGATTTTGCGCGCCTCCTCGAACGGCCAGGCGCCCGATTGCTCGGCCAGCTCGCGCAAACCATTGATGCTTTCAGCTTCAGTCACAGACATATCGTTTCCAGTTGTCGATCAAAACGGGCTAACCGGGAAATAGCGCAGCCACAGATCGGTAAAGCGGCCTCGTTCCCAGAGCCGGAACAGCGCATAATTCAGGGCCAGCCGCACGGTATCGTTGCCTTTCTTGACGGCGATGCCGACCCCTTCGCCGAAATACTGGCTCTCGAAGAACGGGCCGCCGGCGAACGCGCAGCACCCGCCGGAATCGGTACCATTGATCCAGAACGACAGTGCGATGCCGTCGCCGAAGACGTAGTCGACTTCACCGCGCCGCAGCGCATCTCGGGTCGCATCCGCCGTGAGATAAGCGACCGGCTGCGCCTCGGTGAACAGCGTCTTGAGATAGGCCTCATGCGCCGAGCCGCCGACCACTCCGATCTTCTTGCCTTCGAGTTGCTCGGGTTTCAGCACCGGCGTTGCCGCGGCCTTCAGCGCCGCAAACCGCGCCGGCACCCGATAGTAGGGATCGGTGAAATCCATCGCCTTGCGGGTTTCACGATTCACCGCGATCGAAGCGATCACGGCCTCTCCACGATTTTCATTCAGCGCCGGCACCAGCGTATCGAAGCGGCGCATCTGGATCGTGCAGGTGACTTTCAGTTCCTCGCAGATCAGCCGTGCCAGATCGACATTGAAGCCGATCGGATGGCCGTCCTTGTCGGCATAATTGAACGGCGGATAGTCGGTCTCGGTCATGAAGCGGATCTGCGACAGGCGCGAGAGATCCGGCCGCTCCGGACGACGCTTGGGATCCCAAAATCCCGGATAGGGTGATGGGGCCGGGGCGATCTCCCGCAGCGGCGGCAGATGGGGCTGCGCCTGGACTGAACCGACCATCATCGCCGGGGCCGCCAGGAGCACCACCAGCCCAATGATCGCCGAACTGGCAGCCGGCCGGCGGCACACTTTTTGATGGAAACCCGTTGAGGAGATAGGCAATACTCTCATCCGTTGTCTGAAGCGATATTTCGCGTGTCTATAGCAGGGCGGGGATCGCTTTGCAGTCGGCAGCGTAGCATTTGTGCGGTCGTGGAGCGGGCATGCAGAAGTCCGTGTTCCATGCCGAGCCCAGCGGCCGGCATGCGCGCGATTTGTCTTACGGCCAGCGGCCGGGTTCAAGGCCGGATTCAGACCACGCACGAATTCGTGCCCGGCTCGCGAACTGCCCCGAAATCGACTGCATTCGCCACCTCCTGCCGCCGGCCCTGCTGGCGGCAGCCGAACTGCGTGCGGCGGAGACGCGAACCGGCGCCGACCGCGTGCTGGTGACGCAAGGCGCCTTGAGGGACCAGGATTATGTGCGCGCGCTGGCGCGCCACTGTGGCGTTGCGGTCGAAACGCTTCAGGGGGTGCCGCGGTCCGCCTGCCCGGTCGACGACGCCGACCTCATCTCGGGGCTTGCGAGCGGTATCCTTCCCGTACGCTTGGACAACGAACTGATCTGGGTCGTCGCGCCGTGGCATCTGTCGGCGCGCTTTCTGATCGGGACATTGCAGCGCCATCCGGAGATGCGCTCGCGGCTCCGGGTCGCAACGATGGAGGATCTGCGAAACTTCGTTCACCGCGAAGTCGAGATCGCGATCGCTTGCCTGGCCGCATTCGACCTGCGCGCGCGGCAGCCGCGCCTGTCGGCTGCAGCCATGCGCAGCCGCACGCCACTGACGTGGTTCGCCGCGGGATTGGCCGGCATCGCAGGCCTGGTCGCCGTCCAGTCCGAGCTCATGCTCGCGGTCAATATCGTATTCGCACTGATCTTCCTCGGCTGGAGCGGCCTGCGGGTTTTCGCCATGCTGCTCTCGTCCACGCCGCCTGATCCGCCGCGACTCCGTATCGACGATGACGTGCCAATCTACTCGATCATCGTGGCGATCTACCGGGAGGCGCGATCGGTGCGGGGGCTGATTGCCGCGTTGTCGAGCCTCGATTATCCGAAAGAGCGGCTCGATATCAAACTCGTGGTCGAGTGCGACGATATGGAAACGCGGCTTGCGCTAGATCTGATGGATCTTGCCGCACCGTTCGAGATTGTGATTGCTCCCTCCGCCGGTCCGCGCACAAAGCCGAAAGCGTTGAATGCCGCATTGCCGTTCGTGCGCGGGCGCTATGTCGCGGTGTTCGATGCCGAAGACCGACCGGAACCGCAACAGCTCCGTATTGCGCTTGCGGCCTTCGAGGCAGGCGATCCGAAGCTCGCTTGCGTGCAGGCGCGCCTGACCATCGACAACACCGCCGACAACTGGCTCACCCGATTGTTCACCACGGAATATGCCGCGCTGTTCGATGTATTCCTGCCGGGGCTTGCTGCATGGCGACTGCCGCTACCATTGGGCGGAACGTCCAATCATTTCCGCACCGCGATATTACGCGCGCTCGGCGGCTGGGATCCATACAACGTGACGGAGGATGCGGATCTCGGGATCCGCCTTGCGCGCGCGGGCTATCACACGGCGCTCGCGCAGTCATCGACCTATGAGGAAGCGCCCGCCAGACTCGCACCATGGATCAAACAGCGCACGCGCTGGTTCAAGGGCTATCTGCAGACCTGGGCCGTGCATATGCGCAGCCCCTTGAGACTTTGGCGCGAGCTTGGCACCGGCGGATTTCTGGTGTTCCAGCTGGTGATCGGCGGCGCGGTGCTGGCTGCGCTTGTGCATGGCGTCTTTGCGGGTGTTCTGGGCTGGCAGATCGCAACCGGATTGCTGTTGTCAGGGAAGACCGGAATCTTCGAACAGACCATTGCCGGCCTTTACATTGCGACACTGGCGACGGGCTATTGCCTGTCGGGATTGTTAGGTTTCATCGGCCTGTCGCGGCGCCGGCTGTTGCGTTCTGCCGGATATCTGGTGCTGCTCCCGTTCTACTGGCTGCTGCTCTCCGCCGCGGCCTGGCGCGCGGTGTTCCAGATCATCAGGTCGCCCTACCACTGGGAGAAAACCGAGCACGGATTGGCGCGCACCTCACGGCAGGCCGTGGCGAGCGAAGTGCCGATCGTTTGAGGCCAGGTCGAGTTGGCTAAGCAGGTTCGCCGATAGCGATCGTCAGCGGGGCCAGCCCCTGGATATCGAGCCGGATGATGTCGCCGGGCACAACCGCTCCGACCCCAGCCGGGGTTCCAGTGAAGATCAGGTCGCCGGCCTCTAGCGTTACCTGTCTCGACAATTGAGCGATAATCTCGGGCGGACTCCAGATCATCTGCGAGAGATCGCCGCGCTGGCGCTCCGTCCCGTTGACCGACAGTACCAGCGTCCCTGACAACCGGTGCCCCTCAGACGACGGCGTAATAATGCCGCAGGGCGCGGAGTCATCGAAGCTCTTGCCGACTTCCCAAGGCAGCCGATTGTCGCGCGCGTCGAACTGGCGGTCTCTGCGCGTCATATCGAGACCGCAGGCATATCCGAAAATATGATCGAGAGCACGGTCGACTGAAATTGCCCGGCCGGACTTTCCGATGGCCACCACCAGTTCGCCCTCGAACTGGTAATCGGATGTCAGCGGCGGATAAGCGACGGTTGCGCCGGTTGGAACGATCGCATCGCGTGGCTTCTGGAAGAAGAAGGGCGGATCGCGCTCGTCTGCCTCCTTCATTTCGCGAATATGGTCCAGGTAGTTGCGTCCGACGCAATAGATGCGGCGGACTGGGAAGAGGCCGCCGTCAGTCACTGACACGACTGTCTCCGGCATTGCCGGCAGAACATGTCCGGTCATGCTGCCGGCTCCGTCACTTTGGTTGACGTTACAGCGCCGAGACTGGCCAGCGCCTCGCCGGAGGTCATGACCTGACCGAACGCGCGGCCGATCACCGCAAGCGCCGCTTCGTGCAGCGCGCCGCCGTCCATCGTATCGACGCAGTCCGACACCACAACGACCGCGAAATCGCGGCAGCAGGCCGCGATGGCCGTCGCGATGACGCAGGAATTGGTGTTCACACCAACAACCAGAACCGTGTTGACGCGGTGCGCACGCAGCGTGAGTTCAAGGTCGGTGGCCGTGAAACAGTCGTAGCGCTTCTTCGCATCAACGACGAAGTCGGTGGGGTCGAGCAGCGATGGCATGACCTCACAGCCCGGCATGCCCTTGATGTTATGGCGAAGAACGTTTCCGCGGGGATTCTTGGGATCTTCGCCACGGTGCTTCCATGCCGGATTCAGCCGGATCTCGTCGGAATCGCGATAGGTCGCGACGCAGTGGAAGATCGGAATGCCGGCCGCGCGTGCCTGCCGGAAAAAGCGCTCGTTTGCCGCAACCACCCTGGCGGCGGCTTCGGGCTCGAGCGGCATGGTCGCGACCGCCGGATCGAGGTGGCCGCGATGCAGATCGATCGCCACGATGCCCGGTATTGCGACGTCAACGCCCTGGATCACAGCGCCCTCCTAGATCAGCGGACTGGCCGACGTCTTCAGCAACTTGCGCTGATCGATCCCGAACCGGTCGGCCAGCCAGTCTGCCAGCAGCTCCTGGCCAATGGTCGGATTGTCATGCTGGCAATGTTCCGCGCCGGTCTCGTCGGTCTCCACGATCCGCAGCGTGACGTCGATCCCGTGCGACTTTGCATAATCGTAAGTCTGGCGCGCCGCCGACACGGTGAGCACATCATGGCCGCCGTGCAGGATCAGGTACGGACACTGCATGTTTTCCAGATGGCCCTCCAGGGTGAACGGCTTCATGATCTCATGCGCCTCTCGCATCGACGACGCTCCAAGCACCCATTTGATATGCATGGCGAGGCCAAAATCATCGCCCTTGTTGCCCCACATGTCCGGTACCGACCAGATCGCGCCATGGGAGATGGCTGCAGCCAGGCGGTGCTCGTAGCAGCCGGCGCGCGCGGCGTAATAGCCGCCCAGGCTGGAGCCGCAGACCGCGATACGGTCGGGGTCGACATCGGCGCGCTGCACCAGCCAGTCGATGCATTTGCCGATCGGGAATTCGGAATCCGGCCGGCTGTGAACGCCGTGCCGGCGGAGCGTGCCGCCCTGGCCGGGACCGTCGATCATCAGCACCGAAATGCCGCGCTGCAGGCAACCATGCGCCTGCATGAACCACATCTCGTCCTTGATGGAGTCCAGGCCGCCCATGCAGATCAGCACCGGCAACCGCTCGCCGGGAAACGGCGCGCGGACGAAATAGCCGCAGATCGGCTTGCCCGGCTCATACGGGATATCGACCGCCTCGCCCGGTGGATTCAGATATCCGATGAATTTCTTCGAGCAGGCTTCCATCTTCTCGAAGGTTGGCAGCCGGCGCGGATCCTTCGGTTCGAGATGAAACTCGGCCTGCCGGTAGTAATCGGCCGCTCGCAGGAAGCAGTTCATCGCCGTACGGATGTGGCCTTCACGCTCCTCGGCGAGGCCGCGATCCCAGTTACGATCGGCAATCCGCATCCACTCCGCGTGCCAGCTCTCGAGATCGCCGGGGATCATACGCGATCCCGCCATCAGCACTTCACTGACCGAGCCACCGCCTTCCTGGGTCTCACCAAGGCCGCGGCGGAATTGATAGGACAGCCAGGGATGCTCCGGCCAGTGATGCCAGCCAAACGGCTCGTAATGCGCCGAACGATCTGCCGTTATCTGTTCGATGGTATCGTCAGCCACAATCCAGCTCCCTGCCAATCCAGATCAAGATCCGAAGGCCACACCGTCGGCCCCGCGCGTGGCCCAGCCCGTGGTGCGCTGTTCGATCGCCACGCAGACGATGTACATGGCGACACCCATCAGACCGGTGACGATGAGGCAGGCGAAGGCGAGCGGCACCTCGAAACGAGACGAGGCGACCAGCATCAGATAGCCAATGCCGGCATTCGCCGCGATGCTCTCGGCCACGATCGAGCCGACAAAGGCGACGGTCATGGCGATCTTCAGAGAGGCGAAGAAATACGGCATCGCGCGCGGCAGACCGACCTTCATGATGACCTGCCGCTTGCTCGCGCCAAGCGCGCGCAGCACGTCACGCAGCTCCGGCTCGACGGTCGCTATTCCGGTCGCGACATTGACGAGGATTGGGAAGAACGCGAGGAGGAAAGCGGTGATGACAGCCGGGATCGTTCCGATGCCAAACCAGATCACCAGCACCGGCACCACCGCTACCTTCGGTACCGAATTGAATGCGATCAACGCCGGATAGAATCCGTCATAGGCGACCTGCGACGAACCCAGCGCGACGCCTCCGATCACACCGATGACAATCGCCAACGCGAAACCGATGAGGGTCGTCATCAGCGTTTGCCACGCATTGATGGCAATCGGCTCCCGCCACTGCCACATCGATTTGAAAATGGCGGACGGCGCGGGAAGAACGAACTCCTGGATGGCAAACAGCCGAACCACGATTTCCCAGATCACGAACATCGCAATGATCACGAACCAGGGCAGCGCGCGGCGAACCGCTTTATGCTCGAAGAAGGTCTTCCGCCGCGTCACCGGCGGCAGATCGTAGGTTTCCGCAACGCTCATCTCGTCGTCCTCAGGCCGCTGCTTGGGCGCGTGCTGCACTGATATGCTCCCGCAGTTCGTGTACCAGCGCGACCGATTCCGGTTCGTAGGTGCTGTCGAGCCGCCGCGGTCGCGGCGTTGGTATCTTGCGATCGAGAATGATGCGCCCCGGCCGTGCGCTCATGACAAGCACGCGATCGGCGAGAAAGACCGCCTCCCGCAAATCGTGCGTCACCAGGATGACGGTCGGGCGGCGCGCGAGCCAAAGGTCCTGCAGCGCAAGCCAAAGCTCTTCGCGCGTGAACATATCCAGCGCACCGAACGGCTCATCGAGCATCAGCAGCGACGGCTCGTGGATCAGCGCGCGGCAGAGCTGCGCACGCTGCTGCATGCCGCCGGAGAGCTGCCACGGATATTTGTCCTCGCAGCCCTTGAGCCCCACCAAGGCGATCAGTTCACGCGCTTTCGCCTCGTAGGCCTCCCAATCGGAGCGCAAGCGGCTCGCATGCGGCTCGACGATCTCGAGCGGCAGCATGACGTTCCGGAGTGTGGTCCGCCATGGCAGCAGCGAGGCGTTCTGAAATGCCATGCCGACGAAGCTGAGAGGCGCCGTCACCGGCTTGCCGTCCACCGTCACATGCCCGGCGGTGGCCGGCCACAATCCGGTGACCACCTTCATCAAGGTCGACTTGCCGCAGCCCGATGGCCCGACCACGGCGATGAACTCGCCATTCGCAACGCCGAAGCTCGTCCGGTAGAGCGCGAGCGCACTTTCGTCCTCGTTGTATTTCAACGAGACCTGTTGCAACTGCACGAAGTCCGGCATGGCGTACTCCACCTATCGGCCGACAAAAGACGGACAATTCAACTTATCCGTCGCGCTTTCCATGCAAGTCTCGTACCCGCTCGGCTAACGCTGCAAGATGCTCTTCGGGAGCATCGCGTGCACACCCTTCACGTTGTTCACCGTCTGCGTGACGTGCAGATCGGCCGCGAAGCTGCACATCGCGTAGGCTTCGTCCTTATGGATGCCGGTCATCTCGACGATCCAGGAAATCATTTCCTTGAGCGCCTGGCGTGCAGCGTCGTCGAGATCGGTGTCGAGACCGAAAGCGATGTAATGCGTCTGTGTCTCGGCGCGCGGCATCGTCCATTTGAGATCCTTGCGGAGGACGAACTCGAAGGTTCCGGCAAGCGCGGTCTCGATCGCGGTTCCGTCGACTTCGCCATCGCCCTGCGCGGCGTGACCGTCGCCGGTGGAAAACAACGCGCCATCGTTCCAGACCGGAAGATAGATCGTGCTGCCCGCCGTCAATTCCTTGCAATCGAGATTGCCGCCGAATTCGCGCGGCTCCTTGCTGTTCTGGCGACCGAAGCTCGCGGCGGGCGCGACCGCAAGCTGGCCGAAGAACGGCGCCAGCGGAATCTTGAAGCCAGACGGCATCAACGCCACGTTAGCTTTCAGGTCGAGCCGCACATGAGTGAGACGCATGTACGGAAAGTCCTCCGGAATCGTGCCCATGTAACCGCGGAATAGATTCCAGCCCCAGTTCTGGCGGATCTCGATCTCATGGATCCGAACTTCGAGCACGTCACCAGGCTTCGCGTCGCGCACATAGATCGGGCCCGTAAAGATGTGATTGCCCGAGCCTTTCTTGACCTTCTTGTGAATCTCCACGATGTCCGGAAGGATATCGAAGCCGTCTTCAACAGGCGGCATCCACTCGGGATTGCAGGTCGCGCACTCGATGCGCACCCGCTCGCCCGAATTGATCGTGAGCGCCGGTTCTATACTGGCGTCGAGATAGCCCCAGTGAACGGTCTCGGGTGTCGCCTTGAGAAGGGTTGTCGAAGCCGCAGTCTTCGCGCTGATATTCATCACAAACTCCCGTTCAGCTGCCGGGGATGATTCCGGGCTTCATGTCGAAGCAATATTTCGCGATGTCCCCGGCGCGCGTGAACCACACCTGATCCGCATTCTTGTGTTCGACGCAATGCTTGATGGCCTGCCGCAAAGGCCGCAGCCGGAATGGCTGGCCGACCAGGAAGCCGTGCAGTGACAGGGAAAACACCAGCGGCTGCTTCTCGGACGCTTCGAGCAGTTCTTCGAACTGATCGACGATCATGTCCGCGAATTCGCGCCCGGAATGATCGCGCAGCCCCAGCGTGCCGGCGTCGTTCAATTCCATGGGATAGGGAACGGACAGAAGCGGGCCGCTACGCGTCTTCATCCAGATCGGCTGGTCGTCCACCGGCCAATCGAGCAGATAGGTGAAGCCAGCCTCTTTCAGCAGGTCCGGCGTGACCCCGCTCTCCGCGGCACCAGCACCCATCCAGCCGGTCGGACGGACGCCGACATGCTTTTCGATCACCTCGACGCATTCCTGGATCACGCGCCGCTCGTCGTCTTCCCACATGCCGCGCAGAAGTTCGGCATTCGTGCGCCCATGGCCGAGAACATCGTCGCCGCGCTCTTTGATCTTGGCGACGATCTGCGGATATTCGTAGCAGACCGTCGAGTTCAACAGGATCGACGCCGGCAGCTTGAGCTCGTCGAGCATCTCGAACAGGCGCCAGTTGCCGATGCGATTGCCGTAGTCGCGCCATGCCCAGTTGCGGGAGGTCTGCGGGCCGCCGCGGCTGTGCGGGTCCATGCCGAGCCCCGCGCCGAACGCGAAATGCTCGATATTGAGCGCGATGTAGAACGCGAGCCGCTTTTGCCCGGGCCAGCTATACGTCTTCCGCTCGCCGATCGGCGAATAGTCGTAACGCTTGTGGGCCGGCAACCTCAGCATTGATCTTCTCCCGCAATCTAAAGGCGATGGCGGGCGATCCTATGCGTACTCAAGTCACTTGATCAACAAGAAAGTGCTAGAATGCCGGCGGCGTGTTGACGAAAAGGATGCGTGCTTCAGTCGCACCCGGATTGCGGTAACCGTGACCGATTTCGGAACGGAAGCAAAACGTGTCGCCGGCAGACAGACTATAGACCTTGTCACCGACGAACAGCTCGATATCGCCGGCGATCAGATAACCGACCTCCTCTCCGGCATGCGAAATCATGCCGAAGCTGCCGCCACCCGGCGCAACGACATGGATGTTGCTCTGCAGCAGATGCCCGCGCGTATAAGGAATGACGCGCTCCATACGAATGCCGTTCCCGCGCCTGAGAAAATCATCGGTCTCGACAAAAACGCGCTGCCCGGCTCGCGTCACCACAGGATCGTCTTCTTCGGGCGGCGCAAACAGATCGCCGAGCCCGATTTTCAGCACCGCACATAGCTTCCCGAGCACCTGCAACGACGGCTCGAGCTTGTTGTTCTCGATCTTGGACACAAGACTTTCCGAACAACCGGCCTGGTCGGCAACATCCTTGAGGCGCGCGCCCCTCATCAACCGTGCGTGGCGCAATCGCGTTCCGATCTCGTATCGCGCGAGATCCAGAACATTCGCTTTCTGCGAAGCGGGCGTATCGCTCGTGAGCTTCGGCTCTGCACCTGTCTTGCGCGCGCGAATTGACGCAGTCTTGGGCGCTACCGATCGGGCAGATTTCGATTTTGGTTTTGTTGTCATTGCGCTTTTTTGCCTGGTTTATCTTTGTCGGCGCGCCAGCATACGCCGACCGGAGAGGTCTCTCAATTGACTTTCCCAACACGAAAGTTACTGTTCCTCAGCTGAAGTGAGCCTGGGACTTCGCAAATGTCACCCTCTCAGCAGGAGTTCTCCATGTTAGTGCTTCGCAAATTGCGTCGGATGGTCGGGATTGCCGTTGTCGCTGCTGCCGTAAGCGTTGGCAGCCAGCCGGCGCTGGCCCAGCAAAAAGACGTGCGGATGATGCTCGATTGGGTCATCCAGGCCACTCATGCGCCGTTTTTCGTCGCCCAGCAGAAGGGATACTTCAAGGATAATGGTCTAAACGTTGCCATCGATCCTGGCAAAGGCGCAGGCAACGTTGCGGTCAGCGTCGCCAGCAATGTCTATAATTTCGGCTGGGTCGACCTGCCGACCATGATCAAGTTCAACGCGCAGAACCCGACCTCGCCGCTGGTCGCAGTCTATATCAGCTTCGACGATACCCCGCTGGCGGTGATCACGCTCAAGTCGAAGAATTACCGCAAGCCTGCGGATCTTAATGGCGCCAAGATCGCCGGCGGCCCGGGAACCGCGGTGTACGACACCATCTCGATCCTGCTGAAAGCCGCCAACGCCGAAAACGTGAAGATCAACTGGCTGCCGGTCCAGCCTCAGTTGTTCGGCCCGATGGTCGCGCGCGGCGAAGCCGAAGGCACCGCGGGCTTCACCAACTCCAACATTCCCGCCCTGCTCGAGGTTGGGATCAAGATGGAGGACATCTATCCGATCCGTTACGCGGATTTCGGTGCCGACATGTACGGGCTCGCCCTGGTCACGACCAAGAAATATGCGGAAGAGAACCCGGAGATCGTCCGCGGGATGGTCAAGGCTTTGAACAAGGGCACCATCGACACCATCAAGGATCCGGCCGCCGCCCTGAAGATCATGAAGGCGCGCGATCCGCTGATGAAGGAAGACATCGAAAAGGTCCGGCTCGAAATCGCGCTTGGGCTGACCAACACGAAATGGGTGCAGGAGAACGGCCTCAGTGTCGTCCAGCCGGCGCGCATGAAGAAAACGATCGATGCCGTGGTCGGCGCCTTCAATCTCTCCAATGCCCCGGCGGCCGAGGAGATCTATACGGAGAAATTCCTGCCGCCGCTCCAGGAGCGCAAGGTTCAATAGGCCGACAGCCAACCGGCTTGACGAATAAGAACGGGCCGATCGCTGCTGCGCGATCGGCCCGTTATGCAATTAAGGGCGGCCCTGGTCCGCCAGGCTATCCTGTACGGAGAGAAGAATGACGCGAGACTACGCCGCCGGAAAGATCGCCGGGCACGAACATTGGGCCAAGAAGGGCGACGTCAATCTTTTCCTCTGGGAAAAACAGGCGGTGCCAGGAACAACAAAGCGGGGAACCATCCTGTTCGTGCATGGATCGTCGATGCCGTCGCAGCCGGTCTTCGACCTGCATGTCGCCGGCGTCCCGGATTCCTCCGCCATGGAATATCTCGCGGAGTGCGGCTTCGATACCTGGTGCATGGACATGGAAGGCTACGGCCGCTCTGACAAGAATCGCGGCATCGACGCCACCATCGCCGACGGCGTCGAAGACCTGGCCGCCGGAACAGCCTATATCGAACAGCATCGCAACTCCGGCCCCCTGATGGTCTACGGCATTTCGTCCGGCGCCTTGCGCGCGGCGGCCTTCGCGCAGCTTTACCCCCAGCGCGTGCGGAGGCTGGCGCTCGATGCATTCGTGTGGACCGGCGAAGGCAGCCCGACGCTCGAACAGCGCCGCAAGAAGCTGCCGGACTATCTCAAGACCAAGCGCCGGCCGCTGAGCCGCGAATTCATACGGTCGATCTTCGAACGGGATCACCCGGGCACTGCGGACGATCGCGTGATCGAAGCGCACACGCAGTACATCCTCGAACTGGACGACTCGATCCCGAACGGAACGTACATCGACATGTGCAACAATCTGCCGCTGGTCGATCCGGCCAGGATCAACTGCCCGACCATTATCATGCGAGGCGAGCATGACGGCATAGCTGCGCTGTCGGACCTGTTGAAGTTTTTCGAGCTTCTGCCGAATCCGGACAAGCAATTTGCGATCATGCCGGGGATTGCGCATGCCTCGCTGCAGCAGAAAAACTACATGATCGTGCTTCACCTGATCCACAGCTTCTTCACGCAGCCGGAACCGGTTCACAAGACTTAACGCATCCGACGGACACTAGGGCGACAGCACCGGTCTCCCGGGCGAGCGATCAGCCGGCTTGCTCGGGCGTAGCGGCTCCACGAGCCTTCAAGGCTTTCTCGTGGCCCGACGGCGCGGGCGCATGATTCTCATCGGGGCGCAGATCGCGAGAGAGCCAGCGTGCGATCCGCGGCCAGGCAGAGGCCATCGTGTCGGCGCTCATGAACAATCCGAGATGCCCGCAGGGTGCGGTATCTTTCTCGATGCAGCTTTCCGGCGTCGCCGTCAGGCCGGCCGCGGCGAAAAGTTGCCCGGGCGCGACCACCTCGTCATCCTGTGCGCACAACAAGTACATCGGCTTTCGTAAGGCGCGGATATCGGCGACGCGGCCGAGCGCCATGAAACATCCGTCCGCGATCTGGTTTTCCCTGAACACGCGCTCGACGACCTGCATGTAGTAGGTCCCGGGCAAGTCGAGAGTCCATTGATACCACTCGGCAAAACGCCGTTCCAGCGCGTCGAAGTGAGGATCGTCCCGGGAAATCTGCAGGACGTGATGCACATTGGTTGCGTCGGACGACGATCCCCACAAACTCAATGCATGTCGTCCGAGCACGCGGCCATCGCCGAGACGAACCAGGTTCTCGAAAGCGTCAAGAGGAAACTCGTCGACCGCCCTGCTCAATCGCGATTGCGCAGCGCGCACATCCACCGGAGCGCCAACAAGAACAAGCCGGCGCACCTTCTCGGGAAATCTCGCGGCATAGACCAGAGCCATCCATCCGCCCTGGCACAAGCCGATCAGGTCGACGGGCGGTCCAAGCTCGTCGACAGCAACATTGAGATCGGCGAGATAGGTATCGATCGAAAAGTGGCGCATCTCGGCAGTCGCCGACCGCCAATCGGTGACCGCAAGGCGCGTGACCCCGGCCTTCTGCAACGCCTCGACGATGCTATGTCCGGGCGCGAAATCCACGATCGTCGCGCCGTGCAGCGCATACGGCGCGCATATCAGCGTCGGCTGGCCGTCCGTGCCGGTGGAAACATCGCGCAACCGCAGCGTCGGCAACTCCAGCACGACCGCATTCGGCGTCGTCCAGTGCGGCTCGACCGCCGGCGCCTCATTGCGTGCGCCATCGAATAGTCCGGCATACCAGTTCAGGAGCGATGAAGCGGATTGGTTCATGGCGCCGGCAAATCGAAGCGGCCAGACAAATGGCAGCGCGGCGAGCGGTACCTCCCGCTCCAAGCTCTCGCGCTGCGGCCGGGTGGGCGTTGTGGCACGCTTATCCGCTGCAGGGGATTGTCCGGAATGCTCGGTCATCGCTTCAATCGCGCATCTCTGCCGGTTCCGTCAGATCGATCATCCTATCGCAAAAAACGCTCCGCGGCAGGCACATAACGATCCACGAGCGACTCCCCAAACCCGGACCAGTTCGGTTGTTCCCTGCGGTCGATCTCACTGCATCCCGGTGCCAGCCACGATTCTGAAAGCAACGCGTTACAAAGCAAAAAAGCCGGGCGGTAACGCCCGGCTTCGTCTTGGCACACCTGGAAGGAAGCCGTGGTCACCGATACTACGCCACCTCAATCAGCCAGCATGACCCGCAGCCTCGAGGATGAGGCGGGTGATCTCGTCGGGATGAGAGATCAGCGAGAGGTGGCTCGACTTTAGTTCGATGGTCTTGGCACCCATGCGCTTGGCCATGAACCGCTCAAGATCCGGATTGATCGTGCGATCTTCCGTCGAGACGGCATACCAGCTCGGCTTCGAACGCCAGGCGGCCTGCGTGGTCTTGCCGTCGAGGAGAGCTTTACGGAACGGCTCTTGAACCGCATAGAGCACCCTGGCCTTCGCTTCGGGCAGGTCGCCTGCAAAATCCCGAAGGAAAGCTGTTTCGCTGAGGCGTCCCTCGTCGCCATCGAAAATGATACCTGCGGAGGCCGGCGGCGTCGGATAGGTCTTGGCCAAGGCGGTGTAGTTCTCGCCTGCATCAGGCGCACGAGCGGCCACGTAAACGAGCGCGGAGACGTTGGGATGCACACCTGCCTCCGTGACGATCATCCCGGCAAAGGAATGACCCACCAGGACCGTCGGACCATCCTGACGGGCCAGCACGCGCTGAGCCGACGCGACGGCATCAGGCAGGGTCGTCAAGGGGTTTTGAACAGCGGTGGCGTTGAGACCGGCGGCCTGCAATCTTGCGATCACCTCAGACCAGCATGACCCGTCCGCGAACAGCCCATGCACAAGGACCACGTTGCGCGCCTTCAAGGCTGCAGAAGTCGCGGTCATGCCACGGGTGGAGATGAGGGAAGCAGCGGCGCCGGCGACGAGCGCGGCAGAGAACGTACGTCTGTTCATCATCATGGTTTCGTTCCTTCATGATCGATTGGCTGTGTGACGGATCGCTTCTTCGCCATGGCAACCGAATGCCGGACACGGCCAGGCCTTCAGGCGAGGCTTCTGCGATAGGCCGTGGGCGTCGTACCGGTTGTTTTTCGAAAGGTTGCGGTGAAGGAACTGGTCTCGCTGAAGCCCAGGGACAGCCCGATCTGGGTCACCGATTGCGTCGCTTCCGCGAGCAGCGCCTTTGCGCGCTCGATCCGGCGGCCGGTATGATAGCGATGCGGTGGTAGCCCGAACGATTCCTTGAACGCGCGGCAGAAATAGTAAGGGCTCAGCCGCGCGAGTTCGGCGAGCTTGGCCAGAGGGATCGATTCGTCGAGATGGTCTTCGATGTACGACGCGACTGCACGTTGCTGCCAACCAGCAAGACCGCCGCGCGCCTGTGTTTTCTTGGCGCTGGTGCGGTCGAGATTAATAAGCTCCTGTAGTAGTACCGAGCCCAAAGCCTCCAGATATTGCACATCATGCTCCAGACCGGATTCGATTGCCGAAGCCAGCTTGAACGCTGTATCGCGCAGAGCGGCATTTTCGAACAACAGCTTCGGCGAAAGCGACGTCACGCCAGTCCCGTCAGGACGAGTCGGCACGATTTCAGGATCGATGTAGAAATAGATTACCCGCGGCAGAACTCTCGGATCGTGCCATTCGCGATACTCGTGACCAGCCGGCACAAAGGTGAGCTTGTGCCGCAGATCGCGGAGCGTCGATCGTAACAGACCATCGACCACGCTCTCGCCGTCGCTGCGCGCGCCCTGTTCATAAATCACCAGGAGGTGAGACTGGGCGCGAAACCTGACTTCAACCTTTTCCCGCCGGGTTACCTGGACGATCTCCGCTCGCATACCCGACCACGCGGCGGCGCGGCGTTTGGCGATTTCCGCGGGCGCGATCTGAACGCTCGCCCCCGGACGAACCGGCTCAGGGCTGCGCAGAGCCGGCATGTGCTGGTTCGCGCATCCAATCGGCTTTTTTTCCATGCCAATCGTCGCCGGATATAGGTTCGCGAAGTTGGCATGGTGACTCGTGCTCTTTGCGGCAGTGGATGTAGTCAACATTGGCCTTCACCTTTCACGTGCGAAGCGGGGGTCTCGACTTCGATCATTAGGTTAGGCAGCCAATTGGCTTTGCGATGCTTTACGAAGGTTGGCGCAAGCCCATGTCTTGGTGGGATGCCCTCATACTGAGGTATGATGCCCACAATCGCTCATGCGAGCAGGCACACCTCCGTTGGACAGGGCAAATCAGCACGGGCGACGCGATAGCGATCAACGATGGTCCGGGTCCGTGCCGCCCTGCATCGCGCGCTCAAGGCACGCGATCAGTTCGTGGCTGGCAAATGGCTTGCTGAGGAACCCGACCGCTCCGGCTTTCAGCGCGCGGTCTTGAGTCGCCTGATCGTGAAAGGCGGTGATGAAGATAAAGGGCACGAGCCGCCCTTCGGACGCGAGCCTGCGCTGCAGCTCCATGCCGCTGAGGCCAGGCATATTCACGTCGCTGATCACACAAGACCATTCGGACCCCGAACAAGCCTGCAGGAACTCTTCGGCGGACGCGAACGCCTGGGCCTCAAAGCCCAGCGCCCGTACCAGGTGCCGGGTCGCGACACGCACGGCTTCATCATCGTCAACAATAGCAATCATATGAGCCTTCGAGGCCGCGCCGAATCTTCATGCGGTCGGGGTTGCGCGACCCGCCATCACATCTCGGTGGAAATAGGCTTCGCCGGACCAGAACGGAATCATACCTACCGGTTAGATTGCCGAACGTTTTCTACGAATTCTCGCGGACGCCCAGCGTCTCGGCCATCCGCACGAGGTCGGCCAAAGACCTCGCCCCCATCTTGCGCATGGCCTGGCCGCGGTGGATCTTGACGGTGATTTCGGACACGCCGAGTTTTCCTGCCACCTGCTTGTTCATCAGACCGGCCGTGACGTGAGCCATCACTTCGCGTTCCCTCGGCGTGAGTGTCTCGAACCGCTGCTTGATGTCAGAGGCAGCAGTCTCGTTCTCGCGCCGCATCCGATCGCGCTCGAGCGCAGCCGTCACCGCGTCCAGCATGTCCTGGTCGCGGAAGGGCTTGCTCAGAAAATCGACCGCACCGGCCTTCATCGCCCTCACCGTCATCGGAATATCGCCATGCCCGGTGATGAAGATAACCGGAATATGGATGTTCGCCTTTGCCAGTTCGCCCTGGAAGTCGAGACCGCTGAGACCGGGGAGCCGGACATCCAGCACAAGGCAGCACGCTGCGTCGGGCCGTTCGGCGCGCCACAGGTCGGCCGCCGTGGCAAACGTCAGCACTTGCAGACCGACCGAGCGAAAAAGGCCGGAAAGGGCCTCGCGCATCATGTCGTCGTCATCGACAACAAGGACCGTCGGCTGATTCTTGGGTCCGGCTTTCTGGGGCATGCGATCGGCCATGGCTCGACGTCAAATCCGGTCGCGCCGGCCTTCAGGCGCGTTGGCGACATCCCCCACCGAACCGCAACATCTCATCGGCATGGCTCACCCAAAATCAAACGTTCCGAACGCCTCATCATGCGGCAAATACGTGCTCAATCCAACAATCGTGTCCGCATCCCTGCTCCGCCGCAGCAACAAGCGGGCCGGCCGCATGCTTGACCGTGACGCCGGTCGTCATGCGGAAGTAGCGGCTTCAGCCGCCGGCAGCGTAAACCGGAACGTCGTCCCCGGACCGGCGTTGCGCGACACCCAGATCCGGCCGCCATGCGATTCGATGATAGAGCGGCTGATCGACAATCCCATGCCCATGCCGTCGGCCCGCTTGGTGAAGAATGCCTGGAACAGCCTCGGCTCGTCTTCCTGCGCCACACCTATGCCGTTGTCCTCGACACTGACCATAACGCCCTCATCGTGACGCATCGACGTGACCGTTAATTCCCGAGGCCGGTCATCAATCCCGGAAAGAGCCTGAACTCCATTCATCAGCAGATTCATAATGACCTGCTGTAACTGGACACGATCGCCGACCGTCATGAGCGGTGACTTCGCATCGACTTGCAACGACACGCGATGGGCCAACATCTCACGCTGCAACAAGGCAACGACCTCGGTGACCACGTCTCCGATATCGAGCGGGGATCGCTCGGAGGTTTCGCGGCGGGACAGGTTGCGCAACCGCGCGATCACTTCGCTCGCGCGACGCGCGGCCTGGATCATGCGCGTGACGCCGTCCCGTGTTTCTTCCAGATCCGGCGGATCGCGGTCCATCCATCGCAGACACACCTCGCCATTGGTGACAATCGCCGCCAGCGGCTGATTCACCTCATGCGCGATCGAGGCAACCAGCTCCCCGAGCGTGGTGACCCGGGAAACATGCGCAAGCTGCACCTGAGCCTGACGCAGGTTTTCCTGAGCGCTGTTGCGCTCTGTCACGTCGGTATTGGTCTCAAGCACGGACGCCGGCTGGCCGCGGTCATCACATTGCAGGGCCCAGCGGCTCGCGACAACCACCTGCCTGTCATCCCGCGCGGTGTGAACGATGTCGCCCTCCCACCGGCCGCTCTCGAGCAACTCTGCTTCGATGGCCGTGCGCGGTCCGGGAAAGACCGTCTGCAGCAAATCATGCGACGACCGGCCGAGCGCCTCGTCTTTTCGCCAGCCATAGAGCTGTTCGGCGCCCCGGTTCCAGTATGCGATCTTTCCGTCCATGTCACGCACCATGACGGCATCATGGGTGAGATCGAGAAGCTCTGCCTGTTCGCGCAGCCGCATTGTTGTCGCCTGGTTAGACAGGGCGAGAATGGTTGTGATGACGATGGCCGAGAGGCTGACAAGGCAACGCAGGAAAGCCGCATCCGCGTTGAACCCGTGCGAGACCACGAAGGCGGCGACGGTGAGAACCATGCAGACGCCTGACACCAGCAATAGACCACGGCGCTCGAACAGGTTGGCCGCCATCAATACCACGACGACATAAAGAACGGCGATCGCGATATCGAGCGGTGTGAAGGTATCGACGACAAAGATACAGAGCGCGAACAAAACCGTAGCGACTGAAAGCCAGCGCGATCTCACAAGCCGTACGGAGGCCGGATCATTCATTGACGTGCTTTCCCTTGAAGGACCGGCGATTGTTGCGTCCCAAGACTGCCACCGCGACCACGTGCGGCCGCATTCGCTTCAACTGCCGGAAGATCAATCTCATCCAGGTTTTCAATCACAGGTCTTCGCTGGCCAGAACGTCGAAATCAAACAGGTCGGCGACGAGCTTGGACCCGCACCTTCATGGACCATGCTTGGATGGCGCGCCGGAAGGGATTCGAACCCCTGACCCCCAGATTCGAAGTCTGGTGCTCTATCCAGCTGAGCTACCGGCGCCGTGATGCAGGTGATGGCGCGCCCGAAAGGATTCGAACCTCTGACCCCCAGATTCGTAGTCTGGTGCTCTATCCAGCTGAGCTACGGGCGCATTGTCACGAGAGAGACGGCCTGAGGGTCAATCCGGAACCGCCCCGGATATCGATCCGGAAATTGAAGGCTGATCTCGGAAACGGCCGCCCAGGACGCAAGGCCGACGCAACGGCGGATAGCTATCGCTCCCCTTCCCCGATGGCAAGGCTTTTTGCCCGGAATCAGGCCTCAGGCGCTCACCCTCTCCTCGCGCCAGGAATCGAGATCGACAGCCTGATCGGGGATCGTCAGGTGGAAGGTGGCGCCGATCGTACCCTCGACGAGGCGGATTTCGCCGCCATGCGCGCGGACCAGTTCTGCGGCAATGGCCAGACCAAGGCCGGTTCCGCCCGGCCGGGCCGATCCGGAAAAGGCCTGAAACAGATGCTCGCGGGCGCGCGGCGGGAAGCCGGGGCCCGTGTCGGACACCTCGATCACCACAACGCCGCCTTCGCGCCGGCCGGTGACACGGATCTGATCGCGCAGCGGGTTGTTGGGCGCGCGCGCCTCCAGCGCCTGCATGGCGTTGCGGGTGAGGTTGAGCAGCACCCGGAACATGTGATCGTGGTCCGCGTCCATCTCGAGCCCGCGCTCGATCGAGACGATCCAGCCGACATCGCTGGCGGGATTGAGGCCGAGGGTCTCGTGGACCTCGTCGACCAGCGCCTCCACGGAAATCATCCGGCGATCGGGCGGCGCTTCCTGCGCGCGGCCGTAGGACAGTGTCGACTGACAGAACTCGATCGCGCGCTCGAGCGTGCGCAAGAGCTTGGGAGCGAAGCGTTGCACCCGCGGATCGCGCACGCTCGACAATTGATCTGAAACGAGCTGCGCCGAAGCCAGCATATTGCGCAGGTCATGGTTGATCTTCGACACGGCCAGCCCGAGCGCGGCAAGCCGCGCCCGCTGGTGCAACATCGAGGTCAGATTGCTCTGCATCGACGCGAGTTCGCGCTCGGTAACGCCGATCTCATCGTTGCGTTTGGACACCCTGATCGTGCGCGAGGGATTTTCCGGGTCGGCCCGGAACGCCATGATATTGCGGGTGATGCGCCGCATCGGCCGCACGAACATGAAATGCAGAGCAAGGTAGACGAGCGCCAGCGTGGAGGCCGAAATAATCAGCGACGCCACCACGACATTGCGCGAAAAGCGCAGCATCGCCTGCTGCAGCGGCTCGTTCCGGATCAGGATTTCGAGGAATTCGCCGTCGCGCGGCGCCGTCCCGATCACCCGCAGGATCGAGTCCTTCGGGTCGAACAGCCCGTGATAGGCGCCCCGGACGGCATCGAACCAGCTCACGTCACGCAGATCGAAATTGCGGTGCATCTCCGCCGGCATTTCGGTGACCGCGAGCAGACGCCTGGTCTGGCCGGTCTTCATGACGACCGCCTGGGCCCCGATGCTGGCGAGGATGTCGCGGGCCAGGTCGTCGGGGACCATGCCGCTTGGCGCGGCATAAAGAACGAGCGCGGCGGTCCGCGCGGCGGCAAGCCGGTCGTTGAGCCAGTTCAGCCGAAAGGTGGAGACGGACGGGACATAGATCAGCACCTGCACGATCATGACGAACAGAATCGTGAGAATGAGGAGCTTCCCGGATAGCCCGAAGCGCGGCGCGCGGACCGGGCCTTGATCGTCCAGATCGGTCATCAATGCTGCCTGTACGGGCTCGGCTGAATCGGGCGAGCCTCCGTATTAGGCCCATGATGCGGCAGTAGCATGAACTCGTCAAACCGGGCGCAAAAATGGCCGCCTGAACCGTCCGGATTGGTTAAGAGCGCCGCAGGGGGACTTTGGCGGAACCCGCGGACAGGCGAAAGTTCCCCGCCGCTCCAGCCCGATGGCCAATCCCCAATCCTTTCGGGGATCGAGCGGCCCTCACAGGGCCCCCGATCCGGAGACCGGAGGTCGCCAGACGGTCCAGCTGTCGCATTGACGACAGGCCGCCCGGTCCCGTATAAGCGCCCGGAAATCCGGCATCGGCGGACTTTTGCGGCGAGACTTAATCGCGGCGCGAGTGTTGCAGCCTTTGTGCCGGTGCGCACCAACCGAAGCATCCGGCATTGCGCCGCGACCAGCGGAGACTTTCCCCGTGAAACGGACCTATCAACCGAGCAAGCTCGTGCGCAAGCGCCGGCACGGCTTCCGCGCCAGAATGGCCACCACGGGTGGCCGTAAGGTCGTGGCAGCGCGGCGTGCGCGCGGCCGCAAGCGCCTCAGCGCCTGATCCGGGGCGGCCCTGAAGGCCGGCCCTATGGAGCGCCTGAAACAGCGAGCGGATTTCGTGGCCGCAACCGGCGGGGTCAAAGTGCCGTCCGCCGGTTTTGTGCTGCAAGCACGCGACCGAAGCGACAAGGGCCCGGTACGGGTCGGTTTCACGGTGTCCCGCAAGGTCGGCAATGCCCCAGAGCGGAACCGTGTCCGCCGCCGGCTCCGCGAACTGGTCCGGCTGAATTCGGCGGATGCGTTGCAGGCCGGACATGATTATGTGCTTGTCGGGCGTCGGGCGGCGTTGTCGGCCGACTTTTCCGACCTGATCGCCGATTACGGCCGCGCCATCGCGCGCATCCACACGACGCGGCGCAAGCCGAAATCGGATGCAGGTTAACCCGAGACCCGTGAGCTAAGAACACATGATCAGCGACCAGAAGAACATGTTTCTTGCGATCGGGCTTTCGCTGCTCGTGATCCTTGGCTGGCAGTATTTCATCGGCGGCCCGCAGCTGGAGAGACAGCGCGAAGAGGCGAAGCTGCGTCAGCAGCAGCAACAGCAACAACAGGCCCAGCAGACGGCACCGGGTACGATCCCGCAGCCAGGCGCCACACCTCAGCCCGGCGCGACCCAGCAGCCGGGCGCCGCCGCGCCGGCCGTTCCCGGCCAGCCGACCATACCCGGACAGATCTATACCCGCGAGGCCGTGCTCGCTGCCTCGCCGCGGGTGAAGATCGAGACCCCGACCATCCAGGGCTCGGTGTCGTTGCGCGGCGGCCGCATCGACGACGTGTCGCTCATCAAGTATCGCGAGACCGTCGATCCGAAATCGCCAGCGATCGTGCTGCTCGCGCCGTCCGGCAGCCCGCATCCGTTCTATGCACAATTCGGCTGGACCAACGCCGCCGGCAGCAAGGTCAAGGTCCCCGACGACACCACGATCTGGACTCAAACCGGCTCGGGCGCGCTCGGTGTCGGCAAGCCGATCACACTGACCTGGGACAACGGCGAAGGCCTCGAGTTCCGTCGCACGATCGGCGTCGACGAGAACTACCTCTTCACCATCGAGGACAATGTCATCAATCGCGGCAGCGAGCCGCTCACGCTCTATCCCTATGCGCTGATCTCGCGCCACGGTAAGCCGGAGATCCTCGGCTATTACATCCTGCATGAAGGCCTGATCGGCGTCATGGGCGACAAGGGCCTGCAGGAATTCTCGTACAGCAATATCGAGAAGGAAAAGCAGGTCGCGTTCGGCATCACCAATGGCTGGCTCGGCATCACCGACAAATATTGGGCGGCGACGCTCCTGCCAGAGACCAATGCCAAGCTGCAGGCGACCTTCTCGGCGCGCGACCACAACAATCGCAAGGTCTACCAGACCGATTACCTGCTCGATCCCGTCACCGTCGCGGCCGGCGGCACCGGCAGCGCCAAGGCGCGACTGTTCGCCGGTGCCAAGGAAGTGTCGCTGATCGACGGTTACGACACCACGCTCAAGCTCAACCGTTTCGAACTGCTGATCGACTGGGGCTGGTTCTATTTCATCACCAAGCCGCTGTTCTGGGCGCTGGATTATTTCTTCCGGCTGTTCGGCAATTTCGGCCTCGCGATCCTGGCCGTCACCGTCATCATCAAGATCGTGTTCTTCCCGCTCGCCAACAAGTCTTACGCCTCGATGGCGAAGATGAAGACGGTGCAGCCGCAGATGATGGAACTGCGCGAGCGCTACAAGGACGACAAGGTCAAGCAGCAGCAGGCCTTGATGGAGTTGTACAAGCAGGAAAAGATCAACCCGCTGGCGGGCTGTCTGCCGATCCTGGTGCAGATCCCGGTCTTCTTCGCGCTGTACAAGGTTCTGTTCATCACCATCGAAATGCGGCACGCGCCGTTCTTCGGATGGATCAAGGATCTGGCCGCGCCGGATCCGACCACGATCTTCAATCTGTTCGGGCTCATCCCCTGGAATCCGGCCAACGTGCCGGTGATCGGCGTCTATCTCATGATCGGAATCTGGCCGATCATCATGGGCATCACGATGTTCTTCCAGATGAAGCTGAACCCGTCGCCGCCGGATCCGACGCAGAAGATGATCTTCGACTGGATGCCGCTGCTGTTCACCATCATGCTGGCAAGCTTCCCGGCCGGTCTCGTGATCTACTGGGCCTGGAACAACACGCTCTCGGTGCTGCAGCAGTCCTACATCATGAAAAAGCACGGCGCGAAGATCGAGCTGTGGGACAATCTGTCGGAAATGTTCGGCAAGAAGAAACCGCAGACGCCGAAGGCGTGACGCATCTCAATTGTCATTGCCCGGCTTGACCGGGCGACGAGAATGGCCGGGCTTCGTCCCGGCCATTCTTGTCTCGGGCAGGACGTTCTCCGCCGAACCGCGTCACCTCGCTTGAGCTTGACTGCAAGCCCGGCACCGACCAAGGGAGGGCCTATGACCACCTATACCCACAGCGAGATCGAGGCCGGACGCAAGCTGTTCGCGGGCGACTGGCAATTCATCTGGGCCGGGGCTTCGGTCGAGACGCTACCGCCGATGAAGGGGCTGGAGATCGCCTTTGCCGGCCGCTCCAATGCGGGCAAATCCTCGCTGATCAATGCGGTGACCGGACGCAAGGCGCTCGCGCGTACCTCGCATACGCCCGGCCGCACCCAGGAGATCATCTTCTTCCAGGGACCTGACAATCTGCGGCTCGCCGACATGCCGGGCTACGGTTATGCTGAGGCGCCGAAGGCCAAGGTCAGGGCCTGGACCGACCTGATCCATGCCTATTTGCAGGGCCGCGCCAACTTGGCCCGGGTCTATGTGCTGATCGACAGCCGCCACGGCATCAAGGAAGCCGACAAGCCGGCCCTCGACCTGTTGCGCAGCGCAGCGGTGTCGCACCAGATCGTGCTGACCAAATGCGACCAGCTCTCCGCGGCCGACCTCGCGGCGCGCATCGCCGACGTGTCGGCACGGATCGTGAAAAGCGCGGCGGCGTTTCCCGACGTGATCGCAACCTCGTCGCGCGAGGGCACCGGCATTCCGGAACTGCGGGCGGCGATCGCGCGGCTCGTCGCCGAGCGCAAATAGGAGAGACGCATGCTGCAGGTCCTGACTGGCATCGCCGCGCTGTTCGGCTGCGCCGGGATTATTTTCGCGGCCGCCGGCGCCCATGCGAAGCCGGGAACGGGGCTCGACAGCGCCGGCCACATGCTGCTGTTTCACGCGGCCGCGGTGATCGCGGCCTGTGCCGGGATCGCGTCCGGACTTGTCAGCCGACCGCTCGGGATCGCGGCCGTAATCGTTCTGCTGGCCGGGGTGGCGCTGTTTTCCGGCGATCTCGCGCTGCGCGCCTATGCCGGCCACCGGCTTTTTCCGATGGCGGCGCCGGCGGGCGGCATCGTCATGATCGGCGGCTGGGCCTTGCTGGCGGCGTCGGCCTTCCTCGCGATGCGTTAGGCCTTCCGCATTCACGGGCGGCCCGCTAAAACCGCCGCGAAATCTCCTGCCGGTTTTCCACGCCAAGGACTCCCCGTAATGACGGTTTCCCCCTTTGACCAGGCCCGCATTCTGTCCGAGGCGCTGCCGCATATGCAGCGCTACGACGAGGAGATCGTCGTGATCAAGTACGGCGGCCACGCCATGGGCGAGGAGGAAGCCGCGCGCGCCTTTGCCCGCGATATCGTGCTGCTGGAGCAGACCGCGATCAATCCGGTGGTGGTGCACGGCGGCGGCCCGCAGATCGCGGCGATGCTGAACCGGCTCGGCATCAAATCGCAATTCTCAGGCGGACTGCGCGTCACCGATGCGGCGACCGTCGAGATCGTCGAGATGGTGCTGGCCGGCTCGATCAACAAGCAGATCGTCAGCCACATCAATCAGGCCGGCGGCAAGGCCGTGGGCCTGTGCGGCAAGGACGGCAACATGGTAGTCGCGCGCAAGGCCGGCAGCCCGAGCGGCGCGTCCGTGGCGGATGTGGTCGATCTCGGATTCGTCGGCGAGCCGGAAAAGATCGACACCTCGGTGCTCGACCAGATTATCGGCCGCGAACTCATTCCGGTGCTGGCGCCGATCGCGTCCGGCCCGAACGGCGAAACCTTCAACGTCAATGCCGACACTTTCGCGGGCTATATCGCCGGCGCGCTGAAGGCCAAGCGCCTGCTGCTGCTGACCGACGTGCCGGGCGTGCTCGACAAGAACAAGAAGCTGATCCCTGACATGTCGATGAACGACGTGCGCAAGCTGATCGCCGACGGCACCATCTCCGGCGGCATGATCCCCAAGGTCGAGACCTGCATCACCGCACTTGAGCAGGGCGTCGAGGGCGTGGTGATCCTCGACGGCAAGGAAAAGCACGCCGTGCTGCTGGAATTGTTCACCGACCACGGCGCCGGCACGCTGATCCATCGGTAGGCGGGTTTACCGACACATCGCGCAGCTGCCGAGCCTTGACAACACGCGCCACAACAGTAAATATTACTACATATTTACTGTATATATGAGGCGGCGATGTCGAAATACGACCCGTTGGGGGAGTTTCTCCGCGCCCAATCAGCCAGCGAAGTGCGGCTCAGCTTCGCCGATGTCGAGCGCATTACGCGAACCAAACTGCCGTCCTCGGCGCGGTATCGCGCCTGGTGGAGCAATAACCCGACCAACAGCGTGATGACCAAGGTCTGGCTCGACGCGGGATTTGAGACCGAGCAGGTCGACATGGCCGAACGCAAGCTGGTGTTCAAACGCGTTCGGAAAAGCGAACCATCGCCCTCGACAACCAGCGCACCGGGCCGCCACCCGCTCTTCGGACTTTCAAAGGGCCTCCTTCGCATCAATCCCGGCACCGACGTGACAAAACCAGCCGACCCTCACTGGGGCGACAGGTAACGTGCGCCCGCTGCTGCTCGACACTTGCGCGCTGATCTTCATCGCCGAAGATCATAACATCAGGCGCGAGGCCACGGATTTGATGAACGGCGCTCATGCGGCAGGCGTCCCTACATATATCTCGCCTATCAGCGCATGGGAGATCGGGTTGCTGGCCTCCCGAAACCGAATCCAACTTCTGACCTCGCCGCAGCGATGGTTCTCGCGGATGCTTGAAGCGCCGTTGGTACGCCTCGCCGACATGCGACCTGACCTCTTAGTCGAATCGTCATTCCTGCCGGGCGAACCACCGCGTGATCCCGCTGACCGGATCATCGCGGCCACGGCGCGAGACCTTGCTTGTACCCTCCTCACGCGAGACCGTGCTCTCGTTGCTTACGGCAAGCAAGGGCACGTTCACGTCGTCGAATGCTGATGGGCCAAACTCACCCCCAACCTAACAAACGCCACGGCCGCCCATGGGCGGCCGTGGTCCCTTCCCCCTCGTGCTGCGCTACGCATTACAAAAGCGCTCACGACGGAGTGATTTCAGCGGGCGATCAAGGCATCACATAGGCGTAAATGCGGCCGCGGGGATAAGCCGCTTCGCCCACCCGGCGGTTATGATTGCCGGAAATGATGATGGGATTGCCGGACTTGTCGATCCCGGAGACGATTCCGACGTGCCCGCCACCGCGGCCTCGTGACATCACGGCAATCGCGCCGACCTGCGGGCCGGAGACCCGGCGGCCATAATTGGCAAACGAGCGCGCCATGTTCGATCCGGTGCCGCGCCGGCCGGACCTCTCCAGCACCATATTCATGAAGCGGGCGCACCAGGCCGCGCTCATGCCGGTCGGGTTGGTGCCGAGATAGCTGCGTGCCTTGGCCACCAGCCCGGACGAGCCCATGCCCATAGCCATGCCTGATCCCATGCCCGAAGCCATACCCGCCGTTGGCTGAACTGCGGCATAGGAGCGCCGCGCCGCCCGCGTGACGCGCGGTGAATGCGCACGCGTCGCTCTGGTCGCGGCTGCGCCCGCGTTGCGCCACTGCCGCGTATTCCTTGCGGAGCGCTTTGCCGGCGCTGCCGCGCTTCCATACGCGAGATGCGCATATTGGTTGCCCGAGCCGTGGATACCGCCCGAAACAGGGGCCGTGGCGGTCACGTGATGGCGGACGGTTTTCTGCTTGTAGCGCCGCGCTTCGGCTGTCGTCTGGGAGAGGACGATCGCGGTTGCGATCATGGCGGCGAGTGCGAAGGCCCTGGAGAAGCGTCGTGTCGGCTTTGTTGTGGTCGTGGTGCGTGTGGTCGTTGTCGGTTCGATTGTCGTCAGCTTGAACGTCATCAATGGATCAATCCCGTTTTCTTCTTGTCCCGTTGCAGGTCACCGCACGCGCGCTCGGCGTACGGCGGTCACGAAAACGCCGCCGTGACGGACACGGCGGCGAGGCCTGCGCAATGACGGGAGAAGCGGGCCGGAATGGGACCAGAATCCGGCGGAGTATTCACATCAGCTTTCGAACTGAAACATTGATGCAAAAGGGAACGAAATATGGCGCGCGGCGTGCGACAAAGGTCGCAGGCAGAGTGCCTAACGCTTGCGGCTCAGCAGGAACACGGCCTGTTCGCCGAACAAATTCCAGAACCACCACGGCGCATTCAGGCGAAGCTTGCCGCCCCACGCATTCAGCGCGACCGCAGCCTCCATTTTTATGTCGATCTCGTTACAGAGATCGCGAAAATCGCGGATCGTGCAAAAGTGAATGTTCTGGGTGTCGTACCAGGTGTCCGGCAGATTCTTGGTGCGCGGCATGCGGCCGAGGAATAGAAGCTTCAGCCGCATTTTCCAGTGACCGAAATTCGGAAACGATACGATCGCGCGCTCGCCGATACGCAGCATGTGTTCCAGCACCACGCGCGGCCGCCAGGTCGCCTGCAGGGTCTGCGACAGGATGACGTAATCGAACGCATCGTTCGGGTAATCGGCGAGGTCGGTATCGGCATCGCCCTGGATCACAGCGAGCCCCTTGGCGACGCACAGATTGACGCCCTCGCGCGAGATCTCGATGCCGCGTCCGTCGACATTCTTGGTCTCGGTCAGAATCTTGAGCAGTTCGCCGTCGCCGCAGCCGACATCGAGCACCTTGGCGCCGGGCTCGACCATCTGCGATACCACCAGCAGATCGACGCGAGCGCCGGTGGCGGTGCGGGCGGCATGCGGGATCGCCAGTTCGCGTTGCGGGCGGGTATGCATGTTCATGGCTCTATACTCGGCATGACGTAGTCCGAAAACCGCTGCACACTTTTCGGCGTCATGCCTATACCCGGCATGACGTGATCCGAAAACCGCTGCAGACTTTTCGGCGTCATGCCACCACAAGCCCCCGCGCCCGCGCAGCGCCATCGAGGAAGCCGCGAATGATCGCGAACAATTCCGGCTCCTCGAGCAGGAAGGCGTCGTGGCCCTTGTCGGTGACGATCTCGGCGAACGAGACCCGCGCACCAGCCGCATTCAGCGCATGCACGATGGCGCGCGATTCCGAGGTCGGGAACAGCCAGTCGCTGGTGAAGCTGACGACGCAGAAGCGCGTCGGCGAATTCTTGAACGCATTCGCCAGCACGCCGTCATGCTCCGCAGCGATATCGAAATAATCCATCGCGCGGGTGAGATAGAGATAGGAATTCGCATCGAAACGCTCGACGAAGGACGAGCCCTGATGCCGCAGATAGCTCTCGACCTCGAAATCGGCGTCGAACGAGAAGGTGGGGTTGGTGCGATCCTGGAATCGGCGCCCGAACTTCCGGTGCAGGGCAGCGTCGGACATGTAGGTGATATGCGCACCCATGCGTGCGACCGCTAAACCGCGATGCGGATTGGTGCCCTCGACGGTGTAGCGGCCATGCCGCCATTCCGGGTCGGCCATCACCGCCTGCCGGCCGACCTCGTGGAACGCGATATTCTGCGCCGAATGCCGGGTGGCGCAGGCGATCGGGAGCACGCTGAACACGCGGTGCGGAAAGCTTTCCGCCCATTGCAGCACCTGCATCCCACCCATTGATCCGCCGGCCACGGCGAACAGCGTATCGATGCCGAGATGGTCGATCAGCATCGCCTGGGCGCGGACCATGTCGCGGATGGTGATGACCGGAAATTCGAGGCCGTAGGGCTGGCCGGTCTTCGGATCGATCGAGGACGGGCCCGACGAGCCCATGCAGCCGCCGACCACATTGGAGCAGATGACGAAATAGCGCTCGGTATCGATCGGCTTGCCCGGACCGACCATGGTCTCCCACCAGCCGTTCTTGCCGGTGACCGGATGCACGCTGGCGGCATGCTGGTCGCCGGTCAGCGCATGGCAGATCAGGATGGCGTTGCTGCGCTGCGCATTGAGCTGGCCGTACGTCTTGTAGGCGATCTGGAACGGCGACAGCGCAATGCCGGAATCGAGCTTCAGCGGACGGTCCGCACCGAAGCGGACCACAAGCGATTCCCGCGGGCTTTCCGCCTCTTGTGCGCGAGAGCGCACGCCTTTCGTGGATTTGAGATCGGCCTCGGCCATTACGCTTTAACCCGACACTCTCCGCCCGGCTCTCGCCTGACGCGGCGGACCGGGCTGTCCCGGCCTGGGAGCCGGTCGTTCTAGGTAGGCCTCACCGCCATTAAGTCAATGTTTTCTTTGATTTCGGGGGCCTGCCCACCTAATCATGAGCCCCAGCGTTAATGAGAAAACCATGTCCGATCAGGCCCAAAAATCAGCCCCCTCGCTCGCCGCCCTGCGCGCCGAAATCGACCGGATCGACGAGGCCATGCATGCCCTCCTGATCGAGCGCAGCGAGATCATCGAGAACCTGATCAAGGTAAAGGGCACGCAGGAATCCGGCTCCGCCTTCCGCCCGGCGCGCGAAGTCTCGATGATGCGCAAACTGGTCGAGCGCCATCGCGGCATTCTGCCGCTCGATACCGTCGAGAGCATCTGGCGGGTCATCATCGCGACCTTCACCCATGTCCAGGCGCCCTATTCGGTCCATGCCGACCTTACGGTCGGAGAAGCCGCGATGCGGGATTCCGCGCGCTTTCATTTCGGCTTCACGGTGCCGTTCCTGCCGCATATGGGCGCCGGCCCCGCCATCGCCGCGGTCGCCGCCTCGAAGGGCGATCTCGCTTTGGTCCCGGCGGTCTCGGTCGCCGGCGCCGGCGCCTGGTGGCAATCGCTGGAAGCCGAGAAGGCGCCAAAGATCATTGCCCGCCTGCCTTTCGTGGAGCGTCCGGATCATCCGGCCTCGCTGCCGGTCTTCGCGGTGGCGCATCCGGCGGCCGATGCGGTGATGGCCGAAGTCGAGGTCCATAGCGTCCGGGTCTCGGGCTGGGGCGCTGCCGCCGCCCGCACCCTCGCCCCGCTGGCCGAGGTGATTGCGGAGCCGGACGGCGCCTTCGACGGCGCGGCGCTGCTGATCTCGGTCCCCAAGGGGCAGACCCTCGCCGCTATCACCGACGCGCTGGTGAAGGCGGGGGCTTCCGTCCGCTCCACGGCCCTCGTCGGCAGCCACGCGACCCGCTATACGCTTGCGGAAGCGCGGCCGGTGGCCGCCTCGCGATAGTCGTCCGCTTATTCTCCTGTTGAGGTGTTCCCGAAATGACTGCAGCCACGCGTCCGCAGCCGCGCCCCGGCGTTCTCGACATCGCCGCCTATGTGCCCGGCAAATCCTCGGCACCGGGCGTCGACAAGATCCACAAGCTGTCGTCGAACGAGAGCCCGCTCGGCGCCAGCCCGAAGGCGATCGAGGCGTACAAGTCCGTTGCCAACGAACTGCAGGATTACCCCGACGGCGCCGCGACCGCCTTGCGCGAAGCCATCGGCAGGGCGCTCGGGCTAGACCCGAACCGCATCATTTGCGGCGCCGGCTCCGACGACCTGATCAACCTCCTGGCGCGCGGCTACCTCGCCGACGGCGACGAGGCGATCCACACCACCCACGGCTTCCTGATGTATCCGATTGCAACGCTCGGCGCCGGTGCCAAGCCGGTGATCGCCGCGGAGAAGAACTTCACCGCGGATGTGGATTCGATCCTCAGGGCAGTGACGCCGAAGACCAAGCTGGTCTTCCTCGCCAATCCGAACAATCCGACCGGCACCTACCTCCCGTTCGACGAGGTCAAGCGCCTGCACGCCGGATTGCCGCCGCATGTGATGCTGGTGCTCGATGCGGCCTATTGCGAATACGTCAAGCGCAACGATTACGAGGCCGGCATCGAACTGGTCGCGACATCGGAAAATGTCGTGATGCTGCGCACGTTCTCGAAGATCCATGGGCTCGCCGCGCTGCGGCTCGGCTGGATCTACGGTCCCGCGCATATCATCGATGCGCTGAACCGCATCCGCGGGCCGTTCAATGTCAATGCGCCCGCGATCGCTGCCGGCATCGCCTCGATCAACGACACCGCGCATCTCGACAAGGCGCGCGCGCATAACGAAAAATGGCTGCCCTGGCTCACCACCGAGCTGGAGAAGCTCGGCATCAAGGTGACGCCGAGCGTCGGCAATTTTATCCTGCTGCATTTCCCGGAAACGCCGGGCAAGACCGCAGCCGAGGCCGATGCCCTCCTGACCTCGCGCGGCGTGGTCATGCGCGCGGTGCGGGCCTACAAGCTGCCGAATTGCCTGCGCATGACCGTCGGCAGCGAGGAAGCCAACCGGCTGACGGTGAAGACGCTCGCCGAGTTCATGGGAAAGTGATGGGGGCGTCTGCGCTGCGCTCTACTCTTCCTCCCTCCCCCCGCGCAGCCGGGGGGGGGGGGGGGTGGCGTGGCGGGAGCGCGGGGCACCC